>Ga0207770_100058_pt1 | contig 103803 bp, 111 predicted proteins | sample A23E2SouthBayCA_FD_187729 | JGI IMG/M metagenome (GOLD analysis project Ga0207770, IMG submission 187729) | Aerobic enrichment media microbial communities from Eden Landing Ponds, California, USA - A23 E2 (SPAdes) | ecosystem: Environmental > Aquatic > Marine > Unclassified | place: Emeryville...
GATACAATTACATTTACTTGTATTAGGTATATCTGGATGAGTTTCCAAAAGTATTTTTAGTAACTGCCCATCTATAGCAGATATGAGCGGAGAACGTGACATCGCACACATTCGGACTCACACCGAGTACGTTCGGTCACAACGGACGTGTCGGCACTGTGGGACCAGTGTGCCCGCTGCCAGCGGCCGTGCTCCCGACGAACTGTGTACAAACTGCAGTGCTACCCACGCTACCTGAACAATGAGTGCTACCACGACGCCCCCGTCGGACACCGATTTGAACGAAGCGCCGGAGTTCGAACTGGATTACCTGTACGACGACCCCGAGAACCCTTCGGAGCTGACTATCTTCCCCTCGGATCGCCAGCAGTCCGTGACAGAGTGGGTTACCGCGGACCGTTCGGCGACCGTCTCGCTCGACGAACTGCGCTGAGCGGTACGTGCTGTCCGGCTAGCCGCCCTGACACAGTCTTCTGGCGTCCTGCATCGCTTCATTGGTCTCGCAGACGAGCGTCAGGTGATCGCCGCTGGCGAGGCGGAAATCGCTGTCGGGGACTCTGTCTGTGCCGTTGCGACTCACCATTGCGACCAGACAGCCGTCCGGAAGCTTCTCCGCGGTTTCCTCTATGGTCCGGTCGACCAGTGAGTCGTTGCTGAGTTCGACTTCCAGTACGTCCCCTGTTCGGCCGGAGTCCGACAGCCAGTGGGCCAGCGCTGGTCGCTCGACCGCGTCGTCGATTGCGTCGGCGACGGCGAAGCCGGCGGATATCGTCTCGACGTCAAGGTCCTCGAAGGCCTCGACGTTGTCCGGCTGGTTCGCTCTGGCGACCACGGTGTCGACGTCGAACCGGGTCGTCGCCAGCTGTGCCACGAGCAAGTTCACGTCGTCGTCTGCAGTCGCAGCGACGACGACGGATGCCCGATTCGCCCCTGCTTCTTCGAGGACGGTCGCGTTCGTCGCGTCCCCGTGAACGACGCGGTGGCCGTCGGCCCGGGTCCGCTCGACGGTGTCCTCGTCGCTGTCGATGAGGACGACCTCTTCGCCGCGTGATTCATACCGTACTGCCAGCTCCCGGCCGACACGACCGCCACCGACGATGAGTGTTTGCATAGGAAGGATGTCAAGCGCTTGCGCGAAGTGACGGGCCAGCCCGCCTTGAAACATGACGGTCGCGAAGATGACGAGAAAGACGGTCCCGACGAGAACCGTCGCGGCTTCGGGGTTCTCGGGACGCAGTTCGATGGCAAACAGCGTGGCGACGCTGGCCGGGACGATACCGCGCGGCCCCATCCCGCCGACGAACATCCGCTCTCGAACTGTCAGTCGGCCACCTAGCGTCGAGAGGAACACGCCAAGCGGGCGGACGAGCGCAGCGACGACGATGACGACGACGAGCCCGCCGACCCCGAGCGCACGCAGGTCGCCGAGTGAGAGCTGTGCCGCCAGCACGATGAACACGAACGAGAGCACAAACAGCGTAATACCGCCCTTGAACCCGGCAACCTCCTCTTTGTGGGGGATCTCGGCGTTCCCCAGTACGATACCGGCAATGGCGGCGGCTGCGATACCGGCTTCAGAGAGCCACATACTCCCGAGCGCGTACGCCAGCAGTGCCGCGGTCAGGACCACGACCCGGGCGTTCTGAAGGGCATTGTCCGCCGACAGGTGCCACCGCTTGAGCAGTAGTGCGGTGCCGCCACCGACGGCGATGCCGACGACGTGGCCGACGGCCAATCGGGCGACGAACGCCTCGATGACGACCACCGGCGAGGACTGGCTCGCGATGACGAACTCGAAGGTCGCCACCGCGAGGATAGCGGCGGTCACGTCGTTGATGATACCTTCAGTCTCCAGCGCCGCGGCGACCCGGTCCCGCACTGGAACCACCTGCATGATCGGCGTGATGACCGTCGGCCCGGTGGCGATAAGCAGGCTTCCGACGAGGACGGCGACCGGCCATGTCGTCCCGAACACGACCTTGACGGCGACGGCGGTTCCGACAAGCGAGACGAACGCGCCGATTGTCACCAGTCCAAGCGCCTCTCTGGACGCTTCACGGACGCGCTCAACAGTGAGGTGGAATGCCCCCTCGAAGACGATGATGCCGACGCTGAGGCCGACGATAGCCTGCAGTCCGGCCTGCCCGAATATCGCGGGGTCGACCAGCCCGAGCGCCTGCGGGCCGACGAGGACGCCGGCGACCAGCAGGAACGCGACGCTCGGGATCTGGAGCCAGTCGGCAACCAGTTGCGCGGCGACACCTAGGCTCACGACCAACACGACGGCGCCGATAAGTGATTCTGCACCGGACACGGGATTGGCGGCTCTTCGACAGCCAGCGCTAAAGACCTACTCACCGAAAGAGACACACTGCCGGCGCGGGAATTGACGGCCAATGCCGACCGCACGCAACCGCGACGTGTCTCTCTACTACGAAGCCGACGGCGACGGCCCGACCGTCGTGTTCATCAACGACGTGGGGTACGGCGCGTGGCTCTGGGGCTGGCACTACGACGCCGTCGCCGGCCCCTACGAGACGGTAGTGTGGGACCTCCGCGGGACCGGCCGGTCGGACGCGCCCGCGGGACCGTACGATGTGGGAACGCTGGCGGCCGACCTTGAAGCCGTGCTGGCCGACCACGGCGTCGGGAGCGCCCACCTCGTTGGAGCCGGGCTTGGTGGGATGGTCGCGCTCCAGTATGCCCACCAGTACAGCCGCGCCCGCTCGCTGACGCTGTACTGTACGGTGGGGTCTGGCGATGCGATTGACCGGGACGCACTCGACGCGCTTGCGCTCAATGCCCCGTCGTCGCTCGACGGCGCGTTCTCGCCGGCGTTCCGCGAACACGACCCTGACCTCATGGAGCAGATCGCAGGCTGGCGCGCCGAGGAGGACGCGACCGGCGCGGCTCGTGACGCGCAGGCCAACGCAATGACGGCCTTCGATGCACCACCGCTGTACGAAATCACCCAGCCTGCCGAGGTGTACTACGGGCTGGACGACTCCGTTGTGTCGCCGGAGGCCGCACAGTCGCTTTCAGCCGACCTCCCCCGCGGCACTGTGGAGGCTGTCGAGGGTCGCCACTGCTGTTTCATCGAACATGCGCCGGCGGTGACCGACCGATTGCTGGCGCTGCTTGACAAACAGACCGAGTGACCGGACGCAATCCACAAATACACGGCCTGATACGTGTCAAGTATGACTGACCGGACAGCAGCCGTCACCCGGACCACGGCCGAGACGGATATCGAGGTCACGCTCGACGTCGACGGCGACGGCGACAGCACCATCGACACCGGCATCGGCTTCTTCGACCACATGCTCGACTCCTTTTCCACCCACGGGCTGTTCGACCTGACCGTGCAGTGTGACGGCGATCTGGACATCGACGACCACCACACCGTCGAGGATGTCGCCATCACGCTTGGCGAGGCGTTCACCGAGGCGCTGGACGACAAGCGCGGCATCCGGCGGTTCGCTGACCGCAAGGTCCCGCTTGACGAGGCCGTTGCGAGCGTCGTCGTCGATATCTCCGGCCGGCCGTACTTCGAGTTCGACGGCGAGTTCTCACAGGCCTCGGTCGGTGGGATGACCAGCCACATGGCCAAGCACTTCTGTCGCTCGCTGTCGATGAACGCCGGACTGACACTGCACTGTGGCGTCGACGGCGAGAACGCCCACCACGAGATCGAGGCGCTGTTCAAGAGCCTGGCCCGGTCGCTCGATGACGCGACCCGGATTGACGAGCGCCGGTCCGACGTGGCGAGTACGAAAGGCGAGCTATAGCCGACTCCAGCGCGCGACCGCGCCTGTTTCAACTGCTGCCGGCACCGATTAGTGGCCCCACGTCCACCACTCCGTATGTTCGACGAGATTATGCAGAAATTCGAGGACTCTCCCGGCCAGCAGGACGTCATCCGCTTGCTGCTGGAACGGGGGTTCTCGGTCAACGAGGACGGCCGCGTCGTCTCCGGCGGTATCGAGATTCCGAACACGGGTATCGCCCGCGAGGCCAACGTCGACCGCCGGGTGGTCAACGCGACGACGGACGCGATTCTCGACGATGACGACCTGCGGCGCATCTTCCGCAACATATCTTCTGTGCCGAGCCTGCTCGACCTCGCCCCAGTGCTCGACCTGCACGCAGTGACTGTCACCGTCCGGGCCGCCGACGAGTCCGGCATCGTCTCGACGGTCACGTCGGCTATCGCCGACCACGGTATCTCCATCCGGCAGGTCCTGAGCGAAGACCCCGAGTTCACCGACGAACCGAAACTGTACGTCATCACCGACGAGGAACTCCCCGGCGACCTCATCAACGAAATCCGCCGGCTGGCGTTCGTTCGGACTATCGAACTGGCGTAATGCCAGCAACGCTCACCGTCGAGACGCCCGCGGGTGAAACCCACGAACTCACCGCCGAACGTGGGGCCGTCCTCCGGGACGTACTCCTCGACGCCGGCCTCTCGCCACACGGCCGCTACGCGGAGCGGGTCAACTGCGGCGGCCGCGGCATCTGTGCCACCTGCGGCGTCCGCCTTGCCGAGCCGCCCGACCCCGACCACTGGCACGACGACCTCGCCGACCGGTTTGGCTATCCCCGGCTCTCCTGTCAGTTACAGGTTCGGGACGGAATGCAGGTCAAGCTGCTGGACAAGCGGGTCTGGGGGTCGCGACAGGCCGGCGACGAGACGGACTGACTTGATGCCACACGCAGGGAGCGAACGACAAACGCTATTCCGCCGCCGGGCGTACCCCAGCCCGTGACGGACAGCTATCGGACCGTTCCGGGCCGCGGCGAGGCGCGCTTCGAGGTGCGGGGTTCGGAGTTCATCGGCCACGTCGCCCCAGCGACAACCGTCGAAGACGCCGAGGCGTTCGTCGATGCCGTCGGAGAGGAGTACGCCGACGCGACCCACAACGTCCCCGCCTACCGCGTCCGATCCGATCCCTTTCGGGAGTATTCCAGTGACGATGGCGAACCAAGCGGCAGCGCCGGCGACCCCGCGCTGAACGTCCTCAAGCAGCGTGACATTGAGAACATTGTCGCCGTCGTCACGCGGTACTACGGCGGGACGAACCTCGGTGTCGGCGGCCTCGCCAGTGCGTACTCCCGAGCGGTGAAGGACGGCGTTGACGACGCCGGCGTCGTCGAGGAAGTACCCCACGAGCAGTTCACCGTGACCGTCGCCTACGACGACTCGGGCAGTGTTCGGAGCCTGCTCGAATCGGCGGGCGTGGAGTTTGAGGCCGACTACGAAGCCGAAGTCGTCTTCGACGTTCGAGTCCCTACTGTGGAGGCTAGTGAACTGCGAGACCGGGTCCGGAGTGCGACCAGCGGGCGGGCCGTTATTGAACTAGAGTGACCGACGCTACTCGTAGGTCGGCAACCGTGCCGACTGTGCCGAGCCATCAATAAAGGGCAGGTCGACCTGTTGGGCGCTGACCGGTTCACCGTCAATGCGGATTTTCAACGCTTCTTCGGGCCGTTCCCAGCTGAGGTTTGCCAGCGCGATAGGGGCTTCCCGCATCGGACTCTGTGCGGCGCGGGTCACATCGCCGACGTGCTCGTCGCCGGCGAACACCGCAGCGCCGGGGTCCGGGCACGCCTCGACGGCGAGGCCGACCAGCCGTTGTGTTGGGTGGCCGCGGTTCTCGATACGCGAGACGACCTCCTGCCCGACGTAACAGCCCTTCTCGAAGTCTAGGGCGTTCCGCAGGCCAAGATCGTTCGGGAGCGCGCCCTCGATTTCGGTGTCGAACAGCGGTGTCCCGGCCTCAAGCGTCAGCGTCTCCCAGGTCTGGTAGCCGAAGGGGACGGCGTTGAGCCCGCGGTTGACCAGCGTGTCGAAGACGGCCTCGGCGTCGTCGGCGCTACAGACCACGTCGTAGCTCTCCTCCCCAGCGAGGTCGTCTGTCCGGATGACGGAGACGCCGGCGTCACCGAGTTCGCCCCGCTCGAAGGTCAGCGGCGCTGGTGGGGTCCCGGTCTGGTGGAGGACGCTGGCGATTTTCTCTGTCGCTTTCGGCCCGTGGACGCCGAAGACGGCGAAGTCGTCAGTCGCTTCCTCGAACTCGACGTCCTGAATGAACGTTTTATCCGCCCACTCCGCAGCCAGTTCCTCGGCCTTCTGGGGCGGCGTGAACACGAGCAGGCGCTCGCCGGCGTTGTACACATACATGTCCGTGTCGACGCGGCCGTCGGGGTCGAGCAAGAGCGCGTAACAGCCCGCGCCGTCCTCGTCCGGGACGCGATTCGAGACGGCGTTGTCGACGTAGTCGACGCGGTCCTCACCGGTGACGACGATGACGCCGTAGCCGTACTCCATCGCGCCGACGACGTTCCGAACCGCGCGGTGGGTCCGCTCCGGTCGCCCGTAGTTGTCGACGACCTGCCGACCACCGACCTCCCTGAACGTCGCTCCGTGGGCCTCGTGAACGGACTCGAGAACAGTCATTGTACGGGTATGCGGCCCTCGTGGGGAAAAACGTCCCGTTAGCGTCGTCGGTGTGTGCGGGAAGGGGCTACAAGCCGTGCGGCCATCGTCACGGCGGCGGTGACGCGCTGACCGCTGCCGTCTGTCGCGTCCACGGTCTAATTGTCACCGCGTCACGGCGGACGTCCCTGGCTAATAGCGGAGTAAACAGAGATCGGTACGGCCGGCCGGTACGTGCCACCTACGGCCGTCTGGACTGCTGTGAATCGACGAGACGCTCAACCTCGGACGGTTCGAGCGGCGTCAACGGCCCGGTCAGTGTTCGAGACAGCGCTGCTGCCGCGACACCATGGAGCAGCGCTTCGTCCGTGTCAGCACCGGCGGCAAGTTGCTGGAGCGTTGCGCCGATGAAAGCCTCGTGTTGTCCTGCTTCGTCTACTGCGGACGTTTCGATGGCATCTTGCTCGTGAATGACGCCGTCGTGGTAGGCAACCGCACCGTACTCGCTCCGTGTGAGAATCACGCGGGTGAGGTCGTACTCCGTTGCAAGCGTGTGCACGACCTCGCGCGGACTCCCTGTCGTATCAAACACCGCGGAAACCTGCTCTTCGGCGGCAAAGAGGGTATCGACGGCTGGTAACAGGTCTGCAAGGGCGTCGAGAGCATCTTCGGCGTCCCACAATCCGGGGTGGAAACCGAGGTCGAGCGCCCGCATTCCTGCGGCCGCTCTGAGCAATGCCCCCGTCGTGTCGGCGGCTGTCTCAGAGAGCGAGAGAGTTGCGCCCGAGGTAAACACCACGTCCGCGTTCTGTATCTCGCCCATCGGCAACTCGCCGGGCGTCAGCGTCGCCATCGCGGTGTCGCCGCGGTCCTGCAGTAGCCGTTCGGCACGGGGTGGGTCGGCGTCTTCGTGGAACGTGAGTCCCTGGCGGCCGGTGTCTGGGTCGGCCCAGACAACCTCTGTCTCCAGACCAAACTCATTGAGCTCCGCGACGACACGCCGCCCGAGCGGCGTGTCCGGGACCTTCGAGAGCCACTGTGCGTCAGCCCCGAGTCGACCGGCTGTCGCCGCAACGCTGCTCGCGGTCCCGTCGACGCGAATTGACGCTTCGCGGGCCGTCTCGAATCGCTGTCCGTCTGGGGGTGAAAATCTGAGAGCGGTCTCGCCGAACGTTACAAGTGACATACCGCGTGCATCGGGAGACGAAGGTTTAGTTTAATCGGCTGTATCGACTGCTGTGCCGGGGGACGGGCCGTCTTCCCTCGCTATCGCCGGCGACCCCCGTGCCCGGGGTAATCACGCTCGAACCTGTCTTCGAGTTCCTGCTGGTCGATGTGAATGACCGTCGGTCGCCCATGGGGACACGCGTAGGGGTTCTCACAGTCGTCCAGTGTGGCGAGTAGCTCCCGGACGGAGCCCTCGGTCAGCGACGTGTTCCCGGTCACCGAGGGGTAACACGCCAGGTCGCCGAGCAGTTCGTCGGCCGCCGCTTCGACCGTTGCCGCCGCTTCGTCGTCGCCGGCGACGAACGCACCGAGTACGTCCCTGACGATGTCCGGCCCGGCCGCGTCGGCGATGACGCCCGGGAGGGTCCGGACTTCGACGCTGCGCTCACCTGTGCGCGCCGTGTGGAACCCCAGACTCGCCAGCGCGTCGCTACGTCGGTCGAATACCTCGGCTTCGCGCGCAGTCAGTTCGAGTTCGACTGGGTTAGCAAGTGCCTGCGTCGTCGTTTCGCCTTCGAACTTGGCCTTGAGCCGCTCGTAGTTGACCCGCTCATCGGCCGCGTGCTGGTCGACCAGCACGAGGCCGTCATCTGTCTCCGCGACGACGTAGGTGTCGGCTAACTGTCCGAGAATCCGCATCGAAGGCAGCGATTCGTGGGTCGCCTCCGGGTCGTCGCCGAGACGTGCCTGCTCCTGACCGCCGGTGAACTTCCGTTCCCCGCGCTCCGCCGCTGTCTGGCCCGCCGCGGACGCGCCGGGGCGTTCACTGTCACTATCTCCACCCGAAACGCTACCCCCTGTCTGACCAGTCCCGGATTCGCCCGACGTACCGTCCGTCCTCCCGGTTTCAGAGGAGGGCTTCGTGTCGGCTGATTGAATTGATGGGGTTGTGTCGGATGACTCGCGGTTCCCTGTCTCCGTCTGGGTACCGTCCGGTCGGGCTGTGGGCGCAGTATCTGGCTCCTGTGCTGGTGCCTCAGCACTGTTTTCCGTTGCGGTGGTGTCCGTCTGTCCCGACGTTGTTGCGTCGTCTATGGCATCCCGGCCGTTCGGGGCTGCCCGCTCGCCTCCGCTATCGGTCGCTCCGTCCGATTCCGGCGTTATCTCTGTCTGCTCCGGTGCTGACCGGCCACGCGGTGCTGTCGAGCGTAGTAGCCCCTCACGCAACAGCGCGTCCTCGACTGCAGTCCGGACCTGTTCGCGAACGCCTTCGTCGTCAGCGAATCGGACCTCCATTTTCCGGGGATGGACATTCACGTCCACGTCGCCCGCGGGAACGTCCAGAAAGAGGACGGCGAAGGGGTAGCGGTCCGGCGCGATCTGGGTACCGTAGGCGTCGATAACGGCGTCCCGGACAGTTCCGGCCCTGACGTAGCGACCGTTGACGTACGTCGAGAGGTACTCGCGGCCAGCGCGGTTCGTCTCGGGGTGGGAGACGAGGCCGTGGACGCCGTCGAGCGGTCCATCTGGGAAACTGTCCATCTCGTCGCCGCTCCCTGTTGCCTCCGAGCCTGCACCGACCGAAATCATCGACTCGGCGACTTCCCGGCCGTAGACCGACATCACTGTCTCGCGCAAATCGCCCTGGCCGGTCGTCGAGAACGTCTCGCGGTCGCCGTGGGTCAGCGAGACGGCCACGTCCGGGTTAGCCAGCGCGTAGCTGGCGACGACGGTGTTGACGTGTGCGAACTCCGTCGACTCTTGTTTGAGGTACTTCCGGCGGGCTGGGACGTTATAGAAGAGGTCTTCTACCGCCATCGTTGTCCCCTCCGGACAGCCGGCGGGGCTGACTGACGTGATGTCACCGCCTTCGAGCACCAGTTCGGTTCCCACGTCGCCGCCGCGGGGTCTGGTCCGGATCGTGAGCCGTGAGACAGCCCCGATTGCGTGCAGGGCCTCGCCGCGGAACCCGAGTGTTCCCACGCCACCCTCCAGATCTGCAATGTCGCGGATTTTCGACGTGGTGTGCTCCTCGACGGCCGTTTCGACGGCTTCTCGGTCCATCCCGATGCCGTCGTCCGTGACGCGAATCCCGTCGGTTCCGCCAGCTTCCACAACCACGTCGACCCGGCTCGCGTCGGCGTCGATGGCGTTCTCGACCAGTTCCTTGACGACGGAGGCCGGCCGCTCGACCACCTCACCGGCCGCGATGCGTTCGACGGTCTGGTCGTCGAGTCGCTGGATGTCGGTCATACGTGCCTCCGCATATGATTGCGACCAGCTAACGGGCGGAGCGACTTGATACTGTCTGCCCTCGCCTGCGTGTATCAGTCAGCTCATGAAAATAGTTAACACAACACAGTCCTGAGCCTCGCATGGTGACGACCCATGTGCCACCACAGAGAACGCTCCTGGACCGAAGCGACGGCGGACGACGAGGCAACTGACGAGGACGAGGAGGAGCTGCCATCCTTCCTCAACGAGGAGGCGACCGAAACCGAGGTGCTGACGGACGGCGGCGACGAGGCGTAGGCAGCGTCACACCTTCGATGCGGTGTTGGCAAACCAGCCATTTTTGTCGTGTGTGAGTATCGCAAACCCGATAGCTAAAGTACGCTCGCCGTCAGTCGCCACTATCCTGTGGACCTCGACATGGAACAATACGACCAACTCTACCGTCTCTACAAGAGCGTAGACACGACGACGCTTCGCGGCTATCAGGAGTTCGTTGATCTGTTTCCTCCGCTCAGCTCGACCGTTGCGCTGGAACAGTGGGAAACCGCCAGTGACCGCCTCAACGCCCTCAAATCGGATATCACTGACGAGTTTCCCGGAACCGGCGAGACCTACGCGGAAATCGCGGCCCGGCTGACCCGCGACGAGGCTTTCACCGCACTCGACCTCTACTCGAAGTACGACCGGTCGGTGAACGTGCTCGTGCTGGATGTCGATGAGACGCTCCGGTCGGCTGGCGACACCGACAACGAAATCCCCCGCGACACGCTGTATCTCCTGACGCAGTTCCACGAAGCGGGCGTCCCTATCGTTGTCTGTACCGGCCAGACGTTGGAGAACGTCAAGGGGTTCATGATACAGGGGCTTGGCAACGATCTCGTCTCCTCCGGCCAGATGAGCATCGTCTACGAGTCCGGTAACGGCGTGTTCACGCCCAAACACGGCGAGGACACCAAGCGATTGCTCTACGAACGCCTCGACGGAGCGGTCGTGGACGTGTTCGAGACCGTCCGGCGGCGAGTCCTCTCGGAGGCCCCCGACGCCGTCGGCAAGCGCTGTCATCTTCAGGGCAACGAGTTCAACGTCACGCTGAAACCAAACGCCGAGGTCGGCAGCGACAACGCCGTCGAAATAATCGACGAATCGCTGTGCTACCTCTGTGGCCTCGTCGGCGACGCCATCGCCGCACAGGTTGACGCCGAGGTTGACGACCCTGCAGGCTACGCACAGGCCTACTTCAGCCGCGACCCGGAGATTCTCGATGTGCTGGAGGCCGGCGGTCTGCCGACTCACGCCGACATCGAGGACGCGCCCGAGGCGTTCCGCGACATCCTCGAACGCGTCGACCTGGGCTACTACGAGGGCGATGCGGCCGAACTCGTCAGCCTCGAACTGGACAAGTCAGCCGGCGTTGAGGAGGCCTTCGACGTGCTGGGCATCGACGACCCGTTCGCGCTCGTGATGGGCGACAGCAAGAGCGACCTGCGGGTGATGCGCTGGGTGGACGAGAACGACGCCGGTATCGCCGCCGCCCCCGCCCATTCCTCGCCCGACGTGCTCGACCACGTCAGTTCGAGAGACGATCTGGTGTACGAGGCCGGCGACGCTAGCACGGTGTTGCGGACTATCTACGGTATTAGCCTCGTCGAGCAACTGGACGAGCAGGGCGAGTGAGCCACCTCCCTACGTATTGACCACACTGTCGCCGCTGCGGTGCTGCTCGGGCCACTCGCCGGCAGTGGGGCACTGCGGGTCGATGTCAGCGACGAACCGCATCGTCGTGATATTGAGTACGAGCCCTAGAAACCCGCCGCCCACGATTCCGATGAGGAGGCCGACCGCAGAGACGTTGACGACAACGGCGGTCGCCACCGCTGAGACGAGCAAAACGAGTCCCAGATAGCCGACTGTGTAGGAGAGATACGGCCCGCCGTCGACAGCCAGTTGGTACGAGCCTCTGGCCGCTGCCACAAACCCAGTCCGGCGCAGGACAACCAGATACGGCGTGGCCCAGAACAGATACCCGGCAGCTACGAACGCTGGAATCAAAAAGAACACAGCGCCGACTATCGCGCCCCCCTCACCGAGGCTCCCGAAGCCAAGCAGCCCCAGTGCCAGTGGGACGAGAATAACATATGGGAGGGCAGTTATCACCAGAAACGGGACAAAGTATGCTAGCACGCTCATCGCGAAGCCCTCGTGGCGACCGAGGAGTTCTGCCGCGATAGTTCCGAAGTAACCCGCACTCAGACCGGCACGTAGCACTAGTACTCCCGGTATGACAACCACCGCAAACGGGGCCGACAGTGGGAGGCCAACATTTGCCGTGACACCGCTACCGGGCAGACTCACAAACTGCCAGATGGTCACAACGGACGCAGGGACGCCGAACTTAATGCCGATGTGCGCCCCGTCGTAGGTGAGTACTTGCCGGATACTATCCGTCTGCATGACCGCCAGCAGTATCGGGACCAGGATTAGCGATATGTGGTCGCCCGCTTTCTTCCAGCCATCGGCAAGTCGAGCGGTGAACGTCGGCATCAGTTGCGTTCCTCCGCTAGCGTCGGGTGTTCGCTTGGCACTGATCGTGACACATGACGTGCCACCGATTCGAGGCGTCGCTGTGCGGTTGTCGTGCGATTGGTGGAGGGCATCGGCTCAGATGTCTGTACACGATATAATATGCGTTCTGGTGGGGCCGCTCTGGCGTCTCGCGCCACCCAACAGTTAGGCCGCCGCCGACCGAACTGCCCCCATGAGTCTCGATACCGTGTTCGGGCAGGTGCCGGACCCGCAGTCGTACTCCTTCCCGGACTACTCGCTCCCGCAGGGCGACCCCGTCAAACCCATCGCGCTGACCGACGACGAACTGACGGCGCTGCTTGACCTGTACGACGCGTTCAGCGCCGTGGACCCGACGGGCATGGACTCGAACCCGTTCCTGCGGGCGACCAGCGAGTTCCTCCAGCAGGCCCTCGGTGCGCCGCTCACCCGGCCGGACGAGCAACTGAACGACGACATCGCGGCCCTGCTCAACGACTTTTCCGGCGATCTGGGCGAGCAATCGATGGGCGTCGTCGACGCGACGCCGGCCCACCACCGGACGCTGTACTTCTTCCTGACCAGCTGCAAGGCGTACCACATGGCCCCGCATCTGCAGTTCGACCCCGACCCGGCCGCCGTCGAGACGCTGTATGCGGTGTACGAACGCGTCACCGAGCAGGCGTTCTATCTCAAACGGCCGAAAAGCGTCCTCGAATAACTGCCAGCGTGTCGAGTCGGGACTCCGGTCCGTTTATCGGGGAGCGAGCTAAACTGCCGCCAATGACAACCGACCAGCCCGAAATCCCGGTCGTGTGTGAGGCCTGTGGGACGCGGACATCGGTCGCGTTCGAGGACGTCGAGGACGCCGTCGCGCGCCACAACGAGCAACTTCACGACGGTGATCCGGTCGCTGAGGTCGACCCCGACGTACTGGAAGAACTTGCTGACCGCCTCGCGAAGGATATCGGCTTGCTGGAATAATCAGTCGTCCAGCGGGAGTCGCTCGTAGGCCTCTCGATCAGCGCTGGCAGCAAGCGCCCGCGGCCGCAGTCGGCAGACGTTCTTCACGGTTCGCGGGCCGAGCACGCGGGGTGAGACGAACCGCGGTCGCCCCGGTGCGGTTCCGGGGCCGTCGCCCAGTGCGAGTACTGCGCCGTTGAGGTCAGCGAGCGGGATACACGCCAGGTCGCCGTTCACTGATTCAAACTGGACGTGGGTCGTGTCGCCGGGCATCGCCGCCGCCTCCAGTAGGTCGAACACAGCGACGCCGGTGTACTCCCGTTCGATCCGGTCGCCGGAGGCACACTCGAACGCGACTGGGCCGCGGACGACCTCGAACGAGAGCCGTTCGGCTGCCACGTCCCAGGGGAGCAGCAGTGGGTCAGCCCCGTCGATACGGACCGTCGGCCGCCCCTCCGGCGTTTGCGCCATAGTTATGCCTTCCGACCGGATGGACTTGAGATATTCGGCGTTAGATTGCGTGGCACACCAAGCGGCCCAGCGGGGCACTCACTCCCGGGAGTGGAGCGAGTACGCGATAAAGAGGACGCCGACGAACTGGAAGGCGCGCGTGACGAGTGTCAGCGGTTGCTGGAACTGACTGGAGAGCAGGCCTTGGCGAAGGAGGACTGAGCCGGTGAACGCGACGACGAAGGCTACCGCCGTGAGACAGAACAGCCCGACCGAGAGGTACTGCATCGTGCGGCTGTTGTGCCGGCGATACCCCCGATAGGCTTGGTAGCCGACGTACCCACCCAGTACAGTCGAGCCAAACGCCAGGGCAGTGATGAGCCAGTTCATGAGCGTCTCTATGGCGACCATGTCAGAGATTCTCCCACATTTTTGTGAATCGGTCCGCGGTGTCCTGTTCGTCCTGTCCCGGGAACGCCGGCGGTTCGGTCCGCTCGATTTCGGTTTCGAAGTCACCCTCAGCAAGCGCCAGCGAGAACTCCGAGAGCGTGGCAGCGAACACGCTGTAGTCGTTGCCGCCCGTCTCTATCTGGGTCTGCTCCTCGATGAGGCCGTACTCCTGAAGCCACTCGACCCGTCTGTACACGGTCGGTTGTGACATCTCACACTGGTCGGCGAGCTGTTTCGCGGACATGGGTTTGACACTCGCTGCTGCGAGGATATCCCGGGCGTACTCGTCACTGAGCAGGTCGAGGATGTCGCCCACGGCCGGGTCCTCACTCACGTACTTGACCAACGTCCCGTCCCCGAATAAAAGGTCCTGTCAGTTTCCGAGTCAGAAGTCAGTCGCGGTAGAGAAGGGCGCAGTGTCAGCGGGGACCGGCGCAATCAGGGCATTCCTTCGGGCGAAGGTGGGGCGAGGAGGGGGACCAGTTTGCAGGCGGCCCGGCCCACATTCCTTCCCGGGGTGGCAGCCCGGGGAACCATAGGGCGGTGTGGCGGACAGACAGCGGCCGTCGCCGGAGGGCGCTGGTGGCACGGTGTTGTCAGGGCCGCTGCACTCGAAGTAAGGAGGGGTTCCATCATATAACGTGCAGTCGAACTTCTGACCCAGAAAACGGCGGCTTGATATGCCAGCGTGGCTGTTCACTCGCCGCTGGGACAGCCGACTGACTGACCGATTGTGATGAGTCGGTCCGCGGACACGCCCTCACCGCGAATCGTGTACCGGTAGCGTTCGCAACTCCACGACACTGATGTTGTCAGCCCGTAGCTGACCTGTGCTGGCTGTCCGTCGATTGTTACCCCTTCGCTGGCGTTGTCCCCGACACCCGGCCGGTCGTACTTGGCAACAGTGATCAGACTGGTCCGGTTCATGTAGCGGAGGCCGACGCTGTGGACCCGTCCCCGTGTCTGGGTCGCATAGGTCAGTTCGTATCCCGGCGGAATGTCGGGCTCCGGAACCTGGACCTCGGTGTCGGCTTTGAGCGCACCGACCGACTCGTAGGTCTGTCGTTCCGGCGTCTCCGGGACCTCGACAGTCGTATTGTCCGGGAAGCTGGGGGTAAACACGTCTTCAGACACACCGGTATCGTAGGTGACGTCCGTGTACGTCGTTGTCACGACTGTGCGCTCACCGTCGGCTGTCCACGCAGTGCGCTTTTTGACCGGGAAAAACTGTTCCGTGTCTACCCATATGGTCTGCTCGTAGGTCGCTGTGTCGTCTTTCGGTGCCACGTGGATGACGTACACTTCACGCCCATCGAGTGATTCAGTACCGCGGTAGCTGACGGTCATTGACCTGGCAGATTCGGTCGGCCGTTGCTCGCCGCGGGGAACGACGGGTAGCGGCTCAACTGACTGTGAGTCGGTCGCCGCGTCGGCCGCCGTGGCCATGTTGAGGCTCGCAAACAGGCGCTGGAGCCGCTTCCCCCGGTCTGACCCGGGGCTGCTGAGAGAGATACGTGTCGCCTTCGCGCGGCGCTGGTCGTACAGCCACAGTGCCGACCCGTTCGACACCCGGAGGTCGTATCGCTCAACGGTGCTGTTGACGACTGCCAGCCGTTTCTTTTCGGTCCCCGGCTGGAGCACGGTGTCGTAGGTCGTCCGACTTGCGACCGTCCCATTCCGGGTAATCGTCGTCGTCTGTGTCGCGTTGACGCCATCTATCGACTCGTAGCGTTGCTGCACGTCCGCATCGATCTGCGGCTGATCGGCGGTCCCGGTACTCGCGAATGCGAGCGACCATATCGAAACAGCAAGCACACCAACGATGACCACTGTCGCAATGGTGAGCACCAGTCGTTCCGATGTGAGGTGTCGAGTGACCATATCTCGGGTTACCAGGCGCAGGGGACTGTTCGGCGGCGTTCAATCTGTCTGAGCGACAATATTATGTAGCACATAATTGGCAGCGCAAGTAAAACCTCCTATCTGTTGGTTCTGGAACGCTGACAGTTGTGTCGTCCGGGACGTCGGGGGAAAACACGTCACTGGACACACCAGTGTCGTACGTGACGTTCGCGTACCTTGTTGTCACAACTGTGTACTTTTCATCTGCTGTCCAGGCAGTCCGCTTTTTTGTCGGGAAGAACCGCTGTGTTTCGACCCAGACTGTTTGCTCGTATGCTTTTGTCTCATTTCTCGGCGTCACATGAATGACATACGCCTCACGTCCGTCAACTGGTTCCGTGCCCCGGTAGCTGACGGTCATCTCCTCGGTAGAGTTGACCGGCCGCTGTTCGCCTCGGGGGACAACAGGCAGTGGTTCAACCGGCCGCGGGTCTGTTGTCGCCCCGTCAAGTTTCGTGAACAGACGCTGTAGCCGCTCACCTCTGACAGACTCAGGCTCGGAGAGAGGAACTCGTGTCGCACTCTCACGACTGTCGTTATACAGCCATAGCGTTGACCCGTCCGATATCCGTACGGTACCCGCCTGTGACGTACTATTGACAGGGACGAGCCGTTTTTTCTGCGTGCCCGGTTGGAGCGTAGCGTGGTAGGTCGTCCGACTCGCGACCGTCCCGTTCTGTGAGACGATCGTCGTCTGTGTCGCGTTGACGCCATCTATGCTCCCGTAGCGTTGCTGCACGTTTGCATCGATCTGGAGTTGGTCGGCGGTATCGCCGCTCGTGAGCACAAGCGACCACGCCGAAATAGTTAGGACACCAATAACGAGGACTGTCGCGATGGCAGGGACAAGTTGCTCCGTTGAGAAGTGTCGAGTGACCATAGCTGGAGTACGAGGCAGGGACTTTCTGGCGCTGTATGTGCAGTCTGAGCGACAGTGTTACGTATCAAATTAGTGGCAACATAAGTAAAACCACCTGTCTCCTTCAGTCAGTAGTCACCGAGTACGCCGAGCTGTCTGGCCCGTCGAGTCGTGTACTGAAACACGACATACCCCAGCAGTACATAGCCGGCCGGGACACCGATGAGGAGGCCTAGATCGGTAGCGGAGAACTGCCAGATCCGGGTCCCGTCGACCATCGCTCGCTGGAGGAGCGCGCTCCCGTGGGCCAGCGGCAGGACCCGCGTCCAACCGAGTTCGAACACGGGCGCGGAGATGAGAATAATGAATCCGAACTGGAGCAGATTGAGCCAGTTCCCGATGCGCTTGTACAGCACCGCGACGCCGCCGGCAGCGAACCCCAGACCCAGTACCGACGCGATGGTCAGCGACGCGACGACGACCACAGTCAGGACGTTCAACTGGAGTGTCGTCCCGGTAATCGCAAGCATCACCGCCAGCACCACGGTCGAGGTAATGAACGTCCGTACGACTTTCGCGACGCCCTTGCAGAACGCAACCGGCGCGAAGCCAAACGGCGTCATGACGTGCCGTTCGAGCGTTCCCCACTGGGCCTCACTCCCGATGTCGTTCGAGATTGACTGGTACGCACCGACGGAAAGCGACCACAGGAAGTAGCCGACGATGATTCCCTCGATAGAATCCGTTACCGCCTGCCCGGCAAGCATCCGACCGCCGTAGAACAGCAGACCGAAAAAGAACACCGAGATGACGATGCCGCCGACGGCGTTAGCCGGATAGCGGACGAAGATGAGGTACTCGCGGTACAGCACCGCTCGCGCGAGGTCAAGATAGCCCGCCTGCATGGCGGCACTGATAGTCTGGGCACTGGCACCGTCACTGTCGTCCGCGTGCGTGTCGGCGCTTGCAGTCATCGTCCTGGCCCCGCCTCCCTCATCGTCCTTGACCCGTGATTTCGACGAACACGTCTTCCAGATCCGGTTCAACCGTACCGACGGCTGAAAGCGTCACGTCGTGGTTCCGGCACAGGGCCAGCAGGCGATAGAACCCGTCGCTGTCGGTCGCTACCTCGACGCGCCGGCCCCGCTCGGTGCTCGTCACCTCGACCACCTCGAAGCGCTCCCGGATGATCGCAAGCAGACCATCGGTGATGTCGGGACTGGTGACGGCGAACGCGTTCGCGGTGAACTGGTCGAGCACGGCCGGCACGCTGTCGTCGGCGATAATCTCTCCTTCGTTCATGATGATGACCCGGTCACAGACGTCTTCGATGACATCCATATCGTGGCTGCTAACGACAGCCGTGAGGTCGCGCTCGTCGACAATTCGGCGCAGTTCCCGTCGCAGCGTCAGCGAGCTTTCGACGTCGAGTCCCAGCGTCGGTTCGTCGAGAAACACCAGGTCGGACTCGCTGGCCAGCACACTTGCCAGCGACACCTTCTGTTTCATCCCGCGGGAGAGGTCTCGAACCGGCACGTCGGCTTTTTCGAGGAGGTCGAGTTTCGCCAGCAGTCGCTCGTGCCGGTCGGCGACGGCATCCGGCTTGACGCCCTTGATGGTCGAAAAATAGCGCAGGTTCTCCCGGACAGTCAGCCGCCAGTAGTCGTTTCGCGCCCCTTCGAGCATCCCGTCGACGTGGCGGTAGGCTGCCCGCGGGCTCTCGCTCATGTCGATACCCTGCACTCGAATCCTCCCAGAATCAGGCAACACCAGCCCGAGAATCGATTTTATCGTCGTCGTCTTGCCCGCACCGTTGGGGCCCAGCAGGCCGACGACCGTGCCCTGCTCGATGCGAAACGACACGTCGTTGACGGCCGTCACCGCGTCCGCACCGCTACCGAACTGCTTTGACAACCCCTCGACGGCGAGTGCGGGCGTCGCTCCGTCCTTCGCTGTGGACGGTTGCTCGGCGGCCCGCGAGCCCTGCCGCGGAGGGCGCTGGGATGACATAACCCATACTGAGGGCTTCAGAACCAAAAGGCCAGCCACGCCCCGCGGTGGTCTGTCGATGTCGCTGTCCCGTACCGGTGTCTTTCTGGCCTGTTCAGGCAGGTTCGAGGCCTGTCACCTCAAACCGCGCGCCGCCGGCCTCGCTCTCGGTGGCTGTGACCGTCCACCCGTGGACCTCGGCGAGCCGCTGAACGATTTTGAGTCCGAACCCGGTCCCGTTCTCGCCGGTCGAGTAGCCCTCTTCGAACACCTGCTCGCGGTCGTCCTCCGGGATGCCCGGTCCGTCGTCGGCGACGTAGAACCCGTTTCGGTCCGTGTCTTTGATGACACCGACTCGCACAGTTGCGCTCCCGTCACTGTGGTCGGTGTCGTCGTCAGCCGGCGCCTGAGCGCCCGTGGACCCATGTTCAACACTGTTCCGAAGGAGGTTCGCTAACAGCCGCCGGAGTTTTGCCGTATCTGCCTGAACCTGACGGCCGCCTTCGACGACGAGCGTCGCCTGATCACTCTCGACGCTTTGCCAGCACTCTTCAACGATGCCGGTAAGCGCAACGGATTCGAGGTCAGTCGCCGTTTCGCCGGCGCGTGCAAACGCCAAGAGGTCGTCTATCAGCGCTCGCATTCGCTCATGGGCACGCGACACCTTGTCGAGAGCGTCGCTGTCGTATTCTGCTCTGGCCAGTTCCAGATTCCCCTCCGCGACAGTCAGTGGGTTTCGGAGGTCGTGGCTGACGATGCTTGTGAACTCGTCGAGGCGCTCGTTCTGGCGTTCCAACTGCTGTTCGTACGCCTTGCGCTGGGAGATATCCCGGCCGATACCCACGGTCCCGACGGGCGCCCCATCAGCATCAGTCAGCTGTGTTCCGGCAAACTCGTACGGAATCCGCTCTCCATCGGCAGTCAGAATCTCCGCTTCGACAGTTACCCGGCCGCTAGTTTGTGTCTCAGTTATCGCCGCAGCGATTGTCTCATGCTCGTCACCCGGGAAGAACTCGGAGACGGACATATCGTCGATCTCGTCGTCGCTGTATCCCGTGACTTCGGGGATACGCTCGTTCCACCGCCGAAGGCTGCCGTCCGTGTCGATGACGTAGAACAGGTCGTTAAGCGTATCGAGCGCCTGATCGATGAACTCGCGTTCTTCACGGAGCTGGCGTTCACGGTCGAGGCGGTTGAGCGCCGCTGTCGCGTGGACCGAGAGCGTCCGCGCGAGCGTGACATCTGTCTCATCGAACGCATCCGTCTCACACGAGCCGATGAGGAGGATGCCGTGATCCCCGAGCGGAAGGATGATCTCGCTACGAATATTCGTCTCCGGATTGTACCGGCCCGGGCTCGACGTGATATCGTCGTGGACCCGCGCCTCGCCGGTTTCGAATGCCTGCCACGCGAGCGATTCCCCGGCCTCGAACGCCGGCGGCGTGCCGAGGAGTTCTTCGACCCGTGCGGTCCAGGCGACCGGATGCAGGGTGTCGTCGTCGGCGAAGTGGACGCCGTTAGCCGGCATATTGAGAATGGTTCTGGCGGTGTCCACTGTGATCTGCGCAACTGCATCCTCAGTCGTGGCTCGCATGAACGCTCTGGCGGTGGAGTGTAGCTCCTCGATAGCGCGCTCGCGTCGCGTGCCCTGTGCGTGTTCGATGTCATCGGCTGCCCGCTCGACGGCGTCGACGACGGCGTGTGTCAGTCGTGCGTACGGCTCGGCGCCGCCGTCGACCCGGAGGTACTCGGTGACACCGGCGGAAATCGCGTCACTGGCGGCTGCTTCATTTCCCTCGGTGGTGAACAGAACAAATGGCAGGTCCGGCGATTGCTTGCGGACCGCATCGAGGAACTCCACGCCGTTTTGCTCCGGCAGGTCGTAGCCGGCGATGACACAGTCGAACGCACCCTCGTCAAGCCGTTCGAGTCCGTCAGCGACGTTCGTCTCCGTCTCGACCGTGATACCACAGTGCGCCTGTTTCAGCGCACCTGTGGCCGCTTCGACGACAGCCGGGTCGTCGTCGACGTGGAGAACGTAAATCCGGTCGCTCATTGCCTTCTAGCAGTGACAACTCCCGTATACACCTTCCGCCGTGAATATCTTCGCTGAAAATCGGGCGCTGTCTGCTACTCGTCGTCCAGTTCGGCCTGCCACTCCTGTACTTTCGCCATCAGTTCGACCGGCGGCGTCTCGCTGACATCCAGTTCTGTTAGTTCCGAGAGGACGGCCTCGGTCTCAGAATCGAGCGACGCTGCCCTCTCGTCACCTTTGGGGCCTTCAGCCGCGGCCTCGCCGGGCGCGTGTTCGGGGTCACCGTCGGTCGCAACCGGCTCAGCCGTGGAACCGGCTGCTGCGCCCCCGGACTGGACCGCGCCGTCCCTGAACTGCCCCGAATCTAGGTCGAAGACGGCCTGTGTCGTTCCGCCGTCGTTCTGCTCGCTGCCGCGAATCTCGATAGCCTTGTCGTCGCGCAGTCGGTCGAGCACCGCCTGTGAGCGGTCGACGACTGGCTCGGGGACGCCGGCGAGGTCGGCGACGTGGACGCCGTAGGAGCGGTCGGTCGGGCCGTCCCGGACCGTTCGGAGGAACGTCACGTCGCCGTCGCTGCCCGCAGACCGGGGCTCGCCGTCGACCGCGACGTGGACGTTTTCGACAGTCGGCAGTTCCTCGCCCAGCGCCGTCAGCTCGTGGTAGTGAGTCGCAAACAGCGTCTTCGACTGAATGGAGTTAACGATGTACTCCGTCGCCGCCCAGGCGATTGAAATACCGTCGAAGGTAGCGGTCCCGCGGCCGACCTCGTCCAGAATCACGAGTGATTCTTCGGTGGCCGAGTGGAGGATGTTCGATAGCTCCTGCATCTCGACCATGAACGTCGAGCGGCCCTGTGCAAGTTCGTCAAGCGCGCCGACACGGGTGAAGATGCCGTCCACCAGTCCAACCGTCGCCGACCGCGCCGGCACGAAACTGCCCACCTGCGCGAGCAGCGTGATGAGCGCAGCCTGGCGCATGTACGTCGACTTCCCGCTCATGTTCGGCCCGGTGACGATGAGGAACTGCCGGTCGTCGTCCATGTAGAGGTCGTTCGGCACGAACTCGGTGGTCTGCTCGACGACCGGGTGGCGGCCGGCCTCGATGGACAGTTCGTTGCCGTCGACGACCGCTGGTCGGGTCCAGTCGTTCTCGACGGCGTGGACCGCCAGTGACGCAAAGGCGTCGAGTTCCGCCAGCGTCCGGCCCACGTCCTGCAGTAGCGTCGCGCGCTGGGCCACGCGCTCCCGAAGTTCTTGGAAGCGCTCATACTCCATGTCGTGGCGACGGTCCTCTAAACGCAACACGTCTCGCTCCTTCTCGTCGAGTTCGGGCGTCGTGTACCGCTTGGAGTTCTTGAGCGTCTTGACGTGCTGGTACGATTCTGGGACGGCGTCGGTCTCGCTCTTGCCCACCTGGATGTAGTAGCCGTCGGTCTTGTTCCGGTCGACCGAGAGATGGGTGATGCCGGTCCGCTCCTTCTCGCGGTCCGGCAGTGTTTCCAGCCACTCCAGCGCGGCCTCGTGCTCGTCGATGATTTCGTCGAGGTCGTCGTCGTGTCCTCGCTTGAACAGGCCGCCTTGGCGGACTGTCCCCGGCGGGTCCGCGACCAGTGCGCTGTCCAACTCGGCGGCTAGCGAATCGGCAGCCTCGCGGTCGGCACCGTCGAGGGCATCGGCAAGCGGCGACTCGGCCAGCCGCTCGGTCTCGGTCACGGCGTCGGCGACCCGTCCGAGCAGCGCCAGCGTTTCCTGAACTGCTCGCAGGTCCCGCGCGTCGGCGCTCCCCGACGTGGCTCGCGCCGCCAGCCGTTCGAGGTCGTAGGCGTCCGACAGCGTCTCTCGAATCCGCTCGCGGGCCATCGCCGCCTCCGACAGCGCCGCAACGCAGGACTGCCGGCGCTGGAGTTCGGCCCGGTTTCGCCGTGGTCGCTGGAGCCACTGCTGGAGCAGTCGCCCGCCGGCGGCCGTGACCGTGTGGTCGATAGTGTCGAACAGCGATCCCGAACTGTCGCCCTGCATCGTCTCTGTGAGTTCGAGGTTGCGCTGGGTCGTCGCGTCGAGGTCGACGTGGTCGCGCTCGCCGTACGCTTGCAGGCGCGTGACCGCCGCCAGCGTCCCGACGCCGGTGTCCTCGACGTAGGACAGCACTGCGCCGGCGGCCCGGACTGCTACGTTCTGGTCACCGATGCCGACGCTGTCGACCGTCTCGCTCCCGAACTGCTCGCGGACAGTGTGGCTCGCCCGCCCCGGCTCGAACGATGCTGAATCGTGGAGCGTCAGCGCCGCGTCCGTCCGCTCGCGCAGGCGGTCAAGAAATTCGTCGTCGTTCCGGAGCTCCGGGCCGGGGAGAATCTCGGCCGGCCCGAACGTGTACAGTTCCGTCAGCGCCTCGCCCGCGTCGGCGTCGTCGAGCTGTGTGACCTGAAACTGGCCCGTGGTCACGTCCGTCGCGGCGATACCGTAGGTGTCACCGCCGTCCCGGCTGGCCTCTCGGACGACCGCGGCGAGGTACTGCGCCGACTCGTCGCCGGTTTCCAGATGCGTCCCGGGCGTGACGACCCGCGTTATCTCGCGGGCGTGGCCGTTATCGGTCTCGTGCTGGTCGGCGATAGCGACCCGGTAGCCCCGCTCGACCAGCGCGGAGACGTACGGCGTCAGGTCGTCGACTGGAACCCCCGCCATCGGGTACGACGAGCCATGCGAGGACTTCTGGCTCACCTTCAGGTCGAGTTCGTCGGCGACGATCTCGGCGTCCTCGTCGAAAAACTCGTAGAAGTCGCCACACTGCATCGCCAGCAGATCCGCGTCGGTCCCCTCCTTGAGCGTGAGGAACTCCCCGACGATTCCCGTCGCCTCTGTCATACACGTCCGTGTGGCCGTCCGCGGCGTAAGGATTGCGGGTCGGGAGAGCGTCTTTGCGGCCGCCCGGCGTGGCCAGTGAAGGGGCCACAGGCCGTAGGGCCGAGCATGAACGCCAGCGAGACTATCGCAGCCTACTACGCGGCGCTCCGTGCCGGCGAGCCGCTCGGCCCCTTTTTCCCCGATGACGCAGACCGCTCGGTGGTCAAGTTCGGAATCTCCGAACAATTGGTCGGGACCGACGCCATCAGGGCAGGCCTGCAGGAGCAGACCGAGACGACGGCCGACTGGACTGTCGAGAGCCATGCGCTCCGGGTGACAGAACGCGAGGGCTACGCGTGGTTCAGCGACGACGTGACTCTGTGCTGGACTGACACGGAGACGGGAACGCGACACGCGTACGACACCCGCTGGAGCGGGACGCTGATGGCCACAGACGGAGCCCGCCCGTGGCAGTTCGTTGGGATGCACGTCAGCACTGCCGACGAGTTGGGGGAGTAGTGAGTTGCTACGCGTCGGCGAGCGTGGCGAAGACGAACTCGCTATCGCTCCCGAGAGGGTCCGTCGCGGTGACCGTCTCCGTCTCGGTGAAACCAGCGTCGGCCAACTGGTCCAGCGTCGCCCGCCGACCCGGCGCTGAGAAGAACATCGACCCGCCCATCCAGCCGCGACGGACGGTCTCGAACTGGCCGCTCGGCAGCGTCATCAACACGGTACCGCCCGGTCGGAGCACGCGGGCGAACTCCCGGTAGACAGTTGGGTGCTGGTCCCGTGGGACGTGGAAGACGGCGTGGTAGGCCGTGACGGCGTCCACGCTGTCGGTTGTGACCGGGAGCGACCCCATATCTCCCTGCACGAGCCGGCTGTCCGGTACTGTCTCGGCGGCGAGGTTCAGACCCGCACGCGAGAAGTCCAGACCGACGCTGTTCGGCGGGAGGTTCGCAAGCGTCCGCGCGCCGTCACCACAGCCTACGTCGAGAACTGTCGGCGCTTCGGGGAGCCGTTCGAGCAAGTCCTCAAGCAGGGCTGCGTCCGACCCGGTCGGGTCGCGCCGTTCGGCGTAGGTTTCGGAGACGCTGTCCCACGCGCGGCGAACCTCATTGCGGTCCATACGTCTTGTGAGGGCGCCACACGGTTATGCGTTCAGCCGGCCCGGGTTATTCCGATGACTCGCCGAGCGCGTCAATCGCCGCATCGAGCGTGAACTGTCCCTCGTAGAGGGCGCTGCCGACGACGACGGCGGCGGCCCCCGCTGACCGGAGCGCCAGCACGTCATCGATGGTCGCGACGCCGCCGCTGGCGATGACGGGGATATCGACGCTATCGACCAGACGACGAACTGGGTCCGTTCGCACCCCGTCGAGCTGTCCCTCCACGTCCACGTCGGTAAACAGGATGCCACCTGCCCCGAGGTCGGCGTACCGCTCGGCGGCGTCGGCGGGGTCCAGACCGGTCCCCTCGGTCCAGCCCGACACCACGACCTCGCCGTCCTTCGCGTCGAGGCTAACGAGGACACTGCCGGGGTGTTCGTCGCTGATTTCGCCAACGATTTCCGGCGTCTCGACGGCGGCGGTCCCGAGGATAACGCGGTCCAGCCCGCGGTCAAGCAGCGACACGGCGTCCTCGGCGGTCCGGATACCGCCACCGAGTTGCACGTCCACGTCGGCTCCCACCGCGTCGAGGACGGCGTCGATGGCTGCCGCGTTCTGTCGCTCGCCCTCGAACGCGCCGTCGAGGTCGACGAGATGGAGCGTCCGCGCCCCGGCGTCCACCCACCGCTGTGCGGCCTCGACCGGGTCGCCGTAGGTTTTCTCGGTGCCGCGTTCGCCGCCGACCAACTGGACCACCTGTCCGTCCTGCATGTCGACCGCGGGAACGACCTCGAACTCGGGGTACATGGCCGGTGGTCCGGTGGCAGCCGTCGAAAGCGTGTCGGTCCGAGACGTACGGGCGGCTGTCTGACCCAGTGTACCCCCATGCTTTTACGCTGTGATAGGAAAGGTCAGCTATGGTTATGGCAACATTCGTCCTCACACCGCTCGCCCGTCGGCTCGAAGCAGTCATGTTCGGGCGATACGAGCGCGAGTACCGACTGTTTGAACAGGCCGTGCTGGTCGTCGCTGTCGGGCTGGCGCTGGCCTGGGGACTGGCCGCGTTCGGTGTTCTACCGCTCGGTGCCGGGACGGAATCAATGCTTGCGACCGCTGCGAGCATCGCCATTTCAGCGTTCGTCGTTGTTGGTCTGCTACAGTTCCTCGTCCTTGCAAACGTCCTTGAGCGGACAAACGAGGATGTCGCTACCAAGGCCGCTGAACTCGAAGAGGCAGCCGAGCAACTGGAGACGACCGCCGAAGAGCTGGAAACAACCGCTGACGAGGTCGAGACTGCTGCGGAAACGGTCGACGAGGCAGCCGAAGACGTCGAGCAGACAGCGGACGAAGTCGAGCAGACGGCCGACGAGGTGGAACAGACTGCGGGCGAAGTGGAAGAAACCGTCGACGAAGTCGAACAGACAGCCGAAGAGGTCGAGCAGACGGCCGACGAAGTCGAACAGACTGCGACCGAGACCGGCGACGAGGACGCCGCCGAGAAGGTGACGGAAGTCAAAGACAAGACGACCGAGGTCAAGGACAAGACAACGGAAGTCAAAGACAAGACGACTGAGGTCAAGGACAAGGCGACGGAAGCGAAAGACAAAACGACTGAAGTGAAAGACAAGACGACCGAGGTCAAGGACAAGACCAGCGACGCGAAACAGACCGCTGAATCAGTCACCGACGAGGTCGAAGCGGCCAAGGAGACGGCGAGCGAGGTCGAGGAGACAGCGTCGGAAGTCGAAGAGACGGTGCCGGCTGACAACGGCGATGACGACCGCGACTGAGCGGCTGTGACGGCAGGCCATCGACTGGATGGTGGATGGTCGTACGGGATGCTCTGCGGTCTGTGATGACGAAACATTCCGACTCGAACCGTCTGACTCCGAGAGCGGTCACGAACGGTATTATTTAGACCCGTCAGGGTTTGCTGTTGGACATGGTCTCGATTCTCTTTGCTATTGGGCTTCTGGTTGCCATTTTCGTCGGTTTCAATATCGGTGGGTCATCGACCGGTGTCGCCTTTGGTCCGGCAGTGGGGTCGGACACGCTCTCGAAGGAGTGGGCCGCCGTCCTGATGTCGGCGTTCGCACTCCTCGGCGGGGCAACCATCGGAACGGAGGTCATCGATACGATGGGCGGTCGCATCGTCCCGAGCGGACAGTTTACTCTCATCGCGAGCGTTACCATTCTCTTTTTTGTTGGGCTCGCCCTGCTGGTCTCGAACCTCTTCGGGGTGCCGGCCTCGACCTCGATGACTGCCGTCGGTGCTATTGCCGGCCTCGGCGTTGCGACCGGCACTATCGACTGGACCGTGATGGGGCGTATCGTCTCGTGGTGGCTCGTCGCGCCTATCACTGCGTTCTGGCTGTCAGCAGTCGTTGGACGCTATCTCTACCCACATCTCGAAGTCAGGATAGCCTTCGAGAGCAAGGGGCCGGGCACGACGCGGCGTGAGCGGGTCGGGCAGTTTCTGGTCGTCGCTATCGGCTGTTATATGGCGTTTGCGGCGGGGGCGTCGAACGTCGCGAACGCCGTCGCACCCCTTGTCGGGAGCGGCGAGCTGGGCCTCTACCCGGGCGTTGCGCTCGCCGGTGGCGCTATCAGCATCGGTGCGTTCACTATCGCTCGCCGGACGCTCGATACGGTCGGGAATGACCTCACCGAACTTCCGATTCTTGCGGCGCTCATCGTTGAGACGGTGAGTGCGACAATCATCGGGTTGCTATCCTGGGCTGGCATCCCGGCGAGTCTGGCGGTCTCAGCGACGATGTGCGTCGTCGGTCTGGGGTGGGGTCGGGCTACCCGAACGACGTCACTGGCTGACGCAGCGGGCGCGGCCGTCACCGGTGCCGCTGCTGGCGGTGGAGGCGGGACCGTCACCGTCGACGCGCTGACGACCGACCGCGATGAAGCCGCGTGGTCGCCCCCGGGAGAGCGCGAAGTCCAACCGATCGGCCAGGAAGACCCGGAGTCAGTAACCTCGGCGGCAGACCTCTTCGACCCGGCGGCGACTGGCCGGGTTGTCATGCTCTGGATACTGACACCGTCGATTTCTGCCGTTTCGTCGTTTCTGGTGTTCCAGTACGTTCTCGCCTACTGACTGTCGGCTGTCCCGAGCTCAGGATATTCACTCCCGGGGGTATCGACAGTTGTTACTGACGGACTACCGACAGTATGTGGCACCACTGGGTCACGCGACCCCGGTCGTATGATGTGCTGGCGAAGGCGGTACCCTTTACCTGACGACGACAGTTGGTAGCGTATGGTCGAAGTTCTCTTTGCCCTCGGTGTTCTGGTGGCTATCTTCGTCGGCTTCAATATCGGGGGGTCGTCCACGGGTGTCGCGTTCGGGCCTGCGGTCGGGTCGAACACGCTTTCAAAACTCTCGGCGGCGGCCCTGATGACGATATTTGCGATGGCCGGCGGGCTCATCGTCGGCCCAGCTGTCGTCCAGAGCCTGGGCAGTGACCTTGTCGCCACGCAGTTCTCGCCGCTGATCAGCATCGTTGTCCTGTTTTTCATCGGCGTCGCGCTGTTCCTCTCGAACGTGGTCGGGGTTCCGGCGTCGACATCGATGACGGCCGTTGGCGCTATCGCCGGGCTAGGCCTCGCCCGCGGGACATTGAACGCCGCCCTGATGCTCGAAATCGTCTCGTGGTGGCTTGTCTCGCCGATTATCGCCTTCTGGGTCAGCGGCGTCATCGGGCGGTACTTCTACCCGACACTCGTCGAGTGGTTCGCCGTCTCACAGAGCGAAGGAGCGCTGCTGGATTTCGATCGGTCCGGTTCGATTCCGCGGCCGGGGCTCGGCGAGAATACGACGCAACGTGAGTTCGTCGGGACCGTCGTCGTCATCGGTATCGGCTGTTACATGGGCTTCTCGGCGGGGGCGTCGAACGTCGCCAACGCTGTTGCGCCCCTCGTTGGCAACGGCTCGCTGGAGTTGTACCCGGCTATTCTGCTCGGCGGCGGCGCTATCGGCCTCGGTGCGTTCACCATCGCTCGCCGGACGATGGACACGGTCGGCAACGACCTGACCGACCTCCCGCTGGTCGCTGCCATCGTCGTCGCGGCAGTCGCATCGACCATCGTCACCTTCCTCTCCGCGCTGGGTATCCCGGCGAGCTTCGTCATCATCGCCACGATGAGCATCGTCGGGCTCGGGTGGGGCCGTGCGACGCGAACGACGAGCCTCTCTGACACTGTGCAGGGCGAGGCACCCGTCGCGTCTGTCGGTGCGCTGACCACCGACGCGGACGCAGCGGATGCGCCGACTGTCGGCGGCAAGAAAGGGACGCCGAAGCCGGCCGAGACAGAGCCCATCGGCGAGGAATCGCGCGAGGACATCCCGTCGGCGTCGGACCTGTTCGAGCCCGGCACGACTGCCAGAGTGATATTCCTCCAGAACGTCGTCCCCTCGATTGCGACGCTCGCGGCGTATCTGGTGTTCCGGTTTCTGCCCATCGCCTGAGGGGTAATCGGCCCCGAACAGCCGTCGTAAATTCTCGATGAATCCCCGCGCCGTCCCTCATTATTTTGCACGGCCTAAAACGGAAGGGCAAAGTCTAACAGGGCGGGGTTCAAACAATCAGGTGATGCCCACGGTAGAGTACCTTAACTACGAAGTAGTGGACGATAACGGCTGGGACATGTACGACGACGACGTCTTCGGAGAGGCGTCGGATATGGACCTCGACGACGAGGACTACGGGTCCCTTGACGTGAACGAAGGCGAGTACATCCTTGAGGCCGCCGAGGCACAGGGCTACGACTGGCCCTTCTCGTGCCGCGCCGGTGCCTGTGCGAACTGTGCCGCCATCGTTCTCGAAGGCGACATCGACATGGACATGCAGCAGATCCTCAGCGACGAGGAAGTCGAAGACAAGAACGTTCGCCTGACCTGTATCGGCAGCCCGGACGCCGACGAGGTCAAGATCGTCTACAACGCCAAGCATCTCGACTACCTGCAGAACCGCGTCATCTAACGCGGCTCCTGTAGCGCACTACGCTTTCTTCTCCCGGTAGCAACTGCTCAGGAGAACCGTCGTATCGGAACCATTAGGGGCACCCCTGTACTGCGTATAGCCGTGCTCGGGTCGATACCGGACCTGCTTCGACTGGTCGCCGTCCCGGTGTTTGGGTGGGCGGCCTACCGCGACGTGAAAACTCGCCGGGTGCCCAACCGGACCTGGACCCCACTTGCCGCGTTGGCGGTCGTCCTCCTGCTGTGGGACGCCTACACCGTCTGGACCGGCCCGACAGCGGTCGGCCAGCGGCTGTTTCTTATCAGGGTTGCAATCAGTCTCGGCTTCGTTATTCCGCTGTCGTACGGCTTCTGGCTCATCGGCGGCTTCGGCGGGGCCGATGCGAAGGCGTTCATGCTCATCGCCGTTCTCTTTCCCATCTATCCGGTGTACTACCTGCCCATGCCAAGCGTCGCGCTCCCGCTTCAGCAGACTGCTATCGGCGTCTTTTCGCTGACGGTACTCTCGAATACCGTGCTTGCCGGCGTCGTCTACCCGCTGGCTGTCGCCGCCGGAAACCTCGCCCGGGGGCGATTTTCGCTGGCGATGTTCATCGGGCGGCCCGTCGCCGTCCCCGATGTCACCGAAGAGTACGGCCGACTGCTCGAATCGCCCGACGGGTTCGACCGTGGCGGCCTCGACCTCGACGCGCTCCGGATGTACCTCCAGTGGCGCGGCTGCTCGCTCGCTGATATCCGTGCCGACCCAGCGCAGCATCGGCTTCCGACCTCCCTTCCGGCAGTCCCGAACGACCCCGGCGACGGGTCTCTGGCGACCGATGGCGGCGACTCGGCGTCCGGCGATGTGGCCGAACCGTCAGCGAACGACATCGGGGCCGATGGGATGGACCACCCCGACCAAATCGACGACCCATGGGGTGCCGAGCGGTTCCTTGACGATATCGACCACTCGGCCTACGGCACATCACCCCAGCAGCTCCGTGATGGGCTGGACGTGCTGGTCGAACAGGACGAGGTGTGGATTTCGCCCGGGATTCCGTTCCTCGTCCCGATGTTCGCGGGGCTGGTCGTTTCACTCACCTACGGCGACGTGCTGTTCTCGCTGTTGCAGGCAGTCGGGCTGGCCTGACCGCTGACAGCAGAAGACCTATTTTGCGGACACACCTCGGCCCGAGTATGACCGACGTCGACCTCGCGTTCGACGAGCAGGAGTACATCCCGGCAGTCGCGCAGGACGCAGACTCCGGTGACGTGCTCATGCTTGCCTACGTCACCGAGGAAGCGCTCCGGAAGACCCGTGAGACGGGGGAGGCCCACTACTACTCGCGGAGCCGGGACGAACTCTGGCACAAGGGCGGGACGAGCGGCCACACGCAGGCCGTCGAAGAGGTGCGGGTCGACTGCGACGGGGACGCGCTGCTGTACATCGTCGACCAGACCGGCGGGGCCTGCCACACCGGTTACGAGTCCTGTTTCCACCGGACCGTCGACGGCGAGACGGTCGGTGAGCAAGTGTTCGACCCCGACGACGTGTACTGATGGCGCGATCCGATACTGAGATCGAAAGCGGTGCGGGACCCCCCGACGCCGTGGAACGCCTCGAACAGGCCGCCGACGCGTACGCCCGGGCACACGAACGCGTTGATTCGGTTGGCGCAGACGCGCTCCGTGACTGCCGTGACATCTACCGCGAACTGTGGAACCTGCTCGAAAGCTACGACGGCCGAGCGACCGGTGGTGGCGACTTCGAGGCGTTCATGGAGTTTCAGGGCCGGGTCGGGACGCTGACCGACGACCTCTCTGAAGACCTGCCTGAACGGGATACCTTCGAAGAAATCGACGACTTCCTCCAGCAGCGGCGGCTCACCGAAAGCGACTTCGAGCAGGCCCGAGAGATGCTGTCTCCCATCGGCGACCTCGTCGGGCGACTTGACGAACTTGACGACGCACGCGAGCAGTACAAAAAAGCCCGAACGGACGCCGGCCGTCGACGCGACGAACTGAGCGACCGTATCGACGAGCTGGAACGCCTCCAGCGGCTCGGCGATGCCGACCTTGACGCGCCGGTCGAGCACCTTCGTGAGCCAATCGAGCGCTACAACGACGCCGTTACCGAGGCATTCACCGATTTTCGGCGCAACACGCCCGCTAGAGACGCGCTGGCGGTTACCGAGCGAGCGGACGCGTACCCGCTGGTCGAGTTCCGCTCCCCGCCCGCGGAACTGCTGACGTACGTTCGCGAGCACGACGCCGGGACCGAGCCGATTCCGAAACTGCTGGAGTACGCCGACTACTCCGCCTCGAAACTGGACCACTACGTCGACGACGCCGCAGCGCTCCGCAGTGCTGTCGCCACCCGGCAGACGTATCTCCGGCGGCTTGACGCCGAGCCGGTGCGGATCGACTGGCCGCCGCCATCGGCGACCGCTCTGCCATGGCTCTGCCGAGCGTACCGCTCGGTTGTTGCCCGCTTCGCGGATGAGTCGGTCGTCGCCGCGCTCCGGGAGGTGCGTGGACTCGCGGAGCGAGACGACTACGAGCGGCTCCGGGAGAGCGCTCTCGCTCGCTCGGAACTCACAGAAGCTGAGCGCGAACGGCTGGCAAGCGGTGCTGTCGAACAAGAACTGTCAGCTGCCCGCGAGGCCAGAGCGGCTATCGACGACGCGCTGGACACCTATTCGCCGCTGTAAGTATTCGTTTGCTGGGTCGCGCGGCTGACCATCGTTTTGGCGAGTTCCTCGGCGCGGTCAAGTGTACGCGCTTCGGCGTAGACCCGGACGACGGGCTCCGTGCCAGACGGTCGAGCAAGTACCCAGCCGTCGCCGTAGTCGAGGCGGTAGCCGTCTGTCGTATCGAGGTCGGCCGTCGCCTCGTTCGCATGGGCCTCGATACCTTCGAGCATTGATTCGCGCTCTTCCTCGGTCTCGTATTCGAGGTTCCGACGGACGTTGTAGTAGTCGTCGTAGTCTCCAGCAACCTCGCTTGCAGGCCGGTCAGCGACGAGTTCGAGGAACTTCGCGGCGGTGAACGCGCCGTCTCTGGCGATGCGGTAGTCGGGAAAGAGAATGCCGCCGTTGCCTTCGCCGGCAATCGCGACGTGGGTCCCCTCGTTTTGCAGTTTGCGGATGCGACTGACGATGTACGTCGAGCCGATAGGAGTCAGTGAGAGGGTCGCGCCGGCGTCCTCGACCACGTCGACCAGGCGCTGAGAGGCGTTGACCGCCGAGACGACGCCGTCGCCGGACTCGATTTTCGCCGCCGCGAGCGCGGCCAGCGCGGCGTCACCTTCAATGTGTGTTCCGGTCTCGTCGACGAACATCCCGCGGTCGGCGTCGCCGTCGTGGGCAAAGCCGAGGTCGGCGTCGGTCGCGCGGACGAACGCCCGCAGGTCTTCGAGGTTCTCGGCGACGGGTTCGGGGTCACGGCCGGGGAAGTGGCCGTCGGGCTGGGTGTTGACGGTGTGGACTTCACAGCCGAGTTCGCGGAACAGGCCGGGGCTTGTAAGAGAGCCAGCTCCGTGGCCGGAGTCGACGACGATAGTGAGGTCGGCGTCGGCGATTCGGTCGCGGTCGACGGCAGCAAGCACCTGCTCGCGGTATCGGCGGCGGGCGCTCTCGATGGCGGTGTCCGACCCGACTGTCTCCCAGTCTGCGTAGTTTGGAGTGTCGTCCCGGAGCGACTGCTCGACGCGGTCGAGCGTGCTCCGTGTCAGTTCAACCCCATCGGCGCCGATGAGCTTCACGCCGTTGTACGCGGCCGGATTGTGGCTCGCAGTAATCATTACGCCCGGGACCGCCTCACGCTCGCAGTAGGCCTGCAGTCCCGGCGTCGGCACGACGCCGAGGCGGTCGACATCGAACCCAACGGTCGTTAGGCCGCTGGTCGCGGCGTTGATGAACGTCCGCCCGGTCGTCCGCGTGTCCCGGGCGATCGCCACGCGGTCGTGGTCGTCACGCCAGACGTCCCCGGCGGCCTGTGCAACCCGAAGGACGTACCGCGGTGTCAGCTCATCGCCCGCGACACCTCGGACGCCGCTCGACCCGAACACTTGCATTCGAGCGAGTGTCTGAGGCGGAGGGGCTTAGGAATGTCGCTGTCTGAATCCAACAGTCATTAGCCCCGTGACCGTTCAGTGAGCGTATGGCAAACGACGAACTTATCGCGGCGCTGCGAGACGCTGACGCCGTCAAATTCGGAGAGTTCGAGCTCTCCCACGGCGGCACGTCGAACTACTACGTCGACAAGTACGTCTTCGAGACAAATCCCGACTGTCTGGACCTCATCGCCGGGGCCTTCGCCGAGCGTATCGCCGAGTGGGACACGGACGCCACGCTCGCCGGCGTCGCCCTCGGCGCGGTCCCGCTGGTCGCGGTCACCAGTGTCGAAACCGATATTCCATACGTCATCGCCCGCAAGCAGGCCAAGGAGTACGGGACGGGCAACCGAATCGAGGGCGACCTGACCGACGGCGAGGAGGTCATCATCCTCGAAGACATCGCCACGACCGGCCAGAGCGCGGTCGATGCCGCCGAGGCGCTCCGCGAGGCCGGTGCTGTCGTCAACCGCGTGCTCGTCGTCGTCGACCGCGAGGAGGGGGCCAGCGAGAACCTCGCCGACCACGACCTCGAACTCTCCTCGCTCGTGACCGCCTCTGACCTGCTCGCCGACGCGCCCGACGACATCGACGTGTAGCGCTGGCCGGAACGCTTTCGCCCCTGCACAGCCGGGACACACCACCGATGTGTTCTTGACGCTGGCTCGCCTACGCGTGTGTGCAATGGCCAATCTCGAACTCTACGAACTCGAAGGCTGTCCGTACTGCGCGAAGGTAACGAAGAAACTCGACGAACTCGGGCTCGACTACGAATCCCACATGGTCCCACGGTCCCACGGCGAGCGGACCGAAGTGAAGGAGGTCTCTGGCCAGACCGGTGTTCCGGTACTCATTGACGAGGACAACGGCGTCGACGGGATGCCTGAATCCGACGACATCGTCGAATATCTCGAAAAGACGTACGGACAGTAGACCCGGCGCTTGCGGTGGTTCTCGTTTTTACTTGGCAGCAACGACGGTAAGCGACCGCTCAGGCGACTTCCTCGCGGTCCTCGCCGCGCTCCATAATGAGGTCGCGCAGGTCGATGGCGTCCTCGATGTTCTCCATCTCTTCCTTTTCGATGAGCGCGGTCCCCTCGACGGACTCCCGTCGGAGCTCGTCGACGACGTACACCGACCGGGTCCGGGTCACTTCACCGACAGAGGACATGATTCGGGCCCGTTTCTCGGCCGTTTCGGTGAACGCCGAGTGGCCGGCAAGGACCTGCCCGTGCTCGTCGTCGCTCTCGTTGACGCTCTTGAACGGCGCGCGGTCCGTCGGGTGGACCTCGAAGCCGATACGGGTGAACACCGTCACAATCGGCTCGTCCTCCGGTGCGACATCGGGGTCGTCCGGTGTCGGCTCATCATCACGGACTTCCTCGGCGCCTTCGAGGACGCTCACCGGCGATGTCAGCGGGGCGTCGAACAGGTCTTCGAGTTCGGCGGCTACCTCGACGGAGGCGTCCATCCCGTCCTCGTATTTTGAGACCGTCCGCCGGGAGACGCCCAGTTCCTTCGCCAAGCGGCCCAGCGACCAGTCGCGGTCCTCGCGCACGTCGGCGAGAATTTCGGAGTCGATGTTGACGTAGAGTCCGCCCGGGGCGGCGTAGATGAGTGGCGGGACCTCCTCGACGAACAGGTCCATTGCGGTGTCGGGTGACAGCACGGGAACGCCGTGCCGGAAGTAGACGACACCGGGTTTCAGTTCCTCGTCGCGCGTTCGGAGGCCGATCACGATCGGGGTGGCATTCAGATACGTGCCCAGTCGCCGCATCTCGCCCCCGGTCTGTGCATCGAAGGCGTCGATGTTGCCCAGTATCTTCAGGAGCAACACGTCCTCACCGCGACGGGCAGCGATGTCGAAACTCTTCGGACGAATCGCACAGCGGTCGCTGACGAGGAAGCCAGCGTCTTCGAGCATCGCCATGACGTTTTCCACCAGCGCCGACCGTGACATAGTACTCTGTACCTCTACTGAGTCTAGCCCGCTCACCCATTATATGTATTGCGCCGTCCGTTCTCTCTCATGCCGAATCGAGGGCCGGGCGTGACGAAAGGCGTTTGACCGCTTCGGGGCTACAGCGTAGCGTGACCGTCATCGGCCTCGATGATACGGACTCGCGCGAACGGGGAATGTGTACGACCTACGCCGCCGCCACGCTCGCCGAGTCGATCCGGAACGCCGGAGGGACCGTCGAGCGACTGCTCCTCGTCCGGCTGAACCCCGCTGTCGAACACAAGACCCGCGGGAACGCGGCGCTGGCGGTGCATACGGACCTCGATGCCGACACAGCGCTTGGACTGGCCGAGGACGTGCTCGACATGGCTGAAACCGATGACCCACGGACCAATCCCGGCGCTATCGTCGCTGACTGCGACCCTGAAGATGTCCCGCCGCAGGTCGCAACGTTCGCCCGCGAGACCATCCGGTCGATACAGGACCCGATGGCCGCGACGACGCTAGCTGACGTGGTCGGGTTCGCCCGCTGCCAGCGGGGCAACGGCCGCGGACTCGTCGGTGCGCTCGCGGCGGTTGGTGCCTGGGCCGCGCTATCGGACTGGACGTACGAACATATCGCCTACCGGGAGCACGACCGGTGGGGCACTGAGCGAGCGGTCGACAGCGAGAGCGTCCGCGCGGCGGCTGAGGAGCACTACCCCGACGTGTGGGATACCGTCGACCGCGAGTCGGCCTATCCGGTCTGTGTGCCGCGGACACCCTGCCCGATTCTCTACGGGATTCGCGGCGACGACCCGACCGCCTGTCGCGCCGTCGCCGACGCAATCGACAGCGAACCCATCGCTCGCCGAGCGACGTTCGTGACGAATCAGGGAACCGACGTACATCTACAGGACGCGTCCCTCGACGCGGTCACGGCCGACAGCGCCTACCGTGTCACCGGCACCGTGGTTGAGGCTTCTGAAACCCGAGCGGGGGGACACGTGTTTCTCACGCTCGAAGACGACGGCGCGACCCTCGACTGTGCGGCCTTCGAGCCAACAAAGGGCTTTCGCAACCGGGTCCGCTCGCTCAAAGCCGGCGACCGAATCACTGCCTGTGGTGAAGTGACTGATGGCACACTCAAACTGGAGAAGTTCGCGGTCCGTGACCTCGTTCGGACGGAAGCCGTTACGCCGGACTGCCCGGACTGTGGCCGGTCGATGAAATCCGCCGGCCGGAACCAGGGCTATCGGTGTCGGGACTGCGGGACCAGTGCTGACGGCAAGACTGCGCAGTCCATTGAGCGGGGACTGGAACGCGGATGGTACGAAGTCCCGCCGGTCGCCCGCCGTCACATCGCGAAGCCGCTGGTCCGTGGCGGATTCGACGCGCCCACGCACCCGTCTCGCTGAGACGGAATGCTGTCTGGAAGTACCGGTCTGAATCGACCCCGGGGCCGACACTATCCCGAGATAGGCTCCAACAATTCGCATGCGCCGTGACCTCGTCGTGTACACTTCTCACATAGCGACCGAGCGCGGCTCTGTTTCTCTCTGCTATCTGGTTCGGACTGGCTACCGGTCAGTAAGCACCACGAATATTCCAGTAATAGGGGGATATATCCCGATTTAGACTACGGATAACAATATTGCAATACTGTTATCTGCGGCTATGTGCCCTGAGCGGTCAGATGCCCAGCAGCAAAATACGACGGACGGCGACGCCGCCGAGAAACTACTGACTGTCGAACACGAGCCGGCTGCGGGTGGCGGCCAGCGTTCAATCCTGCATCCGCCCAATAGCACGGGCTCCGAACTGGAAGCAAACTGGCTGGCCGTTTCGTCTGACCTTCTCGTTTCTCTCGACGACGTTCAGTAGCCCTTACACCCGATAACCGACAGGTAACAATAATAACACCTGTCGTGAATCGGAACATGGACTCCGATACCCGGTCGACGAGCGAGGTGACGGCGGCGACTGACGCTGACGATGGCACGCTGCCTGCCGTGGTACGCTCCCGTCCCGACGGCAGCGAGCGACTCATCTGCTACGCGCCAGATGTCGACACGACAGACGTAGAGAAGCAGTGGCTTTCTGTCGATGCCGACTTCGCGGTATCGACACTGCTGATGCGTTAATCGTTTCGCCCGGTCAACGCTACAACGACGTCGTCACCGTCCTGGAGTTCTCCTCGCTCTCTGAACTCGGGTAGCGCCGCTGTCGCCGTCGCACACGTCGGCTCGACGTGAAACCCTGCTGCACCGAGCCGGTCGCGTTCGCGCTCCGTTGCCGCCGCGGAGACGGCGACGGCGGCACCATCGGTCTCGTCGATAGCGTGCCGTATCTGCCGGCCGCGTGGTGGGTCCCGGATGTGGATCCCGTCGGCGAGGTCGTTGGCGGCAGCGTCGTCCGGCACAGTCCCGCCCTCGTCATCGTCGGCGATGGGACTGTACCCGACCGCTTGCGTTCCCAGTATGCGCGGGATAGCGTCTGTCCATCCAGCTTGCTCCAACGCCTGAAATCCACGGTAGAGACCGAGAAACAGCGTCCCGTGACCAAGCGGCGTGACGACGGCGTCCGGAACGCTCCAGTCACGCTGGGCGGCGATTTCGTAGGCGGCCGTCGCTGTCCCGGCGAAGAAAGCGGGATTCCAGGCGTGGCTGGCATACCACCCTGCCCCGTCCTCCACAGCGTCGATACAGGCTTCGGTTACGGACTCTCTACTCCCCTCAACCCGGACGACATCGGCCCCGGTTCGTTCGATGCGGCGAACCTTCGCGTCCTTCGCGCTCGCGGGGACGTATATCTCCGCGTCCAGCCCCGCTCGCGCCGCGTAGGATGCGACCGCCAACCCGGCGTTGCCCGAGGAGTCTTCGAGCACGCGGTCGGCCCCAACTTCGAGCGCTTCGGCGATAACTGTCGCCGCGCCGCGGTCCTTGAAACTCCCCGTCGGGTGGAGTGATTCAAGTTTGAACGTGGCGTCCCACCCGGGCGCGTCGACCAGCGGTGTCCAGCCTTCGCCGAGACTGACTCGCTCGTCCATCGGGAGGAACTTGGCGAAGTCCCAGACGCCGCTGGTCCGTGAGAACTGCCCCGGTTGGCTGTCGGGCAGCGGCTGCATGGCGTAGTCAAGCGGTGCTCCGCAAGAACACCGCCAGGGTTCCGCACGCGGATACTCCCGGTCGCAGACGCTACAGGTGCGCATAGGGGTACTGGGGCACTGCCCGTTCAAAAACTGGCGGCATCTTCGGTCGAAGTCGTCGGTGTCTGTGGCCGCGGCGGAGTGCGCAGAGCGGCGGAGCGAACACAGCGGTGGCCGGGCGGCCGCTCCGTCGGCCGCCACGGGGAAAGGCAGGTTTGCGGGCGGACATACGCGGCGTTCTGTGCCAGTGAGCAGCGGGCGGTGCCCACAGCGGCCCGTTGCGCCGCAAGGACACCCCTGCAATAGAAAGTGGTTCTCAGTAGGTATCGATGTTCGTCCCGACCGAGCAGACGTACTCGCCCGTTGCGACCTGTGGGAGCCGGCGCGCACGCCAGAATACGCCACTGGAGTCGGCAGTGATTTCGGCCTTCGGATCGCCGAACACGTCGGTCACTTCAAACAGCGTCTCGCCACGGGCGACGCGGTCACCGAGGTCGGGCTTGAAATCGATGAGGCCGCCGACTGGAGAGCCATACTGTTCGAACCCGGTAGCGCGGGTCTGCGGGCGCGTGTCGTAGTGGCCATCGAGGAAGCCGTAGTGGTGCAGGACGTTGAAGACGCCGTCGACGCCCCGTTGGATGGAGTCCTCGTCCCAGCCGACACAGCCGCCGAGTTCGGGGTCGATTGTTGGCACGCCCTCGTCCGGGGCAGCGCGGGCCAGCTGTCCGTCGGGGCCTTTCTGGTCGAGGATGTAGCCACAGCCGAACACTTTGGCGAGTTCGAGACACTCCTCGTGGAGGCGGTGGCGGGTGCCACACCGGACCCGCACCTCGTCGATCATCTGCGAGGTTGAGCCCTGATGCAGGTCGAGCACGTAATCTGCGCTGATGGCGGCGTTGAACGTCGCCGCAGCGATGCGCTCGCTCGAGGTCCCTGTCTTGTCGCCCGGATACGCCCGATTCATCTTCGTGTCGTCGACCGGGTTGCGGTGCTCGGCGACCTGAAACGCGTGGTAGTTGACGACGCCACAGACCAGAATCGTCCCCGATAGCTCCATCGGGTCGAGCTGTGGGAGCGTCCGCTGGATGACGCCGACACCGTTCAGTTCGTCACCGTCGCTGGCCGCCTGGATGTAGAGCGTCCGTCCGTCGTCGATACCGTTGACGACGGCGACCGGTAGCCCGAACGTCGACCCGTCGCGGGTCTCACCGACCTCCAGCCGCCCCGTGTCTTTTTCACCGGGGGCGGCGGTCGCCGTACCGAAAGTAACCATTGTTCTCACGTTTGCCTTGGGAGCCTTTACTGGTTCGGATTTCGCCAACAGTTGCGCCGGACCGACGGCATCTTGGGGCCGCCGACCCTACCAGTCGGTGTGTCCCAGTCCGAGCCACAGAGCGGCAAAGCGGCGATGGTCGCGGCGCTGAACGTACCACGCAACGCGAAAATCGGCTTCGTGCTCGCTGGCCTGTTCACGGCGGGGCTGTTCGCCCTGTTCGTCCTGCCGGGAGCCCAGCGACCGATTGGATTCTACGTGGCGCTGGCGTTCGTCCTCGCGACATCGCTGGGCGGGCTGCTGACAGCGCTGTTTACGGCCGTCTCGGCCGTGCGACTCGCCAGACAGTAGATAACGCTATGCGCTCTTTGTCAGGTCCGTAAGCCGGTCGCCGCCGGTTCGAGTCCCCTTCGCGATGAGTACATCGCCCGTCTGAATCTGTGTTTCCGGGCCGGGCGAAACGACCCAGTCACCCCCCTCGCGTCCGGTCCGCTCGCTCTCCCCGGCGCCGCGCCGTATCGCGATGATTCGCATGCCTGTCGCTGTCTTGACCTCCGCGTCGCCGATGGTCGTTCCCGCGAGGTCGCTGTCGGGGTACACTGTGGTCCGGACGATGACCTCGTCGGACTCCTGTACGGCCTCGGCGACGACCGGATGCGTCGATAGCCCACGCAGGACGCCTTCGCTCATCTCCAGTGCGGCGTCAGAGATGACCTCAGTCGACCGGGCCAGATGGACAAGCCCTCGCAGGGAGACGGGGTCGTCGATGTCGGCGGCAGCCCGGAGCGTCCAGGCCTCGAACCGTGACTGCAGCGCGTCGACCTCGGCTTCGAGTTCGACGACTTCCTCGGCGACCTCCGTGCTGTCGAACAGGACTGCACCATAGGCCAGGTCGACGGCCAACTCGCCCATGTCTTTCATCAGGACGATGGAGTCAACGGCTCGTTCGAGGTCGCGGACGCCTCCTTCCGGCGGCTCCGGCGGTTCGTACACCTCGCCCGTCGCGTCATGATACACCTCGGCGATACCGTCCTCCGGTCCCCGGAACAGCACCACGTCGCCCGCTTCGAGGCGCGTTTCCCGCTCGGGGTTGAGCAACCAGTTCCCCTGCCGGCGGATCGCCAGCGCGCGGACACCCGTCTCGGTTTCGAGGTTCAGACCGCCCAGTGTCTCGCCGGCCAGCGCGGATTCAGAACTGATTGTCGCCCGCACGAGCGTCTCGACAGCCTCGGGCAGGGCCGCCCGCATTGTATCCGGCAGGCCGATGTCCTCTAGCACTATTTTGGCGATGTCGCCAGCGGCGTCGCTGATTTTCTCCGCGGCCCCAACCATTCCCAGAACCGGGGCGAGCGATTCTGCGTCCGCCGTCGACCGGCAGGCCATCAGGAGACTCATGCGTGCGCGCAACTGGAGCACGTCCATTTTCTCCTCTAATTCCAGCACCTCCGCAGCCACGTCGTCGCTACCCAGCAGGACAGCCGAGTACGAGAGGTCAATGAGCAACTCGGCGGTGTCTTTCATCTCGGCCAGCACCTGCTTGACGCTGACCGGTTCGTACTCGACCGTCCCTGTCGGGTCCATAGCCGCCGATTCGATGGCCCCGAGCAAAAACGTTCCTCACTGTGGGGCGAGATAGCGCGCCCCGATATGGGGCGTGACTGGCCGTTTGCACACTACTATGGGTGATGTGTTGGAACACCGCCCCGGATTTGACGGGAAGCTGCTGGACAGTCGTCCAATAACTGTTCTCTGACATTGTGCCACACACGCTCAGAAAGAAAATGTTTTTCCCGGAAGGTAGGGAACTGATTGCGTATGTCCGACGACCTCAAGAAGGGACTCGAGGGTGTCATCGTCGCCGAGTCCGAACTCAGCGTTATCGACGGCGACGCTGGCAAACTCGTGTATCGGGGGTACACCATCGAGGACCTCGCGAAGGGTGCCAGCTATGAAGAGGTGCTGTACCTGCTCTGGCACGGCCACCTGCCGAACCGGGACGAACTCTCCGAGTTCAAGCAGGCGATGGTGGACGCACGCGGTGTGGACGACGACGTCATCTCGACTGTGCGACAGCTCGCCGAAGCAGACGAGAACCCGATGGCAGCGCTCCGGACTGCGGTGTCGATGCTCTCTGCGTTCGACCCTGCGCCCGAGGACGCCGAACCGACCGACGAGATGGTCAATCTCGAAACTGGGCGACGGATCACGGCCAAAATCCCGACGATCATCGCGGCATTCACCCGCATCCGCGACGGCAAGGAGCCTGTCGAGCCCCACGACGACCTTGACCACGCAGCGAATTTCCTCTACATGCTCAATGGTGAGGAGCCAGACGACGTGCTCGCCGACGTGTTCGACCAGGCGCTCGTGCTCCACGCCGACCACGGCCTCAACGCTTCGACGTTCTCGGCTATCACGACGGCGTCGACGCTGTCGGACGTTCACAGTGCGGTCACCTCCGCTATCGGGACGCTGAAGGGACCGCTCCACGGCGGGGCGAATCAGGACGTGATGGAGATGCTAAAGGAGGTTGACGACGCCGAATCCGACCCGCTCGACTGGGTCAAGAACGCCCTCAACGAGGGCCGCCGCGTCTCCGGCTTCGGCCACCGCGTCTACAACGTCAAGGACCCGCGGGCGAAGATTCTCGGCGAGCGCTCGAAGGAACTCGGCGAGGCCGCCGGGACGCTCAAGTGGTACGAGATGTCGACCACCATCGAGGACTACCTCATGGAAGAGAAAGGGCTGGCCCCCAACGTCGACTTCTACTCGGCGTCGACGTACTACCAGATGGGCATCCCCATCGACATCTACACCCCCATCTTCGCGATGTCCCGCGTCGGCGGCTGGGTCGCCCACGTCTTCGAGTACATCGAGGACAACCGCCTGATCCGCCCGCGTGCCCGCTACGTCGGCAAGAACACCGACGAGACGGAGTTCGTGCCGCTGGACGAGCGATAGGCCCGCTACCGTTACTGTTCGTCTGAAGAGTGGATTACTGATGGCCGTGAGCGCGTTTCATCGCGCGAACCGGGGAAGGGCAGGGCGGCCAGTATCCGGCGGCGACGCCGCCGGTGCCCGGAATCAGCACAAGCTGCATCTCCTGTCGAGTCTCTCCAATATCGAACTCTGCGGTAACGGACGCGTAGTGATTGTCCGCGAACGGAGTGAGCGGTTCATCGAACGCGAGCGTAGCGAGCGTTCGGCCTTTTTCGCCACCGAAAGACTCGCGAGGCTCGTCTTTCGAGCCTTGCATTGCTCCGCTCAGCAAGACCACGTTTTTGCGCCGAGGGGTGCGCGAAGCGCACCCGAGGCCGAAAAAGGTGGCTAGCCAAACACCGACTTGAACCGCGTCACGCCGTCGTCGGTGCCGGCGATGACGAGCTTATCAGTCGGTTCAATAGTCACGCCAGGACTGAGGTCGGTGATGACAGCGCCGTTACGCTCGATGGCGACGACCGTACAGCCCGTCCGTGAGCGGACATCGGCCTCGCCGATCGTCGTATTTCCGAGGCCGTTAGCGGCGACGCGGATGACTTCGACTTGCTGGTCCATCGAGATAACGTCCTCGTCTTCGAGAATTGTGGAGGCGAGCATCCGGCCACTGACTGTCGACAGCGCGAGGACGTAGTCAGCGCCTGCCCGGTACATCTTCTGGACGTTCTCGCTTTCCTCGGCGCGGGCAATGATTTCAACGTCCGGGTTGAGATCACGGATAACAAGCGTCGCGAACTCGGTATCGGTGTCCGCTGACAGGGCGAGAATAACCGTCCTGGCTGTGCCGACACCAGCGTGACGTAGCTCTTCGGGATCTGTGGCGTCGCCGACAACGTCGACCCCCGGCTCGTCAGCCTGGTCGAGCACCGTATGCGGCACTCCGGCGTTCGTAAGCGCCGACGTAATCGTCTGGCCGACCTCGCCAGCACCGATGATAACCGTTTCCCCGCGGCGGAAGCCACGCACGCTGGAGAGGGTCATCTGCTTGAGCTGCTCCAGTTGAGACTCGGTCCCCGACACCAGTAGGACCGTACTGCCGTCGAGTTCAGCGTCGGGGTCGGGTGGACTCACGAACTGGCCGCGGAACCACGCGCCGATGACGTTGACGCCGGTCTGCTCGCGGATGCCGCTGTCGGCCAGCGTCGTCCCGACGAGGTCGCTCCCGCGGTGGATCGGCAATTCGGCGATGTCGAAGTCCTCGCCGATTTCTATTGAGTCCCCGAGCGTCGTCGAGACGCCGGTCGTGACCTTGCTCGCGAGGCTCTCACCGAGCAGTCCACGCGGCGACAGGACGGCGTCGGCGCCGGCGAGGTCGTGATACTTCGCGCGGTCGGGCTCCTTGACGACGCTGATAGTCTGAACGGACTCGTCGACCTCGCGGGCGGTGAGGATGATGCTGGTGTTCACCTGGTCGGAGGCGTCAGCGACGAGTGCGCGAGCGGACGACAGATGGGCTCGTTCGAGTCCATCGACGGACTGTGGGTCGGCGTGGATGACGTAGTACCCGTCTTCATAGAGGTCGTTGGCCAGGTCCCGGTCCGGTTCGACGATGACGTAGTCAACGTCCCAGGTGTCGAGTTCGGTGACGAGCGTCTCACCGCGGGGGGAGAACTGACAGATGACGACGTGGTCGCTGAGGCCGTTTTCGACGGTGTTCGGGGCCTTCGTCGCCATCGCCTCTTCGAACAGCGGAAACAGCAACACCGGCAACGCGAGAAAGATGAGCACGACGCCGGTGATGTCCATCACGATGACGAGCAGCCGCATCTCCGTGGTGCTCCACGGCGCGTCCGAGCCGTACCCGGTCGTAGTGAACGTTTCGACCACGACACGAAGCGACCGCAGGAACGGTTGCGGGTTGTTTTCGAACACTGCCATTCCGTAGTCGTATGCGAACGCATACCCCAGAATGATGCCGCCAAGCGCGACGATATACAGCAGCGTCCGTCGCAGCCAGGTATCCATCTACTACTTTCTGGGATACCGAGTGTAAAACAGTTCTGTCCGGCTAGCGAACTCCACCTCATGGGACGAGCAGTAGCGGTGTGCAACTGTATCCGACTGCTGTTTTGAACTTTCACTTTCACCGCGCTACGACGGGATTTAAGTCAATCGCGTTCGTTCTCCCGCGTGCAGTCACACGCTCCCCCCTTTCCGTTTCAAGACATTACCCGGGTAGTTGCGACTGTCCCAGCCGTCGCGACCGCATAGTCGGCCCACAGTATAACATGGTCCGGTGAATAGCCACTCCCATGCTCTCATTTGAGGATGTCCTCGCGGCACAGGACACCGTCTCCGAGACGGCCAGACACACACCGCTTGATTACTCGCACACGTTTTCGGCGATGACGGGCGCGGATATCCATCTCAAACTCGAACTGTTCCAGCGTACGGGGTCGTTCAAGATACGGGGTGCGACCAACCGTATCGCGTCGCTTTCAGATGCTGAACGGGAGGCTGGCGTCGTCACAGCGAGCGCCGGCAACCACGCTCAGGGGGTCGCGCTGGCCGCCACGCGAATCGGCGTCGACTCGAAGATTGTGATGCCGGAGCGGGCCCCGGTATCGAAAGTGAAGGCCACCCGGAGCTACGGCGGTAACGTGGTCCTTCACGGTCGGGACTACGACGCGGCCGCCGAACACGCCCACGAACTCGAACGCGAGGAGGGCCGGACATACGTCCATGCCTTCGACGACGAGAAAGTGATGGCAGGGCAGGGGACCATCGGACTGGAGATCTACGAGGACCTCCCCGGCGTTGATACGGTCGTCGTTCCCATCGGCGGCGGCGGACTTATCAGTGGCATCGCCACGGCGCTCAAAGGCAAGGACGAACGTATCCGCGTCATCGGCGTGCAGGCCGAGGGAGCGTCCAGCGTGGCCGAATCCCTGGAGAAGGGCCACCGCATCGAGCGTGACAGCGTCGAAACTATCGCCGACGGTATCGCCACCCGCACTGTCGGCGAGCAGACGTTCGAGGTCATCAGCGACCGCGTCGACGAGGTCGTGACGGTGTCGGACTCGGAAATCGCAGTCGCGCTGACGACACTGTTAGAGCGCTCGAAAACGCTTGCCGAGGGCGCGGGTGCCGTCGCGCTGGCTGCCGTCATGGAAGAGAAGTTCGACTTCGAGGACGACGAGACGATCGTTCCCGCGCTGTGTGGCGGGAACATCGACCTGAACACCCTGACCAACGTCATCATGCGCGGCCTCGTTGAGACTGGCCGGTATCTCAAAATCCGGACCGTCCTTCAGGACCGGCCCGGCGCGCTGGAAGAGCTCGTCGAGGTCCTGTCACGCGAGCAGGTCAACATCTACGGCATCGAGCACGACCGGACCAGTCGCGACGTGGCGATGAGCTCGGCCGAGGTCGAACTGGACCTGGAGACCCGCGGCCACGACCACGTCGCCGAACTCATCGACGCGCTCACCGACGAGGGGTATGAGGTCGACGTGCTCGTCTGACTGTTCCGCTCGATGCACCAGATGGCCTGCATATGAAAGCTCTGTTGGGCCAATAGAACCTGACGTATCAGTTCCCGCGCCATAGTGACCCAGCGGGACCGCTTCCGACCGGTTCCACTACACACTGCCCCGCCCTCGCAAGCACAACACTGGCGCTGCAACGGCCAGAACAGGTGTGTATGTCATCACTGGCATCGCTGCACACTAATACTGCGCTCCAGCTTTCCCGACATCCCCGTAACCGGTGGTATGGATGGTAGCGCTCCCGTTCGCTGCGCCATCGACTGTGACCGTGCCGCTGCAGTCCGGTGGCGGGCTGTTGTACTACGCGGTCGTCTTGGTGATTCTCGCCGTCGTCGCTGGGATTGCCGGGTTCCGTGGCATCGCCGGGCTGAGCTTCCGCGTCGCGAAGTTCCTCATCGTCATCTTCCTCGTGCTGGCGCTCGTCACGTTCCTGCTCTGATTCCGGCGATGTTTTAGCCACAGCGACCACCGTTTCGTGTATGGGATGGCCTGCACGTACAGTACCTGCCGACACAACAGCACGGAGCGGAGGGCGCTGATGGACCCGCGAACGAAGGCCAGTCTCCTGTGGGGCGTCGTCGGGGGCCTCGCGTTTCTGGTTCTGATTCAGGGCTACGAACTGCTGGCCGGGGTACCGGTGTCGATACCGGCCAAAGCTGGTGTCGCCGTAGCTGTCGGTGTTGGGGCGACGCTCACCTCATACCGCATGCAACCGCGGCTGTTCGGAAACGAAAGCCCTTAATCGCCCGCCCTCACACTCTCGAAGTACGTGCCAGAATGGCCGAATCTGGTAAGGCGCACGCCTGGAAAGCGTGTTCCCATTTGGGATTCTGGGTTCAAATCCCAGTTCTGGCGTGGCGAGGTTCGAACGAAGTGAGAACCTCGGAAAAGGTGAACGGTGAACGAAGTGAGCCGTGAGCGGGCGTCTTCTGTGACTGACTGCGAGTGAGGAGCGCCCGCTTCTGGCACATTGGTGTGTCTCTCGCCATCGAACCACCGCACCGTTTTCCCGCCCCCAGTACTGATACTTGCTCGATGGTCGAACAGCGCGACGGTGACGAGATAGACCTGCTGGATTCCTCGATTCGGACAACCAGTGGGGCACTGGTATCAACGACGCTGTTCGTTCTCAGCGGCATCGTCTACGCGTTCGTCACGTCGCCTGCAGCGACCGGGACGTATTTTTTTATCGCCCTCTCTGTCTCGCTGGTCCTGCGTCCGATTCGGGGTATCAGCCAGGCGCTGAAGAAGGTCGGCAGCGAACGGGGCGAACTCGTCAGCCCGTATCTCGGCCTCGCCGCGCTGTTTGCCCTCGGATATCTCCTCATCGTCGGTGTAATCGTGGCCGCGCTGGCCGGCGTAATCGTCCGCAATACGGTGGTTTCGCCGGGGCTGCTCGCCCCCATCGGCCTGTTTGCGGTTTCGGTCGCGCTGTCGATGATTGTGTCGAGCCTGGTCGGTGCCATCGGCTACCCGAGCGTGGAGACATGGCTCACCAGTACGCAGAGCGCTATCCAGCTCGTCGTCCTGCTGGCGTTGGCCCCAAGGCTGACGACCGCCGTCGACTTGCTGCTGGTCGTGGCCGGCATCCGGCTGGCGGTGCTCGGTCCTGTCGCTGTCGCGCTGGGTGTCGTCCCGACCCTACCGGACCGACACGCTGTCGAGCGCGCCTGGGACTTCGCCAAGTGGAGCATCCCGGACCAGATTTTCGACCGCCTATCGTACAACATGCCGGTGTACGTGCTGGGTGTCGTCGCGACCCCGGCGGCCGTCGGTATCTACGAGGCCGCCGACCGGTTTGCTGACTTCGGTGCGACGATTTCCTGGCATCTTTCCTCCCCGCTGCTTACGAAGGTCAGCGGGGACTCCTCTGTTGGCGACACGCACCTCGCCTATCTCGACGGCGCGGTCACCGGCGGCACGGGTGTCACTTTCGTCGTTTTCGGCTACTTGCTGGCCGCCCACGATGTGGTTGCGCGAATCGCCTTCGCCGGTTCGGAGACCGTCTTCTCGGCGACAGTTTTGCTTGTCGGGGGCGTGAACATTCTCCGCGGCTTCTGGACGCTCACCTCACACGCCATTGAGGGTGTCGGGAAACCGAGCGTGAGCTTCCGCACGAAGCTCTACGGACTAGTGTTCAGCGTTCCAGTCCCAGCGATATTCGGTGCGGAGTTCGGAGCCGTCGCCGGGGCCGCCGGATACGCCGTGATGAATTTAGTCATCTTCGGGTACGTCCTTTACTACTCCCGGTCTGTCTTTGGACGGATTCCGATCGAACCCATGGTAGCAACAGCCCTCACCGTCGGCCTCGGCGTCTCGTTTGTACTCACGACCGGCGCCGTTGCGGGGCTTTCGCGTGCCGGCCTCTCCCCGATTGTCGTTGCCAGCGTGGCCGCCGTGACGTGTCTCGTCGGTTTCGGCGGCTTCCTCGTTGCCGTGTCCACATCGGCTCGACTCGTCGCCGTCCGGGCGGCAACGCTGTGGCGCAGTCGCGCTCGCTCGCTGTTCGGGTGACTATCACCCGCTCGTTCGTACGGACGCCGCTACTCAGAGCCAGTGGTAGAACTCCAGCGTGTACCCCTCGGGGTCCTCGACGAAGGCGGCGAAAGCGTCGGCGGCGTCGACTTCAGTCGGTTCGAGCACCGGCGCAGCGCCGGCATAGATGGCCGTCTCGAAGGTTTCCGCAACATCGTCGACGGTGAACGCGATGTGGTCCACGTCGGCGCGGTTCGGCGCGACCGGGGTGGTTCGGTCGGGGTCGTGGCGCAGTTGCAAGTCTCCGTCGCCGTCCCGGCCGAGATAGACGTTCTCAACGCCGTCTAGCGTGAACCGATTCGTCTCCTCGAAGCCCAGCGCCTCGTAGAAATCCATCGTGCGGTCGAGGTCTGAGACGCAGATAGCGGTGTGTGCGAGGTCCATGCCGCGGCGTTGTGGACGGGGCGAAATGAGTGTGCCGGAAACCCAGCTGTCACGGCCACTTAGAGCAGGTCGCCGCGAGCGACGGCGACGACGCTGCCGCCGACTCGGACGCTGATATCCTCGCCGCTGCCGTCAGTTGAGAGATGCAACAGCGACGGTCGCCCCATCTCGTAGCCCTGCTCGACACGGGCCTCGACGGCAGGGCTGCCGAGCATCTCGTGGCGGGCGAGATACGCGGCCAGACAGCCGTTCGAGGAGCCAGTCGCGGGGTCCTCCAGTACGTTGTAGAACGGTGCGAACACGCGGACGGCGAGGTCGTTGTCGTCGCTCCGCGGCTCTCGGCAGACCGCCAGGACGTTCTTCGCGTCTCGGTCGCCGGTCACGGCGTCGTAGGCGTCGCGGTCCAGATCGATGGCTCCCAGCGCGTCGCGGTCGGCCACCGGGACGACAATCGTCGCCAGCCCTGTGGAGACGATTTCGACCGGCCAGTCGTGGTCCAGTCGGTCAGCCGGCAGGCCGAGAACGGCGGCGAGGTCTTTGTGGGCCAACTGCTCGCCGAACTCGGGGGCCTGCTGTGTCATCCACAGGGTCTCGCGGCCGTCGCGCTCTCGCACTTCGACCGGGACCTCGCCGACAGGCAAGTCCAGCGTCACCGTTTCGGGATTTCCGTCGGCCAGATGATCCCGGATGACCTGGACCGTCCCGAGCGTCGGGTGGCCAGCGAAGGGTATCTCGGCCGCCGGAGTGAAGATGCGGACCGGCCACGCACCGTCGGTCGGCTCGCCGGTAACAAACGTCGTTTCGGAGTAGGCCATCTCGGCGGCGATGGCCTGCATTTCGTCCTCGTGGAGGTCGCCGGCATCGGTCACGACGGCGAGCTGGTTCCCGGCGTATCGCTCCTGTGCGAATACGTCGACGATGTGAAACGGGTGGGACATACCTATTCGCTCGGCGTCGCTCCCAAAGAACACTCCGGATGCCTGTCGGATGGTACCGAGTCGCTTGAAGCCACCGGGCTATTTCTCGCCGTCAGCCGTATCGAGGGCATGGACACTGTTGCAATCGCCTGTTTCGACGGGTTCGACGAACTGGATGCCATCGGCCCCTACGAGGTGTTCGAGAACGCGGCGCGCTTTGGGGCGTCGTGGGATGTGACGCTCCGTTCAGCCCGAGAGAGTGACATCGTCACTGCGAGCCATGGGCTCCGAATCGAACCTGACGGGCCGCTCGGCGACGTGGCCCCGGACCTGCTCGTCGTGGCCGGCGGCGGGTGGAACGACCGAAGTGAGGCCGGCGTCTGGACGGAGACCGAACGCGGCGACCTGCCCGACGCCGTCGCGGCGGCACACGACCGCGGCGCGACTGTTGCCGGTGTCTGTACCGGCGGGATGGTCCTCTCCCGGGCCGGCCTGCTCGATGGCCGGCCAGCGGTGACACATGGCGGCGCAATCGAGGACCTGCGGGCGACCGACGCGACGGTTGTCGACGCCCGGGTCGTCGACGACGACGACGTTCTGACCTGTGGCGGCGTCACGTCCGGGCTGGACCTCGCTGTCCACCTCGTCGAACGCGAGTGGGGCGCGGACGTGGCCGCCGCTGTCTGTGAAGAGATGGAGTACGAACCCCGTGGCGACATCTTCAGGGGCGAATCGGCCTAAGAGCGCCGGTGGACGGGCGTCTCAGGCGTTCGAGCGGGCGTCGTCGAGCAGCGCCTGCACGTCGACGGCCTCGCCGGTCGCGCTGCTCTCGATGGCGGCGAAGACGATAGCCATCGACTGGAGGACGCTGTCGACGTTCGTCGGCATCGGCTCGCCGCCGTCGACCCAGTCACAGAACTGCTCGATGAGCCAGGCGTTCTTCCAGTGGGGCCGTTCGGCCAGCGGTACCGCCTCGCCGTCGCCCTTGCCGATGCTCTCGAAGTTCCCGGTGTCGTACGCGTCGGCGTGGAACCGCTCGACATCGCGGCGGTCGAGGAGGACCGTCTGGTCCGAACATTCGGCGCGGAACTGCTCGTGCCCCCAGCCGTTCAGCGTCGTCGCGTTGGCGTAACTGCCCTCGTACTGTGCACGGGTCCCGTCGGCGAAATGCAGCGTCACGAGGCCGCTGCAGTCTCCGTCGTAGTCGGCCTCCTCGGGCGTCCACGTCTCGGCGTACACCCGCTCGCAGGGTGAATCGGCCAGCGACGCGAGGATGTCGAGGTGGTGGATTGCGCCGTCGAGCAGGAGCATGTTGTCCATCTCGTAGACGTAGTCGGCGTAGAAGCCGCGTTCGCGGACGTTGCCCGTGTACCGGGCCGTCAGATAATCGATGTCGCCGGCTTCCTCAACGGCCCGGCGGAACGTCGTCTTGTCCCGGTCGAACCGGTGGCTCATGGTGACGCCCATCTTCTTGCCGGCCTCCTCGACCTTCTCGGCCACGCGAACCGACGCCTCCAGCGTGTCGGCAATCGGCTTCTCCGAGATGATATGCAGGTCGTGGGCGAGTGCCGTCTCCACCACGGCCTCGTGGGTCGACGGCGGTGTCACGATAGAACAGATGTCGGCCGGCCGCTCCGAGAGCGCGGTTTCGAGGTCGGTGTAGCACTCCTCGGGTGACAGTCCGAGTTCTTGCTCTGCCAGCTCGTGTCGTTCCGGGTCGGTGTCGACCGCGGCGACGACCTCGATTCGGTCGTCGTGAACGTTTGGCGGAATCGCGTCTGTCGCCCAGGTGGACCCCTGGCCCCCCAGACCGACGTGGACTAATCTGTGTGTCATGGCTTCGTTATCGCTTCGAGGAATAAATGCTGCACTATCTCATCAGTACTCGTCTGCGTCCGGGAACTCGACACGGCGCTCCATCCCGTCTTCGGCGAGCACGACCTCGCCGTCGAACGCGTCCCGGGCTTCGTCGACTAGCTCGTCGGCGCTCGCGGCGTAGCGGGTCGAAATATGGGTCAGTGCCAGCGTCGACGCGCCGGCCTGCCGCGCCACGTCGGCGGCTTCCCGGGCGGTTGAGTGCGCCGTCGCCTTCGCCCGCTCTTTCCGGTCCTCGGCGAAGGTAGCGTCGTGGACGAGCAGGTCCGCGTCCTCGCTCGCTTCGATGACGCTCTCTGTCGGCAGCGTGTCGCCAGTGTAGACGAATCGGCGGCCGGGACGGGCTGGACCGACGACGGCCTCCGGCTGGATAGTCTCACCCTCGTGTTCGACGGCCTCACCGCGGTGGAGCTTGGAGTACTTCGGCCCTGGCGGGATACCGAACTCCTCTTCGGCTTTCTCCCGGTCGAACTTCCCCTTCCGGTCGTCCTCATCGAGGACGTATCCGACGCTAGCACAGCGGTGGGCTGTCTCGATTGCCCGAATCTCGTACTCCGACCGGTCGAGGACTACGTCGCCGGCCGACACTTCGTTGATGCGGACGGGAAACGAGGGGGTCGTCCCGTTGGCCTGGATGAGCTGTTTGATGTTCCCGCGTGTGCCCGCCGGCGTGTGGATGGCGATGGCGCGCTCCCGTTCGTTGAAATCCCACGTCTGGAGCAGCCCCGGAATCCCGAGGACGTGGTCGCCGTGGAGATGCGTGACGAACAGGTGGTCGATAGCGAAGCCAGTGCCGTAGCGCATCATCTGTCGCTGTGTGCCCTCGCCGCAATCGAAGAGGAGGTAGTCGCCGTCGCGGTTGACGAAGATGCTGCTCGTGTTGCGCTGGGTCGTCGGCACGGCCCCACTCGTCCCGAGAAACGTCACGCGCATGGTCATCGCATCCTCTACTGTCGACGGATAAACCGGTGTCGAAAGGACGGCGCCACGGTGTGGTAGCACTCATCGTCTGGTGCGGTCGGGTCGCTGGGACAGGTGTTTGTGTGTCTAGCGGTGACATAGCTATTCGTACTGATCGCAATAACGGCTGCTTTCAGCCGTCTCTGGCCTTCTAGTGCCCTTCTCTGCCGAGAGTTTAATCACCAGCAAAACAATTTACCACTGGGTAAGTGTCGGCCATCCTTACGTTACCGACCCGGATGTAACAGGGGAACGGCTTAGCAGGCTATTATGTTCTGTTGAACTGTCTCGCCAGTTTATCTGTTACTCATTCGTTGCAACGTTCGCATTGCCTTCCGATCACCGCAGAACCGAATCATGACACGCACTCGTACACTTGCCGTTTTCGCTGCGTTGCTCGTCGTCGCCGGCCTCACCGCACAGGTTGGGGCTGTACCGGGCGTGACAGCGCAACAGGAATCGCCGTTAGAACAATCTGGGAACACAGGGGTCGCTGTCGACTCTCTGACCGCACCGCAGAGCGTCGCCCCGAACTCGACTGCTGATGTGGCCGCGACGGTCACGAACAACGAGAACGCCTCGGTGACTGAATCCGTGGCGTTCCGGTTCGACGGGGCTGTCGTCGACCGGACGCTGGTCACGCTTGCGCCTAACGAGAGCACGACTGTCCAGTTCTCCGCGGACACGACAGACATCGAACCCGGTGACTACCGCCACGGTGTCTTCACCAGCGACGACGGGCAGGTCGCCCCTGTTACCGTCTCCGACTCGTTTACGCTGGAGACACTTGACGCGCCGACAAACGCCACCGCCGGCGATAACGTCACCGCTGACGCAACCGTCGCCAACCCAAACGACTTCAACACGACACAAACCGTCGAGTTCCGACTTGGCGGCCAGCCGCTCGCCTCCGAGTCCGTGACCCTCGACGCGAACGAATCTACGGACGTGACGTTCACCGTCGACACAACTGATATCGAGCCGGATACGTACACCCACAGCGTCTTCACGCGCGACGACGGTGCGTTCGCCGAGATCACCATCGAGTCTGCTATCGACGCGCCTGAAGAGCCGACCGAAAACGAGACCGAGGAGCCGCCAGCGGACGAGACCGAGGAGCCGACCGAAAACGAGACCGAAGAACCGCCGGCGAACGAAACTGAGGAGCCACCCGCAAACGAGACCGAAGAGCCGCCAGTGAACGAGACTGAGGAGCCGCCAGTGAACGAGACTGACGAACCACCAGCGGACGAAACCGAGGAGCCGCCAGCGGACGAGACTGAGGAGCCGCCAGCGAACGAGACTGAGGAGCCGCCAGCGAACGAGACTGACGAACCACCAGCGGACGAAACAGAGGAGCCGCCAGCGGACGAGACTGACGAACCACCAGCGGACGAAACCGAGGAGCCGCCAGCGGACGAGACTGGCGAAACGGACAACGCGACCGAAGAAAGCGCGACGACAGAAGGCTAACCCGCGCCACCCTGTCACCCGTTCACATTTTTAATGGTGGCCGTCGTACCGTAGTCCATGAAGTTCGTTATCGTTGGCTATGGCCGCGTCGGCATCCGGACCGCACGGATTCTACAGAGCGAGGGGCACGAAGTCGTTATCGTCGACAACGACCCTGTGAAGGTCGAACGGGCCACGGAAACCGGGTTCGAGACGATCCAGGGTGACGGCAACGAGGAAAGCGTCCTCGTCGATGCCGGTATCGAAAGTGCGGACGCTATCGGCGGTCTCACGGGCGACCTGAACACGAACTTCACCGCCTGCATGATCGGCAAAGAGTTCGGCTGTCGGACGGTCCTGAGGATTGATGCCGACTACCGCGAGGAGATCTACGAGAAGTACGCCGCTGACGTGGATGAGATAATCTACCCCGAGCGACTGGGCGCGGCTGGTGCGAAGACGGCACTACTGGGCGGTGACTTCAATGTCCTCGCCGACCTGACCGAACAGCTTTCGGTCGCAAGTATCCGCATTCCCGACGACTCGCCGTTCGTCGGAAAGCGGGTCGTCGAGGTGGACCTTCCCGGCGATGCTCACATCTACGCACACGGGACGGACCACGAACCGATGACGATTCCGCTCCCACAGACTAAAATCGAACCCGGCGACAGTGTCGCGATCATGGCTGATCCCGGCGGGCTGGACGACATTCGAGCGACGCTCCGGGGCGACGCGTCCGCCTGAGATTCTGGAAGTCCGGCCCGCTCTGTCGCAGTTTCTCTCAGACTGACGGTACCAGCTGTCTTCGACGAAAGCCGGGGGGAGTAGAATATGAAAGGGAGGATCGCGGTGTCCGGGCGCGCCTGGGGAGGATAGGATGGCACGCAGTGTCACCGACATCCACTGGGGCCGTGGAAGCGCGCCCGTACCGGGTGGAATGCTACCGGTAGGCATAAATGCCCGTCAGACAGGCGACAGACGGATGACAGACGGCACGGCTTTTTGCCCGTTCAGCCACTGCCTCCTGCTATGACCTGGGCGACGCTGTTTGAGCGTGCGGCGGACCACCAGACTACGGTCGACGCTGTCTGTGCGGCGCTCGACGAACATCGGGTGGAGGACGACAGCGATGCGTGAGCCGTCGCCGGCGCGTGTCGTCGCCGATGCCGACGTCCTCGCTGCCGACCTGCTGTGTGGACCAGACAGCGATGCACGTGCTGCCATCGACCATATCCGTCGGCACTCATGGGTCACGCTTGTTGCGAGTGACCACCTGTTAGACGATGCCAGCGCCGTCATCGCCGACCTCGCCAACGACACCCTGGCGGCTGACTGGCGGGCGCGAATTGAGCCCGACTGTGACATCGTAGACCACCCTGCCGGCGACCATCCCGCGCTGGCCTCGGCCTACCGGGGCGGCGCACAGCACTTGCTTTCCTATGCGGACGACCTGCGTAGCGCACAGACCAGCGCGTCGCTCAACCGTCATATGTCGCTGAGTGTCAGACCGCCGGACGCTTTCGCTCGCCTGTTCGACCCAGAATCACTGTACCCCGTTGTCGAGAACGGCGAGTATCCCGGTCCAGACCGGGATCCACGCGCGTAGCCCTGCTTAGTCGTCAGCCGTCGTTACCGTGGCTGTCGAGACTGTCCTCGATGGTCCAGCGCCCTCGGCGATATCGAACGCCGCAAGCACCTCACGCAGGTCATCGGTCTGGGCCGCCATCTCCTGTACTTCGGTAGTCACTTCGGTAATCGTCGCTGTTTGCTCCTCGGTGGCAGCGGCGACAGCCTCGGACTCCTCGTTGGTCTGTTCGCTCACCGCCGCGACCTCGTCGACCATATCGACGACTTCCTGCGTGGTCTCTGCCTGCTCGGCGGTGGCACCCGATATCTCCTGAATCGAGGCGTTGACTTCGCCGAGCACGTCGACGATATCCTCGAAGTCTCGGAGCGCAGACTCGATAGTCGCGGCACTGTCTGTCACCTGCTGGTTTGTCGCTTCCACGTTGCTGACGGTTTCGCTGGCCTCGTGCTGGACCGCTTCGATGCGGTCCGACACATCCGTCGCGGCATCGTGGGTCTCCTCTGCGAGTGTCTTCACCTCGTCGGCAACGACAGCGAATCCGTCGCCGCTTCCGTCCGCACGGGCCGCCTCGATCGAGGCGTTCAGTGCGAGCATGTTGGTCTGCTCGGCGATGTCCGTGATGACCTCCACGATGTCGTCGATTTCGCTGATCTGGTCGACCAGACTCTCGACCGCAACGGCGATATCGTCGATACGAGCCTCCATCTCGTCGAGTTCGTCGATCGCCTGCTCGGCGTCCGCACGCCCCTCTCGGCCTCGCCGTGTCGCCTTCTCGGCGGTGTCGGCCGCGTTTTCGGCGGTCGCGGCGATTTCTTCGACGGTGGCAGATAGCGTGTTCATCTCGGACGCGACGTCGTCGTGGCGCGACGCCTGCTGACTGGCTCCAGCCGAAATCTCCTGAATCGACCGGGAGATCTCGTCACTCGCGTCGTTGATCTCCGTGACGCTCCGGGTGACGTGGTCGCTCGTCTCGTCGACGTCCTCTGCGAACGCGGCGACGGTTGCGACCGTCTCTCCCAGCGTCGTCACGAGGTCGTTGTAGTTCTCGACGACGGCGTCAAACTGCTCGTCGTCGGCCGCGAAGTCCTCGTCGATAGTGGCTGTCAGGTCCCCGTCTTTCGCCTGTTCGGCAGCGTCACCGAAGGCGACAACAAGGTCGTTGAGTGCCTGCGAGCGCCGTTCGAGGTCGCTGGTCATCGTCTGGAGTTCGGTGGTATACTCGTCCATACTGGCGGCCATCTGCTCCAGTGACTGTCCGAACGTCCCAGGCACGTCCTCATCGAGAACATCGGCGTCGAACTCCTGCCGAGAGAGCGCGTCGGCCTGCCGAGACACTGTCAGCAGATAGGACTGCATCGACCGAAACGACGAGAGCAGTTCGGCAACCTCGTCGTCGCGCTCGCTCTCGGGCAGTTCGACATCGAGTTCGCCGGACGCGATGTGGTCCGCACCCGCGGCCATCGCTGTGACGGGTTCGACGAAGTCTTCGCGGGTGATGAACACCGTGTTGGCGAACGCGACAATAGCGCCAGCGAGCAACACGCCAGTGACGACGAACCGGACCGTCCCGGTGGCAACAAGCGAGACAACTGCCAGCGCGACCGAAGCGCCAAACTGCAGACCGACGGCTGCGAGCACCTTCCGTTCGACCGAACCGGAGACGCCAAAAACATCAAGCGATCCACGTATCACCGCTTTGTATTTTCTGATGGGGTCTGTGAGCATACGCACCTTTTTCTTACAGTGTTTAATAAGGTTCGAGTCCAATTCTCGGATATTGAAAAGGAATCAGTCAATGAAAAATCGACATGAGTGGATATGGGCGGCGAAACCAATGACAGTCTCGGAACTGATTCTCTACCGGTCCTGATTGACCAGCGCTGCAACGCGCCGGACGACCCAGCGCGGTGTCACCCTCACCAATCGGTCGATAAGCCGCATCGACCGGCGCGGGATAACGATAGTCTCGCCGGCGGCGGCCCCCTCGTAGGCCGCTGATGCGACCGCATCGGGTGTGTTCGTGGCGACCGACCCGACCGTCGAGTCCTTCATTCCCGCTCGTTCCTGAAACTCCGTGTCGACCGGGCCGGGACAGACCACCGTCACGTCGACCGATGTCTTCCGTAATTCCTCGGCCAGTGCTTCGCTGAAGCTGTTGATGTACGCTTTGCTCGCGTAGTAGCCAGCGAGGTTCGGCCCCGGCTGGAACCCGGCGACTGAACCCGTGTTGATAACCGCGCCGCCATCGTCGAACTCGTCAATGAACAGCCGGGTCAGTTCGACCGGGAGCATGACGTTCAGGCGCAACTGCGTTCGCTCCGCGTCGAGGTCGCTTTCGGCGAACGGGCCGTAGGTCCCCACACCGACGTTGTTGACGAGCACGTCGATGTCCAGACCGCGCTCGGTCACCTCCTCGTACAGCTCTTCAGCGGCCGCCGGGCGGTCGAGGTCCATCACGACAGAGGTCGCCGTGACTCCCCTCGTTTCGAGGTCCTCGGCCAGCCGCTCCAGTTTCCCCTTGCTTCGGGCGACCAGCACCACGTCGTGCCCGCGTGCGGCGAACTCCTGTACCAGCGCTCTACCGATGCCCGCCGACGCACCGGTTATCAAGGCGGTGCCACCGGTCCCGACGACCGGTACGTCGCTACCGCTCACCGTACCACTCCGCGACCGTTGTCGCTTCGGGTTCCAGCGCCGTCGGTCCCTCGCCGCTGGAACTTCCGAGGGATGGGTCCCATCCCTCGACGGACGGTTCGCTACCGCTCACCGTACCACTCCGCGAACTTCCCCAGTGCCCGCCCGCGGTGGGAGATCGCGTTCTTCTGCTCGGTGCTCATCTCCGCGAACGTCGTTCCGTCGTGCTCGAAGATGGGGTCGAAGCCGAACCCGCCCTCGCCGCGCGGGGCGACGATTTCGCCGTTCACGCGCCCCTCGAACAGTTTGACCGGGACTGTCTCGCTGCTCTGGGCCGCGCTTCCGTCGTGGACCTGCTCGTCCGTCGTCGCCGTGCCGCGGTCGTCAGCTGACAGGTCCTGTCCACGCCGGTCCTCGCGGTCGATACCGTCCGGGTCCGGCGTCGCCTCGAAGCTCTCGCCGTCACAGTAGGCGATGACCGTTTTGAACGCTGCACCGCGGTCGTCCTCCGGCTCGGTCATGCGCCAGACGCGATCAACGCCGACGGTGTCCTCGACGTACGAGGAATAGGGGCCGGGGAACCCATCGAAGGCGTCGATGAACAGCCCCGCATCGTCGACGATGACCGGCCCGTCAGCCGCGCGGTAGGCTGCTCGCGCTCCCTCGGCCGCGACCGTTCGCAGGTCGTCGGCTTGCACCTCCGGGTAGTCGAAGTCGAACTGCTGGACGTCGTCGCCGAGATACTCGGTCGCCTCCCGGACTTTCCCGGGATTGGTTGTGACAAAATTGAGCATACCGGCACACAGCGACCGGCGATAAAAGAGCCGTCGAAACTCCGCGCAGGCGGACTGCTGTAGATTATTTCCGGCCGTGCCAGGCACGTACCGGTCCCTCGCTACACCCCGTCTCAGTCGACGACGACTTCGACCGGTTCGTCCTCACTCTCGGACTCGAACTCCTCGCTGCTGCCGCCGCGTTCGAGATACAGCATCACGCCGGCGACCGCCAGCACGACCCACGAGCGCCAGTTCGCCAGGTTCAGGGTGTAACCGATCCCGAACGGCTTCTCCACCAGCATATCATCGCCTGGCTTCCAATAGGACGACACCAACCGCTTAAGACTCGGTCGTTCAAAGTTGTACGGCACGCCGAACAACGTTCCCGACTGGGGTTTTTCTGCCATACTGCGTTCTATTCGGGCCGAGGTTAAACCATTTGTCCACCACCTTTTTGCTGCGAGGGGTGTCCTCGGCCGCGGTGCGGCCTGCGGGCACCCCCGCTTGCAAAAACGTGGGCGAAAAAGGCACGAATCGCGGAGCGATTCGCGTGAAACCGCGGCCTTCGGCCGCGGTATGCTTACCTCCCCTGGGTGTCTACTGCCCCCGCCACCGCACAGCCCTACTGATACCGGCCCCGACCCTCGATGTCGTCGAGGCTGGCGAACACCGCGTCGGCGTGGTCGCTCTCGGTCCGGTAGGCGTCCTCGGCGGCCGACAGCAGCGTCTCGGGGTCGTCCGCGGTCCCGGCGAGCGACTGGGCGAGGACGTGAAGGTCCATCGCGTGGTCCTCGGCCTCCTGCGTGTAGTACCCGAGGCCGAAGTCGATGAGGAACGTCCGGTCCGCCTGCTCGCCACGGCCACCCACCCGGACGTTCCGGGTCGTCGGGTCGCCGTGCACGAAGCCGGCGTCGTGGATGCGAGCGAGCCAGCGGCCAACGTCCGCGACCCGCCCCTCGGACAGCCCCTCGCGGAGGTCTGTGTCGCCCACGCGCTGGAAGACAATGCGCGACTCCTGTGGGTCGACATCTCGGACCAGCGGCGTCGGGACGCCGTTGCGGCGCGCCTCGCTGGTGAGCCGGGCTTCCTGCCGGGTCCGCTCAGTCCTGAGACGCTCGTCCAGCGTCGGGTGGCGGTAGCTCCGCGGCACGCGCTCCTTGATCACCCGGTCCCCATCGAAGTGGACGGTCGCCTCTGCGCCCTGAACTTCGTCGCTTCCCGTCCGGTAGCTGTCCACCGACTCCTCGGGTCCCCGCCAGGTGACGGCCACTTCGTCGGGCCGGAAGTTCGAATCGATGCGGGAGTCCTCGATGGCGATGGTGTCGCCAGCCGCGTACATCTTCGCGCCGAGCATCGCTATCATCCCGGCGTTGTCCCGCAGGAAGCGGTTTTCCGGAGCGTAGAACGCTGCGCCGCGTTGCTCACACATCTCACCGAGCATCCGCTGGAGACGGGCGTTCTGGCCGACGCCGCCGCCAAGCACCAGTTCGTCGGCCCCGGTCAGCGACAGCGCCCGCTCGGAGACTTCCGTCAGCATCGCGAAGATGGTCTCCTCCATCCCGCGACAGACATCGTCCACTGGGACGCCGTCGTCAACAGCCTGCTTGGCGGCGCTCATGATACCCGAGAAGGAGAAGTCCATCCCCTTGACGACGTAGGGCAGCTCGTGGTACTCGCCGTCGCGGGCGTGCTGTTCGACCTTCGGCCCGCCGGGATGGGACCAGCCGATGTGGCGCGTGAACTTGTCGATGGCGTTGCCGACGCCGGTGTCCATCGTCTCGCCCAGCACGCGGTACCGGCCGTTCCGGTAGCCCAGAATGTGGGCGTTCGCGCCGGAGGCGTTCAGGCACACCGGCGAATCGAAGCCCGAGCGGTGGCGGCCCACTTCGAGGTGGGCGACCATGTGGTTCACGCCGACCAGCGGCACGTCGAACCGCTGGGCGACCGCCCGGGCGGCTGTGGCGACGATTCGCAGGCAGGGTCCCAGCCCCGGACCGCGGGCGAAGGCGACGGCGTCGATCGGCGAGCCACTTTTGTCGGCATCGTTCGCACCGCCAGCGGCCGCTCGCTCGTGTGCGTGTTCGATAGCCGTCTCGACGACGGCCGGAATGGCCTCGCCCATATGCTCGGCGGCCTCGCGCGGGTGGATGCCGCCGCTGTCTGGCGCGTAGGCGTCAGTTTCGATGAAAACATGGTCGTCGTCGGTTACCTGCGCCGGGTCCGGCGTCTCAAACACCGAAGCACTGGCTGCCCAGGCGGTACCTTCGATACCCAGAATACGCATCGGGCGGCCTTACTTCCACTCGGTGTAGCCGCACTTACCGCAGTGCTGGCGGTCCTCGTGCTCGGCGAGGACGGTGTCACCGCACCGGGGGCAGGTCTCGCGGTCGAGTTCGCCGTCGTCGCTGTAGTACTCGTTGTGTGGCATCTATGCTTCCTCCGCTTCCTCTTCGCCGTCGGCAACGATCTTGTTGCGTTCGAGCATGTGGTCCTGCTCGACGTCACGGGCGTACTCGGGGTTGTCGTAGACCTTCGCGTAGCCGACCGTCTTCCGCATGCCGAACTTGGTGTCAAGCTTGTGGATGACGACTTCCTCGGCGTCCTTGTTCAGCGTGGCCGCAAGAGAGTCGCGGACAGAGAGACGGGATGGGGTGGCTTCGTCGTGGACGACCTCGAACCGGACGTCCGTGCGGTGCAACATGGGATTCTCGTCTTCTTCGATGATGTCGATATCCATGGTTCGTTGTCCGTATCTACCCGCCGAAGCGCGTAAAAGGATTTCGAAGCGGTTGACGCCGTCTCCGTCCGCGATTCCGTGTCACCGCGCTGTCCCTCGGTTCGGTGATGAGACGGGAACGTGCTGCAGCGGCTAGCTGTGTCCGGTATAGCACTTCCAGAGCGATAGCGGCTGGACGCCGTCCCTTACCGCTCGCCCAGCTGTGCGAGGAGGTGCGAGAGATGGATCCGCTCGTTCGCCGCGTCGACGAGCGCCATATCCGTCTCGCCGGCCATCGTGTGAATCTCGGCCAGTCGGTCTCCGGAGTAGCGCGACCGGGCCACTTCTAGCACGTCATCGAGGATGTCGGACGCGCCGTACCCCTCGTCGACGAGCAGGTCATCGAGTGTCGACCGGGCGTCGGTAAAACGCCCGTCTTCGGCCGCGTCGACCATCTGCTCGACCTGGTCGTCGGCTTCGATGGCGTTGAGCGTCTCGAAGGCGGCGTCCATCGTTACCTCGCCCTCGGCTTCGGCGGTGGTCTGGGCGGCCAGCACTGCCGTCCGGAGGTCCCCTTCCGCGTACCCGGCGACGTACTCGATGCCGTCGTCGTCGTGGTCGACGCCCTCTGCGGTAACGATATCCTCCAGTACCGACGCCGTTTCCTCGTGGGTCGGCTCGCGCATCACGACCGGGAAACACCGCGAGCGAATCGGCGGGATAACAGCCGAGGGCTGACGCGTCGCGATGACGAACTGCGTCGCCTCGTAGTACTGCTCCATCACCCGACGTAGCGCCTGCTGGAAGTCTTCGCGCATCCCCTCGGCGTTGTCCAGCAGAATGGTCTTGTAGCTGCCCGACACCGGCGAGTAGCTGGCGGACTCCTTGAGCACGTGGTTGATGAGGTCGGCCTTCGAGGACTCGCGCCGTCGTTTGCTGTCGATGAACGACGCGAACCGCGGGTCGTTCGAGACCTCTTTTTTTGTCATGCCGAACACGTCGGCCATGTTGAGTTCGGTAAAGTCCGCGTCGGGATTCTCGTGGACCTCCCGGGCAAAGGCCCGGACAGCGGCCGTCTTCCCGCTTCCCTTCGGCCCGTGGACCAGAAGATTCATCGGCTCCTCGATGGCTCCTTGCAGGTGCTCGCGGGCCTTCGGCTGGCGGATATCCGACAACTCCGGGGCGTGTGTCTCCGTCCACAGCGGCGCGTCCATCTGTTGGCTCTGGGTATGCCCGGCCCCGACAAGTATCCCGCGGTCCGCGGGTTGTGTCGCTCATAGCGGTAAACGACAGAGTGGAGTGTGCCGGCCGGGAATTGAACCAGACTCAGACGTTCCGGGTCGCTCACTGCGTTCGCTTTCCGGGCTGCGACTGATAGGGTGCAATTCCCGGCTACTGCATTTACTGCTCGCGAATTACTCGCAGCAAAATGCGCCGGCCGGGAATTGAACCCGGGCTATTGCCTTGGGAAGGCAATGTCCTACCACTGGACCACCGGCGCTCGTTGCAGTCGCGCCGAGGCTCGCGGTTCCTGCGGAACCGTTCCCCACCGGCGCGCTGTGGTAGACTGCAGGTCGGTCGGACCTGCGAACCCCGTACCGAACTGTCAACAGCGACTGCACTTGAACGTAGCGTTTTGACTGGACGCGTGTCCGAAAATATCAGGTCGATAGATGGGTATTAGTTCCGTCCGTCCAACTAGAAGACATGGCAACGGCCGAATCCATTGTCCGTGCCGATGAGCCGCTGAACCTGACGTTCTCCGAGGCTGAGTTGGAGGCGCACCGCGACCATATCACCTCGTTCATCGAGGCACAGGTCGACGCCGCCGGTGTCGACACCGTGGTGATGGGGCTCTCGGGCGGCATCGACAGCACGCTCGTCTCGCATCTGGCCGTCGAAGCGCTTGGCCGTGACGCCGTTCACGGGCTCGTAATGCCCAGCGAGGTCAACCGGGCTGACAACATGAGCGACGCCGAGCGGGTGGCTAACGACCTGCTCGGCATCGAGTACGACGTTATCGAGATCAATCCGCTGGTCGACGCGTTCCTCGATGCATACCCCGACGCCGAGGGCGACCAGCTCGCCGTCGGCAATCTCCGTGTTCGCTGTCGGGCGGTGCTAAACTATCTCGTCGGCAACCACGAACAGGCGCTGGTCCTTGGGACCGGAAACCGCAGTGAGGCACTGGTCGGCTACTACACGAAATACGGTGACGGTGCGGTCGACTGCCACCCCATCGCGGCGCTGTACAAGCAACAGGTCCGACAGCTGGCGAAACACGTCGGCGTCCCCGACGACCTCGCCGAAAAGACCGCCAGCGCCGAGATGTGGGCCGGCCAGACCGACGCCGACGAGATGGGGATGGACTACGACACGCTCGACTCCATTCTCGCCCTGCACATCGACGGCGGTGTTCCGGCAGCCGGGACAGCCGACCAGCTCGGCGTCCCGCTCGATGTCGTCGAGACTGTCCGTGAGATGTACGAATCGAGCGCCCATAAGCGAGCGATGCCGCCGGGTCCGGACCCGCTGTACTGAGTCTGTTTTCGTTTCAGTCGCTATCGAACCGGGTTCTCCGGGCCGCGACCCAGATACTCCGAGAGGAACGCGTGGACCGTTTCGGCGTCGTAGCTGTCCATCGTTAGCTCGTGCCGCCACGCCGTCACAACATAGGTCGCCCGCGGGTCGTCGTTGGGGTTCGGAACGGCGACGACGCTCCGCCAGGTGCCGGTATGAACACTGGAAAACTCCCGCAGGCTCTGCTTAGCTTCGGGGGAAATTTCAGCAGGATCGTAGTAGACGATAACCGCGCCGTGTTCCAGCGTATGGACGAGTGAACCGAGCAGCGGCGTCGCTTCGTAGAAGCCTGCACTCACCGTTGACGCATAGTGTGTCCCGGAGAGTGGCGGGACTCGCTGGTAGTCGATAGCACTGCCTTCTTCGACATGGTTGTTCCCCCGGTCCGGGAACTGTTCCACACTGGACAGTCGGTCACTGTCGCCGGTGTCGTCCAGTGACGACGCTTCGACCCCGGTGGCCTCGACCGCGGAGAGCGGCTGTGCACCTGTCGTCCCGACCAGGTCCGCGTCACTTCCGCTGCCGCCGTCGCCACCGCTCAACTGAGTCACGTACACTGTGAGCCCAATAGCGAGCACGACGACGACGCCGATAACAATCGGCCCGACCGGGAGGGCGTTCCCCTCTTCGCCACCGGTATGCTCTTCGACGCGCCGTCGATCAATCGCGCCCAGTTCGCCGTCGTGGGCGTCGGCGAGATGGTCAAGGTAGGCGTTGTCGCCGTCGAACGATTCCCCGCAGTACTCACAGTCGACCATTGGCGGTCCGTATGCGAGGCGTCGTCTTGTACCCTTTCCTACTCGGTCTTCGCGTTGAGGTCGGCGAAGGCCTGCTGCTCGCGGCGCTCCTGTGTTTCCCTGTCTGCATCGTCTCGCATCCGTGCTTTCAGCACTCGAAGCGCGTCCGCGTCGACGGCTGCTATCTCTTCGGCGACAGCCCGAGGCTCCGCAGTCACCCGTGAGACCAGCCCCATCTGCAGCGCCGTCTCGGCGTCAAGCGTTCGGCCGGAGAGTGCGATGTCGAGCGCGTCGCCGGTCCCGACGATGTCGGGGAGCCGCGCCGTCCCGCCCCACGCGCCGAACAGGCCGAGTTTGACCCCTGTTTCCGCCAGCGTCGCGTCGGGCGTTGCGACACGGATATCACAGGCCAGCGCCAGTTCGACGCCGCCGCCCCGTGCTGCGCCGTCGATACCGGCAACAACAGCCCCGTCGTAGGATTCCAGTGCGTGAGCGACGCGCTGGCCCAGCGCCGCGAACGCCTCGGCGCGCTCCGAATCGAGGGCCTTGACCTCGTTGAGGTCCGCACCGGCGCAGAACGCCTCGCCAGCGCCATGGAGATACAGCACTGGTTCGGTCGCTGACTCGACGGCTGCTTCGAGGTCACGTAGCGCCGCACTGGTGAGCGCATTGCGCTGGTCGGGCCGGTCAAGCGTCAGGGTCCGGATACCATCGCCGTTCGTGGTCTGTACCATGGCTGCTGTGACTCTGCGGTTTCCAAAGGTCTTTGCCCTTCCCGTCGCTAGACCCTCATAATGGAGGAAGTGGCGGCAGTTCGCCGAGCGGCGTTGGCGGCAGTCGACGATGTCGAGCCTGACCGGCTTCACGAGCGGATCGACGCTCGCCTTGACGACGCGTCGCTGGCGCCCGGCGTCCTGACGCTCGTTAGCGCGGGCGCAACCAGCGACCCACCGGTTGACCTGGCTGACGGCGTCGCCGACAGAGCCGCCGGCGTCCAGCTTATCTACGAGGGGCTCTCGCTTACTCGCCAACTGGCCCACGACGACCCCTGGGTCAACGGCAACCGCGATACGGCCGACTTGGATATTCTCATCGCGGACATCCTCGTCTCGCGTGGCTTCTACCTGCTCGCCAGAACCGAAGCCGCCGATGCTGCCGTCTCTGTCGTCCGTTCGTTCGGCCACGACCAGACCGTCCGTCAGACGACCGACGACGAAAGCCTCGACACTGCGCTTGAAACGGACATTCTGGAACTCGCCGTGGTTGCCGGCGTCACCGCCGCTGGCATCCGCCCCACCCCGACACTCCGCGAGTACGCGACTGAACTGGCCACTGACGGCCTCCCGCCGAACGCCGAGTTGCTCGGTGAGGAAGTCGCCGACGCGCTCCGAGCCCGCGCGGGAGCCGAACAGCCATCCGGGGACGGAACCGAGGCCGCCGCCGACCACTGATACTAATCGACACACCGGTCTCGAATCGAAACGACTTTAGACAATTGCCGGATACACACTGTTGCGTGCCTGGGTAGCTTAGCGGTAAAGCGCGTCCTTGGTAAGGACGAGACCCCGGATTCAAATTCCGGCCTAGGCTTTTTCCAAGCGACTGACCCAGAGCGTCAGCGATGGGTCCGGAGCGCGTGAAACGCCGGATGCGGGATTTGAATCCCTGGAAGACGACCACTGAGAGTCTTCCTCTGGTTCAACCGGCCCATGCTTTCTGCAACGAACGAGCTTCGCGGAGGTCCATCTCTGCGCAACCTCGCCGTGTGTGTCCCGCTGAGGCTTTTTACGAGGAACCAACTGCGCAGGCTTCTGGCGGTTCGTAAGTGGATAGTGTGCCAGTGGCAGCTATAATCCCGAATATCGGTCTCCTATGAGGTTTTGAGGCCGTCAGTTCTGCTGACCCCTTGCAAAGGGATATACCGGAGTAGGCCTAACGTTGCATGTGAGTATCACGCAGGGAAAGGGAGACGCGGCGTCGCAATCGGAAAGCGACCGCCGCTCCGGCGTCCGTTGCGCTGGCGCTGTATTTCTACGCTGTCCGCGGCGACAGACAGTCGGGCCAGCTCCTCGGTTTCTGGCCGACAACCGTCTTCGGCCTCCCTCACTTCGCACCGCGAAATCAAACGGCTGCTCCAAGCGGACGCTAACTGAGCAGGGGTTGCCGTCGATTCACAGCAGTGTAGCAAACGACGCGTAAGCACGGCCCGACCAGCCACCACCACATGAGCTCAACCTTCACACAGACCATCGCACGCATTGACCTCGACACACGAATCCAGTACGGCATGATGCTCCTCTTCGGAGGGCTCTGTCTGATAGCGGCGGCCTCTCCGCTTGGCACCCTCACCAAAGCTGTCGTCGTCTCCGCTCTGTTCGGATTTACCGGCGGACTCTGGGTATCGCATCTCGTACAGATTATTCAGAAGGCAGCGACGGCACAGTCTGAGGCCGACAATGAGTGAAGACGTCGTTGAGGAACAACAGCCACAGACGTCGGGCTTCCTCAATGGCCTCGAATTTCTCACCGGTGAGGACCCAAGCGCAGGCTCGTTTCTCCTGGTCGTCGGGATGGTCACCTGCGTATTTATCGCTGGCTTCCAGTTTCTGCTGAACCCACCGATTTCGACGCTTCTCACTGGGCTTGTTCTGGTCATCAGTGTCATCAGCTTCATCATGGGCGCGGTGCTGGATATGCTCGATTACTTTGAAACCCCGTAGCAGTCGCTACTTGACTGCAGAAAACCGTAGTTAGTGGCCAAGCGACGATGTTTTGCTATCGGTTTCCGGGTGCTACCGCTCCGGCTCTTCTGCAAGTGCCGTTTCGCGCAACCGTTTGCACTCCTCGCTTTCGGCAGTTAGCTCAGGGACCGGCGTTGGTTTCCCGTCGTCGACTGCGACGAAGGTGGCGTACGCGCTGGTCGTCTCCTCTGTTTCGCCCGTGTGTGGCTCCTCGCGTGCGACCTCGATGCGGACCCGGACGCTGGTTCGGCCCGTGGCGTAGGCGTAGGAGTCGATGAGAGCGGTGTCGCCGATGGGAATCGGGCGCTCAAAATCGACGCGGGACATCTGTGCGGTCACGCAGGTCTCTCTGGCGGCCCGCATGGCCGACATCGCGCCGATTTCGTCCATCCACTTCATGACGATGCCGCCGTGGGCGCTCTGGTAGTTGTTCGCGTGAGTGGGCTGGACGCGCTCGCGGTTGATGATGTGCGTCTCGGCGATGGTCGGCATACCTGCCTGTAGGGTCTGTTCCGGCAAAACGGTGTGGTGCGCCCCTGATGGGACCTGATAGCGACCGTGCGCGCGTACACTGCTCCATGGCGCGCAATCGCCAGTCACGCAGTCGAACTGCCGGCGTTACCCGGTGAACTGGTGGTATTCGAGACCTTTGTGTTTCATCTCGTTGTGTTTGCGTTCGAGGAACGAGTAGACGGAGCCATGTGGCGCGCCGTCGAGAATCATCTCGGCGGCCTCCCGGACGGCGTCGACTTGCTCCGGGCCGCCGATGATGCCCAGCGTCGACCCGTAGATGACGACGGCCGCGCCGGAGAGTTCCTGCATGAGCTCCCGCGTCCGGCCGCCTTCACCGATGAGACGCCCCTTCTGGCGGCGGAAGTCGTTCTTGTTGCGGGAGGCGGCCTCGATGTCGATGAGTTCGAACATCATCATATCGTCTTCGAGCAGCGCCAGCGCGTCGTCAGGCGCGAACCCGCGGCCGATGGCTTTCACGATGTCGGGGCCTTTCAGCGCCGTCACGGGGTCGCCGACGGACTCGACTTTCACCGTGCCGTCCTCGGAATCGATATCCAGCCGCACTTCTGCACGCGACTCGATTTCACGCATGGTCTCACCGCCTTCACCGATCAGCACACCGATACGGTCCTGCGGAATCTTCACGTGTTGCATAAGTATACTACCCCGTAGGAGGTTCTGCCTGTTTAAAACTTCGGCAGTCGCGTGACTGACAAATGCCGGGCGGCCGTCCGCCGGCAGAACCCGCTTCAGTCCAGAAACTCGACGCCGGTGATTTCGAACCGCGCGCCGCCCGTGTCGCTGTCGGTGACGAGGATGTCCCAGCCGTGTGCGCCCGCGATGGTCCGGACAATCGAGAGCCCGTAGCCGCTGCCGTCTTCGGCAGTCGTGAAGCCGTGGTCAAACACGTCCTCCTGATTGTCGGCCGGGATTCCGGGGCCGTCGTCCTCGACGTAGAAGCCGTGGTCCAGCGGGCCGACGCGGACGATAACGGCGCCGTCGCCGTGTCGAGTGCTGTTCTGAAAGAGGTTCTCGAACAGTTCGATGAGGCGGTCGGCGTCGGCGCTCACCGAGCCGACGTGGTCGTAGTGGAGCGTGACCCGCTCGGTGGTTCCGCCGGCCCCTTCCCAGGCGGTGTTAACAACGGCCTGAACGTTCGTTGCCTCCGGGTTGGTGACGACGTTTCCCTGCCTTGCGACACGGAGCAGGTCCTCGACGAGACGGGCCATCCTGTCGCTCGTTTCTTCGAGGGCATCAAGATGTTCCTCGTCACCCGTCTCGCGGGCCAGATGCACCCGCGAGGAGATGACGCTGAGCGGGCTCTTCAGGTCGTGGGCGAGGATGTCGGTGAACTCCTTGAGCCGGTCGTTCTGTCGTTCAAGCATCTTGTCGTACTGGTGTTTCTCTGTCGTGTCCTGGCTGACTGCGACGAACCCTGTCAGCTCTCCGTCCTCGAGTTGCGAGAGCGAGAGGGTGGCCCAGAACACGGACCCATCAGCCCGCCGGTGCCAGTGCTGTGTCTCGACGGGGCCGCTCGCCACCTCGATCAACAGCGATTCAACGGTTGTCTCCATCTCCTCGGGGTCGGCAAACAGCATGTCAACGTGCTGGCCGACTGTCGCGTCCCGGTCGTAGCCGTACAGTGACGCTGCCGGCTCAGGCCACGTCGTGATGGTGCCATCTGTGTCGAGCATGAACACTGCATGCGAGGACAGCCCCTCAATGAGGCGTTCAGAGACCGAGTCGTCGCTGTCCGCTGTCTGTTGGTCCGAACTGCTGTCTGCTGGGTCGGTGTCCATCAGTCGCACCTACTCGGGCCAAACCAGCGGCGACTCACCCGGCATGAGAAGCACTGTGACAGGTCACCCATGCTGAGATATACAACATCTAACATCTTACATACTGTGGTTTTCACAATCAAAATAAGTTGTGAGGAAATGGGTGAAAACCGCGCTGTACTGCGATTTCATCTCCAGAAAGCGTCGGAATGACTGGTACTGATAGCAATTCACTTATCGCTACGGCAATACGTTCTCACCTGCCGAAACCGATCCGTGCGAACGGAAAGCTGGTGACTACTCGTCGTCGCGGCGGTCGGCTGGTGTTCCCTGCGGGACGGCGTCGTCGTCGCTGCCCGGCGCGGTGTCGGCCTTGTCTTTCGGCGTCGCGTACTCTCGGACGTACGCGAGCAGTTCCTCCGGCGTGGCGTCGACGCCCTGTCTGGCGAAGAAGTTCGCGACGTTGCGGCAGTCCCGTTCCAGAAAGTCGTCGGCGTTAGGATGGTGGATGGTCACCGCTTGCCCGAGGTCGATGATATACAGCTGCCCTTCGTGGAAGACGATGTTGTACTCAGAGAGGTCGCCGTGGACGAGGCCGGCGTCGTACAGCCGGCGGGTGTACTCCTTGACAACCTCGTAGGCCGTCTCGGGGTTCTCGATGTGAACCTCGCTGAGACGTTTGCTACGGCCCTCCTCGGTCCCGAGATACTCCATCACGAGAACGTTCCGCTCGACGGCGATGGGTTCCGGCGTCCGGACGCCGGCCCGGCGGGCGCGCTTGAGGTTCGACGACTCTTTGCGGACCCACGCGGTGACGACCTTCTTTTTGTCCGAGCCGATGCCCTCGAAGCGGGGGTCGCCGTCGAGATAGCTCCGCATGTCCTTGAAATCGGAGGCGTTGATGCGGTATACTTTGACTGCGACCTCCGTCTCGCCCGACAGCGCCGTGTAGACGTTGGCCTCCTTGCCTGTCGAAATCGGCCCGCCGAAGGCGTCGATGTGGCCGTCTTGCACGAGCTTGTACAGCGCGCCGTAGGTGGCATCGTCGAAGACGCTGGCCTCGACCTTGAACTGGTCTGCGTCCTTGATGCGCTTGCGGAACTCGCTGAACTCGCGGTCCCGTTTGCGGGCGATACGGTCGGCTTCCGTGTCGGAAACGTCGACCTCTTCCCATTCGTCACCCGGTGAGTCGACGTCGTCCGTATCGAGCAGGCCGAACTGCCCCTCTGTCACGCTTGTGCCTCCGTCGAGCGCGCGGCCAGATACATATCAGGCTACTCCTGAATGTGGCCCTCCTCGCGCAGTTGGTCGGCGTCCTGTTTCTCATAGCGCCATGTGATGTCGGCTTTCTCGTCTTGCCAGTCCCATGGTTCGACGAGGACCACGTCGTCTTCGCGTATCCAGATCCGCTTTTGCATCTTGCCCGGAATCCGGGCTGTGCGCTCGACGCCGTCCATACAGCGTACCTTGACGCGGTTCGCGCCAAGCATGTCCATGACGACGGCGAACACCTCGTCCTCTTCCGGCATCCGCAGGTTCTTCCTGCTGTCGTTGTCGCTCATAGACGGTACTTCGACGGGGAGAGGTTTAAGGTTTGGAAAAGTTGGACCGTGAACCCGGTCCATGGCCCCCGTCACGGTGTGGGACAGACGCTGGGGCCGTACAAAAAAGCGTGGTCGTCGCGTCAGTCAGCGCCGAGGCAACCGACCCACGAGCAGTCGGTGCACGTCTCGATGCCTTTCGCTGTCGTCGTCTCGCCGCGACAGCGCGGACAGACGGACCCGACCTCCGGCGACTGGACGGACTTACTCATCGGTGATGATATCGGCTGACAGACCCTGTGCCATCTCGATGTCCTTGGAGTTGTTCAGCGTCCAGGCGGTGCGCTCGGTGACGGCCTCGATGACCTCGCGGCCACTCGGGAGGCCGTTCCCGGACTTCTTGACGCCGCCGAAGGGCAGGTGGACCTCCGCGCCGATACACGGGAGGTTCCCGTAGGCGAGACCGATTTCAGCCTCGTCACGGAACTGGTTGATCTGGCGGTAGTCCTCGGAGATGATGGCGCCGGCGAGGCCGTAGTCGACGCTGTTGTGCATCTCCAGCGCCTCGTCGAAGTCACCCGAGTACTCAAGCAGTGCGACGTGGGGACCGAACACTTCCTCGTTGATGCAACGCAGGTCCTCGTCGTAGTCGACTTCGTAGACGAACGGGCCGACCCAGTGACCCTCCTCGTGGCCATCGGGAATCTCCTCGGCACCGAGGTCGGCGCGGTCGACGAGCACGTTCGCGCCCTCCTCGCGGGCGAGGTCGTTGTAGCGCTTGAACTTCTCGACCTGATCCTCCTCGATGAGCGGCCCCATGAACGTGTCTTCCTCCAGTGGGTCGCCGACGGCAATGTCCTCGGCGATGTCGACGAACCGTTCCTTGAATTCGTCGTAGAGGTCTTCGTGGACGATGAGGCGCTCCGAGGAGACACAGCGCTGGCCAGTCGTCTTGAAGCTCGACATCACGGCCGAGTGGACGGCGACGTCGAGGTCAGCTTCATCCGTAACGACGACGGCGTTCTTCCCACCCATCTCGCAGGCGGCGATCTTGCCGGGCTCGCCACCGACCTTGGAGGCGATCTTGTGGCCGACTTCGGCGCTCCCGGTAAAGAGGACCGTCTCGACGCGGTCGTCCTCGACGATGGCGTTGCCGGCGTCGCCATAGCCCTGCACGAGGTTGAACACGCCGTCCGGGATGCCCGAGTCCTCGAACATCTCGGCGATGATGTGGGCACACCACGGGGTCTGTTCGGCGGGCTTCCAGACGACGGTGTTGCCCTCGACCAGCGTCACTGCGAGGTGCCAGAACGGGATAGCGACCGGGAAGTTCCACGGGGTGATACAGCCGACGACGCCCTTCGGCTTGCGCCGCATGTAGGCGTCCTTGCTGGCGATCTCCGACGGTACCACGTCGCCGTGGGGGTGGCGGGCGTTGCCGGCGGCCCACTCGACCATGTGCCAGGACTCGGTGACGTCGGCCAGCCCTTCGCTGATCTCCTTGCCACACTCCATGGTGACGATTTCGCCGAGTTCTTCGTGGCGGTCACGCAGCTCGTGGTAGATGTCCCAGAGGTATTCCGCGCGGTCGATGTGCGAGAGCGAGCGCCACTCGTCGTAGGCGTCCTCTGCCGCAGCCAGCGCGCGGTCGACATCGTCCTCCGTTCCGCGGTGGAACGAGGCGAGGGCCTCGCCGGTGGCCGGGTTCTGACTTGTGAACGTTTCGTCGCCGGTGCCTGTCGTCCATTCTCCGTCGATGTAGTGTCGCCGTGAGTCGTCTGTACTCATGATAGGTACTGTACGCGTCCCCCACCAATATGTTCCACCGTCCATGGTCAGGGGTCGGCAATAACCTGATATATCCTCTACAATACGGCATTATCTCCCATGGTCGGTGTTCCCCTTATCAACCGCACCTTTATTTGCGTCCATATCGTGACTATCCTTAGCACCCCTTCATACGGAGGGCGCTCAGTATGAGTAACGCACAATCACAACACGGGGGACTCCAACTCACCCTGAGCATCTGGCATCCTGACTGCTGGACGCTCGAAGTCACCGACAAGACGGCGGCGGGTCTGCTGGCCCACGGCGTGTACAACACACAGAACGGTAGCGTGAAGGGTCTGTTCACCGCGTACGCCGACAGTATTAGCGACGTTGAGGCGCTCATCGACGCGACTCGTGACTCATCACTGACTGACTCTGTGCTGGAGTTGCGCGAGCGTCACGGCGCGACTGGAACGGGCTCGTCGCCGGGGAACACGACCCGCGAGTTGTTCGTCGAGTACGATCCGGACAACACTATCAGCGACAGCCTGCTCTCGCGCGGGTTCATCCACAACGACCCGGTTCGGGTCCGGCATGGTCGCGAGCACTGGCCGGTGTTTTTCCCGGACTCCCGCGACGAAGCGGAGTCACTCCTCGACGAGATCCGCGAGGAGCAATCGGCCGATATCGAGGTCACACGAATCACGTCCGCTGGCGGCGGCAATCCGAAGCAGCTTCGCCGGATGGACCGGCTTTCGGACAGCCAGCGCGAGGCGTTCGAACTTGCCCGACAGGAGGACTACTACGCGTGGCCACGGGGTATCTCGACGCGCGAACTCGCGTCGAAACTCGGCGTTTCGAAGACAACGCTGCTCGAACACCTTCGGAAAGCAGAAGCAAAACTGCTCGACCCGGACCAGTAGTTTAGCTCAGCACGGCTCGGACGGCGAACAGCGCGTTTTCCTTGCGCTCGCGGACGCGCCGGTAGAAGTAGGAGAACCACTTGTCGCCGTAGGGGATGTACTGCCACATCGGGATGCCCTCGGCGGCGAGGTCGCGTTGTTCGTCGTCGCGGACGCCCATCAGCATCTGCACCTCGTAGTCGGTGCCGTACTCGTCGTGGAGGTCTTTCGCGTAGTCTATCATCGCCGGGTCGTGGCTACCGACGCCGATGCCGCCCTCAAACTCCTCGAACATCAGTTCGAGACAGTCCCGATAGGCTTCGTTGACGCGCTCTTTCTTCTTGTAGGAGACCTCTTCGGGCTCGGAGTAGGCTCCCTTGACTAGCCGGACCTTCCCGGGAAGGGGTGCAAGCCGTTCGAGGTCCTCGGGCGTCCGCTTGAGGTTCGCCTGCGTACAGACGCCGACGCCGCCCTCGTGTTCTGTGACGAGCCGTTCGTACGCGTCGAGGGTTACGTCGGTCGTGGTGTAGTCCTCCATATCGACCCAGACGAAGACACCGTGGTCGTCACCCGCCGCGACGATACGTTCGAGATTCTCGACGAACACGTCGTCCCCAACATCGAGACCGATCTGTGATGGCTTGACCGAGACAGCGCAGTCGAGGCCGCTCTTGTCGATTTCCTGTATCAACTCGACGTACTGGTCTGCGTCCTCGTCGGCTGGCTGGCGCTCGTCGTAGTGTTCGCCTAACAGATTCAGGATGCCCTTGACATCGTCGTCATTGAGCGAAGCGACGTGGTCGAGCGCCCCCGGCGCTGTCTCCCCGGCGACGAAGTTGTTCGCTATCGGCGGAATCATTATCGAAACTACGCCACTATATCAGCCTAAACGCACCCCCTACCAAAAAAATCACGCACTTGAAGCCTGAAATCAAGCGAGAGTGAAACTGCCGAGCGTATCGTCGTCGTTCTGATAAAACGTGTGCTCGCCCGTAATATGCGCTGTGCCCGAAACGACTGGACTGGTCACGGTGACACCGCTGTCGACGCTGGTGTCGGTAATATACCCCTCGAACGTCGACCCAACTGGACCGGTAACTTCGACACGCTCGCCGACGGCGAGGTCGCCGTCGACATGATGGAGCGTCAACCGCGCACACGTGCCTGTTCCACAGGGGGAGCGGTCGACGGAGCCGTCGGCGAACACCACACAGCTCCGGTCGCTGTCGTCGCTAGCGGTGAGTTCGACCGCTGAGACGGTTGCCCGCGTTCCGGTGACTGGGTCCTTGGGTGCGGCGTCGTTGACTGCTCGGCGGAGTTCCAGTGCGGGGTCGATACACTGCGTGGCGTCCTCGCTGTTGAGCACGACCCCGAGGCTGTCAGCGTCGACCACGGCGAAGTAGTTCCCGGAATAGACGATACGAGCCTCGACCGGGACGCCATCCTGTTCGACGGTAACCGTCTCACAGACGTAACTGTCGACGTTTTCGAACGCAACGCGACGGACGACGCCGTCGGCTATCTCGACCGTCACGTCGACGAGCCCGGCGGGGGTTTCGACGGTCAACTCTGGCGCTTCGGGAAGCTCGCCCCGCTCGATGAGTGCGGTGACGACCCCGATGAGGCCGTGGCCACACATATCCAGATAGCCGTCAGTGTCCATGAAGAAAACCCCGAGGTCGGCCCGGTCAGTCGGGACCGGGACCGCGCCGAACATGTCCGCGTGTCCGCGGGGCTCCTGCATGAGGAGTTTCCGGACGCCGTCAGCCGTGGCTTCGAACCGGTCACGCCTCTCTCGGACAGTCTCTCCGGCGAGCGTGTCGGCCTCGATACCGTCGAGTACGATGCGTGTCGGTTCTCCGCCCGTGTGCGTATCTACTGTGATGAACTCCGTTCGTTCCATAGCCGTAGCGATACTCTATGCGGCAAACGCGTTCCAGAAGTATTAATTCACGGCTTCTCGTATGCTGTCCAGAACATGGTGCCTACCATGGACGGGGACACGGTTATACAGGGACTTGCGAAAAAGGATATCAGTATACCATGAACGAACATGACACGCGTTCGATTGACAGGCGAAGCGTAATCAAAGCTGCTGCCAGTGCCGGACTTGTCGGCCTTGCCGGCTGTTCCGGTGGTGCTCCCGACGAAGGTGATGGGGGCGACGGCGGCGACGGCGAATCGACGGATTCCTCGACGGACTCAGGCTCCGAAACCTACACCATCGGGATGGTTGACAGCCTTTCCGGTTCACTGTCGGCGTTCGGTCAGCGGAACCAGCGCGGCAAGGAAATCGCGCTTGACGATATCAACTCCGTCGGTGTTAGTGGCGGCGAACTGGCGATCTCACAGCAGGACGACCAGAGTACGAGCCAGGGTGGAGTCAGTGCAGCCCAGACACTCGTCAATCAGGAAGAAGTTCCGCTGCTCATCGGTACTGTCGGGAGCGGCGTCAGCACGGCCATCCACGAGAGCGTTGTCCAGAACACTGATGTCGTCCAGATCAGCCAGAACAGCACCAGCCCGAACCTGACGAACTTCCCGGACCTGCTCCGGATGCCGCCGGCCGGCAAGGCTCAGGCGGAGGCGATTTCATCGCTCCTCAACGAGGATGGTAATGAGTCCGCCGCGCTGGCCTGGATCAACAACGATTACGGGCAGTCCGTCGGTGAGGCCTTTATCGAGGCCTACGACGGAGAAATCGTCTACAACGAACCCCACGACCAGGGTCAGTCTTCTTACAGTAGCACCATCTCCTCGATGTCTGACACCGACGCTGACGCGTGGGTGTTTATCACCTACCAGCCGGAGTTCGCGACGATGTCCCAGGAGGCGTTCGACCTGGGTGTTACCGATCAGGCCGCCTGGTACGGCGGCGACAGCGTCAAGGGCCCGAAAGTCCTCGAATCCGCTCCCGAGGGCAGTCTCGACGGAATGAAAGCCGTGGTTCCGAGCGTCCCGCAGGACGCCGAGAACTACCAGGCGTTCGTCTCGGAGTTCCAAGAGCGCTTCGGCGAAGAACCCACGTCGTGGTCGGCCTACGCCTACGACGCGGTGGTCGTCAGCGCGCTCGCTATCGAAGCCGCCGACGAGTTCACGGGCTCGGCGCTCATGGAAGTCGTCCGGGACGTGACCCGTCCCGAGGGTGAGGAGGCGACCTCATACGAGGACGCACACGAGATTCTGGCGAACGGTGGCTCACCGTCGGACGTGGATTACACCGGCGTGAGTGGCCCCATCGACCTCGACGAGAACGGTGATCCCGTCGGGTTGCTGCAGGTGTTCGAAGTCGTGGACCACGCGTACGAATCCAGCGGCTTCATCGAGGGCTAAGGCGGCCACGACCCTTTTCCATTTTCACCAATGGCGCAGATATTACAGTACCTGGCAAACGGGCTCGTTTTCAGTAGTATCATCATCCTCGGGAGTATTGGGCTCTCGCTGGTCTACAGCATCGCCGACTTCGCGAACTTCGCACACGGCGATACGATGACGCTTGGTGCCTACGGGGCGTTCGTCGCGTTCGGTGTGTTTGGCGGCCTTGGCGGCACCGTTCTCGGTCTCCCGATCGGGTTCTTCCTGTCGCTGGCGGTCGGGATGGCGCTTGCGGCGGTCGTCGCCGTCCTCACTCATATTCTCGTGTACAAGCCCCTCGATACGGACTCGATCGGGCTGCTCATCACGAGCATCGGCGTGGCGTTCGTCTACCGCGCAGTGCTACAGGCGACCTTCGGGACGGACTTTCTGCAGTACGATATCAGCCGCAGCGGACCGATTCCGGTGCTGCTTGACACGCTCGATGTCGCAGTCACACAGCGAGACGTGGCGATTATTGTCAGCGCGGCGGTCCTCGTCGCCGGCCTGCATCTCCTGCTCCAGCGGACGACGCTTGGCCGGAAGATGCGCGCGACGGCCGACAACCCCGACCTTGCACGCGTGAGCGGTATCCGAACCGACCGCGTCATTCTCGTCATGTGGGTTGTCGGCAGCGCCCTAGCCGCCGCCGGCGGCGTCTTCCTTGCGCTGTACAGCCAACTCGACCCGCGAATCGGCTTCAACATCCTGCTGGTCGTGTTCGCCGCAGTCATCCTCGGCGGTATCGGGTCGGTGTACGGCGCGATGCTCGGTGGACTCCTCATCGGGATGCTCCACGAACTGACGCCGTTACTTAGCGATGTCGGCCTTCCGGTCAGCAACGCTTACGCGCCGGCTGTCGCGTTCGTCATCATGGTCGCGGTCCTGCTTGTTAGGCCCCGCGGCATTGCAGGTGATATGACATGAGCACACTCGATGTCGGTACGTACTCGCCGCGCGAGAAGGGTGTCGTCGGACTGCTCGGCGCGCTCGCCGCGCTCCTGCTCGTCGCGGTTTTGACCGGCTTCCTTGCACCAGCGTACCTGCTGTATCTCATCGGGCTGTCGGCGATGTACATGCTCCTCTCGATGGGGCTGAACGTCCAGTGGGGGTACGGTGGCATGATCAACTTCAGCGTCGCGGCCTTCTTCGGCCTCGGCGCGTACGGGACCGCATTGCTGACGGCGTCCGGCTCGCCGATATCCGGCGGCGTCAGCCCCGTCATCGCGCTGTTTGGCGGTCTCGGACTCGCTGCAGTGCTCGCGGTGATTATCGGGTACCCGACGCTGAAACTCCGCGATGACTACCTCGCAATCGCGTCGCTGGGACTCGCAGAGGTCGTGCGTATCTTCATCCTCAACGAATCACAGTGGACGGCGGGCAGTGCCGGTCTGACCGGCATCCCGCTGTTTTTCTCCGACTGGCCCGTGCTCGGCGACCTGACGTACCCCTACATCTTCTACGCAGGCGGGACGCCGGTGTTCAACATGAGCCAGTCGGTCGTCACCAGCCTGCTGAACGTCGTTCTCGTCACGGTGATTGTCGCGGCGGTCTATCTGTTCCTCCGGCGCATCCACCAGTCGCCGTGGGGCCGCGTCCTCCGAACGATTCGGACCGACGAGGACCTCGCGGAGACGCTGGGCAAGAACACGTTCGCGTTCAAGATGCAGGCGTTTGTCATCGGAAGCCTCATTATGGCGCTTGCGGGCGTGTTCTACTCCCACCTCGTGTTGTTCGTCAGCCCGCAGGACCTCCAGCCGATCACGACGTTCTACGTCTGGGTCGCCGTTATCCTCGGCGGCACCGGCAGCGACCGCGGCGCGATGCTGGGCGGGTTCACCATCGTCGCCATCCAGCAGGGAACGCGCTTCCTGACCGACGTCGGCGCGCTGCCCATCGGCGCGGCACCGCTCCGACTCATGCTGGTCGGCCTGCTCATCATCTTCATCGTCAGGCTCCGCCCGGAGGGGATTCTCCCGCCGGAGCGCGAACTTATCTGGCCCGACTCGATGGGTGGTGGTCGCGATGAGTGAGCAGTCGCTCGTCTCCGACGGCCCGGTTCTCGGGAAGGATGACCCCGTTCTCCGTGCTGAGGGGCTGGAGAAACGCTTTGGCGGCCTCGTGGCAACGGACGACGCGTCCATCGAGGTCGAACGCGGCACGATTACGGGTCTCATCGGTCCGAACGGGGCCGGCAAATCGACGCTGTTCAACCTCGTCTCGGGCTTCTACGAGCCCGATGCGGGCTCCGTCTCGGTCAACGGCGTTGACGTGACCGGCCAGAAGCCCCACGCGATCGCCGATCAGGGGATGATCCGGACGTTCCAGACGCCGCGAAAACCGGAGGGCATGACCGTTCGGGAGGCGCTACTGGTCGGACCACACAACCAGACCGGGGAATCGATTATCCCGCTGTTCACCTCGCCGAGTACCGTCGAACAGGAGGAACGGCGCTCGCTGGAACAGGCCCAGCAGATGCTCGAACGGTTCGAAATTGGCGATCTGGCGACCCAGCCAGCAACGGACCTCTCGGGCGGGCAGATGAAACTGGTCGAACTGGCCCGCGGGATGATGGCCGAACCCGACCTGCTGTTGCTCGATGAGCCGGTCGCCGGGGTCAACCCTGTGCTGGCCGACAAACTGGCCGGGTTCATCGAGGAACTCAACGAGGAGGGCATCACCTTCCTCATTATCGAACACGACATGAACTTCATTATGCGGCTCGCCGACCCGATTATCGTCCTCAATCAGGGGAGTGTCCTCGTCGAAGGGCCGCCCGAGGCGGTCCGGAGCGACGAGCGCGTCATCGACGCCTACCTCGGAGGGCCGTCGGAATGACCGACCCTATCCTCACCGTCGACGGCGTCGACAGCGGCTACGGTGAAGTGCAGGTACTCGATGACCTCTCACTGACGCTCGGCGAGGGGGAGATCGCTTGCCTCGTCGGCCCGAACGGGGCCGGTAAGTCCACCGTCCTCAAGACGGTGTTCGGGATGCTGGAGCCATGGACCGGCTCGGTACGTCTTGGCGACCGCGAAATCGGCGGGATGGCCCCGGAAGATATCGTCCGTATCGGCGTCGGCTACGTCCCACAGACCGAGAACGTGTTCGGCTCGCTGACCATCGACGAGAACCTCCGGATGGGTGGGGTCGCTCGCGACGACGGCCTCGACGAGGTCGTGGCCGAACTGTACGACCGGTTCCCCATCCTCGACGACAAACGCACCGCGAACGCGAAGACGCTATCGGGCGGTCAGCGACAAGTGCTGGCCTTCGCCCGTGCGCTCGTGATGGAGCCCGACGTGTTGCTCATCGACGAGCCAAGCGCCGGTCTGGCACCCAACACTGCGAAAGAGGTGTTCGACGACGTTGAGACGGTCAACGACCTCGGCACGTCGATCCTCATGGTCGAGCAGAACGCCCGCGAGGGTCTGGGCATCTCCGACCGCGGGTTCGTCCTCGACCAGGGGACAGTCAAGTTCGAGGGCGAGGCTGACTCACTGCTCGACGACCCCGAGGTGTCTCGACTGTACCTCGGCGGCGAATCGCGCCGCTGAGCCCACGTTTCGCTGTTTTCCTCGCGTTCTTCGCGGAGCCACAGCGACGACTTCCCGGGTGTTGCACTCGAACGGACAAGGCAACACAGAAAAGCCCCCCTTGCATACCGCCTGCCAATGACTGTGACGCTGCCGACCGAGGCCGACGACTGGGCCGCTGCGTGGCGCGACCGAATCAACGAGCGTGCTGCGTTCGCCGACAGCGCTGACGACTTCACCGCCGTATTCTGTTTCGAAATCCGCGCTGACGACGCCTATACCGGCGAACCGATACAGTTCGTCGTTGTTATCAAGGACGGTGTCTGTACCGCCGCTGGGACGGTCGCGGACCCCGAGTATGACTTCGCGTTCCGTGGCCCCTACAGCGAGTGGGTCACGATGCTGCAGGGCGACCTCGACATCTCCGCCGCCGCGATGGACGGCACCTTTGACGTCGAGGGCGACACGATGCGGCTGCTTCGCCGGCAGGACACCATCGCCGAGATGGTCGCGGCGGCGCAGAACGTCGACACCGAGTTCGAGCACTGACCGACGGGCTTTTGTCCGCCCGCTTGGCCTACACGGGTATGTTGGATAAACTCGGTGCGGTTGGTATCGGCGGCATCGTCGTGTTGCTCGCCGGCATCGGTCTGGTCGCGTGGAAGGCACCCATCGTCGCCGTCGGCATCGCTCTCGTTGTCGGGGGCCTCGGACTGGTCGTCTACGGCCTCGTCACGAGCCTGCTCGGTGCGTTCGGACTCGGCGGCGGGATGGGCGGTATGGGTGGCGGCGGCATGGGCGGTGGCGGTATGGGCGGCGACGGCATGCCCTGAGGCGGAGACGACTAACAGGCGGTGTCCGCATCAATATCGAACTCGAACCGTGCACCGCCGTGTTCTCCTGCTGTGGCACGTACTGTCCAGCCGTGGGCTTCGGCGATTGCCCTGACGATATAGAGACCGAAGCCGGTCCCGTCAGCCGCCCGTGACGCGCCCGGTTCGAACACCCGCTCCCGTTCGTCGGGAGCGATTCCCCGGCCGTCGTCCTCGATTGCGAAGCCGTCGGGCGTCGGTACGACGCGAATCGTTATCTCGGTGGTGTCAACTCCACTGTCTTCGTCAGATGTGCGTTCGTCGCGTCCAGGCCCGTGTGTCACGGCGTTGATGAAGAGGTTCTCGAACAGTCGAAGCAGCCGCTCCGGGTCAGCTTCGACCAGTATCGGCGGCGGCGGTTCCAGCACTGCGTTGCTGGTTTCGACGTGAACCCATGCCGTCGTTGCCACGTCAGCGATGTCGACCGCCTGCTCGTCGGTTGCAAGCGTTCCCTCTCTGGTCGCGGTTCGCATGTCCTTGATAATTGATTCTAACCGCTGTAACCCGTCTCTGGCGGCGTCGATACGCTCGGGCGACAGCTCCTCGGCAGCGAGTTCGAGGTGGCCGCTGGTGACGGCAAGCGGCGTCCGGAGGTCGTGTGCCAGCAGGTCGGCGAACTCCGTGAGCCGCTCGTTTTGTCGCTCAAGATGCCACTCCCGCTCGCGCCGGTCCGTGATATCTCGACCGACACCGCTGAACCCCTGAACTGTACCGTCGTCCCCCGCGAGGAGCCGACCGCTGAGCTCGAACGTCACCACCCCTTCCGTCGTCTCTGCTCGCGCTTCGACGCTCGTTTGACCCGACTCGAACACGTCCTCAATAGCTGCTTCAACGGCTTCCCGGTCGTCTGCAACGAAGAACTCGGTCGGGTCCATTCCCGACAGTTCGCCGTCTGTCAGACCGAACAGTTCGTTCAGCCGAGCGTTCCAGTACGCAAGTTTGCCGTCTGCGTCGTAGACGTAGAAGACGTCGTCGAGAGTCTCGACCGCGGCCGCCAGAACACGACACTGGTCTTCCATGCGAGACAAACGCACCCAAAGACCATAACTACTCAGTATAGCTGGCTCGCCGTTGTGCCACCGACACACCGAACGGAGTGCCATGTCGCTCCGTCCTGTTCGACGGACGCCAGCGTCTAGTTCTCGCTCGTCGGCCGGTCGGCCCGGTGTTCGCTGATGATCTGGTCGACCATCTCCGCGTTCTGCTCCTTCCGGCGGTCGGCGGCGCGTTCTTCCCAGTCTTCGATTGCCGCCTCGATTTCGCCTTCACGGGCGACAGCCAGTTCGTCCACTTCCTGTACGGTGACCATCTCGGCTGGCGCGACGGGGATATCGCTGTCGAACAGCACCTGATCGGCAATGTCGGAGAGGTTCCCGTTCCGGAGGACGATTTTCGGGTCGATATCCGCCAGTTGCTGGGCCGTCGACCGGCCCGCACCCGAGGCGTCCCGGAACATGACGATGTCGTCCTCAACGAGGCCAAACCGCTCGTCGGCGTCGGCGATAGCGTCCTTGGTGAACTGTTCGACCACCTTGACCGGGGTCAGCCCCTCCTGTTTCTCCGAGACATCGGCGAAGTTCGAGTGGTCGAGCTTCCACAGCGCTTTCAACCGTTCGAGCTTGTCAGCCAGCGCCTCGCGTTTCTCCTGTTCGTCCTCGACTTTCCGTTCGAGGGCCTCGTTGCGCCGCTGGAGCCGCGTCACCTCGCGGTCTTTTCTGACCTCGCGCCGGCCCTCGCTGCGGGCCTTCTCCAGTTGTTTGTCCTTTTCGGAGAGCTGGTCGTCCTTGCGCTTGATAGTCTCTTTGAGGTCGTCGACGTGTGACTCAAGGCGTTCGATGCGGGCGTTCAGCCGCTTGATTTCCTTCTCGTCGTCGGTGAGTTCCCGCGGTTCGTGGGCCGTTGTGTCCTCGTCCTCGCTGTCGTCGTCTTCGAGGTCCCGCAGCACTGTTTCGACGCTCTCCTCGCCGGCGACGACACGGTCGATGACCGGTCCCACATCGTACTGTGGCGGGACCTTGCCCGCGACACGCTCGAACTGGTCGGCGTGGTGGTCGAAGGCGTAGAGCGCGGCGGCCATCGCGTCGCGTTCGTGGTCGTTGTCGTACGCCTCCTCCCGAGTCCGGTGTTTCTTCTCGTCGACCGGAAGGTCGGTGTCGGGCTCCCAGCCGGCGGCGCTAAAGGAGCGCCGGAGTTTCTCGACGGTTTCCGGCATCGGCGTCACGTCAGCAGCGACGACGACGGGCCGCCCGCGCTCGATAATCCACTCTGTCGTCGCGGCGGTGTCGTCGGTTCGCGAAGAGTACACGTCCAGGACAGTGCCGTCCAGAGAAACGATGGCAACAGCCGTCGTCGTTCCGGGGTCGACGCCGACGACGACGTGGTCGCGCCGCTTTGCAAGCGGCTTGAACTCGATGCCGTCCCGCCGCTGGCGCTCGATTTCGACGCGCGTGTCGCCCGACCGGGCTCTCGACACCGGAATGTCCTGTGGTCGGGCCGAGACCTGAAACACGGCGTTGGAGAACCCGCCGTACTTCTCGGTCACGTCCCGCTCGTACTCCAGACCGGCAGCGTCGAGCTCGGACTCGATTTCGCGCGCTCGCTTCCGGACTGCGCCGTGGATGCGCCGGGTGTAGCGGTCTTCTGACCACCCTCCCTTTCCGGTCGAGCGGCCCCGCGAGACCTTCACCTCTGTTGTATCGGTGAAGGCGGACACCTCCTGCCCGACGTTGGCGGCGGCCAGCCGGGCCGCGGCCTCGGCCTCCTCCATCGGGTCCTTGCCGTAGGGGACCCCGTGGCGCTTGGCGACCCGGGAAAGCGGCTCCGGCCGCTCGTCGCCGGTCACCTGCACCAGTTTTGTTTCGTCGGGGAGGGACCCGAGGACGTGGATCAGGGCATCCTTGTCCTCGGCGAGTTCGTACATGTTATCCGTCGCGACGATGGCCGGCTCCTTGTCCTCGATACGCCGGCGGAGCTTCCGCCGCGAGACCACGTCTCGCTCGACTGATTCCCCGTCGAAGACCACCAGCGCGTACGACGGTGCGTCACCGCGCACGTCGCCGCTCTGGATGTCGACACCGAAGACGACTGCGTCGAGCGCTGCCGTGCGGTTCACGAACCATGGTAGGCGACGGTCGACTATAAATCCGTTCCGGGCTAGCAGGGTGGGTCGTGTTTCGGGACGCGATGGCGACTTCGAACAGCCAGAAAACCCCCCGACCCAAACATCTCTTACCGGGGCGCTCCGACAGCCCACTATGACCATCCCTCGCTGCGCCGCGAGAGAGACTTCAGAGGTGGGTCGGAATGGCGTCTGAACGGGAGAAGATGCTGGCGGGCGAGCGCTACGACGCGAGCGACCCAGCACTCGTTGCTGCCCGAGAGCGTGCGAACGAACTCACCCGGGAGTACAACCAGACCGACCCATCTGAGGCCGACACCAGACAGGAGCTCATCGAGGACCTCTTTGGCTCGGTCGGTGCGGACTGCCACGTCGAACCGCCCTTCCGGTGTGACTACGGCGACAACATCCACGTCGGCGATGGGTTCTACGCGAACTTCGACTGCGTCGTACTGGATGTCTGCCGGGTCGATATCGGCGACGACTGCCTGCTCGGGCCGGGTGTCCACATCTACACCGCGACGCACCCACTTGACCCGGATGAACGACGTAGCGGCGTCGAGTACGGGAAGCCGGTGACTATCGGCGACAATGTCTGGGTCGGTGGGCAGGTGGTCATCAACCCGGGCGTCACCGTCGGCGACGATGCCGTCATCGGGTCCGGTGCGGTCGTCACCGACGACGTTCCTGCTGGCGTCGTCGTTCAGGGGAACCCCGCGTCGGTCGTACGTGAAATCGAGGATTGACAGCGCCGGACAGTAGTTGCGGCCGAACGGGTGTGACCCGTCGCGGGGTTCTTCGCGCTGTGGCACGTACCGTCTCTATGGACACGACGACGGAACACAGCGTTCGGACGGTGGAAACGCGAGACGAACTTGACGACGTGCTGGCCACGGCCGACCACGTCTTGGTGATGGTCCGGACGAGTGGCTGTACTATCTGCAAGTCGATGGAGCCGATACTCGATATCGCTGCGAAAGCCACTGACGCCACGGTGGTCGTGTTCAATCCGAAACACGACCTCGATGCCGTCGACGCGTTCGATGTCCGGAGTGTCCCGACGTTCCTGCTGTTTGCTGACGGGGACCTGATTCACCGCCGTGCTGACGGGTTCGTCCCGGCGGAGGACCTTATCGAGTTCGTCGAACGCGGGCTGGAATCGCGTACGTGAACTGGGTTGGATTGTCACACTGAGGCAACACTTTTGTCATTGCTTGTCGAAGCGGTCCGACGATGGCCCTCCAAATCGGCTCCGCCCTCGAAGAGGCGGGGTACCGGCTGTTCAGTCGTACCGGCGCGATACTACTTGTAGCGTTTTTTGCCCTGATGGCTAGCTTTCAAGTCCTGTTCAATTCAATCCTGGCGACGACCTACACCAGGATGGGATACGGCGAAATTGCCGCAGCCCTCCCGCTCACCTTCGACATCCCGCTTACTGTTGCTGGTGCCGGTATCGCTGTCACCTCCGTCGTCTCACTGTATCTCACTGTCGTGTCCTTCCGGACGTTTGTCCCCGGAGCGCGCGAGAGCTTCCCTGAGGGTGCGTTCACGCGGAACGTGCCACTCGCGCTGGTGAACGTGTTCGTCGGCGGGATCGTCTACAGCCTGCTGGTGTTCATCGGGTCGATCTTGTTCCTCATCCCCGGCATCTTCGCCTACGTCGTGTTCATTTTCATGATGCCGTACGTCATCGTCGAAGACCGGAACTTCGTTGCGGCGCTCAAAGAGAGCTACCGGCTCACCAAGGGTGACCGGCTCGCGCTGTTCGGCCTGCTGTTGATTGTTGGTGCCGCCGCGGCGGTCGTTGGCGGGATCATCGGATTCATCGGCTCGCTGGCGCTTTCGGGACCGGTTTCGCAACTGCCAACTATCGTTATCCAACCCCTGGCGTCGCTGTATGGCACCGCGATTATCGCAGTCGCGTTCGAGCAACTGCGGACGGCTGACGGGCGGCCGCCGTCGGCCCCGAGCGCGGACGACACGCCGACGACGGCTCTCTGACTGGCGCCGCCGGCCGCTGTCGTCCCCACCTGGGACTACAGCGTCGCTCTGTCGGACCGTGACTGTCTTGTCCATCCAGTTTCCTACCGGGAGCAATGCGACGGCATCGGGTCGGGACGAGTCTGTACGCCGGTGTGCTGTTCGTCGTTCTCGGGGTACTCGCGTGGGTGAGCGGACAGCCGTTCATCTTCCCGAGTCTCGGCCCCTCTGCGTTCATCCTCGCGTTTCAGCGGGACGGCGACCGGACAGGGCTGGTCAGCGTCGTCGTGAGCCATCTCATCGGCGGCGTCGCGGGTCTGCTCGCGTACAGCCTGCTCGCTGGCGGCGTTTCGCTCGTCGCGGACCCGACCGCGTTCTCGACGGGCGGGCTCCGCCTTGTCGCGAGCGCAACCCTCTCGCTTGTCGTGACGAGCTGGGGGATGATTTCAACAGATACGGTCCACGCGCCGGCCTGCGCGACGACGCTCATCGTCTCGCTGGGGCTGCTCTCGACGCCGATTCAGGTCGCAGTCATCGTCGTCGGTGTCGGCGTCCTCGTCGCGTTCCACGGGCTCGTGCTGTCCGCGTATCACCGAGCTACTGATCCGTCCCGGCCGGGCCTGGTCGATGGCTGATAGGACGTACAGGCCCCTGGCAACCGCAGGTCACTCGTCCGATAGCTGGACGGTCAGCACGGGTACCGGCGATTCGCGGACGACCGTCTCCGCGACGCTCCCGATGAGATAGTGGTCCAGTCCGGTCCGGCCGTGCGTTCCCATCACGACGAGATCAGCCGGAATCTCCGTGACGGCGTCGACGATTTCCGTCTTCGGGACGCCCTCACGCCGGGTGGTCTCGACCGAAACGTCGTCAGGGAGCTCGGTGACGGTCGCTTCGACGGCTGCCCCGGCGCGCTCGCGCTCTGCTTCGAGCCACGCGTCAGCCGAGAGGCCGCTTGACGGACTCTCGAACCGGTTTCGGGTGTCGACGACCGAGAGCACGTGGACCGTCGCGTCGAACCGACCGGCAATTTTTCCCGCGTGTCTCGCGGCCGCACCGATACCGTCGCTGCCGTCGGTCGGGAGGAGAATCGTGTCGTACATCGGCTCAGACACCACCCGTCGCCATCAGGAACAGCGCTGCGGCGATGACTGCGAACAGCCCGCCGACGAACTTCTTGATGGTCCCGGTATCTAGCGCGGTCGAGACGTACGGTGCAATCTGGCCGCCGGTGACGGTCGCAGGCACGGTCCAGACGACCATGTTCCACGGCGTCGACGCGAGGTCGATGGAGTGCGCGCCCGGGACGAGGCCGCCGCCGAAGACGTGGACCAGCGAGGCCAGAACCGCGGTCAGCGCCACGACGATGTGGTTCGTGCCGATGGCGACTCGGACCGGGACATCGGTTCGGAGCATCGAGATGATGCCCAGTTCGCCGACGCCGAAGCCGGCCAGCCCTTGGAAGACGCCGCCGATGCTGTAGTTGGCGAACCGCTCAAGGTAGCCGCCGCGCGTGTAGCCGTAGTCGTTGCCGTCGCGGTCGACGCGCGTCACGGTTCCGTTGTCGGCCGTTTCGACGCCGGCCGGCCCGAGTTTGTTGTCGTCGTCGGGGAGCGTCGCATCACCACCGTCAGCCGACACCTCTGGGTCATTGTCGCCTGCCTCACCCGGTTCCTCGTGGCCGAGGTCGGCCTTGAAAAGCAGGTACGACGCCGCCAGCAGGGCGATACCGAGCAATGCGTGAAACAGCGGCTCCGGGATGACAAACGACAGCAGCGCGCCGGCGACGACAAAGGGCACGCTCCCGAAGACGAGGCTCAGTGCGAGCCGCCGGTCGACGAGCCCGTACTGGATGAACGCGAGTGCCGAACTGGAGAGGCCGAACGATTCGCTGATGAGTCCGACCTTCACCAGTGTCTCCGGTGTCAGCGTCTCCCCGGCGAGTACCGGGAAGATGAAGATGAGAAACGGGACGAACAGGGCCGACCCGCTGATACCAACCGTATTGACGATGGTGGCACCGGTAACGAAGGCGATGCAGAGCCACCAGTACTCGAACCAGTAGCCGGTGCCCGCGTCAGCGGGCGTCGGTGCAGCGGTGTACACACCGACGACGAACAGCAGTGGTGCCAGAAATACGAAAACGTGCTGGTACTTGAGAAACCCCTTCTGGAGTCGACTGGACGGTGACGACGTGGTCATTGACGCGTGAACCCAGCATTGTGAACTATCGCTTAAATCCCTTGTTGTCTGTACTTGTTTCAAAAATGATGGCAAAAACCGGTGAAGACGGCAAAAACGCATGGCCTCCCCGTCGCCCTAATATCCCTAATATTTATTTCACACCCCGTGGTAACATGTATCGTTATGAGTTTTCCAGAGGGACCAATGGAGTCGGGCGGTCGGTCGAGTTACGATGAAGACGTTGCTGCCGACGCTACGGACACAGACGGGCTCTCTGGACCCCTGCGTCGGTTCTCGAAGCGGTGGTCCCGCCGCTATATCGAGATGCGTGTCGACGCGCTCGAGAGTCGCTGGGACTGACTGGCTCGCCGTCGTGTCGCGTTCCGGAAAAGGACTATACTGCCCCCGGCGCAGGAACGGATATGGATATCGCCAGAATCGCCGTCCACGAGTCGGTTGCGAAGGCCTGTCCGCTGGAAGCGATGGTCGCCGCGTTACAGGGGCCCGACATTCCCGTCGAGATTGTCGGCGACGACGCCGCATTCGATGCCGGTGACTGCGTCGTCACGTTCTCCCCACGGAACGCGTTTCTGGACGCCGCCTGGGTCCACGGCATCCGCGCGGGCTACGATGAGTTCGATGTGGCTGCCTATGAAGCGGCTGGGACTGCATTGACGAACAGCACCGGCATCCACGGCGACACCGTCCCAGAGACTGTCGTCGGCTACCTGACGGCCTTTGCCCGCCGCCTCCACGTCTACCGGGACCGCCAGCGCGACAACGACTGGACGCAGGAACCGTACGACGCGCCGTTCACGCTGACCGGCGAGCAGGTGTGCGTGGTCGGGCTGGGCACCATCGGCCAGGGCGTCGCCGACCGGGCCGACGCACTGGGGATGGATGTCGTCGGCGTTCGTCGCTCCGGTGACCCCACCGAGAACGTCGAGCACGTGTACACCCCCGACGAACTGGACACTGCCGTCGCCGACGCGCGCTTCGTCGTGCTGTGTTGTCCGCTCACCAAGGAGACCGACGGCATGGTTGACGCCGCTCTCCTCGCGCAGATGCGGACCGACAGCTACCTCGTCAACGTCGCTCGGGGACCGGTCGTCGTCGAAGACGCGCTACTGAACGCCCTCGATACCGGGACGATTGCGGGGGCGGCTCTCGACGCCCACTGGGCGGAACCGCTTCCGGACGACCATCCGCTCTGGGACCACGAATCGGCCATCGTAACACCACACGTCGCCGCGGCCACGAGCCGGTATCACGAAGACATCGCGGCACTCGTTCGGGAGAACGTCGAACGAGCCACACGCGGCGAGTCACTGCGGAACCGCGTCGCGTGAGATCGAGCGCAGGCGATGCCGCCTTGTGCCACGTTCAGCTACCTTCGACCAGCCGTTCGAGCTGCTCGGGCGGGACCGCGCCGCGGGCGGCGTGACCATCGTAGGCGAACGTCGGGACGCCGGTGATGCCCTGGCGCTTGGCCGCCGTGAAATTCTCGCGGACCTCTGACCGGAGGGCGTCGTCCGCGAGCGCCGACCGGATCTCGTCGCCGTCGACGCCCGCGTCCTCGGCCAGCTCGACCAGCAGATCTTCGTCGCCGATGTCCTGTCCGTCCTGCCACAGCGCCTCGAAGACGGCCACGTCGAAGGCCAGCCACGTCTCGTAGTCGTAGTGCTCTTTGACGTAGTACGAGGCTATTTGGGCTGGCAGCGAGTCGATGTCAGTGGCGATGTCCAGGTCCATCTCCACGTCGTATTTCGCCTGCAATCGGCGAACACTCTCTTTGGCCTGCTCGTAGTACTCGTCGTCCTTGCCGTCGTCGACGGAGTGGTCGATGGAGCCGTCGGGGTTGCGCTTCCCGCTCCGGAGGTCGAAGGGGTGCCAGTCGACCTCCAGTTCGTCCTCGCGCGTCGACTGGTACTGCCTGAGCGATTCGCGTCCGAGATAACAGAACGGGCAGACGTAGTCCGAGAAGACCGTAATCCGCTCGCTCGACTGTGTTTCACTCATACGTCCGGGTATGCGTTGCTCGCGGTTAAACGCGGCCACCGTCTGTGTCGAACCAGCGCACGACCGACTGACCGGCTACACGCTGTCCTCAACGGTCCCGTGGACGGTCTCCATCCGGGAGACAAGGTCGTCGGCGTCCGCTGCGAACAGTGTCACGCGCCCGTCAGTACCCACGCCCTCGCGGCCGACGACGGCGACCGGTGTCCCCTCGCTGGTCTCGAAGGCCCGGTCGACGCCCCACGCGATACCGTCGTCGGAAACCGCGTCCGGGCGCTCGTCGGGGTCGTACGCAGCGACAGGCCTGTTCAGCGACGACAGCGCGTCCTCGATGGCGTCGGCCAGTCGGCAGTTGGCGGCGAACCGGACCGCGGGGTCATGTTCACGGGCGGCCAGCAGGGCACGAGCCACCGTCGTGGACGCGCCGAAGCGGACGCCGCGGTTCGGCCGGATACCGTCCATCGTGCGGGCGATGCGGCCTTCGACGGCGGCGACCGCGTCCGGTGTCTCTGCGCATGGTGTCGCACCAGCGATTGTCATCCCTCGCTCTGGGACCAGCGCCGATACGTCCGCATCGACGAGGGCCGACACGGCTCGCTCGACGGCCTCGCTTGTCGGACGGCGCGCGGCGTCGTTGCGGGTCTGGACGAGGTGGTGGACCGCGCCCGGACCGTCACCCACGTCAACGTTGTACCGGACCGCGCTCGCAAGCAGGTCGATACTGCTTCCGACCGCCGCCGGCAGGTCGTCGCCGTGGGCCAACTGCGTCGCGATGGCTGAGGAGAGCGTACAGCCGGAGCCGTGGGTGGCCTCGGTGTCGATGCGGTCGTGGCGGAACGTCGTCACCCCGTCATCGGTCACGAGGGTGTCGACGACGGCGTCGCCCGGGACATGGCCCCCCTTCACGAGCGCGCTGTCGGCTCCCATCTCAACGAGGTCACGGCCCGCCTGCTCCGCGGCCGCAGGGTCGTCGACATCGCGCCCGGTCAGGACGGCGGCTTCGTCGGCGTTCGGCGTGACGACCGCCGCTTCGGCGATGAGAGTCTCGTAGGCGTCTTCGGCCTCGGCAGCCAGTAACCGGTCGCCCGAGGCCGCCACCATCACCGGGTCGACGACGAGATTCGGCAGGTCGGCGGCGTGTTCCACGACCAGAGTGATGACCTCTCTCGTTGCGAGCATGCCCGTTTTGACCGCGGCCACGTCGAAATCTCCCGTGACCGCCCCAATCTGGGCCTCAATTTCGTCGACCGGGAGCAGATGCTGGCCCTGCACGCCCGTGGTGTTCTGTGCCGTCACGCTCGTGATCGCGCTGGTCCCGAAGCCGCCACAGGCTTCGATGGTCTTGAGGTCGGCCTGGATGCCGGCCCCACCACCGGAGTCGCTGCCAGCGACGGTCAGCACGACTGGCGGCGTTACTGGGGCGTCCGTTCGTGTCATATCTGATGCCTTTGCCGGCGGCCACATATCGGTGCTGGTCTCTCAGTAGGACTATGTTATGCGGACAAGTCCTAGTATGCTAATAATACTTCATACCACATCTGAGAAACCTTTATGTAGCGCTGTGCCGGATGTGCCCTTGTACCACAATGGAACCAGCGTCGCGCGATACTACCGACTCCGACGAGCAGTACGGCAGCTTCACTACTGGCGGCGGCGACGTCGTCGTCTACGACACCGAGAATCCGACCGCATGGCTTCAATCGAGCTATGCGGTACAGGTTGGCTGCTCCTCGGAACGAAAGTCGGCCTGACCTTTCTATCCGACCGATATCATTGCGATACCGACGATAGCCAGCCCCGCAGCAGCCAGGCGCGCTCGGAACTGTGCTTCATCGAGAATAACCGCACCCAGAATGACGGCGACGATAGCCTGTCCGTTGACGATAGGCGAGACGATACTCGCCGGGAGCAACTGGAAGGACAGCAACACGATGTGGTTCGCGTAGGCGACGAACATCGCCGCGACGACGAACTTCGGGAGGTCTGCCTGCCACCCCGGCGGGATCTGATACCGGAACGCGAACGGCGTCATCAACGCGGCGATGCCGACAGCCATCACCGGGATGTACGTCGTCGGTTCGATAGCCAGTTCCTGCATCAGCACCCGCTTGCTTACATCGACGAGCGCGAACGCCGCAGCCGACAGTAAGGCCAATTGCGCGGGCCGGGACTGCTGGGCCCGTTTGAGTGGGGCCAGTAACGCTGTGCCTTGCCAGTTCGCGACATAAACGGCGGCGGTCGCGACGACGACGCCGCCGACCTGCAGCGGCGAGAGGTGCTGGCCCAGCAGGCCGACTTCCAGCGGCAACACGAACACGGGAACGATTTTGCTGATCGGCGAGACGTAGGAGACTTCGCCGACGCGGATCGCCCCAAAAAGGGTGAGCAGTCCCACTGCCGTCACCGCCGTCACAGCGAGTATCGACAAGAGGACATTGACGCGGTTTCCCGCCGGGAGGAAGGGCTTGTTGCTGATGAAGACGACTGGGAAGTAGACGATGGGGACCAGGCTGTACGTAAGCAGCAGGAACACCGGCGACGGGTATTCGGTGAACCACCGCTTCATCACGAACAGGTACACCCCAAACACCAGCGCCGACAGGACGGCGTACGCGATTCCGACGTTCACGGTTGACAACGGCCGGCCGACCTCAATAACTGTTCCCTTCGGGCTCGTGTCAGGAACTACGCTGACGGGCAATCAGCGCCGCAAGTAACATTGCGAGACCGGTCACGAGCGCGGTAAAGCCGTTGCCTTCTCCGGCTGTAGTCTGTGTCTCTGTGAGTATCTCCGTCGGAGTCGACGTTGGTTCCGACGTTTCTGTCGAGACGACTACGTCGACCGCCGTCGTGGTCTGTCCGTCACCCGCTGACAGCGACACCGTTCCGGGTTCGTCGAGGGTGACCGTCCGCGTGACCGTTGTCGTCGTCTGTGGTGGGAGATACAGCCGCTGCTCGGCGAACACGACATCGCTACGGCGGAACTCGACCGTTATCGTCCCCGGAATACCGTTGTCGTTGGCGACAGTGGCGGTCACGTCGACCTCGTCTCCCTGTCTGACCTCTTTTGGACTCGCAGTGACGTTAGTCACACTGGCGGCTGCCGGCTCCGTCACCACGACAGTGACGGTGTCGCCGTCGACGCTGATGGCGTATCGGCCGGGGTCGGCAAACGTGTGTGTCACTTCGACCTCGGTCCGTTCCCCCGGTTCGATCTGGCCCTGTTTCGCGGCGACGACGGTCTCGTTGACTGCGAGCGTCACGTTGTACGCCCCCGCCTCACCACCGGCGTTCTCGACGACCGCATCGACCGCGAGCGTCTCGTTGGTCACCAGCCGGATCGGTTCGCTCCCGCCGACCGGTGCGTTCGGCCGGTAGAGACTATCTGCACGGTAGGCATCTGCCCGGTCGACCGGTGGCAGGCTGTAGCCGATACGGGCGGGAATCGCACCGAACAACTGTCTGTGTGTCGTCCCGTTCCACATCGTCACCGTTGCTGTCGTTTCAGTCTCCGTCGCGGTCGTGTTCCGGACGGTTTCCCCGCCAGCGGCCTCGACTTCGGTGAGGAACTGCGATTGTGTGACCGGGTCACGGTAGCCGTTCAGCGACTGAAACACGCTCTGGAGTGTCTGGTTGCGGCCAGTAGCCGAGCGGATATGGACGTCTGCCCGCCCGGCGACGAGCGCGCCCTTCCTGTAGTTCGCGTTGCTCGTCCAGCTTGCCCTGTCAGTCAATGTCACGTCGCTGTAGACCGGCCGTCCACCCACCGCGAGTTGTTCCCGGAACTCGTCAAACCCGATCCGGTTCTGTTCCAGCGTCAGGACAGCGGCGTAGTACGTCGCCCAGCCCTCGACCGTCCACCGCGTCTCCTGTGTCGTCTCGTAGGCCTGCCGGCTGTGGACGTACTCGTGAAGCCAGACGTTGTTGGCGGTGTCCAGCGTTTGCCGGGACTGGACCCACATATCAGCGTCACCGATCTGATACCCCTCGACGCCCCACTCTACGGCCCCAGACGGCGCGGCGACGACGAACACCTGCTCGTCACGGTCGCCGACCCGGAGAGCGTTCGATGCGTTCGCCATCGAGTCGAGAACCGAAATCGGCGAGGCCGTCATTGCCGACCGCTCTGGCACAGCCAGCGTGAACGTCTGGTCGTGCGCTGTCTCCTCGAACGTCGCCACTTCGCCGAGGTACACGATTTCCTCGCCAGCCGCACCTGGGCCTGCCGTCCGGAGCGTGCGGTTGTACCTGACGGGGTCCTGACCAGTGTAGCGCCAGCGCGTCGGCGTCAGTGACCGCGTGAGCAGCGCCCACTCGCCCGTATCGACGCTGAGATATCGGCCCTCGGACCCCTCCGGACCGCTCTTCTCGATGGTCTGATTCGGGTTGATGCGGTAGCTGATCGTCGCCGTATCCGTCGTTTCTTCCCACTCATACACGGACTCGTTGACGCGCTCAAACCCGTCCGTTCCGGTCACCGTCGCCGCCGCCGGGACGTGCGTTTCGAGGTCAACGACCCGGTCCGGGACTTCGTAGGCCACGGTCACCGCGACTTCACCCGGCTCCTCAGGCACGCGCGCGTAGGTCTGTGTCTGCTGAATCACGTCACCGTCCTTGGTCTGTGTTGCACCCGACGTGGCCGTCCCTGTCTCCATGCTGGCCGCCGCTGGGGCTGCCGTTCCGGCTGTGTCCCCACCCTGTCCCCGCGGCTGGCGTCGATGCATGTCGGCGCTTCGTATCCGGACCAGCGAGCCATTCGACTCGGTCGTGGCTGTCGGCGGCTGTACTGTCTCAACTGCCGGCCCACGCTGACCCGACGCCGTCTCGGCTTTGTACGTGCAGTTCTCACCGACGCCAGCCGCCGCTCCGTCGCTAGCTCCGGTCACCGCCCCGTGGTCGGCGGTCGCCGCCACCGGGAGCGACGCGATTCCCCCACCAAGGAGAAGTACCACGAGTCCGACGGCCACCACCCGCCGGGGTACACCGAACATTGCAAACAGTTACCGCCCCGTGGTTGAAATAGTTGACCGCCGATTATGCGTGCTGGTATCATGCAACAAATTCTGTCTCTACCGGTCGCTACCTGAATCTCCCACGACGGTAAAAAGCAGCCAGACCTGAACCACTCATAGCCGATCGCAGCGCACACTCGCACGCAGACCGAGCTGAAAAGCTGGCGAGCAGGTCACAGCAGCGGCTTGCCACGGCGCTCTCACGAGAACCGTTGGCAGTCAGGAGTTCAGGCGACGTTGAAACCTTTGTCGCGGAGGAAATCCTCGACGCGGCCCGTGTGATTGCCCTGGAGCTCTATCTGCCCGTCCTCAACAGTGCCACCGCAGGCGAACTTCGATTTGAGGTCTGAGGACAGCGAGTCCATGTCGACGTCTTTCGGGTCGAATCCCTCGATAATCGTTACCTCCTTCCCGTAACGGCGCTCGTCGATGCGGATGTTAATCTCCTGGGACTCCTTAGCGACGTCCTCACAGACGCAGAGCTCCTCAGGCAGCCCGCACGTCGAGCAGACTTCCGACATTACAATCGCGCCTACGAACACGACCTATTAAACACTGTCGGGGACTATCGCTCGGAGACGATCCCGTCGGCGATTTCGACGGCCTCGTCGGCCATTGCCTCGCTCACTTCGCCGCCGTACCGGAGCCGTTCTCGTAACGTCGCCAGCCGCCTGACCCGGTCGTCGGCCCCTATCGCGTCGAGATACGCCCGTACCGTCTCGCCGCTTTTGCGGCCCCGGTGTTCCGTCGCAAGGACGTACATGGCCCGCTGGAACGCCCGCTCAACGTCGGTCTCGGGGTCCACGCGGCGCTGGTAGCGCAGCCACACCGCCCGGTAGGCTCGCTCGCTGAGGCCGGACCGGCGCGCGCCCGCTGCGATGCCGAGCAACGCGACGACGCCCAGCGTCAACTCCTCGCGCGACGGGAGTTCCGGGATGCTCAGCTCCGTCCCCTCGTCTGTGTCCGACGCCTCTGTTGTGCCGGTGGGTGTGTCCGTTCCGGTGGCCGTTGGTGTCTCCGTCGGCTCGGTCTCGGTACCATTGGTCTCGGTCAGTGGGGCAGGCGTTGACGTGTCGGGTGGCGTGTACCGTTCTACCGGGTTGCCGTCGCCGACAGTGGGCGACGATCCGTCCGAACTCGCGTCTTCGATACGTTGCTGTCTGACTGCCTCTCGCGGCCCGGACGGCGTCGGGTCGAACTGTACCCAGCCCTGACCGGGGAAGTACACTTCGACCCAAGCGTGGGAGTTGAGCCCGCGCACGACCCACTGGTCTTCGTCGATGCGCTGGCCGGAGGTGTACCCGACGGTCATGCGCGCCGGGATGCCCTGGGTCCGGAGCATCGTTACCATCGTCGTTGCGAAGTAGACGCAGTACCCTTCGTCCATCTCGAAGAGGAAGGCGTCGGCGACGTTGAAGTCGGGTCGGTCGACATCGAGTGAGTAGCCCTTGGTGTCCTGCAGCCAGCGCTCGACGACCAGCGCCGTCTCGTAGGGATTCTCGGCGTTCGCGGTGAGAATAGCCGTCCGTTCCCCAACCCGGTCCGGCGTGCTGTCGGGAAGCTGCGTGTACAGCTCCGCAGTCGTATCGTCGTAGTCAGTGCCGGCCGCACGCAGCCCGTCGGGAGTCGCCACGAGCAGTTCGCTCCTGACCTCGTAGGTGTCGCCAGTCGACAACGGGCCGTCAGGCTGGAACCCGCCCTCGCTTGAGACCGATACCGACGGCTCCCCAGAGTAGCGGACGGGCTTCCAGGCGGCCGGGACGGTCCCGATGGTCGACTCCGCCCGGAACTCTTGTCGAAGCGTCCGGGTTTCACCCGGTGGGCTGTCGAGGCGCTGGTCGTCGTACTGGCGTGGATTCCCCGTCCGCACCCACCCGTTGCCGGTGTAGCGGTCGTAGGAGGCGACCCGCCAGTAGCGCGGTTCCTCGCTTTCGACCGTGTACCGGATCTCCGGCGTCAACGAGATGCTCCCGCGGACTGAAAGGGACTCTCCGGCGTCGAAGAGGCTCCCTTCGACGGTCTGGCCCTCCGACTCGTCGTCGTAGGACAGCAAACTGTCCCGGGTGATCGGCACCTGTGACAGCGCCGCCGGGACGACGATTATCGCCGCCAGCTGTTCGAGGACAGCGCGCCGCCCAGCGTCGATGCCGTCGTCGTCATCGTCCGCGCGCTCCGTCCCGTCACTGTCGGTCATCGCGTCCGGTCGCTTCGTCAGGTCCGTCGGCTCGTCCGTCGACAGCGTATCGAGCGTTCCGAAGCCGATCGTCGCTGCGATGCCGACCACACCCAGCAGTGTCGTCACCACACCGGCGTCAGTCGTCAGGGCGAAAAACGCGAGGGCCGTGCCAGCCGCCACCGTCGCCGTGACGTACCAGCGCCGCAGCGCGAAGTACCACGTCAGAAACACCGGTGCCGGCGCGAACGACAGCACCCACAGCCTGACCTCGGCTATCTGGAGCAGCGACCGTCCGGTCAGCAGGGCGACGGTGTCGCTCAGAAGCTCCGTTATCGCCGGATTCGTCGAGAGGTTCAGGATGTACGCCCCGAGCCCGCCGGCGAACAGCACTGCGCCGACAGCAACCGCGAGGGGCGGTCTGAGCACGCGGGCCAGCAAGGTCGCACCCACGAACGAGAGGGCGGCCAGTGCCAGAAACAGGGTTGGGTCGCCGACCACGTCGCTGAGATAGTACATCGTCCGAAGCGGCGCGCCGATTGCCAGCGCCGTCGCAAGCAACGCCAGTATTCGTGACCCGCCCCAGGGGACCCGGTCGCGGACACGCTCTGTGACCGGGGCGCTCATCCGTTCACCTCGCCTGCGATGGGGTTGTCCCGACTGGCGGTCACAGCAGCGAAGGACTGGCGGCGGCCGTCGACCGACACCGTGACCCCGTCGCCGTTGGCTGTGACAATCACGTCGGCGTCGTCTGTCCGGCCGGTCTGACCCGCGTCAGCCCGGGCCAGTAGTTCGAGCAGTCGCGTTCGGTGGGTGTCGCCGTACCCCTGTTCGACCGCGCCGTTCGGGACGGCGAGTTCGACAGCGAGACCACTCTCCAGCGCGGCCATCGTGATCGTCGCCGCCGCGGCGGCCATTTCGTCGGCGTGGCCCCGCTGGGCTTCCGCGGCAACGAGCAGGGTCCGGTCGCTCCGGTTGTCAGTGAACTCCTTGACTAACAGGTCCTCGCGCTTGGCGCTGGATTTCCAGTGGACGTTCCGCAAAGAGTCGCCGCTGACGTACTCTCGCAGTCGGTCAAACGACTGCCGGTCCTCGTTCTCCGGTGTGAACGTCCGTGCGAACGCGTCCGTGCCGCCCAGTCGGTAGACGTGCGGATACACCAGTACGTCGGCCTTGCTCTCGATGGTATAGCTCTCTTTGATGAGTCCCAGTGCATCCGTCACCGTTGCCTCGATGGGGCCGACCCGTTGCTCACCCCGGGCCGTGTAGGTGACCCGGTATGTCACCGCCGCTGGCAGAGACTTTGTGACCGTCGTCTTTCCATCAAGCCCCTCTGAGAGCCGAGCGGTGACCGTCGCAATGCCGCTCCCGTCGACGTGGAATTCCACGGGCTTCGTCTCGCCGGGAAACCCACGGCGGAGGTGGCCCAGTTCGACGGTCGGCGCGCCGCTCCAGCGAACCTGCACGGCGGCGGCGAACACGCCGGCAAACAGTGGGCCGGCGACGGCGGTGAGCCCGGGCTGGCCGAATCTGGCGCTAATAAGAAGGCCGGCGACGGCGACAGCGAGGACGGCGAAGCCGCGTCGTGTCGGTCTCATTCGACGTAGACGGTATCGAGTGCCTCCGCGACGAGTGCCCGGGCGTCCTGCTCGCTGCTCTCAGTGCGGATACGGTGTGGGAGGACAACCGGCGCTTCCGTCTGTACGTCGTCGGGAATAACGTAATTGCGGCCGTCGAGGACGGCCCGGGCCTGTGCTGCCCGGAGCAGCGAGATGCTGCCCCGCGGGCTGACACCCAGCTGTGCGTTCTCCCGCGTGTACCGCGCCAGCCGGGTCGCGTACGAGCGGATAGGCTCCTCAACGGCCACGTCGGCCACCGTTTCCCGGGCCGCGGACAGCGCATCGAGGGTGGCGACCGACGTGAGATCCTCGATGGGATGGTGGCCCACCACGTCACCCAGCATCTCCGTCTCCGCCGCCTCGTTCGGATAGCCGAGATGCAGTTTCGTCATGAACCGGTCGAGTTCGGCCATCGGCAGGTCATAGGCCCGATTCTGCTCAACCGTGTTCTGCGTGGCGATGACGGTAAACGGCTGTGGAACGGGATGTGTGGTCCCGTCGACGGACACCTGCTGTTCCTCCATCGCCTCAAGCAGCGCCGACTGCGTCTTCGGCGGTGCACGGTTGATTTCGTCGCCGAGGACGACGTTGGCGAAAATCGGACCCGGCCGGAACTCGAACTCCTGTGTCTTCTGGTTGTAGATGTTGACGCCGGTCACGTCGGTCGGGAGGAGGTCCGGGGTGAACTGGACGCGCTTGAACTCGCCGTCGAAGGACGCGGCAACAGAGCGAGCAAGCATCGTCTTGCCGACGCCGGGGACGTCCTCAAGCAGGACGTGGCCGCGGCCGAGCAGCGCGATGACAATGTGTTCGATGGCGGCGTGTTGCCCGACGATGACCTGCTCGACGTTTTCGATCACCTGATTGGCGACGCGTGTGGCGTCGCGGAGGGGACTGTCCGACTGTTGACTGTGTGGGGTATCAGTGTCTGTCATAGTCGCGCTCTTGTGGGACGACGCCTCGGCACGGGGACTGGTGGGATATTCTGCCCTGTCGACCAGTAAGTGTCTTGTGTGGGTGCCACATCCTCCGGGCCGTTCAATTGTAGCTACGATTACGGCGTGAGCGTATGTAACTCTGTGGATGGGTGAGAACAACACACATCCGTTTGACGGCCGGTAGCGCCGTTCACCAGGACTTACAGGCCCCACAGACGAGGACGCCGTCCTGCGTCCACCGCCGCTCGACGACCTCCCCACACTCGGCACAGGTCGCTCCGTCGGGCGACCACGCGTAGGTCGTCACGGCCGGGTCGACCGCGTCGGTCGAAGCTTCAGAGCCGGAGGCTTCGCTTTCTGGCTCTGTAGTATCGTCTCCCGCAGACGCACCACTCTCTTCCTCGTCCTCGCTTTCGTCGCCGGCGTCAAGAAAGTCCTCCAGCGAGGTTTCTTCGGCCATACTCCTTGATATTGCCCGCGGCTACAAAATACCCTGTCGGTCGTTCCACTCGTAGTCCGCGTTTTGACACGCCGTCCGGGCCGTTATTCGGTGGCGACGCCGACGGTCAGCAGCGTCCCCAGTTCGCGGTAGCGCTCGACCATCGCCTCGCGCGTCTCGAACTCGTCCGTGGGGAACGTGTCTGCCGGCGGAATCTCCACCTCGCGGTCGGGGATCGTGTCCTGTGCAGCTACGGCCAGACCCGCTTCGCGGAACGCCTCGCGGTACTCGTCGGCGCTCCAGCGGGTCATCTCGATGTCGATGAACTCCTGCCACTCGTGGGAGTGGACGTTCTCCTCGTAGTAGTTCACCGCGATGTTGGCGGTCCCGCCGGGTCGCAGCACCCGCGCGATCTCTTCGAGGGTGTGTGGCGGGTCACTGGCGTAGTAGAACGCCTCCATTGAGAACACGTGGTCGATGCTGTCGGTCGCAAACGGCAGGGCGTCGAAGTCCCCACGCAGGAACCCGATGCCGTCGTCGTCCGTGTACTCACGGGCGTTCCGGAGCATCTCCGGCGACCCGTCGAGGCCATAACAGGGACCGGCGTCGTTGGTGTCTCGGAGCGCACGGAGTGCGTAGCCCGAGCCCGTCCCGAGGTCAAGCACCGTGTCACCCGGTTCGACCGGCATCCGAGCGAGAACGTGCTTGGCGGTGTGCCAGTGCCGGTCTTCCATGCCTCTGTCTTTGCCTTCGGCCGCCCACGCGTCGAATTCCTCGCGAACGCTCATACGTCCCTTCAGCAGTTGCGGCCTCAAAATGCCCGCTATTTCGGCCTGCCGGAAACAGGCAACCCACCGGCCGCTCGAAGGCTGTTCTGTCGACTGTTGGCGTCTGGCTCTCCTGTTCACCGATAGCCGTACCCGTCTGGTGATGGACATCTCAGCCCACTTCCGTACACAAAATATCAGGTGGGAGATAAGTCGGTCGGCGTACTGCGACACAGTATGCGCTCGTACAAGGCCAAATCGGTAACCTCGATACAGCTTCCGCCCCGTGAGCGACGTGAGACCGCGCTCACCGAGGCCGGGCACAACGTCTTCAACCTCGCTGCGGATGACGTCTTTATCGACTTGCTAACCGATTCGGGGACTGGCGCGATGAGTGACGACCAGTGGGCGGCCGTGGTTCGAGGGGACGAGGCGTACGCCGGTTCGCGCTCGTTCAAACGCTTCCGTGAGACGGTCGCCGACGTGATG
>Ga0207770_100059_pt1 | contig 99551 bp, 115 predicted proteins | sample A23E2SouthBayCA_FD_187729 | JGI IMG/M metagenome (GOLD analysis project Ga0207770, IMG submission 187729) | Aerobic enrichment media microbial communities from Eden Landing Ponds, California, USA - A23 E2 (SPAdes) | ecosystem: Environmental > Aquatic > Marine > Unclassified | place: Emeryville...
AGCACCTCGACGGTGTCGCCCGCGTTGACGCGGACGTTCCGCTGGCCGTACTCCTCGCGGAGGTCGGCCGTCAGCGTGGCCCGAACCTGCTTCTGCTTCTCGTGCAGGTCGGCGTCTCGCTTCTGGTTTCGTTGTTTGCGTGGCTGTCGTGTCATGCTTAGACGATCATCGTCGCCGTGCTGGCGATGGTGCCGAACCGCTCTGCGACCTCACGCGCGACGGGCCCTTTGATCTCCGTACCGCGGGGCTCCTCGTTCTCGTCGATGATGACGGCGGCGTTGTCCTCGAACTTGAGGCGCTCGCCGTTCGGTCGCCGGATCGGCTTTCGCTGGCGAACGACCACCGCTTCGAGCACCTGGCGGCGCATTTCGGGCGTGCCCTTGGTGACCGAGACGGTGATCTTGTCGCCGATGCCGGCTTTCGGGTGACGGTTCTTCGTCCCCGAGTAGCCGGTGATGCTGATGACCTTGAGCTCGCGGGCGCCGGTGTTGTCGGCGCAAACGATCTTCGAGCCCTTCTCCAGACCCTGCGTGACGTCGGCTTTCAGCGCCTCCATCATTCACCCCCGTCGTCGAGAACGTCGACGACGACGTGCGATTTGGTCTTCGAGAGCGGTCGTGTCTCTGCGATGCGAACCGTGTCACCCTCCTCCGTGTCCACACACGGCGGCAGGTGTGCCGGGACGCGGGATCGACGCTTCATGTACCGATCGTACTTCGGCACACGAACGTCGTACTCCCGCTCCACGACGACGGTCTTGTCCATGTCGGTGGAGGCGACTTCACCCTCGAGCGTCTGCCCGCGCACGGAGAGGTCCCCGTGGAACGGACAGTTCTCGTCGGAGCAGGTCTCCTCCGGTTGTTCTACGTTTAGTCCGATTGCCATGTCGAATCACCCCCGCGCTCGGTTCGCGCGGTGGGTCGTGAGAGCAGTTTCTCGCCATCCACCGTTACGTAGACCGTATCCTGGCACTCGTCCGTTCGGGGGGAGTCCTCCCCGTCGAACCGACTCGCCCCCCGACCCTGACTCCGGGGCGGGGTGGACGGGCCAGACTTGCCGGGGCGGACCCCGGCAGTTTCCGTCCCGAGTTGGGATACGGACCCGGACGCCTCGGCGGCGCCCGCGGCTTCATCTGCGGCGGGAGCGACGCTGGCTCTCGCAGCGTCCTCCGCGTTCGTGATAGCGAACTCGAAGCAGCTCCCCGACTTGGGGACCTGCCGCACCCGACGCCCGTCGTCGACGTGAAACGTCTTCATCGTCTCGACCACGACGCGGCCGCTGATCCCGACGAGGTCGGGGTTGGCGGCGTCGGCTACCCGGACGGGTAGCCCGTTCAGCTCGTGTCGTGTGAGGGTGTCGGGTGTGAGTGCCATCGTGCGTTACTCCTGAGTGTCGGCCGCTTCGACGTCGTCGCCTTCCTCGTTCTGGATCGTCTTGATCCGGGCGATCGTCCGGCGAAGCTCGCCGACGCGGCCGGGGTTCTCCGGCGCGCCACCCGCCGCCTGCACGGCGCGAGCGTTGAGCAGCTCGGTTTCGAGCTCCTCCAGCTCGGCCGCCCGCTCGGCGGGCGTCATGTCTCTGATCTCTTCGGTGTAGAGAATCGCCATGTATTACTCCTCCGTTTCCTCGTCGTCTTCGGCGTCTTCGGCCTCCTCCATCTCGGAGACGAGGTCGGCCGCTTCCTCTTCGACGTCCTCGTCGAGCTCCTCCTCGTCGGCCGTCTCGACGGCCTCCTCGGACGCGGTCTCGACATCGTCTTCCTCGACGGCTTCGGTCTCCTCGGCGGCCTCGACGACCTCCTCGACGACCTCCTCGTCGATGACTTCCTCGGGATCCTCGTCGGGGAGCTCGGGCTCCTCGTGCTCGGGCGCCTCGGGGATCTCCTCCTCGTCGACGTCGGCGAGCAGCTCCTCGACGCCCTCGCCGGTCTCGACCTGCTCGACCTCCGGCGGCTCCGAGGTCTCGGTGATCTCGAAGTCGTCGGGGAGCTCCGCGTCCGGACCGATGACCTTGACGTTGACCCCGATGGTGCCGAGCTTCATCACGGCGACGCCCTGCCCCTCGTCGACGACCGACTGGGCGGGCTCACCGTTGTGCTTGATGTAGCCGCGGTTGAACTTCTCCACGCGCGAGCGGGCGCCGGTGACCTTCCCCGACAGGACGATCTCCGCGCCCAGCGCGCCGGCCTCCATCATGCGGTCGATGGTGGTGTGGCCCGCCTTGCGGAAGTACCAGCCACGCTCCAGCGCGTTGGCCAGTCGGTCCGCGACGATCTGTGCGTTGAGGTCGGGTTCGTCGACCTCCTGCACGTCGATCTGCGGGTCCTCCATGTCGAAGCGGTCCTCGAGCTCGGTCGTGATCTTCCGGATGTTCTTCCCACCCTTCCCGATCACCATCCCGGGCTTCTCGGCCTTGAGGACGATCTGGGTCCCCATCGGCGTCTTCGCGATGTCCATGCCGCCGTAGCCGGCGCGGCTGAGCTCGTCCGCGAAGAACTCGTCGATCTGGCTCCGCTGCAGGCCGTTCTCGATGAACTGCTGTTCGTCCGCCATCAGTTATCCTCCTCCGGTTCTTCGAGGACGATCTCCACGTCCACTTCGACGGTGTTCCAGGGGTCGGCAGTCCCCATCGCGCGGGGGTTCCGGCCGACCTGCTCGCCGACCTTGTGGGCCGCGACGTGGGAGATGGTCATCTCCTCGCCGTCGAACCCCTGATGGTCGGCGTTGTTCTTGGCGTTCGTCAGCAGCTTGAGGAAGTCCTTGCTGGCCTTCTCCGGGAAGCGGCCGGCGTCCCAGCCGTCGATGTCGGATCGGTGTCCGACGCCGCTGTTGTGCTGCTTGAACGGCACCGAGCGGTCGCCCTCGATCACTGCGTCGAGGTACTCCTCGGCCTCGGTGACCGTCTTGCCTTTGATGGCCTTCGAGATGGCCTTGCTGTGCTTCAGGCTGATCTGACGCTCCCGCAGCATGGCTTTCGCCGTGGTCTCCGGGTCGGCGTCGACGCTGTAGCTGATTCCCATAGGTTACTTGAGTGGCACGAACTTCGAGGACCGGGTCGCGCCGATGCCGGCCTGACCGTGCTCGACGGTGGATCGGGTGAGGTGGAACTCACCGAGGTAGTGGCCGATCATCTCCGGCTCGACCTTCACGCGGTCGAAGCTGTGGCCGTTGTACACCTCGAAGGTGAGGCCGACGAACTCGGGCAGGATCGGCATGTCCCGGAGGTGCGTCCGGAGCGGATCGTTCGCCGTCTCCTCCTCGGTCGCGTCCCGGGCTGCCTCGACCAGCTTGCGGTGGTCGACGCCGAGTCCCCGGTCGATGGTTCGCCGCACGCGGGCGGGTAGCAGTTCCACGACCTCGTCGAGATCCATCTCTTCGAGGTCCTCGAGCGTGTGACCGCGGTAGGTGAACTCCCCTTCGCGGCCGGTTCGGTATTCCGAGCTCATGGTTTACTCTCCCCCCTTGCCACCGCTGCGGCCGGTGCGCTTGGAGGCGATGTCGCCCACCTTCCGTCCCGGCGGGGCGTCCCGCGAGACGGACTTGGGCTGACCGGGGTGCTGGCGGCCGCCGCCACCGAACGGGTGGTCGACGGCGTTCATCGCGACCCCGCGGACACGCGGGTATTTGGTCCCGCGGGCCTTCATCTTGTGGTGCTTGTTGCCGGCTTTGACGAACGGCTTCTCCGTTCGCCCACCGCCGGCGACGACGCCGATGGTGGCTCGGCAGGCCGGCGGGAGCCGGCGCACCTCGCCGCTGGGCAGCTGGACGACCGCCACGTCGCGGTCGTGGCTCATCAGCTGCGCCGAAACGCCGGAGGCGCGGGCGAACTTCCCGCCGTCGCCCACCTGACTCTCGACGTTACAGATCGGGATCCCCTCCGGGATCTCCGCGAGCGGCAGCGTGTTACCGGGCTTGATCTCGGCGGAGACACCCACCTGCAGGGTGTCGCCGACGGCGATACCTTCGGGAGCGAGCACGAGCCGGCGGTCGCCGTCCTCGAACTCGACGTCCGCCAGCGGCGCGCTGCGGGCGGGGTCGTGTTCGATGTCGACGATCTCGCCGGAGATCGTGTCGTGCTCCTCGCTTTTCTTGTGTTCGAGGTCAGCTTTGTAGCGGTGGGAAGGCGCCCGGAACGTGGGCGTCCCGCGGCCACGCCGCTGCCCCTGAATTCGTCGTCCCATGTGTCAGAACACCCCGATCCGCGAGGCGATCTCCTGTGCGTCGTCCTCCTCGGAGAGGCGGACGATCGCCTTCTTCTTGCCCTGCGGCGTGACCATCGTGTTCAGCGAGTCGACGGTCACGTCGTAGCTGGACTCGATCTCCGCCTCGATGGTGGGCTTGTCCGCGTCGACGTTGACGATGAACTGGAGCGTGTTGTCGAAGTCCATCTGGTCCATCGCCTTCTCGGTGACCAGCGGGTGTTCGATGATGCCCGTCATCGGTCGGCCACCTCCTCGACGGCGCTTTCGGTCCAGAGCGTCAGTCGGCCGGCGTCGGTGCCGGGTGCGAGGTCCTCGGTGTTGACGTCCGCGGCGGTCGCGACGTCGACGCCCGCGAGGTTACGGGCGGCACGCGAGGGTTCCTCGCTGGTGACGACCAGCACCGACTTCGGCTCGGTGTACTTCCGGCCACGGGCTTTCCCCTGACCGGCACGCACGCTCTTGCCGTCGTCGGCACGCTCGACGTCGTCGTGGATGCCCAGCGCCTCGAAGGCCTCGACGGCCTCCTTGGTCTTGTTGAGCTCCTCGAACTCGTCGCTCACGACGAGCGGGAGTTCGAGGTCACCGTCGAAGTCGTGACCGCGCTCGGTCACGAGGTCGGGGTCGGCCGTGGCGGCGATGGCAGAGCGGGTCGCGAGCTTGCGCTCCTTGTCGTTGACCTTCTTGCCCTGGTCCTTCTCGGCTTTCGGCGGGTGTGCCGCGCGGCCACCGACGGCCTGCGGGACACGCCGCGCGCGTCCGTTCTCCTGAGGTACGTGCGCCATGCCGCGGCCCGACCCCATCGACTCGGCGGGGGTGCGGAGCCCGGCGTACTCGTCGGCGCCGTACGCCTGCTTTCGGTTGGCCTGGGCGGCCTGCACGGCGCCTTTGATGAGGTCCGGGCGGAACGTCGTCTCGAACACCGCCGGGAGCTCAACCTCGTCGCCGTCCGAGCCGTCCAGGTTTCGGATAGTTGCTTGCATTGTGTGTTACCCTTGGTTCGAGGCCGTGGAGACGTAGCGCACCTCGGGATCGAGGCGCGGCTGGTCGTTCGGCCGGATCGCGGGGCGGAAGCGCAGGAGGCGCTGATCGGGGCCCGGCAGCGAGCCCTTGACGAGCGCGTACTGCCCGTCGACCTCGCCGTAGTTGACGAAGCCGCCGTCGACGGAGGCGTCGTCGCCCTCGCCGAAGTCGATCAGGCGCTTGTTGAGCTCCGTCCGCTGGTGGTAGCCGGTCTGGCCCTGCTGGGGAACCGTCGAGCGAACGCGGCTCGGGTTCCACGGGCCGAGGTTACCGATGCGGCGCCGCCAGCCCTGACGGGCGTGCTTGCCCTTCCGCTTCTGGACGCCCCAGCGCTTGACGGGACCCTGCGTCCCTTTGCCCTTCGTGATCCCCGAGGCGTCGAGGTACTCGCCCGCTCGGAAGACGTCGCCGAACTCGTGTTCGCCGCCGTCCTCGACCAGGTCGAGCGCGAACTCGGCGCGCTCCTGCAGGGAGCCGCCGCCGACTCGCGTCTCCATCACGTCGGGTTCCTTCTTGGGGATGTTCTGCAGCGTCGCGGGGGTGGTGTGGGTGATGACCCGAAGGTCGTCGACCGCACCCTCCTCGACGAGCGCTCGCAGTTCCGCAGCGTCGCCCTCGAAGTCGTTCTCCGCCGGCAGGTCGAGCGCGCGGTCGAGTTCGTCGTGGAACTCGGTCGCCCAAACCTCGGTTGCCGGCTTCGCTCCGTACGCCGTGTCCTCGTAGGCTCGCACGGCGATCGCGTGCATCGGGGGGGTCTCGACGACGGTAACGGGGACGGACTCCTCCATCCCGTTCCGCGGCGAGTCCTCCTCGTCGTTGACCATCACGACGTGGGTCATGCCGGCCTTGTAGCCAGCGAACCCCTGCAGCGCAGGGGAGCCCTCGTCGTCCGGCCACGAGCGGATACGCGGCACTTCCGACGCCGCACGCGTTCGCGGGCCGAAGCCCAGCGAGCCTTTTCGTGGTCTGCTTGGTTGTGGCATGTTCGTTTTCCTCCGCGCTCAGTCCCTGAGCGCGAGCGGGGCGAGCGTAGCGAACACCGCTTCCTCGGTGCGCACTACCTCGCTGCCCTGGTCCGGAACCGTATTTAGCCAGAGGTCGAACCCGGGTGAGTCGGGTTCGACGGGGAGATCGTCTGGGGATACCCCCAAGATCTCCGGAAGCCCGCGACCCGGCGAGCCGAAGACGACGGTGGCGCCGTCCCGGTAGCGCGGGGCGATCTCGGCCAGTCGCGAACGGGTGAGTTCGTCCCCGTGGCGCGACGTGCCGATGCGAACGCCCGCGTCCTCGCGGGCGAGGGCTTCCTGGATGTCCCCGCAGGCGTCGACGGCGAACCCGGGTGGGTCCTCGTCGACGAGCCGTGCGCGGACGGGTTCTCGCGAAGAGACCCTGACTGTGACGCGCTCCCCCTCCTCGACCGCCATCGACGACGGAACGAGCAGGGAGATCGGGTGTTGCAGTCCGCAATTGACCCGGACGCGGTCGTCAGGTCCGACCTCGGTCACGATTCCTTCTCTCGACTCCGGGGTTTCACCCTCGGAGCCGGTCCGTGGGGAGACACGCATGGGGGGGAGGACGCCTGCGTAGCGCAGTTCGTCGCGTTCGTCCCAGACCTCCCGACGGAGGTAGGGCGGTGTGGCCGCGTAGGCCAACACCGTCCGGACGAACTTCCCGCCCCAGCGGCCCTCGGCTTCCCGATCGGGGAAGACGAGGATTCGATCGATCCGGTAGATGGCCGCTGCGCGAGCCACGTACCCGAGCTTCCGGGTCGCCTCGCGCTTGTCCTCGGCCTCCCGGACGAGCGACGACGGAACGACGATTGTGTTGTCGCCCGTCATGTGCCTCGCCACTGGACTGTACCTCCACTTCCGAACGACACCGTAAAAGGGTAGCGACTCAGCACGGGGGCTGTGACGGCGTCACACGGCCCGAGACGCCCGTTGGCCGGTTTCTTTCGTTCGTGAGTCGCTGTCGTGGATCTCGTTCACGGACGGCGCGATACCCCGCCGCCGGCCGTCGATTGGCAGCGTTTCGGAAGCCTTAAGAAGAAAACCGCACTTGGTGGGAATGCGAAGGAACGCGCTGGTAGTGTAGTGGTATCACGTGACCTTGCCATGGTCACAACCTGGGTTCAAATCCCAGCCAGCGCATTTCTGTTGCGATCAATGTTCGAGCGGTGAGCTTGCGAACCGCGAGGCGATCGCAACGAAATCGGTCAACTGGGATTCTGAACCCTGCCAGTCGCGCGCAGCGAACGAAGTGAGCGAGCACGTCTTGCTCCGGTTCAAATCCCAGCCAGCGCATTTCTCTCGACACCAACTCGCGAGAGCCGAGTTTCGTCTCGGCCGGGATACTGGCTCGCTCCACGAGATCCTGCCGAAGAACTCTCCTATCGTTTAACGTTGATACTCTCGATCCGAGAATCCCCGGTACCATTATGCCTATTAAGAGGTTCCATAGGTGTAACGAGTGAACTTTGACAACCGCGCAAGTACGATTCTGGTCGCGTTCGGTTGTCTGTTAGTGGCAGTCATCGTAACTGAGTTCATCTGGCTTACAGTTTCGAACCAGCTCGACCTGATAAACGCCGTCTACTTGGTCGGGCTCCTGACGACGGGGCCGGGGATCGTCGCACTCCTCGTGGGCGGGAACTACCTATCGCGCTCGTCGCTCTCCGACGGCCAGCAGTTCCGCGTGCTGAAGTGGGCCGTCGCGGGCTCTGCCGGGTTCCTGCTGATAAACGCCGTGCTGATACTCACGATGCCGCCGGACAACACCCTGATCACTGTCGGATGGACGCGGTGGTCCATCAGTATCGGCGCCGGCGGCGGGTTCCTGATCGGCTACTACGAGGCACGGGCGGTGCAGCGTGCCGTCAAGGCCGAGCGCGCGTCCGTCCAAGCCAGGGAGTCCGAGGAGCGCCGGGAGATGCTCGACTACCTCAACTCGCTGCTCCGGCACGAGGTGCTGAACACCGCCGCCGTCATCAGCGGCTACGCCGACCTGCTCAAACAGCGATCGAGCGAGGACGACCCGGATTACGAGTACCTCGACGTCATCGAGCGGCAGGCCAACGAGCTCACCGGGACGACGAAGGACGTGCGTCTGCTGCTGCAGTCGCTCGAAGAGGGGACCGACCTCGGCCCCGTGAACCTCACCGACGTGCTGGCGGAGGAGCTCGACAAACTGGAGGACCGATACGGCTACGTGGAGACCGACGCGGAGATCCCCGACGACGTGTACGTCCGTGCCGACGAGCTGCTCAAGCGCGTGTTCTCGAACCTGCTCAACAACGCGGTCGAACACAACGAGAGCGGCCACCCTCACGTCACCGTCTCGGTCTCGGCGGGACCGGACAGCGTCGACGTCCGCGTCGCGGACAACGGCTCGGGCATCCCCGAAGCCGAGCGCGACCTGCTGTTCGAGACGGCGACGGGGAAGACGGACCACGGGATCGGTCTCACCATCGTCGCTCGGCTGATCGAGCGATACGGCGGAGCCGTCGAACTCACCGACACCGGCCCGGAAGGCACCGTGTTCACTGTGACACTACCGAGGGTGGAGCCGGAGTCGTCGACCGACCCCCCACAGGAAGAGTCGACCGCAACCGCGTCGTCCCCGCAGTAGCCTGTCACCCGTCGCGCGTCAGATCGTGGACCGCCAACAACAGCCGCCGTGGGTCAGACCTCCCGAGTGTCCTCGCTTCCGGAGGGTTCGCTTCCCGTTTCCTCGACGGTCTCGTCGACAGTTCGCTCAAGCGTCGCGTCAGTCTCGATCCGAACCACGCCCGGGAGCGAGCAGAGCTCGTCGACGCCTGCCTCGGGCAGACGAACGAGCCAGCAGTCGAATTCGAGTTCCTCGATCACCTCGCCGCCGGCGTCCGCGACGGTCTCACGGAGCCCCACCGACTCCGTGGCGTCGTCGAGTTCGACGACCAGCGTCGCCGTCGCCTGGCCCGGGTCGTCCCGCATTCGTCGAACCGGGTGTGAGAGGTACACGGTCGACCGTGGCGGCGCGGTCGGGCAAAAACGTTCGGCCGAGGCCGGAACGTTCAAGCCGGCGACAGCCCCAGTCGGGGTGTGACTGGGAGTACCACGAGCAGGGGGCGGTCGCCGTGACTATCTCGATCGCGGCCCGCGACCCGGAGTCCGGGCAGGTCGGCGTCGCCGTCGCGTCGGCGTTCCCCGCCGTCGGGGCGGTCTGCCCGTGGGTGAGCGCCGACGGCGCCGTCGTCACCCAGTCGTGGGACGCCGGTGCCGACTACGGCGAGGCGCTGCTCGCCCTGCTCGATCGCGGGATCGCGCTCCCGACGGCGGCTGAGGCGTTCGTCGCCGGCCGGCCGGGCTCGGTCGGCCTCCAGCTTCACGGGATCGACGCCGACGGGCAAACGTACGCCCACACCGGCGAGAAGTGCGTTGAGCACGCCGACCACTACGTCGGCGAGGAGTACACCGTCGGCGGGGACCTGCTCGCGAGCGCCGAGGTGATCGACGCCGTCGCCGCCGCGTTCGAACGTTCGACCGGACGGTTCACCGACCGCCTGCTGACGGCGCTGGAAGCCAGCGAATCAGCCGGCGGCGACAAGCGCGGCGACAACCTCAGCGCCGCGGTGTTGGTGTACGGCGACCCGCACAAGCTCTATCACAACCTCAGAGTCGACACGCCCGGCCAGCCGATCGCGAACCTCCGGGATGCGTACGAGTCCGCACTGGAGACCGAACGCAGCATGGACGACGAGGAGATGCAGAAGTTCTGGGGCGACGCCGTCCCCGAGACGATCCGCGAGTACCCGATCCGGTACTGAGCGGGCGGGGCTACTGCAGTTCGGCGGACTCGAACCGCCGGTAGCCGACGACGACGGGGATCGTCGCCCAGCCAAGCAGGACTGCGAGTCCGAAAACGTTCGGAGCGTGGGGTCCGGGAACGGCTGTGCCGTACAGTACCCCCTCGATCAGTTCGGGGACGTAGTAGCGCGCGGCGTTGAACGCCTCCGCAGGGCTAAGGCGGTTGACATAGAGATACCATGTCGGCTCGTCGAGCGAGTAGAAGACCGTCGCCTGAGAGGGGACCCGGCTGCTCCCCGTGAACGCAAACGAGAACAGCGGCAGGACGAGGTTCCGCCAGAGCGGCTCGACCAGCGCGTACGTCCCCATCACGAGACCGATCGCGCGGGTCTCGCTCGCGACGAAACTAGACACGCCGACGGTCAGCCCGATCCATGCCAGCGCGAACAGCAACAACGCGATCGTTCCGCCGATCACGTCGACGGCCTCAATCCCCCCGAACCCGACGGCGACGACGACCCCCATCACCACAAGAGAGAGCAGGACGGTCGTCGTCAGGATCAACGAGCGCCCGAGGTACGTCCCGAACACCACGTCCCGGCGCGTACCAGGCTGTCCCAACAGAACCCGGATGCTTCCGGAGCTCCGTTCGCCGACGACCGATTTGAATCCGACACCGATGGCCGCGAGGGGGAGCCAGAGGGTGAACTGGGCGACCGCCAGAATGAACGGTCGGGTGTGCTGGTCGGCGATCGGCGTCGACATGAACGAGAGGACGTGTGAGAGGCTGAGAACCGTCATCGCCCCGGCGATAACCCAGATCGAACGGGTCCGCAGCGAGTGCTTGAAGTCCTTCTGTGCGATTACCCTCAGCGCGTTCATGCGTCGGCCTCCTCGGTGGTAAGCCGAGCAAACAGCTCACCGAGCGACGCTTCCTCGATTTCGATGTCGGTTACGGACGCGCCAGACGCCTCGACGCGGGTGATGACGGTGGACTTCGCGTCGTCGTCAGTCAACCCGACTTCGACGCAGCCCTCCGCGATCTCGACCGTGCTGACACCGTCGATATCGGTGAGTTCGAGGTCTGTCGGCGTCGCGTCGACCGAGAGGGAAAGCGTCGAGTGACTATCGAACCGGTCCCGGATCCCGTCGATCGTGTCGACGGCGACGAGTTCGCCGCCGTCGATGATACCGACACGGTCACAGACCGCTTCGACCTGTTCGAGGATGTGTGTCGAGAAGAAGACGGTTGTCCCGCGATCCGCCTCCTCACGGATCATCTCTCGGATTTCCTGTACCCCGTTCGGGTCGATGCCGGACGACGGTTCATCCAGCACGAGCACGGCGGGATCGCCGACGAGCGCCATCCCGAACGCGAGTCGCTGTGACATCCCCTTCGAGTAGCTCCCGACCGCTTCGTCACCGCTGTCGGCGAGGCCGACGCGGGCGAGAACCGACTCGGGGTCCTCCCCGCTATCGTTGAGGCTGACGGCGAGTTCGATATGTTCGCGCCCGGTGAGTGAGTCGTAGAGGGCGTAGTCGTCCGGGAGGACGCCGATATCTCGCCGGACCTTACGGGGGGACTGCTGCGGGTCGTGGCCCGCGACCTCCGCCTCCCCGTCGGTGGGGCGGACGAAATCGAGGAGGATATCGATCGTGGTCGACTTTCCGGCGCCGTTGGGGCCGAGAAACCCGAATATCTCTCCGCGCTCGACCGTTAGATCGAACGCCTGGAGGGCTATCGTGTCTTCGTACTGTTTGGTTAGGTTGGAGGTTTCGATGGCGGCCATCTGCGGGGGGAGGACGGTTCGTTGCCACTTACAAATGCGTTTTGAAACATGAGTGGGTTGATGATTGGGTCCCCGGAGCCGCTGGCGTCTACGCTGCTGGCGCGGGCGCTACGGTTCGGGGGCGACCATGCTCGGCACCCGCGCTACAGCACCAGCGCCTCCCGGAGCGCCTCGCTCCCCTGCTCCGCCTGGATCCGGCGCTGTCGCTGACTCCCGCTCTCACGGTCGAGCAGTCCCGCCAGCGCGTCGTTCCCGATCCGGTCGCAGGTGCGCTCGATCGCCTCGGCGAGTCCGATCGTCGACTCGCCGTCGCGGTCGACGAACGTCGCGTCGTGGCCGTGTCGCGTGGCGCGCCACTTGTTCTCGTCGAGCAGCTCACGGCGCAGCCCCGTGCCGAGGGGGTCGCGCTTCCCGTCCTCGTAGCGCTCCGCGAGGTCGATCACCATCGCGTGGATCCCCTCGACGAACGCGTCGACGACCGCGGGGTCGACCTGTCCGTCCGGCGTGCGGATCTCCACGGTGCCGTGGCCGGTGTGGGGGCGCACGTCGAACCAGAGCTCGCCGCGGTCCTCGACGGCCCCCTGCTCGACCATTCGGCGCTCGTAGCGCTCGAACGCCGCGTAATCTTCGAACGCGGTCGGCATCCCGGTGTTGGGGAGGTTCTCGAATATCTTCGCCCGTGCAGACGCGAGCCCCGTATCGAACCCGTTCCAGAACGGGGAGTTCGCCGACAGCGCCAGCAGCGGCGGCATCTCCCACCGGAGCTCGTTGGCGATCCAGACCGCCTTGTCGGGGTCGTCGACGCCGACGTGGACGTGCAGCCCTGCGGTCGTGTTTCGGTGCTGGGGGTACTGAATCCGCTCCAATTGGGAGCGATACCGCGGCTTCTCGGCGTGGTCGAGCTCGCGCCAGCGCGCCTCGGGGTGGAGCCCCGCCGCGGCGATCCGGTAGCCGTGGTTCTCGGCGTGCTCGACTAGCGCCTCCCGCACCGCGAGCAGGTGGTCCTCGGCCTCGCCCACGTCCTCGATCAGCGGGGTCTGGGTCTCGATGGTGAACTTGAACAGTTCGTGGTCCAGCTTCCCCGCGAGCGGCGCCGGCGGCTCGTCGTCGCCGTACACCAGCTCGTCGATCCCCGAGACGGGCAGCCCCTCGTCGTCGACGACGTAGAACTCCTCTTCGACTCCGAGGGTTCCCATCCGGTCGAAGCTCTCGCGGGAGCCCAGTTCCTCCATTTGCACCACAGTGAGAGCCCCCACCTAAATAGGGTGCCGGCTCCGGAACGCGGCGAGGGCTACCGCTTCCGGGCGACGATTCCGAGGTGGTCCTCGTGGTAGCGGTCCAGCCGCGCCGTTTCGAGCAGTTCGTACGCCTCCCCCAGCGTCTCCCGGACGTCCTCGAACACCGCGTCCGGCTCCGCGACCACGTCCTCGCTGCGGGCCTTGATCGCCGCCAGCAGCAGGCCGTCGGCGGCGAGGAACTCCGCGTTGCGGTTCGCGACCGCGGCCTGCCCGCGGGTCGCCACGTCCTGCACGATGCAGTCGAGCCCGGACTCCACGACGCCGGCGTACTCCCGCGGCTTCCGGGCGTCGGCGAGCAGCGGGAACAGGTTCGGCCGGCTCTCGGCCACGTCCACCAGATCCCGGACGGGCCGCGGCGCGAACTCCACCGCGTACGTCGGCCCCGCGAAGTCGGCGACGTGGCTGACGGTCGTCCCGGAGGCGGCGCCGAGGTACAGCACCGACTCGCCGCCCGAGAGGCGGGTGTCCATCCCGAGTTCGAGCATCGCGCCGAGCTTCGACCGCCCGGCGTCCCACACCCGCCGGCCGTCGACGGTCGGCTCGCCGTACACCGGCTCGCCCTCGGTCGTCAGCCGCTCCTCGCCCGCCACGGTCCGGCGGCCGACGCCCGCGGGGAGTTCACTCATCGTCGCCCTCCGTCGCGCCGTCGGCCCCCTCACCCGCACGCGCACGGATCGTCTCCATTCGGTCGCGCAGGTCCCCGTGGACGCCCTCCCGGCGGTCGCCGGCGTAGTGGTCGATCCGGGCGGCGATCGAGAGCTTCCCCGCGAGGGCGCGCGCTGCCGAGCCGCGGTCCTCGGGTCGCGTGCCGCGGACGAACTCGTGGGTGAAGATCACGCCGTGTTTGGGCGAGGGGGCGTGCCCGCGGAGGTGGGCGAACAGCGCGTCCTCCGCGCCGAGTACCTGCACGGTGCCGGAGGGTTTCTTCGCGAGCGACTCCAGCCCGCCGGTGAGCGAGATCAGGCGGGCCGCGAGCACGGGGCCGGCCATCTCCGCGAGGTTCGGCGCCACCTCTGGCGCGCGGCGCTCGATGAACGCCCGGAGGTCGTCGCGCTCCTCGCGCAGGTCGACGGCGCGCTGGGCCAGCGAGATCGCCCGTTCCTCCGTGGCGTCCGCGGGGTCGCGCTGAGCGACGACGGCCGCGAAGTCGAGCCCGGTGGCGTCTTCCTCGACGTCGAGCAGCGCGCCGGCCCACTCCTCCAGCCGCTCGGCGAGTTCGTTCGCGGTTCGCTCGGCGTCGTCCATGGCTCGCAGCGCGTGAATGAGCTGTTGGTCGTCGGCACGCTCGGCCGCCCGGGCAGCCTCGCGGGCAGCGTCGACGGTCGCCTCGTGGAGTCGGTCGTAGTACTCGCCCTCGTCGGCGGCGAACCCGGATTCGACGGCCAGCGCCGGCCAGTCGCGGGGCTCGTCGGCCTCGCTCCCGCGGATCGCCGCCGCCGCGGCCTCGGGGTCGCCGGGGTCGACGCCGGCGAACCACGCGTCGTCGGTCTCGGTCATGGCGGGCCCTACCTGCCGTGGTCGTATAGGCGTTCCCGATACGCCCGCGTGCCGAGCGTATTTAGGGCGGGCCCACACTCCTTCCCTCAATGACGCCGTTCCAGTCGATGCTGCTGGTGAGTACGCTGGTGGGGCTGGCAACGGGCCTCGGCGCGATCCCGACGCTGTTCGGCGCCCGTGTGAGCCACCGTACGTACGACGCAGCGCTCGGGCTCGCGGGCGGCATCATGGTCGCGGCGTCGGTGTTCGGCCTCATCATCCCGGGGAGCGAGGCGGGGGCGCTCTCGGCGGTGATGCTCGGCGTGTTCCTCGGCGGTTTCGGCCTGCTCGCTGGCAACCGCGTGATCCCGCACCTCCACACGGAGTACCACCGCCGGCGCGGCCACGGCGGCGGTGAGATCGACGACGGGAGCGACGACGCGGACGGCGGGAGCGAGGAGAGCGACGAACCGCTCGACGACCGCCTCCGCCGCGCCGCACTGGTCGGCGGCGCGATCACGCTCCACAACGCGCCCGAGGGGCTGGCGATGGGGATCGCCTACGCCTCGGGGCTGGAGGAGGTCGCGCTCGTGCTCGCGATCGTGATCGCGCTCCAGAACGTCCCCGACGGCTTCGCGTTCGCGATTCCGGTCGCCCAGTCGGGCGTCTCGACGGCGAAAGTGTTCCTCTACACGACGCTCTCGGGGACGGTCCCGCAGGTGATCGGCTCGGTGTTCGGCTTCGCGCTCGTCGGGATCGCACAGGGGATCTTCCCCGTCGCCGCCGGCTTCGCCGCGGGCGCGATGCTCGCGGTCGTCCTTCGGGAGATGGTGCCCTCCAGCCACGGCCACGGCTACGCCGACGCCGCGACCGCGGCGTTTCTCGTCGGCTTCGTGCTGCTGGTCGTCGTCGACGCCGCGGTCGCCGCCTGATCGCGGTCAGCGCCCCATCGTGTGGAACTCCGCGTTGGGACGCATGTCCGCGAACATCGCCATCCGGTTGCTGAGGTTGAAAAAGGCGGTCACGGCGGCGATGTCCCACATCGCTTCGGGGCTGTACCCCACCTCTGCCAGCCGTTCGAGGTCGGCCTCCGTCACGCGGTCGGGGTGTTCGGTCAGCGTCACCGCCACGTCGAGCATCGCCATCCGCTTCTCGCTCACGTCGGCCTGTCGGTAGTTCGCGACCAGCTGGTCGGCGAGCTCGGGGTCACCCGAGTAGATCCGGGTCAGCGCGCCGTGGGCGACGTTGCAGTAGTAGCAGTGGTTCCGGCCCGAGACCGCGACGACGATCATCTCCACCTCCTCGCGGTCGAGTGCGGTGTCGTCCACGAGCGCGTCGTGATACTCGAAGAAGGCCCGGAAGTGGCTCGGCTTGTACGCGAACGCGGAGAACACGTTCGGCGTGAAGCCGGCCTCCTCGGTCTCCTCGGCGATGCGGTCCTGCAGATCCTCGGGAAGCTCCTCGAACTCGGGCACCTCGAAGCGGGTCATCGCGTCGTCGTCGAGTGTTGGGTCGGCCATCGCCGGTCGTTGGGCGGGCGAGCACTTCAAGACGCCCGCTCTTTTTGCCCTCGGGCCCGGAACTCGGAGCGATGACGCTCGCGCCCGACACCGAGAGCCGGATCGCCCGCCACTGGGCCGAGCAGCTGAACTGTTCGCCCGAGGCGTTCTCGGCGGCGGGCGTTACGGTCGTCGACACCGCCACCGAGGGGACGATCCGCCTGCTCCGCCGCGGCGACGCGGTGGTCGTGGCCGCGCCCGAAGCTCTGCAGGACGCGCTCGCCGACGCTGACGACGCACTCCGGGACGCCGACCTCCCCGCGACCGAGGCTGTGACACGTGCACTGGCGGACACCCACACCGGCGTCGATCGGGTTTACGGCCCGTACGTCCTCGGCTACGCCGACGAGCCCTCGTTCTCGCCGGTCGAGTCGACCGCCCGGCTGCTCGTCGGGGGCGACCGGGACGCGTTCGACCGCCTGCAGGAGCGCGTCCCGGAGGAGGATTGGGCCCGCGCCTCACCCGTGTTCAGGCCCGGCCAGACCGCGGGGCTGTTCGTGGACGACGGTCTCGTCGCGGTCGCGACGCTGACCCACCTCCCGTTTCCGGACGTGGGCGTCGTCGTCGATCCCGCCCACCGCGGGCGCGGCTACGGGCGCGCGGTCGTCTCCACGATCACGAGCACCGCTTTCGACGTGGATCGGGACGCCATCGTTCGCTACCGCACTCGCGAGTCGTCGGCGGCGTCGGTCGCGCTCGCCGACTCACTGGGGTACGAACGGTGGGCGAGGAGTGCGGTGGTCGTACTCGATCAGGGCAGCCCCTGAGCCGCCAGCGCGCCCGCGGCGGCGAGCGCGAAGATCCCGAGCAGGAACAGTCCGTAGTTCGCGATCGTGTTGTCCGCGCGAGTGACGTAGAGGCTGAACTCCCGGCCCCACGGCCAGAACAGGTTCACGCCCGCGGGCGTGAGCACGTCGCCGAGCAGGTGGGCACCGACGCTGACGGCCCCGACGAAGAAGCCGAACAGCGTGAGCTGGACGCCGCCGACCGTCCCCACGCCCTCGGCCAGCAACGCGCCCGCGCCGGCGAACGCCCCGCCGACAAGCGTGGCGAACAGCAGCGAGTGGGTGGGACCGCGGTGGGGGATTCCCGGGATCCGGTGGTCGACGTCGGGTAGCATCGCCAGCCAGAGCATCGCGCCGCCGACCACGAGCGCCGCCAGCGGCTGGCCGACCGCGACGAGCAGGTAGCCGATCGGGGCGAACACGAGCATCGACACCCCGAGGTGGCCGGTCCGGTACACACGACCGACTGGTCGCCCAATGGGCCTAAAGGGCTCGGCCGCGCTGTCAGTTGTCCGTGTCCTCGCTCTCTTCGTTCGTCCCCTGGTACTCGACGGTCTCGCCGTCGGCGAACGTGACGCTCGCGATCTCGCGGCGCTCCCCGTCGACGTAGCAGTAGACACCGTCACCCTCGTTCTCGGTCTGCCGGTGGGAGCCGTCACAGAAGGGGTGGTCGTCGCTGAGCCCGCAGCGACAGACCGCGATGTCGCCCTTCTCCGGGTCGATGTCCTCCTCGTCGAGATATTTCGGCGACTGCGCCTCCCGGCTCACGTGGCGGGTCATGGCCGTCGGTGGGTCGCCCGTCCCGATAGCTCTTGGGCGGGGACGCCCCCGACGGCGTCAGAACGCGTCGGGAATTAAGTGCGATTCCTTCGTCGCCCGGGCTATGGGCAGTGTCCAGTACGACTTCGCCGACGAGACGGTGATCGTCACCGGCGGCAGTTCGGGGATCGGCCGCGCGATCGCACTGGAGTTCGCCGACGCGGGCGCGACCGTCCTCAACGCCGACATCGACCCCGAACCGAAGGACCGCGACGCCGAGAAGCCGACCCACGAACGCATCGAGGCCGACGGCGGCACCGCGGAGTTCGTCGAGACCGACGTCTCCGATCCCGCGGAGATCCGCGTCGCCGTCGAGGCCGCCCGCGAGTACGGCGGCGTCGACGTGATGGTGAACAACGCCGGCCTCTACATCGGCGGGCCGATGCGGGAGGTCACCGAGGCGGAGTTCGACCGCATCCACGCGGTCAACGCCAAGGGCGTGTTCTTCGGCACCCAGATCGCCGCCAACGATATGATCGACCGCGGCGTCGCGGGCAGCATCGTCAACACCGCCTCGATCAGCTCCAACGTCGCGCAGTTCGGGCAGGTGCAGTACGACTCCACCAAGGGCGCGATCCGGATGATCACCCGCGGCTCGGCGCTCGAACTCGCGGAACACGACATCCGGGTCAACGCCGTCGCGCCCGGACAGATCGCGACGGAGTTCCTCGACGGGTGGACCGAAGAGGCACAGGCGGGCGCCGAGGAAGGGGAGTTCCTCAAACCCGTCCCGCTGGGCCGGGCGGGGTTCCCGACCGACGTGGCGCCCGCGGCGGTGTTCCTCGCGAGCGACGCCGCGGGGTACGTGACGGGCGAGCTGCTCCACGTCGACGGCGGCTGGCAGATCATCTGAGTCGCCGGGGTATTTGTCGAGCGAGCTTGAACGCGGGGCCATGTCACGGAAGGTGCTGCTCGACGTCGACCCGGGCTGTGACGACGCCGTCGCGCTCGGGCTGGCGCTCGCGAGCGACGAACTCGACGTGGTCGGCGTGACGACGGTCGCCGGCAACACGACCGTCGACAACGCGACGCGGAACGCGCTGTCGGTGCTGACGCTGTTCGACCGGACCGACGTGCCCGTCGCCGCGGGCTGTGGTCGGCCGCTGGCCCACGAACTCGAAACCGCCGAAGACATCCACGGAGACGGCGGAATCACCGGCGACCTGCCCGCGCCGGCCGCCGAGCCCGTATCCACAGACGCGCCGGCGTTCATCCGCGAGCAGGCGACCGAACAGGACGACCTGACGCTCGTCGGGCTGGGCCCGCTGACGAACGTCGCGGTCGCGCTGATGAGCGACCCCGACCTCCCCGAGCGCCTCGACGAGGTGGCCGTGATGGGCGGGACGATCCGCGCGACCGGGAACCGGACGCCGATGGCGGAGGCGAACTTCTACTCCGATCCCGCCGCGGCGAGACGTGTCGTCTGGGACGCGAACCCGAAGATCGCGGGGCTGAACGTCACCCACCGCGCGCAGGTGCCCCCGGGCGTCGTCGACGGCGACTCCGGAACTGCGGCGACGATCCGGGCGTGGCTCGACTACTACCCCGACTGGGTGCGCGAGAGCGTCGGCCTCGAACACGCCGCACAGCACGACGCGCTCGTGGTCGCGGACCTGTTCGCGGACGTGTTGACCTACGAGTCGGCGCCGACCGACGTGTTCGTCGACGACGACGACGCCCGCGGCGCGGTGATGTTCGACGAGTACGGCATCACCGACGCCGAGCGGACCGCCCGGGTCGCCGTCGACGTGGACGTCGAGCGTTTCCGGGCGCTCCTGGGCGAGCGGCTCTCCCGACTCGGCTGATGACGGCCGACGCGGACGCGCTGCCGTTCTCACGATGGTGGCTGGTGGTCGTCGGTGCGCTCGCGATGGGTGCGGCCGGCACGTACCAGTTCGTCTGGTCGTCGATCCGTGGGCCGCTGGGCGGGCAGGTCGGCGCCTCCGAAGCGACACTCGGCACGCTGTTCACGCTGCTGATCGTCGCCCAGACGCTCTCGCAGTTCCCCGCCGGCTGGGTTCGGGACCGCTACGGGCCGCGGGTCCCGCTGCTCGTCGGCGGCCTCCTGATCACGGCCGGGTACGGCGTGTTCGCGGTGGCCGCGACACCGACGGTCGCGGCGGCCGGCGTCGTCGTCGGTGGGTCGGGCGCGGGGACGGTGTACACCGTCGCGATCAACACCCCGGTGAAGTGGTTCGACGACCGCCGTGGCCTCGCGACGGGAGTCGTGACGATGACCTACAGCGGGCTGAGCGTCGCGCTCATCCCGGCGATCCGGGGCGGCGTCGCGGGCAGTTTCGAGGCCAGCGTGCTCGTCCTCGGCGGCATCGTGGCGGTGTCCTGCATCGCCGCGGCCGCCGTCGTCAGGGATCCCGAGACGGGCGACCCGGACGCGGACGACGGTTCGACTACCGGGGTCGGCGACGGAAAGCCGCAGTACGGCTGGCGCGACGCCGTTCGGACGTGGCAGTTCTGGGTGCTGTACGTGGTGTTCGCGGTTCTCAACGGGGTCGGCCTGATGCTGGTCGAGAAGGCGATCGCGTTCGCGGACGGGCTCGGGCTCTCGGCGGCGGTCGCGACCGCCGCCGCCTCGACGATCGCGCTCGGCGACAGCGCGGGCGTGATCGCCGGCGGCGGGGCAGCCGACCGCTTCTCGCCGACCCGGACCGTCGGCGTCTCGCTGCTGCTGAGCGCGCTCTCGATCGTCGGGGCGGTCGCCGGCGGCGGGCAAGGGCTCGGCACCGCGTTCGTTCTCATGGTCGGCGTCGCCGCGTTCTTCCGGAGCCCGGCCTTCGCCGTGTTTCCGGGGCTGGTCGGGGAGTACTACGGCGTCGCCCACTCCTCGGAGAACTACGCCGTGCTGTACACCGGGAAGCTCTGGGGCAGCGTGTTCGGCGGCGCGGCGACGAGCGTCCTCGTCACGACGCTCGGCTGGAGCCAGTCGTTCCTGCTCGGCGCGGGGCTGCTGGCCGTCGCCGGCGTCGCGATGTTCGGCGTGCGCCCGGTCGAACGCTGAAGGTCGGACCACACCGCGGCCCGGCGGTTTTTAGCCCCTCCCCTCGGACGGACCCGTATGGCGAACCCGGCACGGCGTGCGGGACTCTACCTCCTCGGAACGGCCGCGGTGATCCTGGCTTACGCCGTCCTCTACCAGTTCGGGATGGCGCGGCTGGAGGGGGTAGAGATGCGGTTCATCGAGGCGCTGCACGTCGTCGTCGAGACGTTCACCACCGTTGGCTACGGCGAGCAGGCCGGCCAGTGGGACACCACGCCGATGCTCGCGCTGTCGATCGTGATGCAGTTCACCGGCGTCGCGCTCATCTTCCTCACGCTGCCGGCGTTCGTGCTGCCGCTGTTCGCGGAGGCACTGTCGTCGGGGCCGTCCCGCACGTTCGACGGCGAGGGGCATATCGTGATCTGTTCGTTCTCGCCGACGGTCGACACGCTGATCACCGAACTCAGCGCCCGCGGGCAGCCGTACGTCGTGGTCGAGCCGGATCTCGACGCCGTCGAGTCGCTCCGGGCCGACGGCGTCGAGGTCGTCCACGGCGACCCCGAGGAGGTCCAGACGCTCGAAGCCGTCTCCGTCGCCGCCGCCAGCGCGGTGGTGGTGGCCGACGACGACGAGACGAACGCCAGCGTGATCCTCGCCGCCCAGCACGTCGCCCCCGACACCCGGGTGTTGAGCCTCGTCGAGAACGAGAGCCACGCGGACTACCACCGCTACGCCGGCGCCGACGAGGTGATCCATCCCCGGGACGTGCTCGGGGAGTCGCTGGCCGGGAAGGCGTCGGCCGCCCTCTCCTCGGAGCTGAGCGGCGCGGTCGAGATCGCCGACGAGTTCGAGGTCGGCGAGCTGCTGGTCCAGCGGGACTCGCCGCTCGACGGGAGCACGGTCGGCGACTGCGGGATCGACGAGCTGCCCGGGACCAACATCATCGGCGCGTGGTTCCGCGGCGAGTTCGTCTCGGCGCCCGACCCCGAGCGGACCATCGACGAGCACACCGTGTTGCTCGTCGCCGGGCCGGAGGACGGCGTCGAGACGATGAAACAACGCAGCATCGCCGAGGGAGGGTCGGTGCGGTCCGGCATCACGATCGCGGGCTACGGCGTCGTCGGCTCCGCGGTCGCCGAGGCGATCACCGCGGCGGGCATTCCGGTCACCATCGTCGACGTGGAGGACAAGCCCGGCGTGGACGTCGTCGGCGACGTGACCGAGCCGGCGACGCTGGAGGACGCGGGGGTAGCGACCGCGGAGGCGCTGGTGCTCGCGTTGGCGGACGACACGAGCGCGCTGTTCGCGGCGCTGGTCGCCAAACAGGTCGCGCCGGAGACCAACGTCATCGCGCGAGCCAACGAGGCCGACTCGCCGCCGAAGCTCTACCGCGCTGGCGCGGAGTACGTGCTCTCCCTGCCAACCGTCAGCGGCCGGATGCTCGCGTCGAAACTACTCGACGAGGAGGTGATCACGCCCGAAACGCAGGTCGAGGTCGTCCGCCGGGAGGCGCCCGCGCTGGTGGGTCACTCACTCGCGGACGCGGACGTACGTGCCCGGACCGGCTGTACCGTGATCGCGATCGAGCGCGACGGCCGGACGATCACGTCGATCGACGCGGGGATGCGGATCGAGGAGGGGGACACGCTGGTCGTGGCCGGCGACGACGACGCCGTCGACGCCTTCGCCGAGATCGCGACGTAGCTACGTCGGGCGGCCGGGGCGTTCGGGGCTGAGCGCGACCACCCAGACGCCGAACAGCACCGCGCCCACGAACTCCGGCACGGCGATCCCGCGACCACCCAGCCACAGCAGCCACGCGGGCCACGCCACGGGTGCGAGCACGCCCGCAAGCAGCGCGAGCTTCCCGCTGTCGAGGCGGAAGCGGGCGACGCCGTCGACGATCGCGGTCAGGGCGGCGAGTGCGAAAAACGAGATCGCGAACGGGAAGTGGAGCGGGCGGCCGGCGGGGGCGAGTCCGACGCCCGCCATCGCGAGCAGCGCGAGCAGGTACGTCGCCGCGCGCAGGTGGCCCAGCGGGTCGGCCGCGGCGCTCCACAGCGCCCACGCGTACGGCGCGCCGACGAGGCCACCGACGATCAGCGAGCCGTTGAACAGCCACGCAGTCCCGGGCGTCACGCCGAGATCGGAGAGCGCCCCGGTCCAGGAGAACGTCGGCGAGAGCGCCGTCGCGAGAAGTATCCCCCCGATCGTGACGACGACCGCGACCGGCCCCGTGAGGCGTGCGATCCCCCGCCGCGGGGTGGCGGCGTCCAACGAGAGCTGAGCGGACACGGGTCGGCTGACGGACGCACCGTAGTTAGCCCTTCGGACGTTCGCCCGGAGTGGGTGGATTGATGTACGAGCCACCGCTCTCCCCGGACGTGACTCAGCGCTCGCCGACGCTGTTCGCCTACGGGAAGCGGCTCCGGCCGGTCCGTGACGGGCGGTTCGCCGACGCCGCGAGCGCGCTCGCGTGGCTCCTCGGCGCCGCCGCGACCGTCGCCCACCCGGCGGGGCTGCTCGTCGCCGCCCTCCCACTCGCGATCGTTGCCACGTCGATCGAGCGCGCGGTCGCGAGCGCCGCGAGCTTCGGGATCGTCGTCGTCGCCGCCGGTGCGGTCTGGCTGACGGCGACTGGATCGCTCCCGCCGACACGGGGGGTCCCCCCGGTCGCGGTCGTCGCGCTGGCGCTCGTCGGGGCGCCGATCGTGGCTGCGATCGTTCGAGCGCTCGGCTGATCGCCGCCGCGAACGCGTCAGACCGCTGTCCGGATCGGGGGAGCGCTCCACAAAGTATTTTGACCGCACCGGGCGAGTACCGACCAACGATGGAGAGTCAAACGGTCGAGCGGGTGACCGACTGGGATTCGGAGCCGTTCTCCGACGGCCACGCCGGGCTCCGGGAGCTCGCCGAACGGGAGTTCACGGGGGCCGTTACCGACGGTGGGGCGTGGCTGTTCATGCTCAACGGCCGGGTCCTCGGCGTGTTCGACGGCGACATGGATCAGTTCGCCGACGCCGACGGCACAGCCTACGTCGCTCCCGACCGTTCGCTCCCCCTGCTGTTCGCGATGCAGGAGACCGGCGGCGAGGTCCGCGGCGAGTACTACACCGAGGAGACGCCGATCTCGGAGGTGGATCAGACGCTGCAGTCGGGCAACTTCACCGGCTACGTCGAGCTCTCGGAGAACGTGCTCTCGGGCGATTACTACCTCGTCTACTACGGCGGTCGGCGGCTGCCCGTCGCGTTCATCGGGAACCAGCGTCGGCGCATCTCCGGCGACGAGGCGTTCGAGCGCGCCGACGACGAGGTCGGCATCTACCGCGTCAGAACTGTCGACCTCGACATCGTCGACGTGCCCGAGCCGGACTCCTTCGGCGACGCCGCGGCCGGCGCCGCCGCGAGCACCGACGAGCCCGAGACGGACGAGGCGCCCGAAGCGGACAGGGAGCCCGAAGCGGGCGAGGAGCCCACGTCGGACCGAGGGACCGCGCCGAACGGCGGGGTGGCGACGGGCACGGAGCCCAGCACCGCGGCCGCGGCTGAACCGTCCGACACCTCAGAGACGGCCGACGAGGGGCGTTCGGCCGACGAGTCCCGGGCTGCAGCGGCCGGGAGCGACGACGAACCGTCCGTTTCGCGGACTCCTCGCGACCGGTCGTCGGATGCGGAGACAACCGACAGCGGGGCCGAGGAGACGGGATCGGCCACGTCCACACGAAGGGATCGATCCGCGGGCGAAGCTGCGGAGGCAGCGATGTCTGGCGGCGAGGGGTCGTCGGCCGCCGACGCGTCGACGGAACGGCCCGAAGCCGACTCGTCCGAAACGTCGGCCGGGGAGTCCTCGGGGGCCCGCGAGCGGTTCGAGGCCGAGTCCGAGTGGCGGGAGGGGGCGACGATCCCAGCGCTCGACCCCGAGAACTCGGTGTCGCGGGAGCCCGACGACGACGAGCGCTCCGAGCCCGCGCCGAGAACGGAGCCGGCGTCGACCACAGAGTCCGCCGAGGAGATCGAGGCGCTGCGGGAGGAGCGCGACCGGCTCCGGGAGCACGTCGAGGAGCTGGAGGCCGAAACCGAACGCCTCGAATCGGAGAACGAACGCCTCTCCGGCGAGCGCGACCGGCTCGAACGCGAGCGCGACGAGGCGGCGGCGACCGCCGAGGAGCTGGAGGCGGAGCTCGAAGAGCTCAGAACGACTGTCGACCGGCTGGAGACGGAGCTCGAGGCGGCCGAGTCCGAACTCGAAGCGGTCCAGCAGTACGTCCCCGAGGGCGACCACGAGATCACGCCCGAGGAGGCGATGGCCGGCACGAACCTGTTCGTTCGCTACGAGCGCAAGGGTGGGCCGACGCTGGAGGACGCCCACTCCGGCGACGCCGGCCGCGACGCGGTCAACGACAACCTCCGGCTCGAACACCACACGGAGTTCGACGACGACGGCGCGGTCGTCGACGGCCGACCGTTCGAGGAGTGGCTCCACGACACCATCGAGTACGGGTTCGTGGAGTGGCTGACCCGGGCGTTCGTGCACGACGTTCGGGAGACGCGGAACCAGACGTCGATGGGGACGCTGTACGAGGCGCTCCCGGAGATCGACCGGATCGAGCTCCGCGGGGAGGTAACGCTCGGCGAGGAGTCCGACGAGGAGAGCGTCTCCTTCGACGTGGTGCTGCGCGACCGGATGGGCCAGCCGCTGGTCGTGACCGACCTCAACGACTCCCGAGAGCCCGCGACCGAGCCGATGCTGGAGTCGCTGATCCGGAACACGACGCCCGTCGCCGAGAGCAACGAGGAGCTGGCGGCGGCGTTTTTCGTCACGTCGAGCTACTACGAGCCGGGGGCGCTCGAAACAGCCGAGGAGGCCACCGGCGGCGGGATCCTGAAGCGCAGCAAGAACAAGAGCTTCGTCAAACTCTCACGGAAGGAAGGCTACCACCTCTGTCTCGTGGAGACCCGCGAAGGCGAGTTCCACGTCAGCGTTCCGGAGCTGTAAACCGGCGTTTCAGAACTGCAGAAAGCGTCAGTTCTCGGCTTCCGGCGCCGACTCGATCCGCATGTCCCGCAGCTTCTCGACGGTGTCGTCCAGCTTCTCGTCGAGGTCTTCGACGAACTCCGCGGTGTGATCGGTGGTGATCGCACCCTGGCTCGACGGCTCGATGAGGTTCTCTTCTTCGAGGACGCGCAGCGAGTAGCGTACCTTGTGGTGGGGGTATCCGGTCTCGTTCGACATCTTCACGATGCCGATCGGCTCGTTCTCGATGACCATTCGGAGGACCTGGAGGTGCCGCTCCAGCATGTCCACTTCTTTCTCCAGTCGATCTATCATGCTGTATGTTAACTTCTCTTGGGAGAGCTTAAAACTTCCCCTCGACCGCCGGGAGGATCTGAGTGGTACGACTACACACGGGGCGAAGTTAACCGTTCCGACCACGGTCGGACGCGACAGCGGCATCGAAATCGGTTTAGCCGGGGCTACTGAACCGCCGCACATGACCGTCACAATCGTCGGGGCGCAACTCGGCGACGAAGGCAAGGGCGCCCTCGTCGACCGCTGGGGCGAGGAAGCCGACACAGTCGTTCGGTACCAGGGTGGAGACAACGCCGGCCACACCGTCGTCGAGGACGGCGAGGAGTACAAGCTCTCGCTGGTCCCGAGCGGCTGTGTCCGCGGGAAGACCGGCGTGCTCGGCAACGGCTGCGTCGTCAACCCCCGGACGCTGTTCGACGAGATCGAGAGCCTGCGTGAGCAGGGGCTCGACCCCGACGTCCGCGTGGCCAAACGGGCCCACGTCATCATGCCGTACCACCGCGTGTTCGACCAGATGGAGGAGGCCGACAAGGAGGACACCGACATGAAGGTCGGCACCACCGGGCGTGGGATCGGTCCGACGTACGAGGACAAGGCCGGCCGGCGCGGCGTCCGAGTCGGCGACCTGCTCGACACGGACGTGCTCCGGAGCCGGCTCGAGTACACCGTTCCCCAGAAGCGTGCGATCGCGGAGGACGTGTTCGGCATCGACACCGGCGTCGAGTTCGACGTGGACGAGCTGGTCGCGGAGTACGCCAACTACGGCCAGCGCCTCCGGGAGAACGACATGCTCGTCGAGGCCGGCGACTTCCTCCACGAGCAGCACGAATCGGGCGGGAACCTCCTGTTCGAGGGCGCACAGGGGACGAGCATCGACATCGACCACGGGAACTACCCCAACGTCACCTCCTCGAACCCGACCGCCGGCGGCGCCGCCGTCGGCTCCGGCGTCGGCCCCGGCGTCGTCGGCAGCGGCGAGATCGTCGGCATCGTGAAGGCGTACCTCTCCCGCGTCGGCGAGGGGCCGCTCCCGACGGAGATGGAGGCCGACGAGGCCGAACTCGCCGACGAGATCCGCGAGAAGGGTGGGGAGTTCGGCACTGTCACCGGACGGCCGCGACGGATCGGCTGGCTCGACGTGCCGATGCTGCGCCACGCCGCCCGTCGCTCGTCGTTCACCGGGCTGGCGGTGAACCACGTCGACGTGCTCGCGGGACTGGAGGAGCTGAAACTCTGCCACAGCTACGAGCTCGACGGCGAGACGCGGACCACGATGCCCGCGACGACCGAGGAGTGGGCGCGCTGTGAGCCGAACTTCCGCGAGTTCGAGACGTGGAGCGAGCAGGACTGGAGCGCCGTCGCCGCCGAGGGGTACGACGCGCTGCCCGCGGCCTGCCGCGACTACCTCGAATACCTCGAAGGCGAACTCGACGCCCCCGTCTACGCCGTCGGCGTCGGCCCCGACCGCGACCAGACCGTCGAGCGGCAGACGCCCTGGGAGTAAGGGACCGAGCGCCGGCCCGGATGCGGGCCGTATTTACGGGCGAGGCTGAACCGTCCGGGTAGACAGTCGATGAGCGAAGCGCCGAATCCGGAGGCCCCGCCGGAGGGGATGGCGGGCGAGCCCGGAACCGAGTCGGTCGAACAGTCGGAGGACATCGAGTACGGTGTCGACGAGCGCCCGCCCGCGGGCGAGTCGGCGCTACTCGGCCTCCAGCACTACCTCACGATGGTGGGTGCGAACATCGCCGTCCCCCTCGCGCTCGCGACCGCGATGGGGATGCCCGCCGACGTGCAGCCGCTGTACGTCGGCACCTTCTTCGTCGTCTCTGGGGTCGGAACGCTGCTTCAGACGACCGTCGGGAACCGTTATCCGATCGTACAGGGGGCGACGTTCTCGATGCTCGCGCCCGCGCTGGCCATCATCGGGTTCGTCGGCACGGGCAACTGGGAGCAGGCGATCCTCGCGCTCCAGGGGGCAATCATCGTCGGCGGGATCGTCGAGGCGGTGTTCGGCTACCTCGGCGTCATGGGGTGGCTCAAGCAGTACCTCTCCCCGGTGGTGATCGCGCCGACGATCGCGCTCATCGGGCTCTCGCTGTTCAGCGCGCCACAGGTCGTCGCCGCCGAGCAGGCGTGGTGGCTGCTCGGCCTCACGGTGCTCCTGATCGTCGGCTTCAGCCAGTACGTCGACGACGCCCACCGCGCGTTCCGGCTCTACCCCGTGCTGCTTGGGATCGCGGTCGCGTGGGTACTCGCGGCCGCGCTGTCGGTGCTCGGGATCGTCCCGGCGTCGTCGCCGGCGTTCGTGGACTTCTCGGTCGTCGCGAACGCGAGCCTGATTCAGATCCCGACCCCGCTGCAGTGGGGGATGCCCACGTTCCGAACCTCGTTCGTGATCGGGATGTTCGCGGGGGTCGTGGCGTCGATGATCGAGTCCTTCGGGGACTACCACGCGGTCGCCCGCCTCGCCGGCGAGCGCGCGCCCTCCGCGCGGCGGATCGACCACGGGATCGGGGTCGAGGGGATCGCGACCGTGTTCGCCGGGATCATGGGCACCGGGAACGGCTCGACCTCCTACTCCGAGAACATCGGCGCGATCGGGCTGACCGGCGTCGCTTCTCGCTTCGTGATTCAGGTCGGCGCCGTCCTGATGCTGATCGCCGGCTTCGTCGGCTACGTCGGCGCGCTGATCACCACGATCCCCGACCCGATCGTCGGCGGGCTCTACGTCGCGATGTTCGGCCAGATCGTCGCGGTCGGGCTCTCGAACCTGAAACACGTCGATCTCGACTCCTCGCGCAACGCGTTCGTCGTTGGCATCTCGCTGTTCGTCGGCCTCGCGCTCCCGGCGTACATGGGCAACGTCGGGAGCGCCGCCGCCTTCGCGGAGGGCGTGGCGGCGACGCCGATCGTCGGCCCGCTGCTCACCGCGCCGATCCTCCCGGACGCGACGCTGCAGATCGTCGCCGACACGGTGTACGTCGTCGGCGGCACGGGGATGGCCGTCGGCGGGCTGGTCGCGTTCGTACTCGACAACACGATCGACGGCTCCCGCGTCGAACGCGGGCTCGACGAGTGGGACAAGCTCACCGAGGAGTCCGGCGCGTTCCGGTCGGCGTACGAGCGCTACGTGAAGTAGCCCCGCGGAACCCGCAGCCTTTTGCCCCGGCCGGACCGAGGGGCAGCGCATGAAGGAGTCGCTGATGGAGATCGTCTGCTGCCCGATGGACAAACACGACCTCGAACTCGACGCGACGGAGCGCGACGACGGCGAGATCATCTCCGGGACGCTGACCTGCACGGACTGCGGCGAGTCCTACCCCATCGAGGACGGCATCCCGAACCTGCTGCCGCCGGACATGCGCGACGAGGCCTGACGCGGGAAGCTTTTTCCGCCCGTCGGTGGAACTGTCGCCGTGCTCGAAAGCTCCCTCCACAGCCGGCGACACGACGGCGGGCTCGCCTTCGAACTCACCGTCGAGAACCGCGGCGACGAGCCCGTCGAACTCTCCTTCCCCGACGCCCAGCGCGTCCGCGTCTCCGTCTACCCCGCCGACGCCGACGACGACGCCTCGCCGATCTGGCGTTCGGACGCCGACCAGATGTTCGCGCAGGTGCTCGGCAGCGAGACGGTCCCGGCCGGCGAGAGCGTGACGTTCGACGCCGCGTGGCAGTCGCCCGAGCCGGGGGAGTACCTCGCAGTCGGCGAGGTTACCTGTCAGGATCGGGAGCTCGACGCCGAAGAAACCGTTCTGGTCTGAGCCGGCCTACCGGAGCTCGTCGTACAGCTGTTCGGTCGCGCGTCGGACCGCCGCGTCGCTGTCCGCCGGCACCTCGTGGAACGCCGAGAGCTTGCTCGTGTCCAGCCGCATCTTCGGCACGTCGCCGGTCCAGCCGCGATCGCCGCCGGTGAACTCGTACTCGGGGTCGAGATCCATCACGTCGGCGACGATGTCCGCGATGTCGACGACGGAGGTGGTAGTCTTCGAGCCGAGGTTGTAGAGGTTGTACGCGTCGTCGGTGTGCTCGACCACGTCCCGGATCGCGGCCGCGCAGTCGGCGACGTGGAGGTAGGACTTCTCCTGTTTGCCGTCCCCGAGGATCGTGAGCGTCTCGGGGTCGTCCTGCAGCTTCTGGATGAAGTCGGGGATCACGTTCCCGCGCTGGCGCGGGCCGACGATGTTCGCGAACCGGAACACCCACGACTGGATGCCGTAGGAGTGAGCGAACGTCGACACCACGCCCTCGTCGGAGAGCTTCGAGGCGCCGTAGATGCTGATCGGTTCCAGCGGCGCGTAGTCTTCCGGCGTCGGCCGGGGCGCTTCGCCGTACACCGTCGAGGAGGAGGTGAAGGCGAGCGCGTCACAGTCGACCTCCCGCATCCGTTCGAGGACGTTGTACGTCATCTCGGTGTTCTCCTCGAACACGCGACGCTCCTCTTCGGGGTCGTCGACGCGCACGTCGGTGTGGGCCGCGAAGTGGAACACGATATCCGTCCCCTCGTCGATGACTCGTGCCACGTCGTCGGGGTCGAGCATATCGGCCTGCTCGAACGCGACGCCGTCGGGGACCGCCTCACGCTCGCCCTTCGAGAGGTCGTCGACGGCCAGTACGTCGTTCTCGTCGGCCAGCATCCCCGCGAGGTGGGAGCCGACCAGTCCGGCGCCGCCAGTCACGACCACGGTCTGCCCGCTGAGGTCCATACCCGCGACTGTTCGGGTTCGGGCAAGTGCGTTCCGGTCGCTCGTGGCCGGGAAACCGAAAGCGCCACCCCTCCGCCGCGGTTTCGTCGGCGTATGCACGACGCCCCGGAGTGCTGTGTCCTCCGGTTCGGCCACCGGCCGGGCCGGGACGACCGCATGACGACCCACGTCGGCCTCACCGCCCGCGCGCTGGGCGCCGACCGCGTGATCTTCCCGGACAACGCCGGCCAGTCCGCCGAGACGGTGCGGGACATCACGGACCGCTTCGGCGGCCCGTTCGAGGTGGAACTCCGGGAGGACCAGCGCGCGATCATCCGGAACTGGGACGGGACGGTCGTCCACCTCACGATGTACGGCGAGGAGGTCCAGACCGTCCAAGACGAGATCCGGGAGACTCACCACGACGAACCGATCTTGATCGTCGTCGGCGGGGAGAAGGTGCCGTTCGAGGTGTACGACCACGCGGACTGGAACGTCGGCGTCACGAACCAGCCCCACTCCGAGGTCGCGGGGCTGGCCGTGTTCCTCGACCGCCTGTTCGACGGCGACGAACTCGACCGCGAGTGGGAGGGCGGCGAACAGCGCGTGATCCCGAAGGAGACGGGCAAGCGCGTGGTCGATCCGGAGGTCGTGGACGGAGACGGAAACGTGGACGAAGCCGACGACGACGGCTGATTTTCGGGCATCGACGTACACGCCCGCAGTTCTGCGGTGGCGCGAAGGCGGGCGCGACCTCGTGTCGCGCCTCAGCGTGAGGGATGAGCGACCGAACGCAGTGAGGGAGCGAATCGGCTGGGGAGGCTCGTGGGCTGTCCCGTGGGGGTGGGACTGAAAGGGGCTGTCCGCTCCGGGAAGGCGGGCGACGCAAGGACCGCAGGCGAACGAAGTGAGCCGAGGACCGCAGCGAGCCCCCCGACCGGAGCGGACAGGGGCTTTCACGGTGTTGCTGATCCACACTGCCACCAAGAGCCTCGAACTGTCGGTTACTAAGACCCGGAACCCACAACGTTGAAGCGCGTGCCCCTTATACGTCACCGCAATGGCTTTTGAGGAACTCTTGGAGGACCCGGTGATTCAGAAGTACCTCCACGACCTGGTCGGCCCCACGGGGATGCCCGTCGCCGCCGCCCCCCCGGACGGCGAAGTGACGGACGAGGAACTCGCGGAGGAGCTCGGCCTCGAACTCAACGACGTGCGCCGTGCGCTGTTCATCCTCTACGAGAACGACTTGGCCGCCTACCGTCGGGTCCGCGACGAGGACTCGGGCTGGCTCACCTACCTCTGGACGTTCCACTACGAGAACATCCCGGAGAACCTCGAAGAGGAGATGCACCGCCTCGCCGACGCGCTGCAGCAGCGCCTCGACTACGAGACCGAACACCAGTTCTACCTGTGTGAGAACTGCTCGCTGCGCTTCGAGTTCGAGGAGGCGATGGAGTTCGGCTTCGAGTGCCCCGAATGTGGGACCCAGCTCGAAGCGATGGAGAACACCCGCATGGTCGAGGCCATGGAGTGGCGGCTCGACCAGCTCCGCGACGAACTCAACGTCGAGGCGGCCTGATGGTCGTCCTCGCAACCAAGTGCTACGTCGAGGGGAGCGCCCGGAAGCGCGCACTCGACAGTCTGGACTCGCTGGTCGCGAACGATCTCGCCGAGCTCGACGTCGACTGGACCGTCGGCGTCCGGGACGACGAGTTCGTCGCCGTCACCGTCGAGGGCGACGACGCCACCGCCGGCCGGAACGTCCTGCGCGAGCGCTGGGGAGAGATCACCGACCACTTCGACGACGGCGAGGTCGCCGTCGGCACGCTCCGCTACTGGGACGACGAGGGCTGGACGCTCGACGCCGGCCAGCCGATCGAGATCGACGCCGACGACCTGGGCCTCGGGCCGGGCGACGGCTCGCAGATCCGCGACCGCTTCGGCGTCGTCCAGCACACCCCCCTGCAGTTCGTCTACGACGCGGACGGCGACCACCGACTCGCCGACGGGACCCAGGACATGCTGTACGACTGGACCCGCAACGACGACGACGGCGCCGACTCCGGCGGCCGGCTCAACGTCAACTCCGCGACCCGCGGGGAGGTTCGTGCGACGCTGAACCGCGCGGGCCACGCACAGGACATCGTCACCGTGGAGCGACTCGGGCTGCTGGAACAGAGCGTCGTCTGCGCCGCGGGCACCGACCCGCCGGGGCTGCTCGCCAGCGTCGGCGAGTACCTCCCGGCCGAACTCAAATGCGTCGTCCCCTGAGCTGAGAGATGAACCGTCGACTGCTCGCGCTGGTCGCGCTGGTCGGGCTCGTCACCCTCAGCGGCTGTCTCGGCGGCGGCTTGGGCGGCGGCCCCACCAGCCCCGACCGACTCGACGAGCCGCCCGCACAGCCGTACGACTGGGACGCCGATGACGAGGTCCACATCACTGTCACCAGCAACGTCACTTACCGCGCGGTGTACGACCTCTCGGCGGTCAACGAGAGCATCCGGCTCTCCCGCCCCGGCTTCTTGGGGACCGATCAGCCGCTCACGGTCAGTTCGCTGCGCTATCGCTACCCCAACGGGACGACGATCAACGGCTCCGCGTTCGCCGACCACGGCGGCGACGTGCGGACCCAGAACAACCACCTCGTGATCGAGCCGCCGGGCGAGGACGGCCGGCTGGCGTACTCCGGCGAGAGCGCGCCCAAGCAGTTCACCCACCCCGCCGCCGTCGAGGAGGGGAACTACACCGTCGTCCTCCCGGAGAACCGCGAGGCGTCGATCCCGCTGTTCGGTCGGATCGCGCCGCCGGCCGAGTCGAAGACGGTCGTCGACGGCCGGCTCACGATCGAGTGGACCGAGCTCTCCCGGGAGTCGCTCTCCGTGCGGTTCTACCTCCCGCATGATGTACAGATCTTCGGCGGACTGGTGGTCGGCCTGCTCGGCGTCGCCGTCGCCGGCGGCACGTACTACCGCCGGGAGATCCGGAATCTCGAACAACGCCGCGAGGAGATGGGGCTGAACGTCGACATCGAGCAGGACGACGACGAGGGGCCGCCGCCGGGGATGCGGTAGCAGTAAACGATTTGTTGTCGCCGCCACGACCTCTCCCCGGATGCAGCGTTTCTCGCGACGTGGATCGCTCGTGGCGGCCACCGTTTTGATCACGCTCGCGGCGGGTGCGATCGCGTGGCCGGCGCTCCCGGAGCGGATGGTCGTTCACGTCGGCCTCTCGGGAACGCCGGACAACTACGCGCCGCGCTGGCTCGCGGTCCTGCTCGTCCCCGGGCTGGCCGTCGTGACCGCCGGCGTGTTGGCCGCGGCGTTCCGGGTCGACCCCGCCCCCGCAGGTGTCGAGACGGTCGTGACCGCGGCGACGATGGGGCTGTTCGGCTGCCTGCAGCTGCTCGTACTCGCGTGGAACCTCGGCTACGACGTTCCGAACGGCGCCGTGCTCGGCGGGGCGCTGCTCTGGGGCGTCGGCGTCACCGGATACGCCCTCTTTCGGGAGTACGTCGCCGAGTAGGCCGGGACGGTGTCGCCGTCGCCGCGTGACGCGGCCCTTTTGCGTTCGCGGGCGCTACGCCCGGCTATGTCCAACCGGAACGACGTGCCCCCCGACACGGTCGGTATCGACCTGCGCGAGGAGGGCGTCGTCGTCGAGTACGCCGACGGCCGCGAGACGCTGTACCGGGGCGTCCCCAGCGTCGAGGCGGGGTCGGTCCGGACCGGCCCGGGGAAGGAGTGCCACCTGCTGGTCACCGACCCGACCGAGAGCGAGGGGGTGATGCTGTACGTCAACGACCGCAAGACCGAAGACGAGATCCTCGAAGACACCGGCGTCGGCCGCGTGATGATCGACCCCGGGGAGGAAGAGGAGGTGTTCCCCGGCGTCACTGCGCGCCACCTCGAAGGCCGGCGGGTCGAAGTCGAGGCCGATCCCGAGGTGGCCCGCGGCCGCGTGTTCGTGTTCGTCGAGGACGACTGGGGCGAACAGAGTTTCGAGATCGTCGGCGCAGACGAGTCGGGCGAGTCGTAGCTGGGCACACTCGCCGGCCGCCGACCACGGCCTCGGCTGCCGAACGCTCGCCCAGTGCTGAACGGTTCGAACGCGCTCGCGACCCAGTGGCCCCGTTCGACGGCGGCCCGCGACGGAGAACTGCGCTACTGGAGGTACGAGGGGTCGTCGCCGGCGCAGTTCTCCTCGTGCTGGCTGGCGTCGCTCTCGTCGTCGAACAGGAGCCCGCAGTGCTCACACTGGTACCACGTCATCCCGTCTCGCTCCGTGGCGTCGACCATACCCGGACGTGTGGACGGACGGCGTAAATCGCTTCCGGCGGTCGGCCCGCTTCCGTCGTCGGGTTTCGTTCCGGGCCGCGCAATCACTCCTTCCGTAACGTGCAAATGGGTGGCCCGCCCAGCCAGCGTATGCGCGGACTGTCGATCGACGCCGCCCACCCCACACAATGACGCTCACCAAACGGGTCATCCCCTGCATCGACGTAGACGTAGACGAGAACGGCGACCCGGCCGTCTACACCGGCGTCAACTTCGAGGATCTGGACTACACCGGCGACCCGGTGGAGATGGCCAAACGCTACAACGAGGCCGGCGCCGACGAGTTCGTCTTCCTCGACATCACCGCCAGCGCGGAGGGGCGGGAGACGATGCTCGACACGGTGTCGGCGGTCGCCAACGAGGTGTTCATCCCGCTGACCGTCGGCGGCGGCATCCGGACGACCGACGACATCAAGGAGACGCTCCGGGCCGGCGCGGACAAGGTCAGCATCAACTCCGGCGCGATCGCGAACCCGGACCTGATCGACCGCGGCGCCGAGGCCTTTGGCTCGCAGTGTATCGTCATCTCGCTCGACGCGCGCCGGCGCTACGACGAACAGGGCGAACACTACGAGCGCGTCGACGGCGAGTCCTGTTGGTTCGAGTGTACCGTGAAGGGTGGCCGCGAGGGCACCGGCATCGACGCCGTCGAGTGGGCCGAGGAGGCCGAGTCCCGCGGCGCGGGCGAGCTGTTCGTCAACTCCATCGACAAGGACGGCACCGAAGAGGGGTACGACATCCCGCTCACCGCGGCGGTCTGTGACGCCGTCTCGACGCCCGTGATCGCCTCCTCGGGCTGTGGCTCGCCGGCGGACATGTACGAGGTGTTCACCGAGGCCGACGCCGACGCCGGCCTCGCCGCCTCGATCTTCCACTACGAGGACTACTCGATCCAAGAGGTCAAGCAGTACCTCGCCGAGCGCGGGATCCCGGTCCGGATCTGATTCTCACCGCGGCACGACATCTACAAGCGGTACAGGTCGGCGACGAACGACGACAGAGAGAAAGAATTCGAGCGCCGTCTCAGGCCGCCGCGTCCTCGAAGGCGTCCCGCAGCACCGCACTCTTCTCGCTCACGTCGCCCGCGGCCGTCTCGAGCACGTCGAGGGGGTCGGCGCCGCCCTCGGTCGTGATCGAGAGGATCGGCTCCGTCTGGCCACCGGACTGCTCGGGGTTCACGTCGTACGTCGCGGCGGCGACGTCGTCGTTCTCCAGCAGCGTCCCCTTCAGGACGTTCATGAACGTGTGACCCTCGCCGGCGACCTCGATGCGGAGTTCCTCCTCAGTCTTCTCGATGACCCGCAGTTCCATACGGGTGGATTGTCGGGGTCGGCGTTTGAGTGTTTCGTCTCCGATACCGCTCGTTCGTGGGTTCTGGCGGGTCGACAGGCGGACGGGAGTCCGGTGTCGTGGGGACGCCGACCGCTCTCCTACCTCCGGAATTTACGCACCAACCGCACACAAAGCACTTGTACGGTTCACGAGACCGTTAGGCTATGGACAGCAATCGCGTCCTCGCCGGCGGCGCCGTCGTGGTCGTCGCCGTCGCCCTCCTCGCGGCCGCCGTGGTTCCCGGCGCGGTCGCGGCGCCCGACGACGATCCGATCCGTCCGGGGCCGGTCCGCGTCGTCGACGCCGACATCGCGACCGGCGAGATCACGGGACAGACGGCCGAGTTGGAACTGTTCGCGACGCTCGACCACCGCGGCAACACCGCGGAGAACGTGACGGTGTTGTTCGAGGCGACCGACGCCGAGTCCGGGCTGCTCGAAGCCTCCGAGGAGGTCAGCGTCGGTGACCTGACCGCCGAGGGCGAGCGCCGCGTCTCGACCACGCTCGCGGTCCCCCGTGACGGCGGGTACGAGCTGGAGGGCGTGGTGTACCGCAACGGCACCCGGGTCGACCAGTTCACCCGGCAGGTCAGCGGCGTCGAGGCGCTGACGCCCGCTTACGCCGAGTCGAACGTGAGCTTCGTCGACGACCCCGTTCTCCAGCCGGTGTCGGTGTCGATCGCCGACGCCGGAGAGAACCGGACGACGCTCGAACTCGGCGGCTGGCTCACCGCCGCCGGCGCCAGCGAGGCCGACTCGCTGTCGGTGACGTTCGTCCTGCGGCAGGCCGAGTCCAACGTCGTCGCCGCCCGGACGAGCGTCGACGCGGGCGGGCTGCGGAAGGGTCGGAGCGAGATGACGACCGCCGAGGTGTCCGTGCCCAGCGAGTACAACTACTACGTCGACGCCGTGCTCACCCGCGACGGCGTGATCGTCGACACCGCGGGCGGCGTCGTAAACCTCGACCCAACCGAGACGCTCGACCGCGATCAGACCCAGCAGGAGGTCAAGTTCGACGCCAGCGACTTCGAGAGCGAGGAGGGGGCCCCGGACCGACCCGAGGGGACCGAAACGACGGCGGCACAGACGCCCGGGTTCGGCCCGATCGTCGCCGTCGCCGCACTCCTGAGCGCGGGGCTGCTCGCGCGGAGGCGACGATGAGCGACGACGAACCGGACGAGGCACAGCCCGAGGACCGAGCCACGATCGAGCCAACCATGACCGACCAACCCGACGAGACCGACGACGAGCGAGCCGAACCGAACCGGACCGACGAGGGCCGCGACCTCCGGCGCACGCTCAACTACGTGCTGCTCGCGGGGCTCTCGCTGGTGGCGCTGATCGCGACGCTGCAGCTGTACTTCAACGTCTCCTCGGCGATCAATCAGTGGATCAGCCGCGAGTACCGCTCGCTGTTCCAAGCGGCGTTCAACCTCACCGTGTTGCTGCTGGTGGGGTCGGCGATGGTGTGGCAGGTACGACGGCTCCGGGAGTAGTCACGGGCCGCCGGTCACGGCCAGCCACAGCACGACCACCACGCCCCCGCCGAGCACTGTCGACGCGACCGCGTGGAGGCGGAGCCGATCGAGCACTTCGTGAGCGTCGTCGTCGACGCTGAGCGCGTCGTGAATCTCGCTCCCCAGCTCACACCGCGGGAGGAAGTCCATCGCGACGTGGAGGAACACGCCGGTGGCGAACCCGAACACCAGCCCGTTCACTGGCGCCGACGCCGGCAGCGCGATCGCGCTCGACAGCACCGCGACCACGCCGACGCCCGCCGCGGGCAGCAGGATCGGGAGCCACGAACGTCCGTTGCGCTGGAGGCGGTCCGCGGCCGCGTACCCCGCCGGCCCCTTGTGGGAGACGATCGCGACGCCCAGCAGCGGCCCGAGTTCGGGCATGTTGCCGTAGACGATGCCGATGATCGCCCCCGCCGCGGCGGCGTGGGCCGTGAGTTGGGCGACGGTCGCGTCCATCGGCAGGTCGACGTGAGAGATCCGGTGGCCGATCGCGTGGCCGCCGAAGCCGACGATCACGCCCGCCGCGACGCCCAGCCCGCCGAACTTCGGGTGGTGGTTGAGCGCGTCCGGCAGCAGGAACAGCCCGACGCTGACGATCATCGCGCCGCTTGCCAGCCCGGAGCCCCAGACCAGCGTCGACGGCCGCTTGTCGCCGGTCCGCCGGGCGAGCGCCACGCCGCCGACCATCGCCGCGAACGCGACCCAGCCGATCCCGACCGGCTTGGTCGCCCCCATCGCGACGCCGGCGACCGACGCCACGAGCAGCGCCAGCACGCCCGCACCGCCCACCAGCCGCTCGCTCCGCGACGACATCGGAGTAGCCTCTGTATCCATCTAGTTGTGAATCACAGCGTCGAAGTTAATAAGCCCTCGTAGTCGCCCCCGGCGGCGCTACCGCGGGAGTTTTTCGGGTTCGCCGTCCTGTCGGATGTACTCGACGGCGATGCCCGTTATCGGCGCATCGGAGGCTTCGGCGGCGTCCCGGGCGGCGTCGAGGTACGACTCCGTGATCGAGACCACGGCGTCGTACGCGTCGGCGTCGCTCCCGGCCAGCAGGTACTCCGCGGTGACGGGGGTGAGCTGGCCCTCCCGCACGTCGGCCGTGAAGTCGTCCACGTCGTCGAGCCAGACCTGCGCGCCGACGATGGAGAGCACGACCGCGCGCTCGAACTGCGGGGAGAGCTCGACGCCGGCCTCGCGGAACATCTCGACCATCCCGTGGTAGATCACGCCGACGCGACCGTACTGGGTGACGAGGTAGGGGAGGTCGAGTTCGGTCTCGTCGAACAGTTCGGGCGTCTCCTCGAACGCGGCGTGTTTGTACTCCTCGCGGAGCGCCCCGCGGGCGGCCGCGGGATCGCGCTCACTCTCGTCGGTGTCGCCCTCGACGGTCACGCCGTCGACCGCGTCGGCTTCGGCGGCGGCGACGGCGTCGGCCAGCAGCGCCCGGAAGTGCGGGTCGCGGTCCTGATGGGCCTCCGAGCGGTCGACCGCGGCGTCGTACGCCTCGCGGACCGAGTCGGGGAACGCGGCGAACTGCTCCTGCACGGCGGCTTGGAGCACCTCCTGTGCGATCTCGGCGACGCGCTCGCGGTCCGTCGGCGACAGATCGAAGTCGACCGCGAAGTCCTCGTACTCGCCGTCGTTGATCGCGTCGCGCATGTCGCCGTCGAGCAGGGCGACGACGACCAACTCCGCCACCTCGCGGGCGCGACGCGTCTCCCCGACCAGTTCGACCGGGTCGGTCTCCGAGTCGGTTCGACGCCGGCGCAGCTTCGAGATGGGGTCGGTCGCGCGCCGGCCCGAGACGGGGTCGATCCCCGGCGCCGCGGCTTCGCTGGCCCGGCGGTAGACGTGTGCGAGCGTGAGTTCGACGGGCATCGTGAGCTTGGTGTCGTAGGAGAACTCGACCGACTCCCGGCCGAACTCGGCGGCGAGGGCGGCCTCCACGTCTGCGTAGGCGTCGTCGACCATCCGCTCGATCTCGTCTTCGACGCGCTGCTGGAGGCGGATCGCCCTGAGTTCGAGCGAGCCGCCGGCGGCGTAGTGGCTGAACACCGCGCGGGCGGGCGTCGGGAGCGCGTCGACGCCCGCGAGCCGGTCGGCGACCCGGCGAAGCGGTCCGGACATGGCCGAGGGTGGGCCGACCAGCGGTTTGAAGCTGTCCATCCCCGAACCGACCGGGTTTTTGCCGCCCCGTGGCGAAGCACCCCTATGCGACGGGATCTCGCAGCCCGGGGCGAGCGCGCGGTCGACGCCGCGCGGCTGCTCGTCCGGAGCGCGCTCGACACCAATCCGGTGCCGGACTGGGACCACGTGACGAAAGTCGACCCCGAGGGCGCGAAGAAGCTCCCGCTGCTGTACCCGCTGTGGCTCGCCGAGACCGACGCCGTCTCGGTCGGGGGCTCGGCGGACGTGACGCCGGCGAACACCGAGGCCGCGTTCGACTTGCTGGCGCCGCTGTCGACGCCGGTCTGTCACGAGCCCAGCGGCGCCGAGCACGTCACCGAACGGAGTCAGGAGACCGCCGACCTGCTGCTCGTGCCGGAGGTGCTCAACGGCGACAGCGAGGCGCTCGTCGGGACGCTGGGCGTCGCGATCGAGAGCGTCCGCGAGGTGCTCGCCCCCCAGCTCGTCGGCCGGAAGGCGCCGTGGCTGCCGGACCGCGTCGCCGACTGGCTCGCGAGCGTCGCCACCTCGCTGCTGCTCTCGGAGGCCGCCTTCGAGGCGTACATCGTCCAGAACCCCGACAGCGCCGCCGCCCGGGAGGCCGGCGTCGGCGAGGAAGACGTGCTCGACCCCGGGGCGGCCAAGCGCCGGGCGATGGCCGCCGACCGTCACCTGGAGTCCGAGATCGTCTATCTGGAGTACTCGGGGACGTTCGGCGGCGAGACAGCCGTCGAAACGCTCGACCGGATCGACGACTCGCTCGTCCGCTCGCGGCTCTGGTACGGCGGCGGGCTCGCGAACGGCGAGGACGTTCGGGCGGTGCGAGAGGCCGGCGCCGACACGGTCGTCGTCGGCGACGCGTTCCACCGCGTCGCCGAGCGGGAGGCGGAACTGCTGGAGGCGGCGAGCGCGGCGCTCGACCCCGAGGCAGACCCCGAGACGATCCGCGAGTGGGTCGATGATCGCGTGGACGCCGACGGCCCGGGGGCGCGCTTCCTCGCGACGGTGCCGAGCGTCGACGACCCGGTGGAACTCGCCCGGGAGTACACCGGCGCGACCGTGCGTGCGTGGCTGGAACTGCAGGCACGCCGCGAGCGCGCCCGCGAAGCCGGCAGCGGGACGCCGGTCGTCGACATCCAGGGGACCGCGCTCCGGGCCGCGCTCGCCCCGGTCGTCGACGATCCCGATACGCTGGCGGCGACGATCGCGCGGGCGGCGTTTGCCGGCCCGGGCGAGGGCAACGGCGAGGCCGAGGCCGAGGCCGAACAGCTCAGCGCCTCGCTGTTCGACGGCGGAGCGTCACACTGACGTAGCCGGGCGTCGCTACCCCGGATATGGTCGATCTACCGGACGCCGCGTTCGTTCTCGGAACCGGACTGCTCGCCTGGCTCGGCGCCGTCACGTTCACCGACGGCTGGAGCGAGCCCGCGATCGCGTTCTGGGCGGCGGTGCTCACCCTCGGCGTCGCCGCCGCCTTCCTCGTCGCCGACGAGCTCGAACTGGCGGGGTGACTGGGTCGAAACAGCAGTTTGAAACGCTGCGCTCTCTTCGAACCGTGCGATGACTATCCCCTCGTTCGTGGTCGGGATCGCCGGCGGCACCGGCGCCGGCAAGACCACGGTCGCCCGCCTGATAACCGAGAGCGTCGGGGAGTCGGTGACGCGTATCCCCCTCGACAACTACTACGAGGACCTGAGCCACCTCGACCGCGACGAGCGCGAGGAGATCAACTACGACCACCCCGAGGCGTTCGAGTGGGAGCTACTGCGTGAGCACCTCCGGCAGCTCTCGGAGGGACAGGCCGTGGAGATGCCCCAGTACGACTTCGAGATCCACAACCGCAAGGACGAGCGCGTGACGGTGCTCCCGACCGACGTGATCATCGTCGAAGGGATCCTCTCGCTGTACGACGAGGAGATCAACGACATGATGGATCTCCGACTGTACGTCGAGACCGACGCCGACGTGCGCATTCTCCGGCGAATCAAGCGCGACGTGATCCAGCGCGGCCGGGAGCTTGAGGACGTGATCGACCAGTACCTCTCGACGGTGAAGCCGATGCACGAGCAGTTCATCGAGCCGACGAAGAAACACGCCGACCTGATCATCCCCGAGGGCGCGAACTCGGTCGCGGTGAACCTGCTGGAGGAGAAGATCGAGGCGGAGATCGAGGGCGAGGGGACCCGGACGTGGGAACGCGGCTCGATCGAACAGCAGTTGGGCGAGCGGATGTCGCTCGACGAGGAGTAGTGGTTTTCGCGTGTGGGTCTCTTTCCGTACAGGACGGAGTGTGTACGCCTGTCTGTCGGTTTTGTGGGGTCTGCGAACGTGAGTGCTGGGAGGAAATCGTTCGAGGACTGACCACGAACAGGACCGCGGAGTGAGCTAGACTACTTGTGACCGCACCGCTCCGCACCGCCCACGAACCTCCCCAGCCGACTCACTCGCTCACGTCCGTTCGCTCGTTCGTCCCTCGCGCGCTCGTTCGCCCACGGAGGGGCTCACGTCGCGCGCCGACCGCGACTGCGGTGCGGTGGCGGTGGACGCCTCGCGAGCGCCACTCACGGCGCTCGCGGGGGGAGGGGTGGGGACTCGGTGCTGCGCCGGACCTCGTGTCCGGCGCCCTGCGGTCGCAAGTGATCGACGAACGAACTGCTGTTGCTGTTCGCACTCGCCGTACCGAAGACGAACGAACCGAGCTACTACCGTTCCACCACCCAAATCTCTCACACACGCCGCGTCAGAGACGCCCGAACCGCGCGCTGACACTCACCCAACACGTCGTACAGTCGAGCCACTGTCGACAGCACCGGATAGACGACTGGCAGCGAACTGTAGAGATACCGCACGAGCGACCGATGGGACACGTCGGCGGACTGGTTCCGGCCCGTCGTCCTCAGCAGCAGCTCCTGTCGATCGTCGAGCAGTCGCTCACACCGGTCCCGGAACTCGGCGAGGCGGTCGTGCCGCTCCCGGAGTTCGTCGAACCCCAGTTCCGACAGCGGCGTTTCCTCCGCCGCCGCGAGCCAGTCCGTGATCTCCCCGACCGCCTTCCCGACCGTGCGGAGCGATTCGGCCTCGCTGTCGAGGGCGTCGATCGTCGCGTCGATCCCTCGCCGTCGCTCGCGGGCCGCGGTCAAGATCGCGCCCTTCGTCTGCGGGGTGAACGCCGTCTCCGTCGTCGGCGCCAGCGCGAGCGCGATCCCGTCGCCGAGTTCCTCGCGGATCGTTTCGAGCAGCGGCTCGTCGCCCACGTCGTCGACGCTGTACGGCCGGACCGTCTCGGCGAACGCCTCCCGGACCGCCTCGCAGGCGCCCCCGCTGGTGTCCCCGTGGGCCGTCCGGGTCGCGACCCCGCCCTGAGTTCCGCCGACGCCCGCGTTACGGCCCATCTCTGCCGCCGACAGCGACTCGACGCGGCGCCGGAACGCCTCGTACGCCGACCCCTCTTCGGAGAGCACCTCGCGCTCGCGTTCGACCGCGGTCCGCGCGCGGTCGACGTGTGTCTCGATCACTGGCGGGCCCCCGCCTCGTCGGGGTCGGCCTCAGCCCCGAGCTCGGGCGTCTGTCGGACGACGATGTCGTACTGCGGGAGGGCCGGGTCGTACCGCCGGAGTGCCGAGCGGTACTCCTCGGTCAGCCGTGCGGCCCGCCGAGCGACGGCGCGGCTCTCGAAGCGGCAGCCGTCGGCCGGCACCGGCCGGTCGCCGTAGCGACTGCAGACGAGATAGTACTCGCCGCGCTCGCTGGCCAGCGCCTCGATCCGCCGCCGGAGCGGGCAGAGCTTCTCGGTCATCGCTGTCCCTCCCGCCGCGCTCGGGACGGTCCCGCAGTCGCGGTCGAGTCGCTCCGATCCCTCGCGGCCGTCGTCCCCGGCTCGGTGGGCGTGTCCCTGCACCACATACTGTTTAGGCTAACCTAAAACCACTTAGTCGTTCCGGCTTTTAGGCCGGCCGAAAATTCTCGGGTCGCGAACGCCCCGCCTCGGATCGGGGAGATAACGGAGAACGTGGGCGGCGGTTCAGGCGTCGACGAACTGCTCGGCGCCCTCGTAGAACCAGTAGCCGTTCTCGCGCATCACGTCGCCGAGGGTGCGGTGGAACTCGACGAAGTCCTCGAACTCCTCGACGTCGACGTGTTCGAAGATCTCTTCGACGGAGACGACCTGCTCGTGGCTGATGCGGACCGGGTGGTCGCCGTAGTCGGCGACGTACTCCTCGGCCGAGAGCGGGAAGTCCTCCTCCTCGTCGATCTTCTTGGCCAGCACGGCGTGGCCGTACTTGCGTCGGCCTTCGCTCCCCTCCTCGCCGTCCGGGTCGTGGGGCCAGTCGTCGCTCATTACTCGGACGTTCGCCCGACCGGCCCAAAGCCTTTGCGTTCGACGTGGTCGGCACGGGGAATCGAACTCGATACGCGTCGCTCTGCGTTGTCGTTTACAGAGTACGGTGGGACTGGGATTTGAACCGCGAAAACTCGCTTCGGTCGTTCTCTGGGCCGCAAATCCGACACGCGTCGCTCCTCACTGTCGTTCGGAGACGACGGTGGGACTGGGATTTGAACCCAGGAGGCTGACGCCACCGGTTTTCAAGACCGGCGCAATAGGCCACTCTGCCATCCCACCGCGTTCGGCCGTTCTCGCTCGGGTGGGTTGAACCTACCGTTCCGACGTCACTCCCCGCCGGCGTACCGGACCCCCAGCCAGAACGCGACCGCGGGGACGAGCAGGTACGTGTAGGCGCTGCCGAGCATCGTGTAGGTCAGCACGGTCTGACCGACGCTGCCGAACGTCGGCAGCCACGCGGGGAACCCGGACTCGACCGCGCGCTGGACGACGATGTCGAGCGCACCTTGGAGGACGAAGATCCCCACGACCAACGCGACGAGGCCGAGAGGGTAGCGGAGCCGTCGGGTATTGCGGACCGACATATTTGCCGGTTCTCGACGTGCCGGTAAAAGTCTTGGGCGGCCGTTACTGCCGGTCGAGGCCGTTCTCGTCGACGACCAGCCCGTACTCCTCGATCAACGCGGTCGTGAAATCCGGCACTGCTCGCCCGGCGGCGACGCGTGCGCGGATCTCCGCGACCACGCTCGCGAGGTCGTCGCCGGTTTCGATCGTCGGCTGGGTCGGGACGAACTCGGTGTCGTGGCCCTCGCCGCGGGCCAATTCCGCGAGCGTGTTCAGCGCCGGCGGCGCCATCGCGTCGGTGAAGTCGATCGTGTCGGTGAAGCCGGCGTAGTACACCGAGCCGCGGGCGCCGGGGCCCAGCACCACCTCGTTGGAGCGGAGTTTCATCGCCGCGGAGTCGATCCCCGTCCGCGTGACGAACGGCGTGTTGCCGGGCAGTACGACGACGGAGCGAGCCTCCTCTTCTTCGAGCAGGTGGGTGACGGTGTTGCCCACGCGGGCGCTGGTCGTCGAGCCGACCTGCGGCTCGAAGCGCACGTCGCTCACGTCTTCGAGGGCGTCGGCGGCGAGCGCACGTAGCTCCGCCTCGGGGGTGGCGTCAGTCCGGTGTGCCTCCGGGAGCAGGTCCTCCGGGCGGTAGTTCACCAGCAGGCTGGCGCCGGAGCGCTCGACGGCCCGCATGGTGTCCTTCTCGATCGCGGCCGCGAGCTCGGCGGCCTCCGACTCGCTCAGCGGGCTCGTCGCCGCGAGGTCGGGGAAGCAGAGTCCGGGGCGTGGCGGATCAGCGAGCAGCACGACGACTGTCATCGTCGACTCTCGGCCCGCGGCGCGCTTGAATCCGGCGGGACGCGGCCGGCGGGGCGTCGAGCGTCGCCCTTAAGCGACTGCCCGCCGACGCGCCGGTATGCTCGACTCCCGCGCAGCCGGACTGCTGGCGTCCGGCGTCACCTCGGCGTTCGCACTCGGCGGGCTGGCAACGTTCCTGCGACGGCTCCCCGACTCGGCGGCACTCGCACCCACGGCAGCGACGTTCGCGTTCGTTCTCGTGGTCGTCGCCGCCGCGGTTGTCGTCGGGACCCGCGGCGTGCCGAACGGGACGGCGTACTGGACGTAGTTCCGAGCGACTACCGACTCCTGCGGCCCTTCGTCTGTCGGTAGTCCCGCGAGAAGACGTTCTCCTTGACGTGCTCAACGAACGCAGCTTCCTCCGCGTCGGTCTGCTCTCCCGGCGGGATCATGGGGACGAGTTCGAACCCGCGGCCGCGGACGGTCGTGGCGTGCTCCTCGGTCACGTCGAAGCTGTCCGGCGATCGCGTGGTGTACTCGATCGCGAGCTCCCGCAGCGCGCGGTCGCCGACGGGGACGATGATGTGGGGGTTGATCATCCGGAGTTCGGCGTTGAGGAACGGCTCGCAGTTCCGAACTTCCGCGTCGGTCGCCGCCCGCTCGGGGTCGCGACAGCGCGAGAGGTAGGTGAGGTAGACGTTCTGGAGGTCGGGCTCCGCTGTGTCGGGCGGGGAGCGCGAGAAACCGAGTTCGCCGAGGATGCGCTGGACGCGCTCGCCCGCAGCGTCGCCGGTGAACGGCACGCCCGTCTCCTCGGCGCCCGCGGTCGGCGACTCGCCGACGAAGACGAACTCGCCGCCGGCGTCGCCGTAGCCGTGGACCACCTGCTCGCGGCAGTCGGCGAGTGCGGGACAGTTCCGGCAGTCCTCGTCCATCGCGAAGGGGTTCGCGAGGTCGTCTTGGTGGGCGTCCACTGCTTGTGGTGTGGTTTGGCGGGAGGAAAAACGGTTCGCTGCTGATTTGGGGTGGGTTTGGTTTTTGGGCGAGTGGTCGACGACGGCACCGTAACCGCGAACAGCGACCGCTTCTCGATCGCTGGCACCTTGTGACCGCAGGGTGCCGGGCACGAGGCCCGTCATCAGAAATCGGAGATTTCTGATTGGCAGACGAGAGCCTGCGGCTCTCGTCGACGGCACAGCCCCGAGTCCCCACTCCTCCCCCCGCGAGCGCCGACGGTCGGCGCTCGCGAGGCGTCCACCGCGACCGCACCGCGGCCGCGGTCGGCGCGTGACGTGAGCAGGGCGGGACCGGTGGTCCCGCTGGCAGTGCGGGCGACGCGCGGGTCGCCCGCACGACCCCTCCGTGGGCGAACGAGCGCGCGAGGGACGAGTGAACGACCGAAGGGAGTGAATGAGTCGGCTGGGGAGGAACGAGGGCTGTGCGGGGCGGTGCGGTCGCAAGTGGTCAACGATCGAGCGGCTGTCGCTGTACACTACTTACACGATAGCGGAGCGAAACCCACCGAAAACACCAGAATCCCCTACTCCTCGGGATCCAAGCCGCCCTGCTCCCGGACCTCCAGAATGTGCCGCATGTTCATGTAGATCTCCGGGATCGACGTCTCCTCGCCCTCCTTGTACAGGTCCGACACCCGGTAGAGGAACGCCCCGATCTGGGACGCCTCCGAGGAGTCGTCGCGGGCACGGATCTCGTCGGCGACCTCGCGCAGCGCTTCCCGCTTCTCCGCGTTCTCGGGGAACGTCGCGTCTCCCTCCGGCGCCATCGCCCAGTCCGGGTCGTCGCCGTCCTCACCAGCCATGCTGCTGGACGCTCTGCCGGCGGATCACGCCGACGTTGTTGGCGACGTTCTCGGTCAGCACGCGGAACGCGTCGGCGGTCTCGCCCTCCCGGAGCACGACCGGCTTCCCCTCGTCGCCGCCCTGTCGAATCTCGGGGTCGATGGGGATCCCGCCGAGGAACGGCAGGTCGTTCTCGTCGGACAGCGTCCGGCCGCCGCCCTCGCCGAAGATCTCGTGCTGGCCGCCACAGTCCGGACAGCGGAACGAGGACATGTTCTCCGCGATCCCCAGCACCGGCGTCTCGTGCTTGCCGAACATCCGCAGCCCCTTGCGAGCGTCGTCGACCGCCACCTCCTGCGGCGTCGTGACGACGACCGCACCGGTCAGCGGCAGCGTCTGGAGGATCGTCAGCTGGGTGTCGCCGGTCCCCGGCGGCAGGTCGAGCACCATGTAGTCGAGTTCGCCCCACTCCACGTCCTCGACCAGCTGGGTCAGGAGCTTGTGGACCATCGGCCCCCGCCAGATCACGGGGTCGTCCTCGCCGGAGAGAAACGCCATCGACATCAGCTTCACGCCGAACTTCTCGGGCGGGATGATCGTGTCCTCGTCGGTGGCCCGCGGCGCCTCGTCGGCGTCGAGCATCCGCGGCACGTTCGGCCCGTACACGTCGGCGTCGAACAGCCCCACCTCGGCGCCCAGCTTCGAGAGGCCGGCGGCGATGTTGACCGCCATCGTCGACTTGCCGACCCCACCTTTCCCGGAGGCGACGGCGATGATGTTCTTTACGCCCGGCAGCACCTGGTCCTCGCCGTCCTGATCGTCGGGGATGTTCGCCGAGAGCTCGACCTCCAGCCCGGCATCCTGCAGTTTCTCCCGGACATCGGCGGCGATCGCCGACTCGTGGGGGGCGTAGGGCGCCCCGAGCGCGAGCGATACTTTCGCGGTCCCGTCCTCGACTTCGATGGCGTTGACCAGTCCCAGCGACACCAGGTCGTCGCCGAGGGAAGGGTCCTCGACCTCCGCGAGCAGGTCGCGTACGGCGGCTTCGTCCATAGTGAGAGGTGGCGCGTTCGGCTAATGAGGGTTTTGAAGCCGGGTCCCGGCGCGAGGTCGATTTTGTACCCGCCGATACCGGCGCACCGACGGTAGCGAAACCACGAACGGTTACAATTCGGGTGCCAGCACCCGGAGGCTTAAGCCCGTTCGGACGAACCGTAAGCCAATGCCGCTCTCGGACGAGTTCGGCCGCGAGGTGACGGGGGTTCGGGTCTCCCTCACCGACCGGTGTAACTTCGACTGCGTCTACTGCCACAACGAGGGGCTTGGGGACACCCGCGGACCGATGGAGCCCGGCGACGACGAGATGGACACCGACGACGTGGTGCGCTTTCTCGACGTGGTCTCGGAGTACGGCGTCGACTCGGTGAAGCTCACCGGCGGCGAGCCGATGCTCCGGCAGGACTTAGAGGAGATCATCCGCCGCGCGCCCGACGAGATGGAGGTGTCGATGACGACCAACGGCACGTTCCTCCCGGGCCGCGCCGAGGACCTGAAAGAGGCGGGGCTCGATCGCGTGAACGTCTCACAGGACGCGCTCGACCCCGACGAGTTCGCCGAGATCACCAAGTCCGGCGCCTACGAGAAAGTGATGGAGGGCGTGCAGGCGGCCGTCGACGCCGACCTCGCGCCCGTGAAGCTCAACATGGTCGTGTTCGAGCACACCGCGGGCTACGTCGAGGGGATGGTGGAACACGTCGCCGAGAACGAGGGGCTCCAGCTCCAGCTGATCGAGTACATGCCCGAGCTCACGGGCCGGCCGGAGTGGAACATCGACATCGGCCGCGTCCACGACTGGCTCGACGACATCGCCGAGCACGTCGAACACCGCGAGATGCACGACCGGAAGCGCTACTTCGTCAACCCCGAGACCGCGGAGTCGGTCGCCGCTGCCCCTCAGCCCTCCGAACTCGACGCGTTCCAGGGCGGAATGGTCGAGATCGTCGACCCCGTCGAGAACGCCGACTTCTGTGCCAACTGCGGCCGCGTTCGTGTCACCCACGAGGGGTACCTGAAGGGCTGTCTCAACCGCAACGACGACCTGCAGTCGATGGGCGAGATGAGCCGCGCGGAGATCCGCGAGACGTTCGAGCAGGTGGTCGCCGAGCGCGTCCCCTACTACGGCGAGTATCTCGTCGAGAACGACCGCGGCGAGTACGAGATCAACGAGAAGTACATCTCCGCCGCAGACTGAGTCGCCTTCTCACTGGCCCGGCAGCAGCTCCCCGTAGCGCTCCACGAGGGTCCCCGCCAGCCGTCGTTCGACGGGCGTGAACCCGAGCAGCTTGAGCGTCGCCGCGAACGCCGCGAGCCCCAGAGCCGTCCCGCCCACGACGCCGACGACGCCGGGCGCGACCGCACGCCCAGCCAGCCCGATCGCCGCGTACGGGACGGCAGCTACGAGCGGGAAGGCGTGTCGCTTCGTGAACGGCTGGAGCCCTTCGAGGCGGTAGAGCACCGCCACCTCGATCCCGTTGTTGAGCGTGAGCATCAGGAGGTACGTCCAGACGACGCCTGCGAGCCCGAACTCGATGGTGAGCGGGATCGCGACGACCGCGAGCACGGTCGTGATCGCGACGTTGGTCACCAGCAGCGCCTGCTGGTGGTCGGTCATCCGCAGCAGGATCCCGACACTGCCCGCGGCGCAGGCGGCGATCTGGGCGAACACGAACAGCGTCAGCAGCGGCGCGTACGCCGTGAACGTCGGGCCGAACGCCGCCATCACGGTCTCCCGGTAGATCACCACGGGCACCGCGGCGGCGACGACGCCGACGAGCACGAGCCGGCTGGTGACGTGATAGAGCCGGGAGAGCGCCTCGTCGTGGCCCTGTTCGTTGAGCGCAGCCGCGACCGGGGGGATGAACTGATTGATCGCCATCAGCGGGAGCCGGACCAACTGGGAGACCAGCACGCCGACGGAGAACACGCCGCCGGCGACGCCGGAGAGGAACACCGCGATTAGGGGGTAGAACCCCAGCCGCTGGGTCGTGGTCGCGATCCCACCGAGGAAGAGGGGGATCGTGTAGTCGAGGTAGCGCCGGCGGAGCGCCGGGAGGTCCGGGCCGCGCAGGCGCGGGCGGAACCCGCGTGCGCGGGCGATCCAGAGTGCGGCGCCGACGCCGGTGAGCCCCATCACCGCCAGCACACCCCCGGCGATGAACACGATGTCGCCGAGAACGAACGCACCGACGACGCCGACGACCAACTGCGCGGCGGGGAACGCCAACCGGAGTGTGAGGTTCAGCGGCGCGACCGCCTCGATCCCGCGGAGCACCTCGGTCACGGTAAAGAGCCAGACGCTCGCGGGCATCCCGAGCGCGAACACCCGGAGCAACGTCCCGAACTGCTCGCTCTGCCCGGCCATCGCCGTGAGCCGCGGCGCCGCGAGAAAGAGGCCGACGCCGAAGGCCGTCGACACGCCCAGCAGGAGCAGCGACGCGAACGTCGCCAGCGCGTTTCGCTCCGCCTGATCGGCGGTCGGGAGGAACCGACTCAGCCCGCTCCGGAACCCCAGCACGATCCGGGAGAGAAAGCGCTGGATGCGCCGTGCCAGCGCGAACAGGCCGTACGGCGCCGCGCCGAGCCCGTTGGTGAGCGCGGCGGTGAAGACGACGGTCAGCCCGCGCTGGAGCAGGATGCTCGGCACCGAGACGGCGGCGCCGTGGGCGACCCGCTCTAAGGCGTCGTCGAGCCGACGAGTCACGTCGTCGGCGTCGGCGGACTCGTCGGGAGGCACGCTGCCGGCTACCCGGAACGCCCGAAAAAGTCCGGCGGTCCCCCGGCGGTGTGTGGTGTGCCACCGAAGGTAGCTTGATGGGGCGGCGGCGCCACGTTGGGGTATGTCCGACAGCTGTGAGTTCCTGGAACGCCGGCGTGCCGGCGACGACGCGGAGTTCGACGGCGAGCGGCCGTACTGCACCGCCGTCGACGCGTTCGTCCAACCGATGCGGGCCGACGTCTGCGCGAAGCGCTACGGGCTTGACCCCGAGACCGACTGCGAGTTCTACCGCGAAGCGAAGGGGCTCGGCTCGATCACCGGGTTCGAGGGCGGGGACGACGGGGACGGCTCCGGGACGGAGGAGGCAGGCTCGTGAGCTACGACGACTACCGCGACGGGAAGCCCCTGATCGTCACCGCCGCACTCACCGGCGGGGTCCACGGGAAGGAGGCCAACCCGAACGTCCCCGAGACGCCCGAGGAGGTCGCCGAGGCGGCGGCGGCCGCGGAGGAGGCGGGGGCGAGCATCCTCCACCTCCACGCCCGCGAGGACTCCGGGGAGCGGGCGTTCTCGACCGAGCGGTTTCAGGAACTGACCGAGGCGGTCCGGGCAGCGACCGACGACGTGGTGATCCAGCACTCCACCGGCGGGACGGCCGCGCCCGACGCGCTCCGGGCCGAGCCGCTGCGGACCGACCCCGCGCCGGAGATGGCGTCGCTGGACATGGGGCCGCTGAACCGGTACGACCACCTGACGAGCGAGAACACCCGCGCGCTCGTCGACGCGCTCCACGAGGAGATGCAGGCCCGCGGGATCAAACCGGAACTGGAGGTGTTCAACGGCGGCCACCTCAACGAGTCGCTGCGGATCTGGGACGAGCTCGACGAGCCGCCGTACGTGAACCTCGTCTTCGGCGGCGGGACGACGACAATCCCCTCGCCGCGCAATCTACTCAACATGGTCGAGAACGTTCCCGACGGCGCGGAGTTCAATATCCTCGCGTTCGGCCCGCACCAGCTTCCGCTGACGACGATGGGGATCCTGCTTGGTGGGCACGTCCGCGTCGGGCTGGAGGACAACCTCTACTACGCGAAAGGTACACAGGCCGAGAGCAACGCACAACTGGTCGAGCGGACCGTCCGGATCGCCGAGGAGCTGGGTCGGCCGGTGGCGTCGACGGCGGAGGCGCGAGAGATTTTGCATCTGTAGCCGACTGCCCACTGGGGCCGCGTCGGGCGATCGGCCCGCCGCCGTCGGCGGTGTTTCCGTCTCACACACCCACCCCCGTTCCGTGATGTTTAAGTGTGTACTCCCGGAAGCCATGGGTGTAGTGAACTGTAGGGGCGCGGCGTCCCGAGTCCGACCGAGTCGGGCGACGATAGAAGACAACGCGGGTTGCGGTAGCCTAGCCTGGCCCAAGGCGCAGGGTTGCTAACTCTGTGGCGCACAGCCTCCGGGGTTCAAATCCCCGCCGCAACGCTCGCACCGACACCAACCAGATATGAGTGCAGAAGAACCAGCGGACGGCGAGGCGGAGGGGGACGAGGACCTCCAGTACTTCGTCCGGATCGGGCAGACCGACCTGGACGGGACCAAATCCGTCGAGCGGTCCCTCAGCGAACTCAAAGGCATCGGCAAGCGCATGGCGCGCATCGTCGCCGACGAGGCCGACGTAAATCGGCAGGCGACGTTCGGGCGCCTCGAGGACGACGAGATCAACAGCGTCGTCGAGGTCGTCGAGAACCTCGGCGACCACGTCCCCGAGTGGATGGCCAACCGGCAGAAGGACTTCTTCTCCGGCGAGACCACCCACGAGACCGGGGGCGATCTCGAAGAGTCCCGGCGCCACGACATCAACCGCATGAAGATGATCAGCTCCTACAAGGGCGTCCGCCACGAGCGCGGGCAGAAGGTCCGCGGACAGCGGACCAAGTCCACGGGTCGAACCGAGGGGACCATCGGGGTCAACATCGAGGAGATCCGCGAGGAGATGGAGGAGGATGAGGCAGAATGACGACAGGTAACGCCACCAAACGCTACGAGACGCCGAACCACCCGTTCCAGGGCGAGCGTATCGCCGAGGAAGCCGGGCTGGTCGACCGTTACGGGCTCGAAAGCAAGGAAGAGCTCTGGCGCGCACAGTCGCGCCTGCGTGACTTCCGCCGCGAGGCCCGACGGCTGCTCGGCGCCGCACAGGGCGACGTCGAGGCCGCCAACGAGCAGGGCGACGAGTTCGTCGCTCGGCTCCGGAAGATCGGCATCCTCAACGAGAACGACGACATCACCGAGGTGCTGGGTCTCGACGAGACCGACGTGCTGGAGCGCCGCCTCCAGACCGTCGTCTACCGGCAGGGGCTGGCGTCGACGCCCCAGCAGGCTCGGCAGTTCCTCGTCCACGGCCACGTCACCGTCGACGGCGCTCGGATCACCGAGCCCTCGAAGTTCGTGACCGTCTCCGAGGAGGACACCATCGAGTTCGACGAGAACTCCGTCCTGGCGGACGAACTCCACCCCGCACGCGCGGAGGGTCAAGACGAATGAGCCAGAGCGAGTCCACAGCCGACGACGACGAGAAGTGGGGCATCGCACACGTGTTCGCGTCGTTCAACAACACGCTGATCACGGTGACCGACGCCACCGGCGCGGAGACGGTCGCGAAGTCCTCCGGTGGGACGGTCGTGAAGCAGAACCGCGACGAGGCGTCGCCGTACGCGGCCATGCAGATGGCCGAGGCGGTCGTCGACGACGTGAAGGCCGCCGGCATCGGCGGCGTCCACGTCCGCGTTCGCGGCCCGGGCGGGAACGACACCAAGTCCCCCGGCCCCGGTGCACAGGCGACGATCCGAGCGCTCGCCCGTGCGGGGCTGGAGATCGGCCGCATCGAGGACGTGACCCCGCTTCCCCACGACGGGACGCGCGCACCCAAGAAGAACCGACTGTAACACATGGCAGACGAATTCGACGTCGAGTACATCCGAGGCGACGATCGCGAGGCGCGGATCCTCGTGCGCGGTCTCAGCCCGGCCTTCGCCAACGGGCTCCGCCGGGCGATGATCGCGGACGTGCCCACGCTCTCGATCGACACGCTCCACGTCGTGGAGAACTCCTCGGTGATGTTCGACGAGATGATCGGGCTCCGACTCGGGCTCGTCCCGCTGACGACGCCCGACGACTTCGAGTACGGTGACACCGTCACCCTCGCGCTCGACGTCGAGGGGCCGGATACGGCGTACTCCGGGGACATCGAGTCCTCGGACCCCGACGTCCAGCCCGCCGACGAGGACATCCCGATCATCCAGCTGAACGAGAACCCCAGCGGCGAGAACCAGCGTATCGAGCTGGAGGCCGAGGCCGTCCTCGACGACGGCAAGAGCCACGCCAAGCAGTCGGGCGGCGTCGCGGTCGGCTACCGTCACCTGCGGAAGGTGTCGGTCGTCGGCGACCGCGGCGAGTTCGACGAGGAAGAGACCAACATCCTCCGCGGGGTCATCGAGACCGAGGAGGGTGAGCTGGTCCCGACCGACGAGTTCGGTCACGACCTGACCGAGCGCTACCCCGGAAAGGAACTCGAAGTCGAGGACGTGCCCGGGGCGTTCGTGTTCCACGTGGAGACGGACGGCTCGATGACGGTCGAAGAACTGGTGCTCCGCGGGATCGAGTCGATCGAGTCACGCGCGGACGAACTGCAAGAGAAAGTCGCAGTCTGATGTTCCCAAGCCCACGACACCCCGACGCCAGCCTCCGATCCGGGAGCCGCGGCGCCGGCGCGTCGTGGCTGCGGACCGAAACCGCTTTCAAGGGACATCGAGTACACGAGAGTGCAGGCAGGGATAGCCAAGTCAGGCCAACGGCGCAGCGTTCAGGGCGCTGTCCTGTAGAGGTCCGCAGGTTCAAATCCTGCTCCCTGCACTCTCAGTTTTCCGGAGGCAACTCCACTTCAGAGGTTAATCCATGAGTAGCAACAAGACGAACCCGAGACTAGGGAGCCTCATCGCCGAGCTCAAGTCGGTCTCCCGCGACGCCGGTGCCAACATCTGGGCCGACGTCGCCGAACGACTTGAGAAGCCGCGCCGCACGCACGCAGAGGTCAACCTGGGTCGCATCGAGCGATACGCCCAGGAAGACGAGACGGTCGTCGTGCCCGGCAAGGTGCTCGGTAGCGGTGTGCTCCAGAAAGACGTTACCGTCGCCGCGGTCGAGTTCTCCGGCACCGCCCGGAAGAAGATCGACCAGGTCGGCGAGGCAGTACAGCTCGAACAGGAACTCGAAAACAACCCCGAAGGCAGCAACGTACGGGTGATCCGATGAGCGTCGCCGAGTGGGAGGCCGACCTCGTCGTCGACGCCCGTGACTGCATCATGGGCCGTGTCGCCAGCGAGGTCGCCCAGCGCGCCCTCGACGGCGACCGCGTCGCCGTGATCAACGCCGAGCACGCGGTGATCACCGGCAACGAGGAGGCCACGATGGACACCTACCGCACGCGAGCGAATCTGGGGTCGGACTCGGGGCCGTACTACCCCAAGCGTCCGGACCGCATCTTCAAGCGCTCGGTGCGCGGGATGCTGCCGTACAAGCAGGATCGCGGCCGCGAGGCCTTCGAGAGTATCCGCATCTACGTGGGCAACCCCCACGACCGCGACGGCGACGTGCTCGAGGGCACCTCGCTCGACCGGCTCTCGAACATCAAGTTCACCACCCTCGGTGAGATCTCCGAGACCCTCGGCGCCAACAAGACATGGTAACGAACACGTCCGGCAAGAAGAAGACGGCCGTCGCCCGCGCCACCGTGAGCGAGGGCGAGGGTCGCGTTCGCATCAACTCCCAGCCCGTCGAGCTGGTCGAACCGGAGCTCTCCCGTCTCAAGATGCTGGAGCCGTTCCGCATCGCCGGCGACGACCTCCGCTCGGAGGTCGACATCGACGTGTCGGTCTCCGGCGGCGGCTTCGCGGGGCAGGCCGACGCGGCCCGCACCGCGATCGCCCGCGGGCTGGTCCAGCACCTGCAGGACGCCGAACTCCGCGACGCGTACATGGAGTTCGACCGCTCGCTGCTGGTGAACGACTCCCGGCAGTCCGAACCGAAGAAGTGGGGCGGGCCCGGCGCGCGTGCCCGTTACCAGAAGTCCTACCGCTGAGGTGATCAAACCATGATGATACCCGTCCGGTGTTTCTCGTGTGGCAAGGTCATCGGGGAACACTGGGAGGAGTTCGAGGAACGAGCGCGTGACGGCGACGAGGACCCCGCAGCGGTGCTCGACGACCTCGGCGTCGATCGGCACTGCTGCCGGCGCATGATGGTGAGCCACCGCGATCTGGTGGACGTCGTCTCCCCCTACCAATGAGCACGGAGTTCAATCGGTACGAGAAGGCCCGCATCATCGGCGCCCGAGCGCTGCAGTTGTCCTACGGCGCGCCGGTGCTCGTGGAGACTGATCGGACCGAACCGTACCTCATCGCGGCACAGGAGTACGACGCCGGCGTCCTGCCGTTCACGGTACGACGGGAGGGCAAATGACGCGCATCAGCGGCGTCTCGCTCCGGCGCGTGCTCGACTCCCGTGGCAACCCCACGGTCGAGGCCGACGTGCTGACGCGGTCGGGCGGCTTCGGCCGCGCGGCAGCCCCATCCGGGGCCAGCACCGGCGAGCACGAGGCCGTCGAGCTCCCGCCCGGCGAAGCGATCGCCGCGGCCCGGAAGCACGCGGTCCCCCGGCTGGTGGAGGAGGTCCACGCGGGGAACCAGCGCGAGGTCGACGCCGCGCTGCGCGGCGCCGACGGCACCGAGGACTTCTCGGAGATCGGCGCCAACAGCGCAGTCGCCATCTCGATGGCGGCCGCCAAGGCCGGCGCCGACGTGCTCGGGGCGCCGCTGTACCAACACCTCGGCGGCACGTTCCGGGGCGACAACTACCCGGTGCCGCTGGGCAACGTCGTGGGCGGCGGCGAGCACGCCGCCGACGCGACCCACATTCAGGAGTTCCTCGCGGCGCCGGTCGGGGCCCCCTCCGTCGCGGAGGCGGCCTTCGCAAACGCCGCAGTCCACGAGACCGTGGGCGAACTCCTCACCGAGCGCGGCGTTCCCGCCGCGAAAGGCGACGAGGGCGCGTGGGCGCCGTCGATCGACGACAGCGAGGCGTTCGAGATCGTCGCGACGGCCTGCGAGCGGGTCGCCGAGGACGTGGGGTTCGAGATCGAGTTCGGTCTCGACGTCGCGGCCTCGGAGCTCTGGGACGGCGACGCCTACCAGTACGGCGATCGGTCCCGGAGCCCCGCAGAGCAGATCGACTACGTGGCCGAACTGGTCGCGGAGTACGACCTCGCGTACGTCGAGGACCCCCTGGAGGAGAACGACTTCGAGGGGTTCGCCGAGCTCACCGACCGAGTCGGTGAGGAGACGCTCGTCTGCGGGGACGACCTGTTCGTCACCAACACCGAGCGACTCCAGCAGGGTATCGAGCGGGGCGCGGGCAACAGCATCCTGATCAAGCCGAACCAGATCGGGACGCTCTCGCTGGCGGTCGACGCCATCGAGACCGCGAGCCGCAACGGGTTCACGCCCGTTATCTCCCACCGTTCGGGGGAGACCGAGGACACGACGATCGCACACCTCGCCGTCGCGACCGGCGCGCCGTTCATCAAGACGGGCACCGTCGGGGGCGAGCGAACCGCCAAACTCAACGAACTCATCCGCATCGCGGAGGACGCTGTATGAGCGAAAGCGAGAACGACGACACAGAACCCGCCGAGGAGGACGTGGCCGACGAGGTCGCCGACTCCGACGCGGCGGCAGAGCCCGCCTCGGACGCCGAGGCAGAAACAGAGCAGGCCGACGAGGCCGAGGAAGAGGAGTCCCGGTTCGACGAGAACGTCATGCCGGACGAGGAGGAAGCAGACCTCCTCATTCCCGTCGAGGACTACCTCTCCGCTGGGGTCCACATCGGGACCCAGCAGAAGACGAAGGACATGGAGCGGTTCATCCACCGCGTCCGGGACGACGGGCTGTACGTGCTCGACGTGAGCCAGACCGACGGCCGGATCCGGACCGCGGCGGAGTTCCTCTCCAACTACGACCCCGAGCAGGTGCTCGTCACCTCCTCGCGGCAGTACGGCCGGTTCCCGGCCGAGAAGTTCGCGGACGCCATCGGCGCCCGCGCTCGCACGGGTCGGTTCATCCCGGGCACGCTGACGAACCCGAAGTACGACGGCTACATCGAGCCGGACGTCGTGGTCGTCACGGACCCGATCGGCGACGCGCAGGCGGTGAAGGAGGCCATCACGGTCGGCATCCCCGTCATCGCCATGTGTGACTCGAACAACGCCGTCTCGAACGTCGACCTGGTCATCCCGACCAACAACAAGGGTCGACGCGCGCTGTCGGTGGTCTACTGGCTGCTAGCCAACGAGACGCTGGACCGCCGCGGCGCCGAGCCCAGCTACGCCCTCGAAGACTTCGAGGCCGGGCTGTAGGCCCGTCGAGATCCTTTCTGCGTGCAGTTTCGAGATGGGTAGCTGCGGCGCTGTGTCGTCTGACGTGGTTTCGGCCGGGTTTCGTGAAGCGGACTGGTTTTTGTTGGCTGCGTGATTCCTCCACGCGATGGCGGTTCGGTCGTTGGTAACTGGGACAGCAACCGCAACAGCAGCTTGATGGTTGACTACTGGAACCGCGACAGCAACAGCAGCTCGATCGTAGACCACTTGCGACCGCAGTGCGCCGAACACGAGGTTCGGCGCAGCACCGAATCCCCACCCCTCCCCCCGCGGCCGGCGACGATCGCCGGCCGCGAGGCGTCCAACGCACCGCATCGCGGTGGCGCGCGACGTGAGCGCCTCCGTGCGCGAACGAGCGCGCGATGGACGAGTGAACGACCGAAGGGAGTGAACGAGTCGGCTGGGGAGGCGTGAGGGCCGTGCGAGGCAGTGCGGTTACAAGTGGTCAACGATAGAGTTGCTGTCGCTGTCAGCCATCCATAACGCTCAGGATGCTCTCTCCACTACTCCGACGACGGGCTTTTCCTGACCCTCACCCAGCTACACCCATGGGCTACCGAACCGTGCGAACACAGGACGTGGAGCCGACCCCCGATCGACCCTGTGAACTCCGGCGGCTGACCGAGGCCGCGGGGCTCGAACAGGTGGCGCTGAACCGCTACAGCGTCGAGCCGGGCGAGGAGATCCCGCTGGCGTACCACTACCACGACGAGCAGGAGGAGGCGTTCTACGTGATCTCGGGAACGATCGAGATCAAGACGCCCGAGGGGACGTTCGAAGTGGGGGGTGACGAACTGTTCGCCGCCGAGCCCGAGAGTCCCCACCGGGCGTACTGCCCCGACGGCGCCGACGAAACTGCGGAGGTGTTGGCCGTCGGCGCGCCGCAGGCCGACGGCGACGTCCACGCCTACGAGCCCGACGAGTAGCAGTCGGAACGACTGTAACGATCGAGAGCGAGCGTTCGGACATGACGACTTCGAGCGCCCCCGGCAAGGTGTACCTGTTCGGGGAGCACGCCGTGGTGTACGGCGAGCCCGCGGTGCCCTGTGCGATCGAGCGCCGGGCGCAGGTCAGCGTCGAGCCACGCGACGACCACCGCGTCCGCGTCGAGGCCGACGAGCTCACCCTCGACGGCTTCACCGTCGAGTGGGGCAACGAGACGGACGAGCAGCCCGACGTGGACGTGCCGTCGAACCTCGTCGAGGCCGCGACGGGGTACGTCGACGAGGCGCTAGGGCAGGCCCGCGACGCGATCGGCGACCCCGAAGCGGGGTTCGACGTGACGATCGAGAGCGACATCCCGCTGGGGGGCGGGCTGGGCTCCTCGGCGGCGGTCGTCGTCGCCGCCATCGACGCCGCGGTCCGCGCCCGCGGCGAGTCGATCGACCCCGAGGAGCTTGCCGACCGCGCGTATCAGGCCGAATCGACCGTGCAGGGCGGGGAAGCCTCCCGCGCGGACACCTACTGCTCGGCGATGGGCGGCGCGGTCCGCGTCGAGGGCGACGACACCCGGCCGATCGAGGCGCCCGAACTGCCCCTCGTGATCGGCTACGACGGCGGCGCCGGCGACACGGGCGAACTGGTGGCCGGCGTCCGTGCGCTCAAAGAGGAGTACGAGTTCGCCGCCGACACCGTCGAGACGATCGGCGACCTGACTCGCGAGGGCGAGCAGCTGCTCGCCGAGGCCGAACCCGGCGAGGAGCCCAGCCCCGTGTTGCTCGACGAACTCGGCGACCTGATGGACTTCAACCACGGGCTGCTGTCGGCGCTGGGCGTCTCTTCGCGTTCGCTGGACCGGATGGTCTGGTCCGCCCGCGAGGCAGAAGCGGAAGGCGCGAAACTCACGGGCGCTGGCGGCGGCGGCTGTGTCGTCGCCCTCGACCGAACACAGGCCACCCGGCGCGCGCTGGAGTACTCGCCGGGCTGTGAGCAGGCGTTCCGCGCCGAACTCGCGACCGAGGGGGTGCGCGCGGAGGAATGAGCCCGACGATCCTCAAGCTCGGCGGCTCGGTGATCACCGAGAAGGACCGCGCGGAGACACTGGACGGCGAAGCGCTCGACGCGGCAGCCGACGCGATCGCCGACGCGATGGAGGGGGGCGACGTGTCCGAACTGGTGCTCGTCCACGGCGGCGGGAGCTTCGGCCACCACCACGCCAGCGAGGCGGGCGTCACCACCACCGACGGGAGCGGCGACGCCACGGACGCCATCGCGATCCACGGTGCGATGAAGACGCTGAATCAGTTCGTGCTCTCCCGGCTCCACGGCCGGGGCGTGCCCGCGCTCCCGGTCCACCCGCTCTCGGCAGGCGCCCGCGACGCGAAGGGTGACCTCGACCTGCCGATGAACCAGACCGCGACGATGCTGAACGAGGGGTTCGTCCCCGTCCTCCACGGCGACGTGATCGCGACCGCGGGCGAGGGCGTGACGGTGCTCTCCGGCGACGAGATCGTCACGACCGCCGCGGAGCACCTCTCTGCGGACCGTGTCGGCCTCTGCTCGACGGTGCCGGGCGTGCTGGACGAGAACGACGCGGTGATCCCTGAGATAACGGCGTTCGAGGACGTCGCGGACGCGCTCGGGGGCAGCGATGCCGACGCCGACGTGACTGGCGGGATGGCCGCGAAGGTGCGCGAACTGCTCGAGTTGGGCGCGCCGGCGTCGGTGTTCGGCCCCGAAGAGATCGGGGCGTTCCTCGCGGGCGAGAACCCGGGGACGACGATCCGCGGACGGTGACGGGCAACCGTCCTGGTGCGACGACCCGCGAACGGTAACGCTTCAGCAACTCTTTACCCCTCCCCTACCCGCCTTCGACCATGCACGAGATCACCGGGAGCGGCTTCGTCGAGGTGATCGCCGGGTCGATGTTCTCGGGGAAGACGGAGGAGCTGCTGCGGCGCCTGCGACGTGCGGAGATCGCCGGGCAGGACGTGGCGGCGTTCACCCCGGCCATCGACGATCGGTACGGCGAGACCACGATCGGCTCCCACGAGGGGCGCCAGTGGGACGCACAGGTGATCGACAACGTCGGCGACGGCGTCTGGGAACTGCAGGAGTACCTCAACGGCGAGGAAGTGGTCGCGATCGACGAGGCGAACTTCTTCGATCGCGACCTCGTCAACGTCTGTAACGTGCTCGCCAACGACGGCCGGCGGGTGATCGTCTCCGGGACCGACATCACGTTCCGCGGCGAGCCGTTCACGCCGCTGCCGGAGCTGATGGCGATCGCGGAGTACGTCGACAAACTGCAGGCGATCTGTACCGTCTGCGGCGAGCCGGCGACCCGGAACCAGCGGCTGGTCGACGGCGAGCCCGCACACGTCGACGACGAGACGATCGTCGTCGGCGCGGAGGAGTCCTACGAGGCACGGTGTCGGAACTGCCACACGATCAGGACCGACTGAAGATGCTCGGAGCGAGGACGGACCGATGACCCAGTGGATCGGGAGCCCGGAAGGTGGCCGCGATCGCGGGCCGCGAGCGCTCGCCCGCGCGTGGGCGGAGGTGCTCGTTCGACCGCGGCGGTTCTTCCGGAACGGGATCGCGCCCGCGGATCAGGCGCCGGGGCTGGTGTTCGGCGTGCTCGTCGCGCTGGGTGCCGTCGCCGGCCGGCTGGCGACCGGCGACATGCCGACGTTCGAAACGGGCGGCGTGGCACCCCCATTCGGGCTCGGGAGCGGGCTGGGGGCGGTGCTGGTGCTGCTGGGCGTCGGACTGTTTCTCGCGCCGGCGGCGTTTCACCTCTCGGCGGCGATTGAGACGGTAGGGCTGTCGCTGCTGGCGCCGGACCGCGGCGGCGTGAGCGAGACGGTACAGGTCATCGCGTACGCGACCGCGCCCTGCCTGCTAACCGCGGTCCCGTGGGCGCCGCTGCGAGTGGTCTGCTGTCTGTACGGGGCGGCGCTGCTCGTCGTCGGCACCGCGGTCCGCCACCGTACTTCGATCCCGCGGGCGGCGCTCGCGGCGGCGCTGCCGGCGGTCATCCTGTTCGGCTACGGCTACGGCGGATTCGCGGCCGCGGGGCTCTGAGCAAGGGCCGTTCCGGCCGATCGCAGTTGCTTTCGACAACGCCTTTAGGGCGGACCGAGTTTGTGCTCACAAATGGGCAACTGTATCATCTGTGGCGCCGATACCCAGGGCCACATCTGCCAGTCACACGAAGAGGACGTCGTTTTCGAGTTCCGCGGCAACAGCCCGGACCAGCTCGTCGAGAACCGCTTCTACCGCGGCGTCGTCGACGGCTACGCCGACTTCGGCGTGTTCGTCGACCTCTCGTCGAACGTCACGGGGCTGCTCCACCGCTCCGAACTGGACGGCCGCCTCGAGAGCCTCGACTGGGAGGCCGGCGACACCGTCTTCGTGCAGGTGAAGAACGTCCGCGACAACGGCAACGTCGACCTGACTTCCTCGATCCGGCAGGCCGACCGCGAGTTCCGCGGGACGCTGATCCAGGACGGCACCGAGGAGCTGCTCCCCGAAGAGGACGAGGAGGAGGTCGAAGAGGGAAACGCGCGTAAGCGGGACGGAGAAGCGACGACCGGGGACGAGGAGGAGTCCGCCCCGGCCGAAACCGACGGCAGCGGCGCCGAGGCCGCGACGCAGGCCGCCGACGAAACGGCGGACTCGTCCGCCGAGGCCGAAGCCGCCGAGGACGAACCGATAGAGACTGAGCCTGACGAAGCCGAATCCACGGAGGGCGAGCCCGTCGACGCCGACCCGGCCGAGGCCGACACCGAGGAGACGCCTGCGGGCGCCGAGCCCGAGGAGCCGACCCGTCGCGACGTCGGCGAGCTCTCCGACCGCGTCGGCGAGGAGGTCCGCATCGAGGGCGAAGTCGTCAGCGCGCGACAGACCGGCGGCCCGACCGTGTTCGAACTCCGCGACGAGACCGGCGTGGTCGACTGTGCGGCGTTCGTCGAGGCCGGCGTGCGCGCCTACCCCGAGATCGAGGTGGGTGACATCGTCCGACTCGACGGCGAAGTCGAGATCCGCCGCGAGGAGCTGCAGGTCGAGACCGAGGCGCTGGTCGCCCTGGAGGGCGAGGAGCGCGAGACCGTCGAGCGACGGCTCGCCGAGGCGCTGACCGAGCGCGCCCGACCGGACGAGGCGACGCTGGTCGCCGACGACGACGCGGTCGTCGCGGCCGACGAGAGCCTGCTCGACGCCGCCGAGGCGATCCGCCGTGCGGTGTTCGAGTCCCGGCCGATCGTCGTCCGACACGCCGCGACCGCCGACGGCTACGTGGCCGGCGTGGCGCTCGAACGCGCGATCCTCCCGATGGTTCGCGAGGAGCACGCCGAGAGCGACGCCGAGTACCACTACGTGAACCGTCGCCCGCTGGAGGAGGCGGTGTACGAGATGAACGACGCGACGAACGACGTCACCAGCATGCTGCAGGACCGCGACCGGCACGACGAGAAGCTGCCGCTCGTGGTGCTGGCCGGTACCGCCTCCACCATCGAGAGCGAGGACGGGCTGGAGATGCTGGGGATCTACGGCGCAAAGCGCGTCGTTGTCGACGCCGCCCCGGCGGACCCGGAGATCGCCGACACGTCGGACGTGCTGGTCAACCCCGACGCCGACGGGCTCTCGACGGGCGCGCTGGCGTCGTCGATCGCGACGACGGTCTCCCCCGAAGTGCGCGAGGAGATCGCCCACCTACCGGCGGTCAGCTACTGGCAGGAGACCCCCGAGTCCTACCTCGACGCCGCCCGCGAGGCGGGCTTCGACGAGGAGGCGGTGACGGAGCTGCGCGAGGCGATCGCGCTGGAGGCGTTCTACCAGTCCTACGACGAGAAGCGCGAACTGATCGGCGACCTGCTGTTCGGCGAGAGCCCCGAGGCCGTCGCCGCGGGCGCGCCGGAAGACGCCGCCGAGAGCGAGACGCTGGCGGGTCACATCGCGACGCAGTTCCGCGAGAAGATGGACACCGAGGTCGAGACCGCGGAGGCCAACATCGAGCGCAGCGAGAGCGAAGGCGTCGAGATCGCGGTGCTCGACACCGAGGAGTACACCCACAAGTACGACTTCCCGCCGAGTTCGCTGCTGCTGGACGAGCTCCACCGCCGCGGCGACGCGAGCGTGACGATCGGCATCGCGATGGACGAACTGTGGGTCCGCGCGGACACGGACGTGGATCTGCGTGCGGTTGCTCGGGAAGCGGCGTCGAACGCGCCGAACGCCGGGATCTCGGCTGCGGGCCTGCGCGAGGGCCGGATCGAGTTCCTCTCGGGCGCGCGTGAGGAAGTCGAGATCGCGGTCGTCGGTGCGGTCGTCGAGCAGTTCGACTGATTCTCGGTCTTCGGTGTTCCTTCGTTTCTTTTGGTTGGTTAGTCGTCTCTGCTACCGGCAACAGGAACAACGACGGCGACGGCAACCGCAACTCGATCGTTGGTAACTGAGACAGCAACCACGACAGCAGCTCGATCGTAGACCACTTGCGACCGCAGTGCGCCGAACACGAGGTTCGGCGCAGCACCGAGTCCCCAACCCTCCCCCCGCGAGCGCCGTGAGTGGCGCTCGCGAGGCGTCCACCGCGACCGCACCGCTGTGGCGGTCGGCGCGCGACGTGAGCAGGGCGAGACCGACGGTCTCGCTGGCAGTGCGGGCGACGCGTGGGTCGCCCGCACGACGCCTCCGTGGGCGAACGAGCGCGCGAGGTCCTCGCGAGTGGAACGAGCGAGGGCACGAGGGAGCTTTGCTCCCTCGGAGGACGAGTAACTGAGCGACAGCGAAGCGACCGAGGCGGCTGGGGAGGCGTGAGGGCTGTGCGGCGCGGTTGCGGTCACAAGTGGTCTAGCTCACTCCGCGGTCGTGCTCGCGGTCGCGGTAGTCGTCGCGGGACAATCGCCGAGATCAGTGGCGCCCGATCCACTCCTCCACGTTTTCCAGCTTCGCTCGCGGTTCGCTGTCGCTCACCGCTCGCGTAACGAGGTGGTTTGCCTCCGCTCCCTGCGGTCGCGGAGTTTTCCCACCTCGCTCGCAACCCTTAACCCCGAAACCCACCCACTCACTACCAATGAGTACGGACGCCGCTGAAACCGAAAACGGCGACCCCCCCGCGTTCGTCGACGCCTGCGAGGAGCTCTGCCGCCGCATCATCGAGGAGGACCTCGAACGCGACGACCTCGAAGCAGCCAAGCGCGAGGTCTGCAGCGAGACCGGCGCCCCCAAGGTCCCCACCAACGGCGACATCCTCAGCTACGCGCCCGACGAGTGGCGCGAGGACGTGAAGTCCGTCGTCCGGCGCAAGCCCGTCCGGACCGCCTCGGGCGTCTCCCCGATCGCGATCATGACCTCGCCGCATATGTGCCCGCACGGGAAGTGTCTCTACTGCCCGGGCGGCCCCGCCTCGGAGTTCTCCTCCGCACAGTCCTACACCGGCCACGAGCCCGCGGCCGCCCGCGGCGAGCAGAACGACTACGACCCGTACGGGCAGGTCACGCTGCGGCTCGAACAGCTCCGCGCGATCGGCCACCCCGTCGACAAGGCCGAACTCATCCTGATGGGCGGCACCATGACCGCGCGCAGCCACGACTACCAGGAGTGGTTCGTCAAGCGTGCGCTGCAGGCGATGAACGAGTACGACCTCGATTCGGACCCCAACCCCAGTCAGAGCGAGAGCTTCGCCGAGCCGCCCGACGAGCAGGAGTTCGAGTACCTGGAGGACGTGATCGCCCGGAACGAGACCGGCGACATCCGCGTCACGGGGATCACCTTCGAGACCAAGCCCGACTGGTGTGACCCCGAGCAGATCGACCGCATGCTCGACCTCGGCGGCACGAAAGTCGAGGTCGGCGTCCAGACCACCTACGAGCGCATCAACCGCGAGATGCACCGCGGGCACGGCACGCAAGCGAGCATCGACGCCAACCGCCGACTGCGTGACTCGGCGTTCAAGGTCGGCTTCCACATGATGCCGGGCCAGCCCGGGATGAGTCAGGAGATGTGCCGCGAGGACTTCCGGCAGATCTTCGACTCGCCGCAGTGGCGCCCGGACTACCTCAAGATCTACCCCACGCTGGTCGTCGAGGGAACCCGCGTCTACGACATGTGGAAGCGCGACGACTTCGAGCCGCTGGACAACGAGACCGCTGCCGACGTCGTCGCCGACGCGATGAACGAGATCCCGAAGTACTGCCGGCTCCAGCGCGTCCAGCGGGACATCCCCGCGGACTTCATCGAGGGCGGCGTCTGGAAGTCGAACCTCCGCCAGCTCGCCCAGCAGCGCGCCGAGGAGAAGGGGTACGAGATCCGGGACATCCGCGCCCGCGAGGTCGGCCACAACGACGAGACCCCCGACCCCGCGGAGATCACGCTGGACACGATGGAGTACGAGGCCGGCGGCGGCACCGAGCGCTTCATCTCCTTCGAGGATCCCGTCCGGGACCTGCTGATCGGCTTCTGCCGGCTGCGGTTCCCGAACGATCCCGTGCGCCGGGAGCTACAGGACGCCGCGCTGGTCCGCGAGCTCCACGTCTACGGCTCGGAGGCGACGTTCGACAGCGACGGCGAGGACGGGCAGGAGTGGCAGCACCGCGGCTACGGGAAACAGCTCGTCCGCGAGGCCGAGAAACAGGCCCGCGAGGCCGGCTACGGGAAGCTGAGCATCATCTCGGGCATCGGCGTCCGGGAGTACTACCGCGAGAAGCTGGGCTATCGGCAGGACGGCCCGTACGTCTCGAAGCGTATCTGAACGGGGTGTTTTTTGTCAGCGTCGCTCAATGCCCCGCGTATGAGCGACGCAGGCGGGGACGAGGGCGAGTCCGTGAGCCAGCGGCTCCGGGAGAACGCCACGGGGATCGTGAGCACGCTCGTCACCGCGATCTGGATGGGCGCGCTGTTCACCGGACAGAGCTGGTGGCTGGCGGCGATGCTGGTGGGGTACGTCGGCGTCGTGCCGATCACGGCGATGCTGTTCGACGACGAGGCGGAGGCCGAAGAAGCGAGAGACGAATCGTGGGACCACTGGCGGGGCAAACCGACGCAGGACGAGGACGAGGAGACGCCGCTTGAGACCCTGCGCCGGCGCTACGCGGAGGGGGAGCTCAGCGAGGCGCAGTTCGAACGCAAGCTCGATCAGCTGCTGGAGACGGAGACGATGGAGGACGCCGAGGAGTACGCCCGCCGGGAGCGCCGCGAGCGGGAGACCGAACGCGAGCGGTAGCTGCGGTCGTGGGGAGTGTCGACGCGGTCGCCCGGCGGCTCGGTGTGTGAGCCCCGAACGGAACGCCCTTCCCGGTCGCCCGAGAAATCCGGCGCATGGAGCCGAAACGCGAACTGTCGAGCGTCGACCTCGCGGCGCTCGCGACCGAGCTCTCCCGCTACGAGGGAGCGAAGCTCGACAAGGCGTATCTCTACGACGAGGACATGCTGCGGCTGAAGCTCCGGGATTTCGACCGCGGGCGGGTGGAGCTGCTGATCGAGGTGGGCGAGAACAAGCAGGCCCACGTCGCCGACCCCGAGCGCGTGCCAGACGCGCCCGGGCGCCCCCCGGAGTTCGCGATGATGCTGCGCAACCGCATCGAGAGCGCCGACCTCGTCTCCGTCGAGCAGTACGAGTTCGACCGCATCCTCGTGTTCGAGTTCGAGCGCCCCGACCAGAACACCACGCTCGTCGTCGAGCTGTTCGGCGATGGCAACGTCGCGGTCCTCGACGGCAACGGCGAGGTCGTGCGCTCGCTGGAGACGGTCCGGCTCAAGTCCCGGACGGTCGCGCCGGGGAGCCCCTACGAGTTCCCGAAATCACGGCTCAACCCCCTCGAAGTCGACTACGAGACGTTCGAGGCCCGGATGGCGCAGTCCGACACCGACGTGGTGCGGACGGTCGCGACCCAGCTCAACCTCGGCGGCTTCTGGGGCGAGGAGCTCTGTCGCCGCGCGGGCGTCGAGAAGGCGATGGACATCGCCGACGCCGGCGAGGACGAGTACCGTGCGATCCACCGCGAGCTGATGGACCTCGCCGACGCGCTCCGGAGCGGCCAGTTCGACCCCCGCGTGTACGTCGAACTCGACGAGGACGGCGACGACGAGGACGGCCCGCTGACCGAGCGCGGCCGCGTCGTGGACGTGAGCCCCGTGGTGCTGGAGGAACGGTCCGACCTCCACAGTCGGGCGTTCGACTCGTTCAACGCCGCGCTGGAGGAGTACTTCTACCGCCTCACGGAGCAGGAGCAGCGCGAGGAGGAGGGCGGCGGCCGCGAGCGCCCGGACTTCGAGGCCGAGATCGAGAAGGAGAAACGCATCATCGAACAGCAGGAGCAGGCGATCGAGGGGTTCGAGGAGGAGGCCGAATCGCTCCGGCGGAAAGCCGAGATCTGCTACGCCCGCTACGACCTGATCGACGAGGTGCTGTCGACGATCCAGCAGGCCCGCGAGCAGGACCGCCCGTGGGACGAGATCGAGGAGACGCTGGCGGAGGGTGCCGAGCAGGGTATCCCGGCCGCCGAGGCGGTCGTCGGCGTCGACGGCTCCGAAGGGACGGTCACCGTCGACGTCGACGACGAACGGATCACCCTCGACGCGACGACGGGCGTCGAGAAGAACGCCGACCGGCTGTACCAAGAAGCCAAGCGCGTCGAAGGGAAGAAGGAGGGCGCCCGCGAAGCGATCGAGGACACCCGCGAGCGCCTCGACGCCGTCAAGAAACGCCGCGAGGCGTGGGAGGAGGAGCCCGAGCCGGAGCCCGAACCCGACGAGGAGCAGGCGGAGATCGACTGGCTCGCCCGAGAGGACATCCCGGTCCGGCAGCCCGAACACTGGTACGAGGAGTTCCGGTGGTTCCACACCAGCGACGGCTACCTCGTGATCGGCGGCCGCAACGCCGACCAGAACGAGGCGCTGGTGAAGAAGTACCTGAACAAGCACGACCGCTTCTTCCACACGCAGGCCCACGGCGGCCCAGTGACGATCCTCAAAGCCAGCGGCCCCTCGGAGCCGTCCAGCCCCGTCGACTGGCCCGAGTCGAGTCTGGAGGAGGCCGCCCAGTTCGCCGTCGCGTACTCCTCGGTGTGGAAGGACGGCCGCGGCGCCGGCGACGCGTACATGGTCGAGCCCGATCAGGTGAGCAAGACGCCCGAGTCCGGCGAGTATCTGGAGAAAGGCGGGTTCGCGATCCGGGGCGACCGGGAGTACTTCCGGGATCTCCCCTCGCGGGTCGCGGTGGGGATCGCCTGCGAGGACGAGACCCGCGTGATCGGCGGCCCGCCCAGCGCGATCGAGCCCGACGCGGAGACGACGATCACGCTCGAACCCGGGAAGTTCGCCCAGAACGACGCCGCCGTGAAGTGCTACCGGGAGTTCAAGTCCCGCTTCGCCGACGAGTCGTTCGTCCGGAAGATCGCCAGCGCCGACCGGATCCAGGAGTTCCTGCCGCCGGGCGGGAGCGATCTGGTGGACGTGTGAGCGGTCGGCGTTATTTCTCGTCCGTGGGGAGCGTCAGTTCCCCCCGCCGGCCGTCGAGCACGTCGAATCGCTCCTCCCGTCGCGTTTCGAGCCAGTAGAGCAGTCGCTCGGCCCAGCGGAGCTTCTTCGCTTTCAGCTCGCTCACGTCGGGGTCGTCGAACTGCCAGCCCACGAACCGGAGCTCGCCGGCGCCCAACGCGTCCGCGAGAAACGCCGCGCGGTCGCCGTCGGTGAAGCCGCCGAAGTTCCGGACGTTGGCCGCCGGCGCTGCCTGTGTGGTCGGCAGCAGTCGCTCGTCGGCAAACTGCGGGACCCACTCCTCAAGCGCGTCGACGTTGTCGCCGTGGGCGTGGACCGCGACGGGGAGCCCCTCGTGGCTCGCAGCCGCGAGTCGATCCGGGGTGCCGTCGAGGTCGGTGACCGCGAGGTCGACCCCGACGCCGGCGTCCCGGAGCGTCGTCGCCGCCGAGGAGGCGGCGATCACGCGGTCGGCTGCGGCGGCGGTGTCCACCTCGTCGGCGAGGGTCGGCGCGGCGCCGGCGACGGCGACCGTTCGGTCCTCGAACGCGGGGAGGGCGTCGAGGTCGAACGGCTCGGTGATCGACGCCAGCCGGTCGCGGGCGCGCTCGTCGGCCGCGCGACCGAAGCCGAAGTCGGCGAGAATTCGTTCGTAGACGGGCTCCCAGACGTGGTACTCCATACGGTGTCGCCGTGGCTAAGGGACGTGAATACTGCGGAGATGAATGGGCCGGCGTGGTACCGAAGTACCCCTACCCAGGTACCGTGCCGGCGTCCACCTGTGGTTTTCCGCGGCCCCGGTATAAGCTTTCTTGTCGGCTCCGGCGAGTGAGCGCCCCGTAACCTTGATGCGCTGGCTGGCGCAGGATACCCCATGGATCTCTATCGCACCAGCGAGTCGGGCGTCGTCCCGGTACAGCCGCTCGACCCCGGCGAGACCGCCGGGCTCGCCGGCGCGCTCCTCCAAGGGCCCGGCGGGAGCCTCGGCGGCGACGACGTGCTGTTCGTGACGACGGCTGCCGACGACGGCGCCGCGACGGCACTAGCGCTCGACGCCGAGGGGTCGGCGGTCGTCGTCGGCGCCGTCGACGGTGAACTGGGCAGCGACGCGGTCACCGACGCGCTCCAGCGCGCCAGTACGGTCGCGGATCGCTCCTACGAGGCGCTGGACGAGCAGTACGACGGGGGGTCGCTCCGCGAGGCGCACGCGGAGTACTTCCGCCGTGCCCCGCTCGACCCCGGGGCGTTCAACGAGGATCAGCGCGTCCGACTGCTCGGGACGGCCTTGGCCGACGAGGCGCTGGATCTGGCGGCGTTCCTGAGCGACCGGGAGCTGGCAGTCGACGCCGTCCGCGTCGAGGCGTTCGGCGCGCCGGAGAGCGAGGAGTTCCTCGTGCGGTTCGTCCCCGACGACGACGGGGAGCAGGAGGCCGCCGCCGACAGTACGGAGGGGTGGGTCGCCGGCACGAACGCGAGCGCCGAGGTGAGCGCTGGCGGGGAGGGTGAGCCCGACAGCGACGACAGCACGGAATCGGACGCGCCGAAAGAGTCGGCGTTCGCGGCGGACGAGGGAGCCAGTGTCGGAGCGGACGACGAGAGTGGTTCGGAAGACGGCGGCGGAGCACACGATGGGGACAGGCTGAAAGTCGATGACGGAGCGAACGAGGAGACGGCAGGAGACGAGGCCGAGAGCCTCGAACTGCCGACGTTGCTCGACGCCGTCGCCGAGGGGGTAGCCGACCGCCTCGTCGGGACGTTCGACGCCGACCCCGAGGGGATGGTCTCCGTCGAGCGCGGGAACGAACTGCTCGTGCGGCCGGGTCACCCCGCCTACGCCGGCGGCGTGCTCCGCTACCGGCTTCAGGTCGATCCGGACGGCACCGTCGAGTTCGCGGTGAGCATCTACGGCGGCAGCGAGGCCGAGAAGGAGCAGATGCGCGCGGTGGTCCGGGAGAACGAGGCGGCGATCGAGGAGGAGCTGGCGTACGAGATCGCGGACGGCTACGACGGGTTCGCGGCGAGCCGGCAGTTCGCGACGTTCGATCAAGTCGCGGCCGCCGAGATCGTCGACGAGTTCGACCGGCTCGTCCGCTTCTTCCACTCCCGCGTGATGCGGGCCTGACGCCGAGAAGGAAAGAGACGTGACCCCGGGGCACCGAATCCGGGTATGCGAATCGTCCAGCGCGGCCACGGCGCGGAGGGCCGTGACCGGGTGACGCTCGTCCCCGAGACCGTCGACGACCTCTGGCACCTCTCGCACGTCCTCGAACCGGGGGATCTGGTCGAGGGCGACACCACCCGCCGGATCCAGCGCAACGACGACCAGATGCGCGACACCGGCGGCGAGCGCGAACACCTCCACGTCACCCTCGAAGTCGAGGACGTGGAGTTCGCCCGGTTCGCGAACCGCCTCCGGGTGGGTGGCGTGATCCAGCACTGCTCGATGGAGGACCAGATCGGGCTGCACCACACGATCAACGTCGAGACCCACGAGGAGCTCACGATCGAGAAGTACCTCAAGCCCGACCAGCGCGACCGGATCGAGGAGGCCGCCGAGGCGACCGACGCGCCGGACGTGGCGGTGGTCACCGTCGAGGAGGGCGAGGCGTACGTCCACACGGTCCAGCAGTACGGCACCGACGAGTACGTCTCGCTGACCGCGCCGACGGGGAAGGGGGAGTACGCCCAGCCGCGGACCACGCTGTTCGAGGAGCTCGGCTCGGCGCTCCAGCACGTCGACGCGGAGGCGATCATCGTCGCCGGCCCGGGCTTTACGAAGCGGGACGCGCTCGACTACCTCAAGGAGGAGTACCCCGACGTGGCCGAGAAGGTCGCGACGACGGTCGACACGTCCGCTGCGGGGGACCGCGGGGTTCACGAGGTGCTCAAACGCGGCGCGGTCGAGGACGTGCAGGACCAGACGCGGATCGCCCGCGAGAGCGAGCTGATCGACGAACTCACCGAGCGCATCTCGACCGGCGAGAAAGCGACCTACGGGATCGAGGAGACCGCCGAAGCCGCCGAGTACGGCGCGGTCGGAACGCTGCTCGTCGTCGACGACCGCCTCCGCACCGAGCGGCAGGACGAGGGGGACTGGGAGCGAGACGCAAACGAGATCATCGAGACCGTCGAGCAGAAAGGCGGCGAGGTGGTCGTGTTCTCCTCGGAGTTCGCGCCCGGCGAACAGCTGTCGAACCTCGGCGGGATCGCGGCGCTGCTGCGGTACCGGATTCAGTAGTCACCGCGCGGACAAAACTTTACCACAGTCCCGGCGTTCAGTACAGCCGATGGACAGAGAGACCACCCGTCGAGCCCTGCTCTCGGCAGTTCTCGGCGCTGGCGTCGGCGGGATGGCGCTGACGGAGGCCCGGTCCTACTTGGACCGGTTCGCGCCCGGGTCGGGCAGGGTCTGGGGCGCCGCTACCGGGAGCTCTCCGGACGAACTCGACAGCCCGTACGGTTCGGCGACGGTGCGGTACGACGACTACGGCGTCCCCCACGTCGAGGCAGAGAACGAGCGGGCCACCTACTACGCGCTCGGCTACTGCCACGGCGCCGACCGACTGTTCCAGATGGATCTCTACCGGCGACGGATGGCCGGCTACCTCTCCGAGGTCGTCGGTCCGGCGACCGTCGACTCCGACGCGTTCCACCGGCAGATGGATTTCGAGGCCGCGGCGGAAGCGACATGGGAGCGCGCCGAGGGGACCGAGACCGGCGACGTCGTCGAGGCGTACGTCGCGGGGGTGAACCACGCCCGCGAGGCCGAGCCGACGCCGCTGGAGTACGGGCTGCTGGAGTTCGAGCCGCAGGCATGGACGCCGACGGCGACGCTGCTCGTCCAGAAACAGATCTCGTGGGGACTCACCGGCTCGTTCCGCACGCTCCGGCGCGCGCTGGCCCGCGACCGGCTCGGCGCCGACACGACCGAGCAGCTCTACCCCAGAATCATGGAGCACGAGACGCCGATCCTCCGCGGCGGCGAGGCGTCGTTCGCGGCGGTCGACGGCGACGCTGCCGTCCCCGACGCCGGCCTCGTCGACTGGCTCGCCGGGTTCGAGACCGGCCCCGGGATCGGCTCGAACTCTTGGGTCGTCTCGGGTGAGCACACCGCCTCGGGCGATCCCATCGTCGCGAACGACCCCCACCTCCAGCTCTCGGCGCCGCCGATCTGGTACGAACAGCACGTCGTCGGCCCCGACTTCGACAGCCGCGGCGTCGCGTTTCCGGGCGTCCCGTTCGTCGTGATCGGGCAGAACCACGCCGGGACGTGGGGGTTCACGAACGCCGGCGCGGACGTGATCGACTTCTACGCCTACGAGACGGTCGACGACGGCGACGGGTACGAGTACGGCGACGGCGTCCGGCAGTTCGACAGCCGGACCGAGACGATCGAGGTCGCTGGCGGCGAGAACGTCGAGATCGAGGTGAAACGCTCGGTCCACGGCGCCGTCCTGAGCCAGTACCCCGACGGCGACGGGTTCGCGGCTGCCGACGAACTCGGCGTCGCGTGGACCGGACTATCCGCCACCCGGACCGTGGAAGCGGTCAGGAAGCTCAATCTGTCCGACGGGCTCGACGACGCCGAGGCGGCGCTCCGGAAGTTCGACGAGCCCACACAGAACGTCGTCTACGCCGACGACTCGGGGAACACCTACTACTGGGTGACCGGGCAGATCCCGATCCGGAGCGTCGACGGCGAGCCCGTTCGGGGGACGCGGATCTTCGACGGCTCCGCAGGGGAAGGCGAGTGGGGCGAGGGGTACGAACCGTACGGCGAGTCCTCGTGGACGGGGTTCGTTCCCTACGAGGAGAAACCGGGCGTCCGGAACCCCGACTACGTCGCGACCGCGAACCAGCGCATCACGAACGATCCTGCACACTACCTCTCGGAGGGGTACGCGCCGCCGTTCCGCGGGCGGCGGCTCTACGACCGGCTCGACGCCCGCGCCGAGAGCGAGGAGTCGATGGACGCCGCGTTCCACCGCGACCTCCAGACCGACGCCGTCGACGGCCGCGACGACCTGTTTCGCTCGATCGTCGAGGAGGTCGTCGACGCGGGGGGGACGGCCGACGACGGCCTCGACGCACCGCCCGCGGCGTCGCTGCTCGACTGGGACGGGGAGATGCGACCCGACCGCACCGAGGCGCTGCTGTTTGAGCAGTGGCTCCGGGCGTTCCGCGAGCGAGCGTTCGGCGACGATTTCGAGAACGCCGATCTGCCCGAGGGGTTCCCCCGACCGAACTTCTGGGTGCTCGGCACGCTCCCCGCCGATAGCGAGTGGTTCGACGGCGACCGAACGGCGGTCGCGGCCGATGCGATGGCGGAGGCACGCGAGCGGATCGACAGCGAGGGGTGGGAGAGCTACGGCGACTGGAACCGCGTCCGGTTCGCCCACCCCTTCGACCAGTCGTTCCTCAACTACGAGCAGCTCCCCACCGCGGGCTCGCCGGGGACGGTCCGGAACTTCCACACCGAGGCGTCGACGGGCGCGAGCTGGCGGATGGTCGCGGCGTTCGACGGCGACTCGGAGGCGGTGCTGCCCGGCGGCAACTCAGGGGACTACTTCTCGGATCACTACGACGACCAGCTCTCGCTGTGGGCGAACGGCGAGTACAAGTCGATGACCCGGGCGCTCCCCGACGGCGTCGACCTGACGTTCACGGAGGGCGAGCGATGACCGCCGACTCGCCGACGGAGAAACTGGCCACTCTCCGCGAAGACCGTCGACGCCGGCTCGCCGCGACCGCGGTCGCCGTCGTACTGGGACTGGCGCTCGGACTGGTCCACTGGACGGGACTCCTCGCGGCCGGCGCACTGGTCGCGCTGCCACAGCGATCGTTTGGGTGGGGGGTCGCCGCCGGGTTCGGGATGGGCGCCCTGACCGTCGTTGGCTTCCTCGCGCAGTTGGGGCTCGCGGGGACGCTCGATCCCGTACTCGCGATGGGGCAGCCGAGTTTGCTCGCACTGGGGATCGGTCTGCTACTGCCGGTGTTCGGGTCGATGGTTCGCGGAATCGTCTGATCCGGCCGAGATAGCGAGCGAATCACTCGTCGAACTGGAGCGGGACGATCCCCGCCTCCCACCACGCCTCGAACTCGGCCCTGAACCAGTCGTCGGTCCCTTCGACCGCGGCCTCCGTGTGACAGCAGTAGTAGCCTCGGCCGTCGTGGAACAGGACGACCGCCGCGTCGTCGACCGGGGGCGGGTAGTACACGACCGCACCCCCGTTTGACCCCTCGATCGTCTCGAAGCTACGGCTCCGAAGCTCGCCGGAGTCCTGTGTGAACATCGAGATCGCCAGCGCCTGTGGGTGGACGCGGTCGACGTCGAGTTCGAAGCGGTGGACGATCGGGTGGGCGCGTTTGACCGCCTCGACGCTCTCGTACCGGTCGTCGTCGCTCGGCTCGCTCTCGTAGAACAGGTCCCGGGCGTCGGACTCGTGCCAGACGTACCAGCCGGCCAGTGCGACGATCTCCTCCGGCGAGCAGTCCGAGAGGCTGGTGGTCGGGACGTCCGCGTCTTCGAACCGCTCCGGGAGCCCCGGCGGCGGCGTAACGCTGCTCGCGTACGCCTGCACGTGCTCGCTCCAGCGCATCACCGTGGTGGAGTCGACGTCGTTGCCACTCACCAACTGCTCGATGTCGGTGCTCCCCGCGAGCGGCCCGTCCTGTGACGGGTGTGGCGGGAGGTCGTCGGGAACCGCATCGGCCTGATACCCCATGTGCGGTCGATTGCCCACGGACTCCCTTAATGCTGCGTCGGCTTCCACGGGGCGACGCCCGCGCCGAACTGTCCCTTTTTACCGGCTCCCGTCCCACCCACGCCCATGGGCACCCACATCGTCCCGGTCGGCTTCGACTACGATCGGCTGATCGCGCCGCTGATCCGCGACCAGTTCGACGTAGATCGGGTGGTGCTGCTGGAAGGGGCCGTCGGTAGCGAGGCAAACGTCGAGTACTCTCAGAACCTCGCCGGCAAGCTCGAACAGGACTTCCAGAACCTGCTGGGCGCTGAGACCGAACGCGTCGGGCTCTCCGACGTGTACGACTACGACGCCGCGTTCGAGCGGGCGTACGACTTGATCAACGCCCACCTCGACGCTGGCAGCGAGGTCTGGGTCAACATCTCCTCGATGCCCCGGCCGGTCAGCTTCGCGTTCGCGACCGCGGCGCACTCGATCACGCTCGAACGGCAGGAGGACCGCCACCGCATCCACACGTACTACACCGCCCCCGAGAAGTACCTCGAAACCGAGATGGCCGAGGAACTCCGGGAGACGCGGGACCTGCTCGCCGAGGTCCGAAAGTCGGGCGTCGACGACGGGGAGATCGCCGACCGCCTCGACAGCATCGAGGGACTGCTCTCGGAGTTCGACGAGCGCGGGACCACGATCGGGGCCAAGCGCATCGGCGACAACCACATCGTCGAACTCCCGGTCGCGGCCTTTTCGAACGTCGAGCCGTTCGAGGAGGTGATCCTGTTCACGCTGGGCGAACACGGCGAGTTCGAGAGCGTGAGCGAGCTCGCGAAGACGCTCGCGGCGGACATGGGCGAGGAGTACACCGACAGCTTCCGGTCGAAAGTGATCTACAACGTCGACCGGCTCGGGCCCGGCGGGAAGGCGTACGTCGAACAGGAGGAGCACGGTAACTCCCACCGCACCTCGCTGTCGCGGATCGGCGAGCTCTGGGTGCGGGCCCACGCCGACGACGAGCCCGCCGAGCTCTCCTAATCCGCCGTCCCGTTGTACCAGTCGAGCTCGTCCCCCTCGATCTCCGCGGGCGACTCGGCGGTGACGGCCGTGACCGCGCCCGTAGCGTCGAGGTAGAGCCGGCCGTCGTCCTGCACGGCCGTATCGCGGAACACGCGCTGGGCCTCGGTCGGCGAGAGGCTCTCGTTCTCCGCGAGCATCAGGGTGAGCGTCCCCGCCACCAGCGGCGCCGCCACGGAGCTGCCGTACATCTCGCCCGCCGCGTTCGTGTCGATGGCGTCGGGCGCCGAGATGTCGAGCCGCGGGCCGGTCGAGCTGTACGACCGCGGCTCGCCGGTCACCGCGTCGACGGCGCCGACGGCGATCACCCCCTCGGCAGTCGCGGGCGCGACCATCCCGCCGCCGTCGCTGCTGATGTCGAGCTCGTGGCGGGAGGAGAACAGGTCGACGGTACTGTCGTTGGCGTCGGGGCCACCGCGAACCGCGACGTAGTAGCGGCCTCGGGGGACGGTGGCGTCGATCGCCTCGGTGTGGCTGCCGTTCCCGGTGTCGTTCGTCGCCGACTTGGCGATCAGCGGGTCCCCGCTGTTCTCGGCGCGGTAGAGGTAGAGGTCGTAGTCGGCGCTCCCCTCCCAGTAGAGCCGGAGGGAGACGCTGCCGGCGATATCTCCCTCGCCCAGCGTGTTGTAGCGCGTGTCGTTTTCGAACGCGAGCCAGCCCTCGTTCCCGGTGCCGGTCCAGTGTCGCTCGGCGTAGTTGCCCGCCGACGTGACGAAGGCGGTGTCGTTCTCGGCGGTCGCGGCGGCGGCCTCGTTCAGTCGTGCCATCCCCTCGGCAGTTCGGGGGAAGTAGCTCCCGGCGTCGACGACCACGTCGACGTCCTGCTCGCGCAGCCAGGCGAGCGCGCGTTCGTAGGCGGCCGGCCCGCCGTCGAGGCCGATGCTCGCGAGGTACAGCTCCGAGTCGGGCGCGGTCCGAGCGACGATTTCGGCGACTGCGGTGTCGTGCGTGCCGTCGACGGAGAGTCCGGACGGCCTGTCCGCGAACGTCCGGCTCGCGGCGACGGAGTCGCCGATCGGGCTCTCGCCGGGGGAGAACTCCCCGCCGATGACACCGACCCGGACGCCGTCACCGGTGACGCCGGCGTCGTGGACCGCGCCGAACCCCGACAGCGGGTCCGGGTCCGACGACTCCTCGGGCGGATCGGGCGACGATCGGATGGCGTCCGCGAGCGCGTCGTTTGGCGGCCCACGGACGAGCTGCTGGCTGCTCGACCCGACGGGGACGGCGAAGGAGACGCTGCTCACGACGACGACGACGACGAACAGCGTCGCAGCGGTCCCGACCTTCATTCCGTCACCTCCGGTGGTTGTGCATCAGTCCATCCGACTGTACTGGAGTGCGACCGCCGCGATGGCGACCAGCCCGCCGGCAAAAAACAGCGCCGCCGGCGGGACGGTGCCGAACAGCGCGCCGGAGCCGATCGAGTCGGCGACGCGCGGGCCCGTGGGGCCGGCGATACCGCCACCCCCGACGTTCACCGTCACGTGGACCAGCAGGCTCCCGACGAGCACCGCGGCCCCGGCGCCGACGTACTGCCGGAGCGAGTCGAGCAGCCCCGACCGCTCGGCCTCGTTGCCCACACAGACGACTAGCGAGTCGTCGACCGGGGCGTACACCTTCATCTCGCGACCTTTGACCGAGTACCGCGTCTCGGCGACCTCGACGAGATCCGCCTCCTGAAGGTTGTCGAGGTGGTGGCGCGCGTTCTGTAGCGACGTGTCGACCGTGTCGGCGAGTTCGGATGCCGTCCGGGGGTCCTCGTGGAGCGCCGTCAGCAGCGATCTGGCGGTCTCCGAGGAGAGCGACCCGATCAGCGGATCGACTTCCTCGTCGTCGAGCCAGAGCAGCCGGGTTCCCCCCTCGTCGTCCCCCTCGTCGGCGGCGACGGTGTCTGACTCGGACGGCAACAGACCGGACATGGGTGTGCGTACCACATCCAGTAACTAAACCCTTCGGTAACGACAAGAACGGCCGAGTCAGCGCGCGCGGCGGAGCCGCCCCAGCACCGGCGTCCGCTCGGCGACGAGCGCGTCCGCCGCCGCGACCGCCTCGTCGGCGTCGGCGGGCGTCGCGTCCCCGCCGTACCGGGCCCGCTCGTACAGCCCCGCCACCCGGTAGACGCGCGTGTCCGTCACGTCGAGACGGTCGAGGTAGTCCTCGACGGTTTCGCCGGGGCGTCGCGGCCGGTAGCGAGCGCCGAGCAGCGTCTCGATGCGGTCGTACGCCCGCTCGACGTCGGACACGGGGTCGGCCCGCGGCTGGTAGCGCAGCCACACGAACCGATAGAGCCGGGTGTCGAGCCCGAACCGCCGGCCGGCGGCCACGCCGCCGAACAGGAGCACGAGGCCGTACCCCACCTCCTCTGGCGTGGGCAGCGCCGGCTCGTCCGAACCCCCTTCGTCGCCGCCGGTGAAGCTCCCGGCGGTGCCGTTCGGCGCCTCCTGGCCGGGCCGGAGGATCTCTTCGAGGTTGTCCGTCGCCGTCACGGCGTCGGCGGTGTCGTTGACCGTCCCGGCGGTAGCCGTCGCCGTCGGCGTCGGCGTCCACTCGCCGCCGCCGGTGCGGTTGGTGTCGACGCCGTCCTCGCCGGCCTCACGGGCCTGCTCGACGCGCTGCTCGGCGGCGGACTCGCGGGGGCCACTCGGCGTCGGGTCGAACGCGACCCAGCCGGTCGCCGGGAAGTACACCTCGACCCACGCGTGGGCGTTCAGCCCGCGGACGGCCCACTCGTCCTCGGCGACGCGTTCGCCGGGGGTGTACCCCGTCACCATCCGGGCTGGGATTCCTTGGGTTCGCAGCATCACGGCCATCGTCGTCGCGTAGTAGGTGCAGTAGCCGGCGTCCATCTCGAACAGGAACGCGTCGGCGACGCTCCCGCGCGGGCGCTCGACGTTCAGCGAGTACTCCTTGTTCCGCTCCAGGTACGACTCGATCGCGACGGCGGTCGCGTAGGGCGTGGAGGCGTTCGCCCGGTCGGCGACCGTTGCCGCGCGCTCGCCCACGCGGTCGGGCGTGCTGTCGGGCAGCGAGAGGTAGCGCTGCTCGATCGGCTCGGGGTAGTCGGTGCCGGCCATCCGGAGGTCGTCGACGGTGTACGCCGGGCGTTGGCTGATGGCCCGGTAGGACTCCCCCTCGGAGATCGGCGCCGCCGCACGGAGACCGCCCTCGGCAGTCACCTGGGTTGCCCGTTGGACGTTCCCCTCGACGCTCACGGGCTTCCAGAGCGCGGGCATGGAGTTGAGCGTGGTCTCGGCAGTGACCGTCTGCTCGATCTCGATGCTCGGCCCGGGCGGGGCGTCGAGCTGCCCGTCGTAGCTTCGTGTCTCGCCGGTCCGGACCCACGAGCCGCCGGTGTAGCGGTCGTAGGCGCCGACGCGCCAGTACCCTCGTCGCTCTGACTCGACGGAGAACCGCACCTCCGGCGAGAGCTGGATCGCGCCCACGATGCCGACGTTGTCGGCGTTGTCGACGACGTTACCTTCGAGCGTCGGGGTCGCGCTGCCGCCGAGGACGGGCCCCCCGGCGGCGCCCGGGACCAGCGAGACGGTCGAGGAGAGCACGATCATGGCGGTGACGACCAGGACGACCGTGTCCCAGTGGAGCGCGATCGCCCGCCGGGGGGTGAGCTCGCCGAACCCGACCGCGACCGCCGCGCCGACGGCGCCCGCCAGCGTAGTGAGGAAGCCGGCGTCGCCCGTGAGCACGAACAGGCCCAGCGCGCTCCCGCCGATCGCGGCGCTCAGGGGGAACCGCCCCCGGAGTGCGAGCAGCCACGAGCCCAAAAGCGGCGCGGGCAGCACCGCGAGCACCCAGATCTCGGCCTGAACAAGCCGGAACACCGAGAGCCCGCTGAGCAGCGCCGCGAGGTCAGTCAGCACCGAGCCGGCGTCGATCAGCGCACGCTGGCTCGCGGGGATCGAGAGGTAGTACGCCGCCATCCCCGCCAACAGCGCCGCCGCGCTGCCTAACAGCGCCGTCTTTGTGTCGACGCGCCCGGCGAGCACCGCGCCGAGGGCGAGCACCGCGCCGGCCTCCACGATCAGCAGCCCCGTTCCGCCGACCACGTCGGTGACGTGGAGCAGCACCCGGAGGTACGACGCCGTGAGCACGGCGATCCCGAGCATCCCCGGCGAGAGGATCGCCGATCGCAGCGACCAGTCCGGATCGTTCGCGAACCGCGACCGGCGGCCGGGGGCGGTCGTCACGCCTCCACCTCCGGGGCCGGCACAGCGTCACCGGCCGTCTGCGCTCCGACCATCTCCGAGAACTGGTGACGGCGCCCGCGCACGTCGACGGTCGCGTCGTCGGCCCGGCCCTTGATCACCACGTCGGCGTCGGGGTCGGGCACCGGCCCGGAGTCGACCACCGCGAGCGTTCGGAGCATCGCCGCCTGCCCGCCGAACTCGGGCCCGACCCGGAGCTCGCCCCGGGGGAGCGAGAGCTCGACCGGGACGCCGTCGGCGACCAGCGGCAGCACCACGCTTGCGGTCGCCTCGGCCATCGCGTCGGCGCCCTCGGCGTTCGCGCCGGCGGCGACGGTCACCGAGGCAACGTCGGTGTCGGCGGCGAACTCCGTGACGATCAGCTCGTCACGCTTGGCCGTGGTCTTCCAGTGGATGTCCCGTAGCGGGTCGCCCGGGACGTACTCCCGGAGCTCCTCGAACTCGCCGCGCTGGTCGCTCCGGCTGTACTCTTGGAGTCGCCCGAGCGACCGCCGCCCGACGACGCCCAGCCGACGGACCCGCGGGAAGACGATCGTCGTCTCGGTCCCCCGGAGTTCGGTCTCGCGGGCGTGCAGGCCGAACGCGTCGGTCGCGGTCACCGTCACCGGACCGAGGGTGTGCTGACCGCGCTGTCGGTACTCCACCTCGTACTGGAGCGGCTCGGCGCCGACGGCCGTCTCGAACCTGATCTCGGCGTCGCCGCTGGGACGCTCCCGGACCGTCGCGTTCTCCCCGGCGACCGGCCATAGCCCCTCGCCGACACGTTCGGTCACGTCGCCGAGAAACGGCCGGGAGAGCGGGTCGCCCTCGCGGCTCTGGAAGGAGAGCGTCGCCGTCCGCGTCTCGCCGGCGTGGGCGTTCTCCGGCGGCGTCCGCTCGACCGCGACGGCGGGGACGAACCGGACCTGGAGGTAGCCGGCGACCAGCGCGACGACCGCGGGGGCGACGATCGCGTTGAGCGCGCGGGCGCCGAAGATCCCCGCGAGCAGCACCGCCAGCCCCGCGATCCCGGCGACGACACGGCCACGGCGCGTGAGCATCACTCGACGGGGACGGTCGAGAGCGCCGAGGCGACCACGTCCTCGCCGGTCTCGCTACCCGTTCGCGGCCGGATCCGGTGGGCGAACACCGTCCGTACCTCCGTCTGTACGTCGTCGGGAGTGACGTAGTCGCGGCCGTCGAGCAGCGCCCGGACCTGCGAGGTGCGCGCCAGCGCGATGCTCCCCCGAGGGCTGACGCCGAGTTGGGCTTCGTTCCGCGTGTGTTCGGCCAGCCGGATGATGTAGCTCCGGACGGGCTCGCGCAGCGTCACCTGACTCGCCGTTTCGCGGGCGCGCCGGAGCCGCTTGCCGTCGGTCACGGGCTCCAACTCCTCGATCGGGTGGTGGCCGGCGGTGCGACCGATGATCTCGGCCTCCTGCTCGCCGTCGGGGTAGCCCAGCCGGAGCTTCTTCGCGAATCGGTCGACCTCAGCCATCGGGAGCTCGTACGTGCGGCCGGTCTCGACGTCGTTCTGGGTCGCGATCACGACGAACGGCTCGGGGAGACTCCGAGTGTCGCCGTCGACGGTCACCTGTCGCTCCTCCATCGCCTCAAGCAGCGAGCTCTGGGTTTTCGGCGGCGCGCGGTTGATCTCGTCTGCCAACACCACGTTCGCGAACACCGGGCCGGGCTGGAACTCGAACTCCTGGGTCTTCTGATTGAACACGTTCACGCCGGTCACGTCGGAGGGCAGTAGGTCGGGCGTGAACTGGACGCGGCGGAACGAGGCGTCGACGGAGGTCGCGACCGAGCGTGCGAGCATCGTCTTCCCGGTCCCGGGCACGTCCTCCAGCAGGACGTGGCCGCGGGCCACTGTCGCGACGAGGAGGTGTTCGATGGCGTCGCGCTTGCCGACGATGACGCGCTCGACGTTGTCGACGATGTCGCCGATCAGGTCGGCCGCCGCCTCGACCGACAGCGGGTCGAGCGTCGAGGGGGCCGCACCGCCGCCGGTCTCGATCGCCGCGTCACCGCCGTCGGACCGAGCGTCGTCGGTCATCGTCGCTGACCACCTCCGGGAACGTCTATGCGGGGAAGGTACACGGGGGGATTGTGTGGCTGTGTCTACCTAACTCTGCCGCCAGCGGCTGATCAACCCCGTCGCTGACGAGGCGGCGTGTCCGTCTTGCCGCATCGGACAAGCCATTAGCCGTGGGGCTCCCAGCCCGGGCCATGGAGACCACCGACGCGTTCGCCGGCCTCGACTGCATCGACTGCGGGGAGCGGTTCGACGCCGACACCGCGACGCATCGCTGCCCGGACTGTGGCGGCATCCTCGACCCGGCGTACGACTACGACCAGATCGACGTGTCCCGCGAGACGTTCGAGGACGAGCGCTTCGACTCGCTGTGGCGCTACGACGCGCTGCTGCCGTTCCCCCGCGAGGCCGCGGTCTCGATCGGTGAGGGGACGACGCCGCTGGTCGACTGTCCCACGCTGGCCGACGCGATGGGCGTCGACGAGGTGTACATCAAAGACGAGGGGCACAACCCCACCGGGACGTTCAAGGACCGCGGGCAGACCGGCGCGGTGACCGCCGCTGCCCAGCACGGCGCGGAGACGATCGCGCTGAACACCGCCGGCAACGCCGGGCAGGCTGCCGCAGCCTACGCCGCACAGGCGGACATGGACGCCCACGTCTGGCTGGCCGAGCGCGCGGGCTACACCCAGAAGGCGATGATCGAGGTCCACGGCGGCGAGCTCCACGTCGTCGAGGGGGAGATCACCGACGCCGGTGCGGGCTACGCTGAACGCATGGAGGAAGAGGACTGGTACTCCACCAAGACGTTCGTCACCCCCTACCGCCACGAGACGAAGAAGACGATGCTGTACGAGACGGTCGAACAGCTCGACTGGGACGTGCCGGACGCGATCGTCTACCCGACCGGCGGCGGCGTCGGCCTCGTCGGGATGCACAAGGCCGCCACGGAGTTCCGCGACCTCGACCTGATCGACGACCTGCCGGGGATGTACGCCGCACAGGCCGCGGGCTGCGCCCCCGTCGTGAAGGCGTGGGAGGAAGGGAAGGAGATCCACGAGGCGTGGGGCGACGAGAACATCTCGACGGTGCTCAACGGGATCGCGGTCCCCGACCCCGGCGCGAGTCCGATGATCCTCGACGCGCTCGAAGAGAGCGGCGGCGGCGCGGTCGCCGCGAGCGACGAGGAGATTCTCGATGCAGCCGTCAAGATCGCCCGGACGGAGGGCGTGGAGATGGGCGCGACGTGTGCCGCCGCGGCCGCCGGCGCGTTCGATCTCGCGGAACGCGGGGAACTCGGCGAGGACGATACAGTGGTGCTGCTGAACACCGGCGCGGGCAACAAGGACGTGGACACGCTGCGGAGTCATCTGGGCGAGCGGGAGTTCGCGGGCGAGTAACGCGGGCTGACGCTGCTGATTCTCTTTTGTCGGACAGTATAGCGGTGAAACAGCCGGTAAGTGGGGTTGCGGATATACCAATCGCGTCACTGAATCTGGCGTGGAACACCCGAGATGTGTGTCTCAGCGTCTACCAGATAGCGATGATATACAGAGGGGTATTCCGATACAGAGGATGAATCCAACTAGCAGGTCGCGTCCGTTCGTTCTAGAGGACAGTACGTTTGAGAAGCGGTGAGGTTGTCAGTCAGGTCCGAGAAGCGACAGAGTTCGATCGGGTATCGAGAATATCCGCCATAGCTGGCACGAGGAAGCAGACATCAATATACTGCCCGACGAAATAGAGAATTCGCGTTGATCAGTCCCGGCTGATGTGGCGTCCGACCCAGGCCTTGAAATCATTAGCCCAGGACGGCCCGCGCTCTACCGACATCCGGCGAACCGTCGACTCGTCATCATTGGACTGACTCATTGTTCTAGTACCCAATCGTCTGCCAAGGTTCCTAAAGGTTGTGGAGCAAACCCCCAGGTCATAACTTCCAAAGACCAACCGCCACGATGACAACTCCAAGGACAAAAAGGAACTGCGAGAGCCCAAGGAAGAATGCGTCTCCAGAGAGCATATCCTCGTTATCGTCAAGGTCTTCCGCCAACTGGGTGAGGATGTCTTCCCGGATAGATTCGGCTGTCTCGCCCTCGACATCCACTTCAAGGACGGTCGGCGCAGCGACGTACACCCGGGAAATGGTGTAAGTGAAGACCCCAACGCCGACTGATGCCAAGAGCACGAACACACCCCCTCCAATCCAACTGTTTGGGGCCGGTGCGTTGGGGCCGAATGAAAAGGCGGTCGCCAACGCGGCGAGACCGAGTAATGTGTAACGCACTGTTTTCGCGGCTTTGTTGTCAATATGTTCGACTTCGGCCGCTTGCCGGTCTAACTGGCGACGTGTCTCTTCAAGCAGCACCTCTCTTGCTAATGGCTCCTTAGGAGAGTTGTTTGAGCCCGCTCCTCCCGAGTTCAATGATTCCAGAGGTGAGGCCCCATCGTCCGACATTAGTACTGGAACGACTTGGACACAACAAAAAACCGGTGGTAGTGGAAGAAGGGATCTTCTGGAAGACAGTAGAGGCTAACTCGTCCGATCGGTTGGTTTGATCCACCCAGTTCTGGCCGCAATATCTACCGATTCGGGGCCCAATCACGGACAAGTCAGTGTTGACCGGTTCATGTCCCGTGTTCAGCGTAGTATTATTCAAGTAATACAACCTAGTCGAAAGAGCAGTATATCGTATCGCGATTCCGTAGGCCAGAACGAGCCGATCCTGAGCAATAGACTTTCGATGTGATACAGGAATCCCCTGTACTTACTAACCATCCTCAGTCCCGGAGCGATCTCTTCGACAGATCTACCGGAACCTTTCGGGAGAGCTTTCTTGTATCGACGATCCGCTTGTCGTCGCGGATACTGACTTCACCATGCCAATACTGGTCGACCTAGTCGATATCGACTGCCTGTAGCGTCCGTTATCTACGGTCCTTTTTACCGGATGCCGCCGAAACCCGGCGTATGACCACGATCAAGGACTCCGTCCACGACCACATTGAGGTGGAGGGGGTCGCCGCGGACCTGCTGGACACCCCCGCGGTCCAGCGGCTCCGCCACATCAAGCAGTTGGGGACGGTGCAGTTGGCGTACCCCTCCGCGAACCACACGCGCTTCGAGCACTCGCTGGGGGTGTACCACCTCGCCGAGCAGGCGCTCGACCAGCTGGGCGTCGACGGCGTCGACGCCGAACGCGTTCGCGCGGCGGCGATGCTCCACGACGTCGGCCACGGTCCGTTCTCGCACAACATCGAGGCGCTGACCCATCGCGAGACGGGGAAGTACCACGACGACGTGGACGAACTGCTCGCGGAAGGGAAGGTGGGCGACGTGCTCCGGGCGAACGGGCTCGACCCCTCGCGCGTCGCGGGGCTGGTCGCCGGCGAGGGGAAGTTCGGCCAACTGGTCTCCGGGGAGTTGGACGTCGACCGAATGGACTACCTCGTCCGTGACGCCCACCACACCGGCGTCCCGTACGGGACTATCGACCCCGGACGGCTCGTTCGGGCGCTGCGGTTCGTCGACGGCGAACTCGTGCTCGCGCCGGGCAACGTCCAGAGCGCGGAGTCGCTGCTGGTCGCCCGGGCGCTGATGAACCCGACCGTCTACGCCCACCACGTCGCCCGGATCAGCAAGGCGATGCTCCGCCGGGCGACCGAGCGACTGCTCGCGATCGATCCGGACCTGACCGCCGAGGAGCTCCGCCGGATGGACGACCACGGGCTGCTGGTCGCCCTCCGGCTGTGTGAGGAGACCGAGGAGTTCGGCCGGCGCTACGCCGAACGGGACCTGTACAAGCGCGCAGTCTGGGCCGAACTGGGCGGCGTGCCCGACTGGCTGCTCGACGCGGGCCACGAGGAGACGCGGGAACTGGAAGCCGAGATCGCCGCGGCCTGCGATCTCGACCCGCGGGAGGTGATCCTCGACGTGCCCAGCGAGCCGTCGATGCAGGAGTCCACCAGCCGCGTGATGGTCGGCGACGAGATCCGCGAACTCGGCCGGCAGTCCCCGCTGGTGAAGGCGCTCCGGACCGCCCAGTACCAGCAGTGGCGGCTGGGCGTGTACACGGTGGCTGGGGCGACCGAGCGCGTGGGCCACGAGGCGGTCGAACGCCTCCAGCTCGACGTCGACGGCGCGCTGGTGAGCGAACGCCGCGGCCGCCCGGCGACGCTCGACGAGTTCGCCGGAGCGGAGTGATAGCCGCCATCCCCGAACTTATGCGTGGCCGCGCCTACCCCCGAGCGTGACTGGAACCGTCGAACGCATCCACGTCGCCGGCGAGGCGGGCGCCCCGCCCGAGCCGCGGGAGTCCGTCGAGGCGGTCGTTGGCAAGGGGCTGACCGGCGACCGCTACTTCGAGAACGAGGGGACGTTCTCGACCGGCGACGAGGACCGGACCCGGGATCTGACGCTGATCGAGGCCGAGGCGATCGAGCAGGCCGAAGCCGACTACGACGTGCAGTTCGAGCCGGGCGTCCACCGCCGGAACCTCACCGTCCGCGGGGTCGGGCTGAACCGCCTGCTGGGCGAGCAGTTTCAGGTGGGCGACGCCGTCGTGGAGGGGACGGAGCTCTGTGAGCCCTGTACGTACCTCGAACGGAAGCTCGAAGAGAAGGGGATCCAGGAGGCGCTGGTCCACCGCGGCGGCCTCCGGTGTGAGATCGTCGAGGGCGGCGAGATCGCCGTCGGCGACGACGTACTCACCGAGTAGAACCGACGCGTTCAGGACGGCGCCGGCCCCAGCGTCACCATGAGCGACCCCGAAGGGCTCGACTTCGATCGTGAGATCAAGGTCCGGCTGGCGTTCGCCGTCGTTGCCGCCGTGCTGGGTATCGGCGCCGCGACGTTCACCGACGTCTCCGAGTGGATCGCGTTCGGGATCGTCGTCGTGTTGGGGATCGTCGCGCCGCGGGCGTACCTCTACCTCACCGACGAGTAGCGCCTCAGAGCCGGTCGGACCGGCCGGCGGCGCTCCAAGCGTCGGTGGGCGTCCCGTCGCGGACTCGGACGGTCCGGCGCTGGGTCGACTCGACGCGGCCGGCGAACCCCCACCGTTTACCCTGCCAGCTTTCGGTCTCGTTTTCGGCCGCCTCCGCCGCGGCCGCCGCCTCGCCGTCACGGATGTGAGCGCCGACGGCAGCGACGATGGCCGCCGCTTCGGCGTCGTCGGCGTCGTCTGGGAGGTCGAGACGCTCGGCGAGGGAGTCGGTCATATGGGGATGTTGCCGTGTTTCTTCTGGGGCGTCTGCTCGCGTTTGCCCTGCAGCATCTCCAGATCGGAGATCAGCCGCGCGCGGGTCTCCGGCGGCTCGATCACGTCGTCGATGTAGCCGCGGTCGGCGGCGGTGTAGGGGTTCGCGAACTCCTCGCGGTACTCGTCGATGAGCTCCTGCCGGCGGGCCTCCACGTTGTCGGCCTCCTCCAGTTCGTCGCTGTAGAGGATGTCCACCGCGCCCTCCGGCCCCATCACCGCGATCTCGGCGGTCGGCCACGCGTAGTTCACGTCGGCGCCGACGTGGCTGGACGCCATCACGTCGTAGGCGCCGCCGTAGGCCTTCCGCGTGATGACCGTGAGCAGCGGAACAGACGCCTCGCAGTAGGCGTACAACAGCTTCGCGCCGTGGCGGATGATCCCGTTGTGCTCCTGATCGGTGCCGGGCATGAACCCGGGGACGTCGACGAACGTCAGGACGGGGACGTTGAACGCGTCACAGGTGCGGATGAAGCGGGCGCCCTTCTCGCTGGCCTCGATGTCGAGCGTGCCGGCGTTGACGCGGGGCTGGTTCGCGAGCACGCCGACCGCGCGGCCGTCCATGCGGGCGAAGCCGATCACGAGGTTCTTCGCGAACTCAGACTGCACCTCGAAGAACGAACCCTCGTCGACCACGGAGGTGAGCACATCGTGCATGTCGTAGGGCTTGCGCGGCTGGTCGGGGACGACCGAGTTCAGCGACTCGTCGGCGCGCTCGGGGTCGTCCCACGGCTCGACGCGCGGGGGGTCCTCGACGTTGTTCTGCGGGAGGTAGGAGAGCAGCCGCCGGATGTTGTCCAGCGCGTCCTCCTCGCTCTCCTCGGCGAAGTGGGCGACGCCGGAAGTGGAGGCGTGGGTGACCGCGCCGCCGAGCTCCTCGAAGGAGACCTCCTCGCCGGTGACGGTCTTCACCACGTCCGGGCCGGTGATGAACATGTGGCTGGTGTCTTTCACCATGAACGTGAAGTCGGTCATCGCGGGGGAGTACACCGCACCGCCCGCACAGGGCCCCATTATCGCGGAGATCTGCGGGACGACACCCGAGGCCTCCTGATTGCGCCGGAAGATCTCGGCGTAGCCACCCAGCGCGTCGACGCCCTCCTGAATCCGCGCGCCGGCGGAGTCGTTGAGCCCGACGACGGGTGCGCCGACCTGCGTGGCCTTGTCCATCACTTTCGTGACTTTCTCGGCGAACACCTCGCCGAGCGAGCCGCCGAACACGGTGAAGTCGTGGGCGAACACGAACACTTTCCGGCCGTCGACCTCGCCGTAGCCCGTGACGACGCCGTCGCCGTACACCTGTTTCTCCTCCATCCCGAACTTGTGGTTGTTGTGGGTCCGGAACTGGTCGAACTCCGTGAACGTGCCGTCGTCGAGGAAGTAGTCGATCCGCTCGCGGGCGGTCATCTTCCCCTTCTCGTGCTGGCGTTCGATCCGCTCCTCGCCGCCGCCTTTCAGGGCTTCCTCGCGGCGTTCGCGGAGTTCCTCGATGCGGTCCTCCATCGTCACTGTGGACCACCTGCAGTCATTACTCCGAACGTCGCCCAGGTGTCGCAAAAGGATTCCGAACGAGGGAGGTAAACGTCGCGCCTCTGGCGCGACGGCAAACTCCCTCGGAAACGCGAGCGGGGAGCGAAGCGACTCGCGAGCCACGGACTGTCGTAAACGAGGCCAGCGAAGCGAACCGTGAGCCGACGCCACACCGCGACCGATTTACCCCCACCGTTCCGAACCTCGACCATGACTGACACGCGCCGCGCGCTGCTCGACGCGCTCGACGACGGCCCCGTCGACGGCCCCGCGTTGGCCGACCGCCTCGGTGTCTCCCGAGCCGCGGTCTGGAAACAGGTCGAGGCGCTCCGCGAGGCGGGCTGGAGGATCGAGAGCACCGACGACGGCTACCGCGTGACCGACGTGCCCGAGTTCGGTGGCGCGGCGATCGAGTACGGGCTCGACGGCCCCTTCGAGATCGAGTTCCACGACAGCATCGGCTCGACGAACGAGCGCGCCCGCGAACTTGCCGACGAGGGCCGGGAGGACGTGGCCGTCGTCGCCGACGAGCAGACCGCCGGGCGCGGCCGACTCGACCGCGGGTGGACGGGCCCCTCCGGCGGGATCTACACCTCGCTGCTGCTGCGGCCGGACGTGCCGCCCGCGCACTCGCCCGTCTACACGCTCGCGGCCGCGGTGGCGGTGACGACCGCCGCGCGGGAGGCCGGCGTCGACGCGCGGATCAAGTGGCCCAATGATGTGCTGGTGCTGGACGACGAGGCCGAGCGCGGCGGGCAGAAGCTCTGTGGGATCCTGACCGAGATGGAGGGCGAGGCCGACCGCGTCGCGTGGCTGATCGTCGGGATCGGGATCAACGCCAACGTTGTGGCCGAGAAGCTGCCCGAGGGCGCGACCTCACTGCTCGCGGAACGCGGCGAGCCGGTCGACCGCCGGATCTTCACCCAGCGCCTGCTGGAGACGTTCGACGAACTCCGCAGCGACCCGGACTCGATCCTCGACGCGTGGCGCGAGCACGCGGCGACGCTCGGCCAGCGCGTTCGCGTCGAGACCCCCGGCGGCGACGTGGTCGGCGAGGCCGTCGACGTGGAGTTCCCCGGCGCGCTGGTGATCGAAACCGACGACGGCGAGCGCGAGCGGGTAACTGCCGGGGACTGCGAGCACCTGCGGCCGCTCTGAGGGGGGGTCGGCCCGCCGGTTCGCGTGGAGTGTTGTCACACGCTTATACGGTCGGACGGCCTACTCACCCGAGTGACCGACATTCCGTCCGATTTCGACCCGGAGTCCCCGGAGGAACGCGAGATCGCTGGGGAGGCAGCCACCGACCGGTCCGACTTCCTCTCGCTGATGGGCCACACCTACCGGGGGGAGCTCGGCCGGATGACCTCTTGGCGGACGCGGATCGACCGGACGACCAACTGGGCGGTCGTCGTGACGGCGACGCTGCTGACGTGGGCGTTCTCCGCCGATTCGCGGCCCCACTACATCCTGCTCATCGGGATGGCGATGGTGGTGATCTTCCTGTGGATCGAGGTCCGTCGCTACCGCGTGTACGACATCTGGCGCTCGCGGGTCCGGCTGCTCGAGGAGAACGTGTTCGCGAACGCGCTCGACCCGGAGGGTGCCGCCCAGTCGAACTGGCGTGAACTCCTGAGCGAGGACTTCCGCGAGCCGACGATCAAGATCTCCGCGTTCGAAGCCACCTCCCGCCGGCTCCGCCGGGTGTACTTCCCCCTGCTCTCCGTGCTGGTCGCCGCGTGGGTCGTCCGGCTGACCGTGTTCGGAGAGTTCACGAGCGTCGTCGCGGCCGCCGCCGTCGGCGCGATCCCGGGCGTGGCCGTGCTCCTCGGCGTTGGAGTGTTCTACGGGAGCATCGTAGTGCTCTCGTTCTGGCCCAGCGGCCGCCAGGCCAAGGGCGAACTCCAGTCCGAACCCGACGCCGAGGAGTGGAGGTAGTCGCTGCGTCGTCGGCGCGACGTTTCGACAGCTGCGAACCGAACGGAAACGCACTAACGCCCCAGCCACCAACCCCCGCTATGACCGACCCGCTTCTCGTCCGCGCCGCCCGCGGCGAGCGCACCGAGCGCCCGCCGGTCTGGCTGATGCGGCAGGCTGGACGGCACTTGCCCGAATACCGTGAACTCCGCGAGCAGTACTCGTTCCGCGAAGCGATCGAGACGCCCGACGTCGCCGAGGAGATCACGCTCCAGCCGTACGAGCGCTACGGCGTCGACGGCGTGGTGATGTTCTCGGACATCCTCACCTGCCTCGAACCGCTGGGGTTCGACTACCACATCGAGTCCGGCGTCGGCCCGGTGATCGAGAACCCCGTCGATGGTCCCGATGACGTGGCCCGCCGCCGGGGCGACGTGCGCGAGGAGCTTGGGTTCGTCGCGGATCTGCTCGACCGCCTGAGCGAGAGCGTCGCCGACGAGGACGCCGTGTTGGGGTTCGCCGGCGGCCCGTTCACGCTCGCCTCCTACGTCGTCGCCGGCGGCCCCGATAAGGGGCGCAAGGCGGTGCGGAAGTTCCGTGCCCGGCACCCCGACGCCTTCCTCGAACTGATGGAGCGCTTCACGGACGTAGTGGCCGAGTACCTCGAAATGCAGGCCGACCACGGCGCCGACGCGGTCCAGCTGTTCGACACCTACGCGGGCGTGCTCCCGCCGGCGGACTACCAGGAGTACGTCCTGCCGCTGCACCGCGAGATCGTCGATCGCGTCGACCTGCCGACGATCGAGTTCGTGCGCAACATGGGCGGTCGACTGGAGAGCCTCGATGCGACGGGCGCCGACGCCGTCGCGCTCGACTGGACCGTCGACATGGCGGCCGCCCGGGCAGAACTGGGCGACACCCCCGTGCAGGGGAACCTCGACCCGTCGCTGCTGTACGCCGACCCCGAAACGATCGAAGAGCGGACCGCCGAGATCATCGAGGCCGCGGGGCCCGAGGGACACGTCCTCAACCTCGGTCACGGCGTCAACCGCGACACGCCGATCGAGGGGGTCGAGGCGTTCGTCGAGACCGCGAAAAACTGGGAGTGGTAGCTACTCGGCGCCCGCCAAGTTCCCGGCCAGCCGTCGCGCCTCCCGCACGCGGCTGGGCACGCCCATCCGGCCGGTGTAGTTGGTCGCGAGCGTGATCCCCTCGGGAGGGTCGACGCGCTCGCTGGCAGTCCAAGAGTCGTCCCACGCGGGGAACGCCCGCGGCATACGCTCGATGTTGACCACGTCGGCGTCGACGCCCATCACGCGCCGGAACTCGGAGACGGCAGTCTCCCCGAGCGTCTCGTCGTCGCGCTCGACCGCCTCGGGGTCGTGCATCCCGCCGAGGAAGACGGTGTAGACGCCGTCGCGGTCGAACAGGCTGGTGTTCCACGTCACGCCCAGCGTCCGCAGCGGCTCGGTTCGGCGGACTTGGTAGCCGAACCCGTCGACGCGGGCGGGGCTCTCCAGATGCACCATCACGAGGGGGTTGTAGTTGAACTCCCGGAGCGCCGCCGCGCTCTCGGCGTCGACGCCCTCGACGATGTCGGCGGTGGTGTCGGCGGGCGTCGTGAGCACGACGTGATCGACGCGACTGCGCCCGTCCTCGGTGTGGACGAACCACTCGTCGTCGCCGGCGCGCTCGATCCCGGTCACGGGCGTCTCGCGGTGGAGCCGGTCGGCGTGTTCCTCGGCCAACGCCTCCGGAAGCCGCTGGAGCCCGGACTCGAAGCTCGCCGGCGGCGGCGTCTCGTCGTCCGAGAAGACGAGCCGGGAGAGCGCCGCCCGCAGCAGGCTGCCGTTTTTCTCTTCCATGCCCATGATCGGCTTCAGCGCGTACTTCGCGGGCATCCGCGCCGGGTCGGAGCCGTACGTGCCGCCGAACAGGGGTGAGATCAGGTTCGTGTACGTCTCGGTGCCGAACTTCCGGACGAACGCGTCCCGTGCGGACTCCTCCGGGTCGATCGAGTCCGTCAGCGGCTCGGCCAGCAGGCGGAGCTTCGCCGTCGGCGAGAGCAGGTCCGTCCGCCGGAACGCCGACAACGACCGGGGTGCCTCCCGGAGCTTCCCGCCGGCGTAGACGAACAGCGGTAGCTCGTCGTCGGCCGTGATCACCTCGTCGGCGATGTCGAGGTCAGTGACCATCGCCCGGATCGCGTCGGTCATCCGCAGGCGCTGGGGGCCGAACTCGAACAGCTTCCCGTCGATCTCCCCGCTGCGGATGACGCCGCCGACCTCGTCGGTGGCCTCGTACGCCACGGCGTCGACGCCGCGCTCGGTCAGGGCGTGCAGCGTCGAGAGGCCGGTCATCCCGCCGCCGACGACGGCGACCGCGGGGTCGTCCTCAGTCATTCCGGCGGGCGTTCAGACACATCGCGTTCGGCTCCGGCCGGCACTTGCACTGCTGGAGCCCGTAGAGGTCCGGGTCGAAGTCGGCGATGAACGGCTCGGTCAGGTCCGCGAGCAGCCCGACGAACCGCTCGTCGTCGTAGGGGACCGGAACGCGAGTGTACGCCATCCCCTCTTCTTCGGCCTCCTCACGCAGGTCGTGGTCGAGCTCCGCGAGCGTCTCGCTCTGTTCGTGCATGAAGCTCGTGGGGTCGACGACGACGCGTTCGGCGTCGATCTCCTCGATCACGTCCTCCACGTCGGGCTGGGTCCACTCCACGTCGCGGTTGGCGTGGTTCTGGTAGCCGAGCTCGTACTCGGGGTTGCCCAGCATCCCCGCGACCATGTCGCAGTACTCCTCGACGTACTGGACGTAGCGGCTCCCCTCGTCGAGGTAGTACGTCGGCGTCCCGTGGGCGGAGAAGATCAGCCGGGTGTCCGCGTCGAGTTCGATCCCCTCGCGGTCGAGCGTCTCCCGGATGTTGTCCGCGCGCATTCGGGCGTAGGCCGAGTGGGTGTGGTACCCAGTGATCTCGGTGTACGGGACGTCCCAGTCGAGCTCGTCGACGGCGTTCGAGAGCTTCTCCAGCGACTGCACCGTCGTCGAGGGGCCACACAGCGGGTAGACGGGCAGCCCGATGAGGCGGTCGACGCCATCGTCGTGGGCGGCCTCGGCTGCGTCGCCGATGAACGGCTCCATGAACTGGTAGCCGACGTACGTCTCCACGTCGTAGCCGCGGTCCTGGAGCTCGGCCTCGACGAGCTCGGCCTGCCGGCTCGCGTGGGCATTCAGCGGCGAGCCGCCGATCTCGCCGTACTCCTCGATGAGGCCGGGCGCGCGGCGCTCGGCGAGCGAGCGGGCACGCTCGCGGGCGGCCTCCTCAGTGGTCTCTCCCTCGATATCCATGTTCGCGAGGAAGATACGTTCGAGGTAGTCCTCGACGACGTCACGATCGGCCACGGACGGCTCACCGAAGTTGAGCACAGCAATCCCAGTAGTCATACCTCGAACTGGGGGCCGGCGAGGCAGAAAGGTAACGGTTCAGGCGCGCGCCCGCGCGGGCTCAGCGATCGGCGTCGTCGGCATCCGCGTCGGGACTGTCGTCCGCATGCCCATCAGTGGGTTCGGTACTTTCGCCGCGAACGGCGGCGGAGTCGATGGTCTCGCGTTCGGCCGCCTCGCGTGTCGCGATGCGGGCCTCGCCGCTGGTGTCGTCGAACACCACGTGGCGGTGCGGGTAGGCGATCTCCACGTCGACGTCCTGCTCCTCCAGTTGGTCCCAGATCGCGGTCTGCACCCGCGAACGGGCAGTCAGGAGCTTGTACGGGCGGTCGACCCAGTAGCGGAGCGTGAGGATCACGCCGTCGTCGTGGAACTCGTCGATGTAGCAGGTCGGACGTGCGGGGTAGCGCGCCGAGCCGATGCGGATGTCCGGCCCGCCCTCGATCACGCCGTCGACCTTCCGCGCCGCGCTCTCGATCAGCGAGCGGGCGGTGGCCACGTCGCTCTCGTAGGTCACCTCGATCGACAGCGAAAGGCGGGTGCGCTCGTCCTCCGCGGAGAGGTTCGTCACCTTGTCCTGCCGGATCACGTCGTTGGGAATCACGAGGAACGTGTTGTCCATCGTGAATATCTTCGTGTACCGGATCGTGATGTCGTCGATGAACCCCCGGGTCTCGTCGGGGAGTTCGACCATGTCGCCGATCTCGTAGGGCTCGTCGGCCAGCAGGAACAGCCCGTTGATGACCGACCCCACCAGCGGCGCCAGCACGATCCCGATCACCGCCGAGAACACCGTCACCGAGAGCACGATGTTGCCGAGTTCGAGGCCGACCAGCCCCGCAGCCAGCAGCAGGAAAAACAGCGTGATCGTCGCACGGATCAGCCGCAACACCTGCTGGGCGACGCTCTGTCGCCGGAACCGCTTCGCGACCGGGCGCCCGAACAGCCGGACGGCGTACCGTGAGACGGTGTAGCCGATCGCGCCGAACAGCATCATCAGGAGGAAGCTCAGCGCGGGCGAACTCCCCCAGTTCGGGAACAGCGGCGCCAGCCGGTCGACGAGGTCGCCGAGCAGCCGTATCGGGTCCGGGAACTGGCCGAGGCTCACGACTCCACATCCACCCGGCCCGGAAAAAGCGTTGCCGTCGGCGGTGTGGATAAGCGATCGGGCGCCCAAGCGGACCCATGGAGAAACAGGCGCTCCGCGAACGGGTCTGGGACGAACTCGAAGCCAGCGGCGACGCCCGGTTCCCGTTCCCGCCCCACGGCCGGATCCCCAACTTCGCCGGGGCCGAACAGGCGGCCGAACGGCTCGCGTCGACCGAGGCGTGGGCCGGGGCGGACACGATCAAGTCGAACCCCGACTCCCCGCAGCGACCGGTCCGGCGGCGAGCGCTGGAAGCGGGGAAAGTGGTGTACATGGCCGTCCCGCGGCTCAGTGAGGAGGACTGCTTCCTGCGGCTCGACCCCGACGAGATCGACGACATCGACCACGCCACCACGATCGGCGGCTCGTCGGAACTGGGGGTGCAGGTCGGGCCCGAAGAGATGGAACCGATCGACCTGATCGTCTCCGGTAGCGTCGCCGTCACCGAGGACGGGGCGCGGGTCGGGAAGGGCGAGGGGTACAGCGATCTGGAGTTCGCGATCCTCCGGGCGTTCGGGCTGGTCGACGACGGGACGACGACGGCCACGACCGTCCACGAGATACAGGTGGTCGACGAGGACGTCCCGACGACGGCGCTGGACGTGCCGATGGAGCAGATCCACACGCCGGAGCGGTCGATCCGGACCGATTCGGCAGCAGGAAAGCCCGCGGGGATCGACTGGGACGCGCTCGACGACGAGCGGCTCGAAGAGATCCCGATCCTCTCGCGGCTCGAAGCCTGACTACGCCTCGATCGCCGCCGCGAACGCCGGCAGGACGCGCTTGACCTGCGCGCCGTCCTCGACGAACACGATCGTCTGTGGCGGATCGGCGGCTTTCGGCCGGACGCGGAGCCCCTCCTCCTCCGCGGCGTCGGCGACGGCCGCGGGCGCGACGCGGAACTCCACGCGGGCGCGGTCGGGCTGGACGTAGACGCTCGCGATCGTCTCGTCGGCCGGGGCGTTCCGGACGCGATACGCGAGCGCGCCGTCGGCTGTCGGCTCCACCTCGGGGTCGGCGTCGGTGACCGCGAGCGCGTCGTGGCTGGCGCCGCTCTCCAACTCGGAGGCGAGCAGTTGGGCGATGCGGTGGCCGTCCCCCAGTCGGTCCGTACTCATTCTTCGAGCACCGAGTTTCGGGCCGCGCCGGCGACGCCGTCCACATCGACGCCCTCACGGCGGGCGTAGACGACCGCGGCGGCCTCGATGGTCACGCCCAGTTCGCGCTGAAGCTCGTTGATCCCGGCGACAGCGGTCTGTTTCTCCACACCGGCGTCGGTGACGCGGTCGAGCACCTGCTCGAAGGCGCTCTGTTCGCGCAGCACGTCGGCGTCGGGAGTGAACTCTTCAGGGACGTCGACAGCGTCGGGCTCGAACGTCGCGACGAGTTCGCCGTCCTCGCGTTCGAGTAGCCCGCGACCTAACGCCACGTCGACGACGCGTTTGGCCTGATCGGGGGAGAACCAGTCCCGGTCGAGCGAGAGCGCGACGACGAACTCGCCGTCGCCGAGCCGGTCCCGGCCCTCCTGCCGGAACGGGACGGCGACGGTGGCCTCCAGACTCATGCTCGTGTGGAGGGCGTCGATGGGGGGTAAGGGTTGTGACTCGGGTGGGTTCCGGGTGGTTCGGACTTGGGGTAATGGGTCTCGATCTACGGCAGCGGCCGATACTGCTTCCGCAACAGCGAACAGCAGATCGATCGTTGGCAACTGGGACCGCAACAGCGACCGCGACAGCGTCTCGATCGCTGGCCACTTGCGACCGCAGTGCGCCGGGCACAAGGCCCGGCGCAGCGCCGAGTCCCCACCCCTCCCCCCGCGCCAGCGACAGGTCGCCGGCGCGAGCGTCCACCGCTCCCGCACCGCGGTCGCGGTGGCGCGCGACGTGAGCGCCTCCGTGCGCGAACGAGCGCGCGAGGTCCTCGCGAGTGGAACGAGCGAGGGCACGAGAGAGCTTGCTCTCTCGGAGGACGAGTGACTGAGCGATAG
>Ga0207770_100065_pt1 | contig 91371 bp, 98 predicted proteins | sample A23E2SouthBayCA_FD_187729 | JGI IMG/M metagenome (GOLD analysis project Ga0207770, IMG submission 187729) | Aerobic enrichment media microbial communities from Eden Landing Ponds, California, USA - A23 E2 (SPAdes) | ecosystem: Environmental > Aquatic > Marine > Unclassified | place: Emeryville...
TTTTGCATCCTCATTCGCTTCCGAGTAGCTCATCCACGTCCACTGATCCGCTGACGCCTTCATACTACCAAGATCTTCAGGATCAATCTGTTCAGAGGGAATGTAACGAACCGTGTCAACTACCCTCTCGCCTTCCGAATCAACCCCATACTCAACTACTTTGAGGACATGATTCTCTGGTTCATTCAGTTCGTTTTTCGCCTCCTGTCGTGCCTCTTCACGCAATTCTTCTCGCTCTTCTTCGCTTGGTCGAGGCTGATCCTCAGGAGGTAAGTCATTAGGATTCATCGTTCATCACCCCTGACACGGTAGACGCTTGAATGTTGCTGGAAACACTCACTGCAAACCTCGCCATCCGAATCTAAGTCCATACAACGACCCACCGGACTATCCGCAGGAACCGGAGTAGACGGATCATCATCGACGCCACACGAAGCACACACTGAATCATCCGTCAGGAAGTCGTCTAACGTATGATTCTCTGTTTGTGCGCTCATTGGGTATCACCCCTATTGAACTGGTCCGCTGGAATCTGACTCGCTGGTATCCACACAAAGAAACCATCATCCTTTGTGACGCCGATCTCGCCATCCTGAACGGATTCAACTTCTAATTTGTAATGGCGCTTCCAGCCGTCAGCTTCCTGTTCGATAACGTCAACTCGATCTCCTACATCAATCTGCTCGACACTATCCAGCGTTTCTCGCTTCTCTTCTATCTGTAGACCATCTTCGGTGATCTCGACCGACTCAAATGGATCACGGGTATCAATCGACTCAGACCCATAGTTTGTAATGCTACTCTGGTTGCCGTGATGGACACCTCCACAAGAACATTCACACTCAGACCGAGGTGTATCAGCTGTCCTGCACCGGATAGAACAACTCATACAGAATCACCAGCCTGTCGGCTATCTTGATGATCTTCTTTGGCGTGATCGTATCCCGTGGTATATGCAAACCCGAAGATAGAGACCCAACTGAATAGGACTCCAACGACGACTATTAACTCACTCATAGCTTCCCACCCCGTAGAACGGTAGTCTGAGGGTCTACATCCGTGTCAGCCACAGCAATAACTCTCATCTGATACCCTTCGTCAGTCCAAACCGTCAGATCATAACCCTTCGATCCAACGTCCCTAATCTCGTACTGGTTCCTCCGAAGGTAGTACAGCACTTCCGGTCGAGTCGGCTGAGAATCAATACCCAGCGCCATGTCTTTCACCACTATACGCCTGATCTCATCAACTTGTAGTTTTCCTGTCATATCTACCATAGGGCAAAGCCCCGAAGTCCTCCTTTGGAATCGAACCAAAGACTAACGCCAGTCAGGATTAACCTTAGATCATCGACGCCATAATCTCAGTCTGCTCCTCAGAATCCCACTCGAAATCAACATCGTCAGCGTCGATCTTGCCCTTCTTGATGTAGTCCTTAGCTATCTCTCTCGCTAATTTTCGACCTTGCTCTGTGTAAGTGAACCCGACCTTGTAGTTTCGGGATCCCAGCCAGAATGAATCTACTATAAGATCTCGATCTGCCAACGACTCCCACGTTATTTCTTCTCTACTACCTCTACTACCACCTAAACGAGTTCTCGTCCGTACATACTCATTCAATCCTGCGTTCGAAGAAAACGCATCACCATCATCTACACACGATACCGAAAGCAGAGACAGCTTTTGTTTTTCCGTCAAATCGCTCTTGTTGACTGAATCTGTGCTGGCGGATTTCTGTTGTGTTTCTGTCATATCTACACCTATAACTTATAGCCTATACCCTAAAGGTTTAATTGAAAATAAAAATCGGAGTAGTTTACACCCAATTTACACCCCATTTACAGGGTAGTTTACACCCAAAATCAGGGTACAGCTCTATTGTTTACAGATGTTACACCTCTCTGAGAAGGGATACTGTGTCAATACATCGTGAGAGTTCAGGCATTCCCTTGTTTTTGTTTGTTACTCTAATTAGAGAGGTGTAACATCTGTAAACAATGGGGGTAAGGTTACTGCTGTCTTGCGTTTAGTTGTTTACACCCTGATTGTAACATCTGTAAACTCTGCTGTAAAAGTGTCTGCTGTACCCTGATTATTCTCCTGTAAACTAATTTTGAAAAGAAAAAAGAACGGTGTTGATTAGTCTTCTGTGGCTTCTGGGATGATCTGGTTTCGGTCGAATCCCTCGATATGCTCTTCTGCATTGTGAGTATTGATAGATACGCACCGTGCGAGTCCTCTGGTATTCTGACTTGCACTATGTACGTAGTCGTCGTTGTCTTCCATACGATCCTTGTACGATTGAGTATCTAAGAGATCGATATCGATATCGTGCTCTTTGAGGTACTTAGAGACCTTCGAGTGAGCTTGTCTCCTCTTAAACCGAAGATGCTCGTCTGGATCGCCTTTGTTGACTATTTTGTATATTCCTTCGTCCGTCTCTTCTGTATACTCATCTACAGGCTTAATATAGCCCATTTGAATGGCTTCTGCGACATATTCGATGAATCGGTCAAGGTCGGACTTCCTATTACTTGAACCCATCTGTGAGGCGAGATATCGGAATGTCTCTTCCTCGTGTGTTGTTGATGGTAACTTGTCTGGGTCAGCTCCGACTTGTTCGCCAATATCTCTGTATAGGTCGATCCCGAATAGGACTGCAACCAGTGAGTTTAGTTCGAGGTCCTGAATGTCCTCGTAGCCGTATTCCTCTCGGAGATCAAACGCACGGGCTTTGGCGTCCTTCCACATGGATTGGACTTCCTCAACTTCGAAGGAGAGAACGTATTTCCAGAACGCCTTTGCGTGGTGTGAGAAATCAACTGATTCTATGTATTCTGTCTCACCATCCTCTCTAATATATCCTCCAGCGAGTCTGTCCCACCGTTCTTCGTTCCGTCCTGCGTAGGTGAACTGAGTCTGAATTGCTCGTCGTGTGTCAGCGTTCCCAGTCAGATATTGTTCTCCAGTGATGATGAGAGGGGCTTTGAGGCGTTGTTGTTTGTTCGAGTGTTCTTCACTGGACTTGCTCGCCTTCTCCGCTTTAGCGGTCTTTTTGAAGTACTGCTTGACCTTGTTCATCTTGTACGATCCATACCGGGTAGGGATGTACTCATCATACCATACAGGGACGTTGTTGGTTGCTGCGAGGTTGTTTCTCATACTCGCCAGCGTGTCGTCCAGTGAATTCGGACTCTCGGTTAGACCGATTGCTTTCTGAAGCACCTCTACTGTACTGGATTTACCAGAACCTGAATCGCCTGATATCGAGATGTTCATCCACTCTCCTTCTATCTCTCGAATCTGGGGTGCAAATGCGGACGCATACACATACCCAATGAGGGGAAGGATTCGTTCTGGATCTCGGGTTTGCCAGTAGTTCTCGATGAATTGAGCTACTTCGTCATCGTCGTACTCGAATTCTTCCTCGTAGTCAAGGTCCCAATCATCGATGATGTTTCCTTCCTCCTCTGGTTCAAGGACATGTTCTGACTCATCTTCCGGAACCCATCCGTCTCCGTCAATCACACCTTCTGGAGTGAGCATTTTCTCGTCGTGGAGTCCTACTACATCCTTGATTTCTTTTTCTGGGGCAATCTGGTTCCCGACGAGTTTTTTGATATCGGGAAGATCGTGACTACTTCCTTGGAATACGAGTGTACGCCCTTTGCTACAAATTGCGTCCTTGAACTTCCGAGGCTCGTTGAATATGTCCGCCGATATAACAACTCTTGTAGGGCTGTCTTGTGGTGATGTAGGTACGATTTCGACTTCAAACAGCTGATCGTCGTCACCTGACCGCTTCGATGTTGAGAGATACGCTTTCGTATTGATGACGAAGTTTGTGATGAAGTCGTAGTCTTCTTCGCTGTCTCCTCCTTTCTCACGGGCATATCTACCGTCTACACGGATGATTTCGACTTCTGGAGGCAGTCCAGAATAGAGGTCTTCATCTCGATTGTATCTATCATATTCTTCCTCTTTCTCTCGTCGCTGGACTTCGTTTAGTTCATCTTCATCTAAGAAACTCCGTAGACCTTCTTCGTGTACTGCGATATCCACGAATGAAGAATCGTTCTCGTAGTATTGTAGAAGGTTGTTCGTTTGATCGAGGGCGCTGATCCTGTCGTCAGATAGGTCGATATTTTCACGGGCTTCTTGCTTCCGTGCTTCCTTTTCTTCTATTCGTGACCTAATCTTCTCCTCGATCTCGTCAGCGTCAGCTCCTGTAATGAGGTCGTATTCTTTGTGGTAGTATCCTATCTCATCAACCGCTTCAGGGTTTGTACCTCTATATTGGATTATCTCATCATAGGTGGATGGGTAGACGGTTTCACCTAATCCGACTGAGAGTGAGAATGGGTTATCTGCGTCTTGTCCATCTGCGTTGATTGTCGTTACGTCGTCGCCGTCCTTCTGGACGATAACCCACTGCTCGTTTTGTTTATTTACCGATACCTTTTTATCCGTGGAAGTGTTAGTATTAGTTGACATAGTATTTTAATATAGTACTTTTTGAGATTCATTCGTTAGCCTGTGCTATCGTGATGTTCTCTTCTTTATGGGCGGGGATCAGGATGATCCGTCCGTCTTCGGTTTGTTCTATCATATATCCTGTTTCGTCGCCACGGTATTCAGCGGGAATCGTGACGGCTCCCGTGTCTGTTGATTTCCTATACTCCTTTTCGTCTGATGTGTTCTCTTTTTGAGACATCACAGTATGTAAATATAGACTATTCCCTATAGGTCTTTCGCCCTTGCAAACAAATCCACTATATTTCTGTATGATTGTACTATATGCGTGTTATATCGCACGCAGTACAGGACTAAACCAGATTAGCGAGGAGATCTTTCGATTCTGTTGATGACTCAAACTGAATCTCTTCCTCGCCCACGACGGCAAATCCTTCTTCGATATCTAACTCGTCGTATGCCTCAGTCTGATTGTTCCGGATCGCCCGAACTGCTTGCTCATTCATTTGGTGAAAGTCCACGGCTATGGGTTCGAACAACTCGTGATCGGGATTTCCGACTCGGAACAGCTGATCTTCACCCCTTACCGAGCGAACTTCGAATATATTCGTCCCTATGCGCCGATAGAGATACTTCTCCTCAGATTTCTTCCTCGCTACTAACTCCCAACTCATTCTTATCGATCTCTATGACGCTCCTGCCTGCGTTCTTTCTTGATTTCTCGCCAGATTTCTCGGTACTCGATCCGACCTTCAGCTTCTCTCAATCGGTTGAATTCGGAGATACTCATCACGCCGTTCTCTCTCCATCCGTGCTTGGGTTTGTTCCGCTCTCGAACGACTCTCTGGAATTCGTTATACGATACATCTTCGGGCGTACTATCTTCTCCACCGGGGGTATTTCCAAAGGACATAGCAACTAATTATAGTGCAGTCAGTAACATAAAAGTTATGAACTGACTCTAAAACTACACTACATTCGCTCAGATATTCTCTAAGTAATCACGCCTCTGTTCCAGTTTGTCCATATCCGAGCGACTATCGTAGTGTTCGTCAAGAACGTCTTCAGAAACGTCGGCTCGATCACTCACGACCTTCTCCGGGAGGTCATTCCTCAGAAAATGCGTAATCGAACCCCTCCTGATAGCGTGAGGAGAGACTGAATCGTCACATCGGTACGCTTTCTTGGAGTTCCGTTGGCAGTCACAGTCGTCTTCGTCTTCAGCGTAGAAAGAAGGACAGGTGAGAGTGTAGCACCATCGTCGCATAGTGTTCCGATGGACTCGCCCCTGTGCAGAGGAAATGAGGGGGTTGCGTCCGTCTTGATCCTGCACCTCGGTTCGGTTCTGCTCGATATAGTCGTCTAATATAGTGCAAGTCTCGTCAGAGAGCGCAACTGGACGTTCACCAGTCGAACCGTTCTTCAGCTTGGTTCCGTCCCTCTCTCGGAAGTAGATGAATTGTTCGTCGGCGTCGTAGTCTTCCACGTCCAACGCACGCAGGGAACTAATGCGGGCACAGGTACGCCACGCAAGAAGAAACCATACGTGCTTGACTGAAGCGTAGTGGTAGCGATCAAGAGTATCCAAGATATCTCTCGCTTCCTCCGCCTCAACGATCCGGTCATTCGTTCGGTCACTCGGACTCATACTCACACTCGGAACTGCCTCGTGGAGATCTTCTTCGACGGCTCCAATCCTCTCTAAGTACTTGATGAAGACTCTCAGGGTGTCCATCTGTCCTTTCATACTGGCTTTGGATAGATCGCCGTCTTCCCGTCGCCAGTTCGCATAGGCGTCTATGTCTGCCCGCTCAATGTCGTCTACGGTATCGATGTTACTCACTTCGTCACACCATCGAACCAAGTGTTTGAGCCTGTAATGGTGGCTCTGAAGTGTACTTTCTCGAAGGTCAGTTTCTCTACTATTCAGATACGTGGTCTTGGCTTCTGGAATTGTGAGCTTGGGGTTCGTCATTACTAATTTCTCCAGAATCGCAAGACGAGGGATGGGAGGATGGTCAAATCCGCCCGAGCCCACTTCTGATTCCCCGCAACGACGAGCGCCAGCGAGGAGTCCGTGGAATCGAAGTGGGCGAGAAGGATTTGAACCAAGGAGCGGGAGGTGAGCGAGCGATAGCGAGTGAACGGGAGCGACCGTGGTTCAAATCCGCCCGAATCCACCTCAGACGCCGCAACTTCGAGGAGCAAAGCGACGAACCGACGCCACCCGCAGAGCCGAAGGACTCACGACGGCTTCAGCCGCAGCGACGAGCAGGAGTTTCGGATCACCTGCGCTACCTGCACCGTCACAGTGAGGAACACGAGGAGACCCGTGGCCAGCAGCACGATCCCGAGAGCCGGGGCGAGCGATCGGTAGAGAACCCAGCCGGTTCCCGCGTTGGCGGCGGCCAAGAGACAGGGGTAGACGACTCGCAGATGGTTCATCCGGTGTACGTTCACAGTTGCACGAGTACGTCTTATAAGCTATCTAAGGTCAAAGAGCGGCTTGTGTCTGTGACCGCGTTTCGGTGCACGAAGCGGTCCGACCCGGTCAGGCGGGCCAAACCCCTCAATCCGCCAACGTCACCGCCCAACAGACCTATTGGTGGCGGGAATCTCCCCCGAATGAGGCCACTCGGCCGAGCAAGCACCAATGAACGGGAAACACGTCGCGATCGCGGCACTGGTCGTCGTGATCGCGCTGGGAGGGGTCGCCGCCGCGCTGGTGACCGGGTTCGGTCCGGCACCCGGCGGCGACGAGGGGAGCGCAGGACCGTCGACGCCGTACGAGAACACGGTCGTCGTCGAGGAGACCGAAGCGAGCGGCAGCGGCGGCAGCAGCGACGACGGCAGTGACGGCGGCTCGGCGGCCACGGAGGCACCGAAGCCGTTCAACTTCGTGATCGAGGAGATCACCGAGTGCGGCCAGACGTGCCGGGACGTGAACGGCACGATCACGAACCAGCAGGATCAGACTGCCGAGGATGTGACGGTTCGGTCGGAGATATACACCGACGGCGACCTGATCTGGAGCGGGAGCTCCGACGCCGGCGATCTCGGGCCCGGCGAGACGTTCAGCGACGAGAAGCGCGTCGACCTCAGCTACTCGGAAGCGTACAAAGTCCAGCAGAACGACGGGAAGATCGTGATCAGAACGTACGTCGAGACCGCCGACGGGACGTACGTGTTCAAGCAGACGCGCACCGTCGCCTGATCGTCGCCGGCTCGCGGTTTTTCGAAATCCTTAATGCCGGATCGGGCGTTCATCAGACTGCGCCGCCTTAGCTCAGATTGGGAGAGCACTCGACTGAAGATCGAGCTGTCCCCCGTTCAAATCGGGGAGGCGGCATTTTTCCTGTGAACTCGTGAGAGAGCGAAGCAACCGAACCGTGAGCAGTGAAAACGCTCCCGACCCGGTTTGTGCACGGAAGTCCCAGCGCGCGAACGGAGTGAGCGCGACCGTCTTCCGGCGTTCAAATCGCGAGGGCGGCATACGTCTCCACGCGAACCGGGCCCGCCAGCGGCGACCAAACAGTTAACAGACCGCTCCGAACAGTACGACCGAGACGATGGCCCAGTGCGTCCACACGTTTACGCCGGAGTACCCCGAGTTCCGCGACTACGACCACAAGGGGGACGACGAGGCGGGGCAGTACCGCTGGCTCTTAGACGAGAGCGTCCCCGGCGTCGAGGACGGAACCTGGTCCTGCCCGCACGACGCCGTGGCGGGCCACGAGAAGTGCGCGTTCCACCTGCCCGTCGCGGAGCGACCCCCGGAGCTCGACGCGACCGCGGAGTTCCTCGACACGGTGGCGGCAGCGGGCGATCTCGACAGCCGGGAGGCCCGCCGACGACGGGTGCAGTTCGTCGACGCGACGTTCGAGTCGTTCGACATCGCCGGCGAGGTGCTCGACGCGGGCACGAGCCACTACATCAACCTCTCCCACGCTGAGATCGCCGGCGCCGACCTCCGGGACACGGTGGTTCGGCAGCCGATCCGGTTCGCCCACGCGACGTTCGAAGGAGCCGCAAGCTTCCGTGACGCGGTGTTCGACGGCAACGTCGGGATGCGCGACGCGACGTTCACGGGACCGGCGCGGTTCCGCGGGGCGACGTTCCGGCGGCCGTTCAACGTGAAACACGGGACGTTCGAGGACGACGCGTGGTTCTGGTACACCGTGTTCCGCCGGCACGCGATATTCCGGGACGCGGAGTTCCGGGCGTACGCCTACTTCCGGGGCGTCGACTTCGACAACTACGCCCGCTTCTCGCAGGCCCACTTCCACGACGAAGCGTGGTTCAAGCTCGGGGAGTTCGGCGACGACGCCGACTTCATCGACGCGCAGTTCGACGGGCCACACAGCTTCGTCGACGCGGAGTTCGAGCGGACGACGGACTTCTCCGGCGTGAACGCGGGCGGGTCGATGGATCTCTCCGGCACCCACTTGGAGAACCTCCAGATGACCCCGGAGCGGGTCGACGGCGAGCCGCAGTACGTCGACCTCTCCGAGAGCGTCGTCGAGGCGGGGGAGTTGGGTCAGCCGGAGGAAGGGAAGATCCTCTACGACGCCGAGCGGGCGACGCTGGGCGACGTGGCGGTTACCACGCCGGCGACGGAGCCCGTGATCGAACACGTCAGGCTGGTCGCGACCACGTTCGACGGGTTCGAGTTCGAGAGCGACGACATGGACCCGCAGGTCGCGGGCTGGCGGATCCACGAGGTGTTCGACGAGTCGGTGCTGCCCGAGAAGCGGCGCGGGCCCCTCCCGCCGGAGACGCTCCGGGAGACGTACCTCAACGCGAAAAACGGCGCGAAACAGGTCGGGAACACCACCGCAGTCGGCCAGTTCTACTACAAGGAGATGACGTACCGCCGCCACCGACTCGCTGATCTCGTCCGGTCGGGGCGGGGCGACGGGCTCCGAACCGCGTTCGACTGGCTCAGGAACGCCACGCTGATGGCCGTGACCGGCTACGGCGAGTACCCCCTCCGGATCGTCGGCTCCTCCATCGCCGTCGTGCTCGGCTTCGCCGGGCTGTACGACCAGCTCGGGACGGCGGAGATCTCCGCCGCCGACGCCGTGCTGTTCAGCTTCCAGAGTTTCATCACGTTCATCGTCGGCACGCCGCCCCAAGAGACGACCCAGCTCGTCGCCGTCGCCAGTATCGTCGAGGGGTTCACCGGCGCGTTCTTCGTCGCGCTGTTCGTTTACGCCTTCACCCGACGGCTCACCCGGTGAGCTACGGAATCGACACCGAAGCGCCACTGTTGGCGCCCGCCGGCCCGAATACCGGGAGAACTTTTTGTCGAGCGCCGAACTGATAGCGACGATGCCCTCCACACGCAGACGCCTGCTCGCTGCTGTCGGCACGGGCGGCGCGACGGTCCTCGCCGGCTGTGCGGGCCAGCTTCCGGGAACCGATCCACGACAGGTGGAGACGGCCGAAACCGGCGACGAGCGCGAACTCCTCTGGCAGTACCCCGCCGCCGAGGTCGAGGACCACGACGACGGGATCGGCTACGGCTCGGTGACGTTCGACGGCGAACGGGCGTCCGATCGAAGCCCGCCACCGCTCGTGTTCGAGCTGAACACGACCGTCGGCGGCATCGCCGCGACCGAGGCGTACACCGACTACGAGGCCGACCGAGCCCGATTCCGGCTCGGCCCGCCGAACGAGTACGACGCCAGCCACCAGTACCGGATGTGGGTCCAACCGCCGCCGTGGCCCGAGCTCCGGGCACGCTACGAGAGCCGTGCCGGCCGGCGCGAACTCGTCGTCGAACTGCCCGAGATCGACTCCGGCGGCACGATCACGTTCCCGGTCGTGTTCGATCCGGTCGAGACAGTTCCGGACCTGTTCCACTGCTCGTTCAGCGTCGAAGCGTCCGAGCCCGGACAGTTCGGCGAGACCGTCCGCACCAGCGGCCGGGGAACGATCGACGTTGCGGGGGCACGGTCGTCGTGACCCCCACCGACGCGGCGCCGGCAGCGGACTGCTCGCCGACTGACTCTCTCCCTCCCGAACAGTGACATCCCACGACCTCACCACGACGTGCAGCACGGCCGAGAACCGACAGCTCACCTACTCGGAGTACGGCGACCCCGACGGGGTTCCCGTCCTCTTCCTCCACGGAACACCCGGCTCGGGTCGGCTCGGCGAACTGTTCGACGACGACGCCCGCCAACGGGGCGTCCGCCTGCTCGCCCCCACCCGGCCGGGGTACGGACGATCGGAGCCGTGGCCCGACCGCGCCGTCGCGGACGCCGGAACGTACCTCGCCGACGTGCTCGACGACGCCGGCGTCGAGTCGGCGGGCGTGATCGGGTTCTCCGGCGGCGGCGCGCACGCGCTGGCGCTCGCAGCGACGCAGCCCGACCGCGTCGAGCGCGTCGACCTCGTCGCTGGGACGACTCCGCCGAGCGTGGCCGCGGAGACGCCGACGCCACAGCGCGTGCTCTCCGGGCTGGCGGGGGCGACGCCGCGACTGCTCGGCGGGCTGCTCCGCGCGCAGGCGTGGCTCGCCGCGCGGCGTGACCCGTCGTTCGTGCTCGCACAGTACACCGACGACCCCGGGTCGGTTCCGGAGCGTGTCGGGGAGGCGGTGAAAGCGGACTTCCTCGACGCGCTCGGCGACTCGCGGTCGGGCGTCGTCACCGAGTTCCGAAACACCGCGGCAGCGTGGGGGATCGCGCTCGACGACGTTCGCGCGGACGTTCGCGTCCGCCACGGCGACGAGGACGCGAACGTCCCGCTCGTGAACGCCCGAGGGCTCCACGAACGGCTCCCCTCGGCCGAACTCCACGTTCTCGACGGGGCCGACCACCTCGGAACGCTGGTGGGAGCGACGCCGGACGCCCTGACCGCTCAGGCGGAGGACGCGTAGCGCCGGCGACCGAGGGTCCCGCTCCGCCGTCGCGGGGTCGGCTGACGAACGAGCGCCGCGATCCATCGCTCTCGTGGGGAACGCTCTTGCTGCCGGCGGCCGAGTCGGGAACGATGAGCGACTCAGACAGCGGGCGAACGCTGCGGACGGTCATGGGGCTGCTCTACGTCGTCGCGGGTGTGAGCCACTTCCTCGCGCCGCGGGCGTTCGAGCGAGTGGTGCCGCCACAGTTCCCCCGGCCGAAAGGGCTGGTGTACCTCTCCGGCGTCGCGGAGATCGGCCTCGGTACCGGCGTGCTGTTCGAGCGAACTCGCCGCCCCTCGGCGTGGGGGATCGTCGCGCTCCTGATCGCCGTGTTCCCGGCGAACGTCTACACGGTCACCGACGACGTGGCGCCCGAACTCGTGCCCGATCGGTTCGACGACGCCGCACGGGTCGCAGCAGTGCTCCGACTGCCGTTTCAGGCCGTGTTGATCGGCTGGGCGTGGCTGTACACGCGACCGGACGACGCCCGGTAGCTCTTTCCCGCCGCCACGACCACCGCCGGGTATGCCCGAGTACGGCCCCTACCGCCACCTCGACGCCGTCGTCGACGACGGCCTCGCGACGCTCACCATCGACCGGCCCGCGACGCACAACGCGCTGAACACCGCCGTCATGCACGACCTCGGTCGGGCGTTCGCCGAGATCGAGGGGGATCGCTCGATCGACGCGGTTGTGATCGAGGGCGCCGGCGAGGCGGCGTTCTCCGCCGGCGCCGACCTCGCGGAGTACGCCGGCCCGACCGCCGAGCACGACCCGACACAGCGCGAGCGACAGGCGCGGTTCCACGAGATATTCCGAGCCCCTCACGACTGTCACGCGCCGGTGATCGCGAAGATCGACGGCTTCTGCGTCGGCGGCGGGCTGGTGCTCGCGCTGTACTGCGACCTCCGGGTCGCAAGCGAGGAGTCGACGTTCGGGCTCCCGACCGCCGCGGTCGGGCTGCTCCCCACCGGCGGCGCGACCCGGCGGCTGGTCGACGCCGTCGGTGAGTCGACTGCGAAAGAGCTGGTGTTCACCGCCGAGCGCATCGACGCTGCCCGCGCCCGAGAGGCTGGGCTCCTGACCGACGTCGTTCCCGCCGAATCGCTGGACGAGCGCGTTGCCGAACTCGTGGCGTCGATGGGCGACGTCGGGACGGAAGCGAGAGAGCGGGCGAAACGAGCGATCAACGCCGCCGTCGCGGCACCGGATCCCGCGGCTGCACGGGAGCGCGAGGCGTCGCTGTGGTGGGAGCAGTTCGAAAGCGCGGAACGCCGGGAACGCGTCGCGTCGTTCCTCGACGGGTAGCTCAGTTCTCCGCGTCGTCGTCCTCGTCCCCGTCGTCGGTTTCCGCCTCTTCGTCGTCAGTCTCCTCCGCAGCAGACTCCTCCTCGTCCGCCTCGTCAGCTTCCGCCTCGTCAGCTTCCGCCTCGTCAGCTTCCGCCTCGTCAGCTTCCGCCTCAACAGCTTCCTCATCGTCCGAGTCCTCGACTTCGGCAGCCTCGTCGTCGGCAGCAGACTCCTCTTCGCCCGCCTCGTCCTCACCGCCCTCGTCGGCGTGCTCGGCCTCGTCCGCCGACTCCGCCGCCGCTTCCTCCGCGCTGTTGGCTTCGGTGTCGCCGCCCGCTTCCGCCACGGGGCCGGCGCCGCGGACGACGCTCTCGCTCGGGGACGGATCCTCCTCGCCGGTGTCCGTCTCGGCGTACAGCAGGTACAGCACCGGCACGATCAGCAGGACGAGGAACGCGATGCCAGCGACGTAGGTGAGTATGGGGTCGACCATGCCTCCCCCTACCTCCGGGGGGACTGTATGTGCTACGGCTTCCGTTGGGACGCTGTACCGACGCGTACCCACGGGACCGTCGGCCATTTGTCCCTCGGCGGCCAACGGTCGGTGTGAGCGTGACCACTCTCCACCGGCCCACCCACCGCGACGCGCTGGCGGCGCTGTCAGCCGCGTTCGACCGCGGGGAGCTGGTCACCGTGTTCGGGCGCTGTACCGTGGAGTACGACGGCCGCGCGAGCGCCTCGCTGGGGCCGGGCGACCGCCTGCTGATCCTCAAGCCCGACGGGACGGCGCTGGTCCACACCGACGAGCAGCGGACGCCGGTGAACTGGCAACCCCCCGGGTCGGAACACCGCGTGGCAGTCCGGGACGGCCGCCTGCGCGTGCGCAGCGAGCGCGAGAACCCCGACGAGACGCTCGACGTGCGCTTCGACCGCGTCGAGCAGGTGTCGGCGCTCCCCGTCACCGGCGGCCGGACCGTCGACGTGTACGGCAGCGAAGAGGACCTCCGCCAGCGGATCCTCGAGACCCCCGAGCTCGTGGAGCCGGGGTTCGAGCCCGCGGCGACGGAGCGAGAGACCGCCGCCGGCCCCGTCGACGTGTTCGGCCACGACGACGAGGGTCGACCCGTGATCGTCGAACTGAAGCGCCGCCGCGTCGGCCCGGACGCCGCGGGACAGCTCGGCCGCTACGTCGAGGCGCTGGAGCGGGAGCTCCCCGACGGCGTCGACGTTCGCGGGATCCTCGTCGCCCCCTCGGTGACCGACCGTGCCCGAGAGCTGCTGGCCGAGAACGGGCTGGCACACGTCGCGGTCGAGCCGCCGACGGGAGACTCGACCCCGACAGCGGGGGAGCCGTCGCCGGCCGCCGACGACGAACGCTGACTCGGGGACGCATCGAAGGGTTTAATCGCCGGCTGGGCCTCAGAACAGCCAAGTAGCCATGTCTGACAAGCCCGCCTCCATGTACCGGGAGATCGACAAGCCGTCGTACACCCGGCGAGAGTACATCACCGGTATCCCCGGTTCGAAGATCGCACAGCACAACATGGGCGACCTGCAGGCGGACCCGCAGGACTACCCCGTGAAGATCTCCCTGCGCCCCGAGGAGACGCTGCAGATCCGCCACGGCTCGCTCGAGTCCGCGCGGCTCTCGGCCAACCGCCACCTGATCAAGGAGCTCGGCGAGGGCAACTACAAGATGGTCCTCCGGAAGTTCCCCCACCAGGTGCTCCGCGAGAACAAGCAGGCGACCGGCGCCGGCGCCGACCGTGTCTCCGACGGGATGCGGCAGGCGTTCGGGAAGCCGGTCGGCACCGCCGCCCGCATCAATCAGGGCGAGAACATCTTCACGGCCTACTGCGAGGTCGAGCAGGCCGACGCCGTGAAGGAGGCGTTCCGCCGCGCCTACAACAAGATGTCGCCGCCCTGTCGGATCGTCGTCGAGCGCGGCGAGGATCTGCTCGTTCGGTAACTTTCTCGCGGCTACCCGCCGTTCTCCGTTTCCCCCAGCGGCACGGTCAGCGTCCGGTCACTGGCGAACAGCACGAACAACGCGAACAGTGCGAACAGCGCCGGTTCGTCCGTCACGACGCCGAAGACGCCGAGGACGCCCAACACGCCCAGTCTGCTGACGGGGATCTCCATACGTGTCGATCAGTTGTTACCAGTGAAAAGCCGCCGGGTCGTTCCCGGCGCGCGGGAAGTCAGCGGGGGGAGCGTAGCGCCCTTCTTCCCCCCGCTCGAACTCGCTTGCATGCCGTACCAGCGCCTCGCCCGTCGGCTGGCCGATCCGCTCGCGCCGGCGGTGAGCACGCTCCCCGACGGGAGCGTCGACCGCTACTGTCGGCTCTCGGCGGGTGCGCTCGACCCCGTCGAGCGACGGCGCACGTTCGTCCGCGAGGCCGAGAGCGGCGGCCGGAAGGGGTTCGGGCTCGACCCCGAGTCGATCGAGCCGGGCGGCCAGTCAGTCAACGCCGCCCAGCAGGCCCACGCACTCGGCGCCGACGCGACCTGCTACGGCCACCTCGACGACCCCGAACCGGGCCGGAACACCTTCGCCGACCTGCCGTTCGACACCGTCTCGATGGGCCGGCCGGCGATCGTGAACGTGCTCGACTTCGACGACAGCGACCTGCTGCTCGTGGAGGCGTCGTCGGATCTCTCGACGTGGGGGCTGTCCGATCTCCGGGCGGCCGCGCCGCTGTCGTCGGTGTTCGGCACGGACGCGGTCGTCTGCACGAACTGGGTGTCGACGCCGGGGATGGCCGACGCGTTCCGCGAACTCGGCGACGAGTCGATCCCGCGCGTGCCGTTCGTGTTCGACCCCGGCGACGTGCTGGGAAGCGACCTCGGCGACCACCGCGAACTCCGCGAGGCACTCCGCGCGCTCGGGGAGAGCGTCGACGTGGTGCTCTCGGTGAACCGATCCGAACTCCACGCGATCGCCGCCGCGCTGCCCGAGCCGCCGGCGCCGCCGGTCGACGACGCTGATCGCGTGCTCGCGGTCCGGGATGCGACCGACGCTGCGGTGGTGAAACACGGGAAGGAGGAGGCCCTCGCCGCGACGAGAGCGGGGATCGTTCGCGTCGAGAACCCCGTCGTCGAGGACCGCCGGCAGATCGGCGGCGGCGACCGCTTCGCCGGCGGGCTGGCGATCGGACTCGGCGCGGGGTGGGGCTGGGAGGTCGCGCTCGCTTGTGGGAACGCGTGTGCGAGCCACTACGTCGCGACCGGCGACACCGCGTCGGCGGCGGCGCTCCGGGAGTGGCTCGACGAGCGCGGGATCGCTTAATCGAGTTCTTCGGTCGCGTCGCGCAGCAGCCCGTCGAGAATCTCCGGCGTCGTCGGGTGGAACGCCCGATCGGGGATCTCCCGGGCGTCGAGCCCCATCTCCACGATCACCTGCATCGTCTTGGCCATCACGTCGGCGTGGTAGTGCAGCCCCTGATAGCCGACGACCGTGCCGTCGCCGGCGACCACCAGTTCGGCGAGGCCGCGCGGGGCGTCTTTCGTCTTGAACACGCCGTCGTCGGCCGCCAAACGGCGGGTGACGATCGGGTCGTCGAGCGCCTCGCGGGCGGTTTCGGCGGAGTGGCCCACCCGGGCGTAGGGGTAGACCCCCGCAGCCGTGAACATGACGTGGTGGGGTGTGAACTCGAACGGCTCCAGCGCCTCGCCGCGGGCGTGGGCGAGCACGTTCTCGGCGGCCAGCTGGCCTTGCTCTTTTGCGATGTGGAGCAGCGGCTCCTTCCCGTTCACGTCGCCCGGGAGGAACACCGTCTCCGCGTCGGCGGCCTGCATCGTGTCCGCCACGAACCCGGGTTCGGGGTCGATCCCCGCGGTCTCCAGCCCCAGCCCGTCGACGTTCGGCCGGCGCCCGGTGAACAGGAACAGCTCCTCGGCCTCAATCACGCGCTCGTCGTCGCCGGCGTCCTCGCAGGTGAGGCGGACGCCGTCGTCGGTCGATTCGACTCGCTTCTCGTCGGTGTTGGTGAGGATCTCGACGCCGAACTCCTCGCGGTAGCACTCCAGAATCTCGTCGCCGAAGGCGGGCGGCGCGTCGTCGAGCGGCCGCTCGTCGTGCTCGATTACGGTCAGATCGACGCCCGCCTCCGCGAGGTAGGGGACCATCTCCAGCCCGACGTAGCCAAAGCCCATCACGACGCCGGAGTCGGGGAGGTCTGTCGCGTCAAGCACGTCCGCGGAGTCCATGTAGTCCACGTCGTCGATCCCGGGCAGGTCGGGGACGTTCACCGTGCTGCCGGTACAGACCGCGACGTAGTCGGCGTCGAGCGCCCGCGTGGGCTCGCTCTCGGGGCCGTCCTCGAACAGTTCCACGCGGTCGGCGCCGTCGAGCCGGGCAGTCGCGTGGACGAACTCCACGCCCGCGCGCTCGGCGAGATCGTGGACGTGGCCGCGGCGGTGTTCGGCGAATCCGAGGACGTGGTCGTCTTTGGTGTCGACAATCGAGTCGAGATCCATCTCGTGGGCGGGCCCGTCGAGGCGGTGGTCGGTGCGGGCCTGATAGCGGTGGGCAGCCGCCGAGAGCACCTCCTTCGAGGGCATACAGCCCCGGAGGATACAGAGTCCGCCGCCGGGCTCGCCGTCGTCAACGAGCGTGAGGCGGTCGATCTCCCGACCGACGTGGTCGGCGAGGCCGTCGGCGACGGCGACGCCGGCGCTGCCGTAGGCACCGATGATGACGACGTGCATACGTCCCGCGACGGGTGTCGGGGTAAAAGAGCTACTCCCCTACTCCGTCAGCGGGAGGACGATCCCGAACAGGATCGGGCTGAGGACGAACGCCAGCAGCCCGACCCCGGCAACGACGAGGAACAGCGTCTCTTCCCACGCGGGGACCGACACGTAGTTTTCCGCGGCGTAGCCACCAATCTCGCCCACGAACATGAGGGCGAGGCCGAGCAGGACGCCGCGTTTCACGAACGACGGGTAGTCGATTGATCCGTATCTGCCCATCTCGGGTCGGCTGTGGGCGCGTCTCGACATACGTCTTTCGAGGGCGTAACGTATATGCTTCCCAACGCGTACTCCGTGGCATGGCTTCCGGCATCGCGGAGATGGCGATCGAGATCGGCACGCTGCTGGCCTACGCGGCGCTGTCGGGCGTACTGACTTACGCCGGCGTGCTCTCCGAGCAGTCGGCGGTCGAAACGTTCGCCGGCGGCCCGACGCCGCTTGCGGTCTGGTTTCTGGTCCTCGGCGCGGCCGCGATCTACGGCGGTATCGTGCTGGTGGGCCGGGAACTGTTCGTGGCGCGCCTGCTGGCGCTGGTGAACTGAGCTACTGCGTCTCCATTTCGCGTTCGAGTTCGCGCAGACGCTCGACGCGGTTCTCCGTGGTCGGGTGGGTACGGAACAGCTTGCCGACGACGCCGGACTTGATCGGGATGACGAAGAACGCGTTCATCTCCGCGCTCTCGCGGAGGTCCTCGTCGGGCACGCGATCCATGCTGCCGTCGATCGTCATCAGCGCCGACGCCAGCGCCGAGGGCTTGCCCGTGATCGCCGCGCCGCCGCGGTCGGCCGCGAACTCGCGGTAGCGCGAGAGCAGGCGGATCAGCAGGAACGAGAGCACCCAGACGGCGAAGGAGGCGACGACCGCGACGAGGACGGGCGCGCCGCCCTCGCGGTCGCCGCCACCGCCACCGAACAGGAAGCCGAACCGGACGACCATGAACGCAAGCGTCGAGAGGAACGAAGCGATGGTCATCACCATCACGTCGCGGTTCTTGACGTGGGCGAGTTCGTGGGCCAGTACGCCCTCCAACTCCTCGTCGTCGAGCGTTCGCAGCAGCCCCCGGGTCACGCAGACGGTCGCGCTCTTCTTCGACCGCCCGGCCGCGAACGCGTTGGGGACGTCCGTGCCCGCGACGGCGACGGTCGGCTTGGGTAGGTCGGCCTGCTGGCAGAGTCGCTCGATCGTCGCGTGCAGTTCGGGGTACTCCTCGCGATCGACCTCGTGGGCGCCCATGCTCCGCAGCGCGAGCTTGTCGCTGAAGAAGAACTGGCCGACCATGAACAGCCCCATCACGACGACGATGCCGCTCAGGCCGAGGTCCGTCAGCGAGAGCACACCGATGAAGACGACGTAGAGGAGGCCCAGCAGCAGCATGGTGCCGGCCATGCGCGCCCGGAGCCCCCAGTCCGCTTTCCACTCCATATCGGTGAATGGGTGTTCAAGCGTTTAAACCCCACCCTGCCGGCCCGCGAGCCGAACCCCTATACGCCCGCCGGCACAGCCCCAGGTATGCGACTCGCACGGATCGAGACCGACAACGGCGTGGTGGCGGGGGAGTACGTCGACGGCGCGGTCGAAAGCGACGGGGAGCGCTACGTGGTCGGGGAGGACGGCGAACTCGCGCCGCCGTGTGAACCCTCGGCAGTCTACTGCATCGGCCGGAACTACGCCGAGACGCTCGAACAGAAGGGGTACGAGCGCCCCGAACAGCCGACGTTCTTCATCAAGCCACCGGCGTCGGTGATCCCCCACGGGGCGCCGATTCCGTACCCGACCTTTTCGGAGGAAGTGACGTACGCGGGCGAGCTCGCGGCCGTGATCGGCGAACGGTGTCACGACCTGACGCCGGAAGAGGCCAAGGGGGTGGTTCGGGGGTTCACGATCATGAACGACGTGGACGCGCTGGACCAGCCCGGGCTCACCTCGCGGAAGGCGTTCGACGGCTCCGGGCCGCTGGGGCCGTGGATCGAGACGGACGTGGACCCGCGGGGGATCGATATGTACACCGAGATCGACGGACAGCGCCGGCAGGAGGCGAACACGGAGCTGATGCTGTGGGGGCCGTACGAGCTGCTCTCCTTTCTCTCGGAGCGGTTCACGTTCCGCCCCGGCGACGTGGTGGCGTTCGGGAGCCCGGGGAACCCGGGGACGATCGAGCCGGGGAGCGAGGTGGAGATCTGGTACGAGGGGGTCGGGACGCTGCGTAATTCGGTGGAGTAGTTTGGTTCGGTCGGTGAGTTGCGGTTGGTGGCAGTTTTGACGGCGACGATTGCTTTGCCGGTTCCTGGGTCCGCGACACCAGTTCGATCGTTGGTAACTGGGACAGCAACCGCAACAGCAGCTCGATCGTTGGCACCTTGCGACCGCAGTGCGCCGAGCACGAGGCTCGGCGCAGCACCGAGTCCCCACCCCTCCCCCCGCGAGCGCCACGTTGGCGCTCGCGAGGCGTCCACTGCCACCGCACCGCTGTGGGGGCCGACGCGAAGCGCGAGCCCCTCCGTGGGCGAGCCAGCGCGAGGGACGAGGGAGCGAAGCGACCGAGTCGGCTGGGGAGGCCTGTGGGCTGTGCCGGGCGGTGCGGTCGCAAGTGGTCTAGCACCGAGATGCTGTTGCTGTCGCTGTTCGCGGTGCCGACTGGCCCCCACAAAATCAACACAAGCCACCGCCAAACCCACAGCGCGGTCCTTATCAGTCCGAACCGACCACTCACCGATAATGAGTAAGTCCGGCGAGTTCTGCCCTCGCTGCGGCGACGACGTGCCCGAGCGCCCCGAGCCGCTCCCCGGGGAGCCGCGGGACCGCGACGCCGCACTCTGTGACGCCTGCTACTTCGAGCAGTTCGACCTCGTCGACGCCCCCGACCGCATCGAAGTGCTCGTCTGCTCGCGCTGTGGCGCGGTCCACCGCGGCAACCGCTGGGTCGACGTGGGGGCGAAAGACTACACCGACGTGGCCGTCGACGAGGTCGCGGAAGCGCTCGGCGTCCACCTCAAGGCCGAACAAGTCCAGTGGGGCGTCGACCCCGAGCAGGTCGACCAGAACACGATCCGTATGCACTGCACGTTCTCGGGGATCGTCCGCGACACGCCCGTCGAGGAGCAGGTCGTCGTCCCCGTCAAAGTCTCCCGCGGGACGTGCGAGCGCTGTGGCCGGATCTCCGGCGGCTCCTACGCGGGTGAGGTGCAGGTCCGCGCCGAGGAGCGCGAGCCCACCAGCGACGAACGGGAGCGCGCTATGGAGATCGCCAACGAGATGGTCCGGGAGCGGGAGGCCGACGGCGACCGCGAGGCGTTCGTCACCGAGGCCAAGGAGGTGAAAGACGGCGCCGACATCAAGCTCTCGACGAACAAGCTCGGCCGCGCGCTGTCGAAGCGCCTCGTCGAGGAGTTCGGCGGCGAGTTCGAGGAGTACGCCACCCTCGTCACCGAGGACTCCGACGGGAACGAGGTGTACCGCGTGACGTTCTCGGTCCGGCTACCGCGCTATCGGCCGGGCGAGATCATCGACCCCGAGGACGGCGACGGGCCGGTGATCGTCACCTCCGTCCGCGGGAACCTCAAGGGAACGAGACTCGCCTCCGGCGAGCGCTACGAGGCCCGCTTCGACGAGGGCGACGCGCCCGACGCGCTCCGACTTGGGGATCGCGACGACGCGACCGACACGACCGTCGTCGCCGTCGAGGACGAGCACGCGGTGCAGGTGCTCGACCCCGAAACGTTCGAGACCGTGAGCATCCCGCGCCCGAAGTTCTTCGACACCGACGCCGACGAGGTGGCGGTGCTGAAGTCCCGCTCGGGGCTGCATATGGTGCCCGAGGACGACGCCGCGTAGGCCGAACCCGGGAGACTGACGCCGACGCGGAAGCTTAAGCCGCTGGAACGATCTCCTCCGATATGGACTGGAAGCAGCTGCTCGCGATCACGATGGTCGCCCTGATGCTCGGCTCGTCGATGGCGTACGCGCTGGCGCTCTGAACGCGGCTACGGCCGGTACTCGCGGTTTATCGCGTCGAAGATCCAGCCGAGGACCGGCCGGCTGGTCCCCGCTGGCCGTTCGACGGTCCCGTCGGTCCACCGATCGTAGCGGTAGCGCTGCCAGTCCGTCCCGTTCCCGTTGGCCGTACGGACCGTGATCGACCGGAGCCAGCCCGACTCGGCGTCGACGGCCACGGTGACGTTGGCGTCGAAGGACTCGGGCGGCGCCGACGCGTTCTCCGAACTCCCGAGCAGGCGGCTCGCGATCGTGTCGTTGTCGGTCCGGAGCCGGATCGTGCCGTTCTCTGCGGAGACGGTGGTCTCCACGTCGTCGCTCGCGAGTGTCGCCGCCAGATCACGCCGGTCGAGGCGGTCGGCGTCGACCCAGAGGTTTAGCGCCCGGGACTGGCTCCGGTCGGGGTTCTCGGGGAACTCGGTGAACGTCGCGCTGACTTCGTCGGCGTACACGTCCGGGCCGGCGCCGAAGTACCCCTCGCCGTTGGCGACGGCGTACTCGCGGTCGCTGCGCTCGACAGTGTACCGGAGGAACACGCAGCCGCTGCCCCGCCGGGTCACGTTCTCGCGGTCACACGGTGTGATCCAGTCCATTTGGTAGTCGTTGGTCCCCGTTGCGTTCAGCGCGTCCAGCGCGACCTGCTCCGGCGGCGCGTCGGTGTCGACCGACTGCGGCTCCGGCGGCGAGTAGAACGGGTCGGCGATCCCGATAGCCCCCATGAGTAACGCGGTGAGGACGGCGGCGATCGCCATCCGGCGGACGATGTCTTCGCCGAAGCGAGCCCGGAGGGCGTCGGTGAGGCGGCTCATCCGTCACTCCACACATCTGAAAGAGGGTGGTTCTCACGCTTCTCGGCTTCGGCCTCGGTCTTGTTCGACGGCGAGTCGCTTCCGGTCCCGGACGACGCCGCCGACGACGAGCGCGAGGACGAACCGGACGCCGTTCCGGTCGAACCGCCGGACTGCCGTCGGTTACTCCGGTCCGAACCCTCTGTCGACCCGACAGTCGGGCTGGCGTCGACGCCCGCGAGCGCGGCGGCGGGGTCGGCCGCGGGAAGATCCGGCCGGGAGATGCGGTCGACCTGCTCCTGGAACCACCCGGGGATGTCCGTGCTCGTGCGGTCGAACAGCTCCAGCAGCGAGTCGTCCGCGAGGTACGTCGCGCCGTAGTCGTCGGGCGACCGCACGACGCGCCCGCAAGCCTGAATGACGGTCCTGAGCGCGGCTCGGTAGTACCACGCCCACTGCCCCTCTTCGAGGCGCTGTTCGACTCGGGAGTCCTTGGTGTTGAGGTACGGCGCCTTACAGAGCACCTGCCAGCGACAGAGGTCGTCCTCCAGATTGAGCGCCTCCTCCATCTTGACCGAGAGGAACAGTTCGGGCTCGTCGCTGGCCTTCCACGCCTCCAGTTGGGCGTCGCGGTTCTCCCGGTCGTGCACCCTGAGGCGGCCGGCGACGCCGAGTTCGGCGAGCCGGTCGGCGAGCCGCTCCTGAATCGCGTAGGAGTGGCAGTGGATCAGCCCCTTCTCCTCACTGTGTTTCGCCATCAGCCGGACGATCAGGTCGGCGATCTTCGGCAGCGTCTCGTCGCGGTGTTCGTACGTCATCTTCCCCTGTGTCACGTCGTACAGCGGGCGGTTCTCGACGGGGAACGTGTGGCCGACCTCCACGAGCGCGACTTTCTCGGGATCGAGGCCGACGCCGCGGCAGAACGCCTCCTTGTTCAGGATCGTCGCCGACAGCAGCGCGAACTTCGAGCCGCGGTCCCAGACGGTGTGCTGGAGGTACTTCGCCGGGTCGAGGGGCTTGATCGTGATCGGGCCGCCGGCGCCGTCGGGCTGGTCGACGACCCACGTCGTCGGCGACTGCGCGTCGCGGTAGTCCTCCGCGAAGTAGGAGAGCTCGCTGATGAGCTCCTGCAGCCGATCCCGGCGGGCGGCCTCCTCGGGCGTGAGCTCGGGCTTCGCGAGCAGTTCGTCCTTCTCGGCCTCGCAGCGTTCGAGCAGCTGTTCGGCGAAGCGGACGGCGCCCTCGACGGGGTCGCCCGTCGCGGCGGTCACGTCCGGCACGTCCACCTCGTCCCAGATCGGCACTCTGCGGGGTGTGAGTTCCACGGCGGCGTACATCTCTGCCCACTCCGCGAGCCCGTGGGCCTCGTCGACGACGCACACGTCGCGCATCCGGAACACGTCGCTGCCGGCTGTCTGCATGAAGTACGCGAGCGTCATCGCCGCGATCGGTTGGTTGCTCGCGATCGCCCGGTCCGAGAAGTACGGGCAGCGGTGCCGGACCGTGCAGTCAAAGCCCTTCTTGCGGACGCAGGGAGCTTGATCGACTGGGGTGTCGTGCTCGCCGGGGAGGATGCAGTCGTAGTTGTTCTTCCCCCGGATCACTCGGAAGTCCTCGAGCAGGTCGTCGGCCTCCACGTCGTCCAGTTGGCTGACCTGCGGCGTGGTGTAGTAGGCGCCCGTGGGCTGGGCGGGGTCGGCCTCCTCGACGGTCCGGGCGGCGCCCATGATTGACCGCGCGAGGAGGGATTTGCCGCTGCCCGTCGGCGCGCGCACGAGCACCACGTCGTTCCCGGCCGCGAACGCGTCGCGGATGTCCGCGAGCGCCTGCTCCTGATTGCCGCGGAAGGAGGGCGCGGGGAACGAGTCGGGGATGCGGGCGGGATCCACTCTGTGTAGTGGTACGCGGTCGGGCGGATCAATGTAGCGAACGTGAACCGCGGCCGCGCCGGGGAAGCCAAAAGAAACATTAGTCAGTGATACAACTGAGTAATCAATGGCGCGAACCCAGCTTCAACGGGCCCGCGACGGCGAACTGACGGCCGCGATGGAATGAGTGGCCGAGCGGGAGAATCGCGATCCCGAGTTCGTCCGCAAACAGGTCGCCGACGGGCAGGCGGTGATCCCGAACAACCACGGTCACGAGTCGATCGACCCGATGATCATCGGCCGGGAGTTCGCCACGAAGGTGAACGCGAACATCGGTAACAGCGAGGAGACGAGCGGGCTGGAGGGGGAACTGGAGAAGCTCCATACCGCGGTTCACTACGGGGCGGACACGGTGATGGACCTCTCGACCGGCACGAACCTCGACGAGATTCGCGAGGCGAACGTGGCGCACTCGCCCGTCCCCGTGGGAACGGTCCCGATCTACGAGGCGATCAAACACGTCGACGACCCGACCGAGCTCACGGCAGATCTGCTGCTCGACGTGATCGAGAAGCAGGCGGCACAGGGCGTCGACTACATGACGATCCACGCCGGCGTGCTGATGGAACATCTCCCGTTGACGGACGGCCGGAAGACCGGGATCGTCTCGCGGGGTGGGTCGATCCTCGCCCAGTGGATCGAGGAGAACGGGATGCAGAACCCACTGTACACGAACTTCGAGGAGATCTGCGAGATATTCGCCGAGCACGACGTGACGTTCTCGCTGGGCGACGGGCTCCGGCCCGGCTCGCTGGCCGACGCCGGCGACGACGCCCAGTTCGCGGAGCTCGAGACGCTGGGGGAGCTCACGCGGACCGCGTGGGACCACGGCGTGCAAGTGATGGTCGAGGGGCCGGGACACGTCCCGATGGATCAGGTGGCCGAGAACGTCGACCGCCAACAGGAGCTCTGTGACGGCGCCCCCTTCTACGTGCTCGGACCGCTCGTCACCGACGTCGCACCAGGGTACGACCACATCACGAGCGCCATCGGCGCGACCGAGGCGGCACGGGCCGGCGCCGCGATGCTGTGTTACGTCACGCCCAAGGAGCATCTGGGCCTCCCGGAACGGGAGGACGTTCGCGACGGGCTGGCCGCCTACCGGATCTCCGCCCACGCGGCCGACGTGGCCAACGATCGGCCGGGCGCCCGGGACTGGGACGACGCGCTCTCGGAGGCGCGCTACGAGTTCGACTGGCGCCGGCAGTTCGACCTCGCGCTGGATCCCGACCGTGCCCAGTCGTACCACGACCAGACCCTCCCCGGAGACAACTACAAGGAGGCACGGTTCTGCTCGATGTGCGGCGTCGAGTTCTGCTCGATGCGGATCGATCAGGACGCCCGCGAGGCCGACGGCGAGATGAGCGAGATCGACGACACGACCGACCTCGACGACTCCCCCGCCGCGGCGGTGAACCTCCCGCCGGTCGGGAGCCACGACACGAGCGGGGTCCCCGAGGAGATCGAGATCGACGGCGTCACGTTCACGCCCGAAGCGTCACACACCGACGACTGAGCTACCGAGGGTCGAACCGCTCCGACTATCGAACCACGTCCGCCGCGACGCTTCCGAACCCCTCGACTTCGGCACGCACGCGATCGCCCGGCTCGATCACGCCCGCGCCGGGGGTGCCCGTCGAGATCACGTCGCCGGGTTCCAGCGTCATCACGTCGGAGTGGAACGCCACCAGCTCCCGCGGCGGGAACTCCATGTTCTCGACGACGTTCTCCGCGACCGTCTCGCCGTCGACGACCGTCCGGACGGTGGTGTCCGAGAGATCAGCTCCCGCCTCGGGCATCGCGAGATGCGGACCCAGCACGAGGAACGTATCGAAGCTCTTCGAGCGCGTGAGGAACCGGGGGTTGCGCTGGAGCACGTCTTCGGCGGTCATGTCGATCACCGGGGCGTAGCCGGCGATCACGTCGTCGGCCTCATCGGCGTCGACGTTCCGGCAGGTCCGGCCGATCACGACCGCGAGCTCGGCCTCCGCGGTCACGCGTTCGCTGATCGACTCGGGCGGGAGGCGGATCGGCCCGCCCGGGCCGGTCGCGGCCGTTTTCGGCTTGAAGAAGCTCGCCGGCTCCTCGGGGGCGTCCTCCGAGAGATCGCCGGCGTGTTCGACGTAGTTGAGGCCGATCCCGAACAGCTTGCCCGGCTCCCCGGTGAACGCGCCCAGCGAGCGCGTCTCCCGTGAAATCCTGTCGGCGGTCGCGGCGTCCGGGGAGGGGAGCGTCCCCGCGGCCGCGGCCGGGAGCGCCTCGCGAACGCTCGCGTGCTCGGGCGTCGCGGCCGAGAGCGGGACGAAGCCGTCGTCGTCGCCCAGCAGGGGTTCGCCGTCGGCGGTTCGTGCGAGATAGCGCATCAGCGCCACCCCCGCGTCGAGTCGGCAGCGTGTGGGCCAGTCGCCATACACGAGGCTGTGCCGCGGGGGCCATCAACGTCCCGGACCGGGCAGACGGGGGGAGGGAACAGGGTTTTGTGTTCTCACCGCGAGGTGTGCGTATGAAAATGGAGGAGCCCACGAACGAAGCCCTGGACTCCGCCATCCCCGTCGGCGAGCTCGCTGCCGGAAAGAGCGTGCTCGTTCGGGGGCCCGCGATGTCCGGGAAGTACGATCTGCTCCTCCGCCTGCTCGGCTCGCTCGCGGACTGTTCGATCTTCGTCTCCACCAGCCGGCAGAGCCGCGGCGCCCGGGAGGACTTCGCCGCCTACGGCGACCCCGACTGCTTCGGCGTCGTCGACTGCGCCAGCCGAGTACAGGGGCAGGCCAACGGCGGCGGCGAGCTCGTCCGCTACGCCTCCTCGCCGAAGAACCTCACCGAGGTCGGCGTGAAGTTCACAGATCTCGTCGACCAGTTCCAAGACGACGGCGTCGAGCACGTCGCCGTCGGCCTCTACTCGCTGTCGGAGCTGCTGATGTACAGCGACACCGAACAGGTGTACCAGTTCCTCCGCGTGCTGCTCGCCGAGGCCGGGGGGATGGGCTGGCCGACCGTCGCCGTGATCGACGACGACGCCGCCGGCGAGCAGGCGGTCAGCACGCTCACCCAGCCGTTCGACGCCGTGATCACCACCCGACGCGACGACGACGGGCGATCGTTCCGCTACCGGGACGCCGAGACCGAGCCGGGCGAGTGGGTCGCGTTCTGAGCCCGCCGATTCGCCCCACTTTTGCCGCCGCCGCGCCAACCACGGACAATGGCCGATTTCGACCCCGAGACGTTCGAGGAGGAGAAGTACAGCGAACACTTCGCCGAGCTCCAGCGCGCCTACAAGAACGCGTTCGAGACGATGAACGGACAGTACGACTCGGACCTGATCCACGCGATCGACCAGCAGGTGCTCAACGAGTCCGAACCCCACTTCGCCGACGGCGGCTTCGAGGTAGAACTCCCCGAGAACCCAACGGATCGCGTGACTGCGGTCGATGCCGACGCCGAGACGCTGACCGAGACGCTCGATCGCTACACCGACGAGATCGTCGCCGAACTCCACGAGCTGTTCGGCGTCGAGCGGGCCGAGAACGAGGCCTGAGCCGGGTATCGAACGTGTTCGGGCCGCCCCGAACCAAAGGCATAAGCCGCCCGCTCGCGAAGTGAACGTATGAGCACGGAGAGCCAGTCCGGCGACGACCTTCGCGACCGCATCAGCAACTTCCTGCGTCGCAACTTCCCGCAGATTCAGATGCACGGCGGTTCGTCCTCGATCACCCACCTTGACCGCGAGGAGGGTGTGGTGCACATCCAGCTCGGCGGTGCGTGTTCGGGCTGCGGTATCTCCCCGATGACGATCCAGGCGATCAAGTCCCGGATGGTCAAGGAGATCCCCGAGATCGAGAAAGTCGAAGCCGACACGGGCATGGGCGGCGGCGCCGACGGCGACCTCGGCGGCACCGGCGGCGACAGCATGAGCCCCTCTTTCCCGGGCGAGGGCGACGACGACGGCGAGGACGACGAAGGGCCGCAGGCTCCGTTCTAACGCTCGCTCGTCGAGTTCCCGTGTTTTCGACCGCGTAGCGGCGCCGCCGGACTACCACGCCTTTTCAGTACGGAGCGTCAACCCATCCCCATGAGCGAGGAGTTCGACAAGGAGGCCGAACGGGAGAAGCTCCGCGAGAAGTTCGAGAAGGACGAGGAGAAACGCCAAGAGACCCAGCGGATGAGCGAACTCCTGCTGCAGGGAGCGACGATGACCAACGAGCACTGCGAGAACTGCGGCGACCCGCTGTTCCGCGACGGCGGGGAGACGTTCTGCCCGACCTGCAGCGGCGCTGGCGGGCAGGAGCAGCCAGCGGAGAGAGGGGTGGCGGAACCGCAGCAGGCAGCCGAAACACAGCAGGCGGCGCAGTCACAGCAGCCGGCACAGCCGACGGCTGAGGCACCTCAAAGCCCCGAACGAACGAACGGGAGCGAGCCGGCGCCACAGCCCGAAACCGGCGGCAGTGCCGACGTCGGGCAGCAGGCCGAACCGAGTGCGAACGGGCAGCCGGCGCGAGGACAGCGAACGGCCGCACCGACGACCACCGACGCCGCGGGGCCGCGGGCCGAACTCCAGCGTGCGGTGACGACGACGGCACGGAACGCGACTCAGGCCACCGACCCCCGGACGGCGAAGGAGTGGCTCGAAGCCTCGAAGGAGGCCGCGGAGGCACTGGCGGCGCTGGAGCAGTAGGTGTTCGGTGTAACACGGCGACGGCATGGGTTCCGGTGCTGGGACACGGAGGTCCCAGCAGGTCACGAGCCGTGTTCGGTGTAACACGGCGACGGCATTGGTTCCGGTGCTGAGACACGGAGGTCCCAGCAGGTCACGAGCCGTCACCAGAACGCTTCGCGTTCTGGTTGGCGGACGAGGATCAAAGATTCTCGTCAACGTCGCCGGTGTACTCGCTCCCGACGACCTCCCTGAGTCGGTCGGCGGTCACCTCGCCGATGCCGTCGACGTCCATGAGGTCCTCCCGCTTTGCGGTCATCACCGCCTCGACCGTTTTGAACTCCTCCAGCAGCGCCCGTGCCGTGACGGGGCCGATGTCGGCGACGCTGCCGACGACGTACTCCTGCTGTTCGGCCAGCGTCTTCCCCGACTTCTCGCCGTGGACGGACACCGTGCGGTCGCTCTCTTCCTGTTCGCGGCTCGCGACCACTTCGAGCAGGTCGGCGGTGTCGTCCTCGTCCTCGGTCCGGAGCACGCTCGCATCGAAGTCGATCGCCAGCGAGGAGAGCGCACCGCGGATCGCGTTGGGGTGGACGTTGCGCTCGCCGTAGAGGTCCTCGCCTTCGAGGATCACCACGGGCCGGGCGTACGCCCGCGAGAGGTCGCCCACCTGCTCGAACATCGAGCGGTCGCCGCCGGTCAGGGTGTCGAGGAAGTCCGCGACCGACTTGCGCTCGACTGCAACGCGGTCCGAGAGCACGTAGTCGCCGACCTCCAGCGTTTCGAGGCGGGTCCGGATGCCCTCCCGGCGGGAGAGCTCCTTCGCGATCGGCGAGTCGAGTTCGCGCTGGTCGACGACGACCTCGATCTCGTCCTCGTCGGGGTCGGAGTCAGCGGTCGCGACGACGCCCTCGGCAGTATCGTCCTCGGTGGATTCACTCTCCTCGTCGTCCGCGGCGAAGTCGTCGAGCCCGGGGTCCAGTCGTTCCGCCCGCGAGTCGTCGCCCTCGTCGCCTCCCGCTGCTGGCGAGCCGTCGAACTGAGAGAGCGCCTGCTGGGCGTCGTCGAGCTCCTCCTCGACCTCGTCGGCGACGCCTTTCAGCTTCCGGAGCTCGTCCTCCATCTCCTGTTCGCGCCGGCGGGCGATCCAGAAGAAGGCCTCGTCCCGGGTGTCCTCAGCGAGCAGGACGACCACCTTCCCCTCGGCCTGTCGCCCGGTTCGGCCCTTGCGCTGGATTGACCGGATCGCGGTCGGCACGGGCTCGTAGAACAGCACGAGGTCGACCTCGGGCACGTCCAGCCCCTCCTCGGCGACGGAGGTGGAGACCAGCACCTCGAACTCGCCGTTGCGGAACTGATCGAGCCGTTCCTGCTGCTGTTTCTGGGTCATCCCGTCCGATCCTTCCTTGTCACCCTGTCCGACGAACTTCCGGGTCTCGAAGCTCTCACCGAGGAACTCGGTCAGCGCCTCGGCGGTGTCGCGGGACTCCGTGAACACGATGACGCGCTCGCCGTCGCCGATGCCCAAGGTTTGGGCGAGCAGGATCCGGGCCTGCGAGAACTTCGGGTGGAGCCCGTCGTACGTGTCGGCTTTCCGCATCGCGCGGCGGACTCGGGGGTCGCTCACCATGCGCTGGCTGGCCTTCGACGCCCCGGAGGAGCGGGCGTCCTCGCGCTGGCGTTCGAAGTAGCGGCGGACCGACTCGACGGACTGCGTCTCGACCAGCTCGACCGCGCGGCGGAGCTTCATCACCTCCGCGTGGGTGCTCATCCCCTGATACCCCTCGCTCTGGTCGTTGTTGATCAGCTTCTGCAGTTCGGCGCGCATCCCGTTGAGCTTCTTCTGGGAGAGGTCCGGCTGGGTGGTGTTGGTGACCCCGAGCTCCTTGAGATCCTCCAAGCGCTCGGTGATCACCTCGTTCAGTAGCTCCCGCATCTCCAGAATCTCGTCGGGGAGGTCAACGCGCTCCCACTGGACGTCGGTGTCGTGGGTGAACTCGTCGACGTCGGCGTCCTCCTCCGTCATCACCTCGACCTCGGTCAGCCCGAGGTTCTCACAGACCTGCAGGATCTCCTCCTCGTCGCCGCCGGGCGAGGCCGACATCCCGGTCACGAGCGGGTTCTCGGCGTCGGCGTGGTAGCGCTCGGCGATGTAGACGTAGGCGTAGTCGCCGGTTGCGCGGTGACACTCGTCGAACGTGAGGTGGGTCACGTCCGACAGCGAGATGCGGTTGCCGACGAGGTCGTTCTCGACGACCTGCGGCGTCGCGATGACGACCCGCGCGGACTGCCAGAGTTCGGCGCGGTCCTCGGGGCTCACGTCGCCGGTGAACACGACGATCTCCTCCTCGGGGATCTGGAGCGCCTCGCGGTAGAACTCGGCGTGCTGCTGGACGAGCGGCTTCGTCGGCGCCAACATGAGTGCTTTGCCGCCGACGTCGTGCAGCCGTTCGGCGGTGACGAGCAGCGAGACGGTCGTCTTCCCGAGGCCGGTGGGGAGACAGACCAGCGTGTGGGCGGCCTTCGCGGTGCCGGCCAGTTCGAGCTGGTAGCGCCGCTGTTCGAGGAAATCGGGGGTCAGCAGCGGGTGGTCGATCCGGCCGACGTCGTCGGTGGCCGCCATTTAGCGGTACTGGGGCGCGCTCGCCGATAAGCGTTCGGCGAGCGAGGTGGAACTGAAACGAGGGTGTTCGAGCCTCAGACGATCTGCTCGCCGTCGTCGTCGTAGACACGGATGGCGTCGACGGGGCAGGCCCGCGCGGCGAACTTCGCGTCCAGTTCCGCGTCCGCGGGCACCTCGCGGACGAACAGGTCCTCCTCGGCTTCCTCGCTATCGGCGAGGACCGCCTTCCCGGCGTCCTCGTCGCGCTCGAAGGCGTCCCACTCGGCGACGCACTGGAACATCCCGATACAGGTGTCGTGATCGTACTCGATCCGCATGGGCGGACGGTTGTGCGGGCGGTGCTAAGTGGTTGGCGTCGTCCGGCGCACGACCGGGTCGGCGACGGATCCAGCCTCAGCGGCGCTCGACGCGCATCGGCATCCCGTTCCGGGGGTGGGCCGTCAGCGTCGGCAGGAGTTCGAGCGGGGTGTCACCCTCGTACGTCAAGCGGAAGCGGCTGGCCGTCGTCGCGACGATGGAGCGGGCCTCCAGCATCGCGAGATGCTTGCCGATGCAGTGGCGCGGCCCGCCGCCGAACGGGAAGTACGCGAAGCGCGGGCGCTCCTTCGCCCGCTCGGGGCGCCAGCGCTCGGGGTCGAACGTCTCTGGGTCCTCCCAGTGGTCGTCGGAGCGGTGGACCGCCCACTGGGGGAGCATGATCGCCGCGCCCTCGGGGATCGTGTAACCCCCGACCTCGACCGGCTCCCGGGGCTCCCGGAAGATGGTGTACACCGGCGGGTAGAGCCGCATCGCCTCCTTGATCACCCACTCGGTGTACTCCAGTTCCCGCACGTCCGCCATCGTCGGGCGGCCGTCGTCGACGACGGCGTCGACCTCCTCGTGGAGGCGTCGCTCGACCTCGGGGTGCTCGGAGAGCAGGAACCACGTGTACGTCAGCGTCAGCGCGGTGGTGTCGTGGCCCGCAAGCAGCATCGTCATCATCTCGTCCCGGAGCTGTTCGTCCGTCTGTTCGCCGTTGGATCGGGCCCGCATGAGTACCGAGAGGAAGTCCATCGGCGCGTCGGGGTCGTCGTCCGAGCCGACGTCGCCGCGGCGCTGGGCGACGATGTCGTCGATGACGCCCTCCAGTTCGGCGACGGCGGCGTCGAACTCGGCGTCGCCCGGCATCGGCACCCACTCCGGGAGCGCGAACCGAACGGGGTCGGGCTCGAACCGCATACCGAGCGGCTCCAGCTGCTCGCGGACGTGCTCCAGCCGGTTCCGGGAGAGCTCGACGCCCATCATCAGGTCGAGGATCACGTCGATGGTGACCGTCGTCATCTCCTGTTCCACGTCGAGGCGGTCGCCGTCGGCCCAGTCGGCGAGGCGGGACTCGGTGTGGTCGACGATCCGGTCGGCCATCCCCGAAAGCCGGGCCATGTCGAACGCCGGCTGGGCGAGCGTGCGCTGCTGGCGCCACGTGTCGCCCTCGCTGAGGAGGAGCCCGTCGCCCAACAGGTCGCCGAGCGCGTCGTCCTGAAACGCCGGCTTGCCGAAGCGCTCGGCCTCGGAGACGAGGATCCGCTCGATCGCCGTTGGATCGGTGACGACGTAGGTGTCCAGCGGCCCCATGTCGAACCGGCTCACACCGCCGTAGGCCTGTTCGAGCCCCGTGACGAACCGGAACGGGTCGCGGGCGTACTGGTGACTGCTCCCGAACACGGGCTGACCCTTGGGACCGGGCGGCGTTCGCGACATTGTTCGTTGTACGTGCTAACCGGGCATAAACCCCGGTTTCGTGTCAGAGAAGAGCGGTGGATTGGGCCGCTACTCGTCGCCGTTACCGTACCTTCGTCACGGGACGGTTGTCCCTCACCGTCACCGTACCTTCGTCACGGGACGGTCGACCATCACCGTCACCGGACCTTCGTCCCGGGCTCGGCGCCGTCCTTCGTCGTCAGCAGGTCGGCCTCCTCGCCGGCGGCGAGCACCATCCCGTTGGACTCGACGCCAAACAGCTCCGCCTGCTCCAGGTTCGCGAGCACGATCACCGACTCGCCTTCCAGTTCGTCGGCGTCGTGGAGCTGCTTCAGCCCGGCGACGATCTGCCGGGTCTCGACGCCAATGTCGACCTCCAGCCGCATCAGCTTGTCCGCACCCTCGATCCCCTCGGCCGACTCGATGCGGCCGACGCGGATGTCCAGTCCTTCGAAGGTGTCGAAGTCGATACGCTCGTCGATCAGGGGTTCGAGCTCGCTGTCGTCCATCTCGGTGTTCTCTTCGTCGGCTTCGTCGGCTTCGTCGTCCGCGGTCGCGTCCTCGATCTTCGCTTCGAGCGCCGCGTCGAGTTCGTCGACGCGGTCGTCCTCGATCTTCTCGAACAGCTCGTCGGGCTCGTCGAACGCGCCCGGCTCGGCATCGACGGCGTCGGTCTCGGCGGCGTGCACGTCGGCGTCGACGTTCAGCTGATTCCAGACCGTCTCGGCCTTCTCCGGGCAGATCGGTTCGAGCAGCACCGCGACCGCGGTCGCGACCTGCAGGCAGTCACGGATGACCTGTGCCTGCTCGTCGCTGCCGTCCTCCAACTGCCACGGCTCGTGCTGCTGGATGTACTCGTTGCCGAACTGCGCGAGTTCGACCGCGGCGTCGCCGGCGTTGCGCACGTCGTAGTCCGTGACGGCGTTCTCGAAGGCATCGACGGCCGCCTCGATCTCCGCCTGCACGTCGTCGCTCACCTCGGCGTCGGGCGTGCCGCCGAAGTTCCGCGCCGCGAACAGCATCGAGCGGTAGACGAAGTTGCCGACCGTGCCGACGAGTTCGCCGTTGACGCGCTCCTGGAAGCGCTCCCAGGTGAAGTCCAGATCCTGCTGGAACCCGCCCATCGTGGTGAGGTAGTAGCGCAGCAGGTCCGGGTGGAACCCTTCCTCTAAGTACTCCTCGGCCCAGATCGCGCGGTTCCGGCTGGTCGAGAGCCCCTTGCCGTCGATGGTGACAAAGCCCGTCGCACAGACCGCGCGGGGTTCTGCGTGACCCGTCGCGTGGAGCATCGCCGGCCAGAAGATCGTGTGGTGCTGGATGATGTCGCGGCCGATCACGTGGACGATCTCCCCGCCGTCGCCGCCGTCGCGGCCCCAGACTTCCTCCCAGTCGTACTCGTCGGCGCCGACGCGCTCGGAGTACTGCTTCGTGGAGGAGACGTACTCGATCGGGGCGTCGACCCAGACGTAGAGGACGAGGTCGTCGTCGCCGGGGTAGTCGATCCCCCAGTCCATATCTCGCGTGATACACCAGTCCTGCAGCCCCTCTTCGATCCACTCGCGGGGCTGGTTCTTGGCGTTGGAGGTGCCCTCGACGCGGTCGAGGAACTCCGAGAGGTAGTCCGCGAGTTCGGAGACGGCGAAGTACTTGTGCTCGCGCTCGCGGTACTCCGCGGGGTTGCCGGTGATCGTCGAGACGGGGTTCTCGATCTCGCCGGGTTCGAGGTGGCGGCCACAGCCCTCGTCACACTCGTCGCCGCGGGCCTGCTCGCCGCAGTACGGGCAGGTCCCCTCGACGTAGCGGTCGGGCAGGGGTTCGTCGGCCTCGGGATCCCACGCGACCATGATCTCGTCCTCGTAAACGTACCCCTCGGCCGCCAGCTCCTCGACGAACTCCCGGGTGATCTCGGTGTTCGTCTCGTCGTTGGTGCGGCCGTAGTTGTCGAACTCGACGTTGAACTTCGGGAACGTCTCCTCGTACTTCTCGTGGAAGGGCATCGCGAACTCCTCGGGGGAGATGCCCTGCTGGGCGGCACCGACGGCGATGGGGGTGCCGTGCATGTCGGAGCCGCAGACGTACGCCGACTGCTGGCCGAGTTTCTCGATCGAGCGATGCAGCGCGTCCGCCGCGGTGTACCCCCGGAGGTGGCCGATGTGGAGGTCGCCGTTTGCGTACGGCAGTCCACACGTCACCACCGCGGGACGGTCGGTCGGGAACTCCTCGTGACTCATCTGGGTGGAAGTTGTCGATGCGGGCCTAAAGCCCGCCGGTTTCGGTGGTCGAACGGTGCCCGGGAGCGAGAGGTTCACCGGGCGGCGCCGCCGCGTCTCTTCCCCCGCGCCGACGCCGAGACGGCTCCACCCGTCGCGACGGCGCAGGCATACCGCGGCGGCGAGTGAGGAACACGGGCGATCGGAGCGCCCCGCAGCGCAAAAAGCTCTCGGAGGTGTGAGAGCCACTCTCGACGGGCGACTCGTCGACGGTCGCCGGTTCGGGGGGTCAGTCGCTCGGCGGCGGCGAACGAGAAAAGCGCTATATAGCCCACCGGGGTATAGCCCACATGAGCGAGCTGGAGGAGGATCGGGTCCCCGAGGACACCCGGACCGAGATCATGGAGGCGACGTTCCGAGCCGTCAGCGAGCACGGCTACGCCGACCTCCGGATGCGCGACATCGGCGAGGAGATGGAGAAGACCCGCCAGATCATCCACTACCACTACGACGGGAAGTACGATCTGCTGGCGAACTTCCTCGAGTACATCATCGAGCAGTACGAGGGCAGCGTCGAGGTCGACCGGGACGTGCCGCCCTGTGAGGAGCTGAACATTCGTATCCGGCAGTGTCTGTTCGGGCCGGGGTTCGAGGAGTTCGACCACTGGGAGCGGATGAAAGTGTACCACGAGCTGTTCACCCACGCACAGAACGACGAGCGCCACCGCGAGATCTTCGACGAACACCACCAGCGTCTCCGGGGCAGCATCACGCAAGTGGTGGCCGAGGGGATCGAACAGGGCGACTTCCGGGACACCGACCCCGAGCGAACGGGCCAGCTTATCACCGACGTGATCCACGCGGCCCGAGAACGGAAGCTCTCGCTGGGCCACGACGACGCGCCGGAGCAGGCGCTGCAGGCCATCGAGGAGTTCGTCATCGACTCGCTGATCGTCGAAGAATAGGGGCGGGCGCGGCGACTAGTTCGTCTCGAGGGGCGGCAGCATCTCCTTGATGCGCTCGACGTCGACTTCGAGCCAGTCCGGCACTTTCAGCTCCTCGCCGTACTCCTCGACGTCCTGATCGATCCCGAAGCCGGGACCGTCGGTCGCGAACTCGAACACCGATCCGCCGGGCTCGGTGATGTACCGGGAGTGGAAGTAGTCCCGGTCCTTCGTCGAGGTGGTGTAGTAGCCGTTTTCGCGGAGGATGTCGCTGATCTCGTCTTGCTCCCAGTCGTTGGCGACGCGGAACGCGATGTGGAGGAACGTGCCGATACCCAGCACGCCGTTTGGCGCGTTCGGGCGGATCAGCACGTCGACTTTCCGGGCACACGGTGCGTCACCGGGCGCCTCGTACCGGACGCGGTCGCCGGCCTGCGGGTGGGTCGCCTCGCCGACGCGGTCCCAGCCCAGCGTCTCGAGCACGTCCATCGTGCCCGCGGGGTCCTTGGAGTGGACCGTCGCGTTGTACATCCCGCGGATGCCGTGCTCCTCGGGCACGTCGCTGCCGTCGGTGTACGCCTCGATCTCGGACTCCCCGGTGACGAGCTCGAAGGGGACGCCGTCGGGGCCCTCGAACGCGATCGCCGTCTCGTCGAAGCGCTCCTCGACGTCGTAGTCGATATCGTGGTCGTCGAAGCGGTCGGTCCAGAACTCGACCGACCCCTCCGGGATCGTCAGCCCGACGGAGCTGGTCTGGCCCTTGCCGACGAGCCCCTCCTCCATCGGCATGTTGGTCATCGGGAAGAACGTGATGATGGTCCCCGCCGTCCCCACCTCGTCGCCGTAGTAGAGGTGATAGATCTTCTCCGGGACGTCGAAGCGGACCGTCTCCTTCACGAAACGCATGCCGAGCACGTTCGTGAAGAAGTCGTAGTTGTCCTGCGGGTCGTCACAGAACGCCGTCACGTGGTGTAGCCCTGGTACGTCTGGCATGGTTCACCAACTGGTAAAACCGAGAACGTAATAATCGTTTGCATACCATACATTCACAAGCACGGCGATAGCGAAAGGTGCCCGTGGGTCCTTCAGGGGAGGACCGACTGCGGGTTCTCGTACACGACCTGCCGGATCGCGTCGACATCGACGCCGTGGCGGTACAGCTCGGCGATCGTCCGCTTGAACGCGAACACGTCGCTGCGCAGCACGCCGGCGCTGTCGGTCTCGACGAGGATGCGCTCGGGGCCGTACTCGGCGACGACCTCGGCGACGTCGGTCGGGGAGACGCCCAGTAGCCACGGGTAGCTGACGGTGAAGCTCAGGTAGCAGTCCGTGTTTTCGAGCACGTACGGCGCGATCTTCGGGTCCATGTGCGAGAGCACGACCTGCTCGTGGTCGAGCCCGGCCTCGTCGGCGAGTTCGGCGTCGATGTCGACGGCCTCCCGTTTGGGGTACTCCGAGGTGAGCACCGGCTCCTGCTGGCGCGCGAGATCGAGTTCGTAGCCGGGGAGGTTCCCGCTCTCGCGCTCGGGAAACTCCACGTCCTCCAAGTCTGCAGGCGTGTGGACGACCGCCGGGAGATCGTGGTCGGCGGCGACCTCGAACTGCCGGCGAGTGACCTCTTTTTGCTCCGCCAGCGACCAGCCAGCGACGTGCTGGGCCTCGGTGATCCCGATCTCGCCGATGGCGGCGACCTCGTCCAGCGCCGCGTACTCGGGGAGCACCTCCAGCAGTTCCTCGTAGTTCTCGACGCGAGCGCCGGTGTGGATACCCACGCCGACTTTCGCGTCGATGAGGTGGGACTCTCGGATCTGCGGCAGGCGGTTGAGCGCGTCGTCCCAGAGGTAGCGCACGTCCGCGGGCTGGACCGGCTTGTAGGGGGTCCAGTAGTACGCCGCGGCCATCGTCACCATCCCCGCACAGCCGCTCAGCGCGTAGCGCTCGCGGTCGTTCCAGGAGAGCGTGTGGGCGTGGTTGTGGACGTCGATCCACGGAATGCTGTGGAGCTCCGCGGGGATCGAGTCGAGCCCGTCGCCGCCCTCCAGATCGGTCGGTCGCTGTGTCGGGTACGACATCAGTCGGTGTACCGACAGTGGTTGGTGAGCTCCCCGACGCCCTCGACGCCGACGGTCACCTCGTCGCCGTCCTCCAGCAACACCTTCGGCTCGCGGAAGTAGCCGACGCCGTCGGGCGTGCCCGTGAAGATGACGTCGCCGGGCTGCAGCGTGAACGAGCGGCTACAGAACGCGATCAGCTTCCGGATCGGGAAGATCAGGTGTTCGGTGTTGGAGTCCTGCAGGCGCTCGCCGTTGACCTCCGTCCAGATGTCGAGATCGGTCACGTCGTCGATCTCGTCGGCCGTGAGGAAGTGGGGCCCCATCGGCGCGAACGTGTCGAGGCTCTTCCCCCGTACCCACTGCTCGTCCGAGAGTTGGAGGTCGCGGGCGGAGACGTCGTTGCCGACGGTGTAGCCCGCCACGTAGTCGAGTGCCTCCTCCTCGCTGACGTTCCGGGCCTCCTCGCCGATCACCGCCACGAGTTCGCCCTCGTAGTCGACCGCCTCGGTCAGGTCGGGGTCCCACTCGATCGCGTCGTCGGGGCCGGTGATCGAGGTGTTGAACTTCGAGAACACCAGCGGCACGTCGGGAATGTCCTCGCCGCCCTCGTCTGCGTGTTTCGAGTAGTTCAGCCCGATCGCGACGATCTTTCCGGGGTCGGTGACCGGCGACCGCGTCTCCAGAGAGTCGGGCGCGTAGATCGCGCGGTCGGCGTCGACCGCCGACTCGACCGCGAGTTCGGCCTTTTCCCGCCAGTTCTCGACCGTCAGCAGTTCCGTGAGCGTCGACGGGAGGTCGATCCCCGTCGCCGCGCCCGCTTCGGGGAGCGAGACGACACCCTCGTCGACGACCGCGCCGATCCACTGCTCGCCGTCCGCCGTGGTGAATTGTCCGAGTTCCATAGTGATCTGAGTCGTTGTTAGAACAGTCCGATACCGACCGCGTACCCCCACGCCTCGCTGCCGGTCGAGAGGAGCACGAGCGTCCCCCCCAGCAGCCCGACGTTCTTGAGGAAGTGGTTGAGTTCGTTCCCCTTCTCCTCCTCGCCGGCGTTCCAGAAGTCGTGGAACAGCGGCGTCGCGACGATCAGGAACGTCGCGAGCGCCCCCGCGGCGATCACGGGGTAGACCCCGAGCATGATCCCGAGCGCCCCGAGGACGAGGATCACGCCGGAGGCGATCACCGCGAAGCCGGGCATGGGCGTCCCCTTGTACTCGGCGTACCCCTTCCGGCTCTCGAAGTCGGCGAAGTGGTTGTACCCGTTGTACAGGAACAGGATCCCCAAGATGAGCCGCCCGGCCAACAGGAACTCCGCTTCGAGCGCCATCAGCGGCCCCCCGCGAGCGCGTCCCTGTTCTCGATACCTCGGTTCGGATTGGTTATCGTCTGCATCGCGTACCTGTTTTACAGAGTGGTAAATAGTTGTTTCCGTAGTGGAGGTGATAGGACGGTCGTTTCGACCGGTTGTGGTCCGTGACGGGAGGCATGTAGCGGCCAAACAGCCCTTATGCGTACGGCGAAAACGGCCGAACATGGAGAACGCGAACCCGCCACGAGTCGAGGCTTGGGTCGACGACTACCTCGACCGGGTTCGGTCGCTGCCGGCCGACAGCGTCGCCGGCGCGTTCGATCCGCCGTACCCACAGGACCGGGCGGATCCCCACGGCGCCTTCGCGGAGACGTTCATCGCCGACGCGCCGCTGTCGGGGTCGCTCGTCGACCTCGATCTCGCGGTGAAGGAGAACATCGCCGTCGGCGGCGTCCGGACGACCTGCGGCACCGACTGCTTCGAGTGGACGCCCGACATCGACGCTGTCGCGGTCGAACGGCTCCGGGCGGCGGGTGGTTCGATCGTCGGCACCACCGATATGGATCCGTTCGCGTTCGGCACGACCGGCGAACTGAGCGCGCGCGGTCGAACGCAGAACCCCGCGGTCGAGGGGCACGTCCCCGGCGGCTCCTCGTCGGGCAGTGCCGCGGCGGTCGCGGGCGGCGAGGTCGACGCCGCGCTGGGCACCGACACCGCCGGCAGCGTCCGCATCCCCGCCTCGTTCTGTGGCGTCGTCGGCTACAAACCGACGTACGGTATGGTCCCGACCGAGGGCGTCGTGCCGCTCTCGCCGTCGAACGACCACGTCGGCGTGCTCGCCGGCGACGTCGCCACCGCGGCGCAGGTACTGGAAGCGATCGCCGGCCGCGAAGCGACAGATCCCGGCTCGCTGACCGCCCCCACCCGGCTCTCCTTCGTCGAGGATCTCGATCGGAGCCCGTCGGAGCTCCGGCTGGGCGTCCCCGCGGCGTTCATGGCGGCCGCTACCCCCGAAGTCGAGGCGGCGGTCGAGTCGGCCGTGACGAGCGCCGCAGTCGGGCTCGACGCCGAAGTCGAGTCGGTGTCGTTCCCCGAGGCCGCGGCGGCGGTCGACGCCAACGACGCCGCGACGGTGATGGAGTTCGGGGCGCTGCTGGCGGGGGGTGGGCTGCTCGGGACGGGCCAGCCGGCGGATCTGCGGGCGGCACTCCGGGAAGCGAACGACCGCCGCGACTCGCTGCCGGGGCGGGTCCGGGACCTGATCGAGGTCGGGCGGGCGCTGCTCGAACGTGCGCCCGACGCGTACGGCCGGACGTGGGACGCCCGGCGGCGCGCGATCCGCCGCCAACAAGCGATTTTTACCGAGATCGACGTGCTCGCGATGCCGACGACGACGGTTCCGGCGCCCGAGTTCGGCGCCGTGCCCGGCAGGGGCGGCGTGTCGGTGCTCGATACGGTCGAGAACACCGCGCCGTTCAACGCCACCGGCGCGCCCGCCGTGTCGGTCCCCTGCGACGAGGTCGACGGCCGCCCGGTGGGGCTACAGTTGGTCGGGCCGCCGGGAGCGGACGGGTTCCTGCTCCGGGTCGCGGAGTCGGTCGAGCGGGCGCTCGACTGAGCAGTCGGCGGACTTTTTTCTGCCGACGCCGACGCGGGAGCATGGATCTACCGCCGGACTGGGAGAGCGGCGTCGTCGAGGCAAACGGCGTCGACCTCCGGTACTACCGGACGGGCGAAGGGCCGCCGATCGTCTACGCCCACGGCTTCTACGGCAACGGCCGGAGCCGCCGCCGGCTGATCGACGACCTCGCGGCCGACTACACGGTCGTTAGCTACGACGCTCGGGGGCACGGGCGATCGGCAGCACCCGAGGCCGGCTACGCCATCGACGACCGCGCGGCCGACCTCCTCGGGCTGCTCGACGCGCTGTCGCTGTCGGAGCCGGTGTTGATGGGCCACTCGATGGGCGGCGCAACCGTGGCCGCCGCCGCGGCCGAGGCACCGGACCGGATTAGCGGTGCCGCCCTCGTCGATCCGGCGGGGTTCACCGGCGAGCCGGCGCCCATGGGCCCCGACGAGCGTGCGGCGTTCGTCCGCGAGCAGGTCGCCGAGTGGGACGAACGCGGCGTCGACGCGATCGCCGAGGAGAACGCCGAAGAGCTGCCCGAGGAGTACCTCGACGCCGCGCCGGGCCAACCTCGGCGGGAGGCCGAGGCGGCCGTCGAGTGCAGCCCCGAGATCGCGAAGATCGCCCGCGAGGGCTACCCCGAGGAGGCGTACGTCGCGGAGCTGTTCCCCGCGATCGACGCGCCGGTACTGGTGCTGCGGGCCGACGCCGAGCCCGAACGCCGCCGCGAGGATCTGGACGCCGCCGAGTCGCTGCCGAACGGGCGGCTCGTCCACGTCCCCGATGCCGACCACGCGGTGTTCCAAAGCCAGTACGACGCCGCGATGCGGGAGCTCCGGGCGTTCCTCCGCGGCTGTCAGAGCCAGAGCACGAACACGACGTAGCCCGCGAGCATCGACGCCGAGAGCAGGAAGACGGCGACGCCGGAGGCCAGCATCCCCAGCGTCGCCCAGAGCGCGTTGTCGAGCGCCGCCTCCGTGTCGCGATCGTCGCGGCGGAGCTCCGAGAGGAACACGGTGCCGAACATCCCCAACAGCACCCCAAGTGGGCCGAGGACGAACAGGAGCACCAACCCCACGGCGGCCGCGAGCAGCGTCGTCGTCGTGCTCGCGCCCTTGGCCCGCCCCGTGATCGCGCCGCCGAACAGGTCGACGACGATCGTGAGAACGCCGACGACGGTGAAACTCACGAGCAGCCAGAGCCCCATCCGGTCGGGGCCGAAGAGGTACTCGGCGTAGACGCCCGCCAGCGCGAGCAGTCCGGAAGGGACGCCGGGGACGACGCTGGCGACGACCGCGCCGACGAGCAGCGCCAGCGCGGCGAGAGTCACGGCCTCGACCATAGGGGCCGGGAGGCGCCGGGCGTACAAGAACGGCCGGGCTCAGACCGCCTCGACAGTGAGATCCTCGTGGACCTCCACGGTGACGCCGCCACTGTCAGTACCGATCGTGAGTTCGACTGTCGTTCCGTCGTCGACGATCCGGCTGCTGTCGACCCACTCTTCGAGCGGTTCGAAGGGGATGTCCTGTGGTACGTCGACGCCTCGCTCCCGAAACAGCGACAGGGCTGCCGGGTGCGTGAACGCGAACATCACCGCCGGGTTCGCCTCCTCGAAGTAACACTCCTCGCAGACACAGTTCGCGACGATCTGTCCGTCGGCCTCCCGGAACGACAGCGAGAGCGCCGGGGTCCGGCAGACGTGACAGATGCCGTCAGTAATCCTGTCGAGGCGCCGCCACGCCTCCCCGACGGCGTACTCAAGGAGCGCCGACAGGCCACCTTCCGCCCCGACGGATCCGCTGACGAGCGTCTTGAGCCGGAGGCCGTGCTCCTCACAGGAGACGGAGAGCCAGTGGTTCTCGTACGTCGCCGTCAGCGCGTCCCCACAGTTCGGGCAGTCGTACTCGACCGTTCCCGAGATCGGCTCGGCGTCGGTGGTGTACATCCCCGCCTCGGCGGACTCGATCGCTTTCAGCCCCGCGACCGTCGGGGTGTAGCCCGCGTCCTGTTCGACGACGAACCGCTCGCGAAGCACGTCGAGATGGTAGTTGAACCGCCCCGGGTCGTCGACCCCGACGGCGCGACGCAGCTCCGTGAAACCGACCGGCCGGCGCTCCTCCTCGTAGAGCCGGCTCACGAGCTCCCGGAGGATCGCCATCCGAGTCGGGTCCGAGAGGGCGTCGAAGGCGTCGGCGGCGGTCTCGGCGTCGGTCATACACCGAGTTCTCCCGTCGGCCGACAAAAATCCCGACGTATCCGCTAGCCGACAGAACTCTCGTTATGGGAGCCAGCGAACAGAACGTTCGTTCTGCCAACCATTAACTCAGTGGCTGCGCTGGCGTCTATCCATGAGTCAGGTCCCCGAACGGGAACGACAGTCGACGGCAGAGCAGTCGGCTCCGGATCCGGGTGCCGAGGAGGTGCTCCTCGTCGACGACCTACGAAAGGAGTACGGCGAGGGCGAGGACGCGGTACAGGCAGTCGACGGTGTCTCCTTCTCGGTACGGCGTGGCGAAGTCGTCGGCGTGCTCGGTCCGAACGGCGCCGGCAAGACGACGACGATCAAATCGATTCTGGGGCTCGTGGTGCCCAGCGGCGGCCGTGTCGAGGTCGCCGGCGTCGACGCGAGCGAGAACCCACGCGGCGTCTACCGCCACGTCGGCGCGATGCTCGAAGGTGCCCGGAACGTCTACTGGCGGCTGACGGTGCGGGAGAACCTCGACTTTTTCGCCGCGCTGGGTGGCAACGACCCCGACGCGGCGCGGGCGCGGCAGGATCGCCTGCTCGACCAGTTCGGGCTGGCCGAGAAGGCCGACGAGGCGGTGAACGAGCTCTCGCGCGGGCAGAAACAGAAGGTGTCGCTGGCGGCGACGCTGGCTCGCGGCACAGATGTGGTGTTCCTCGACGAGCCGACGCTGGGGCTCGACGTGGAGGCTTCGGTCGAACTGCGTCGGGAACTCCGCCGACTCGCCGACGAGGAAGAGATCACCATCGTGCTCTCCAGCCACGACATGGACGTGGTCGAGGCGGTCTGTGACCGCGTGGCGATCCTCTCGAACGGCCGCGTGATCGCGGACGACCCCGTCGAGGAACTGGTCGGCGTGTTCGAGACGCAGGCCTACCGGCTCACCGTCGAGGGGGAGGTGTCCGAGCGCGTGCGAACCGAACTGACGGCGTCGTACCACACTGAAGAGTGGGAGACGCTGGAGGACCGCACGCGCTTCGAGGTGATCCTCGCCGAGGACGACACGCTGTACGACGTGCTCGGGACGCTCCAGCGGGGTGACTGCACGCTGCTCGACGTGGACGGGCTGGAGCCGGATCTGGAGGACGTGTTCCTCGACGTGACCGGTCGGGCCGGGAGTGGGAGCGACGAGAACGTGCGACTGAACGGGGGTGGGGCCGAATGAGTACGCCCGGAAGGCCAGCCGCGTCCGCGATCGACACCGGGCTACGGGGGTACGCCCGCTTCTTCGTCGCCGCGTTCCGGAAGAAGCTGCTGTTGCTCGTCCGCTACCCGGTGAATACGCTCTCACAGATCGGGACCATGCTACTGGTGTTCGGCGTGATCTTCTTCGGGGGGAGAGCCGTCGCCGGGGCGGCGATTACCGACAGCATCGAGGGGATAATCGTCGGCTACCTGCTCTGGACGATGTCCGTCGCGGCCTACGGCGGGCTCTCGTGGGGCGTCGCCCGCGAGGCACAGTGGGGGACGCTCGAACAGCTGTTCATGTCGCCGTTCGGGTTCGGGCCGGTGATGGCCGTCAAAACGGTCGTGAACGTGCTGGAGGCGTTTCTCTGGGGCGCGGTGACGCTGCTCGTGATGATGGCGGTGACCGGCCGCTGGCTCGCGGTCGACCCGCTGACGGTCGTGCCGCTGATGGCGCTGTCGCTCGCGCCGGCGGTCGGCATCGGCTTCGTGTTCGGCGGGCTCTCGATCCGGTTCAAGCGGATCGAGAACGCGTTCCAACTGGTGCAGTTTCTCCTGATCGGGCTGATCGCCACGCCCGTCGAGCAGTACCCGATGCTGCGGTGGCTGCCGCTGGCCCAAGGGAGCAAGCTGCTCCGTACCGCGATGCAGGAAGGGGTGCCGATCTGGGCGTTCCCGGCGGACGACCTCGGTGTCCTGATCGTCACGGCGATGGGCTACCTCGCGGTGGGGTACGCCACCTTCCACTACTGCCAGCGCTGGGCGCGCCGGGAGGGCGTGATGGGGCACTACTGACGGCGCGCACCAGCGGATACTTACGTCGAGCGGGAGAACTCCGGCTATGCCCATCGACCCCAACTTCGACAGCAACCGTGAGCGCGTCGAGGGCGAGGAGGCGGCAGCCGCCAGCGGCGAGGAGCAGGACGAGGCGGCCGTCGCCGTCTGGGGGCCCGTCGACCCGCCGGAGCAGCTCGGCATCCACGGCACCCACGTCGCCGTCGACTACGACCTCTGTATCGCCGACGGCACCTGTCTGGAGGACTGCCCCGTCGACGTGTTCACCTGGGTCGACACGCCCGACCACCCCGAGAGCGAGCGCAAGGTCGAGCCCACCTTCGAGGACCAGTGTATCGACTGCATGCTCTGTGTCGACGTCTGCCCGGTCGACGCGATCGACGTGGACGCCAGCCGCGCGGGCGGCAGTGGCGGCCTGTAGTCAGTCCCAGTACTCGCGGTGCGCTTTCGCGGCCGCTGTCCCGTAGGTCTCCACCAGCGGCTCGCAGGCGTCGCCGAACGCGCGCATCGTCATCCGGGTCGACACCCTACCGAGATCCTCGGCCACGTCGGCCCACTCGCGGTTCTGCAGGACTTTCTCGACGAGTAGTCGCTCTTCGCCCGGCTCCAGGCCCGCTCTCCCGAGTGTCAGTTCCCGCAGCGCGAGGTGGGAAAAGGCCGCCGGCGCGGCGTGGTAGCTCCCCATCCCGTTGGCGGCGTCGACGACGACCCGCCAGTCGCGCTCGCTGAGTCCCGGCTTCTCTGGAACCGCATCGTCGTCGACCGCCCGGAGCGCCCGGCGGATCACGTCTGGATCGACGCCGGAGAGCGGGCCCGCCAGCACACCCGGCGCGCGTTCGCGGAACCACTCGGCGTGGCGGGCGGCGAGATCGGCTCCCGCGTCGGTGAGCGGTCGCACCATCAACGCGGAGTGCTCGCCGCTGGCGTCGTTTTTCGTTGTGGAGAGGTGGACCGTCCGATAGCCGTTCTCCCGCCAGAAGTCGAGGAGTTCGGGGGTTGCGCCGTAGCCGACGCCTAAGTAATCGACCTGCTCGCTCCGCAGATCGGCGTCGCGGCCATCGTCCCCGGAGAACTCCGCCTCGATCTCCGCGAGCAGCCGCGAGCCGAGCCCGCCGGAGCGGACCGCGTGGTGGGTCGCGATCCGCATCACGCGGTAGCCGACGGGGACGCCCCCCTCGCGATCGCGGAGCTGGCTGGTGAACACGTCCGGGAGCATGTTCCCGCGGATTCGATCGCCGCGATAGACGCGCTCCCGCGTCTCCTCGCTCAATCCACCCTCGCGAGCGAGGAGGGCGACGCTGACAACCCGGCCGTCGTACAGCAGGGCGCGGCAGGTGAGGTTCGGCGCGTCGAGCAGGCGCGCGAGGTCGTCCGGCTCGGTGCGGTAGTGGGCGAGCACGAGCAGGCCGAACGCCTCCCGGAGCAGGTGGTCGTCCGCGGGCAGGCGCTCGGGGGAGAGCGTCTCGTAGCTGACCGTCTCCGGCGTGGCGTCGGTGACCAACTGATCCACCGGCGGCCGGGCGTCGAGCAGCAGCGCGCGGAACGCCCACGACTCCACGGGGTCGCCGGCGGCGTAGCGGATCGGCTCGTCGAGGCGGACGTCGACGACCTCGCGCCCCGAATCAGAGAGGCTCCCGCGGAAGCGCACGTCGAAGCTCCGACCCGCGCCCTCGTAGCCGTGGACGGTGGTGCAGAACGCCGCCGGCGGGCCGTCGAGGAAGCGTTCGAGCAGCGAAACCGGGAGCGCGGCGGCCTCGTCGACGATGACGGCGTCCGGGTCGCCCGGGAGGGTCGCTGCTTCGGGTGGCCGAGCGAATCGAACGCAGCCGCCCGAGTCGGCGTCGATGCGGCCCTCGGCGTCTGCGGCGAGCCCGTCGGCCGCCGCCAAGCGCTCTCGGGCCCGGGCGAAGATCTCGTCGGCGCCGCGGCGCTCCGGCGCGGTCACGAGCACGTCCCGGCCCTCGCTGGCGAGCGCACCGGCCGCGAGCCCCGCAGCGCTCGACTTCCCGCGGCCGCGGTCGGCCTCGACGACGACCGCGGGGTCGGATTCCCCATCTCGCAGCGCTTCGAGTTCGTGGACCGCTTCGGCCTGATCGACCGTTCTGCAGGCGCGGTAGACGTCGTCATCGAACGTCGCGCCCGCCGGCGGTTCGGGCGTCTCCCGCGGCCGGACAGGGTACGGCTCCGTCAGCCCGTCGTCGCGGATCTCGACAGCCTCGCTCTCGGGGCCGTCGTAGCTCTCGGGGACTTCGCAGATCGCGACGCCCGGGTGGGCCCGGAGCGTCTCGACGAGTCGGCGTCGGAACTGCCCGTCGACGTCGTCGACCTCGAACGGCGGGACGGCGAGCGTCTCGTCGAACGCGTCGCGGCGCTCGGCCCAGTCGTCGAGCGCGGGCGCGAGCAGGACGTACAGCCCACCGCCGTCCACGGCACCGACGGTGCGGCCGATAGCGTTTGGCGAACACTCGTCGTGGCCGTCGAGGACGATCGCCTGCTGCGTGCGGCCGAGGAGTTCGCGAGACTGGCGCGGGCCGACGTGTTCGAACGGCCAGTCCTCGGCGGCCGAAACGGCGGTGCAGTCGGGTACCGGCAGGTCGGCGGCCTCGATAGCGTCGACGGCCGCGTGGCGGGTGGCGTCGGCGTCGCCCGCGAGCACGAGCAGGCGGCGTTCGTTCGCGCGGTCGGCCTCCGACCGGAGGTCGGCGGCGAGCGAAGCGAGGGTCACGGGCGGCGTTCGCCCGCCGTCGGTTTGCCCGTTTCGGCCCGTGTCGGGCGCTGTCACGGTGCCGGCAGTTTGAACACGCTTTTACGTGGGGCTAGCGAATCGAGGAGCGAAGCCTGTCAGGGGTTGATGATACTCCCCACCGTCAGGGACGCAGTTCCGGTGGGGCAGTCGAGCCCGCAGGCAGGACGAGGTACTACAACAATGCCAGTTTACGTCGACTACGAGACCCCCGCCGACCTCGCCGACCGCGCGCTCGACGCGCTCGAGGTCGCCCGGGACACCGGCACCGTGAAGAAAGGAACCAACGAGACGACCAAGGCCGTCGAGCGCGGGAACGCGGATCTCGTGTTCGTCGCCGAGGACGTCGAGCCCGAGGAGATCGTCATGCACCTGCCCGAGCTCGCCGAGGAGAAGGGCATCGCGGTCGTCTTCGTCGAGACTCAGGACGACCTGGGTCACGCCGCCGGCCTGGAGGTCGGCAGCGCCGCCGCCGGCATCGTCGACGCCGGCGACGCCGAGGACGACGTCGAGGACATCTCCGAGAAGGTCGAGGAACTCCGGTAACCCATGAGCGCAGAAGAGGAGAACGGCACGGAATCGACGCCGGCCGAGGTGATCGAGATCGTCGGCAAGACCGGGATGCACGGCGAGGCGATGCAGGTCAAGTGCCGCATCCAGGACGGCTCGAACCAAGGTCGCATCATCACGCGGAACGTGCTGGGTCCCGTGCGGGAGGGCGACATCCTCCAGCTGCGGGAGACCCAGCGTGACGCCGACTCCATCGGAGGTGCCTGATGCCCCAGAACCGAACCTGTGACTACTGTGGCGACGACGTCGAGCCCGGCACGGGCACGATGTTCGTCCACACGAACGGCAGCGTCGTCCACTACTGCTCGGCGAAATGCGAGAAGAACGCCGACCTCGGGCGTGAGCCCCGAGATCTGGAGTGGACCGAGGAAGGCGGTGACCACGGCGTCGAGGAGACGGTCGAGGAGACCGAACCCGAGGAGGCTGAGGAAGCCGTCGAAGAAGAAGAAGCGGACGAAGCAGAAGCGGACGCGGAGTCCGAGGCCGACGAGGCCGAGGCGGACGCTGACGAAGCCGAAGCGGACGACGAGGAGGCGGCTGAGGAGGCCGAATCTGACGAGTCCGAAGCGGACGCCGAGGACGAGGAGTCCGCCGACGACGAGGAGGACGAGGAATGAGCGAGCGCGAGCGCACGTTCGTCATGGTCAAGCCCGACGGCGTCAAGCGCGGGCTGATCGGGGAGATCGTCTCCCGGTTCGAGCAGCGTGGCCTGAAGCTGGTCGCCGGGAAGTTCGTCGAGATCCCGCGTGAGCTCGCCGAGGACCACTACGGTGAGCACGAGGACAAGCCGTTCTTCGAGGGCCTCGTCGAGTTCATCACCTCCGGGCCCGTCTTCGCGATGGTCTGGGAGGGGCAGGACGCCACCCGACAGGTCCGATCGATGGTCGGGGAGACCGACCCCGCCGAGTCGCCCGCGGGCACGATCCGCGGCGACCTCGGGCTGGACCTCGGGCGCAACGTCATCCACGCCTCGGACCACGAGGATCCGGGCTCGAACGAGCGCGAGATCGACCTGTTCTTCGACGAGGACGAACTGGTCGACTACGACCGCCCCGACGAAGCCTGGCTGTACGAGTAACGCGTCGTCTTCTTCCGTTTTCTCCCCGGCCACGAGCCGCGGCGCCCGAACCGCAAACGCCTCGTGTCCGGAGGCCGAACGTTCCGTGTATGCTCCTGAGAGCCATCACGTTCGTCGCCGGCGTCGCCGGCGCCGCCCTCCCCGAGAAGTCGATCGATATCGGCAAGCGCTCGATGCTGGTCGGCTACGAGAACCCCGAGGACCTCGACGCCGAGGACTGGTACGTCGACGCCGTCCGGTACGCGTCGGTGCTGCTGGCCGTCGCCGCACTGATCGCGCCGTTCCTGCCGACGCCGAGTGAAGGTCGCGACGACGAGGACGACGCGGCGGAATCGGGCCCCGTCGTCGACGTGATCGAGTCGAGCGACTAACCGTCGAACGGCCGCTCGTCGCCCCGGACGCTGTCGATTATCACGTCACCTGCGGGGCGCTCGGCCAGCCAGAACAGCTTGTAGCCGTCGACGACGCGCGCGAACTCGATCTCCGGCGCGTCGGCGAGGATCGACCCGCGCAGCGTCCACTGGAACGCCGCCTCCCGCGCTTTCTCGTCGGCCTGCTCGGGCGACAGCTCGCCGGGCAGCACCAGTACGTCCTCGATCCGGCGCTTTTCGGCGTCGGGCACCGTGTCCGCCCGCACCGCGAGCCGCCGCGAGCGATCGACACTGATCACCCGACGGTCCGTCCGCGGCGAGAGCAGCGGCCGATCGACCTCGATTTCGGCCTCGTACACCCGGAACGGGTACGCGACCGCGCCGACCCGACCGGCGGACTCGACCGACTCCCGGGAGACGCCGGGCTCGATCACGGGGAGCTCGACCGACTCGTGGCGGTCGCCGACCAGCGGGTGGTCGGCCGGCGGGAGGCCGTCGTCCGGCAGCGCGTCAGTCGTCATCCGTCCAGTAGCCCGAGGCGGCGACGTGGGCGCGGACGTTGTCGCGCTCGGTCAGCACTTTCGGCGAGGTGTCCGTCGCGTCGGTGGCGGAGTCGACGGTCGTCCCGCCGTCGGCCACGTACTCCGACGAGCCCGCGGCGTCCTCGCCGGCGACGATCGCCGAGAGCGGCTTGTCGAACGCGTCGAAGTGCTCGTCGACGTTCTCGGGCGGCTCGGTCAGCAGCGACACGACGACCAGCGTGATCGTCGAGAGGATGAACGCCGGGAACAGCCCGTACACCGTCACCAGCCCGTACCAGAACGCCGCTGACTCCGGCGGCATCATCCCGACCCAACCGAGCACCGTCGAGAGCTGGGTCCACAGCACCATCGTCGCCGTGCCGACGATCATGCTCGCGACCGAGCCCGTCGCAGTGACGCGTTTCCACCACAGCGCCGCGATCACCGTGGGGCCGATCGCCGCGCCGAGCCCGCCCCACGCGTAGTCGAGCACGAGCGTGTAGATCGGCGTGTTCTGTGCGACGAACGCGAACGCGACGCTGGCGGCGCCCAGCCCGAACGTGACGTAGCGGGAGTAGCGCACCAGCTCCTGCTGGCTGGCGTCGCGGTCGAGGAAGCCGTGGTAGACGTCCTCCACGACGGCGCTCGTCGCGACGAGCAGTTGGGAGTCGGCGCTGGACATCATCGCCGCCAGCGCGGCCGCGAGCACGATCCCCGCGATCACGCCGGGCAGCAGGTCGAGCGTGAGCCGGGGCATCGCGTTGTCGGGGTCCGCGAGCGCGCCGTCGCCGAACATCGCGATCGCGTACAGCCCGACGAGCGCGGCACCGACGTACGCGACGAACATGAACAGCTGGGCGACCATCGCCGCGAGCCGGACGTTGCGCACCTCGTCGATCCCCATGAACCGCACCATGATGTGGGGATTTCCGGGGACGCCGAGCCCGATCGCGGCGTAGCTGATCACGCCGAAGACGGCGGCCCAGCCCGCCATGCCGGCGGTGATACTGGTCGCGGAGTCGCCCGCGGCGGCCGCGACCGCCTCGAACGGCAGCCCCATCTCGGTAAAGGCGAGCACGGGCAGGACGATGAACGCCGCGAGGATGATCGCGCCCTGGAAGTAGTCCGACCACGCGACCGCGAAGTAGCCGCCGAGGAACGTGTAGCCGATGACGATCACCCCACCGGCGACGATACCGATCCACGGCTCGATCCCGGTGAGCACTTGCAGCAGCGTGCCGGCGGCGACGATCTGTGCGCCGACGTAGCCGCCCTCGAACAGCATCAGTACGAGCGCCGAGACGGCTTTGACCGCCCCGGTGTCGTCGTCCAGCCGCGTCTCGAAGAACGTCGGCAGCGTCACCGAGCGGACCAGCTCGGTGTACTTCCGGAGTCGTTTCGCGATGCCGGCCCACGCGAACAGGTCGGCGGGGATCATACCCAGCCCGTTGAGAAACGCCATGATCCCCGTGCCGTAGGCGTCCGCGGGCACGCCCAGCGTGAGCCAGCCGCTCATCTCGGAGGCGCGCTCGGAGAAGCCGGTCACGACCGGGCCGATCTCGCGGCCGCCGATGACGTAGTCGCCGACGGAGTCCATGAATCGGGAGGCCCACAGCCCGATCCCGACGAGGACGACGAGGTAGAACGCGAACGTGCCGAGCACCCAGACCCCCGCCCCGCCGGCGATCCCGCCCGTCTGTGCGGGGACGCCGCTAAGCATTTTCCTCCTGGAAGCGGTCGCGGATCGCACGTTCGCGGCGCCCCTCCCAGACGTAGTAGACGAGCAACATCACGAAAAAGGCCGTGTACGGCCCGACGACACCCAGCCAATCGAGCGTACTCATCGCTGGCATAATCCGCCGTTCGGCGATCGACGGTTTATGTGTTTGGCTCCGATCGCGGGAGGGCAGCGCGTTGACGTGTCAGTCGGGTCAGTCGTCCACGGGGGCGGCGTCCCGGGCCGGCACGTCGATCTCGCCGGCGTCGAGGGCGGCCTCGACGTTCCGGGCGGCGGTCACGAGGTTTTCGGTCTTCTCGTAGGCCGCCTCGCGGGGGAGCAGCTTCAGCCCGCAGTCCGGCGAGATCGTGAGCTTCTCCGGCGGCACCACCTTCAGCCCCTCTCGGATGTTCGCTTCGATCTCTTCGACGCTCTCGACTTCGGCAGTGTGAGCGTCGACGACGCCGAGCGCGAGGTCGGGCGCGAACTCGCCGTCGGCGAACGTGTCGATCTGCTCGTAGTCGCCGTTGCAGAGCTCGAGATCGACCTCGTCGATCGGGAACTCGTTGAGTTCGGGGTAGATGCGGGAGTAGTCGCCGTAGCAGACGTGCAGGCCGATCCGGACGTTCTCCGGCACGCCGTCGGCGATCCGCTCCAGACAGCCGCCGACAATCGCGTGGTCGTCGGGCGTCGTCGCGAGCGCGGGCTCGTCGATCTGGATGTAGCGGGCGCCCGCGTCGACGAGCTTCTCGATCTCCTCGTTCACCAGTTCCGCGAGGTCGTACGCCAGCGCCTCGCTGTCGCCGTAGTGCTCGTCGAACGCCCAGTTCGCGAGCGTGTACGGGCCGGTGATCGGCACCTTCACCGGGCGCTCCGCGACCGCGTCGGTGAACTCGAACTCGTCGACCAGCCACGGTTCGTCGTACTCGACCTCCTCGACGACGCTGGGCTTGTCGAAGTAGTTGTGGCCCCACACCTTCACGGGGCCGTTGAACTCGTAGCCGTCGATACGCTCGGCGAAGAACTCCACCATCTCGTTGCGGCGCATCTCGCCGTCGACGACAGTGTCCAGCCCGGCGCGCTCGTGCTCCTCCGTAATCAGCCGGCAGGCGTCGTCGTGAGCCTCTTCAAGGTCGGACTCGTCGAACGACGAGTCCGGGTCGGCGGCGAGGTCGTCGGCGCGGTTGAGCCACGTCGGCTTGGGGTAGGAGCCGACGACGCTGGTCAGCAGGAAGTGGTCGTGCTCGTGGTCGTCGGGGCGGAACTGCTCACGGTTGGTGGCGTCGCGGGCCATCAGGCGCTCACCTCCGTCTCCGGGGCGATCTCGGCGGCCTCGGCCAGTACCGAGAGCTTCTCGCGGTACGTCGAGACGGGGAGGTAGGCGAGCTCGGTGTTCGGCGTGGCGTAGACGGTGTCGAACGTCTGGCTGGGGATCTGCTCCTGCACCCAGTCGATCCGTTCGGCGACCGTCTCGGCGCTCTCGACGGCGGTGTTCTGCCCGTCGACGAGGCCCAGCGAGATGTCGTCTTTCGTGCCGAACTCGGTGACGTTGTACAGGTGGGCGTCGCGGTCGCCGGCGACGAAGTCGAAACCGAGCGCGTCGACGTCGGCGTCCATCAGGTGGGCGTACGTCTTCTCCTCGTGGGCGCCCCAGTAGCTCTGGAGCACCACGTCGGCGTCGGTCGCACTGGCGACGGTGTCGACGGCGTCGCTGACGCGTTCGTTCTCGTCGTCCTCGGGGGGATCGGTGACCAGCGACGGGTCGAGCAGGAACAGCGTCTCGTGGCTCGGGAGCGCCTCGACCTCGCCGGCGAGGAACGCCGCGATCGCGGCGAGGAACTCGGCCTCGTCGCCGTAGTGCTCGTCGGTGGCGAGCTCGGCGAGCGTGTAGGGACCGGGGAGGACGGCCTGTAGGGGCTCGTCGTCTTCGAGCAGCCCCGTCGCGGCGTCGAGTTCGGCGGGTACGTCACCGCTGGCCGCGAGATCGTCGACGACGCGAGGGTCGCGGTAGAAGTTGTTGTTGTCGTAGTAGCGCACGATCCCGCCGGTCTCCACGCTGTCGTGGACCGCCAGCGGGTGCGCGAGCCAGTCGTCCCAACGGCCCTGTCCCTCGACGATGCGGTCGAGCCCGGCCGCGCGCTGATCCTCGATCAGCTCCTCGCGGACGCGCTCGTACGCCTCGCGAACTTCGGGCCCCTCGTCGCCGTCGACGAGGTCCCCCTTCTGGTGGCCTTTCAGGTCCGAGAGTTCGTCTTTCGCCCAGTCGGGCAGCGGGTACAACCCCAGCGTGGTCGCGACTCGCTCGGTCATAGGTAGCCGTTACGGATGCAGTAGCTTAATAATTCCTATGGAGAAATTCCCTACAGTAATCCCCCTACGATTTAGGCCCGCCGAAAGATCGCAACGACTATGCCCATTTAGGCCAGCCAAAAACGTATGGTGAAACACGTCACGCGGCGGGAACTGCTCGGAACGGGTGCCGCTGCCGGCACCGGACTGCTCGCAGGCTGTACGGGATCGACGTCGACGGAGACGCCGACCGACGGGGGAACGGCGACCGACAGTAAGACACAGACCGACGGGGAGATGCCGACTGCGACGCCCGATTCGGGGTACACGGTGACGATGGCCCCCGTCGGAGAGGTCGCGTTCGACGAGGTGCCCGAGCGCTGGCTGCCCTACACGGGCGACTACGCCGACATGGGCGTCGCGCTCGGGCAGGCCGACGGGCTGCAGGGGGTCGGGCTGAAGGCCCGCTACGGCACCCACTACTACGACGAACTGCCCGGCGTCGCCGTCGACGAGGAGGCGCTGACGGCGCTGTACGACGGCGGGACGGACAAAGAGATCTTCTACGAGGTCGGCGCCGACGTCCACCTGATCGACCCGAACTTCATGATCAACCGACTCGGCTGGGGTCGGGAGGACGTGACAGAGATCACCGAGAACGTCGGCCCGTTTGTGGGCAACACGACGTTCTCTCGGGCGTACGACTGGCACGACTACGAGTACTACTCGATGTACGAGGCGTTCGAGAAAGTCGCCGACATCTTCCAGGAGCGGGCACGCTACGAGGCGTTCGCGTCGCTGCACGACGAGGTGCTCGCCGACGTACAGGACCGGCTCCCCGAGGAGCGCCCCGACGTCGCGCTGCTGTACCCCGCCGGCGTGCCGCCGGAGTCGTTCTACCCCTACCTGATCGGCGAAGGGACGCAGGCGAAACAGTGGCGGGATCTGGGCGTCGGCGACGCGCTCGCCCAGCACGGGATCACCGACGCACAGGCCGGCGGCGGCGAGATCGACTTCGAGACGCTGCTGGAGATCGACCCCGACGCGATCGCGGTCCGGCTGCAGGGCGAGATCACCGAGGAGTACTTCGACGAGAACATCCGCACGCCGCTGGAGAACGACGACGTCGCGAGCGACCTCAGCGCGGTCCGGAACGACCGCGTGATCTACGGCGGCCTGACCTATCAGGGACCGATCATCCACCTGTTCCAGCTCGAACCGGCCGCGCAGGGGCTCTACCCCGAGGAGTTCGGCGACGAACAGCTGTTCGACCGCGAGCGTGTCGCGGAGATCGTGACCGGGGAGTTCGATGCCTGAGGGGGTGACGACTGAGCACGACGTGGTCGTCGTCGGTGGCGGCCCCAGCGGCACCGGCGCCGCGATCTTCGCCGCGCGGTACGGCCTCGACACCGTCGTCTACGACCGCGGGAACGCCGCACTCGCCCGCGCGGCGTTCGTCGAGAACTACCCCGGGTTCCCCGGCGGCATCGACCCGGAGACGCTGACGGCGCTGCTCCACGACCACCTCGACGCCGCCGGCGCGACCAGAGTGCCGGACCTCGTCGAGTCCGTCGAGCGCGCCGGGGAGAGGTTCCGCGTCGAGACCGCCGACGGCGAGGTAGTGACCACGCAGGCCGTCGTCGCCGCCGCGTGGTACGACGCCTCTTACCTGAAACCACTCGACAGCGGGGAGATGTTCGCGATCGAGGAGCACCACGGCGAGGAGCACGAACAGCTCGACCGAGCGTTCCCCGACGGCGACGGGCGCACGCCGATCGACGGGCTGTACGTCGCGGCGCCGACCGAGCAGCGCAACGCGCAGGCGATCACTGCCGCCGGCCACGGCGCCCACGTCGCCCGGACGCTGCTGCAGGACCGCCGGGAAGCGGAGGGACTGGCCGGCGAGGTCGCCCCCGTCTACGACTGGCTGCGGCCCGAGAGCGAGTTCAGCGGCGACTGGGCCGAGCGCGAGCGCTGGCGGGAGTGGTTCGACAACGAGATGGACGGCACTGGCGCGAGCGACGAGGAGATCGAACGACTCCGCGAGCGGTACGTCGACCGCGCGTTCGACACCGCCCGCTCGCCCGAGGAGATCGAAGAACTGCGCTACGAGGGCCACCGCCGGCTCGCCGAACATCTCGACACCGAGGCGGTGCTCGACGCCGTCGACGACAGCGAGATCGCGGCGTACCTCGACGACTGAACGGGCTACTCCGGCCGGTAGTGACACGCGACGGTCCGGCCGTCGTCCGCGCCGCGTCGGGGCTCCCCGCCTTCTTCGCGTTCGGTGAGTGCTGGATCCTCGGCGACACACCGCGCCGCGGCGTCGTCGTCCAGCCGTTCCCGGAGGTGACAGCGCGGGTGGAACCGACAGCCCTCGGGCGGGTCGGCGGGATCGGGCGGCGAGCCCGGGAGGTGGATGCGCTCGTCCGGTTGGGGCTCGGCCCGCACTCTGGGCACGCTCGACAGCAGCGCCTCGGTGTAGGGGTGGGCCGGGTCGTCGAGAACGGTTTCGAGCCCGCCGAGTTCGACGAACTCGCCGAGATACATCACCGCGACGCGGTCGGCCACCTGCCGGACGACGCTCACGTCGTGGCTGATCAGCAGGTACGTCAGCCCGCGTTCTTCCTGCAGATCGCGGAGGAGTTCGAGGATGCCCGCGCGGACGCTCACGTCCAGCGCGCTCACGGGCTCGTCAAGGACGAGCAGGTCGGGGTCGAGCGCGAGCGCCCGAGCGATGCCCACGCGCTGGCGCTGCCCGCCCGAGAGCTCGTGGGGGAACGCGTCGTAGTGGCGGTCGGGGTCGAGGCCGACGGTCTCGAGGAGGTCGCGGACGTACCCCGCGCGGTCGTCCTCGCGCTCGCCGTGGATCACCAGCGGTTCGGCGACGATGCGGCCGACGGTCATGCGCTCGTTCAGCGTCGAGAACGGGTCCTGAAACACCATCTGGACCCGGCGACGGAACGCCTTGTCCGCGCCGCCGGCGAGGGAGTCGCCGTCGAAGATCACCTCTCCGTCGGTGGGCTCGTCCAGCCCGATCACCGTCTCCGCGAGCGTCGACTTCCCGCAGCCGGACTCGCCGACGATCGCCAGCGTCTCGCCGCGCTGGAGGTCGAAGCTCACGCCGTCGACGGCCCGAACTGCACCGGTCTGTCGCTTGAGGATCCCCGAGCGAACCGGGTAGTGGCGTTTGAGATCACGAACCGAGAGCAGTGGGTCGCTCACTCTTCCACCCCCTCGTTCCACTCGATCGACTCGACCGCCGACCGGTCGTAGTCATCGCCGCCGGGGTGGGCCTCGGTGTAGGCGTAGCAGGTCGCTTCGTGGCAATCGGCGTCGGCGTCAGTGGCCGTGTCGCCGTCCGCGAACCGAACCGTCGGCGGCGCCGCACCGTCACAGAGCCCGGCTTCGGCGGCGGGACAGCGCGGGTGGAACCGACAGCCAGCGGGCGGGTCGGCGAGGTCGGGCGGCGAGCCACCGATCGGTTCGAGGTCGCGGCGCTCGTCCACGTCCGGAACGCTGCGGAGGAACGCCTGCGTGTAGGGGTGACGGGGCGAGCCGAGCAGCTGCTTCCGACTGCCGCGCTCGACGATCCGGCCGGCATACATCACCATGATCCGCGAACAGAGCTGTGAGACCACGCCGAGGTCGTGGCTGATCAGCAGCAGCGACATCTCCCGTTCGGCGACGAGCTCGCGGAACAAGTCGACGATGCCGGCCTGCACGCTCACGTCCAGCCCCGTCGTCGGCTCGTCGGCGATCAGGAGGTCGGGCTCGCCCGCCAGCGCCATCGCGATCACCGCGCGCTGGGCCATCCCGCCGGAGTACTCGTGTGGGTAGTCGTCGAACCGCCCCGCGGGGTCGCCGATCCCGACCTCTTCGAGCAGGTCGACCGCCTCGGCACGGGCCTCTCGCTTCGAGAGGTCGCGGCTCGCCCGGACCGCCTCGACGATCTGGGCGCCGACGGTCTCGGTCGGGTCGAACGCGGATTCGGCGTTCTGGAACACCATCCCGATCCCCGAGCCGCGGACCGACCGGAGCGTCCGCCCTGAGGCGTCGATCAGCTCCTCGCCGCGCCACTCGACCGATCCCTCGACCTCGCCCTCGTCGATCAGGCCGACGAGCGAGCGCACGGAGACGGACTTCCCGGCGCCGGACTCGCCGACGATCCCCAGCGTCTCGCCGGCCCGGAGGTCGTAGCCGATCCCGTCGACGGCGACCAGCGGCTCCCGCCGGCCGAACGTCGTGCGGAGGTTCTCGACCCGGAGGAGCGGCTGGTCATCGCTCGTGGCGGCCACGCGTTCGTCGGTCGCGGTGTGTGAGTCAGCCATCGTGAGTCACCTGTTGGGGTCGGTTCGGGGGTCGAGCACGTCGCGCAGTCCGTCGCCGAGCAGATTGAACCCGAGGACGGCGATCACGATCGCGACGCCCGGGAACACGCTGTACCACCACTCGCCGCTGTCGACGTACCCCTTGCCGACCCGGAGGATCGACCCCCACGACGGCCGGGGTGAGGGGACGCCGACGCCGAGGAAGGAGAGCGACGATTCGAGGACGATCGCCAGCGCGGCCGTCACGGTCGCCTGCACGAGGATCGCCGAGAGACAGAACGGCAGGACGTGAACGAGCAGGATTCGGCCGTGTGAGGCCCCCAGCGAGCGGGCGACCCGGACGTGCTCCTCCTCAACCACGGAGACGGCGCTGCCCCGAGTGACGCGGGCGAACTGCGGGATGTAAACGATCCCCAGCGCGGCGACGATGTTGGTCAGCGACTGCCCGAACACCGCCACCAGCGTCAGCCCGAGCAGGATCGCCGGGAACGCGAATATCGAGTCCATCAGCCGCATCAGCGCGTCGTCGACCCGGCCGCCGACGTAGCCCGCGACCAGCCCGATCGGGACGCCGACCGCGCCCGCGACGAGCGGCGTCGCGACCGCGACCTGCAGCGCGATCCGGGCGCCGTACAGCACTCGCGAGAACAGGTCCCGGCCGTAGCGGTCGGTTCCGAAGGGGTGGGCGAGGCTCGGCCCCTGTAGGCGCGCGGGCACGTCGACGGCCGTGGGGTCGTACGGCGCGAGCACGGGCGCCAGCAGCGCGATCAGCAGGAATCCCGCGGTCACGACGAGCCCACCCATCGCGAGGTTGTTCCGGCGGAAGCGGGCGGCGAACGACCGCCCGCGGCGGCGGAGCGGCGAATCGGGGGTGGGCGAGCCGTCGTCCGGATCGTCGACGGTGCGGGACTCGGCGTCGCTCATTCTTCACCCCGCAGCTTCGGGTTCAGGTAGAAGTACGCGCCGTCGACGACGATGTTGACGGCGACGAAGAACGTCGTGTAGACCAGTACGACGCCCTGGAGCATGATGTAGTCCCGGCTGCCGATCGCGTCGATCAGGAGCCGGCCCATCCCGGGGATGGAGAACACCTGCTCGATCACGACCGAGCCGCCGAGCAGGTAGCCGAACTGCATCCCGATCACCGTCACCACCGGGATGAACGCGTTCTTCGTCGCGTGGGCGAACACGCGGAGTTCGCTGGTCCCCTTCATCCGGACGGCGTTGAGGTACTCCCGGCGGAGCTCTTCGAGCAGCTCCGAGCGCAGCATCCGGGTGACGACGGCGGCCATCGCGGTGCCGAGGGTGATCCCCGGCAGGAGCAGGTACCTGATTCCCGCGATCGGGTCCGCAAGCGGCGAGACGTAGCCCGCGACGGGGAGCCAGTCGAGGTTGACGCCGAACAAAAGCAGCAGGAGGATCCCCAGCCAGAAGTTCGGGATCGAGACGCCCAGCAGGCCGAAGCCGAGGCCGACGCCGTCGAGCCACTCGCCGCGGTTGGTCGCGCTCAGCAGCCCCGCGGGGATCGCGATCGTCAGCGAGACCAGAAACCCCGCGAATGTGAGAAACAGCGTCGTCGGGAGGCGGGACGCGATCGACGCGCTGACCGCGCGGTCGGTCACGTACGAGCGGCCGAGATCACCCTGTACGGCGTCGGTGACGTAGTCGACGTACTGCACGGGCAGAGGCTCGTTCAGGCCGAGTTCGGCTCTGACGGCGGCGAGCTGCTCCGGCGGGGCGTCGGCGCCCAGCATCACGATCGCGGGATCGCCGGGGACGAGCCTGATCAGGCCGAAGATCGTCACCGACACCAGCGCGAGCACCGGCAGCGCCCAGAGCAGCCGCCGGATCAGGAACGCCTGCAGCCGTGAGACCATCGCCCCGGCTGCTCACTCCTCCGTCCACATCGTCCAGTAGCGCGTGTACGGGAGCAGCCACGGCTGGACGCCGTAGACGTTCGATCGCAGCCCCGAGATGCCGTCGGCGCGGGCGACCGAGATCCACGGGCAGTGCTTGTTCACCAACTGCTCGAACTCGGAGTACGTCTCGACGCGGGTCATCTCGTCGGTCTCGCTGCGACCCCGTTCGAGCAGTTCGTACATCCGCTCGGCGTCGGGCTGGTCCTCGCCGTAGTGGTTGTACTGGGCCCCGTCGGGGTGGATGAAGCCGTAGTAGTGGCGGTCGGGGTCGATCTTGAACGGGACTGAGAAGGCCATCGCGCCGAAGTTGCCGCCGACGAAGTCCGAGAGCTGGGTCGCCCACTCCAGCGTCTCGGTCTCGGCGTCGATGCCGGCCTCCGAGAGCTGGGCGACCAGCAGGTCCGCGGTCGTCTCCATCAGCCCGTAGCGGGAGTTGGTCTTGATCGTCAGCGTCTCGCCCTCCAGTGGGTTGCCGGCCTCGTCGAGGATCTCGCGGGCGCGCTCGGGGTCGTGAGTGCGCCGGCTGTCGCCGAGGTCGTAGTGCCAGATGCTGTCCTCGGCGTAGGGCTGCCACGCCGCCTGCCCGTAGCCCGAGACGGCGGCCTCGACGATCGCTTTCCGGTCGATCGCGTGGGCGACCGCGCGGCGGACCGCGGGCTCGTCCCACGGCGGCTGGCTGCAGTTGATGTGGACCTGTCCCCACTCGGTGCCCTGCTGGCGGGAGAGCTTCGTCTCGTCGTCGTCCCGTAGCGTCCCCGCGTCGCTGCCGGAGACCCCCCGGACCATATCCACGTCGTCGGCCCGGAGCGCGGCGACGCGGGAGTCGGCGTCCGGGATCGGCGTGATCTCGACGGCGTCGAGCAGCGGGGCGTCCTCGTCGCGGTACTCCTCGAACACCGCGAGCGTGAGCTGCTCGCCGGGCTCGTACGCCTCGAACCGGAACGGGCCCGTCCCCACGGGCTCTTGGAAGTCGCCGAGCTCGCCGCCCTGTTCCTCGACGGCCTCCTCCGGGACGACGACCCACGGGACCCGCCCGAGGAAGCTGAAAAACGGTGCGAACGTCTCCGCGAGGGTGAAGGTAACCTCGTACTCGCCGGTCGCTTCGACGGATTCGACCGCCGAGAGGTCCGCGCCCATCGCCGCCTCTTGGTTCATGCGTTCGAAGGAGTACACCACGTCCTCGGCGGTCATGCCGCGGTCGACGGGCGGGTGGAAGCGGGCGTCCTCGGTCAGCGTGAACGTGTAGGTGCGGCCGTCGTCGCCGATCTCCCAGTCGGTCGCGAGCCGGCCCGCGGGGGCGCCCTCCTCGAACGTGAGCAGCGTCTCGTAGACGTTGAACACGACGACCCACGAGACGACGCTCTCGGTCTGGTGGGGGTCGAGCCCGGTGAGTTCGGACTCGAAGCCGACCCGGAGGGTGCCACCCGACTGGGGGCCGCCCTCGGGGGTCGACGCCGACTCGGTCGCGGACGGCACGTCGGTGTCCTCGGTGGGTGTGCCGTCGCCGCCGGTACAGCCGGCCATCGCTGCCGCCGCCGCGCCGCCGACCGCCGAGAGGAACGTGCGGCGGCCGGTCGCGGTGTCTTCGCCCTGCATTACTGGATACGGAGCGGCGGGGCGGGTAAAGCTTCCACGGTACACACACGGCCGCGATCAGTCCCGCACGACGAGCACCGGCGCGACGGCGCCCTCGGCGACTCGCTCGGCGGGATCGCCGAACAGCGAGCTCAGCAGACCGGGGCCGCCCTCACCCATCACGATCACGTCGAACTCGCCCGATCGGTCGACGACCGCACGGACCGCCGAGTCGGTCTCGGTGATCTCCGTCCGGACGCGGTCGGTCGCGAGGCCCCGCTCGGCCAGTGTCTCGCGGGCGCGCTCGACGGCCGCGGCGGCGTCGAACTCGCCGCCGGTGTCGATCCCCCACAGCGTGACCGACCCCTCACGGCCCGCGAGTAGCGTCGCGACCAGATCTGCGAGTCGATCGACGTCGATAGCGCCGCGGATCGGGACGACGACGTCCTCGACGGCGCCGACGGGGTTGGGGAGCAGCACCGCCGTGGCGTCGGTCTCGGCGGCGACGCGGTCGACCGTCGCGTCGCGGTCGTGGGTGAACGCGACCCGGGTCTCGACCTCTCGGCCTTCCTCGCGGAACGCCGCGGCGATGTCGTCGATCGCGGTGCGTGCCCGGTCCTCGAACTGCATGCTCGCCTGCTCGGTGGGCGTCTGCTCGGGCAGGACGTGGTAGCCAAGCAGCACCACCTCGGCGGGCGCGAGGAACTCGACCAGCGAGGCCGAGACGGACTCGCCTTCGAGCACCTCGACGGGGACGAGCACTTTCGGCGGCTCGCGGATCGCGAACGACGCCTCGGCCATGATCTCTGCGGGTGTGGGTTCGTTCTCGGACATCTACAGCACCCCTCTGAGTTGCACGTCGTCGGCGTAGTACTTGTACCAGCCGGCGGCCGCGAGCATGATCGCGGCGCCGATCACCTGTGACTCCCGCTCCATGAACGCGATCAGCCCGAAGCTCGCGAGCGCGCCGACCCCCGCGACCAGCCGGTAGGCGGGCACCCGGAACTCGGGGTCGTACCACTCCGGTTCGTCACGGCGCATCGCGAGCAGCGCCACGCAGATCAGCCCGTACATCACCAGATGGAGGAAGGAGGCCACCTCCGCGAGCAGTTCGACCTCGCCGAGCCCGACCAGCACCAGCACGGGGCCGCCGGCCATCGACAGCGCGACGTGGGGCGTGCCGTACTGGAGGTTCACGCGGCTCGCGAACTGCGGCAGCAGCGCGTCCTTGCTGACCGCGAACACCGCCCGCGAGGTGGAGAGAATCGACGCGTTCGCGCTCGAAACGGTCGCGAGGAGCCCGCCGAGCAGGATCGCCAGCGCGCCGACGTCGCCGCCGAACGCGCGGGCTACCTCGACGATGGCGGTCTCGCCGAACCCCGAGAGCCGGCCGCTGCCGAACGCGCTGGTCGCGACGAAGATGGTCGCGACGTACAGCACGGCGACGATCAGCACCGAGCCGACCATCGCCAGCGGGAGGTTCCGGCCCGGATCCTTGATGTCGCCGGCGACGGTCGCCACCTGCGCGAAGCCGAGGTAGGAGGTGAACACCAGCGCGGCGGTGGAGAACACCGACATCAGCCCGAACGGCATGAACGTCTCGGGCGTGCTCGTGGTGCCGAACACGCCGAGCGCGTCGAGGCCGCCGTAGCCGAGAAAGATGACGAGGATAGTCAGCAGCAGGCCGACCACGTAGTTCTGCAGTTTCGCGGCGTTCTCGGTGCCGAAGAGGTTCAGGGCGGTGAGCAGCAGGCCGAACCCAAGCGCCAGCGTGTCGACGACGGGCAGGCCGCCGATGGGGATTCCGGCTTCCGCCAGCAGCGCGGCGGCGTAGCTCCCGAAGCTGACGAGGTAGAACGCCGTCGCGAACACCAGCCCCAGCCAGATGCTGATGCCGACGACGGCGCCCGGGAGCGAGCCGAGCGCCCGCGAGATGTAGTAGTAGCCGCCGCCGGATTTGGGCATCGCCGTCGCGAGTTCGGAGGCGGGCAGCGCCACCAACAGGGCGATCACCGCGCCGATCGCGAAGGAGGCGGCCGCCGCCGGCCCCGCCTCGCCCGCGGCCAGCCCCGGGAACACGAAGATCCCGGCGCCGATCATCGTCCCCACGCCGATGGAGACGCCGCCGACCAGCCCGATCGAACGCTCCAGCTCCGACCCCTCCTCGGTGACGGACGTGTCGCTCCCGGCCTCGGTCGGCAGCGCGCCGGCCTCGGGAGACTCCCCGGCCCTGTTCGTCCCCTCGGGACGCTCCGTACCCATGGGCGAGTGATCCAGTCAAACGCGTAAGAAGATGGCGGCCGGTTCGCCCGGCGATGTCGGCGCCCCCGGCACTCACGGTGCCGGCGCGCGAACGTGCGGGCATGAGCGAGACGGTTCCCGTGACGGTCGTCGACGGCGACGACCGCGCGACGATTCAAGTCGAGCGCGGGCGGATGCTCCGGGACGCGCTGCGCGAGGCGGGGTTCGAGGTGTACGGGCGCGTCTCGAAACACGCCAACTGCGGCGGCCGAGGGCTGTGTGGAACGTGTGGCGTGGAGATCGAGGACGGACCGGCGCCGACGCACTGGCACGATTCGGCGGCCGAGCGGTTCGGGTATCCGCGGCTTTCGTGTCAGATTACTGTAAAGGAGCCGACGACGGTGCGGCTGGTGGAGAAGGTGATGTGGGGGCAGGTAGTGCCGGACTCGTCCGGGAGAGACGAACTGTAGTACGTGGGAGGGCCCTCGCTATCGCTCGTCGTTGCGAGGAATCAGAAAGTGGGTCGGGGCGGATTCTGAACCACGAGGACTTCGCTCTGCTCGTCCCCTGGGTTCAAATCCTTCGTGACCATCACACCCGACGCCCGCTCCTCGCTCGCTCCTTACAGTCGCGTCGCTCGTCGATTGGGCGCCGGAAGAAAATGGGTTGGGGCGGATTTAGAACGCGCCGGCCTGCGCGCCTCACGAGTACGCCTTCGGCGTAGTTCGGCGCTCGACGGTGGTCAAGACTGAGTGCATAACGCGGGACTACCACCACATCGAGCCGGGCGATTCGGAAACAACCGATGACCCGGAAAATCAGTCCCGAACGCGCAGTAGAACGGTATCTGAACGAACGCCGCGCAGACATATCGGAGTCCACCTACTACAACCACTCCTCGCTCCTCTCGCAGTTCGTAGGGTGGTGTGAAGACGAGGAGATCGACTACGTCAACGAACTCGACGGCTTCCACATCTCCGACTTCAAGATTCATCGACGCGACGAGGACGGCGTCAACAGCGTCACACTCTACAACCAGATGACCGTCCTTCGCGTGTTCCTCCGGTGGTGTGAGTCCCGCGAGCTTGTCGAAGACCTTGCCGATAACATCCTGATGCCTGTCCCCGAAGACGACAGCCGGGACACGATGATCGACTCGGAGACGGCGGCCCAAATCCTTCAGCACCTCCAGAAGTTCGAGTACGGGACGCTGAAGCACGTCGTGTTTGCTCTCCTGTGGGACACGGGATTCCGCATCGGGACGCTCCGAGCTATCGACCTCGACGACTACCACTCCGAGGAACAGTACATCGAGGTGCGGCATCGTCCCGAGTCGGGAACGCCGCTGAAGAACAAGCACGGAGCCGAACGCGAAGTCAACCTCCACGAGTGGGTTTGCGACGTTGTTGACGACTACATCGAGATGTACCGGCACGACATAGTTGACGACGCGGGACGGGAACCGCTCATCACGACGAAGCACGGACGACCAGTCCGGTCGAACATTCGCGGCCACATCAACTCGATGACGCGCCCTTGTGTGTACGCGGGCGAGTGTCCCCACGGTCGAGAACCTGACAGTTGCGAAGCGGCTCAACGACGCGACGCCGCTCAACGCTGTCCCGACTCCGTCCCACCACACGCCATCCGTCGATCTGCGATAACGTCGTGGCTCAACGACGGCCACAGTAAGGAACTCCTCTCCGACCGGATGAACGTCTCCGTGAAGACGCTGGAGAAGCACTACGACGCCCGGACGGAAAGCGAAAAGCGAGAGCTTCGACGGGAAGAGTTCGGGATGGAGTAGCGGATTCAAGCTACTCCCCTCGGCTCAACCCCAAGGGTTCAACCACAGAAGACCACTCTGCAGTTTTTGGAAGAACTCGACGCCGTCTGCGGGTTTTCGGTACAGTTTTTACGCTGGAAGCCGTCTATCAAAGTGAGGACTTCTACCGGCTTCGACTTCGAGTAGCTTCTGCTACGACATTCTTCATCGAGGCCGCGAGTCAACGAACGCCATGTCTGCTACAACTACTACTGACAAGTCCGGCGTACAGCATCAAGCACCTTCGACGCCTTCCTTCACCGACTGGCGGCCACCAAGCGAGAGGCAACCTACAGAGGAGGAAGAACGGAAAGCACGGGAACGGACACTCGAAATCGGGAACGAAACCGAGATCGACTACGACAAGGCCCCGACCGGCCAAGAAGACCACTACGAACGCCTCGATCTCCACAACCGAGATCGGTACTGGAAGTATCGGGATGAGGTTGACCTGCCGAGAGCCTGTGACAACCAGTACAAGAAGCACATCCTCGACTCCATCGCAAACAAACTCGAACTCACTCCTCTCCAACATCAGAAAGCGTTTGCACGGCTCTTTGAGCTTGACCTGCCGCAGTTCGGCTACCGCATCGACGCTGTCGCATTCTGTCTCTGCGGGATAGTGCTGAAAGAGGAAGTTGCGGAACGTTACGGTGACGACGCTCCATATCACCCCCAACGGAACGCAGAAAGCAACCCCGACAATTTCGCACTCGTAGAGTCCCAACTCATCGAGGAGGATGGGGCAACAACGAAGCGGTACATCCAGAAGGTGTGGGGCAAGCTTCTGCACGGCGACCCTCCGACTCGGAGCGGTGACAGTTGGGAAGCTTTCGTCCAAGCCCGCTCTCAGGTACAGAACAATCCTCACTACCTTCCCGACCACAAGGAGAGCTGAACCGCATCAGTACCTCACCCCCTATATAAACCCCTGAATAGTAGTTAGGGTGTGATGGTTCCGGTGAGTATCAACCTGCGTGTGTGGTGATTCGGGCGAAGAAACAGGCAGTAATCCCGGAGGGCTTGACCGCATCGAGGCGGTGAGTTGCCCCCGCAGGAGACTCCCCGACACATACGGTTTCGCTTTGAACGAGTCGCTTCATCGAGCGCGTTGTTGTTCCAGCTCCTCGATGCGGTGAATCGCTCCGGGAGGTAGGGGAGAGAAACACCGCTCTCAGAGTCCCCATACACCCGGTTTCGAGATACTCAACGCGCGGGAAATTTGGCCGCTCAAGCAAGTGTAGATCGCCGCTCGATGTGGTGAGACGCTTCGGTAAGTACAGACAAAGCACTTACCCGTCTGAATAGTCCAAATCGATTGACGACCGAGTCCGTGAACTAAACAGCCCCTTAAATATGCATCGTAGAAAGTTCGTTGCTGGCGTACTTGCCTTCCCATCTATCTCTGGATGTTCAAAACTGATAGAAGACCCACTCGAAGTATGGGCAAATAATTTCTATGAAAACCCTGTACAGCTTGATGTTTCCGTTGTATCCGAATCTGACCAATCAGTCCTCTTTGAGGATTCCTATCGGGTAGCGGGTTCCAACACAGAGACATTGTTCGATGGGTTGGAAATCCAAAACCGGTCGCAGTACAAGCTGGTATGCGAACTTGATGGTGAAATTCGCAAGGAGCGTCCGATAAAGGACGAAACAGACGAGATGGTGCTGTTCATTTCGTCGGAAAAGGAGCTAACCATCTCTGTCGTCGCAAGTTAAGCCGCTGTTTCTCAAAGTCAGCTTACGAATTGCCTCAATCTGGTTATCGATAACTTCGCACATCCACTTACCGGCTGTTCCACTCCAAACCAGATGGTGAAAACCCTGACTCTCAGCCGGAAAATTCGCGCACAGGGTCACTTAAGCCCACGCGAGCGCACTCGATGAATGTTCTAACTGGTGGGGTTTACTGCATCGAGTCGGTTGTTCACTCTCCCTCGCTCGATGTGTCGATTCCCTCAGGGTCACACACTACCTCTCGTAGCTCCTCGTAGAGATCGGGATGGTTCTCCCGCAGTAACTCCACGTCGGTTGTGAGTTCGTCGTCGATCTTCCGCCGGACTCGGGAGATAGCTTGGTAGCGGAGGTCTTCATCGACGTTGTCTCCGCCCTCGATGAGTTCCCGCTCTCGGTCGGTCAGTAGAGCGCGTCGTGCCATACAGTACACTTCCGCGCGGAACACAAAGAGATTGCCCTATCAGGGAACGTTCCCATATTTGGGAACTATTAAGTGAGTGGCGAACAGACTACTGAGTACGGAGCGCGGGACGCCATCGCAGAAATGGCCGGTGCTGGAACACCGACCGCGCTTCGGGAGACACCGAAGCATGACGGACAACGACTCTACATCTGATAAGCGCAACGCTGTTGAATACCTGAACTTCGGCGCGAAGACGTCGAAGCGCGTCACGTGGGAAGCGTGGGAGTTCACCGTCGCCGGCCCGCACCAGATCGAGGTGACGAACGCATCGTGGGGCTTCCAGAAAGACGACCACTCCTACACCGTCGGCGTCGAAGACCGCGACGGCGTCGTCGTTCCCGCTGAGTGCGGCTGTAAGGCCGACCGCTTCCGGGAGGACTACGACTGCAAACACAAGGTTGCTCTCGCGTCAATCGGCGGCCCTGTCGTTCTGCAAGCCGCTGTTGACTACGAAACCCACACGGTTGACGCCGAGGAAACCACCGCGCAAACGTTGGAAGACAAACTTCGAGCTGACGGCGGCGCAGTTACAGAGGGAACTACTGAGGATTCTCCCACCCTCAATGAAGCGAAACCTGAGGAGTGTGACTGCGACGACCTCCGCGACGACTTCCCCTGCTGGTCTTGTGTGAAAGACGGACGGAGGGAACTACCCGAGTAGGTTCACAGAGGGGATTACTGCATCGAGGGGGTTTCGATTCTCTGCCTGCTCGATGCGTCGAGGAACGGTAAGTACAGGAGAACAATCTATCACGAACGAGCGAAGCGAGCGGGAGGTTTCAGGTGCCTTTTCCACTCAATCAGAGGCAGACACTAGATCTGTAAACTCGATATTATCTGCTCTAATTGAGACTCGGATTGACTGGCCCAACTCATCAGGAACATTCCATTCATATGACGCTGAACGACCGGAATCAAGCGCAACCTCTATCGTGTACGTACCACCGTCTTCCACTATATCGTCGTACCTTTCGCTGGTCGGGGTTTCTTTACTTCCTTCGGTCAATTCAAATCCTTCAGTGAACACGTCCCTACCGTTTTGTGAGACTGTAATCTCACCAGAGACGGGCTTAGACATATAATTGGTGACACTAATATAGGCCATGTTGCTGCCATCTACGTTTAGACAACCTGCCAGAATGACCGGTGTGGAAATTCCAATCTTCCTTAGAATAGCTCGCCGTGAGGGCATACTTTATATGTTGTATTTTGTGTAAATATAGTTGTTAATGTTCACTTCGCAACCCTACTTCCCGCCTATTCCGTCACGCTCCCTCCGAAACCAACACTCATCAGTAGAGATCAACGCGGCAAGTCGAAGGAACTCTACAAGGTGGTTGGTTTCTGCCTGCTCGATGTGCTGTTCCACTTCTTTCGGAAGAATGGCTATAGTACCCAATAGGGAGAGTTCCGAAAAGGGGTTCACAGCATCGAGGAGAGGGTTCCCTCAGTCGGAACAACCGATAGACTCTACAGGTTGGCGCGTCTCCTTGAACGTGAATCGCCGTACGGCTCCGTAGTGGAACACACACGGTAGTCCCGCAGTTCAGTTGAGATCACCAAAAGGACAAAACCCCGGTACGGCTCCGGGGTAGATTCCTTGCAGAACGCGCGTAGCGCGTATGGGTTGGGGCGGATTTGAACCGCCGGCCTCCTCCATGTCAAGGAGGTGTCATAACCGGACTAGACTACCAACCCGATCGGGCTTACTTCGCACCCTATCTACCGCGTGGGTTTAGTTGAAGGTTTCGAAAGTCGACTCCGGCAGGTGATTCCCACCGTCTGCCGTGACACCCGGACACACGACAGCGTTAAGTCGATGAACAAAGTTGTACACTATATACCCAATCCGTACATTCGTATCCCCCACCCATGCAGGAACTCATCGAACGCGTGACCGACGGCGAGGACCTGAGCGTCGACGAGGCTCGCGAGGCCGCGACGCTGGTCTTCGAGGAGGCGACGGAGGCACAGATCGGCGCGCTGCTGGCGGCGCTCCGGGCCAAAGGCGAGACCGAGGCCGAGATCGCCGGCTTCGCACAGGGGATGCGCGACGCCGCGCGCACGATCGACCCCGACGGCGCGCCGCTGGTCGACACCTGCGGGACCGGTGGTGACGACTACAGCACGATCAACGTCTCGACCACGAGCGCGATCGTCGCCGCGGGCGCGGGCGTCGCGGTCGCGAAGCACGGCAACTACTCCGTCTCCTCCTCCTCCGGGAGCGCGGACGTGCTCGAAGTGGCGGGCGCCGACGTGGAGGCCGAACCGCCCGCCGTCGAGAAGGCCATCGAGCGCGACGGGATCGGCTTCATGCTCGCACCGGTGTTCCACCCCGCGATGAAGGCCGTCATCGGCCCGCGGAAAGAGCTCGGGATGCGGACGATCTTCAACGTGCTCGGCCCGCTGACCAACCCCGCCGGCGCCGACGCGCAGGTGCTCGGCGTCTACAGCGAGGAACTCGTCCCCCAGATCGCGGAGGCGCTCACCCACATGCCCGTCGAGCACGCGCTGGTCGTCCACGGCGACGGGATGGACGAGATCGCGCTCCACGGCCCCACGGCCGTCGCGGAAGTCGAGGGCGAGGAGGTCACCGAGTACACGATCGAGCCCGCGGATCTCGGCCTCGACAGCGCGCCCGTCGACGCCATCGCCGGCGGCACGCCACAGGAGAACGCCGAGGACCTCCGGGGAATCGTCACCGGCGACGTGACCGGGCCGAAGCGGGACGTGATCCTCGCCAACGCCGGCGCGGCGATCTACGTCGCCGGGCTCGCCGACGACCTCGAAGCGGGCGTCGAGAAAGCCGCCGAAGCGATCGACGAGGGCGCCGCCGCCGAGAAGTTCGCCGCGCTCTGTGGCGAGCCGATCGAGGCCGAGTGATGGTCCGGACGAAGCTCTGTGGCCTCGGCACCGAAGCGGACGTCGGCGCGGCGGTCGACGCCGGCGCGGACGCGCTGGGCTTTGTCACCGACGTCGGCGTGGACACGCCCCGCGAAGTCCCGCCGGAACGTGCTGCCGAACTCGCCGAGACCGCCCCGCCGTTCGTCACGACCGTCGCGGTCACCATCCCCGACAGCGTCGACGCGGCCGTCGAAGTCGCCGGCTGCGTCGCCCCGGACGCGCTGCAGATCCACGGCGATTTCACTCCCGACCAAGTTCGGGAGATCCGCGACCGCGCGGGCGTCGACGTGATCGTCGCGCTCGGCGCCGACGACGCCGCCCGTGCTGCCGAACTCGACGGCGTCGCCGACGCGCTGCTCGTGGACTCGCTGACCGACGAGGATGCCGGCGGCACGGGGGAGACCCACGACTGGGAACGCACCCGCGAGCTTCGCAAGGAACTGTCCACTCCACTCGTGCTCGCGGGCGGCCTCACCCCCGAGAACGTCCGCGAGGCCGTCGAGAGCGTCGACCCCTTCGCCGTCGACGTGGCAAGCGGCGTCGAGCGCGACGACCAGCCGGGACGGAAGAACCACGACGCGCTAGCAGCGTTCGTCCGCGAAGCCCGGGGTACAGTCGAAACCGAGCCCGCCGCGGAGGGCGTCTGATGCCGTCGTTCGACCGATCACGCGAGGCGTTCGAGGCGCTGTTCGACGACGTCGACGGCCCCGCGGTGGCCCGACTCACCGCGACGCTCGACACAGATACGGAGCCGCTGTCGGCCTACGCCGCCCTCTCCGACCGCAGCGACCACACGTTCCTGCTCGAAAGCGCCGAGAAGGTCGCCTCCAGCGACCCCGCGGGCGCGTTCGCCCCCGCGGACGGGCACAGCGACGGCGGGGACGACGAGGCCGACCGCCACGCCCGGTTCTCCTTCGTCGGCTACGATCCCGAGGCGCTGGTCTCGGTGTACCCCGACCACACCGAAGTCGAGGGGTTCGGCCCCGCCGCACGCTTCCTCGACGGCCTCGAAGCCGACGCCGGCGAGGAGGTCGGCACCTGCGGCGAGGAGCTGGACGACCCGGACACGCTCGACCGCCTGCGGCTCGCGCTCCCGGGCGTCGAACGCGTCGGCTTCGAAGCCAGCGACCGTCAGCGCCTCGACGGCGGCCTCGTCGGCTTTCTGGCGTACGACGCGGTGTACGACCTCCATCTCGACGAGGTGGGCGTCGAACGCCCCGATCCCGTCGTTCCGGACGCGCAGTTCGTCCTCACGACGCGGACGCTCGCGTTCGACGACCGGGACGGCACCGTCGAACTGGTGTTCACGCCGATCGTCGGCACCGACGACGACCCCGGCGCCGTCTACGACCGGCTCGAAGCCGAGGCCGAATCCGTCGCCGGTGAACTCTCGGCAGCCAGTCCGCCCGAAACCGGCGGGTTCGACCGCGAGACCGCCACGGCCGGGCCGCGAGAAGAGTACGAGGACGCCGTGAGCGAGATGCAGGAACACGTCCTCGACGGCGACGTGTACCAGGGCGTCGTCTCCCGCAGCCACGAGATCGCCGGGGAGCTGGACACGCTCGGACTGTACGAGTCGCTTCGCGAGGTGAACCCCTCGCCGTACATGTATCTCCTCTCCTTCGGCGACCGCTCGGTCGTCGGTGCGAGCCCGGAGACGCTCGTCTCGGTGACCGGCGAACGGGTCGTCTCGAACCCCATCGCCGGCACCTGTGCCCGCGGCGCCAGCCCCGTCGAGGACCGCCGGCTCGCGGGCGAACTGCTCGCGGACGGGAAGGAGCGCGCCGAACACACGATGCTGGTCGATCTCGCGAGAAACGACGTGCGGCAGGTGTCCCGGCAGGGGTCGGTGCGCGTCGAGGAGTTCATGAACGTGCTCAAGTACAGCCACGTCCAGCACATCGAGTCGACCGTCACCGGCCGGCTCCACCCGGATTTCGACGGGTTCGACGCGACCCGGGCGGCGTTCCCGGCCGGCACCCTGACGGGCGCCCCGAAAGTCCGCGCGATGGAGCTGCTCGACGAACTGGAGGAGAACCCCCGCGGGGTGTACGGCGGCGGCGTCGGCTACTTCTCGTGGACCGGCGACGCAGACACGGCGATCGTGATCCGGACCGCCACGGTCGAACACGGCGACCGGGACGAGGTTCACGTCCGCGCCGGTGCGGGCGTCGTCGCCGACAGCGAGCCCGCAAGCGAGTACGAGGAGACCGAACAGAAGGTCCGGGGCGTGTTGGACGCGCTGGAGCGGATCGAAGGAGGGCAGCCATGAGCACTCCGACGACCGACGACAGTGAGGCACCGACGGTGCTGTTCGTCGACAACTTCGACTCCTTCACCTACAACCTCGTGGAGTACGTCGGCGAGGGCGCGCCCGACGCCGACGTGGAGGTCCTGCGGAACACCGCCTCGATCGACCGAGTGCGCGAGATCGACCCCGACGCCGTCGTGATCAGCCCCGGCCCGGGCCACCCGAAAAACGAGCGCGACGTCGGGCTCACGATGGACGTGCTCCGGGAGATCAGCCCCGATGTGCCGACGCTCGGGGTCTGTCTCGGCCTCGAAGCCGCCGTGTTCGAGTACGGCGGCGAGGTTGGACACGCCCCGCGACCGATCCACGGGAAGGCGTTCCCGGTCGAACACGACGGCGAGGGCGTCTACAGAGGACTCGAACAGGGGTTCCAAGCGGGGCGGTACCACTCACTCGTCGCGACGGACGTGCCGGACGAGTTCGAGGTGACGGCGACAACGCTCGACGAGCCGGAAGAGGGGGAACGCGAGGAGCTCGTGATGGGCGTCCGCCACCGCGAGCACCCGATCGAGTGCGTGCAGTTCCACCCCGAGTCGGTGCTCACGGCTGTCGGCCACGACGTGATCGGCAACTTCCTCGACGGCGCAGTTCCCTGACGCGTTCTCAGAGGAACGTCGTTACCAGCCAGAGTGCGCCGATCAGCACCGACGCGATCAGTACCAGTTTCCACGCGATACTGAGGACGACTCGGCCGACGAGAATCACGATGCCGATAGCGATGACGGCGATCAGCGCCTGCCCGATCGGGCCCTCCGGTATCGGTAGCTGCAGGAGCGCAAGTGACGCCGCCGGGAGTATGGTGGACATACTCCGAGGTGGGCCGCGCGACAGCATAACTCTGGGGGCCGATTTCAAGTAGGAAGCCGGGACCAGCCCCCGTGTGCGCTGAGAACGGGCGTGTGGGAGACGAGGCGGGAGCGCGACACATCCCACACGGCGGACGGTCGCCTGTTCGCCCTACGCGAAGTCCTCGTAACGTGGCTGCTCGCGGTCGCCGGGGAACTCGTCGACGGGTGCGGTGGTCTGGTCGCCGCTCTCCATCTCCTTGACTGTCACCTCGTCGTTCGCGAGATCCTGCTCGCCGACGATCACGACCGTCTCGGCGTTGATCGAGTCGGCGTACCCCATCTGGGCGCCGAAGCTCCGATCGGACACGTCGGTCTCGACGACGTTCCCGGCTGCCCGGAGATCGCGGGCGATCCGGGCGGCCACCTCGCGGGTGTCGCCGACCGTGAGGACGTAGTAGTCCGTCGAGATCGCCTCCTCGGGGAACACGCCGGCCTCCTGCAGGAGCAGCGGCAGCGTCGAGTTCATCACGCCGGGCGCGACGCCCACGGCGGGGGTGGGCTGTCCGCCGAAGGACTCGATCAGGTCGTCGTAGCGGCCGCCGCCGAAGATCGCCCGGGAGACGCGGTCCTCGGTGTCGAAGCACTCGAACACGACGCCGGTGTAGTAGTCGAGGCCGCGAGCCGTCCGGAGGGAGACCTCGCAGTGCTCCCGGACGCCGAAATCCTCGGCCGCCGACAGCACCGCCTGCAGGTTCTCGACGGCGTCGGTCAGCGTCGGTCGGTCGACTTCGGCCAGCAGCGCGTCCAGATCCTCGTTCCCGGCCGCGAGCAGGTCGTCGAACGCCTCCGCGTCCTCGATCGAGAGGCCGGCGTCGGCCAACAGGCCGAGATACTCCGCCCGGTCGACCTTCTCGCTCTTGTCGACCGCCCGGATCGCGTCCTGCACGTCGACGTCCTCGTCGAACGAGCGCAGGAGCTCGCCGAGGATGTCCCGGTGGGAGACGCGGAACTCGAACTCCGAGGCGGGCAGCCCCAGCTCCGAGAGCGTGTCTGCGGCGAAGGCGAGGATCTCGGCGTCGGCCTCGGGCTCCTCAGAGCCGAAGATGTCGACGTTGGTCTGGTAGAACTCCCGGAACCGCCCCTGCTGGACCTGCTCGTACCGCCAGAACGGCCGCGTGGAGAACCACTTGATCGGCTTCGAGAGCGCCTGCTGTTTGGCGACCACCATCCGGGCGACAGTCGGCGTGAGCTCGGGGGTAAGCGCCACCTCGCGGCCGCCCTTGTCGGTGAAGTTGTACAGCTCGTCGACGATCCCCTCACCGGACTTGTCGACGTACATCCCTACGTCCTCAAGCGCGGGTGTGGCGATCTCCCGGAACCCGTAGCGGCGGGCCACCGTCTCGGTCGTGTCGATGACCTCACGGCGGGCAGCCATCTCGTCGGGGTAGAAGTCCTTGAACCCCTTCAGGCGGTCGTACATGGCCGGAAGTTCCGGGCGCCGGCGCTTGAATCCTGTGTTAGGCCAGCCCGCGGACGATCGTCTGATCGTGGGCGGGGAACACCGCCTCGACGGCATCATCGCCCTCTCGCTCGCGGATCAGCGCGCGGAGTTCGCCCTCGTAATCGGCGCGAGCGATCTCCTCGCTCGGGCCGGTCTCCACGTCGAGCTCCTGCTCGACCAGTCGGTCGACGGCGCCGCGGCCGAAGCCCGCGAGCGGCGAGAGGTAGTCGATCCCGTGGCGGTCCTCCAAGCTCTGTGCGGTGGCGCGGGAGACCGTCGGCACCCGGTCGTCCCGGCGAGTGCCGTCGGCGACGGCGACCACGTCGCGCTCGGCGACGACCTCCAGCGCGTGTTCGTGGACGCGCTGGATGCCGTTCCGCGGGTAGCCGTCCTCGATCATCCGGTCGACGGCCTCCTCCGCGACGGCACGGTCGAGCTCGACCGTGTCGAACGGGAACCCCAGCGCGTCGGCGGCCGCGCGGGCGTTCTCGAACTCCTCTGTGACGCCGAAGTGAGCAGTGACGAGCGTCACGTCGTAGAACCGGTCGAGGATCAGCGCCGCCAGCGAGGAGTCCTTGCCGCCGCTGTAGAGGAGCGCCAGCTCCATCAGCGCCGGCGGATGTCGAAGCTCTTCTCCTCGGGCTTCAGCTCGCGGAGGATCTGCTTCATCTTCTCCTCGTCGATCTGGCCCTGCATCCGGCCGCTCTGTGCCAGCGCAGTCACCTGTCGCTTGACCTTCTCGGCGAACTCGGGTTTGCTCATCTCGACGGCGTTGAGCCGCTGGCGCGCGTCGTCGGTGAGATGCTGTTTCAGCAGCGCGTCCTGCTGAGCCTTGGCGCGCTCCTGTTGTTCCTTGGCGGCCTGCCGCTGGGCGTCCTCGCCGCCGGATTTCTCCTGCAGCTCTTCGAGTCGCTCCTGTCGAAGCTCTTCGAGTCGGTCTTCGTCGGGGTTACCACTCATAGGTAGCTGTTACTGCTCTCGGCGCAAAACGGTTGCGGCGTCGTTAAGCGTACTTCTGGAGCTCCGGCCGGTCGAGGTCTTCGAGCGTCTCGCCCGCGATGGAGTCGAGCAGGCTCCGCCCCTCGTCGGTCACGCGTCGACCCTCACCCTTCGCCGTCTCCACGAGGCCCTCGTCCTCGAGCTGCTGGAGCGCGGTCCGGATGATCTTGCGGGAGCCGCCGGTGTGCTCGTTACCGGAGACGCGGTAGCGCGTCGTCCCCTTCTTCGAGCCACCGTACTCCGTCGCGAGTCGTTCGACGCCGACGGGGCCGCGGACCGCGACTTTCCGCAGGAGGCTGGCCGAGCGGACGTGCCAGAAGTCCTCCTGCTGAGGCGGGAGTTCGCGGTCGACACTCGTCTTGGTGAACTCCGCCCAGTCGGGTTCCTCGATACGGCCGTCGAGCTCCTCGGCGAGGGCCTCGATGAGGTCCTCCGCCGGAACGTCGTAGAGGGTTGCCATAGGGAGGATTTCTTCCCTGTTCCGGATAAACCCATCGTATCGGTGTCCCGCGAGGGTGTCAGGCGCTGGCGCGGGCGCCCGCGCCGACGGTGCCCATCACCAGACCGCCGAGCACGACCGGCACCCAGAACACCGCGCCGCGGTAGATCACGACCGCCGCGAGCGCGACCGACTTGGTGACGCCGGGCAGCGGCGCCGCGACGAGCAGGAACACGAGCACGGCCTCGATCCCGCCGGCGCCGCCGGGCAGCGGCGTCATCCCCGCGATCGCCCCGATCGGGACCACGAACATCACCGCCGCCAGACTCACCGGCTCCCCGATGGCCCGAAACGCGAGCCACAGCCCCGACATCTGGAGGCCCCAGCCCAGCGCGGAGAACAGCAGCGCGAGCACGAGCCCCCGAGGGTTCGTCGCGACGCGCTCGATCGCCTCGAAGAAGTGGCTCACGCGCTTCTCGACCGCCTCCCGCCCCGGATCGGCGACGCGCGGGACGTACTCCCCGGCGAGCCGACCGGCGCGCGCACCGAGGTTCACGACCGTCGCCTCGACCCGTTCGTGGTTCCGCCAGCCAAACACGAGGCCGCCGACGACGACGATCGTGAGCCCGACCACGACGGCCGACGCCGACTCCAGCCGCGCGTTGAACGTCGTCTGGGTCGCGAAGTACCCCATCCCCAGCAGCGCGAGGATGATCGACGGGACGAAGTTGAGCGTGTCGACGCTCGCGATCGCCGCGAGCCCGGTGCCGTAGTCGCTGTCGGTCACTTTCGAGATCAGCAGCGCGGTCACGGGCTCGCCGCCGGCCTGCCCGAACGGCGTGACGTTGTTGTTGAACATCGCCCCCGAGAACACGAGGAACGTTTTGATCGGCGAGACGTGCTGTCCGAGCACGCCCAACACCGTCCGGAGCGCCAGCCCCCACGCGAACAGCCACGCGACCGTGACGACGACGACCAGCCCGACCGTCGACGTGTTGGCATCCCGGAGGTACCGCAGCAGGTCGCCGACACCGACGAAGTAGAGCAACAGCCCGAGCACGCCGACCGCGGCCGCGAAGCCGAGCAGCGTGGCTTTGAGCTGGTCGGTATCCATGCCGGGTGGAACTCCCGGGACGCGTTTCAAGGCTCCGATGGCGGTCGATAGGGTTTATCGGCGGCCACGCCCACGCCCGGACATGGACGAGCGAAGCGCGCTGGCGGGACTGGCGGCGACGCTGCCCGCCGCGGGCGACGACGCCGCGGTCGTCGACGACCTCGCGGTCACGACCGACATGCTCCACGAGCGCTCGGATTTCCCGGCGGGGACGACCCGCGAGACGGCCGGCTGGCGCGCCGTCGGCGCCTCGCTCTCGGATCTGGCGGCGATGGGCGCGGACGCGACCTGTGCGGTCGCAGTGTACGCCGCCCCCGAGTTCGAGGAGGCGGCGCTCTCGGCGTTCGTCCGGGGCGCGAGCGAGGTCTGCGAGCTGGTCGACGCCGAGTACGTCGGCGGCGACCTCGACGAGCACACGGAGTTCACGACTGCGACGACCGCAGTGGGCCACGTCGACGAACCGATCTACCGGGACGGCGCGACCCCCGGCGACGCGGTCTGTGTGACGGGGGAACTGGGCCGCACGGCGGCCGCCCTCCGTCGGTTCGCGGCGGGAAACACCGAGTCGGGAAACGAGCTGTTTCGGTTCACTCCCCGAATCGACGCCGGGCGCGCGCTCCGCGGCCACGCGAGCGCGATGATGGATTCCAGCGACGGGCTCGCGCGCTCGCTCCACCAACTCGCGGCCGCCAGCGGCTGCGGGTTCGCGATCGAGTGGGACCGACTCCCGGTCCACCCGGCCGTCGAGGCGGTCGCCGAGAGCGAGTCTGACCGACGGGAGTGTGCGGCCCACGTCGGCGAGGACTTCGAACTCGTGTTCACGACGCCCGACCCCGACACCGCGCTCGAAGCGGTCGAAGCGACCGGGACCGACGCGACGGTGATCGGGGAAGTCGTCGCCGACGGCGTGACTGCCGACGGTGAGACGCTCCCCGACCGTGGCTATACCCACGGTGACGGGTGAATCGGAGACCAGCTGAAAACCGGGCTCAGACGGTCGCGATCTCGATCGGCACCGGGAGGAAACAGAGCGCGCCGAGCGCGAACGTCAGCGCCGCGACCGCGACGCGTTTCCACCCTAACGGCGTCTCGTCGATCGGGTCGGCCGCGCCGCCGAAGGAGACGAACAGCGTGATCAACCCCCAGAGGAGCCACAGCCCCACGGAGTTCTGCATCCCGAGGTCGCGGACGTACCAGAGGTAGCCCGCGAGGCCGAACAGCACGCCGGGAACGAGCGCGGCGACGGTCTCCTGTCGCGGCCCGAGCACCGCCCGGAGGATGTGGCCGCCGTCGAGTTGGCCGACGGGCAGGAGGTTCAACACGGTGAAGAACATCCCGATCCAGCCGCCCATCACGACCGGGTGGACCGCCTGTGAGGGGTCGCTGTAGCCGGTTTCCTGCCCCAGCGCGCTCGCGATCAGGTCCAGCAACGGGGGGTTGTGGAAGACGATCGCCTCGCCGGTCCCCTGGAGCACGCGCTGAGGGACCGTCATCGGGTCGAGCGAGACGCCGATCGCGGTGACGACGACTGTCGCGACCAGCCCGGCCAACGGACCGGCGGCGCCGATATCCAGCAGCGCCTCGCGGTCGGGGACTCGGCTCCGCATCCGGATCACCGCTCCCATCGTGCCGAACGGGACGTAGAACGGGATCACGTACGGGAGGCTCACGTCGACGCCGTGCAGGCGGCCAGCGACGTAGTGGCCCATCTCGTGAGTCAACAGCACCCCCAGCACCGCGGCGGTGAACGGCCACGCCTCCAGTATCCGGAGCGGGTTCGCGGCGATCGCCGAGAGCGGGATGTAGTACCAGACGGTCGCGCCCACGAACATGGTGGTGAACACCGTCGCCACCAGCAGCGCGACGTTGAGCCGAGGGTTCGTCTCCGATACGGCGGAGGAACCGATCGGGCGGGCGACCAGCACGTCATTGCCCGCCTCGTCGGCCGAGAACTGGAGCTCGTAGCCCGCGTTCTCGAACGCCGGCACCAGCTCGTCGGCGAGCCGGGAGCGCGGGACGAGCGATTCGCCGTAGTACCGGATTCGGTCGCCGTCACGCCGGACCGCCGTCAGGTGGAACCACGCGTCGAGCGCCTCCGGGTGGGGGACCTCGTCGGACCCGGACCTGTCTGCCATCGGTCGCGATTACCGACGCTCGCGCATAAGACTTGGTACGGCAGAAGGGGGACCGAACGGAGGGGAACCGTCAGCGGGGACCGCCGGCGGCGGGCGCTGCCCGGCGGTAGTCGGATCGACGCGGTTCGTCAGGCCGTCTCGACGCGCCACGTGGTCGCGCTCGTGTACGACCACTTCTCGACTTCGAGGTCGGAGGCGGCGTCGCTGAGTTTCACCATCAGCGCGCCGATCTCCTTGGGTGAGAGGTCGACCTCGTCGGCGATGAACTTCGACTTGAAGTACATCTCGCCGTCCTCGGCCTTCTCACGCAGGTACCGCGTGAGACGCTCCTCTTTGGAGAGCTCGTCAGTGTCGGCCACGCCGTCGGTGGAGGGGTTCCGGGTTGCGCTCATTTGTGTTCGCCTCACTCCATCACAGGACCCAAGGGGGCATATAAACTCCAGACCGTCCCCCGGAGTTCGAACCGTTTCAAGCGGGTCGAAGCGCGAAACCGACCTAAAACGGATCGTTTACGAAGCCCTCAGAGAGTTTTAGACGTTTTACAAGCAGTTCTAAACCGGTAAACGCATTCACTCACAGATCCGTTACGCGTCACGGATCGGGAGTGGTATCGGCCGGGGAGAGCGCCGAGGCCGGGGCCGGCAGGGATCACGCGCGGTCGTGCACCCAGAACTCCTCGTCCTCCGTGGTCTCCTTCTTGAACAGGGGGACCTCGTCTTTCAGCCGGTCGATGCCGTCCTCGACGGTCCGGAACGCCTCGCGACGGTGGCCCGCGAGGACGACGACGAACACGATGTCCTCGCCGTCGACGACGACGCCGGTCCGGTGGTGGAACAGCACCTCGAACACGCCGTCGCGCGCTTCGAGCTCCGCGGCGATGTCGGCCATCCGCTGTTCGGCGACGCCCTCGTACTTCTCGAACTTGAGGTGGGTGGTGCGGCTGTCGTCCTCGGCGTCTTTCGCCCGAACCCGCCCGGTGAACGTCGCGATGGCGCCGGAGCGGTCGGCCAGCGGCGACTGTTTGGCCTCCCGAATCAGCGACTCCAGCGTGACGTACGGATCGAGCTCGTCCAGCTCCGCCGCAAGCGCGTCGGCGTCGAAGTCGCTCGCGTCCTCGACTCGGCGGAGCACGTCGCCCGGGACCTCCTCGTCGCCGATCACGACCGTCGGGAGGCGGAGCTTCGAGAACCCCGAGATCACCGCGTACTCGTAGTCGGGCGCGAGATCGTCGAGCAGGTCGGCGAACGAGCGGTCGTCGCCAGCGGCGGTCCAGCCGCCGTCGTCGGCGAGTTCGAACCGCCCGTCGGCGGCGGTCGCGTCGTCGATACCGTCGGTCCGACCGACCGTCGCGACGCGGCCGTTCAGCCGTGCTGCGACGGCGTCACGTACGTCGGCGGCGTCCGGGCCGACGATAGAGAGAGCCTGCATGGCTCTATGGGGGTCGGCGACGGGCTTAGACCTTTTCTCGCCGGGCGCCGACCACCGCTCTTAAGAGCGCCACCCCCGGAACCTCACCTAATGCGAGTCGTCGTCTCTATCGGGGGTAGCGTACTGGCGCCCGGCCTCGACCCCGAGCGCGTCGAAGGGTTTGCGGACGCCCTCGGCACGCTCTCGGCGGAGGGCTGTGAACTGGGCGCGGTCGTGGGTGGCGGCACCGTCGCGCGACAGTACATCGGCGCCGCCCGCGAGCTGGCGGCCAACGAGTTCCAGCTCGACGAGCTCGGGATCGGCGTCACGCGGCTCAACGCCCGGCTGCTGATCGCGGCGATGGGCCACGGCGTCCAGCGGACGCCCGCCACGAGCTACGACGAGGCCGGCGAAGCGATCCGGAGCGGCGACACCGTCGTCATGGGCGGGATCACGCCCGGGCAGACGACCGACGCCGTCGCGGCCGCGCTCGCGGAGTACATCGACGCCGAACTGCTGGTGTTCGCGACCAGCGCCGACGGCGTGTACAGCGCCGACCCCGAAACCGACGACGACGCCGAGCAGTACGGCCAGCTCACCCCCAGCGAACTGGTCGAGGTGATCGCGCCGATGGATCGCGGCGCGGGCGCCTCCGCCCCGGTCGACCTGCTCGCAGCGAAGCTGATCGAGCGCTCGTCGCTGCGGACAATCGTCCTCGACGGCACCGACCCCGAAGCCGTCGTCGACGCCGTGCTGCGCGGCGAGCACAGCGGCACCGACATCGTCCCCACGGGCGAGACCGACGACCCGACGTACTGGACCCAGCATGAGTAGCGAACAGACGCCCGATCCGGACGCCGACGCCGCCGGCCCCTCTTCGGGCCCGACCGCGGGCAGCGACGCCGGCGAGGGCGGTGGCGAGACACAGTTCCACGCGTTCTGGGCCGACGCCGTCGCCGACGACGTGGAAGCCCGCGACCCCGACGACCCGATCGTCATCAAGGGCGGCGTCTCCCCCTCGGGGATCCCCCACCTCGGCCACTTCAACGAGATCGTCCGCGGCTACTTCGTCGCCGAAGTGCTCCGCGAGCGCGGCCACGAGGTCCGGCAGGTGTTCACCTCCGACGACCGCGACCCGCTCCGGAAGCTCCCCCGCCGGCTGGCCGACGCGGACTGGAACGTGGTCGAACTGGGCGACGTGGACGCGGGCGCGCTCGGGAAGAACCTCGGCAAGCCCTACACCGCGATCCCCGACCCGTTCGGCGACTGCCACGACTCCTACGGCGAGCACTTCGCGGACCTGCTCGCGGGCGCCGCCGAGATGGTGGACGTGCCCGTCGACGTGCTCTCGAACACCGAACTGTACGAGACCGGCGAGTTCGAGCCCGAGATTCGGACGATCCTCGAAAACGTCGACACCGCCCGCGAGGTGCTCGCCGAGTACCAAGACTCCGTCGACGCCGACTACTCGCCGTTCCGCGTGGTCTGTGCGGAGTGTGGCATCGTCACCACCGACGTGACCGTCGCGGATCTGGACGAAGGACGCGTCGAGTACGAGTGTACGGGCATCACCGCGGGCGACCGCGACATCGAGGGCTGTGGGCACGCCGGCGAGGCAACGCTGCGGGACGGGAAGCTCTCGTGGCGCTTCGAGTGGCCCGCGCAGTGGAGCCTTCTCGGGGTGGATTTCGAGCCGTTCGGTAAGGACCACGCCGAGGGCTCGTGGCCCTCCGGCGAGGAGATCGCTCGGGAGGTGCTCGACATCCAGCCCCCCGTGCCGATGACGTACGAGTGGTTCACGCTCAACGGCGAGCCGCTCTCCTCCTCGGAGGGCAACGTCGTCACGGTGCCCGAGGTGCTCGACCTGCTGGAGCCGGAAGTGCTCCGGTACTTCTTCGCGCTTGACCCGAACAAGGCCCGGGACTTCGACATCTCCCGGCTCGATCAGCTGGTCGACGACTTCGACCGCTTCGAGCGCGCGTACTTCGGCGCGGTCGACGACGAAGAGCTAACGCGGTTCGCGGACCGCGCCTACCCGTTCGTGGTGGAGGAGGTCCGCGAGGAGCGCATCCGCCTCCCCTACACGTTCGCCGCGGTGCTGGGGATGGTGGAGGACCGCGACCTGCGCGTCCAGATGGCCCGCAACGAGGGGCACATCCCCGAGGACGCCCCGGACTGGGCGATCGACGACGCGCTCGCCCGCGTCGAGAAGGCCCGTGCGTGGGCCGAGCGGTGTGACAACGCCTACAACTACCGGCTCCAGACCGACCTGCCCGACGTGGACCTGAGCGGCGACGAGCAGGCGGCGCTCGACGACCTCGCCGAGTTCGTCGCCGCGGGTCACGACGGCGACGCGATCCAAGGCGAGATCTACGAGCTCGCGGAGGCCCACGGGCTGGAGACGGCCGACCTGTTCGCCGCCGGCTACCGGCTGTTCTTCGACAAGGAGCAGGGGCCCCGACTGGGCGAGTTCCTCGGGGAACTCGACCAGTCGTTCGTCGTCGCCCGGCTCCGCCGGGAGGGGTAGTTACTCGATCCCGTCGCGGGATCCAGCGGCGGCGTAACGTCGGACCCGAACGCCTTTGGCCGGCCGGGCCGGACTCTCACGCAGATGATCGACGGGCTGTTACAGGCGATTCCCACTCTCGGCCCACTGACGTGGATACTCGTCGGGGTGGCCGCCTACTCGCTGGCGGCCTTCTGGCTCGACAAACAGGGGTATATCCCCGACTCGATCAGCGTCTCCGGGCCGATCACGACGATCCACACCAAGCGCGGTCGGGCGTTCCTCAACTGGCTCGCCGGCCCCAAGCGGTTCTGGCGGGCGTGGACCAACGTCGGCCTCGGTGCGACGCTGGTGGTGATGGTCGGGATGTTCCTCCTGCTGCTCCGGCAGGGTCGGATGATCCTCCAGAACCCGCCCGCGCCGTCGCCCGTCAACGAACCCGCGAACGTGCTGGTGATCCCCGGCGTCAACGAGTTCCTCCCGCTGTCGGTCGCCCCCGAGATAATCATCGGCCTGCTTGTCGGGCTGGTCGTCCACGAGGGCGGCCACGGGCTGCTCTGTCGCGTCGGCGACATCGACATCGACTCGATGGGGCTGGTGACGCTCGCGGTGATCCCGATCGGCGCGTTCGTCGAGCCCGAGGAGGCGAGCCAGCGGGCGGCCGACCGCGGCGCCCGCGCCCGGATGTTCGCCGCGGGCGTCACGAACAACTACCTCGTCACTATCGTCGCGTTCGCGCTGCTGCTCGGCCCGGTCGTGGGGTCGATCGCCGTCGCCCCCGGCGCCGCGATCGGCGGCGCCCAGCCCGGCTCGGCGGCCGACGCGGCCGGGATCGGCGGCGGCGACCGGATCGTGATGGCCGGCGACCGCGAGATCGCCAACGGCAGCGAGCTCGACGCCTACCTCGCGGGCAGCAGTGAGAGCGAGGTGACGGTCACGCTCGGCGACGGCACCGAGACGACCGTCGAACGCTCGTTGCTGGTCACCAGAATCGCCGGCGGCTCGCCGTTCGACCGCGAAGGGGCGGCCGGGCTCGACGTGAACGACACGATCACGGCGGTCAACGGCACCGCCGTCCGCACCGAACGCGGGTTCCGCGAGGCGGTCGGGAACCGGACGAGCGTCACGATCGCGACCGCCGACGGGAACACGACCACCGGGCCGATGGGCGTGCTCGTCCGGGCGACGTCGCCGGACCTGCCGGGCGTCGGCGGCGAGCCCGGGGACCACCCGCTCAACAGCTCCGCGGGGCTCCCGTCCCGAACGCCGTTTACCCTGCTCAGCATCGACGGGCAGGCTACCCACACGGCTGCAGACGTGACCGCCGCGCTGGATGGTCGGAGCGCAGGTGAGGAAGTCGCGGTCGTCGCGGTCGTCGACGGGGAGCGGCGGAGCGCGACGGTGACGCTGGTGGAGGACTACCGCGAGAACGAGTCGGATGGCTATCTGGGGATCGCGCCGCTGTCCGACGGCGAGTACAGCGGCGTCGGCACGAGCAGTCTGGGCGTCGACTACTACCCCGCTTCGGGTTTTCTCTCGCTACTGAACGGTAACGGCGGCGTCGGCGTGGTCGGCGGCGGCTCGGCGCTCGGGCTCGTGCTCGTCGTCCTGCTGCTGCCGTTTATCGGCGCGGTCGGCGGCGGGAGCTACAACTTCGCCGGGTTCGTCGCGGCCAACCGCAACTTCTACGAGATCACCGGGCCACTCGAACCGCTCGGCGGCGCGGTGTTCCTGCTGGCGAACCTGCTGTTCTGGACGGGGTGGATCAACCTCAACCTCGCCTTCTTCAACTGCATCCCGGGCTACCCGCTCGACGGCGGGCGGATCCTCCGGGCCTGCGCCGAAGCGGTGGTCGCGCGGCTCCCCGTCGAGGACAAACACACGATGACGCGGGCGATCACGACGAGCGTCGGGCTCGCGATGCTGGCGTCGCTGCTGCTGGTGGTGTTCGGACCGCAGCTACTCAGCTGAGGGCGTCAGTTGGGGTCTTCCTCGACGCCCATCCGGTCGTAGAACTCCTCGGGCGTGTCCTCGATGCGCTCGAAGTCGTCGAAGTAGTACTCGTGGTGGCGGACGACCTGCTCGCAGATCCACCGCGAGAACGTCTCGTCGAAGCGCCAGTGTTCGGCGGGCTGTTCGACGTCGAACCGCTCGTCGGTGGCGAAGCTGACGTAGACGTGGTAGAAACCGAGGATCACGTCGGCGAACTCCCGAGCCTTCGCGCCGGTCTCGACGCGCTTCTCGGCGAGCTCCTCCTCTCCCTCCGGCGTGAGCTGGAAGTACTTCCGGTCAGGCTCGTCCTCGCGTTCGATCCGCTCGGCCCAGCCGTTGTCCTCGAACTTGTAGAGGATGGGGTAGACGGAGCCGTAGGACGGCTCCCAGTGACCGCCGCTGATGTCGCCGATCTCCTTGAGGATCTCGTAACCGTACCGCGGTTTCTCCTCCAGCAGTTCGAGCACGATGTACGAGATGAGGCCTTTCGGGGGGCCGCTCTTCCGCATCGTTCCTCGTACGGAGGGGGTTCTCTGAAAGGGTTTCGGTCCGGGAATCGGCGGTTCAGCGACTGATTCGGGCGGTAACGGGGATATCCGGCCATCCCGTCGCTCGTGAGGGAACTGACACGCAACGCCCAAGCCCCCGCAGTCCCGACCGTGAACCATGACCGAGCCACCGCAGACCGAAGAGGGTTGGTTCGTCCTCCACGACTTCCGCAACGTCGACTGGGACGCCTGGCGCGACGCCCCCGACCGCGAGCGCGAGCGGGCGATCGCCGAGGGCGTCGAGTATCTGGAGGACCACGAGGCAGTCGTCGACGCCGAGGAGGGCACCTCGGCGGTGTTCAGCGTCGTCGGCGACAAGGCCGACCTCATGGTGCTGCACCTGCGACCGACGCTCGATCACCTCTCGACGGCCGAGCGGCAGTTCGAACACACCGCGCTCGGGGCGTACACCGAACAGACGACCGCCTACGTCTCCGTGACGGAGGTGTCGGGGTACGTCTCCGACGCCTACTTCGCCGAGGACGAGGAGGAGGTCGACGAGGGGCTGAAGCGGTACATCGAGGGGAAGATCAAGCCCGAACTGCCCGACGACGAGTACGTCTGCTTCTACCCGATGGACAAGCGCCGCGGCGAGGAGGTCAACTGGTACGACCTGCCGTTCGACGAGCGCGCCGACCTGATGGCCGGCCACGGCGAGACCGCCCGGAAGTGGGGCGGGAAGGTCGACCAGATCATCTCCTCCTCGCTGGGGCTGGACGACTGGGAGTGGGGCGTGACGCTGTTCGCCGGCGACGCCGTCGACATCAAGGACATCGTCTACGAGCTCCGGTTCGACGACGCGACCTCGAAGTACGGCGAGTTCGGCTCGTTCTACGTCGGCCGGCGGTTCCCGCCCGCGGATCTGGGCGCGTACCTGCGCGGCGAGACGGTGCCAACGGGCGACGATCACCACCACGGTGAGGAAGGACACCACCACGGCGACGGCGAACACCACGGTGATGGTGAAGGGCACCACGACGGTGACCACCACGGCGACGACGGCGACCACAGTGACGACGGCGAGGACGCCGACGAGGGCGACATCCGCGGCGAGCTCGAAGATCTCGACATCTACGCGGGCCAGCCCCACGGCGAGGACGTGTACGCGACGGTGCTGTACAGCGAGGCCGACGCCGAGGAAGTCAGCGAGGAGGTCGACGGCCTCCGGGGGAACTTCGAACACTACGACACGCACGTCAAGACGGCGGTGTACGAGGGCACCTACACCGACCGCGTCGCGGTCGTGAGCATCTGGGACACCGGCAGCGCCGCCGAGACCGCGGCCGGGTTCCTCTCGGACCTGCCGGGCGTGGTCGAGCGCGCCGGCGAGGAGTCCGGCTTCGGCACGATGGGGATGTTCTACACCGTCAAGCCCGACTACCAGGAGGAGTTCGTCGAGAAGTTCGACACCGTCGGCGGGATGCTCGAAGAGATGGACGGCCACTTCGAGACCGACCTGATGGTCAACCGCGAGGACGAGAACGACATGTTCATCGCGAGCCAGTGGCGCTCGCAGGACGACGCGATGGAGTTCTTCCGCTCGGACGCGTTCCGCGACACGGTGCAGTGGGGCCGCGACGTGCTGGCGGATCGCCCGCGGCACGTGTTCCTGGCTTGAAGCGGTCGCTGGAGAGTCGTTCGTTTTTCCGGGCTTTCGCAGTGAGACTGGCGCTGGTCGGCGGCGAAGCGGTCGGGACGCTCACCGACCGGCCAGCGTCACTCCTCGGCTAACGCCTCGAACGCCCGTCGAATCACCGTCCGCGCGGCCTGCCCCTCGGTCGTCCAGTGCTGGGCCATATCGAGCATGTCGTCGTAGATGTCCGGCTTACAGCCCGCCGCCTTCGGGTGGCCGCCGCCGTTGACCTGCCCGGCGACCTCGTGGCAGCGCTCGAACCCCTCCGACCCCCGAATACTCGCGCTGCCGGAGGGCTTGACGATCACCGCGGCGTCACAGCCCTGCTCGCGCAGCGCCTCGGCGACCTCGTTCTGCGAGCAGCGGCCGTACGTGAAGCCGACCGTCCAGTCGCCGATCTGTCGCTCGTTCGCCCGCGAGACTGCCGCCTCGATGCGGCGCTCTTTCTCCACGCGGCGGTGTTCCACGTAGTCGAGCACCGTCTCCGGCAGCGCGGCGCCGTACTCGCCGACGACGGTGGCGTACTCCTCCGGACCGCTCCAGTAGGCGTAGTCCGCGAGGTCGTCGCTTCGCTCGTCCTGCTTCAGCCAGAGGTCGTGGTCCCGGGTGACCTCGGCGAGTTCGGCGTAGCGCTCGTCGAACGCGTAGTTGAGCGAGCGCAGCGTCACGTCGGTCGTGCACTCCTCCTCGCTGTCGCCGATGACGAGGTCGACGCCGGCGTCGCGGACCTGCTGCTCCAGTTCCTCGGCCCACTGGTGGTGGTCGAACCACCGCACGTCGCCGCAGCGCTCGACCAGCGTCGCCAGATCGTCGGCGATGTACTCGTAGCTGTCCGGGCAGATGTCACAGACGAACAGCTCCGTCCCCGCCTCGACGTACTCGGCGACCAGTTCGAGGGACTCCTCGATGTCGCCCGGACCGGACGCGACCAACGCGACCGTCGAGCGCTCGTGTGGCTCCGCCTCGTCCTCATCCTTCTCGTCGTCGTCCGGTTCCTCGTCGGCCATCTCTTCAGCCAGCGCCTCCTCGAAGGGGGCCACGTCGAGCGCGGCGTCACGGGCCTCGCGGATCAGGGCGACACAGCCCAGCCCGTCGGCGTCGGAGTCGGTGATCACGACGGTGTCGGCGCCGTCGACGGCCTCGGCGATCCGCTCCTCGGTTCGGTCCTCCTCCAGCGAGTCAGGGTAGAAAAAGCCCTTGCCGGGCAGCAGCGAGCGTCGGTGCAGCGAGAGCTCGCTCGTCTCGATGAGTTCGTCGTCCATACCCGAGAGTCGGCGAGCCGGGGTATAAGCGCCGTGGAACGGCGGAACCGACGCTACGCGGCGGGGGCGTTGGTCTCGCCGTCGGTTTCGCCCTCAAGCTGCCGGACCGTCAGGACGGGGACGGGACAGCGCCGCACGACGCTCTCGGCGACGCCGCCGATCAGGTAGCGGTTCTCGCCGTGGCGCCCGCGGGTGCCGGTCGCGACCACGTCGGCGTCGACCTCGCGGGCGTAGTCGGCGATGGTCGCCGCCGGGCGACCCTCCCGGACGGCGGTGGTGACGCTGCTCTCTGCGCGGGTCGCGACCGCGGCGACGGCGTTCTCGCCGTCGTCTTCCAGCCCGGCGCGGAGCTCCTCGCGGACGTTCTCCGGTGAGGACTCGATCTGCCCCTCGTCGACGACGAACAGCGCGTACACGTCGGCGTCGAACCGCTCGGCGAAGTCGAGCGCCACGTCGACCGCCCGCTGGACGCTCGCGGAGCCGTCAGTCGCGATGACCAAGCTGTCGAACATACGGGTTGGTTCGGGCGCGGCGGGATAACTCCGACGGGCCTGATTCGTTCTGTGTGGGTTTGGGGGCTCTTGTTGGGGACGGCGTAGTTCTCTTGTCTGCTCCGGGTGCGTCTGCTTGCGAGGAGACTTCTTGGTCAGCAACACCGTGAAAGCCCCTGCCCGCTCCGGTCGGTGCGCTCGCTGCGCTCCTCGGTCACTCCGTTCCCTGCGGTGCTTGCGTCGCGCGCCTTCCCGGAGCGGGCAGCCCCTTTCAGTCCCGCCCGACTGCACAGCCCACACACCTCCCCAGCCGACTCACTCGCTCACTGCGTTCACTCGTTCGTCCCTCGCGCGCTCGTTCGCGCACGGAGGCGTCGTGCGGGCGACCCACGCGTCGCCCGCACTGCCAGCGAGACCGTCGGTCTCGCCCTGCTCACGTCGCGC
>Ga0207770_100069_pt1 | contig 90193 bp, 100 predicted proteins | sample A23E2SouthBayCA_FD_187729 | JGI IMG/M metagenome (GOLD analysis project Ga0207770, IMG submission 187729) | Aerobic enrichment media microbial communities from Eden Landing Ponds, California, USA - A23 E2 (SPAdes) | ecosystem: Environmental > Aquatic > Marine > Unclassified | place: Emeryville...
TTGCTCTTCTGACTCGTCTTGCTCTTCTGACTCGTCTTGCTCTTCTGACTCGTCTTGCTCTTCTGACTCGTCTTGCTCTTCTGACTCGTCTTGCTCTTCCGTCTCGTCTTCCGGTTCCTCGGTTTCGTTCTCGTCGTCTTCAGTTTCGTTCTCCACGTCGTCGTCATCGCGGTCCTCGGGTGGCCCAGCGTCTTCGGGCGGACCACGACGGTCGTCGTCCGTCTCGTTTTCGTCGTCCGTTTCATTCTCCGCGTCATCGCTGCCCGGACCGCGGTCTTCGGGCGGTCCGGCGTCCTCGGGCGGGCCGCGGCGGTCGTCTGTCTCGTTTTCAGTCTCGTTCTCGTCGTCACCGAAGATGTCGGCCGGCGGACCCTGTCGTTCGCTGGGGTGGGTCTCGTTGTCGTCGGACTCGTTCTCACCAGTGACGTGTGCGGGCGGGCCGGCGTGGTCCGGCGCGTTGCCGGGGTTGTTCGCCGTCACGAAACTGGCCACGGCCGGGCCGATACCACCGGTCCGGTTCTCGTCGCTCAACAGGTCGTTCACGTAGGCTGACACTTCGAGTCCAAAGGTGTCGAACTCGGTCACGTTGGTAGCGTTCGGCGCGACAGTCAGGTCCGCCGTCGTCGTCGCAGTGTGATTGTCGGCCGTCGCCGTCACGTCGACCGTCACGTTCTGCTCGGGGGCGGGCAGTCCAACCGTCCCGTTGCTGTCGGTCGTGTAGTTTCCGGTCCCGGCGTAGGAGGTGTTGTCAGCCGTCTCCACGGCAACTGAGGCGTTTTCGACGCCCGTCTCGTTCTGTGTGACCGATACCGTCGCGCTGCCGTCGTCAGCCTGTGAGACACCGACAGCGAGGGTGTTCCCTGCGTCAGTGTTACCGGCTGAGTCCGCAGCGGCCGCCAGTCCCGGACCGACGGCCAGCAATGTCAGTCCGACAGCGGCGTACAGTGCGAAGAGTTTGGTGCGCATCGTAGCCAATTGGTTCGCCGAGAGAGCGATAAACACCCCCTCTCGTTCAACCCGTTCAGGCCGTTTGCAGAGTCGACAACACCGACTGAGGAATAGTTATACAGTTTAAAGCCAGCTCTCAGCGTTTATTCCACCGGTTCAGTCACCGGCTCGTTCGACCAGCGAAGCCGCGTGCTCGCTGGCTCGTTCGCGGACGGCCTGCTCGTCGAACACCTCGACAGTGCGGTCGCGCATGAGCACCTCGCCGTCACAGACCGTGTGGCGCACGTCGCTCCCGTGGACGGCATAGGCAAGGTGCGAGACGAGGTCGTGGGCCGGCGTCAGGTGTGGGGCGTCGAGGTCGATGACGGCCAGGTCCGCGTTCGCGCCGGTCTCGATGCGGCCGCTGTCGAAGCCCAGCAGGGCCGCACCGTTTGCGGTCGCCATTTCGACGACAGTGCCAGCATCGACCGCGCTGGCGTCGTCGGCCGCGAGTTTGCCGATCATCGCCGCGTCGCGCATCTCGTCGAACATGTCGAGGTCGTTGTTCGAGGCCGCGCCGTCGGTGCCAATACCCACGGTAACGCCAGCGTCCAGCAGGTCCTGTACCGGGGCCATCCCGCTGGCGAGTTTCATGTTCGAGGCCGGGCAGTGAGCAACGCCGGTACCCGTCTCGGCCAGCAGGTCGATTTCACTGTCGTCGACGTGGACGCCGTGAGCCACGTACGTGTCGCCGTCGAGCAGGCCGATATCGTCGGCGTAGGCGAGCGGGCGCTGTCCGTGTTCGTCGACGATAGGCGTCACCTCATCGCGCGTCTCGTTGGCGTGCAGGTGGATCGAAAGGTCGTCCTCAAGCGCCTGTGGGACGAACTCGCGCAGGTACTCCTCGCCGACGGTCGTGAGCGAGTGCGGCTGGAACGTCGTCCGAACCCGTCCATCAGCCGCACCGTCGAGTTTCCGCGCCACGTCGAGGCTCTCTTCGAGGTCAGACCGCGCGGCCTCGTCATCCTTGCCGACGGTGACTGCAGTAAAGCCAAGCACTGCTCGCATCCCAGCCTGGTCGACTGCGTCCGCGATCTCCTCGACCTCGAAGTACATATCCGACAGCGCCGTCGTCCCCGACCGTATCATCTCGACCAGCCCGAGTTCCGCCCCGGCGCGGATGTCGTCGGCGGTCAGTTCCGCTTCGACGGGCCAGACGTCCTCCTGCAGCCAGGCGTCGAGGGGCTTGTCGTCAGCGAGGCCGCGAAGCAGTGTCATCGCGACGTGGGTGTGCGCGTTGACCAGACCGGGGATGACCAGCCCGTCGCTGGCGTCGAGTTCATCGTCGCCGTCCAGTGTGCCCGGGTCGTCGACAGCCACGATGTCGCCGCTGTCCTGTGAAACCAGTACGTCCGCACGCTCGACGGTCAGGTCAGGTCGGAGGACCTGTCCGCCGGTGACGAGAAGTTCGCTCATGGCGGTGGCTTCACAACCGCGGACCTTAGTTCGCCGGGTCCACGCCGCCGTCGTGTGGCGTGTTGCCACATCTATGGGCAGGTGTCGCAGTGACAGCAGTGCCTGTTCCGCAGGGGTCTTTCGGCTCCGGTGCGTTCAGGTGGGCAAGAGAATGGCGGCGGCAGAGCAACTCCGACAGCGGGTCAACGCCATGCGGCACGGAAGCCCAGCCCGAATGCTGCTTGCCGTTGCTGCCGGCTGGTTTCTCGTCCTCGGGATGCGGTTTGTGGTTCCTGCGGTCCTCCCGACGATACGCAAGGAATTCGTCATCTCGAACGCAGAGGCCGGGCTCGCGGTCACGGTGCTCTGGCTCACATACGCGGCGGTGCAGTTTCCGGCCGGGGTGCTGATCGACCGGATCGGGGAGCGGACACTACTGGTAGCCGCGGCGTTGCTGTCGGGCGTCGGGCTGCTGGGCTACTTCTTCGCGCCGGTGTTCTCGCTGTTCCTTATCGCAACGGGTGCGTTCGGGCTCGGGACGGGGCTGTACGGCCCGACCCGTGGGACCGCCCTCTCGCGGACATTTGATGCCCGCGAGGGGACCGCCTTCGGTGTCGTGATGGCGGCCGGCTCTCTCGGAGCGGCGGCACTACCCGCCATTGCCGCGTTCGTCACCACACGGTACGGGTGGCGGCTGGCACTTGCCAGCGCCGCCCCGCTGTTCATGCTTGTCGCCGGCGCGCTCTGGCTCTCGGTGTCAGACCGTCCGACCGGCGAGTCCGAACGGAGCCTCCGGCGGGACCTCCGAACGGTTCTCACCGGCCTTCGCAACCGCCGGCTCGTGCTGTCGGTTTCGGGCAAGACACTGATGCTGTTCGCCTTTCAGGCCGTGACAGCATTCCTCACCACGTATCTGGTCACGGTCCGGGGCCTCTCACAGGGAACCGCTGGGGCGCTTCTCTCGGTGCTGTTCGTCGGTGGCGCGCTCTCACAGACAGTCACCGGCCGGCTCGCTGACCGATACGGAACGCCAAGTGTTCTGACCGCTGTCGCGCTCGTCAGTACCGTTCCACTCGTGCTCATTCCGTCCGTCCGCGGCGTCATGCCGCTGGCCATCGTTTCCGGCGTCATCGGTGTTCGGATGAGTGTCGGCCCGCTGGCAAACGCCTACATCGTCGATACGCTGCCTGACACCGCCGAAGGCACCGGCTGGGGCCTGCTCCGGACCGGCTTCTTCGCGATCAGTTCGCTGGGCTCGACGGCTGTCGGGCTGCTCGCCGACCAGAATCTGTTTGCGCTCGCATTCTACGGTCTCGCTGGCCTGACACTGCTGGCTGCGGGTACCTTCGTTGTCCTCCCACGCCGGGACCGCCTGTGACGACTTCGCTCACAGACCCCGGCCTGAGGGGAAAGACAGTTGCCCCGCGGCCTGCCAGTAGGCGTATGCGAATCGCCGTCCCCAACAAGGGCCGCCTGCACGAACCAAGCGAGGAACTGCTCGAACGGGCCGGCCTCCATCTGGTCGACGGGGCCGACCGCCAACTGCACGCCGATACTGTCGATCCGGACGTGACCGTCCTGTACGCCCGCGCCGCTGACATCCCCGAGTACGTCGCGGACGGTGCTGCCGACGTGGGTATCACCGGCCTCGACCAGGTCCGGGAGTCTGACACCGACGACCTCGTCGAACTCCGCGACCTCGATTTCGGCCGCTGTCGCCTCGTTCTGGCCGCGCCGGAGGACAGCGACATCGAGACCGTCTATGACTTTGAGGACGGCCGCATCGCCACGGAGTTCCCTAAAATCACCCGCCGGTACTTCGACCGGGTCGACGTGGATGTCGACGTGACCGAGGTGTCCGGCGCGACGGAACTGACTCCCCACGTCGATATCGCCGACGGTATCGTCGATATCACCTCGACCGGGACCACGCTCCGGATGAACCGGCTGGCTGTCGTCGACGAGGTGCTCGAAAGCTCCGTCCGCCTGTTCGCTCGTGAAGACACCGCTGACAACGAGAAGGTGAAGCAGGTCGACACCGCACTTGGCTCAGTTCTCGCCGCCGACGACAAACGCTATCTGATGATGAACGCCCCCGAGGATGCCCTTGATGACGTGAAAGACGTGCTTCCGGGCATGGGCGGTCCGACCGTGATGGACATCGCCGGTTCCGACCAGCTCGCCGTCCACGCCGTCGTCGAGGAGCGTGCTGTCTTCGAGACCATTAGCTCGCTCAAGGACGTGGGCGCGAGCGATATCCTCGTGACGGAGATAGAGCGGCTGGTTGAATAGTACTTTTTTACGTCACCCCCTCTCCTCGCGCGCTTTATGAGCGCGCTGTGGGGAGCGGGTTCGCAAAAATCTACGCTACAAACGACCTCCGAGTCGCGGCCTGCGGCCGCGCTCGGAGTGAAACCGCGCCGAAGGCGCGGTATGCAGGCCGCGCTCCGCGCCCGCATTCGGCAGACACTCCCACCACAGTCCCGGCTCGGAGGGTCAGAAGAACATAAAAATGTTGTTCAGCGCGAACCCAAGCACCGCCGCAAACGCCAGATGCAGCGCCACGAGCGGGGCCGTCGAGCGGGTCGACAACCGATAGGAGAGGCTGATGGCGATCCCGTCAGCAACGAGAGTGAGCAACAGGACGACAGCGACGCCGAGGTCCGCCGAGACGACGCCGGACTCGACGCCCCAACGCTGGAGGATGAGCGAGACGATTGCCGGCGCGAGGGCCGCCTTTGCGGCGAGTTGGCTCGGCACGTCGCCGATAAAGAACGTCGCAGCCAGGTGGAGGGTCAGAGCGTAAAAGAGCCAGGTGACGAGGACGGTCACGAGGACCGCGAGGATACCACCGCCGGTCAGGCTAGAGAACCCGGACTGGAGCATACTCGGGGTTCGTCGGCCGCTCGCTTGTGCGTTTTGTTCCCGGGCGCGACCGGCACGCTCATAGCCGCTCGCCCACACCGCTCGGGCGTGTACGTCCTCGAACTTGGCGGGCAGGACGACGCGTTCGCGCGGCGGGAAGCCGCAAGCGCCGCGAGCGCCGTCGACGTGCTCGCCCCCGGACTGGCGACGGCACGGGGTATCAGCGACCGCGTTCGCCACCTCGCGTTCACCCACCGGGCCTGTGACCTGATCGGAACCTCGGACCCGGACATCGAAAGCGCCGCCGCGCTGCTATCGGCCGCGACCATCGACCGCGAAGGGAGCGTCGCCGTGCGCGCGGTCGACGTGCGAGCGAGCACCGGTATCGACACGCAACAGGCCGAGCGGACGCTGGGCGGCGTGCTCACCGACCGCGGCTTCGCCGTCGACCTCGACAACCCCGACCACGTCCTCTACGCCTATCTCTCGGACCCCGACGGCGACGAGGAGGGCGGGACCGGCGAGGCCTGCTGTGCGCTGGGCTGGCTTACCGCCGAGAGCGTGCGGGACTTCGGGGGCCGCCAGCCGACGGACCGTCCGTTCTTCCAGCCCGGCAGCATGGACCCGCTCGAAGCCCGCGCGCTGGTCAATATCGCCGGAGCCGGCCCGGACGCAACGATACTGGACCCGATGTGTGGCACCGGCGGTCTCCTGCTAGAGGCGGGGCTGGTCGGGGCCGACGTGGTCGGCGGCGACGCACAAGAAAAGATGGTCTCGGGGACACGCAAGAACCTGGCCTACGCACTCGACGGCGACGGCCACCCTGAGCGAGCGTCGTACCCGGACCCGGGCGAGTGGGGGGTGTTCCGCTCCGATGCGTCCGCACTGCCAGTGGCCGACGACACCGTCGATGCCGTCGTCTTCGACGCCCCCTACGGTCGTCAGTCCCGTATTGAAGGTGACCTGGCCCCGCTCGTGTCCGGTGCGCTCGGCGAAGCCGCCCGCGTCGCAGGGCGGTGCGTCCTCGTCGCCGACCGCGACTGGCGCGAGGCCGCGACCGGCGCGGGCTGGGCCGTCACTGACTACTTCAAGCGACGCGTTCACCGCTCGCTGGTCAGGCACGTCCACGTTCTTGAGTGACCATACGTTCACTTTCTCTGGACAGGTGTTGTCTTTTGTTCGGGTATGAGCAAAGTTTATGCCGTGACAAATGCTAATGAGTCACAAGTATGCCAACGTGGTCAGACCCCGCCCCATGCGACGACGACGAACAGCTGTTTGAATGCCCGGACTGCGGGAAGCGTCTCTGTAGCGAGCGCTCGACGGTCTCCTGTGGCCGCTGTGAGACAGAAATGCAGAACCTCAGCGTCCCTCGGCCGGAATAAAATCAGTCCACGTTTTTGCTAGTTAGTTCGACACGAGTGCAATCGCTCGCTCGGCGTCGCCGTCCATCCGCTCCAGCAGCGACCGGACCCGGTCCCGGGCTGTGTCGTCGCAGTCGGCCAGCACCATTCCCTCGTCCGGTTGGCCGTACACGACACTGGCACCAGCAGGCGCGGCAAGCACTGCAGGGAGCGTAGCGAGGTCCTCCTCGCCGTCGACATCCAGAAGTGTCGTCTCGTCGCTGTCGAGACCGTCTCTGAGTGCAGCAAGCAGGTCTGCGGTGAGTGTCGCAGCCGGGTTGTCGACTGAGAGCGTCCGGTCGAAGCCGTCGATTGCCGCTGCCACGTCCGCGTCGACGGCCGAGCGCTTGGTCCGTTCGTCGACTAGCGCGAGGTCGGGCGTCCGCCCGGCCTCGATGAGGTGGTACGTGACCATGTCGCCGACGGCGATGATGGGGTCACCGGCGTCGGCCAGCAGCGCCGCTGTATCAGTATAAATCCGTCCGAGCGGCTCTTTCAGCTCGTGCCGCAAGTCACTCGGGAGTTCGAGAACGACGTCGGACACGTTAGCGAACTTTCAGCGCGTACTTGCCCGGCTCGGTCACTTCCATCTCCTCAGCGATGTCGGACCGCTCCGGGTGCGCGATGACGACGTAGCCGGCCCAGTCCTCGGTCAGTGCGGTGCCGCCGCAGGCCTCACACTGGCTTTCGATCTCCGCGCTCTGGACGCGGTGACAGTCGCGACAGACGAGTCGGTCCGCCATCAGCTATCACCGGCTTCCGCCGTGCCTTCACGGCGCTCGCGCTCCTCCTGGAGCCAGCCGTGCTTGCCCAGGCCGACCTGTTTCGCCGTCAGGCCGATCTTGGAGTCGCGCGGGTTGCGCTCGTCGATACTCTTGGTGACGATACGCGCCCGGACGGCGTCACCGACGGTGAGCGTCCGGTTGGACTCGCGGGAGGCGAGTTGCTGGTTCTCCTCGTCGTAGGCCAGATACTCGTCGGATATCTGGGAGACGTGCAGCAGGCCATCGACCGGCCCGATGCCGATGAAGGCCCCGAAGTTGACGACCTCGACGACCTCGCCGTCGACCACTTCCTGCATCTGTGGGTCGAACGTGAGGGCGTCGAACTCGGCCTCGTAGTAGACGCCGGGCTTGTTCGGCAGCACGGCACCGGTGCCGATGTCGTGGACCTCGATGACGGAGACGACGCTGCCGACGTCTTCGTCCATTCGTCCTTCGAGCTTCTCTTGCAGGAGCCGTTTGACCAGCCCCGGACTGACCTCCGCCAGAAAGCGTGGCGGGACTTCGACCGTATCGCGTAGGCGTACCCGTTTATACATGTGTTATGGTTGAGTGATACCCAGTTTGTTCCGGCCCCTTAAACTAATTACTGGAACGCCCGCGTCCAGCAGGCGTCGTTTGAGGGGGTTGTCGTTCGTAACCGCGTGTGTCGCATCGTCTGTCTGTGCCAGTTCGAGGACGGCGTCGTCCGCGTAGTCCGCCGTCGTCTCCCGAATCGCACACCGGTCGAGCAGGTCCTGCCCGACAGAGGCGGCCGTCGCTTCCGCGCCGGCCCCATCGGCCAGTTTCGCCAGTTCGTCGCGGACGGCAGCGGGCGCGACGTAGTCCGTCGCGTCCGGCAGCACCCTATCGAGTTCCTCGAACAGGCGTACGTTACATTCGACCGGCATCATCAGCGCGTTCGTGTCCAGCACGATCATCACCGCAGCGTGCCGACACCGATGAGCCGCCACCGAGCGCCGACACGGCGGTTGATCGCGATCTTCGAGCCCGACGCCGCACAGACCGGGCGCTTGAGCGCGACTTCACATTCGTCGTCGCGCGCGCTCGTCACCGACCCGACCGTGGTTGCGGTGCCGATAGTCAGCATGAGCGGTTCGCCGGTCGAGATTTCGTCGACCTCACCGCCATCGTCACCGACGATGCGTTCCAGCAGGTCCACGTCCATCGTGAACGTCTCGTGGACCGGCGGGAGGCTCCCGGGCGGCCCGGCGACCTGTCCGGCGAGCGCGTCGCCTTTGGTGATTGCGGGGTCGAGCCCGGTCCCGACGCCGAGCAGGCCACCCGGCGTGACCGTGTCCACGAAGTCGCCGCCGGACTGGAGCGAGCGGACCGTCGTCGTCACGGGCTGCCACTCCGTCTTGCCGCCTTCCTCGACCTCGCGGCCGGGACGGAGTTCGATCTCGTCGTCGGCGTCCAGTTGGCCGCCAACGAGCGACCCGCCAAGCACGCCGCCCATCAGGTCGTCCCAGGTCGTACCGGGACGGTTGATGTCGAACGAGCGTGCGACCATCATGCGGGCGTCCTCGTCCGGGTCCCGTTCCGGCGTCGGAATCTCAGACTGGACAGCCTCGATAAGCAGGTCGATGTTGGCCTCCTGGCCCGCGCTGATGGGGACAACCGGTGCGCCTTCGGCGACGGTGCCCTCGACGAACTCCTGAATCTGCTCGTAGTTCTGCATCGCCCGCTCCTCGTCGACAAGGTCAACCTTGTTCTGGGCAATGACGATGTTGTCGATGCCGATGATATCGAGCGCGCTCAGGTGCTCCTCAGTCTGGGCCTGCGGGACGGGCTCGGTCGCCGAGATGACGAGGACGGCCCCGTCCATGATGGCCGCGCCGGACAGCATGGTTGCCATCAGCGTCTCGTGCCCGGGCGCGTCCACGAACGACACCGTCCGGAGGTGGTCGGTGTCGACGTCGTGGTCGTCGCAGTGCTCGTCGACGGTAAAGGCCTCCGGCTCCTCGGCCTCCGGACAGCGACGGAACGTCGCGTCGGCGTAGCCGAGTCGGATAGAGATACCGCGCTTCATCTCCTCGGAGTGCTGGTCGGTCCATTCGCCGGACAATGCCTGTACGAGCGTCGTCTTTCCGTGGTCGACGTGCCCGACGAGTCCGATGTTCACCTCCGGTTGTTTGTTCGATGTCATTTCGAGAGTAATCTTGGTGGAGTTTCGCCGCGTGCAACTGATAAACCTACTGTTTGCGCCCCGCCGACCCCGGTTCAATCGCCGATTTGGTCCCTGCTGACCGCGGCAACGTCACCGGATTGCTCGGTATTGGCCCCGATATAGCGACGCGACCCCGTCACTGAGCGAGCAGCGGACTGTGCGAGTCGGGTGCTACGCCGGCTATCGCCATTGCGATACTGTCGGGGGCAGCAATCAGCCCATGCTGTCGCCCGTGACGAACCGGTCGAACCCTGCTCAGTGAGCGGGACTGAAACGCTGAAGCGATCGTGTATCGTGGACATCTTCTGTCACCGATATTACGTAACTGTGTTTCTGTGAACGCTTTTGTTTATGCAGGAACAGGTCAACGTACGATGCGAGTCGATGAGTCCCCCGAAACGGATGCCGACATTGACCCGGCGACGGCGTTCTCGGTCATCGCAAGCGAGACGCGTCTGGACATTCTGGAGGCGCTGTGGCGCGCAGATGACCGACCAGTTCGCTTCTCGGAGCTGTTCGACGCCGTCGAGCTAGCCGACAGCGGGCAGTTCAACTATCACCTGCAGGAGCTCACCGGCCAGTTCGTCAGCCAGGGAGCCGACGGGTACGACCTCCGGTACGCCGGGACGCAGGTCATCCGCGCGGTGCGGGCAGGAACGTTCACGCGGACACCCGACATCGACCCGTTCCCGGTGACCGGGGCCTGTACGCGGTGTGGCGGCGGTCTGCTGGCCGAGTACGCCGACGAGCAGTTCGCCATCGACTGCGAGGACTGCGGGAAGGCCCACGGCGAGTACCCGTTCCCGCCGGGCGGTCTGGTCGACCGGACACCGGCGGAAGTCGCGACGGCCTTCGCCGAGCGGGTGCGACACCTCCACTGTCTGGCCGCCGACGGCGTCTGCCCGGACTGCGCCGGTCGGATGGGGACGGAGATATCCCGCGACGGCGACTGCTGTCTCGACGTGTCGGTCCGCGCCGAGTTCGTCTGCGAGCGGTGTCGCCACGAACTCTGTTCGCCTGTCGGGCTGACACTACTCGATAACTCCCGCGTTGCAGCGTTCTACGACGACCACGGCGTCGACCTGTCGAGTCGGCCTTACTGGACGCTGCCCTGGTGTGTCGACGACCAGTACACCAGTGTCGAAGCCACCGACCCGTGGCGGCTCGCGGTCCAGATTCCGCTGGCCGAAGCGGAACTGACCGCCTATCTGGACGGCAACCTCCAGCCGGTCGAGTTCGAGCGACAGGACTGCGGGCACTGAGCCGACCTGTTGGTCCTGTGGGGGTACGCTGTTTTTCCGCTGACTGAAATCGTTTTCAGGAGATCCCCGATGCGTGTCTCCCGCAGAAATATCATTCAGATTATACTTATCGGCGTTCGGGACCATTGTTTCACTGTAATGTACCAGCCTGCGCCCTACGCCGACCCCGAGCTGTACAGGCCGACGTATCCACCCCTGACCGGCCGTTCCCTGCTGGGAGTGCTAACTGTCTACCTCGGCTTGCTGACGCTACTCTCACAGAGTCCGGTCCTCGCGCTGGCGGCGCTGATCTGTTTCTTCGTTGCCAGCCGGTAACCGGGCGCGGGGCTTTTGCCCGTCCCAGCCCTGCCTCCGGTCGTGCGGGAGTTCGACTTCGAACTGGCGCTGTGTGCCCATCTTGAGCGCGAGGGCCGTCTGGTAAGCCGGCAGCTCGGCGGCGCTGTCCACGGCCGGCGCGTCCTCGACACCGTCGTCGTTGAGCCGGGTCCTGAACTCGACGAGCGGGCGGCCATCACTCCCGAACGGCTGCCGACGGCGGCCATCGAAAGCGACGTTGGCCCAGGTCGGGCGCGGTACTGGAAGGACGCCTTCGACTGTCACCCCGACCGCGCCGAGCGGGCCGTCGAGCTGGCCGCCGAGCGAGGGTTTTTCGAGCGGGAGCGTCGGGGTGGCCGGACATACGTCCGACAGACGACGCGATATCCCGACTGGTTCGGCGAAATCGTCGCCATCGAGAACAAGCCCGACCTGAGTCGCCCCGGCGATCTGGAATCACAGTTGCGGACCGACGTGTCGCTCGCGCTCGCCAACCGCGTCGTACTGGCGACGGCGTCCTACGTTACCGGGGCGCACCTCAACCGGATTCCCGAGGAAGTCGGCGTCTGGCGGTTCGACGCCGACAGCGGAACGATAGACGTCCGTCGAGAGGCGACACCACTGTCGACAGACGACGCCGGCGTCGAACTCCTTGCGGAGCGGCCGGTCCAGACGGACGTGCGGATGGTCGGCGCTTCGGAGAAGGCCCGCGCGCGTCGGCAACTGGCCGAGCGAGCGTACGGCAAGGGATGGCGGAGTTTCGACTACCCAGCATGTGAGCGCTGTTCACCCGACAGTGACGGAATTCCGTACTGCCAGTGGAAGGACCGCGCTGTCCGCGAAAGCGACGACTGCGGCCCGGACTGCGGTGGGCACGAGGCGGCCGACCCGCCGGCCGTCGACGGCGACTCACTCCGAGCCGAGCGGACGCCGTGGCAGGCAGACCCCGACGGGCGCGGGCGTCGCCAGTCGGGACTGGATCGGTTCGGATAGCCACGAGAAGTTGTCACCGCTACCGGGTGTCGTCCGTCGAGGGGGTGTCATCGGGAGGGGAACCGCCGTCGCCAGCGGTCGGGCGGCCGTGCTGTTCGTAGTTGTCTTCGGTCACCGCCGGTGCTTCGGTAGCGACTTTGGCCGCGTGTTTCGTTCTGGCCTGATAGTTCGCCGCGGCCGCGATACCGACACAGGTGACCAGTCCCACCACCAGCACCCAGTCGATACTGCCCACGATACCCTGCTGGACGGCGATTGCGAGGACGCCGCCAGCCAGCGACAGCCCACCGACCTCCGCGATGCCGCACCTGTCCATACAACGGCATTAGCTGCCATGGCCTATAATCTACGGTCCGTTTCACCCAGCCGAATCCGGGTCAGAGCGTGAACTGCTCGCCGTCGAGTCCGATGTCGTCGGCGAAGGCCCTGTCCGCGGGGACGTAGTGTGCGGTGTGGACGATACGGTAGTCGTCGGCCTCGATGTCGGCAGCGAAGTCCCGCGCGCCGGGCAGGGTCATGTGTTTCGTGCCAAAGGTCCGCGGCACGCCGTCCTCATTGTGGTGCGTGCCGCCTTTCGGGTGGTATTCGCAGGCCTCCGGGTGAACGATGCCCTCGACGAGCGCGAGGTCGGCCCCGGTCAGCACGGATTTCGAGCGGTCGGGCACGTCATAACAGGTGTCCCCGGAAATCGACAGCACTGCACCGGTCTGTGGTTCCTCGATGCGCAGGCCGTAACACAAAAGCGGCGGGTGCGTGACCGGGACGAGCGTCACCTCGAAGCCGGCGACGGTGAACGGCTCGAGCGGCGTCTGTGCGTGGACCGATACCGTGTCAAGGTAGTCATAGCGGCTCCGGACGGCCTCAGCGACGCTCTCGTCAGTCACCGGGTCCGTCTCGTCGGCGGCGTGGACCGGCAGTTCGTCGAACAAACGGTAGGCATTGCCGAGGCCATCGAGGTGGTCAAAGTGAATGTGGGTAATGATAGCCGCGTCCGGCAGCGGGACCGACTCGCGGAGGAACTGGTGACGGAAGTCCGGACTCAGGTCGACCAGCAACGACTCGCCGGTTGCATCGTTCTCTACGGCGACGGAGAAGCGCGACCGTTCGACCCCGCCGGTAGGGTCGATGCCGCGCTCGCGAACACTGGCCCGGAGTTCCTCGTCAGGGTCGCGCGCCCGTTCGCACGTGTCACAGTCGCACTGGACAGTCGGCGTCCCCGTCGTGTCGCCGGTCCCAAGCAGCGTGACCTCCATTACCGGTCCTTCAGAGTGCGACCCGCCTAAGCCCCTCGCTTTCGTTACTGGCTATCGAACAGGTTCGCCGGGTCGATGCCCTGTCGCTCCATCGTCGCCACCAGCAGGGACTGGGCGCGTTCGTCGGCGAGGTCGTCGAACAGACACTCGAAGAATCCCTCAAGTAACTCCGGGCGGATGCGCAGGTCGACGTACTCGACTTGCTTCTCGGCGATAACCACGTCTACGTCCCACTCGCCTTCCTGCGGGTCAGTCATGCGAACGTCAACCCACGACTCGGCGGGGTCGTCTGTCTCGGTGAATACGCTGTCGTCAGCCATGGCTACCGAATGGTTCCTGCATTGATAAGTAAATCGCTCATACCGATAGCCAGAACGGGTGCCTGAGCGGGTAAGCAATCGCTCAGTGGTCGTGATCGTGGTCGTGGTCGCTGCCGCCGTCGCCGGAGAAGCCGCCGCTCCCGGCGACCAGCGCGTCGGCGTCGCCGTCCATCATGTCCATGTTCTTGAGGTTGTCCCGCTCCTCGAAGTCGATGATGGCGTCTTCGAGGTCCTGCTGGGTCAGCGTCGTCCGCTCCTCGGTCAGAGCATTGAGCACGGCCTCACGGAGCACGAGTCGGAGGTCGCTGCCAGTCAGCCCCTCGGTGAGGTCGGCCAGTGTCTCCGGGTCGAAGTCGTCGATCTCCATCTGCTGGGTGACGATACGGAGGATGTCCGCGCGCATGCCGCTATCCGGCTTGGGGAAGTTGACGATTTCGTCGAAGCGCCGCCAGGCGGCGGCGTCGAGCTGGTCAGGGTGGTTCGTTGCGCCGATGAGCAACACCTCGTCCTGAATAAGTGAAATCTCGTCGATGCTCTTGAGGAGGGTGTTGACGGCGCGCTTGATCGCGGCGTGTTCGTCGGAAGAGCGGGTCTTGGCGACGAAGTCGAACTCATCCATGAAGAGGATACACGGCGAGAGCCGCTTTGCGACCTCGAACACCTTCTCGACGTTCTTGGCCGTCTCGCCGAGGTACTGGCTGGTGATCATCGAGAGCTTCACTTCGACAAAGGGGAGGTCAAGGTCATGCGCCAGCGCGCGGGCGACGCTGGTCTTGCCGGTCCCCGGCGGGCCGACAAAGAGGAGTTTCCCGATCTCGCGCAGGCCGATCCGGGCAAGGTAGTCGCGGTGTTCGATGGCCTTGACGATCTTCTGGATCTCGTCTTCCTGGTCAGTGGTCAACACCAGGTCGGCAAGCGTCATTTCCACCTCTTCGGGGGCGCGCACATCGACCAGGTCGAGCATCTCCTCGTCGTCCTCGTCGTCGGTGTCGAACGCCTCCTCGAGTTTAGCGTCGATGAACGCGCGGTCGGCGCGCGACGGTCGGTTCTGTTGGCGGGCCCGCTCGTAGTCAGCGCCCTCTACCTGGTCCTCGAAGGCTTTCGCCAGGACCGGGTTGTCTTCGAGGTCCGAGGCGTCGACCCGTTCGAGGAACCACTCCTCGGCGAGGTCGCGGTCCGTCATGGAAATACTCCCCGAGAAATCGTCGCGGTCGGTGAACATCAGGCCGGAGATGGCCGCCCAGGGCCGCTCGACACCGGTGGCCTCGCTCGCGGTTGAGTTGGTGACCGACAGCGGCCGTTCGATCTCGCCGTCGCTCCAGAAGACGGACCGGTACGAGGCCGGCAGGTCGTCCGGCTCAAGGTCCCGCCGCTCGCTGTAAATAGTGGCCGTCAGCAGAAACTCAACGACATCCAGTTCCGGATTGCTCATTCCCACTGATGTTACCACGCAACCGGTATAAGTCACTCGAAGCCCCGATGGCCGACACCAAGGTAATATACCACCTCTGTGTGTTTCAAGCATGGCAGCTGATAACACATTACTCGCAGTGTATCGGAGCCGCATCGGCGAGCCGACGACCGACGACGAGGCCTACGGGTACTGGCTGTTTGTCATCGGCATCGTACTCGGAATCGTCGGCCTGCTTCTGTTTTATTTGACAGCGTCGCGGAGCACGCCCCGACAGTTCGGCTATCTCCTCGGTGCGATTGGTCTCATCTCGCTGTTTGCGGGACCGACAATCAGACTGCCGCTGACACGCCGCGGCCTGATACTCACTTACCTCGGTGCTGTGGTCGGACTGGGCGCGATGGTGTGGTTCACCACGTTCTACCCGTCGAACTGGACCGGCCCGGAGGGGAACCCGGCGGTGACGCTGTACATCGTCGGCCTCGGACTGATGGCAGTCGGGGCGGTCGTCTCCCCGCTGCTGACCGGGCGGAAGGAAGCGTACGACGAGGCCGTGCGGACGGCGCAGGAAGCAACCGAAGTGGCCGAGCAAGCCACACAGGAGGCCGACCGGGCGTCCCGGGAAGCGACACAGCAGTCCCAGACCGCCGACCGAGCGACCCGCGAGCGCAACAGGCTGGCCGGGCAGTTAGCGACCAGCGAGGCCGCCCGCGAGGAACTGGCGACCGTGACCGAGGCTAGCGAGGCAGAACTCGCCGCGGCCCACGCCACCATCGCGGCTGCGATGGACAGCAAAGCGACGTTCGAACTGTACGAGGACAACGCCGGGAAGTACCGCTGGCGGCTCCGCCACCGAAACTCGAACGTCATCGCCGACAGCGCGCAGGGGTACTCCTCGCGCCAGAAGGCGATACAGGGGCTTCGCAGCGTGCAGTCCAACGCCGCCGGCGGGGCCGTCGTCTTCTTCGAGGACGCCACGGAGGACGACACCGCCGAGGACGTGCCGGTCGTGCCGGCCCCCGAGAGCGACGCGAGGTTCGAACTGTTCGAGGATTCGGCCGGGGAGTTCCGCTGGCGCTTGCGCCACGACAACGGCAACATCCTCGCTGACAGCGGCGAGGGGTATGCCTCGAAGTCCAACGTTCAACGGGCGCTGCAGAGCGTCCGCGCACACGTCCCCGGCGCGGCCTACCTCAGGGTCGACCCCGTCGCCTACGAGGTGTACGCCGACGCCGCCGGAGAGTTCCGCTGGCGCTTGCTCCACCGCAACGGTAACATCCTCGCCGACAGCGGCGAAGGATACAGCTCCCGGTCGAACGCCCGGCGGGCGGCCCGTCGAGTCAGCGAACTCGCACCCGACTCCGCGGTCGATGACCGTTTCGAGGTGTATGAGGACGCTGCCGAGGAGTGGCGCTGGCGGCTGCGGGCCGACAACGGCGAACTCATCGCCGACAGCGGCGAGGGGTACGCGAACCGGTCGAAGGCGATGGACGCCGTCGAGCGGGTCCAGTCCTACGCCGCCGACGCCGACTTGCTGGCTATCGGGAGCGCGGCGTTCGAAGTGTACGAGGACAAAGGCGAGGAGTGGCGCTGGCGGCTCCGACACCGCAACGGCGAAATCATCGCTGACTCCGGTGAGGGGTACGCCGAACGCAACAAAGCCGTGGCCGCCATCGAGCGGATCAAGCGCCACGCTCCGGGTGCAACACAGGAGGAGTAGCGGTGACCGGGAATGTCCTGACGGGGAGTTCTCTGTATCGAGGAATAGCCGAATTAATTAAGCAGGTTTCGATCGAAGTTACACCTATATGACAATAAACACACTCGAGGCGGCCGGACTCACGCACATGGACGACAGCGACATTGCGGCGTTTCTGTCGAACCAGCGGGTCGGTGTGCTGGGGCTGCCGACCGAGAGCGGACCGTACATGATTCCACTGTCGTTCGGGTACGATGGTGACAGCTCGCTGTATTTCACCTTCATCGGTGGGTCGGCGAGTCGCAAGCAACGGTTGACCGAGGCGGCAGCGGACGCGACCGTGCTCGTGTACAAAGTCGAATCGATGTTCCACTGGGAGAGTGTCCTGCTACAGGGCGATATCGAAGCTGTGCCCGAATCCGAGTGGGCCGATCTTGCAGAGGTGCTTGACGGAGCGTGGCGGCCAGAGGTGTTTGAGGACGCAATCAAAGACGACGATGTCACCATCTACCGGTTCCACATCGACGAGCGGGAAGGGCTCAGACACGCCGGCCTCCCGCCGGGGTTCGAGCGGGAGTGAAACGGCTGCTCGACCGCGGTCAGGCCGTCGGCCGACAACGGTTCCCCCACTGTGTCGAGTTTGTCAGGATTTAACACAGGCCGAGACGTTCCGTTGTCCATGCCCACACCTGTCATCGTGGATGCAGTCAGAACGCCACAGGGAAAGGAGGACGGCGCACTCGCCGGCGTCCGGAGCGAAGACCTCTCAGTGCCGCTTATCAACCAGTTGCTCGCGTCGACCGGCGTCGAGGCCGAGGACGTCGACGACCTGCTGTGGGGGTGTGCCCAGCAGCGCGGGGAACAGGGCAACAACATGGCCCGGGTCATCGCACTGTTGTCGGACCTCGGCGAGAGCGTCCCCGCATCGACGATTAACCGCTGGTGTGCGTCTTCCGCCGAAGCGCTGATGCGGGCCGCCGACGCCATCGCGGCCGGCCAGCGCGACGTGCTCATCGCCGGCGGTGTGGAGTCGATGTCCCGTGTGCAGATGGACGAAAACACCCACAACGTCCATCCGCGGCTGGCCGAGCAGTACAACATCGGCGAGCTCCAGATGGGGATGACCGCCGAAAAGGTCGCCAGCGAGATGGAGGTCGCTCGGCAGGAGCAAGACGAGTACGCGCTCCGGAGCCACCAGCGCGCCGCCGACGCGACGGAGTCCGGTCGCTTCGACGACGAAATCGTCTCGATCGAGACCGAGGACGGACAGCTCGACGCAGACGAGGGTATCCGCCCCGACACCACGCTCGAAAAGCTGTCCCAGCTACCGACGGTGTTCAAGTCGGACGGGACGGTCACGCCCGGCAACGCCTCGCAGGTTTCTGACGGTGCGGCGGGGCTGATGGTCACCTCCCGTGAGTTCGCGGAAGACCGCGGACTCGACGTGCTGGCGGAGATCGGCTCCCACGAAGTCGCCGGCGTCGACCCGACTGTGATGGGTATCGGTCCGGTCCCCGCCGTTCGCAAACTCACCGAACGAACGGACCGCGAGACGGACGATTACGACCTCGTGGAACTCAACGAGGCCTTCGCCTCCCAGTGTCTGTACTGCCAGCGCGAACTCGGCTTCGACGACGACATCTACAACGTCAACGGCGGCGCAATCGCCATCGGCCACCCGCTCGGAGCCTCCGGTGCGCGCCTTCCAGTGACGCTCGTCCACGAAATGAACCGCCGCGACGCGGAGTTGGGTCTGGCGACAGAGTGTGTCGGCTTCGGTCAGGGCGCGGCTATCGAGTTCCGACTGCCCTGAGCAGCCGCTGTCAGCGCGGTTTCAGTATTCTGCCCCAGCACGTCGTTTGCGAATCCGTCGGTTTCGAGTCTGTTCTTATGAATCCGTCATTTGCGACCGCTGTGGCGCTTGCACGAGCGATATTTGAGAGAAGAAGTCGTTAATCGGCAGCCACATCGCCGGCTGTCGTCGCCTCAGCGGGACTCGTCAGGGAGTGGAGATAGTCGTCAAGATCAAGTGCGAAGGTGGCATCGGTCTGGAGGTCGACCCACGAGAACTCGAACTCTGCGCCGCGTTCCTCGCCCGTCCCGGTGACGGTGTGGACCCAGTGGTCCCGGGACTCGTGAACGGGGAGGTGGTAGAACGACCGCACGTACCGCTTCGGGGGCGACTCGCGGCGCGTCCAGACGTCGGTGGCGATGTGTTGCAGGCGCTCGAATGAAGCGAGACCGCTCTCCTCAACAGCCTCTCGCTGTACGGCGACCCGCGGTTTTTCCCCTGGTTCAACGGTTCCCTTCGGTATCTGTAGCCCGTCGTGACCCGGCCCGTCGAACACCAGCAGTTCCGACCCGTTTCTGGTGATGTAGGCACAGGCTTTCTTGACGTACGTCGCCCGCTGTGGTTGCATGGCATCCGGTAGCTACGGCAAACATATAGTAGTACCCACATATCTGCCTAAAATCATATTAGGTCATCAGGGGGGCAAAGAGGGGTGCTGATAGGAAGCGGGGGCCGGTAGCAAGGCCGCTACAGTCTACCGGCATCCTCATTCTCGGTGTACGCGCTGCGATAGTGGCAGTTCGGGATTGTAGATGACTAGTCACTATAAATTAATTTTAGGTTTTATTGTAAGGGTTAAAGTAGTGTCAATAACACATACTTTGTATGGACGGTCACATCACACCGGAGGAGTGGGAGCGAATCGAAGCGTTCGCACAGAAACCGAGCTACTTGCGTCGTCCGGAGCATCTGCTCCCCGAAGAAGCCACGGAGGGCGACGAGAGCGTGGACGGAACAGTGGCAGGCGACTAACCGGGACGTGTCCTAAGAAACCGACCACGCCTGACCCGTTGTTGTGCGTTCTCGGAGGCTTATCAGACTCGATTCCGTTGGGATAGCCATGAGTCTCAAATCGATGTTCAACGACATCCCGTTTGTCAAGCAGTTAGGGATGGAAATAACGGCCGTCGACGATGGCTATGCGGCGGGCGAGCTCCCGCTAGAGGACGGCCACTCCTCGAACCCCGAATCGATAATCGCACATGGCGGCGTCACGTACTCGCTCGTCGACACCGTCGGCGGGGCGGCCGTCATCTCACAGTCCGGCACCGTCTCGCCAACGGTCGACATGCGGATCGATTACCTCGCGCCAGCGACCGCCGATTTACGGACTGAGGCGGAGGTGATCCGAAACGGCGGGAGCGTCTCAGTCGTCGATGCAGAAGTGTACGACACCGATGGCCATCACATCGCGAGCGCTCGCGGGACGTACAAAACTGACGGCGACCGCGGTGAGTCGCCGTGGACAGCAGGTGTCGACGAATCAGACGGTGCCCATCTTACCGACGACTAGTCGCCGCTGACCATCTTCATCCCGTCGCGCACGGACTCTCGACGGCCCAGCAGGGTCACCATGTCGCCTTCCTCAAGGATATAGTCTGCTGTGGGTACTTCGGCGTTTTCGTGGAGTTCCCCGCTGACGAGCGCGACCAGACAGGCGTCGGGCAGCATCGGCCCGACATCGCGGATCGGCTTCCCGATGAGTTCCTGGTTCTTGACCTCGACCTCCTGCACATCGCCGCTCCGACCGACATCGGTCATCCAGTGGGCGATAGCGGGGCGCTCGATCTGGTTGTCGATGGCCCAGGCCGTCGCCATCGCCGAGGAGATGGTGCGAACGCCGAGGTCCTCGAAGGCCTCAACATTGTCCGGATTGTTCGCGCGGGCGATGACCCGCTCGACGCCGAACTTCGAACTCGCTAGCTGTGACACCAGCAGGTTCGCGTCGTCGTCACCGGTCGCCGCGACGACGGTTTTGGCGTTTTCAGCCCCGGCCGACCGCAACGTGTCGGTGTCGGTGCCGTCGCCGATCTCGACGGCGTAGCCGTCGTTACGGGCTCGTTCGACGATCTCTTCCTCCTGCTCGATGATGACGACGTTTTCGCCCCGGTCTTCGAGGCGTGCGGCGAGCGCTCGGCCCACCTGTCCGCCGCCGACAATGATGACTCGCATTGGTATCACATCCAGTTTTTCCGCGATGTATCGCGCCAGTCCACCCTCAAACAGGGCGGTCGCAAAGATAACGAGAAAGACAGTGCCAAGCAGGATATCGGCCTGCGTCCCCAGCAGTTCAGCCTGTGCCCCAGTGACCTCCTCGGCCGCGGCGTTCAGTTCGACGGCAAACAGCGTGGCAACAGACGCCGGAATAATACCACGCGGCCCGACAAAGCTGACGAACAGCTTCTCGTTGGTGGTGAATCTGTCACCGACGGTCGAGACGAACACCAGCAACGGCCGGATGAACAAGGCGACGGCGAGGACGACGATGATGCCCGCTAGCCCGACATCAATGAGCGAGGCGGGTTCCAGTTGCGCCGCCAGTGCGATAAACACGAACGACAGCACCAGCAGCGTGATATCGCCTTTGAACTCCTCGATGTCTTCCTCGTACGGGTGGTCGACGTTCCCGAGCGCCATCCCCGCCGTGGCGGCGGCGGCAACACCGGCCTCGGTCGCTATCGTGTTCGCGCCTGCGTAGGCGATGAGCGCCCCGGCGAGCACGAGCAGTCGGGAGTTCCGCGGTGCGTCACCGGGCGAGAGGTCGACGTACTGGAGGAGGTAGTACAACACACCGGCGACGATGAGGCCGACGAGCAGGCCCGTTCCCAACCGGAGTGCGAACGCCCGCAACAGTCCCTCGCTCGACGCCACTGGATTGACCGTCTCGAAGATGACGACGGCGATGATAGCCGCGGTCACGTCGTTGACAATCCCCTCCGTCTCCAGCGCGGCGGCAACGCGGTCTCGAACCGGAACGACATCGAGGATTGGCGTGATGACGGTCGGCCCGGTCGCGACCAGCAGCGCACCGATCAGGAACGCGAGGTTCCAGGAGACGGCCGCGGAGCTGAACGCGAACTTAACGGCGATAGCGGTGCCCACGAGTGCGATAGCCGCACCGACGGTAACGAGTCTGAACGTCGCGGCCGGAGCCTCGCGTAGCCGGTCGAATCGGAGGTGATAGGCCCCCTCGAAAACGATGATTGCGACCGCTAAGCCGACGATTGCCGACAGCGCTCCGCCGAAGGTGCCGTCACCGATGATGTTCAGTCCGGGCTGGCCGATGATGACACCGACCAGCAGGTAGAAGATGATACTGGGCACCCGCAGTCGTGCTGCGAGGACCTGTGCAAGAACGCCGAGCCCGATGATACCGGCGACAAGCGGAATTAGTAGCCCCGAACTACCAGCCACAGTTGGCCTCCATCTGTCCAGCCTAACGCATCGCCCTCGTATAAACGCATTCACTCACCGGCACACGGGGGCTCCATTGGGACCGCAGTGTCAGGCCTCTGTGACGTTTGGCTATTCGTCCCGGTTATCGAGCGCCACGAGGACGCCGCGGACGTTCAGGCGCATCTCGGCGCGGCCCTTTCGCTCGCCCCAGGTATCGGTGTCGGCCCGCTCGACGAAGTAATCGATGACCGCCTCGTCGTCGTCCAGTTCCTCGCGTTTTCGCTCGACCTCGGCGACCCATTCAGGTAGTATCTCGGTGTATGTTTCCAGCTTATCGCCGGTTTCGACGGCACCGAAGTGGCCGAACATGAGGATGTCCGGGTCGAGGTCCTGTATCATCGCCACGTCGTCGAGCGCCTGGTCGAGCGTGAAGTTGACCGGCGGGGTCGTGACGTGCATCTCGTCGGTCGACGGGTTGTAGATGCCGGCGGCGTCGGCGGTGAACACACCGTCGATGGCAGGGTCGTAGAAGACGACCTGATGTGGCGCATGGCCCGGCGCGTGCAGAGTTTCGAGGGAGTGGTCACCTAGGTCGATCACGTCGCCGTCAGTTAGCGTCTCGATACGGTCTTCGGCGACCGGGATCGGCTTGCCGTAGAACTCGATCTGGTCACCGACGGCGTGTTTGGTCCCCTCCCAGAGCCGCTCGGGGTCGACGAGGTGGCGCTTGCCTGACTCGTGGACGTACACCGTCGCATTCGGGCAGTCCTCGGCGAGGTAGCCGGCTCCGCCGGCGTGGTCCAGATGGACGTGGGTCGCCGCGATGACTTCCAGATCCTCGGGCGCGATCCCGACCGACTCCATCGCCGAGAGGATGGTTTCGTGTCGCGCGCCGGTGCCGGTGTCGACCAGCGCCGGTCGCTCGGCGTCGATTATGTAGACGGGCCCGTACTCGGCGACGCCGTACATCCCGACGTCGACGTAGTGGACATCTATGCAGTCCCCGACCGTCACCTCGTGAACGTCACCGATTCCCATACACTCTCTCGTGACCGGCGGGGGCAAAACCGTTATGCTGTGGCTGTCGTGACAGTCAGGCAAAAGGAAGGGCAAAGCCATTTACCCGGAATCAGAAACACCACTGTATGTACGACGCCGTACTCGTTCCGACCGACGGCTCCGAGGGGTCCGCCACCGCGGCCGAACACGCCATCGACCTCGCACAGCGCCACGATGCGAGGCTGTACGCGCTGCACGTCCTCGAAACCGAGCAGGTAGTCGACCAGATTCCCGAGTTCGAGGACAGCAGCATCTTCGACCGCCTCGCCGACGCCGGGCAGCAGGCCGTCGATGACCTGCAGGCACAGGCCGAAGACGCCGGCATCGACACCGTGACCACAGCGGTCGAACAGGGCGTCCCCCACGAGGAAGTCGTAGACTACGTCGAGCGCAACGACATCGACGTCGTCGTGATGGCGACGGAGGGGCGGACCGGGCCATCTCGGGAACTCATCGGCAGCGTCACCGAGTCGGTCGTTCGGGCCTCGCCGGTGCCGGTGCTGGCCGTCAAGGTCGGCGGCGAGGCATAGGGCGACAGAGGGGTCGACGGGCAGGGCCAGCCCCACCGCGGGACCGACACGACTAATTTCTGCCGTCGAGAACCGTCGGCCATGTTATCGAGACAGTTCGTCCGGGAGCACCCCGAGACGGTCCGTGACGCTATCGAGCGGAAGGGCGTCACGGGCGTCGACCTCGACGAAATCCTCGACATAGACGAGGAGTGGCGGGAACTGAAAGCCGAAGGCGACGGGCTCCGACAGGAGCGCAACGAGGTGTCGAGCAAGATCGGCGAGCTCAAGCAGGACGGCAAGGACGAAGAGGCCCAGGAGGCCATCGACCGCTCGCAGGAACTCAAAGACGAACTGCAGGATATCGAGGAGCGCGCCGACGAACTGGAGTCCCAGTTGGAAGAGGCGCTGCTAGAACTGCCGAACATTCCCCACGAGTCGGTCCCGACCGGCGAGGGCGAGGCCGATAACGTCGAGCGCTACCGCGAAGGGTTCGACGACCTCCGGGACCTGCCCGACGAAGTGGTGCCCCACTACGACCTCGGCGAGGATCTGGACCTGCTTGACTTCGAGCGCGGTGCGAAAGTGTCCGGCGGCGGCTACCAGTTCGTCAAGGGCGAGGGCGCGCGCTTAGAGCACGCACTCATCCAGTTCATGCTCGATGTCCACCGCGAGCAGGAGTACATCGACGTGCTCCCGCCGATTCCCGTCAACTCCGATTCGATGAAAGGGACCGGTCAGCTCCCTAAATTCGCCGAGGACGCCTACCGCGTCGGAGCCAGACAGGACGACGACTACGACAGCGATGACCTGTGGCTGCTCCCGACGGCGGAGGTGCCGGTCACCAACATGTACCGCGGCGAAATTTTACTTGATGACGACCTGCCGGTCAAACATCAGGCGTTCTCGCCGAACTTCCGCCGCGAGGCCGGCGAGCACGGGACCGAGACGCGGGGGTACGTCCGCGTCCACCAGTTCCACAAGGTCGAACTCGTCAACTTCGTCCGGCCCGAGAACAGCTACGACCGGCTTGAGAGCCTGCTTGACGAGGCCGCCGAAGTGCTCGACCGGCTCGAACTGCCCTACCGCGTGCTCGACATGTGTACCGGCGACATGGGCTTTACACAGGCGAAAAAGTACGACATCGAGGTGTGGGCGCCCGGCGACGACATGGAGGACGGTCCCGACCGCGGCGGCCGCTGGCTCGAAGTCTCCTCGGTGTCGAACTTCGAGGACTTCCAGGCGCGCCGCGCCGGCCTGCGCTACCGCCCCGAACGCCACGAATCCGCCGACTACCTCCATACGCTGAACGGCTCCGGACTCGCCGTCCCGCGCGTCCTCGTCGCCATCATGGAGTACTACCAGAACGACGACGGAACCATCACCGTGCCCGAGCCGCTCCGCCCGTACATGGGCGGCCAGGAAGTCATCGAGGGCTCCGAGAAAATCGGCGAGAGCGCCGTCGGAGCCGGCGAGAAAGAGTAGGCCACCGCGGTCCGTTGCGCTCGGCCGGTGTCCCGCTTTCCCGTATGCGGTGTGTTACACGGAACCATATTTCAATACAGTATTACATTCGTTCGCCGGCACCGCCGAAGTATGCTGGACGACGCTTTCGGGCAGATGGTACTGGACTTCCACCGCGGGGACCTCGCCGAACGGCCCCGCTATCGCCGCGACGACGACGATCTGACTGAAGCACATCTTTCGGGCTACTTCGAGCCGCCGTCGGCGTGGCATCCCATCGAACAGAACCTGTTCTCGGCGGTGACGGGCCGTGTCCTCGACGCCGGCTGTGGCGTCGGGCGACACACGCTTCCACTACAGGAGCGCGGCCACAGCGTGCTGGCGGTCGACCGGAGTCCGGGGGCTGTCGCGGTCGCCAGCGAGCGCGGCGTCACGCGTCCCGTGTTCGGCGACCTCCGACGGCCGCCGGGCAACGGATTCGAGACGGTCGTTGCCCTTGGCAAACAACTCGGCCTCGGCAGTTCGCTGGCCGACCTCCGGACGACGCTCACCGAACTGGCGGCGGTGACACAGCCCGGTGGCCGACTCGTCGCCGACATGGACACGCTCGACCGGGCAGAGCCGGAGACTGACGCGGCCCACCGCACCCAGCCCGGTGTCGCCTACCGGACCTTCCGCGTCGAGTACGACGGGCTGGCCGGCCCGTGGACCGACCTGTTGCTGGTCACGCTGTCGGAGTTCCGCGACGCGGTCAGCGAAACGCCGTGGACCATGGACACGCTCGTCGGGACCGAGACCGACGGGTCGATGTACGGCGTTCAGCTGTCGCTGCCCGGACAGTAAAATAGCAACGCCGCAAGCGGGCAAGCCTTAGCGCGTGTACGTCTCTATTCGCTCGATGTCGTCCCCGGCGAACGTGAACATATCGACGAACCCGACGATGCACTCGCCCTCAGCATCGAGCAAGCGGCCACGGGCGATGACTGCCGCCGTCGTCGCGTCGTCGCTGTCGGCCGGCTCAACCGCGCTGTCTTTCTGGCGACAGTAAAGGCCGTCGAGCGGATGCATGGTGTCTGTCTGGGGTCGTTCCTCACGCATGAACTGTACGAACCGGTCCCGGCCTTCGATGGTCCGGTCGGGGCGGTCGTGGACGAACGACGGGGCGAGCAGCGAGGCCAACTGGTCGTAGTCGTCGCCGTCGATGGCGTCGTAGTAGGCCCGTGTCCGCTGACGGAGAGCAGGTCGCGTCACGGGCCTGGTTCGGGTTCGTCACCCGTGTCTCTATCGCTCTCCGCGTCGGATGTCTCGTCAGCCGCGTCCGGGACCGAATCGGCAGCTTGCTCGGGGTCGGCTGATTCTCCCGTGTCGCCGCCGTCACCGTCGGCCATCGGGTCGGCCAGATCCAGTTCGACTGCGTCGTCAGTCTCCGTCTCGGAGTCAGTGGCGGCGTCCGATGACGCGTCGGGGGTCGACTGCTCGCCGTCCGACGCGTCCTGTATCGAGGTGTCGTCGTCCGCGCTGCCGACCGTGTCGGGAGGCTCTTCAACCATCGCGGTCGGGGCCTCGTCCAGCGGGTCCGTCGGCTCGTTCTCAGCTTCGCTGGCGGCCAGTTCGGCCTGAATCTCCTCGATATCAGCGTCGTCGACATCCGAAAGCTCACCCTCGCCGTCAGGCGTCGGTGCCGACTCCGGTGAGGCATCGTCAACCGACGAGGCATCGGGTTCCGCCGCTGTCGACTGGTCCGCGTGAGCGGTCGCGTCGTTGGTTGCGGTCGGCGGATTCGTTGACTGGGTAGCTGTCCCCGTCGTCGTCCCCTCGGCCGATTCTGCCGTCGGATCGTCGGCTGTGTCTCGTATGTCGTCGGCCGCATCGGCGGCTTCAAATGACGGCGTCGACTCCAGCGACTCGGTAGCCGACGACGCCGTCTCCGTCCGCTCGTTGTCTGTCCGTTCGACTTCTGCGTCGATGTCTACGTCGAGCGAGGTATCCACAGCGGTCTCGTCCTGTGTGAGGAACGTCGGCCGGTCGTTGTCCGTCTCTTTTTTCAGTGTCTCCAGATCTGGCGGCCACGGACCGTCGGGGTCGGGTGGTTCCTTGTAGCCGCGGGCAGCTTCAAGCGGCCGCTCTGCGTCGTCCCGGAGTTGCTGGCCCTCGGCACCGTCCCCGCTAGAGTAGGCGCGAGCGGCCTGTGTGAGCCAGTCGCTGGCCTGCCACAGCGAGTTCGCCTTCGTCTTTGTGTCCTCGTAGATCGGTTTCAGGGACTCGTCGTCGACGAACCGGACAGCGGTGTCGAAGTGGTCTTCGGCGTCGGCGAACTCCTCGCGTGCCTGCTGGAAGTCGCCCTGTGCGACCATCCACTCCGACTCCCGGAAGGCCCCCATCGCCGACGTGAACGCGCGCCGTCCCTCAGTGTAGTGGGCGTGGCCGACGCGGTAGCGGGCGAACGCGGTGTCGTCGCCACCGGTGTCGGCGATAGCGTCCTTGATTTCCCCGACACGGGGGAGTTGCTGGAGGTTGTCGGTACTCCAGGCGTACTGCACGTCGCCGTCGTGGTCGATGACGACGACAGCGCGCTCGATCAGTTGCTGGCCGATATCGTCGATAAAGTCGAGTCCGTACTCACGGGCGACATCGTGGTCAGTGTCGGACAGGAGCGGGACTTTCAGGCCGTAGCGGTCGGCGAAGGCCCGGTGGCTATACACCGAATCCGGGCTGATGCCCAGGATCGTCACGTCCTTCTGCATCGTAAAGAGGTCGAGTTCGTCCAGATCACAGGACGTGTCGTCACAGGCCGGATTGAAATCCGCCGGATAGAACGCAAGGATGACCACGTCCTCGCCAAGATAGTCGGATAGTTCGACTCGCTGGCAGTCGCCATCGACGAGCGCCGGCAGTTCGAACAGTGGTGCCGCCGTCCCCTCTGAAAGCACACGTTGTACAACCAATTCCGGCTATAACAGTGTTTGCACAGTGTCACTGAACGAGTCGCTTTTATTCGCCAGCGTAGTAGCGCTCGTGTGGAACTGCACGTCCGGTACGAGGGTGACGACGACCCAGATAAATGTAGCGCACGGAAACTGGCCCGGATGGACGAGGCCGAACTCCACCGCGCGACGCGGTCGACGCCGCCCGGCATCGTGCTCAACCCCTTCGCCGAGCAGGCGCTGTCTCCGGCGGACCGACCGACCGCCGGCGACGGCGCTCGCCACAGCCGTCTGGTTGCACTCGACTGTTCCTGGGAGACCGCCGAACGGGAAGCGTTCGACCTCGAAGGGGTGCACCGCTCGCTCCCCTTCCTCGTCGCCGGCAACCCGGTCAACTACGGCACGGCCTTTCAGCTCAATACCGTCGAAGCCTTCGCGGGTGCGCTCGCCATTCTCGGGGAGCACGACCACGCCGAGCGGATTCTCTCGACGTTCTCCTGGGGCCACACGTTTCTGGAACTGAACGAGGAACCACTGGAACGGTACGCGAACTGCGAGGATTCGAGCGACGTCATCGACATACAGGACGACTATCTCGCCGAGGAGTAGTCATCGGGGCGTTGCTGGCTTTTCGAGGAGCGGCGCATCACAGTGTGGACAGGCCCGCCGCGCATGTGCCTCCAGTACGTCGTCGATGCGTTCTCCGCAGGCTTGACACCGCATAACAATAGTTAGCTCTCCAACAATAATGTAGCTTCGGCTTCATATTTAAGGCCGCTTACGAGAAGCTGGTGCCGATACCGGCTGGCGCGTCGGGAGGGGTGAGCGGACTCGTCGGCAGGTCCGCGTCGGGGTCGGGGTCGTTATACCCGCCGGGCGCAACGTCGTTTGGCCCATCAGGATAGCACAGCGACGCTAGCGCCTGGATATGGTCGCGGCCGACACCGAGTTCGAACTGCCCGCCGCCGTACAGGTCGATACCGTGTGCCTCGCAGTAGTTGATAGTCGCAAGCACGGACTCGACGGTCCCGCAACGGGATGGTTTCATATTGAGCCACGCCGGTTCGAAGGGCAGCGACTCGATGCTTTCAACGCCGGTGATAGGTACGTCCCAGGTGACACGGGCCTCCTGACCGTCGAAGATGGGTCGGGTCGTCTCGGTCAGGTCGGGGTCCTCGACCAGCGCGTCCGGGAGGCCGTCGACGACACGGCGGTAGAACTCCGGGTCGGCCGCGACATCGACATCTGTCCCCTCGTACAGCCCTTTCAGGTCCAGCACGCGAACGTCGTAGTCCGCCAGCTGGTCGACAAGGGCGTCACTCCAAGACGGCGTCGGGTCGAGTTTGAACGACAGGTCGCCGTAGCGCTCACACAGCATCGCCAATCTGTCAGCCGTCGGCGGCGTGTCGTCGTCGGCGTTCGAGAGCCGCGTCGAGACGACGAAGTTCACTGGGTCGTACTGTCGGCCGAGTGCTGCCCCGAGGTCCGTGTCATCCTGCTGCAGCGCCAGGTCAAGCGCCGCGCTCTCGAACCCCCAGCGGCGGTAGTGACGGAACCGCTTCTCGTCGGGGGGCTCGGGCCACAAATCGGTCGCTTCCAGCGTCGCCGAAAACGAATCAACGGTGTACTCGCCGGCCAGCGGGGAGTCCTCGCCCGGCAACGCATCGCTGTCCTGTAGCACGTCGTGGGCTTCGGCTGTGTACGTCACGTCCTCGCCGCTGCCGGTCTCACCCGCACCGGAAAGGTGGATGACCGTCGTCACTCGGTCGAATCCGCTGGAGGTCGCCCGTTCTCGACGCTCGAACGAACAGCTCTCGATGGTGACCGGTAGGTCTGCGACCTGATCGTACATACTCCGGCTTCGTCGCTCGGGCATCTAAAGCCGGCGACAACTGGGAGGTGTCTCCCTGTCTTTCACCGTCGTTCCACGCTGAATCGGTCTCGGACCGAAACTCAAAGCTTAAACGCGCGCACCGGGAATGACCGCGCATGGCTAGCTTCGAGACAGCGTCCGACCGACTCCTCAACAAGCAGATCTGCATGCGGTGTAACGCTCGGAACCCACAGCGCGCCCAGCAGTGCCGGAAATGTGGCTACGGCAACCTGCGTCCGAAGGCGAAAGAAACCCGCAGCGCCTGATTTTCGGGTCAGTTGCCACCGAGATCCGGTGGCAGTTCGTCACCACTCGGCTACTGCCCAGTGAGTTCTTCATCCGCTGACTGCCGGTCGAGCGTCGCCATGCGAACCGACGCGTGTGAGACGAGAAGCTCCAGCAGCTTCTGGTCTTCTTCACCGACAGTCGTCTCGTCCGTCGTAACCGAGATGACGACTGTCGTCTCGTCTTCATCGTCCAGAACCACTGCCGACACGCAATCGGTGACTGACTCGGGGATGTCGACGGGGAACGGCCGGTCGTGAACGATGACCGCTCCCTGTTCCTGTGCCCGGACGGCCTGCGCGAACTCGGCGACGACGTCGACCGGGACGGTCCGAACCGTGTTCGCGAGCGCCACCGCATCGCCGTCCCTGAGCTGGATGACGGCTGTCTCCTCCATGCCGGTCATCGTGCCGAAGGCCTCAACAACGAAGGCAGCGACGCCGTCGACGCTGGGGGCGCTGGCGATGGCGCGCCCGTAGTTGTTCACGTCGGCCGCCTTCCCGGCGAAAGCCTCGACGCGGTCGCGCTCGGCCGCCAGTTCGCGGAGCCGACTGCGGCTCCGGGCGTCGTACAGGCCGACCAGAACGCCCGCTAGCGCGCCGACAGTAACGAGGTCAACCGTCAGGTACGACGCTCGGGCGAGTGAGCCAGAGGTCACGCGCTGACTGAACAATAGGAGCGCCGCCACGGCGGCGAACGTCACAGTTCCGCCGGCGGCCCACGCGGCCACTCGGGACGTGGCCCCCTCAAATGCCGTGTCGCGGGCGAGCCAGACGCCCGCGTACGTCACCGCGAGGCCCATCGCCACAAAGGGGAGCGCATCGACCGCGACCGCCACCGGAATCCGGGTCTGCTGGACCGCGTGAAATACCTGCATCGCGGCCAGTACGACGCCGGAGACTGCCAGAGCCGCCCCCGTCAGAAGTCGCTGGTTCATAGCGTCGAATATCGGCCCTATCACTAGAGCGTTGTGCCGGTTTCGAGTGGTCAGTCGTCGGGATACTTCGGCTCGCGGCGCTCGGCCCGTTCGAGGGCGCGCTCGACGACCTCGCGGACATCGCCGTGGAAGACGCCGCCGTGACCCGAGTACATGTGTTCGACGCCTGCCGGCATTCGGTCGAGAATACGCTCGATGCTCTCGATGAGGCGCTCGCGGGACTGGCCGGGGCGGTCCGTGCGGCCGAAGGAGCCGTCGTCGAACGCGCCGTCGTCGTGGACGACCACGTCGCCGGAGAACAGGGCTGACTCGGAGACGAGCGAGACGTGGTCATCGGCGTGGCCCGGCGTGTACACGACCTCACACTCTTCATCGCCGACGGTGAGCGTGTCGCCGTCAGCGAGTGCGTGGTCCCGGCGGGGATGGGAGCCGTAGGCGTACAGCGGCGCGTCGAAGGCGTCGAGGACGGTATCAAGTCGCTGGACGTGGTCGCCGTGCTGGTGGGTTAACACGACGGCATCGAGCGCGTCGGCGTGCTCCCGAATGACGTCGACGACGCCGCGCATCGCACCAGCGTCGACGAGTGTCGTCTGCTCGCCGGTCGCGAGATAGGCGTTGCAGGTGAACGTCTCGGCTTCGGCGGTGACGTTGTGAACGTCCATACACGAAGCCTGTGGCGCGGCCCGCTTGAGTGTACTGTCCCGGCCGCCGGTCGCCACAGCAGTTCCGAGAGTGAGACCGAAGAACATCGTATTAACGCGCTAACACGCTGGAGTCGGCGAGTGATTTTTTACTGTGAACGTCATAGTTGTACACGTACCATGGGGTTCGGGAGCTACGACGAATCGGAACAAGACAATCAGGAGTACGACACAGACTTCGAGGACGAGGACGGCCTCGATGCTGAAGAAAACGCCCACGAGGGCGACATCGAGTACGAGTTCACCGCGTCGAACGACGAACTACTCGACAGACTGGAAGACATCAAAGACAACCAGAACACGTGAAAGCAGGGGCACGGGCCCTCGGCGTCGCGGAGTCGTATCGGGCTGAAACCAGTCAGTTTGCTGGCGCTGTCGTCCGCGCCAGTAGAGTGGCCGACGGCTTTGTTTTCAGTACTGCCACGGTCGGCGGGAGCGACGCGACCGAGACAGTGTGTGCGATGGTCGACCGACTGGACCGCGAGGACATCCGCTACCTGCTGGTGGCGGGTCTCGCGCCGGCGTGGTTCAACGTCCTCGACCTCCGCCGGATTCACGACCACACCGACCTGCCAGTCGTCTCAGTCACCTTCGAATCCTCGCCGGGGCTCGAGGGGGCCATTCGTGAGGCGTTCGACGATCCCAATGTCGTACAGGACCGGCTGGCGACCTACCGTGCCCAGCCGGAGCGCCGACCGGTGTCGGTGAACGACGAGACGGTGTACGTTCGGAGCGTCGGTATCGACGACAGCGCCGCCGCAGATGTCGTCCGGGCGTTCACGCCGGAAGGCGGCCGTCCGGAACCGCTCCGGGTGGCCCGACTGGCAGCGCGGGGACTGGCCGAGATGGAGTGAGTCGGACAGCGGTAGCGGCCGACCGGCGACGCTGTGACACTGGTCGTCAAGACAGTGGAACAGGCCAGAGTTATTGCTGTCAGGAGCCACAGCGAAAAGTTGTCTATTGCTAAGTCATATCTGCGGCCCGAAAGCATCCTGCTAGCTAGTACTGCCTCATCATTGTCTACAGTTAGTAATAGCTAAAGATATCCTGATTAGCTGGCACTGTGTTTGTACGAATACAATGGCAGAGAGCAAGACACAGGCGAGGAATGCTGTAGACCCCGCAGAAACGAACGAGCAGACGAATATCAACAGTAGCGTGACCCGGTCCGAGGGCGACCAGCCGACAGAGCACAGCGTGTACGGCAAGCGCCAGCAGGACAGCCAGCTCATATTCTTCGACGGGCAGGTTCCGGACGCGGACACGGCTCGCAACGGCGATGTGCAGGAACAGACGCTGGCCGCACTCGACCAGATTCGAGCGATGGCTGCCGAATCCGGTCTCGAACCGCGTGACCTGCTGCGGACGACGGTGTACCTCACGGAGATGGACCAGCTACCAGCGGTCAAGCAAGCGTACGCGGCGTTTTTCGACGGACAGCGACCGTCACGAAGCGTCGTCGGCGTTGCAAGCCTGCCAAACGACGCGGCGGTGCAGATCGAAGCAACCGGTGTAAAGCGGTAGTCACGGCCAGCGTCCGCGGTCGGGTGCCTGCCGGCGGACCGCTGCGTTTGAGAGCCTTCGGTGCAAACGACGCTGCATGGAGCAGATGGACGGGCTCGATGTCGTCGGCTGTGAGCGCTGTGATGACCTCTGTGGCTCGCGCTCGCGCATCGTCAACGGCGTCGGCCCCGCGGACGCGGACCTGCTGTTCGTCGGGGAAGCCCCCGGCGCGAACGAGGACGAACAGGGCGAGCCGTTCGTCGGCCGGAGCGGCGACGTGCTCGACGCTGGGTTACGCGATGCCGGCCTCGACCGCGGCGACGTGCGCATCACGAACTGCGTCCGCTGTCGCCCGCCGGACAACCGCGACCCCCGAAACGGTGAACTCGCGAACTGCCGCGACTATCTGGAGACGGAAATCGACCGTGTTGACCCCGAAGTCGTCGTGACGCTCGGGAAAGTGCCGGCCGAGCACCTGCTAGAGCGTGATGTCGCCGTCACCGGCGAAGCGGGCGACGTGTTCGACGTGGCTATCGCCGGCCAGCCACAGCGCGTTCTCGTCTCCGTTCACCCGGCGGCGACGCTGTACGACCCGAGCCAGAAAGAGACGTTCGAGGCGGCGCTGACGACTGCCGCGGAGTTTACCGACGCCCAGAGCGGCCAGTCACGACTCGGCGAGTTTTAAAAGTCGGATAGTGCGCTCGGAACCGCTAGTTCGCTGTGATGTCCATCGCTTCTGCTCTGGTATCGACCAGCGAAATGTCAACACCCGGAATCTCGCCGACCTGACTCTTGAGCGCCATTTTCTTGATCCCCTTGGAGACGATGACCCAGTCCGTGATACCGAACTCCTTACCCGCTTCCGCGGCCTCCTGTGCTCGCGAGAACACGTCGTCGTTCAGTGACGCCTCCATCTGGAGATTTGAGATGTGCGTATCGACCGCCGGCTGTGAGGCGAGTTCTTCGAATCGTTCGTTGACTTTCGCAAACGTCTCATCCGTCATCTCCATCTCTTCGGGAAATTCAGCGATGAGAACGTTACCGTCGACGTACAGGACTTCTGTAAGGTCAATCATCAGCGGCTGTATGCGGCAGGTGGATAAAACTGGCCGGACTATTCTCGGCTTTGATACTCTTGCAGGACCGGACGTGTGAGCGGGGTCGAGACCGCCCGCTTGACAGTGGCGGTGCTGAAGGCTTGTTCGAACAGGAACTCACTTACCCCCCGTTCGCCTACGAGAAGGTATGAGTGTCAGACAGACGACTGCGGACGTGGTCGTCGTCGATTACGGACTGGGGAACCTCCGGAGCGTCACGCGCGGGCTCGAACGCGCCGGCGCGAACGTTTCGCTCTCGGAGGACCCCGCAGAGTTCGACGCGGCTGACGGCATCGTCCTGCCCGGCGTCGGAGCCTTCTCCGAAGGGATGGACAACGCTGGGCCGTTCCGCGAGGCGCTGGTCGAACAGGCCGAGGCCGGGAAGCCCCTGTTCGGAATCTGTCTCGGGATGCAGATGCTCCTGACGACGAGTGAGGAGGCCGACCACGAAGGACAGGGCGACGCCGAGGGGCTGGACCTCATTCCGGGGAAGAACGTCCGGTTCAGCCGCGACCAGACCGTGCCACACATGGGCTGGAACGAACTTGACGTGACGCGGGACCATCCCCTCGTCGAGGGCGTCGACAGCGTGGGGTCGAAGACCCCACGGGCAGACGGAACCGGTGGTTCCGTCGACGGCGAACACGCCTACTTCGTCCACTCCTACTACGCCGTTCCTGACGACGAGAGCGCGACGGTGGCGACGACGGACTACGGGACAGACTTCGCATCGATTGTTGCCAACGACGCCGGCAACGTCTTCGGGACGCAGTTCCACCCGGAGAAGTCGGGCGAAACCGGGCTTCGCATCCTCCGGAACTACGTCGACTACTGTCTCGACCACTGAGTTCTGGACTTGGGTTCGTTTGTATGTCTACAGGAGCTTCTGTCGTGCTGCTCACCGGCGCAGCGTCGGGTATCGGAGCGGCGACGGCGCGGGCGTTCGCCGACGACGGCTGGACCGTCTACGCGACGGATGTTCGGACCGAATTTCCAGCGGATATCCGCGAGCGCTGTCGCTGTCTCGAACTCGACGTAACTGACAGCGAGCAGGTCGAGGCTGTCGTTGACCACATCATCGAGGAAGCGGGACGACTCGACTGTCTGGTGAACAACGCCGGGTACGGGGTCGCCGGCCCAGTCGAGGATGTTTCCAGCGACGACGTTCGCGAGCAGTTCGACGTGCTGGTCCACGGCCCACACCGACTCACACAGGCAGTGCTGCCCGAGATGCGCGAACACGGCGGGCGCATCATCACCGTCTCAAGCGTCCTGGGCCACACCGCGTCGCCCGGACTCGGCGCGTATTCAGCCGGGAAAGCCGCCGTTGAATCGCTTTCTGACGCAGTTCGGATAGAGGTGGCCGGCGCGGACGACATCCATATCTCGCTCGTTGAACCGGCGTGGGTCGAGACGGGGTTCGCCGATGGCGCGCTGGAGAGCCTGCGTGATGCGGACCGGACGCCGACCTACGACCGGACGTACGACGCGCTGGAGGACGGCTGGGTCCTCACCGGTGGACCGCTGGCGACAACGCCAGAAGCCGTCGCGGCGACGGTACTCGCCGCAGCGACCGACGACCCGCCGAAGGCCCGCTATCCTGTCGGGGCCTTCGCCACGTTCGTCCGATGGACCCACTGGCTCCCGGCGCGACTGCAGGACCCGATACACCGTGGGTTCGGTCGAGCGAGCGCGCTTCTGGGGCGGTGGTTATGATACACCTGTCCGACGGCGACCGGGTTCGGCTCTCGACCGGACATGAAGTGACGCTGCCGCTGGTCACCGAGGCGACGGTTGCCGGCGCGGTGCTCCCGGCGCGATACGACGTTGCCGAGTCGCTGCTGCCCGATGGACTGACACCGGTTCGAGTAACGGCCCGGCAGGCCGCAGTCGTGCTCCTCTGTGTCGAGTATCACCGTATCGGCGACGACGCGATGGCCCCCTACGACGAGTTCGCGGTGCTGATTGGCGCAACGGCGGACGAGTGGCAGCCACCACTGGTGCCACTGCTGACCCGCGATATCGGTGGCTACGTCTGGTCGCTCCCGGTGACAACTGAACCCGCTCGCGCCCTCGGCGACGAAATCTGGGGCTATCCGAAGACAGTCGCCGACATCAGCCACCACGACAACACGACCCGCCGCGAGACGACGGTCGTCGAGGACGGCGACCGCGTGGCGATGGTCAGCATCGACTGGCCCCGGACCTGGGAACACCGAGAGCAGATAGAGAGCTACGCGGTTCGGGAGGGACGACTGGAACGGACGCCGGTCGAGTTCCAGGGGAAACTAGGGGCTGCGCCGCTGAGCAGCTGCATCGACGTGGACCCGGGCGACCACGAACGGGCCGACACGCTCCGCTCGCTCGACCTCGGCTCCCGATCCGTCCTTCGGTTCTCGCTGGAAGGGCGGATTACATACGGCGCTGGGCGGTCAGTGGAGCGGTAGCGGGGGCAGTAGCAGGAGCGGAGCAGTGCGGTAGCAGTAGCAGAGCGGTGAGGAAGCCGTACCGCATAGCATACCGCGCGCCGACGGCGCGCGGTTTCACGCGAATCGCTCCGCGATTCGCGCCTTTTTCGCCCACGTTTTTGCCGCGAGAGGTGAGCGCTATGCGCTCACCCGAGCGGGAAAAAGGTGGTCTAGAGGAACTCCCGGACCTCAGAGTACCACATATCGTGCTCGTCAACGGCGTCGATAGCCGCAGCGATCCGAACCGCGATAGCGTGCCAGCAGAGCTGGTCGGGGTCGTCGGCGTCGAGGTTGTACTCGCTGTCGGCGCAGGTGCAGCCGCCGTCCTCGACGATGTACTCGTCGTCATGGCCGACAACGACGGTGAAATCGCGGTACTGCTTGACGCGGCCCTCGCCGACGGCCTCGATAGCTTGATGACCGCGGTCATCGTGGACGGCGACGATAGCCGACACTGCATCGGGGGTCAGCTCACCGGCGGCTTCGAGGTCGGCCACCCACTCCTCGACATCAGTCACATCCGTGCTACGGAAAGGGGTGACAAAACGGCGTCGGCTTCAGCAGCCAGATTCCAGCTGGCTCGCAACCGGCGGCGAGAAGTTATCAATGCTTGTACTGTGCCCAGAAACATAAACACGGAGTACAGATTTATTCCGGCATGAACCTCGACCTCCCGTGGCTGGCGCTGGGCTCGTTTGCCTCGGGATTCGGGTCGCTGTATCTGCTGGCCCAGCTCCAGGCACACTGGGACAAGCCCGGCGCGCGGTGGTTCGTCGCGACCATCGTCACACAGACGGTCTGGTGTTTCAGCTACGGCGCGGCACTGCTGGTGTTCGACCCGACACTGCGCCTCGCGCTGGAGATGGTATCCTGGCTGGGCATCATCTGGATTGGCTTCTGTTTTCTCTCGTTCGCGCTGGGATACACGGGCCGGACGAACGTCCTCGAAAGCGGCTGGTACCGTGGCGTGGCGGTGCTGCCGCTCGTCGAAACGGCGCTCGTCGTCACAAACCCACTCCATACTGTGGTCTGGCAGGGGTTCCGGGTCGTACCGGCTGCCGGCAGCGCGGGGGCCGACTACGCCGTCTTGCCGGTGGGACTGCTCACAATCATCGTCGCGATGCTGTTCGTCAGCTTCGGGACCCTGCTGGTGTTCGATACGGTCGTCAGCTACGGCCCGCTGTACCGGCGCGAGGCGCTGGCGGTCGGCTTGAGTCCGATACCGCCCGGGGCCGCAGTGTTGCTGTGGGCCGGCGGTATCGGGCCGGTTCCGGCAGTGAATCTGACGCCGCTCCTGTTTCTGCCCCACGTCGCGCTGGACCTGTACGCGTTCGTTCACAGCGATATGTTCGAGTTCCACCCGGCGACCCGGCGGGCCGGCGAGCGGGCAGCAATCCACGACATCGCCACGCCGGTCGCCATCGTCGACGAGCAAGGGCGCGTCGTGAATCTCAACCCCGCCGCCGAACAGATGCTCGCCGTCGACAAGCACGAGGCACTGACGGAGCCGCTGAACGGTTTTCTGGGCGGCGATGACATCGCAACCGACGGGGGGAGTTCGCGGGTGTCCATCGAGGCCGATGGTCGGCACCGCGAGTACAAGGTCCAACAGACGGCGCTCCGGGACGAGACGGGCACGCAACTGGGATACACCGTCGTCTTTCAGGACATCACCGACGAGATCCGGCGTGAACGCCGCCTCGAAGTGCTCAATCGCTTTCTCAGACACAACGTCCGCAACGAGAGCGTCGTCATCCAGGCTCGGTCGGAGTTGCTAGCGACGGAACTCGACGGCGACCACGCGGACTATGCGGCGACCATCGAGCAGTCTGTCGGTCGTCTGGTCGACTCCGGCCAGAAGGCCCGGACCCTCGCCGAAGCGGGTGCCGGGGATGCGACCCCCGAACCCGTCGTGCTGGCCGACCTCGCCGCCGAAGTCATCGACGCCGCCCGCGAGGAATACGGTGGCTCGGTCACGGTTGAGATACCCGACGACCTCCGGCTGACGACCCAGCCCGCCCTGCTGGAAATCCTGCTTACCAATCTCGTCGAGAACGCTCTCCAGCACGTTCCGGACGCCGTCGTCACCGTCGGTGCGAAGGTCGAGGGCGACGATGTCGTGCTGACCGTCAGCGACGACGGCCCCGGCGTGCCCGAACACGAACTCGGCGTACTGGAGCGGGGCCGCGAGACGGACCTGAACCACGGCAGCGGCATCGGCCTCTGGCTCGTCCGCTGGACCGCGACGACGCTGGAGGGCGGCCTCGATTTCGACACGAGCGACGGGACGACGGTAACCGTTCGACTGCCCCGAGAGCGGACGGCCGCCGAAGCAAGATGAGTGTGGTAATCACGGGGACAGTCTGCCGACCGTGCTGAGTGCGACTGCACAGCCGGCATGCACAGTGCGATTACACTGCCAGCACGGGTGAGACTGGAAGGGGCGAGGCGCTGGCGGACGGCGGGCGACGCAAGCACTGCACGAGCGACTGTAAGGAGCGAGGCAGCGCGCAACGAGACCTCCGATGCCAGCGCCTCGGGGCTTTCTGGCTGTTCACGCCACCCTCAAGTACGGAAGCATCGACAGGCAGGTTCGAACGACTTAACGGCGCCCGCACGGACCGGAGAGTATGCGCGTCAGTGAGGGCCGGGTGACGGTCACGGTGCCGGAACAGCCGGAGGCGGGGAAGGGTGCGGACGTATTCTTCAACCCCGTACAGGAGCTGAACCGCGACATCACCGTGGCGGCGCTGCGGGCCTACCGAGAGCGAACCCCCCGCGTGTCGACGTATCTGGACGCCACCGCCGCCAGCGGTATCCGTGGCGTCCGCGCGGCGGCCAACGACTGGGAGACGACGCTGTGTGATATCGACGACGACGCAACGGCGCTGTGTGAACAGAACCTCGAACGCAACGACCTCGCGGCCTCGGTCCGGCGGTCGGACGCGAACGTGCTCATGCACTCCGAGGCGTTCGACGTAGTGGACGTGGACCCCTTCGGGACGCCGATTCCGTTCGCCGACGCGGCGGTGCAGGGGACCAAACACCTCCTCTGTGTGACGGCCACCGACACCGCGCCGCTGTGTGGCGCGCACTTCGAGAGCGGCGTCCGCTCGTATGGCGCGGTGCCACGAAATACCGAGTTCCACGCCGAGATGGGGATGCGCGTCCTTCTATCGGCGATGGTCCGCACCGCCGCCCGCTACGACATCGCTGCCCGACCGATTCTCAGCCACGCGACCAAGCACTACGCCCGGACCTATCTGGAGTTCGACCACGGCGCAAAAGTCGCCAACGACTGCATCGACGAACTCGGCTACGTCCACCACTGCCAGCACTGCCTCTGGCGCGACCACGATTACGGCCTCATCGCCGACCAGCCCGAGGACTGTCCGGTCTGTGAGAAGCACCTCCAGACGGCCGGTCCCATCTGGCTGGGTCGGACCTGTGACCCCGAGTTCATCAGCGCCGTTTCAGAGCAGGTGAGCGAAGAGATGGGCACCGCCGACGAAGCCAAAGAACTGCTGGCGACGCTCGGAGCCGAAATCGACACGCCGACCCACTATGACCAGCACCGCCTCTGCAAGCGCTGGGGGCGCGGCGCTGAAGCCATGGACGAGTTCATCGAGAAGCTCCGCGACGCTGGCTACGCGGCCTCCCGAACGCACTACGGCGGCACGACGTTCAAGACGGACGCCGACGTGGTAGAGATACGCGAGGCGACGGCAGACTGAGACCGCCGGTTGCTTGTTGACCGCCCGCGAACAGCGGCGTCCCGATACCGGGCGGATGCAACATGTTGCGGTAAGCGTCACCTCGCTGTGACCGTTCTGTGTACATATGGAACGGAACGAACACCGTTCGAACAGTCGCGTCGCAAGTACGGCTACCGTCCCGAGAAAGATGATTCTCGTGTTGTTCGTGCCGGCGCTATTCGGGGCCGCGCATCACGTCGACCACATCGTCCGCGGGAACCACGTGGGTTGGCCGCTGACCCCCGAAGTAAACGCGTTCACGCTCAGTCTCGCTGTCTACCCACTCCTGGCAATCGGCCTCGTCCTCACGGTAACCGGGCGTGCCGGACGGCGGTACTGGCTCGGGTTTTTTACGGCGAACAGCGTGGTGCTCGCGTCCGTCCACCTCGGTCCCTGGGCTATCGAACCACCGTCGGACATCATTGCACCGTACAGCGATCCGATGCTCGGCTACGGGGCCTTCGGGGTCCTGCTTGCACTCATCGCTGCTGTCGCCATCGGGGCAGCGTACACCGGGGTCCTCGTTCTTCGAGGTAGCCGATGAGCCAAACGCTGTCCCACGCGCGCCCCAAGCCGATGAGCGCAGTCGTCTCAGCAGTCGTGACGGCGGCCACACTGCTCATTGCGTTCGGATTGCTGGCACTGGGCGTCGAGTCGTTCTGGCTGGTGTTCGTCGTCGGCTTTGGTGTGGTCCTCCCGGCGGCAGTGGGGGTGGTCGAATACAATCAAGACAGTGACACCCGCAATACGACCACCGACCGGGAGAGCGAGACAGAGTCGGCGCTGGCCACGCTTCGCCAGCGGTACGCTCGGGGCGAACTCTCAGAAGTTGAGTTCGAGCGGCGGCTTGAACAGCTTCTCGAAGCGCCGTCATCGCCGGCAGAACGCACACGTGAGACGGCTCACTGGACCGAGGAGCAACACGGTGTGTCCAGAGTGAGCGACCAGTAGTCGTCACTCACGGTTAGCGATTCTCCGGGGACTGCGAGGCCGCCGTGGTGAGAAACCACTTGACAATTCGCGTCTGTCCACGTCTGAGCACACGGCTCGCGGTCGACTTGTCGATATCGAGCGCCGACGCTAGGTCGGCGAGCGTGCAGTCGCGAGGCAACTCAAAGTAGCCCGCTCGGAGCGCAGCCATGAGGACGTCCCGCTGGCGCTCTGTCAGGAGTCCGGACGGATCTGTGCTGTGAACGAGCGACAGCAGCTCGTACTGCCTACCTGCGTCCTCAATCGCCGTCCGGAAGTGGTCGAACTCCGCACGGGACCCGGTGAGGTCGAACTCGTACCAGCCGTTCTCGGCAGTGACCGGGTACTCGATAGGGAGGCCGGACTCAGCGACGAACTCGTACAGGTCCGTGTCCGTCGTCTCGTACTTCGCGAGTACCCGATCGGCAGTGCGTTCCAGTTCCTCGTATGCGGTAACCGAGGGATGCGTCGCGATGGCATCGCCGGCGGTCGCGGGGTCATCGGTGATTACCTCGCCGAGTTCGACCGCCCTCGTCGCAGCTCGAATACCGGAGAGCAACCGGAACGTGGCCTGCGGGTTCGCCTGTGAGACGTCAGCGATCCAGATGTCCTCTGGGAGGCGAATTCGAAGCCGAGCGGCAATCACGCCGACCGCCTCCGGCAAGATGTTGGCTGTGGCCACGGCATAGTGTCACCAGTCGTACCACACAGCCGGACTGTGTAAATCCCGTGGCGAGCGTCGCCGTCGGCAATCGCCTCACCGACCGTTCGCCCGGCCGACGCTCTCTCGAACCGCGGAGACGAGGTCATAGCCCAGCAGATACACCGGGCGCAGGAAGTAGTTCGCCATCCCCGCGAGCCCAAGCAGCCCGCCGATAGCCTGCACCTCGCCGGGTGTGGCCGACAGGCGAACGAGCAGCGGCAGAGCCGTAACGAGCGGCGCGAGCCACAGCGACTGGACGACGCCGTCCAGATCGACACCGGCGACGGAACCGAATCGGTCCTCATCAGGGCGGACGGCGTACAGCACAGCCGTCAGTACCAGCAGGCCCACGGCAATCGGCAGGGACGCGCCGACCCCGGCGACGCCAAAGCCAATAGCCAGCGCGGCCGCGACGAGCAACAGGATCGTCACCTGCATCGTCCCGTTCCGGATGGCCGCTTCCGTATCCATATCCGGTCGTTGCGGCGGCGCTGTATAAACCCTGTGAGGGCGGCTCCCCTTTCTTAACGCCTTTCCTGTTCGACCGCAAAGGAGGGGCGAACACGTGCCCTCCACGTACAATCCAGTCCGTGGCGTCCTGCTGCTCGTCGGCAGCTTGCTCGCGCGGTTCGGGCTTGTCGAACGCGAGCGGGTCCGGCGAGCGACGGACCTGTCCTGGCCCCGGATCGTCACCGGACTCGCCCGGATGTCGAAGTCGACGGTCGACGTGGCGATGGTGGGGCTGGCGCTCGGACCGACCGCCATCGCTGGCGTCGGCTTCGCCGCGCCGTTCTGGGAACTGGTGTTCGCGCTGGGCGCAGGTGTTGCTGGTGGGACTATCGGCATGGTGTCACAGCGCTACGGGGCCGACGCCGGCGAGGAGCTAGCGGTCACCGTTACGACCAGCAGTGTCGTCGTGGTAGCGGCCACTGTCCCGTTCGCAGTGGTGTACTGGGTCCTTCCAGGCTTACTCGTCGATCTGGTTGGGACAGGGCCACAGGCAATCAGGTACGGTGTGCGGTACTTGCGCGTCGTCGCCCTCGGTGTGCCGTTTGCAGTGCTCAACCTCATCGGGAGCCGAGCACTCGTCGGGGCTGATGACGCATGGACGCCGATGCTGTTACGGGCCGGCGGTGCGGTCGGAAACATCGTGCTGAGCGCCGTCCTCATTTTCGTGGCTGACCTCGGTGTCGTCGGTGCGGCGCTCGGGACAGTCGTTGCGAACGTCCTCGTCACGGTCGGGTTCGCTGTCGGGCTGACTCGTGGACGACTCCCACTCGTCGGTACACTGCCGATACAGATACCGGTCACCCGGCCGTTCTTCGATAGCGGACTGGCTCGCGACCTCACGAGGACCGGGGCCCCGCTCGTAGGGGCCAACCTCGCACGGACCGGGGCGCAGTTCCCCCGGCTGTTCATCGTCGGCCTGTTCGGGCCCGGCGTCGTCTCGGCCTACGTCGTGGCACTCCGCGTCCGGGCGCTGCTTGATACGCCGAACTGGGGGTTGAGCCTCGCATCGAGTAGCCTCGTTGGGCAGGCACTCGGCGACGATGACGAGGCCGAGGCGACCGTCTGGGCGGAGACAGTACTCCGGCTGAGTATCGGCGTGTACATCGTCGTCGCAGCAATGCTGCTCCCGTTCTCGCGGGGCATCGCCCGTCTGTTCGTTTCGGACCCCACAGTGCTCCCGCTGGTGACAGTGTTCGTCGCCGTTGCGTGTGCCAGTGTCGTGTTCCGTGGCGTCGACGGCGGCTCAGTCGGGCCGCTCCGTGCCAGCGGCGACACGCGCTGGCCGTTTTACTCACAGCTGGCCGGGATGTACCTGTTTGCCCTCCCACTGGCGTATCTCGGCTACGTCACGCCGCTTGGCAAACTCGCGCTATACGCCTCGCTCGTCGTCGAAACGGCGGTTCCCGCGGCGGTGACCTACTATCGGTTCCGGTCGGGGACGTGGCGGGTCGTGAGCCGGTCGTACCGGCCCGACGCAGCGCTCGACGACTGAGATAGCGTCGATGGCCGACTGACATCAGCCAGTCGACAGTATATTTGTGGCTCCACTCTGACGTGCTCGCGTGGACCGCACACGCGCTGTCTCCGTCGGTCGGGCTGTCATCCGAACCGTTCAGGAAGAGGAGGTCTCCTTTCTCGCCGCCGGCATCGCCTACTACATGTTCGTCTCGCTCCTGCCGCTGTTGTTGCTGACGCTGGTCGTCGGCACGCTGGCGGGCGGAGAAGCCTTCGCAGAGCGAATCGTGACGGCGGCGGGGGATGTGCTCACACCGGCGGCGTCGACACTGCTCGAAGATGCGCTGACCAGCGGGGCCGGTCGCGGTGGTGCGACTGTGCTCGGTGTCGGCGTGACGCTGTGGAGCGCGCTCAAGGTGTTTCGCGGACTGGATACGGCCTTCAGCCGCGTCTACGGGACGGACGGCCCCGACTCGATTGTCCGAGAAATCGTCGACGGGCTGGCCGCGCTAGGCGGCATCGGCATCGCACTGGTCGGGCTCGGTATCATCGGCGCGTTCGGGACGGTGCTCGGCGTACAGGTCGCGCTCGGCGGGCTCGCGCTCGTTCCCGTGCTGGCAGTCGCCTTCCTCCCGCTGTACTACCTCTTTCCCGACCAGGAGATGACACTGCGGGAGGCCGTTCCCGGCGCGGTGTTTGCCGGTGGTGGGTGGACACTGCTCGGGACGGGGTTCAACGTCTATGCGGCGCAGGCCGATTCCTATCAGGTGTATGGCGTCATCGGCGGGGTCCTGTTGCTCGTGACGTGGTTCTACTTCGCCGGACAGGTGCTCCTCGTGGGCGCGGCGGTCAACGCAGCGCTCGCGGACCGGCAACTACAACAGGTATCGCGCCGACGGTCCGGCAAAGCGATGAGTGAGGACGCTGACGAGACCGACACGCCCCCGCCAGCCGGAACCGGGCCAACCGGACGAGACACTGATACGCTGACAGACGAGGAACTACAAGAACTCCGCGAGGAGTTCGAGTCGTTCCGCGAGGACATCGAGGGCCGGACGCTCCACCGTGACGAGGTGCGGTCGGACCTCAAGCAGTACGTCCGCCGCCGGATGCGCCGCGGCCACGCCCGACAGTGGGGCCCCTACATCGTCTTGCTGTACGGCACGATCATGACCCTTGGCGCGTTCTACTACCTGAAGGGGCTCTGGGCCGTGCTGGCGATGCTGGTCATCTGGCTGTCGGTACTGGGCCTTTACGCTATCATGATTGCGGTCGGCGTGACGCTCACTGCCACTGGCCTCCCCGGACGGCTCGTCGACCGTGTACGCGACTGGCGACAGTGATGCGGACTGTCGGCGTCACCGAGGTGCTGTCGGCGCTGCCCGGCGCAGTCGTCGTGCTGTTCTCTCTAATCACCCAGCTGGGTGATTTCTGGTTCACGTTTCTGGCCTGTGGCCTGCTGTACTGGCTCGGCCCGTGGACGCCGAAACTCGGGCAGGACCTCACTCGCGACCGGACGGCGATGCTGGTGGCACTGCTCGCCGTCGGCGTCGCGCTCGTCGTGTCACTGAAAGGCGTGTTCGCGCTGCCACGGCCGCCCGGGGCGGGCACGGCCACCCACGCCGAACTGCTCCCGGCGGCGCTGCGGGGCGTCTATGAGTCGATGGCGACCGGCGAAGGGTTTGGCTTCCCCAGCGGCCACGCCACCCTTTCGCTGCTCGTCTGGGGCGGCATCGCGTGGGCGCTCCGGGTCGGCACGCGTCGACAGCGCACCGCTGTCGCCGCGACAATCATTGCCCTCGTCGGGCTCTCCAGGCTGGTGCTCGGCGTCCACTACCTCGCCGACATCGTCGCGGGCTTTGCCATCGCCGGGACAGCCCTCGTACTCGCCCTCGGCGCACTCAAAACGCCCGAGCGAGTATTCGGCTTCGCGGCCGTCATCGCCGTGGCAGGGCTGTTCGTCACCGGCGTTTCCCGCAATTCGGCCGGCGCGCTGGGTGTCGCTGTCGCGGGTGCCGTGGTCTGGGCGCTCTTAGGAGATTCAATCCCGGAACCGACCCGGCACGGTGTCGGTATCACAGCGCTGCTGGGCGTTGTCTCGGTTGGAACGTTGCTCGGGGTGACGTTCGGGTTAGACCCGACGCCGGGCGTCGTCACGTTACTTGCGGGGCTTGGGACCGGGGTCCTGCTGACGCTACCGCTGGCCGGTGAGCGACTCGCAGAAAAATACTGAAGTGGAAGCCGTTTAGAACTTCTCGAGGTAGCGGTCGAGTTCCCAGTCGGAGACGTCGACGAGGTACTCCTTGTGCTCCTGCGTTTTGGCCTCGACGAAGTTCTCGTAGACGTGCTCGCCGAGAGCGTCCTGAATCACTTCGTCGTCTTCGAGCGCTTCGACGGCTTCGCCGAGGTTCGACGGGAGCGTGGTGATGCCGTACTCCTCGCGTTTCTCCTCGTCGAAGTCGTAGATGTTCTCGCGGACAGGGTCGTCGCATTCGAGGTCCTGCTCGACGCCGTCGAGACCGGCGTGGATGAGTGCGGCGAAGGCGAGGTACGGGTTACACGACGGGTCGGGGAAGCGAGCCTCGATACGGCTTGCGGCCGGGGTGCGGGCGGCCGGCTTGCGGATGAGCGCCGAGCGGTTACGGTCGGACCAGGCGACGTAGACGGGTGCCTCGTAGCCCGGGACCAGACGCTTGTAGGAGTTCACGGTCGGGTTCGAGACGGCCGTGATAGCCGGTGCGTGCTTGAGGATACCGGCGGTGAAGCTCTTTGCCGTCTCGGAGAGGTTGAACTCGTCGTCCTCGTCGTGGAACGCGTTCTCGCCGTCCTCGGTGAACAGCGAGAGGTGCGTGTGCATCCCGGAACCGTTGATCTTCGGGATGGGTTTCGGCATGAACGTCGCGTGCAGGTCGTGCTCGGCCGCGATGGCGCGGACGACAGAGCGGAAGGTTGCGACGTTGTCGGCCGTCGAGAGCGCGTCGTCGTAGGTGAAGTTGATCTCGTGCTGGCCCTGAGCGACCTCGTGGTGGGAGGCTTCGATGTCGAAGCCCATGTCTTCGAGGCCGTAGATGATGTCACGGCGCACGTCGGAGGCGAGGTCCTTCGGCGCGAGGTCGAAGTAGCCACCGGCGTCGTTGGTCTTGGTCGTCGCACGGCCCTCTTCGTCTTCTTCGAACAGGAAGAACTCGGGCTCGGGGGCGGCGTTGACCGTATAGCCCATGTCGTTTGCGCGCTCGATCGCACGCTTCAGGACGCCGCGCGGGTCACCGGAGAACGGTTCGCCGGTCGAGGTGTCGATGACATCACAGATGAGACGGGCACTGGAACCGCCTTCGACGTTTTCTCTCCACGGGAGCACGGAGAACGTCGAGGGGTCCGGGTCCAGACGCATGTCGGACTCCTGAATCCGGACGAAGCCGTTGATCGAGGAGCCGTCGAAGTAAATCCCCTCTGTGAACGCTTTCTCTGCCTGGTCGGCTGTGATCGAGACGTTCTTGATCGTGCCGAGGATGTCGGTAAACTGGAGCCGGAGGAAGTCGACGTTCTTCTCGTCGATTTCGTCGAGTACCTCCTGTGCCGCCTCTGAAAGTTCGCTTGTCATCTTTGGACACCCGATAGGAGCGGTGCTACTACTAAAACCCTGCTGATTTGCGCAAAGGTTTCGACGCTTTCGCCTACATTTGGACATTCGTAAAATTCTAATCCCTGGGGGGCGTCCCCCGATGTAATGACGTACGAAAATCTCGACCGTGAGCTAGTGAATGCCCTGCTTGGGGATGGCCGTGCCAGCCTCCGAAGCCTCGGAGAGGACCTCGACGTATCGGTAACAACCGTCTCAAATCACCTCTCCGATCTTGAGGACGAGGGGATCATCAACGGGTACACCCCCAAGGTCGATTACGACAAGCTTGGCTACGACGTGACGGCAATCATCCAGCTCAAGGTGGAGGGGTCGTCGCTCCCGGCAGTCACCGAAGACCTCAAAGAACACAAGCAGATGATCTCCGTGTACGAGGTCACCGGCGACTACGACATCATCGCGGTCGGGAAGTTCACCGATACCGACGGCATGAACGCCCAGATCAAAGAGCTCCTCACCGACCCGGATATCAGGGAGTCGAACACCTCCGTCGTACTCAACGCCGCAAGCGAACACGAACAGTTCGACCTCGACCTGAAGGAGTAGCGACTGGCCTTCTGCCGTCGTTCCGACCTCTCCCAGAGCGACGGCTCCCGCGAGTCTGAGCCCGATATAGCAGGGCATGCGAACCCACCCGCAGACGGTACCGACGAATACTTGACTGACCAGTCAGTTAGTAACACGTAATGGATGACGGCGATACGGCCGACGATATTATGGATGCGACCTACCGTGCGCTGTGTACGCACGGCTACGCGGATCTGACGATGCAGGACATCGCTGACGAGTCGGACAAGAGCAAGGCTGCCCTCCACTACCACTACGACAGCAAACACGACCTCCTCTGTGCGTTCCTCGAATACCTCTATGACGGGTTCGTCGACCGGATCGAGGACCCCGCCGGCGAGACCCCACACGAGCGCCTACTTTCGCTCATCGATTCCGTGCTGGACAAGCCGGACGACGGGAGCGAAGAGTTCGGGACAGCGATTCTCGAAATCCGCGCCCACGCGCCATACGAACCTGGCTTTCGCGAGCGGCTCACGAAGTTCGACGATTACCTCGTCGACGAACTCGAAGTGATTCTCGAAGACGGTATCGCTGACGGGACGTTCAAATCGGACCTCGACGCCGATGAGACCGCCCAGTTCATCGTCACCGTGCTGACCGGGGCTGCGACCGAGCGCGTCACGACCGGACGCCCGGTCAAGTGTACCAGACGGATGCTCACCGAGTACGTCGAGACGCACCTTCTCGACGGACAGCAGGAGGTCACAGCGTGAGCGTCCGGCAGAAACTAGGCCGCTTGGGAGCGCGACTCGGGAACCTGTTCAAGGGGCAAGAGGAACTAGAACTGACAAGCGGCGACATCGGCAAGCCGCTGCTGTTTCTCTCCTTCCCCATCGTCATCACGAACCTGCTCCAGGTGGCGTACAACCTCGCCGACACGTTCTGGCTCGGCCAGTATTCCACGACAGCGCTTGCGGCAATCTCCTTTGCTTTCCCGATGATCTTCCTGCTCATCTCGCTCGGCATGGGGCTGTCGGTGGCGGGCAGCGTACTGGTCGCCCAGCATACTGGGGCTGAGGAGCACCGCGAGGCCGAATACGCCGCCTCCCAGACTGTGACGTTCGCGCTGCTGGCTTCCGTGTTGCTCGGCACGGCCGGCTACTTCTTCGTCGAGGACTTTCTGTCGCTGCTGGGCGCATCCAACGAGGTGCTCCCGGGCGCGACAGGCTACCTACAGGTCGTTTCGCTCGGGCTGACGGCGATGTTCGGCTTCTTCGTGTTCATCTCACTGATGCGCGGGGCCGGGGACACCATCACGCCGATGCTGGTGATGTTCGGGACCGTCGTACTGAACATCGTCATCGACCCGTTCCTCATCTTCGGCTGGTGGGTGTTCCCCGAGATGGGTGTCGTCGGCGCGGCCGTCGCGACCATCTTCTCCCGCGGTGTGGCGCTAGTCGTCGGCATCGGTATCCTCCTGTCGGGGAGGCGCGGCGTGCGGATTCACCTCAGCGATATGGCCCCCGACCTGGAGTACCTCCGGAAACTGCTCAGGCTGGGCATCCCGGCCTCCGTTGAGGGGACTGGCCGCGCACTGTCGGTCAACGCCATGCTGTTCATCGTCGGGACGTTCTCCGTGACCGTCGTGGCAGCCTTCGGCGTCGGTATCCGCGTGTTCTCGCTGGTGTTCATGCCGGCCATCGCGATGGACCGCGGCGTCGAGACGATGACCGGCCAGAACCTCGGTGCCGAGCGGCCTGACCGCGCAGCGACGGCGAACCACTTCGCCGCAAAAGTCTCGTTTGCCATCCTCACCGTCCTCGGCGTGGTTACTATCTTCGCCGCACCAGCCGTCGTGAGCGTGTTCAGCGACGACCCCGAGGTCGTCCGCATCGGGGCCGAGTTCCTCCAGTGGGTCGCCCCGACCTTCGGCTTCATCGGCATCGTTCGGGCCTACTCCGGCGGGTTCCGAGGGGCCGGCAAGACGCTCACCGCAGCGGCGCTGGCGGTTACCATGCTGGGAATCATCCGCCTGCCGGTCGCCTGGGTCGCCTCCCGCCCGGTCTCGGTCCCGGCATGGCTCGGCCCGCAGGTCGTCGACCTCTTCGCGTACTCACTGGCCGAACAGGGCATCTGGCTGGCCTTCGCCGTCTCGAACGTCCTCGCGGCTGGCCTTGCAGCGGCCTGGTTCCTCCGAGGAACGTGGCGTGAGGCCGACCCCCGGAACAACAGCGAACCGGCCGTCGCCGACGACTGACGGCGCTGCTTATTGGGAGATAACCGAAAACAGTCTGACAGCGTGTCAGCGCCGGTCGGCCCGCTCGAAGCGCTCGTCGGTCAGGTACACGTCGCCGTCCCGAACCGAGACCTCGATACTGTCGAGAGCATCGCCAGCGCAGGGCCCATGCGTGCAGACGCCGTCGTCGGGTTCGAACTGCGCGCCGTGTTTGTGACACACCAGCTGGTCACCCCGTACAATCGCGCCCCGACCCGGGTCCAGCGGGACCTCGGGCTGGTGGGGACAGGAGTTGCGCCAGGCGGCGACGGCGTCGCCCGAACGGTGCAGGATGCAGTTGACACCGCGCCGACCGTCGCGCGCCTCGAAGACGAGCGTGCTGTCGGTGGGCACCGAATCGAGGTCGACGATACGGCGCGGCTCGTCACCGTCGTCGTTGTCGTCGGGTGACTGCTCGTCGTCACCGCTGGACTGCACATCGTCGCCAGTCCCAGAAAAGCTGAATCGGACGGTCGCGTCGCCGGCTTCGACCTCGCCGCCGTCGTCGTGGATGCGGACCGACTCCGACTCGTCGTCAGCGTCAACGGTCACATCCACGGGGTCGCTCATAGCAACCTGTCGGCGATTGACACACATATCGATGTCGAAGTCGTCCGCAGGGTGCCGATTGCAAAACGGAGTTATGTCAGCCCCTCAGAATATGAGTATGGACCGAGACGACGTTTCCGTCGAAGTGGAAGTCGAAGTAGAGATAGACACAGCGGAACTGGAAGCCGAAGTCGAAGACATGGCTGAGTTCGAGGCAGAACTAGAGGGCAAAGGCGTCGAAATCGAACTGGAAGCCGAAGTCGAGTTCGCTGAACACGACGAACACGAGGAGATGGATGAGACGGAGGAGGCCGAACACGAGGAGATGGACGAGGCAGACGCAGAAGCTGAGACGGCGGAGTCCGAAGCCAGCGGCGAGACGGACGAGACAGCGGGCGACGACGAAGACCAGGCGTAGTCACAGACAACGATAGCCGGGGTTGGCAGGGTATTCCGCAGTGAACGCGGGTGAAAATCGCAATGTCACAACGGACCGTCTAGCGACGTAGCCACCTATCAGAATACGTACTGAAATCCATTTCTCAGAATACTTACTGATAGGCGGCAGCTACGAACAGGCACACAATGCACGACACGCCACACGTTATCGGTGTCAGCGGCAGCCTTCGTGACGAGAGCGGAACCAGAATCGCCGTCCAGCACGCCCTCGATGCAGCAGCGGGGGCTGGCGCGACGGTTGCACACATCGACCTTCGAGAGTGGGACCTCCCGCTGTTCGACCCTGACGCGAGTGCGGCAGACTCCGGTGACGGCCCGGAACTCGCTGCCCGTGTCCGCGAGGCCGACGCGATGGTCCTCGGAACGCCCGTGTATCATGGCACAATCGCCTCACCGCTGAAGACGGCGCTCGACTACTGCAGTATCGAGGATGTCGAGGGGACGACCGTCGGCATCCTTGCAGTGGCCGGCGGCGGGTTCCCCACGCCGACGCTACAGCATCTTCGGGCCTCCGTCCTGGAGTTGAAGGGCTGGCCGCTCCCGCAAGATGTCGCCATCCCCGACTCGTGGGCCGCCTTCGAGAACGGCACCATCGCCGACGGAGACATCATAGAGCGTGTCGAAGAACTGGGCGCAAACGTCGTCGTGTGCGCAGGGATTGCGGACCAACGCGAGGAAGCGGAACAGTCGGAACTAGCGACCGGAGACTGAGGTTACTCGAACCAATCGACGAAACTCCCCTCCAGCAGGTTCCCCTCCTGATGGCGGATGTAGGTGGCCTGCATCCCCCAGATGGCTTCGGCCAGCGGGACGTTCTCCTCGACGCGGCGGCGGACGTAGTCGTGTTTCCAGCGTGCGGGCGTGAGCCGGCGGTCGACGCGCTCGCGCAACGGCCGGATGTATCCATGGGCCTCCTCCGCCGAGAGGCCCCGCTGTTCGAGGCCCTCGCGTGCGTGCTCGAACAGTTCACCGTATATCTCTTCGGTGCTGGTCGTCGTTGCTCCATCAGCGGTGATCCACTCGATTTTCGCCCGGAGGCCGTTCCGAGCGGCGGTGTAGAAGTTCTGCTTTGCCGTCTCCCAGTCCAGTGACTGGATTGGGTGTTCGAGTCGCGGTAGGCTCTCCATCAGGCCGGCAAAGACGGCTGCAAAACCAATCGCGTCGTCGACGGTCGGCTGTGCGGCCAGCGGGCGGAACTCGATGCGGGCGTTAGCCGCCGACCGGGTGGCTCCCTCAAACACCGGCCTGACCCACCGCCAGTAGGAGCCATGCTTGTGCCGGAGGTGAACGAAGTCGTCGTCGAAGCGGGTGCCCGACGGCAGGTCGACCGGGACGATGGTGTCGTCCGCGACGATGTCGTCGATGGCATCCTCAACGGTGTCGAAATCCGGTGGGAAACAGACCTTCGGTGGCGTCGAATCGCCATCGGGCGGATTGAGGACTGACTCGAAGACGCCGATGCGGTTCTCCATGTTCGCCCCCGCAACGATCTCCGGGTCGGGCGCGTCGTCGTACAGGTCCGGCGGGAAAAACGGCGAATTGACGCCAAGCGCCAGCAGCGGCGCAGCAATTCGGAGCGCGTAGCTGAAATACTCCGGCAGGTCCGGGGCGTGGGGAATCTGGTAGTGGGGTTGAATCGAAGTGATAAGTGATTCCGGCATCACCGTCTCGGCCTGCAGGGAGACGTGGGGTGCGTCAATTTCGAACGCCGAGGGGTAGTCCGTATTGGCCATCGTGTGATAGCGGACGGAGTCCGACATGTTCGTCCCAATGCGGACACCGCTCTGTTCGACACAGTCACAGAGATACGTCTCGGCTGTCTCGCCGGCGGGCGGAACAGTCCACATACCGTCGGAGACGAGGCGGATGCCCTCGTTGCGTACCCGTTGCTGGGCTGGCATCAGCGACGCCTTCAGTTCGTTTCGCTGGGCCGCCAGTCCGTGGGTGTTCAGCGGCTGTGGGCTCGTCTGCATCTCGGCGTTGTGCAGGCCAAGTTCCTTCTCGAACCCGATGAGTTCAAGCAACTGGCGGGGAACCCGCTGGAGCGCGTCAGTTTGCTCATCAACAGCATACAGCTCCAGTTCCATACCAACGATCGCTTCCGTGTTGTCAAACGTCCCGTCACGAACAGCGGATTTGAGCGCCTGCGCCTCCTCGCGAGCGCGCTCATTGAACGCCTCGCTGTCCGTCGCAAGCACCTCTGCCACCCGGTCCGCCAGTTCCGAAGCCGACATATCTCCGGGTTTGCAGCCATGGGTGTTAAGCATGCCCCAGACAGGAGGTGGGGAGCGAGAGAGCAGTTGCGACACCGTCACAGCAGCTCGCCGACATCGCTCACCCCCGACCTCGCCGAGAAAGCTATTCACACACGCTCACAGCAGCTCGCCGACGTCGCTCATCGTCTCTCCTAACGGGTCCCGGTCCTCAGTTGTAAGCGCTCCCTCGACGGCGTCACGGGCCGCGGGCAGCGGGTCGTGCGTCTCGATGTACACAGCCAGGGCAAACTCCTGTTCAGTCACGTCAGCGAGTGCGATGGCGTCGCTGCGGGAGAGGTCTCCGGCAAGCCAATCGGCGATTATCTCACGGCCCTGTGGGCCGACCGGTGACACTTGCTCGCCGACGAGATGGAGCGTCTTGGCGGCCATCACGGGTGCAACACCGGCGGTGCGGCCCGCATCGCCGACGCTCCTGCCGGCTGCATAGGCCTCGACGACAGTTGCCGCTGCCGCCGCCGAACACGGGAGGTCGTCGGCAAACGGGACCAGCCGCTCCGGGAGGGGCGCGTCCGTCTCGTCGACAGCAGCGACGCCGCGGTCACGCTGGCGGGTCGTGACCTCGACACCAGCGGCGATATCCGACAATGCCATTAAAAATTTACTTCTCTACATTGGAATTTAATGCTGTCGGTATCTCGATAGGCGCTGGTGTCAATCCCAGTGCCTACCTACCGGTTACCGGTAGGCAGTTTCGCCGAAAAGCGCCCGGAAACCCGCCGTTGCATCGGTTTTTTAACCTTCCATCCAGCCGTAGGTGGAAACATGAGTACGACGGTAACGCAATGTCCGGAGTGTAACGGGTCAGTCAAACAACAGGGCGTCGAATCGGTCTGTGGCAGCTGTGGGCTGGTCGTCGGCGAGGACGCCATCGACCCCGGCCCGGAGTGGCGGTCATTCGAGGATGACGACACCGACCGGGCACGCACGGGCGCGCCGCTGACGCGGTCGCGTCACGACCGCGGGCTCTCGACGAAGATCGGCCGGTCGACACGGCTGAAAGGGCGCAAGCGGCGGCAGTTCGCCCGCCTCCGGCGCGAGCACAACCGCGCCCAGATCAGCTCGAAACGCGAGCGAAACAAGGTGTACGCCTTCACCGAGATCCGACGTATCATCAGCTCAATGGCGCTTTCAGACGCGATTCGGGACCGGGCCTGTGTGCTGTTCGAATCCGCACAGAACGAGGATCTGCTGCAGGGACGGACGCTGGAAGGGTTTGCGGCCGCGGCCATCTACGCCACCTGCCGGACCGAAGGTGTTGCCCGGACCGTCGACGAACTCTGTACCGTCGCCAAGGCGACACAGGCGGAACTCCGCGCGGCCTACGACGCTCTGAACAGGGAGCTCGGGCTGCCGACCGGTCCGATTGACCCACGCGAGTACGTCCCTCGGTTCGCGACGACGCTGGACCTGCCGACGGCGGTCCGCCAGCGCGCGGAACAGCTCGTCGACGAGGCACAGGACCGCGGGCTGGTCAGCGGGCGCAATCCGGCCGGCGTCGCAGCGGCGTGTCTCTATACTGCGGCTCAGGAGCAGGACGTGGCACTTACGCAGGCCAAAGCGGCAGAGACAGCGGACGTAACGCCGGTCACGCTACGTGGGACCTACACCGAGCTACAGGAATAGACGGCGTCAGCGAGCGATTCAATCGAGCGCCGAGCCGACGTGTCCGGCGCTGTTTCTCGGAGCGGCTGTCCATGTGCCTGTGCCGTCGCTAGCGGCTCACTTTTCGGGATAGCGACGGCTGGCGCACCGAACCGGTCCGCGACAGCCCCGGTCGCGGGGTTCGGACCGGCACGGTTGAGGACGACCCGACAGAGTCCGGCGTCGAGTTCGCGGGCCAGCGCCCGGACCCGAAGCGCATCAGCGAGCGCCGCGTCCTCCGGCGTCGTGACGAGTACCGCAGCGTCGGCAGCAGCAAGGGGTAACCCCACGTCGGCGTGCATCCCCGCCGGCGAGTCCACAACGACCCAGCGATAGGTCCGCTCCAGCGCGGCGAATACATCTGTGAGCCCCCGCAAGTCGGCACTCCGAGCACCGGCCAGCGTTCGTCCGCATGGGACGAGAGTCACTGGACCGTCCTCCCGGACAGCTTCGTGCGGGTCGGCGCGGTCGGCAAGAACGTCGTGCAGGTCGGGACCACGACTGGACGGGAGGTCCGCCATCCCGAGGTCGCCGTCAACGACGACGCTCCCGGCGTTCGCGGTCGAGTGCGAATCCCTGCTGTCGGTCCGTTCGAGCGCGTCGAGTTCTGCCGCGAGATTGTACGCGACAGTCGACTTGCCGACACCGCCTTTCCCGCCGGTGACTGCCAGAATCATGCCAGGCGGGACAGGGTCTCAGTCGGCACCGTGGCAGCCGCTCGTCGGTCGGCGAGCCGCTCGGCCCGTCGGGCCAGCGCCCGGAGCATTTGCTCGTCGGTCTCGCCCCGTGCCGCGACCGTCCGGACGCCAGACAGGCCGTCTGCCGTGCGAACCGCAGCCGTCGCCGCTGACAGCGAATCCGCCTCGGCTAGCCGCTCAGCACGGTCGACCCGCCCAGCAACGGTTTCGAGCCACTGCGAAACTGCATCGGGGAGTTGCTGGTCCGGCTGGTGCCCGGCCGCAGTCCTCGGTTCGGCTGACGGTTGGCGTCCCGCTGGCTGCGGTTCGATGTCTTGTTCCGGCGTTGGACCGGACGGCCCAACGCTCGCGGCTTCGGCTACGTGCACTGACTCAGCTGTTGGGACGGCAGCAGCAGGCGGCGACGGGTCACCCAGTTCTCTGAGAACGGCGTCCGCGGAGTCGAGTCGGTCGTCCGCTATCGTCGTATCAGGTGCCGGCTCGGTACTCACCAGCTCCGCCGGCTGTGCAGACGGTGGGGCTGGCGTCGCGTACCCGAGCGCCTGCGTTTCCGGTCTGAGGACCCCTTCGAACCCGTCCTCGGACCAACCGGCTGCAGGAACGCCCTGCGTTCTCGGCGGCCAGAGAGGGCCATCGAGACGGTTCCGGACAGTAATTCGAGTCGGTTCGGCGATGTTGCCGACAGTCGCTGTGACGAGCGTCACGCCGTCGACTCGCTCGGCGCGACAGTCGAAGGTAACCATAGGAACGGTGGCCCGGCATTCCGATTTAAAACTCAGCAACGGACGACGGGGGCGTCAAGACAGTCCGACGCAGCCGCTGGCGTCCTGAACCGGTCCGTTTCGAGGACGACCGGTGCAGGCGTTTTGGCGACCCGGAGTACGGCCAGGGCAGCCGTTACTGGGTCGGCATCGAACGGGTCGTCCGGAACTGGCCCGGGAACGGCTTCGATGGCCCGAGCGAACGTATCAGCGCACCGGTCAACGAGGGTCGCTCGGGCGCTCCGCCGGAGGTTGGCCAGTTCGTCGGTAAGCCGACGCTGTTCCTCCAGCGTGTCCCGATAGGCGCGTGCCCGCTCCCGACGGAGTTCGCGTGTCTCTCTGGCGGCAGCCCGCCGGGTCTCCCGTTCGCTCAGTTCTGTCGCCGCGTCCCGGAGGTCAGCCTGTACCGCCCCGTCGTCCGCCCCGACCGCCTGCCGAGCGGTAAGGCGACCGCGGTGGGTAGCGACCGCTTCCTGCAGGCCGTCGATGGTCGACTCCGGGACTGGGTCGATGGGGTCCGGCAGCTCCGGCGGCGAGCACTCAAGTTCGGCCAGCCGGGCGTGGCACTCTGTGATGGCGTCGTCCTGTGGCGTCTCGTATCCCCGTGACCGAGCGGCAGCCGCGAGCGCAGTCCGCGTTCGCAGTCCCATCGATGGATGGACGTGCCCTGCGTAGGCGTACACGGACGGTGGTTCCGGACAGGAAACGACCGGAACGGACTGCTGCCCGCGGATGCTTGCGGCGATGGTCCGACCGTCGACGTTTCGGGTGCGAAGGTCGACGACAGCGCCCGTGTACGTGGTTCCAGCGACGTGGAGCTTCACAGGTCAACGCCTCGGAGTTGGTCCGGGTCCGGGAGGTCACGCCCCGACGCGAACCGCTCGTATGGCGTCGCCGGTTCCTCGCGTGCCTCATACCGTTTGGCCGCCTCACGGATATGCTCCGGAGCATCTGTCGGCTCGAACGGTTCGACGTGCTCGATCTGCACGTCAAGGTCGTGTTTCTCGTGGAGCCGAAGCGCCTGAAAGGCCCCGAACTCTGTTCCGGCGAACAACGCTGCTCTCCCGAACTGCCGAACGACACAGTCTTCATGGGCACGACAGACGTTTCGCAGGTCTCTGCGTGCCGCCCGGGAGTACGTGACGACGAGTAGCACTGGGTAGACATTGCTATTATTACTATAAAATTTTACTGAATTGAATGGGCCGTAGACTGAATATATATGCTAGTCGCCAAGAAAGATAGGGGCAGGCGGACTCGGGAGTCAGTACTGTAGGGGAGGTGTGGAATGTGCCGACAGTACTCACGCTGCTCGAAAAGGTCTACTCGACGACTGTGACGGTGAATTCGCCGGCATCTGAGACGAGGTCCTGAACCCGCTCGCGGGCCGCTGTCTCAGACGGTGCGAGGACGACGAGACCATCCACGGTGGCTCCACCGTTTGCCCGATAGGCCTGCAGGTCGCCCTCGAACTCAGTCGCATAGGTCCGGAGCGTCCCACGAACGTCCCGTTCGAGGTCACTGAGCGACCGTGACCCTGCCTCGAACTCGGCCAGCGCCTCCTCGATGTTGCGGAGTGCGGAGATACGGTCCATATCAGGTTGTCCGAAGGTGATCCGTCCGAGGTTCGTACACCTCGCCTTTCTGTTTCAGCTTGTCAATCTCGTGTTCGGCCTTCGACTCGTCGATGCCGACCTCCTCGGCGCGTTCGATGACTACGTCGGCGGGTGCGCCCTCATCGTACTCGTCCTCGATGTCGGAAATGATGCCTTTGATGTTCTGGATGCGGTCGCGCTGAGTCTTCGACTGGCCGGTTTCGACCACGTCGGCGTCGAACTCGCCGGTTTCGGGGTCGACGCCGATCTCCTTCAGGCAGTAGTGGGCGATGTCGACCGCCCGGTCGGCGTCAGCTTCGTCGACGGTATCAGACAGCCGAATTCGAGCGGACGCCTCGGCAAGCCGGACCAGCGCCTCCAGTTTCCGGGCGGTGACCGGCACCGGTGCGTCCTCGTCCTGCCCCTTGAGCCGCAGGTCGACGTAGAAGTCTTCGATGCGCGATTTCGCCTCCTCGGTCATCGTCGGGAAGCAGTTGCGCTTCGCGTAGGCGACGTACTTCCGGAGAAGGTCCGGCTCGATAGTCGGCGCAACCTCTTCGGTGACGGTCCCAACCTCCTCCTCACTGAAATTCGACGTGGGATTTTCCGTCCGATGCGTGTGGAGTTCACCGGCGTAGTTGGTCTGGATAATGTGCTCGGCGAGGTTCCGGTCTTTTTCCTCGTCGGGCTTGTCCGTCACGGTGAAAATGAGGTCGAACCGGGAGATGAGTGCCGGTTCGAGGTCGATCTGCTCGCCGATAGGCTCGTACTGGTCGAAGCGGCCGTACTTGGGGTTGGCCGCGCCCAGCAGCGAACAGCGGGATTTGAGTGTCGCGTTGATTCCCGCCTTGGAGACGCTGATACGCTGCTGTTCCAGCGCCTCGTGCATCGCGGATCGGTCTTCTGGAGACATCTTATCGAGTTCGTCGATGGCAGCGATACCCTGGTCGGCAAGCACGAGCGCGCCCGCTTCCAGCGTCCACTGCTGGCCGTCGCCGAAGTCGTCGCGGACGGCCGCGGCGGTAAGCCCCGCACTCGAAGACCCCTTCCCAGAGGTGTAGACGGAGCGTGGGGCGATATTCTCGATATATGATAACATCTGCGATTTTCCGGTTCCCGGGTCTCCTATCAGCAACATATGGAGGTCCCCACGTATTCGAGATCCGTCAGGTAGCTCCTTCGTTACGCCGGAGAAGAGCTGGAGCATCATCGCGAGCTTCTCTTTTTCGTAGCCGTAGATAGAGGGGGCGATGGCCCCGACCATCTTGTCGTAGATGTCGGGTTCGCTGGAGAGTTCGACGATTTCCGTCTTGTCAGCGTCGGTGATCTCCATGTCCTCGAACTGCTCGTCCTCGATTTCAACGCTGACGCCTTCCATGTAGATGTCGAACATCGGGGACTTTTCGTTGTCGTTGCCCCGCTGGTCGAGTTTGAGGATACCGGTCACGCGGACGTGGTCACCGGCGGTGACGTGGCCCGTGATGTCGTCCTCGATGTTGATGTCGATTGACTGGGGCGTCTCCCCGCCACGCAGTCCCTCGGGAGATTCCTGCACACGGAGCTTCTGGGCGTCGATGAACTGGGACTGGTCGGTGTTGAGCCGGAACGGCCCCTGTCGTTCACAGCCCTGGCAGTCGTGCGGTTCCTGAAAGTCACCGGCGGTCTGGGGGATACGCGTGAGCGTGCCACAGCGCTGGCACTCGAAGGCCGCCTCGATGACTTTCGGGCGTACATCGGTCGCTTTCCGGATGATACCACGGACGGCGACGAGGTTGCCGTGGTGTTCATGGCGCAGGTCACGGATGTCCTCGGACTCGGGAAGGTTCCGAACGCGGACGTGGGCCTGCCCGAGTGAGACATCAACCGGGAGGTCATACAGCCGAAGGGCCTCCTCGGCGTACTCCTGAATCTGCTCTGGCTTTGTCCGGTAGTCGTCGGCCAGATCCGGGTCGAAACGATAGAGGTCGTCCCAGTCGATATACAGCGATTTCTGGTCGTTCGGATATTTCTGGGCGAGCTCACCGATCTCGTTGCGGTAGTAGTTGCGGTAGAACTCCTCGAAGCGGTCGATGAGTTCGGTGTTCTCGGCGGTCGCCATTTGAGTGGACAGTGGTTATGCCCACTGGCCTAAGAAGGTTCGCAAACCGGGGTGGAACTGAAATAAGGCGGCACGAGGACGGTATCAGTATCACTGTCGAGAATTGGGCCCCGTGGTTTTTGCTGGTATAGTTGATTCACTCAGAGTAGAATAATCGTGCGCAATCACAATATTACAAGACGTCAGCTCCTCGCCAGCGGCGGCGCGGCCGCGACCGCAGCACTCGCCGGCTGTGCGGGCGGCTTCGGAGGGAGCGGACAGGGAGACGAGGGGGCCAGCGACAGCCAAGAAGCAACTGCCAGTGGCATCGACGAGAGCGATGCGGCGGCGACTGTCGGAATGGTGTACGCGCTGGGTGGGCTCGATGACCGCTCGTTCAACGATGCTGCGAACCGCGGCATTCAGCGCGCACGCCTCGATGACGGGGTCGAGTACACGAACCACGAGCCAACCAGTGTCGCCGGGTTCGGCGAAATACAGGCCGAACTGGCGAGTTCGACGAGTCCGTCATACGACCTTATCTGTTGTATCGGATTTCTGCAGGCTGAAGGGCTATCTGAGGCTGCATCGGAGTACACGGACCAGCAGTTCATGATCGTCGACTCTGTCGTGGATGCAGACAACGTGGCGAGTTACGTGTTCCGCGAACACGAGGGGTCGTTTCAGGCCGGGAACCTCGCTGGGCTGCTCACAACCAGAGATGTCGACCTCGGTGCGGGTGCGACGAACCCGGAAGAGACGACAGTCGGGTTTATCGGCGGCCTCGACCAGCCGCTCATCCACAAGTTCGAGGCCGGCTTCAGAGCCGGCGTCGAGTACGCTAACACAGGCGTTGATGTCCTCACCGAGTACCTCGGGAACTTCGACGACGTGCAGGGCGCTCGGGACATCGCAGCCAAGATGTACGACAATGGAGCGGACATCGTCTACCACGCGGCGGGTGGCGCAGGTGTTGGTATCTTCCAGGCCGCACAGGCTCATGGCCGGTACGCAATCGGGGTGGACTCAGACCAGTCCCGGAGTAACCCTCGGTACGCGGATGTCGTACTCGCGAGCATGGTCAAGCGAGTGAACGTTGCGGTCTACGACGCGGCGACGGCGACGGTCGCGGACAACCTCCCCGCTGGTGAGGTTGTCTCGCTCGGGCTTGATAGTGACGGCGTCGGCGTCGTCTATGGCACCTCCCTCGAGCCGGCAATTCCCGACGATATCAGGGAGGCGCTGTCGACATCGCGGGAGCAAATCGCCGCCGGCGACATCGTCGTGCCCACTGAGCGCTCCAACACGGGTGGTGCCTGATGGCGGGCGGTCCGCTCGACGGACTGGCGAGTGCGCTTGATCGAGTCGCTCCCGAATTCATACGGCAACGGTTCGCTGCGAAGTTTGCTGTTGCGTTCCTCGCCGTGTTGCTCGTCATCGCGGGCGCCGGCGCGTTCACGTTTCAGGCGACATCCACAGCAGTCGAGCAACAGACAACCGAACAGCTCGCCGAGACCAGCCAGCTGGAGGGGGACTCTATCGGCTCGTGGGTCGAACAGCAACGCACGCACACCCGGTCCATTTCGCAGGGTGAACCACTCCGGAGCGACCGGCGCGCTGCGGCGTACATCCTGCTGCAGGACCAGTTACTGCCTGACGACGTTGTCAGTATGCACCTCGTAAACGAATCCCGTGGCGAGGTAGTCGCCAGCACGGAACTCCCGCTAGAGGGACGGTCGCTGTCCGAACTTGACGCGCCGTGGACGGCCGCCGAAGTGCCGGAGGGGCCCGGCAACAACACACAGGTCTGGTCGAGTAGTCGGTCGTACCGCTCGCCGGTCCTCAACGACGAGCCCGTGATGGCGTTCGCGAGCTCGGTCCCGAAGCGTGACGGCTCGCACCTCGTCGTCGTCACGCGTATCCAGAGTCAGGTCGACCGGCTCAGCGATACGAATTCGACGAAGGAAACCACGATTCTGAACACCAACGACGAGACGGTACTGAACATCGACCGCAAGTTCGATGCTGCCACCCACAGTGAGAGCCTCGCGGCAATCCGCGACGCGAACGGCACTGCAGCCCCGGTGACAGCGGTGTCCGATGGTCGCGTGTACGCGTTCGCGCCCGTCCCGACCACGAACTGGGTCACAGTGACCAGTCTAGACACGGCACAGGCGTTCAGTGTCCGGGATACGGTCGGGCAGACGGTCGGACTGCTTGTCCTGCTGGCACTCGTTTCGTTGTCGGCTGTCGGCCTCGTGCTCGGGAAACGCACGGTCGACCCCCTGAAGAAGCTACGAGACCGTGCTGAACGCATCGAGGCCGGCGACTTCGATGTCGACCTCTCGACGAACCGCGCCGATGAAATCGGCCGGCTCTACGGGACGTTTGACGATATGCGGATCTCTCTGCAGAACCGCATTCAGGAAGCGGAGGATGCGGTTGAGGAAGCGAAGACGGCGCGGTCGGAGGCCGAGGAGCTCCGCACGGAAGCGGAAGACGCACGGGCCGAAGCGGAGGAAGCCAGCCAGCGTCTTCAGGAGCGCGCCACCGAGTACAGCGCGGTGATGCAGGAGATCGCTGACGGTGATCTCACGAAGCGACTCGACGAAGACGCGGAGGAGACGGCGATGCGGGAAGTCGCAGTGGAGTTCAACGCAATGCTCGACGGGCTCGAAGCCACCGTCAGTGAGGTCGCGGCGTTCGCCGACGAAGTCGCAGATGCCACAATCGAGGTCGCAACTGGGGCCGAAGAAATCGAGACGACGAGCCAGACCGTCAGTGACCGCATACAGGAGATCGCCGACGGCGCTATCAGACAGCACGACGACCTTGAGGAGGCTGCCGCCGAAATGGACGAGCTATCGGCGAGCATCGAGGAAGTCGCAGCGTCATCGACGACGGTCGCAGAGACGGCCAGGGAAGCCGTCGACCGTGGCGAAACGGGCCGGGAAGCCGCCGAGTCAGCCATTGACGACATGGCGGAAATCGAGTCCCGCTCGGCAGATGCGGTCGACCAGATTCTCGCGCTACAGAAGCGGATGGACGACATCGGCGAGATTGTCGACTTCATCTCGGATATCGCCGAGCAGACGAATATGCTCGCCCTGAACGCCAACATCGAGGCCGCCCGTGCCGACAAAGACGGCGAGGGCTTCGCCGTTGTCGCCGACGAGGTCAAGAACCTCGCGGAGGAGACAAAGCAGGCGGCAGCAGAGATAGAAGCCGAAATCGCGGCCGTGCAAACGGAGACGGACGAGACTGTCACGGACATCCGCGCGACCAGCGACCACATCGACACCGGTGTGAAGACTGTCCGCGAGGCTGCCGACGCGATAGCGGACACTGTCGACGCAATCGAGAACGCCAACGATGGGATTCAGGAGATTGCGGACGCCACCGAGGACCAGGCCGACGCAACGCAGAGCGTCGTCCACCGCGTCGACGGAGTGTCCGAGATCAGCCAGAACGTGACGGAAGACGCCGAGCAGGTGTCGGCGGCCGCCGAAGAGCAGTCCGCGTCCGTCGCTGAAATCGCCCAGAGCGCGGACGAACTCCGCGACCGTGCCGACTCGCTGGCCGCGACCGTCGATGAGTTCGACACCAGTAGCAGGGAGGACGACCACAGCGATGTCAGAGGCCAGCGATAACACGCCACGCGTTCCGCCCCTGACGGGACTGGCGACTAGCGCGATGTGACATCGCGACGGCTTCTTTTTGCAGTGTCGCCCGGGGAGTCGCTACGGGCATAGTGGTGAGGACGGGCCGCGGCTACGAGTGGGAGTGGCGATGACAGCAAGGGGCTGGCAAGACAGGCTGCTAGAGAAGTAGCGGTAGACACGGCAGAAAGGCCGCGTTCGTTATCGCAGGTATGGGATCGCCCAGATTTGAACTAGGGGCGCGGGCACCCAAGGCCCGAAGGTTACCAAGCTACCCCACGATCCCGTACTACTCTCTCGATTCGACAGCCTGTAAAGCGTTTCGTTGCGAGGCGGCCATGTCACGCGGGAGCGAGGCCCCAGAAATACGCGATGCCAAGCGTCGTTGCGACGGCGAATACGGCCTGTAGCGGCGCACCAACCTTCAGATAATCGGTGAATCGGTACCCACCGGGACCATAGACAAGGAGGTTGGTCTGATAGCCAACCGGCGTCATGAACGCCGTCGAGGCGGCAAAAGTGACGGCGAGGACGAAGGCGAAGGCGCTGGCGTTCAGTTGCTGTGCGGTTTCGATGGCGACCGGGATCATCAGGACGACGGAGGCGTTGTTCGAGATGATGTTCGTCAGCAGCGCCGTAACGAGGTACATCAGCCCGAGAACGACGGCGAGGCCGCCCCCGGCGGCGAGGATGCTGCCAGCGCCCATGACGAACAGTTCCGCGAGCAAGTCAGCGCCGCCGGTCTCCTGTAGTGCGGTACCAAGCGGGATGACGCCGGCGAGCAGGAAGATGACATCCCACTGGACGGCGTCGTACAGCTCCGGGGGGCGGAGACAGCCAGTGAGTACCATCGCCAGCGCGCCGCCGAGCGCCGAGATGACGATGTGAACCGGCGTCAGCGCCGCGACGCCGACGACAGCAGCGACGATGCCGATAGCGACGGGAATCTTCGACCGCCGGAAATCCGGGCGTGCGACCTCCTGGGCGACGATGAAGTCGTTGTTACGGTTGAGACGGTCGATGCTTTCAGGAGTGGCCTGCACCAGAAGCGTATCGCCGATGCGGAGTGTAACGTGGTCCATTCGCTGGCGGTACAGCTCCTGACCGTGGCGAAGCGCCAGCACGGTCGCGTCGTAGCGCTGGCGGAAGTTCGTGGAGACGAGTGTCTCGCCAATAAGCGAGGAACCGGGGGCGACGACAACCTCAACGAGGTTTTTCCGCTCGTTTGCGGTTTCCAGTTCCGCGTCGTCGACCTCGACATCCGGAATGATGTCCAGCCCTTCGACATCGAGGAGGTCGACGAGCGTGTCTCGGTCCGTCCGAACGGCGAAGACATCACCGGCCCGAATGGATTTCTGGCCGAGCGGTTCGAGGAACGTGCGTTTCTCACGGACCAACTGGACGATGTCCACGTCAAACGCCGAGACTCTGAGCGCCTCGTCGACAGTCTGCCCGATGAGCGGGGAGTCTTCGCGAACGATGACCTCGGTGAGATACTCACCCATCTCGAACTCCTCGGTGAGGTCCTCTTCGACCGGAATCCGCGACGGGACCAGATAGCGCCCGACGGTAAGAAGATAAACCGTTCCGATGACGGTCACGATGATGCCGAGCTGGGTGAACTCGAACATACTGAACGGCTGGTCGATCAGTTCCGCCGAGAGCTGCGAGGCGAGGATGTTCGTCGAGGTCCCAATGAGCGTCAGCATTCCGCCGAACATCGAAGCATAGGACAGCGGCAACAGTAGTTTCGACGGCGAGAGCTTGCCCTTGTGTGCGATGTCAGTGACCATCGGCAGGAGGATGGCAACGGCGGCAGTGTTGTTGATGAACCCGGAGATAGGCGCGACCAGCCCGACGGTCGCACTGAGCTGTTTCGTTTCGCTGTCTCCGGTCAGCGAGGCGATTTTCGCGCCGAGAATCTGGACGATCCCGGTCCGCTGGACGCCGTCCGAGAGAATGAACATCGCAAGCACCGTTATCGTCGCCGTCGAGGCAAAGCCGGAAAGCCCACGATCCAGCGGCGAAATCCCGTCACCGGCCTGATGTAACACGTACACCGGCTCGGCAATGAGTCCGGCATCAGCCGCCAGAGTCGTTGCTGGCTCGGCCAGCATCAGCGCGACCATAACGGCAATAGCGGTCACATCGACGGGCAGCGCCTCCGTCGCAAACAGCACCAGCGCAGCGACAATGACCGCAAACACGAACAACATCCCCGGCGTGAGAGGTGGCAGCGACACGTCTGGCCCCTGCGCCGCCAGTGACAAAAGGATGGGTCGTTTGCGAGTGGCGACATCCTCACGCGACCCGGAACCGCAGCCGACGTTTATGCCTGTCCGGGCCGAACGTATCATAATGAGCCTTTTCAACGATATCGGTCGGAAAGTCGAGACGCTGAAGCAGGAAGTGGAAAAGGCGTCTGACGACGAGGCCACCCACCAGTGCAGCGAGTGTGAAACGCGCCTCTACACGGATCACGACGAGTGTCCCGACTGTGGGAGTACGGCTGTCCTCCCCCTGTCTGACTAGCAACAGTGGGGAAACGACGGACCGGGACTCACATCGCTCACCGTGCCGGCCCCTCACGACCAAGATCGTCGAGCAGGGCGTCGTAGCTCCGGCCAAACACCGCCTGTTTTCTGAGCGACGTTATCGCGACCTTGAAGACAGGGACTGCGAACTGCCCGGCCGGCCCACCGACGACGACGGCCGCTTCGTGGTCCGTCTCGTCGGTCCAGTCGCCATCGAGGTGCCGGACGAGGACTTCGCCGAAGTAGCCGCCGAGTTCTCGCACGACGCTGGTGAACGCGCGGTCGTCGAACGACGCGTCGCTCCCGAAGGTCGTCTCGGCGAAGCGCTCGTTGTCCCACTCGGCGTCGACTAGGTCGTCAAGCCGCGAAAGCGAGGCCGGCGAGAAATCGAGGTCGTGCTCGCCCCAGAAGTCAGCGAACTCGACAGCGGTGTCGGCGTGGTCCGCCCGGACCGTGCCGGATTCCCACGAGCGGGCCATCGAGCTAGCGGTCGAATCGCTGTCACTGGGTGCAGATAGGTCACTCTCGTCGGTGTCTGCTGTCGCAGCCGTCTCGTCAGCGGTTACGTCCTGTGACGCTGCGTGCTCGCTGGTATCGGTCGCCTTGACATCTGCGACAGGAGCCGATGTGTTGGGACTGTCATCAAACAGCTCCGTGGTGTCAGAGTCCGAAACGGCTGCCAGGGTATCATCGGCCCTCGTGTCGGCGATGTCTGCAGGTGACTCATCAGCCGTCGTTTCGGCAGCCGCCTCTGCGTCTGGAACGGCATCTGACAACGCATCCGGCGAGCTATCGCGGATCGGTTCGTCGTCCATCGATGTGTCGGACGATGTGTCGTCGGCTGTGCCCGTCACTGCTTCGTCAGCGGCTGTGCCCGTCACTGCTTCGTCAGCGGCTGTGCCCGTCACTGCTTCGTCAGCGGCTGTGTCCGTCGCTGCTTCGTCGTCGGCTGTGTCCGTCGCTGCTTCGTCGTCGGCTGTGTCAGTTGCCGCCCGCGCGGGCGTGGTATCATCAGTTCCATCCTCATCGCGGGAGTCGACAGCCGAGTCTTCGGACGGTGTCTCGGCCGCTGTCGTTTCATCAGAGGAGTCCGCTGTGGCACTATCGAACGACGACTCCGCTTCATCGATATACGCAACCGGCTCGTCGGCTGCGGCCGCATCGGTCGTTGTTTCGACAGCATCAGTCGTATCAGCGGCCGGTTCATCCGCAGAATCATCGACGGCTGACTCCTCGGCCAGCGTTTCAACTGTTGGCTGCTCATCAGCAGTGTCATCAGCCAACCACTCTGTGGCGGTGTCATCTGCCGACCGCTCTAGGGCGGTATCATCCGCCGACCGCTCTGGGGCGGTGTCGTCAGCCGCCGGCCTGTCACTCGGATCGGCAATCGATTCTTCCTCGGTGGCTGCAGTGGCTGGCGGCTCGCTACCAGCAGCATCTGACACTGAATCAATTGTATCGGAATCTGCGCTCTCGTTGCTGTCGGGGTCGTCACTGCCCCGCGGTGGCTCGTTCTCCGGTTCGTCATCAACCGCACTGGCGACGGGCGTGGGGTCGGTGTCGTCCGACCGGTCATCAGCTTCCGACTCGGATTCGACCCGTTTGATGATGCGGGTCGGCTCCGTTTCGACAGCTTGAGACGGCTCAGAATCAGTGGTATCGCCGGCAGGTGCCTCACCTCGCTCGTCTGTCGCCGTCGGTTCGGGAGGGGCCTCGCGCTCGTCCGCCTGTGCATCACCAACACGGCTAACGATCCGCGTCGGCTCGGAGACGACGCTGTCGGCGTCGGTTTCATCTGCCTCCAAATCTGCCCGTCCATCACCGTCGGGAGTCTGTATGCTATCCAGTGCCAGTTCGGATTCCAGACGTGTCACGACAGCCGCAAACACCGGCTCGTCGCCGAACGAGCGGGCGGCCACGTCGAACACCGCGACGGTCACCTCGTCGTCCGGGCCGGAAACGGTAACGCCCCATCGGCCGTCGGACTGGACCCACTCGCCGTCGTACGCCCGCACGAGGAGTTCACCGAGATAGCTCCCGAACCGAACCGTGTTTTCGGTGTAGGTCGTCGTCCCCGCGGCGTCGCCGACGGTCTCGCCGCCGTAGCTCTCCTTGATGGCCGTATCGAGGCGGGCAAGCGCATCGGGGTCGAATGTCAGCGGGTCCGCGCCATCGACGACGTTCTCGGCGTACTCCCGGAACGTCGTCGGGTCGAGCGCCGCCGTGTCTAGGCGGTCCGGCCCATCGTCGGACGGCCCGTTATCCTTTGCCGTCCGCTCGTCCCCGTCGGTCGACGAGTCATCGCCACCGACGGCACGACGGATCCTATCGAACAGGCCCATGGACACCGGAAGTACGTGCCGCTACAAGAATGTACGCCGAAAGGATATTCAGCCGACAGGTTGGACGGGCGCGGACCGCTCAGTGCTCGTCGCGTAATTCCATGTCGGCGACGATTTCGTAGGGATGCTGTCCCTTGCGGATGCCGTCGAGCAACTGGAAAGACTCATCGGGCGCGAGGAAATGCCGGGTCACAGCCCGGCCAAGCGGCGTCGGCGAGAGGCCGTCGATAAACTCGTATTCGAGCAGTTTCCCCAGCGCGTGTTTCGTCGGCACCTCGCCGACCATCCGGTCGTTGAGCCGCTTGGCCTGCTTGCCGGCGACGGTGACGTTAGCCAGCGTCTCTTCGACGGCTGCGCCCTCGTCGTAGCGGGTGATGACCGGCTCCATCTCGCCTTTCAGCAGCTTGAACGCCACTTCGTCTTCGGTCATCTCCATGCTGTTGTGGTACGAACAATCAGGCTCGACCAGCATGTAGACGGTCCCCTTGTCGTGATAGTCCGGGCGGCCGGCCCGGCCGAGCATCTGGCTGAACTCCTGGACTGTGAGCCATTCGATACCCATCGCCAGTGAGTCGAAGATGACCTGCGAGGCGGGGAAGTCGACTCCGGCAGCCAGCGCCGCCGTCGTCACGACCGCTGCGAGGTCCTGATCGGCGAACTGCCGCTCGACCCGCTGGCGCTTCCGGTTGTCCAGTCCGGCGTGGTACGGCGCAGAACTGTACTCCAGTTTGCGTGAAATCTGGTGACAGCGCCGCCGGGAGTTCGTGAAGATGATAGTCTGGCCGCGATAGCCTTTGCTGGATTTGTTGTCGAACGCCCGCTTGACGAGCTTCTTTTCGGTCTCGATCTTCTCGCGGCCGTCGGCGAACGTGACGTGGCGCTCGATTGGAACCGGTCGCTCCTCGAATTCGATGAGCGTCGCCCGGAGCTGGTCAGCCAGCTGTCCGGGGTTGCCGACCGTCGCCGAGAGATAGATCCATTGCGTGTCGCCGCTATCCGGTGCGCCACCGGACTCGCAGTAGTATTTGAGTCTGGAAATCAGGCCGTCGAGCCGGTGGCCCCGCTCGTCCTCGCCGAGCGTGTGCACCTCGTCGATGACGACGGTCCCAACAGTACCGAGGTCCTTGCCGGTCCGGAGCGCGTGGTCGATGCCCTCGTAGGTCCCGACGATAACGTCGGCTTCGGGGTCGAAGCGCCCGCCTTCGTCAGCAATGCGGCTCGCGCCAACGCGCAGCGACACGTCGACCATGTCGCCGTAGCGGTCCTGAAACTGCTCGTATTTCTGGTTCGCAAGGGCGACCAGCGGGACGAGAAACAGCATCGTCCCCTTGTTGTTCAGGACGCGGTCGATGCCGGCCATTTCGCCGATGAGCGTTTTCCCCGTCGCCGTTGCGCTCACGACTAGCTGATCGCGGCCCTCCGTGGCCCCGTGCTCGACGGCGAGGCTCTGGACCGGCAGCAGTGTATCGAACCGCGATTCGAGATGGTCCTGCATCCCGGGATGGAGGTCCAGCGAGTCGACGCGAACGGGGTCGACCTCATCGACGGTCGCCGAGATTTCGTCGAACTTCGTCAGGTCCGGGTCTAGTTGGCCCGACAGAAGGTTCGTCACCCGGTCGAGGTCCTGTACTTCGAGCAGAAGCTCTTCGAGCCGGTCGCGGGCGTCGCCGCTGATGCTCCCTTTGAACGCGAGTTCGCGGTCGAGTTGCTGGCGAGCACACTCTGGACAGATGGTTTCGTCATCGGTCTCGATAGCAGTCTCGCTGGTAATCGGCGAGTAACGCCCGTCGGAGGCACACAGCCGACAGGTCCGGACGACCTTGGCCTCGATCTGGTACGCGTCGAGCATCTTTCGGACGCGCTCGCGTGCACGCGGAACGGTCTGCTCTGAAATGCGAATGCGGGCCGCACGGCGGGCGAGGTCAACGAACTGGTCGGGCGAGCGAAGCTCCTCGCTGGTCCCGTCCTTGACGCGGAGCCGACGCGGGCGGGGGCCGGCGTCGGTCTCTTTCAGTTCGAGGATGCCGTGGAAGAGCCGCTCGCCGTCCCGGTGGGCGGCGACGCGGAACTCCTCGCCGTGTTCGTGGAGGAACAGGGTCTCTACCTGTGCGGCCTGCTGTGACACAATTATCTAGTGGCGACTGCGCTACTTGAGCGGTTCGGACTAGCTGTGAGCGGGACGAATCACGCGGCTACGGTTTCGAACAGCCAGAAAGCCCCGAGCCGCTGGACTACTGCGACTCGCTGCGCTCCTCGGTCGTTGCACTCCCTGCGGTGCTTACGTCGTCTCGAACGCCCAGCGGCTCGCCCCTTTCGGTCCCACCCGGCCTGGATTGGGTAGTCGGCTCTGTGTTGGGCGCTCTGGTGCTCAGTTGTTGCTACGCCTGTGGTAGATGCACATGCTAGCAGTCACTCTTGCAGTTTGATTTCGTCATCGCCAGCGGGAACCGCACAGAGGAAGGAACCCGGTTCGTCGCCGTCGTTACGATACCAGTGGACAGCGCCAGCGGGGATGTGGAGGCTGTCGCCGGCCTCGGCTTCGTACTCCTCCCCTTTGATGCCGACAGTATACCGGCCAGCAAGGACGTATTGCTCGTGTTCGATGTCGTTGGTGTGTTTCGGCACGCTGCCGCCGGGGGCGAGCGTGAAGCGACGGATTGCGAGGTTGCCGCCGCCGCTCTCCTCGCCGATGAGGACGCCCTTTTCAAGCCCGTCAGCTGCGTCGACGGCCTCGTACGCAATGTCGTCCGCGCGGCGAATCAGTGGGTCGCTCATGTGCGGTCCATCGCGGGCTCGGCGCAAAGGCGTACCGGCGGCGGTGACCATGGCAGTCCCGCCAAGGGGGCTTAAGACCGTCCCGCGTCAACCTCCCGATATGCGCCGGTTTCGCATCGGAAGCGCGTTTGGAATCCCCATCCAGTTGGACCTGACGTTTCTCCTCGTGCTACCGCTGTTCGCCTGGATTATCGGGACACAGATCGAACAGACGACTGAGCTGTTGAACAGGACGTTGAACGCCGGGCTGGACGCGGCCGTCCTTACCGACGGCGCGCTCGTCTGGGTACTCGGCATCGGTGCGGCCCTCGGCCTGTTCACCGGCGTCGTCCTCCACGAACTCGGCCACTCCCTCGTCGCTATCCGCTATGGCTTCCCGATCGATTCCATCACGCTCTGGCTGTTCGGCGGCATCGCCCAACTCAGCGAGATGCCCGAAGACTGGAAACAGGAGCTGGTCATCGCCATCGCCGGCCCCATCGTCAGCATTGCTGTCGGCGCTGTCTGTTACGTCGCGTTCCAGATTCTCCCGAGCGGCGCGGCAACAGCCATCGAATCGGCACGGTTCATCCTCGGCTATCTCGCGCTAATGAACATCGCGCTGGCGGCGTTCAACATGCTGCCGGGGTTCCCGATGGACGGCGGCCGTGTCCTGCGTGCGCTGCTCGCCCGCCGGCGGTCCTACGCCCGAGCGACGACAATCGCCGCCGAAGTCGGGAAGATATTCGCCGTCTTTCTCGGCCTGTTTGGCATCTTCGTCCTCGGGAATATCTTCCTCGCCGGGCTGGCGTTCTTCATTTACATCGGGGCGGCGGGCGAGTCCCGCCAGACCTCGATGCGGGCCGCGTTCGAGGGCGTCACCGTCGCGGACGTGATGACCCCAGCGGACCACGTCACGACAGTCGCCGACGATATGTCTGTCCGGGAACTCATTCAGACGATGTTCAGGGAGCGCCACACCGGCTATCCGGTCAAGCGCAGCGGCGAGGTCGTCGGCCTCGTCACGCTCGAAGACGCCCGCGCCGTTCAGGAAGTCGAGCGCGAGGCCTACACCGTCGGCGACGTGATGACGACGGAAATCATCACAATCAGTCCGGAGACCGACGTGATGGACGCGCTGACCTCGCTGCAGCAGAACTCCGTCGGTCGCCTGCTCGTCACTGACGAGGACGGCTCCTTCGAGGGACTACTCACCCGGTCTGACATCATGACAGCACTTTCGATTATCAAATCAAGCAGCGACTACACCGCCATCGGCGAGTCAGAAACCGAGACCGTCCGGCCGGAATCAAGAATCGAGCGGTAGCGGTCACTCCTCGGCGAGATACGACATCGCCGCCTCGTCGGAGACCTGCTCGAACTGCTCGTAGTACTGGCCGACAGCGCGAAACGCCGACGGCCTTTCCAGACAGACCACTTCGTCGACCAGCGCTTCGAGGTCCGACATCGCCCGCGGCGAGGCGACCGGGACCGCGAGCACGAATCGTTCGGGGTCCGCCTGTCGAATCTGCTCGATACAAGCCCGCGCCGTTGCCCCCGTCGCCACACCATCGTCGACGAGGCAGACTCGCTTCCCGGTAAGTGTCGGCGACGACTCCGAACTGCGGTAGCGCTGGGCCTTCTGTCGGGCGGCTTCCGCCATCTCCGCTCGTGTGCTCGCAACGTAGTCCCGGGGTATCTCGCGTTGCTCAATGACATCGGTGTTGAGCCAGACCGCTCCGTCCGCGGCGACGGCGCCGATAGCGTACTCGGGGTTGTTCGGTGCGCCGATCTTCTTTGCGACCGCGATGTCTAGCGGCGCGTCCAGCGCGTCGGCGACGGGCCGCCCGACCGGGAGTCCACCGCGCGGAATTGCGAGGACGATGTCGACTGTGATGTCCCGCTCACGCAACGCCTCTCCCAGCCGCTGTCCAGCAGCCTGCCTGTTCTTGAACGTCGGGGAGCGGTTGCGTCCCATACTAGTTAGTTCGCTGTCGAGATGCAAATATTTCCGCATTCTGACAGCGGCGAGATAGTCGAACGAGCCGATCCCGGCAAAGCCCCGCGTTAGTCCTCGGACAGCGCTGTGGCAACCGCTTCGAGTTCGCCCTTCCGGAAGGGCTGCTCCGCGTCCGCCGGGTCGTCATCCTCCTGCGCTCCGATTTTCCAGAGAATACCCGCTCGCATCTGTGGCTTCGATGGGAGCCGGTCCGTGTCAATGTCGTACCCCACAGCCTCGCAGATCGCTGCCAGGGCTTCCTTGGTGAAAGCAGTCGAAACCGGCCGTTCGTATCGCCCAACAGCTTCACGAATCTCGTTTCGGAGTTCGTCGACAGTCGGTGACATACGCGTACTGGCGGCGGGCCGGATTGTGTAGATTCCGGTCCGATTACACCGTCGCGCCGCCAACAGCAGACGGGTCCCATCGCGGGATGCCGGCCCACCAGCGCAGTTCCGCCCGCGAGACACGGCCGAACTCCGCCCGACGGTGACAGCTCGGACACAGCGAGACGACATTGTCAAGCGTGTGTGCGTCCCGAACGGCGAGCGCCCGCAGTGCGGCGAACAGACGGACTGGGACGATGTGGTGCACATCCGGGTTCCGCCCCAGTTCGTCGGCATTAGTCCCACACAATACGCAAGCGTGGTCGTCCCGTGCTAAAGCCTGCTCGCGTACTGCCCGCCATCCCGGCCCGTAGTCGCCGACGCCACCGCCGCGCCAGTTCGGATGGCCGTCACCAGTGAACGCCTCGGAGAGCCACGCGGCGTGGCAGTCGCGGCTACAAAGGACGACTTCGCTCTGAATCTGGCTCGGATATCGCTCAACGGGGCTGTCACAAACATCACAAGAGACAGACAGTTTGCCACCTGACCAGGAGTGATGCGCAGTTCCGGTACGCTGTGGCGGTTCGCGCCACGCCGCAGTCTCGACGCAGTCGGGGCAGTACATGCCGTCTTTTTCCGAGGGGTAGTACTCGAACCCCGCGTCACAGATATCACAGTTCGTCTGTTCTTTCGCATCCGAAAAGTTTGGATTCGCCTCTCCTTCGTACGATACGGCAGCGTCGTGGCATACGTCCGAACAATAGGCACGGGCAGATTCGGCGTAGAATTCGGCTCCACAGCGGTTGCACTCTCTGTTTGGTAGCCGTTCGTCGTGGGCGCGACTGTGATGTACCCCGAGACCGCGGCGGCTGTCGAACACCCGCCCACAGGTCGGGCAGTCATGTTCTGCCATATTATAGACAGGAATGGGGGAGATAATAAATCCGGGCCGAGTGGGGTGGCAGTGAAACTAGCAGGCTGAGCTTCGCCGAATGATATGTAAGAAAATTTATACAGTCCGGGTGCGGGAATTGAACCCACGTCTCAGCCACCACAAGGCTGAAGGATACCACTACCCCAACCCGGACACGCTTGCTGAAGCATTCATAGATATCCCGCTGGAACAGAAATACGTTACGAATCTGGAAACCAGTGAGTCGTGAGAGCGCGTGACAGCGGTGGCACGGCGGTTCGGGGTTGGCTTCGAAACCCATCAGGTGCTTCGAGACGCTTTTACACAGGCGACACGTATGGAAGGGCACGCGTGGCCATCACGGACAAGATTTACGTCAAGAACCACCAGCAACTCGCCTCCCAGCTAGAGACGAGTTTCCCGAAAGGGGCGTTCAAGGGGGCGACGCTGGACATCCTCTTTCAGGGCGAGGGGCTGGCAAAACTCGACGAAGCCTCCAGAGAGCGAGTTCTGGATTTCGCGGAGGATTTCCTGGACTGTGACTGTGAGGCCAACCCCCACTGTGGCTGTGCTGAGCGGAAGTTCATTTCGTACCTGCTGGAACTGCGCGAGCAGGGGATGGGGCCGGACGCAATCGTCGACGTGATGAGCGATGACTACATGCTGTATGCCTATCCGGGCGACGTGCTGTCTTTCCTCGATAACTCCGTCAGAACGTTAGAAGCCGTGGAAACTCTGGCCGACGTCGATGGGCGCGACGACGTGGCCGAAGACGTACAACAGAAGCGCCAGCGGTTACTCTAGGTCGTCGAAGCTGCCGATGCGATAGGAGGCGTCCTCCTCTTCGCCCTGGTCGAGGTCTTCGAGGTGAATGACCTCGTCTTGGTCCATCTCGTCGAGTTGCTGGCGGAGTTTGGTGACGTAACGCTTGTGTTCTTCCAGTTGTTCGCGGAGGTGTTCGGCTTCGAGTTCGAGTCGCTCGTGCTCACGGACGAAGCTCTTCGGAACTTCGACTTTCGGCGGGAAGCTCTCGGTACTGGTCTCGGTTGCGTCGTCCTCGAACTCGTGTTCCGGCGCGACCTTCACCTGACCGTCGTGGGAAACAAGCGTGTCGACGTAGTCACGAAAAACTGCGGACAGCGAGATATCGCGCTCCTCGGCGATTTCGCGGAGGGTTTCGAATTTGTCCTCGCTGACGCGAAAGGAGATAGTCTTGTTTTTGTTGCCCATAGTTATGTACTGTTTTAGCAGCAACGTATTTAATCGTTTGTCAGACGCTACCGGACCGGTCCCTTGGTGGCCGGCTTTGACGACAGTCGAACCGCTGTGATTTAACCGCCGGCCGACCTCGGTATCGGCAGAGATGGCGACAGACATCGACGCAACTGGCCACCACTTCGGTATCATCGTCAGCAATCTGGACCGCGCGGTCGAGTTCTACCGGGACGTGCTGGGGCTTGACGTAGTGACTCGCTTTTCCGTCGGTGACGAGGCGTTTGGAGCCGCTGTCGACATTGAGGGAGCCAGCGCCGAACTGGTCCACCTCGACGCCGGCAACGTGCGTCTGGAACTGGCGACCTACGAACCCGAGGGCGAGAAAATGCCCGACCCCGACCTCAATCGGCCGGGGGCGACCCATCCCGGTCTGGAAGTCGACGACCTCGACGCCGTCGCCGACCGCTTGCCCGACGACGTTGAGACGCTCAGCGGCCCGCAAACGACCGAAAGCGGGACGACTATCATGTTCGTCGTCGACCCAGAGGGGAACCGAATCGAGCTACTGGAGCCGTAGCAGCGGACCACTCACCAGCAGCAAAAATAGACGACTGCGCCGCGGTCAGTCCGCGCTGGCTTCGGCCTGCTCGTCCTGCAGACTCTCCAGCGCGCCGACGACCGACTGCCGATAGTTCTCGATTGACAGTTGGTCGTATTCCTCGTCAGCCATCGAGATATACTCGTCAGTGGCCGGGTCCTCCATGTCGGCTTCCTTGTACCGCTTGACCCGGTCAAGCGTTCGCTCGGCCGTTTCGACGACCCAGCGGTCCCGCGTCGCTTCGTCGACCTTCGAGATGGACTCGGGGCGAATCGAGACGTTCACTTCGCCCTCGTCGGTCTCGTAGGTGCGTGGCTTGCCGACGACAGCGACGTAGGCCGGCGGTTCCAGTTCGCGCAGCATCGACGCCGCGTCGGGCTGGTACTGCCCGGCGTACATGAAGAACGTGTCGCCGTTGGGGTCGACGACTCGTCCCTGCCAGTACTCGCTGTCCTCGCCAACATCCTCGGTCTCGGTGAGGGTGCCGACCAGGAACACGCGGTTGGCGCGCTGGCCGGTCGGCAAGAGGACGTACACCGGCGCGCGGTCGTCGTCGGATTCCTTGAACGTGTAGCTTGCGTCGTTGAACTCGCGTGCGAAGACGCGCCGTGCGACCTCGCGGGTGGGTGTACTCGCCATTTAGATCGACCTCGCTTTGATGAGAATCTCGTCTGCATCCACGGCCCCGGTCAGTCGCTCCTGCTCGTCGGCGAGCAAGTAGCGGCCAAACGTCGGACCGCGGACGCGGTAGTACCGGCCGAGGATTTTCTGTCGCATCTCGTCGGCGACAACGGTGGTGTCGAGCGCGTCCATCGCCATCTCCTTCGCCTCTTCGAGGGCGATGCCGGTCAACTCCTCGGTCGCGTCCTCGTCGAAGATGACCTCGGTGACCTCCTCGCCGTCGTCGAGGACGCCCTTGATTCGGAGGTCGAACTCGCCTTCAACCTCGCCGTGTTCGCTACAGCGGCCGTTCTGGAGGACGCGCGTGCAGTCGTCCTCCGGACAGCGCTTGATGAGCCCGGAGCCCGACTGGATGTCAACCAGTGCGCCGTCGGCCTCGACGCTGTCGTCGCCGACCTCAATTGCCTCGTCAAGTTCCTCGATAGTGGTCGTCCGGTTGAGCTTCACCGAAAAGCGACCCTGGTACTCGTCGGTAACGACGTTGCGCAGGGCGTAGGACTTGCCTTCTTCGAGCGACGGAAGGTCGGACTTCGACCACTTCGTGAACTTGATCGTGCCCGTTTCATCGCCCAGCAGGCCGACCTGCGCAACGGCGTCGGCGCGTGGCTCCCAGAGTTCGACGACCGTCGCGCGGACATCGACCCACTCCTCGGGGGCGTCGACATCAGCGACGTTCACCTGCTCGTTGCCGCCGCCATCGCCGCCACCTAGCTGGTCGCGGTCCATACCAGCCTCGTCAAGGTACGTGTTGACGACGCTCCGGCGGGCCTCACTGATGGGGACCTGATAATCGTTCACCAGCGTATCGAGACGTTCGACAACGTCGTCGACGTCGATCTCTAGCTGGTCGGAAAACTGCTCGTGTATCTCTGTCGCGTGGGTACGCAAATCTGACTCAGTCATTGGCTTTCACTGTCTCCGCCTGGTTTTCGTTGGGAGACAATCGACGGTTGGTCGCCTTTGGTTATAAATACTCGCCCAGCGGAGTGAAAGTGAATGTGGATATCGGACCCCCGGAGTCACGTCGTGCGAGCCACGCGAGAAGATTGATTTGTGGCCGGACACAACGGTCAGTATGGCCGACGACGACCGACTCGCACGGTTCATCCGAGATACCTTGCGGTCGGCCGAGCAGCAACTCTCCGATGCGAAGAAGGCCTACAAGAACGGCAAGCGGTCGGCAGAAGCCGGCCTGCCCAGAGATGAGGAAGGACGGGCCCGAATCGTCTGTCGCCGCCACGCCGAGTACCGCGCGGTGTCGATGGACGAGCAACGGCGGCCAGTGTGCTACGACGCAGAAAGTCCGGACTGTCAGGGCTGTGTCGAAGACATCAGGGACGGGACGATAGAAACGTGGTAACTCGCTGACGGCAGTGGGTTCGGGTGGTCTCCGCCTCGGTCGCCAGTACAACATTTTAGCACTGGCTGGGCAAAGCCCGAGTATGGAGCGACCAATCGTCGCGCTCGTTCTGGCCGGCGGCACCGGCACGCGCCTGTATCCGGCGAGTCGGAGCGACCGCCCCAAACAGTTTCTCTCCTTCGGGGAAGACGAATCGCTACTCGCCGAGACTGTCAGTCGGGTCGGGTTCGCCGACGAGACCTACGTGCTGACTCAGGACTCGTTCGCCGACGGGGTCCGGGAGCACGTCCCGAATGCAGCAGTGTTGACCGAACCGGAACCGAAAGACACCGGGCCGGCACTGGCGTATGCGGCCCACCGCATCCGCGAGCAGGTCGGCGACTGTGTTCTGCTGTGTCTGCCAAGCGACCACCGGATTTCGGGGCCGTTCGAGACGGTCGCACGGACGGCCACGCGGGTCGCAGTGGAAACCGAGGGGCTCGTCACCGTCGGTATCGAACCGGACCGGCCGGCGACCGGCTACGGCTACATCAAGCCCGGACCGTCCGAGAACGGCTTCGCGCCGGTCGAAACGTTCCACGAGAAACCCGACCGGGAGACCGCGACGGAGTACGTCCGGGAGGGATTCTACTGGAACGCTGGCCTGTTCGCGTGGACGCCGACGGCTCTCCTGTCCGCCGCGTCGTCGTCACCGCTTGCACCCATGGTCGAGCGACTCGACGACGGGGACCACGACGACGCCTTTGCCGCTGTTGACCCGGTGAGCATCGATTACGCTGTGCTCGAAGACGCGGAAAACGCCTTTGTCGTTCCGGCGGCGCTTGACTGGGACGACCTGGGGTCGTGGGATGCCTTCGAGCGCGTCCTCGACGGCCAAGACGGAAACGCGGTGCTGGGTGAGGCAGTTAGTATAGACGCCGACGGGAACGTGCTGGCGAGCGACGGCCACATCAGCGCCGTCGGCGTCGAAGACCTCGTCGTGGCGTCATTCGACGACCGGACGCTCGTGGTCCCGAAAGAGGAGGCCCAGCGGGTCCGAGAGGTGGTCGGGGAACTGCGCGACGACGGGCGGTTCTGAGCGGCCCGGCGGCCGGAACTGTTAGCTCTGCATCGCCCCGCCGTCGACGGGCAGGGCCGTTCCAGTGACGTATGAGGACCGGGGCGAGGAGAGGAAGGCGACGACATCCCCAAGCTCTTCCGGTCGGCCGACACGCTGCAGCGGGGCATCGGCCCAAGATTTGATGCCCTCTTCGTAGGAGTCGTACTCGCCACGCTCGACGGCTGCTTCGACGAGTTCCTCGATACGTGGTGTCTCGTGTGCGCCGGGGAGGACGGCGTTGACGCGGACTTCCGGCGCAAACTCGTTAGCCTGTGTCTTCATCAGGCCGATAACAGCGCGGCGGACAGCGTTCGAGAGCACCAGGTCGTCAATGGCTTCCCGGACAGAACGGGAGGTGATATTGACGATGGTGCCGGCATCGGAGTCCCTGAGGTGTGGGTAGGCGGCCCGGGTGGTCCAGACGACACTCATCACGAGCAGGTCGTAGGCGCTGTACCACTCTCGCTCGGTCGTCTCCATGAACGGTCCGGGGGCCGGACCGCCAGCGCTGGTGACGACGTGGTCGAGGCCGCCGAAGCTGTCGACAGTTTCCTCGACGAGTGCCTCGATCTGGTCGGGGTCAGTAATATCGGCCTCGACGGCCAGTACGTCGCCGTCGCCGACCGCGTCGAGCCGGTTCCGTGCCTCGTCGACGTGTTCCGGCGTCCGGCCACAGACCGCTACGTTGGCACCGTCCGCAGCGAGGGCTTCGGCGCTCGCAAGTCCGAGTCCGCTCGTTGCGGCGGTACACAGCGCTGCGTTGCCATCGAGTTCGAGGTCCATATCCACAGGAAGGACCGACTGGCTCAAAGAAGTCCCGCTCGCAAACTGTCCAACCGGTGTGTTCTAGCTGCCCCAGAAGTTGTCCCGACTCCCGAGACGCCGGCCGTCATCATCAGCATTGTCGTCCGTCTCGTCAGCGTCGGCGTCGTTTTCTTCGGTTTCAGACTCGGAGGGGTCCTCGTCCATCTCCAGTCGCTCGACTTCCTCAGCCCGGGCGTGGTTCGAGTGAACGTTCGTCACCTTGACCAGCGAGCGAGCCGGGGGCAGGACGCCGTCGACCATGATGATGAAGCCGTCCTCGGTCCGACCGACACCGGCACCGCTCTCATGGATGTCCTCAACGTCGACAGTGACTTCCTCGCCCATCTTGACCGGCTGGCTCTTGAGCTCCGAGATCGGCTGGTTGTAGTGATTGCACCACTCGGCGCCGCCACGGTCGCCGTAGTGGGTACAGCCCATCCCCTGAATTCGTTCGGTGAATTCGGGACAGTCGTCTGCGAGCGGACAATCGGCCATATCAGGGGATAACGTGGCCGCTGGCAAAACGCTTGCGACCCCGTGTCCGAGGCGCACAGCCTGTTATTACGTTTGAGATTTTCACCGGCACACACTTTACCGCCACTCGCTGGTTGTCGCGTAGCACTCGGCAACACCCAGAGCTATGAGAACGCAGCTGTTTGCAGGACTGGTCTGTCTCCTTCTGGTTTGCACGTCTCCGGTCGCCCTCGGTATCGAATCCGGGCCACCAGCGCAGGGCAGTTCCGACCACGACAGGTCGATTGCTGTTCAGTACACACTCGACAGAGAGCCGAACAAGACCGGCCGGGTTCGGGTAACCGCGACGATTGAGCGACCACGGCACGTCACCGGACTGTCGGTACGGACGCCGGGGGAGGCGACAGTCCTCCAAGCCGACGGACTCCAGTCCGATGGCGACCGCTGGCGTGTCAGCGATGATACTGAGAGAGCACGACTGACCTACACCGTGCCGGTCGGACTCTCGACAACGTTCGGCCAGCGGACCGCTGACACCCACAACTGGACGCTGCTTGCCAGACAGGAGGTGTCACTGCGTGCCCGCTGGCGTTGGCACGTCGGGCCGCGGCCCACGTGGAACGAGTCGCTCACACTCGCACCTGGACAAAGCGGTGTCGCCGGGCGTACGGCCGCCTACATCGGCCCCCACGAGACAGAAACGAGAACGGTCGATGGCGACCGAATCACGCTCATTATCCCGTCGGGTTCGGAGCTACGACCCAACCGAACCGCCGTTCTGGACGCCATCAGCCATGCAAAGCGTGTCTCGACCGCCGGAAGGGACCACGACCACATCCGCGTGTTTGTCGCGCCGAACGAACTCGCACCGGGCGGATACACCCCGTCGAACGGCGCGTCGGATGTCATCGTCAACGCCGGCGAACCCGTCCGGTCCCCGGTCAACGTCTGGGTCCACGAATACCGCCACACGCGACAGACCCTCGAGACGACACCGGCGATGGACTGGCTCAGCGAGGGAAGCGCGGACTACCACACCGCGGCCCTCACGTACAGCACGGGCGGCATCGATGCAGACCAGTTCCATGAGCGGGTGACGACCGAGCGCCACGAAACCGCCGATCTGACACAGCCCGACGCATGGGCGGGACCGGGCGCACAGTACCACAAGGGAACACGTGTCGTCGCGGCCATTGACGCCCATCTCCGGCAAGCAACCGATGGCACCCGGACGTTCGAAGCGGTCCTCGACAGGCTGACCCGACACGACGACCGCATCACTCTCGCGCTGTTCGCCGAGACGGTGTCGGCTGTCGCCGGAGATGAACTCAATGCGTTTGTTCGACAGGCTGTCACTGGCACCGCGCCGTCGGTCCCGGTCGAGGTGCTCACTGACCGTGACCTGCGGCGAAGCGGCGCAGCAGATACGACCGGCCGGCGGACGAATTTCGCGCCGTCGGGCGATAGCAGTGCGACCACAGCGACCACCGCCGGCGACGGTCCCAGACGCGTCGTCGATACCACGCGGCCCGTCACGGACCGCCACGGGGAGTGGACCGTGCTTGGGACGCTCGGCCTGCTGTCTCTGTTGCTGGTTCGTCGTCAACGACTGTAGCGCGTCCATAATCGCCCGCTTTGAGAGTGCCGCCGCAGGCATCACGTCCGAGCAGCAGCGCGACGGTCGATGCCAAATCTGTTTTTCCACAACAATCATGCCGACTGCGTACCTGTCACTCGACAATGGCATCACAGTCTATTTTCGAGCGGATCGGCGGTCGCGACGCGGTCGACGCGGTGGTCTCGGATTTCTACGACCGCGTACTCGACGACCCGCTGCTCGAACCGTACTTCGAGGAAACCGACATGGACCAGCTCCGCAGCCACCAGACTCAGTTCATCAGCACCGTTGCCGGCGGCCCGGTCGACTACGACGGCGACGATATGCAAACCGCCCACGAGGGCATGGGGATCACCGAAGACGCGTTTGCCAGCGTTGCGACCCACCTCGAAGCCGCGCTCCGGGCGAACGGCGTCCCCGACGACGACGTCGAAGCGATTCTCACCGAGGTCGCCGCAATGAAAGACGATATCGTTGAGGCGTAGCCGGCCGCCGTGGGTCAGACACGGGCCCACATAGTGTTGGAGTCGGAGGCTGAAGCTGATTATGCAGCGAAACACAGTGTTGCTGTCGTCCTGTCCCAGCAAATGGGGACCATGACAGTGCAGGGATTTTACCCAGATGTTCAAAACAGTAGCTGGGTGTGAAAATGTCACTGTTACATACGTGTTGCCGGGGAATCCGTGCGTGTGGAGGGGACGAAACCAGTGCCATCCCCCAAGTCGGGTTGCCATGCCTCTGACAAGTCATGCAAACTGACGCGGTACTGGTAGTCGTGTTCCCTTCACTGTAATACTGCAAAGGGCGGGTCGCAGAGTTCGTCTCGGCGGGAATTGGCTCTGCTAGAACGGACAGCAGGTGGTGTCGGCACTTCTTATTTTCAGTTACAGATAACGGGCACGGTGGGATTCGAACCCACGACCGTCGGATGTCTTCCCCCGATGGCAGCGCCAGCGGAGATAGAAGTCCGACGCTCTATCCGGACTGAGCTACGTGCCCTCGATATCGTGTATTTCCGGCGGTGACAAAAGAAATGCGGAACACGGTCGCCGGTCAGTGATCGGGATCGAGGTCTTCTTCGACGTCGTCGGCCGTCGTGATAGCGTTCACGTTGCCAGTCTGAACCGCAGTCAGGCCATCCAAGTCACAGAGGGCGTCGATTTCGTCCTGTGTCGTCGAGACCAGCAGGTCGTCGAACTGGAGGTGGCGCTCGACGGTCGCGCCGGCGGCCTCCGCAGCGGCGGCGACGCGCTCAGGGTCAGCATCGTCAGCCGTTTCGAGAACCAGATCGACGGGCTCACCGTCGAGTGGGTCCGCGCGCAGACTCTCGACGGCACGGGAGACGTACATTACTCGGATGAGGGACCGCCGGGGCCTTGATTGTGCTGTTCGGCGCGGTCGAAGCGGGCCTCCGCGACAGCGAAGCCTAAGGTACTGACCAGCCCGAGCAGCGTCCCACCAGTGAGCATTATCGCGAGGTATTCCAAGTCCTGCACCCCGAGGAAAAAGGCGCTGACAGCGTGTAACACGAGGGCGATCGAGAGGACGTAGAAGGGAGCGTTGAGATACCGCCAGCGGAAGCTCCCGTCGAGGTACTCGTCGGTCACGCGGCCGAGGCTGGAAGTGATGCCGGCGGCGGCGAACCACTGAATCGCGCCGGAGACCAGCGACGCGATGACTTCGAGGGCGTCGGGGTCCGTCTGGCGTTCGAGTTCCTGAACGCCGCTGACGCCGCCGATAGCGAGCAGTGCGGCCGCGACGACATAAGTGATGATCGTGACGCGACCGGCGTACAGTCCGGCGGTCGTTCGCTCGACCGCTTCGTCCAGTATCTTCTCAGCGCCGAGGCCCCGTGCGAGGATGTAGAGGCCAAGCAAGCCGGAGATAACACCCAGCGCGGAGCCAGGGTACCCCAGCGCTTCGACAGCGATTGTCAGCGGGTAAATCAGCAGGAGGATGCCCAGCGGAACCAGTATCGTCCCGCGGGTCTCCGGGTCGTCGAGCACCTGCTTGATGGTGTAGTACATCGATTCGAGGTTCTGGGCCTGTCGGACGACGACGCGACGAACGCCGTCGATTTGGACCCGCGAGCGGATAACGGGGACCACCGACTCGTCCTGTGCGCCGTCGGTGACCAGCAGCGCCCGCACATCCTCGCTGGCCGCCAGTGACGCGAGAACGGTATCGACCTCCTCGCCGACTGCCCGGTTAGCGGCGACATCGCTTCCGTCGACGCCGGTGACGGCTGCGACTTCGACCGGCTCGTCGGTGATGTCGTCATAGATGTGGACGCCCTCGAACAGGACGTTCACATCGGAGTCTTCCGGGTCGTTCGAGGCCAGCGCCACGGCTGCGTCTACGACGGCATCGCGCCCGATGACTGGCGTGTCGATGCCGGTCTTGCGGCCGAGGTCGTCGTCGAGGTCGATACACAGCACCAGCAGCATCTATCGGCGCTACGCCGCCTGTGTTTAACTTCTTTCGGGACCGCTCACCCTGATTCCGGGAGCCTGTCTCGGGTCCGACGCTCGACGAGCAGCAGCGCCGCGAGCCCGAGGATGATGAGCGTGTAGGCTGCGGCGGCGGTGAGCGCGGCCTGTTCGGAGCTGTACTCACCGGTGCGGAAAATGATAGCTTTCCGGACCATCGCGATGACGCCCGTGTAGATAACCAGACGGACGATGCGGCGCGTTTCGCTTTCCTGCGTGTACGCGACGACGGTCTGGTACACCTCGACGATAATGAACAGGAGGAGCGCCGTGTCGATGAAACCGACGACGACTAGCGGGTCGGTGATATCGCCACGAAGCGCGCTCTGGAATATCTGGAGTGTCAGGTCGAAGACGCCGATAGCAAAGAGGAGAACCAGCACTAGCGCCGCGATGACCTCGACGTACCGGATGAGCGACTCGCTGACCGCCAGCACTCTATCGTCGAACGACTCCGCTTCCGGCAGTGGCCCGCCCACGGGGTCAGCATCCTCGTCATCCATACACACAGAACGGGCCCCAGCCAGTTCAAAGCGGTCCCTATCTGGCGTGGCCCACCCATGTTGTCCCATCTCACTCACGAGCCGATGCGCACGCTTTTTCCCGCTGGGAGCAGTGTTTACAGGTAATGATTTCCGAGGGCTGCGAACAGTGCGCCAAAGGCGGCAAGATGGTGCTGTTCGTCTACGGCTACTGCGACCAGCGAGACTGCTTCTACTGTCCCCTCGGGGAAAACCGCAAGAACGTCACCCAGATGTACGCCAACGAGCGTCCCATCGAGGACGATTCAGACGTCATCGAGGAGGCCAAGCGCATGAGCGCGCTCGGCACGTCGATTACCGGCGGCGAACCCCAGGAAGTGCTCGACCGGACCTGTCACTATCTGGAACTGCTGAAAGACGAGTTCGGCGAGGACCACCACACGCACCTCTACACCGGCATCCCCGGCGGCCGCGAGAATATGCGCCGCCTCTCGGAGGCCGGCCTCGACGAGATTCGCTTCCACCCGCCACTGGAGCAGTGGGGCGACCTCCACGGCACCGAGTGGGAGGATATCCTCTATATCGCCCGCGAAGAAGGACTGACGCCGGCCTTCGAGATCCCCGGCATTCGCGCCGAGGAGGAGTTCCTCGAATTCCTCGACGAGGGCGCAGCCGACTTCTGTAACATCAACGAGTTCGAGATGTCCGACGGGAACTACCGCCGGATGCAGGAGGAGGGCTTCGAACTGAAAGAGGACCACATGAGCGCCGTCGAGGGGTCCCACGATATTCTGGAAAAGATGGGCGACCACGAGAAGGTGTACTTCTGTACGAGCGTGTTCAAGGACGCCGCCCAGCACCGCTCGCGGCTCAAGCGGATGGCCCGCAACATCCGCCGTCCGTTCGACGACGTGACCGACGACGGGACGCTCGTCTACGGGAAGGCGTGGACCTCCGAGGCTCGGCTCGAAACCCTCGGCGTCCCCGAAGAGTACTACACCGTCAAATCCGAGCACGTCGAACTCGCCTGGTGGCTGCTGGAGGAGATGGTCGAGGAAGGCGACGTCGAGAAGGGCGAAATCGTCGAGCAGTATCCGACCTACGACGGCACAGTCGTCGAGCGGACACCGCTGTCGAACGGTGCTGACGCCGGACGAGCGACAGCCGACGACTAGCGACCCGGTTCTGTTTGGCTTCTCGATTACCGCAAGTCCCAGGCCTGCACTGTCCAGCCGTGGCTTTATTTGTCAGCTAAGAGAAACGCCGGTGACCCTCCATGCGCTTTGCTATCGACAGCGGCAAGCTCCTGTACGCACTCGGTGTCCTGTTCGCCGCAGTGGCGCTGCTGTATTTCGTTCGGGATGTCGTGTTCAGTCTCTCGATAACGGTGAAAGGGGTGCTACTGTTGCTGGGCTTTATGCTGTTCTTCGTGGCCGGCGTGGCCCTCAAACGGGACGTGCTAGATGTCGTCGCCTTCGCTCTCAGTGGCGTGACTTACATCGTGTTCGTCGGCTACGTCGTCGTTCGGTATTCACCGGGTGAAACAGGGACATTCCTGTTGCTTGCCGCGTCCGCAGGGCTGTTCATCGGGCTCGGCTACGCGCTCCGGGCAGGGATTCCGACGCCGTCACGGCGAGCGACAGCAGCCGCCATCGGGGGCCTCCTCATCCTGAGCAGTGGCCTTGTGGGAGCCGACGCGCTCAGCGGCGGGGTGACCTACGATGTGCAGACAAACGAGTCTGTCACCGTGTCGGTTCCGGAAACAAGGCAGGGAGGTGGCGGGTACCCACCCGTCAGCAGGCAGATCGGAACGGTTACCGCTTCGAACCCGTCACCGTTCCTGCGGGCACTCAACCCCCCGAGCGTCTCAAGCTGTCTCGTCGGACCTGCCGAGAACCCCCGGGAGGACGTGTGGGTCGATGTGGATAGAGACTGGGACGAAGATACGCTCGCCGGGTCGACCACGAAGTCCTACGCAATTACGGGCGAGTTCAGACTGGACACGAACCGCACTGGACAGGTAACGTTCGCCATCGAGCGAGGCAGCGACTGCAGCGTCGTGCGGTCCGAGCCGACGATAGCGATTCAGATCGACGGAGACGATTCGTTAGACTGACTCATCTAGTTCTGTGAGACACGACTGACAGTAGCTGGCGTCTTGTACGTTCGGCGTGCCACAGGTGCTACAGGTCACGACCGACATCTTTGTTTCAGACAGCGGTGACGACTCATCAGCAAGGAGCGTATCGGTCGACCAGTCAGGACCAGCGGACGGCTGGTCCCGCATCTCGGCGCGCTGGTGGGCCTGCTGAATGAGTTCGTCGTCACGCATCGCTTCGAGGCCGCGCCACAGCCCCAGAAACAACAGCGTCGGTGCGACAATGACGAACAGGCCAGCGATGACGCGCAGTGCCAGTTCCACCTGGCCAAGTGGCATACGATAACAATGGGCTGGAACGTAGAGTATCCTTCGCCGCATCCGTCGGCTCACGGGCCCTCAGGCAGCGTCGACGCCTTCTTGCCTCGGCTGGCTGAAGACGGGATATGAGTGGTCCTATCGTGGCAATCAGTGGCGGGCTTGCGGTGGTCTTGCTTCTCGGATTGAGTGCGTTCTTTTCCAGTTCGGAGATAGCAGTGTTTTCGCTACAGAAAGACTGGATAGCACAACAGGCGGCAACGGGGGAGCGACGGGCGCAGGTGCTACAGGAGCTGTACGACAATCCACATCGCCTGCTAGTGACGTTGCTGGTCGGCAACAACATCGTCAACATCGCAATTTCGAGCATCATCACCGTCCTCGTGGCGAGCTATCTCTCACCGGGGCCGGCGGTCGTCGCAACCACAGTCGCCACCAGCTTTCTCATCCTGATTTTCGGCGAGATCGTGCCAAAGGCGTTCGGCCTCGGCAACGCACAGGAGTGGGCCCTGACCGTCGCACCGCCGGTCCGGGTCGTCGAGCGCGTGCTCTCCCCACTTATCACCCTGTTTGACGGCATCACCACGCGCATAAACGCTCTCATCACCGTCGAAACAGACATCGAGAAGCCGTATCTGGACTGACGGTCAGTACTGGTACAGCGAAACGACGAACGGGAGCCTGTTGTACATCCAGATCGCCAGCGGCAGGCCGACGATTGTCAGCGAGAGCGCGTACGCGACACCAGTCCAGACCCCACTGGCCCACCAGCCGACGAAAACGAACCAGACTGCGCGGATGAGCAGAGAGTGCTGTGAGCCGCCGTCACTCTCCGTGACGAGTCGGTCGCGTCGCTTGAGCGTCAGCACCAGCGGCACCTTGTTTATCATCTTGATGCCGAACGGGAGGCCGATGATTGTGACGTTCAGGAACCAGGCGACCGAGAGCCAGATGCCAGTCACCCACCAGCCGACGAGCAGGAACCACACCGCCCGAACGAGCAGGGACCGCTGTTCGCTCATATCGACACTACCGTACCTGCCGGCATAAGTCTCCGGTTGGAAGCGAGACGGCCGCGCCAGCAACGGATGGCAGGGATAGTATCACACCAGAGTGTTGAATTTGATAATGGGTGGGTGGCTATCGATGTCGAATTGTCGGACCGGTGATTCTGGAGGTAACTCTTAGACGTTTCATTGCCTGAATTCATCCATACTGTTCGTATATACCTTTGTCAGTACTTCTATATATCTCGTAGTTTTTTGTACGATAACTGGAAATCGCCGAACGAATGGTGAGCCGAGATTTCCGTCCCCGAGTCGCCCACCTCGTCCCGGCCGCTGTGCGAGGGAGCTTCGTCCGGAAGTTCGTGGCCGCGGTGCTGGTGGCGGTCCTGGTTGCCGGAGGAATCGGAGCGGTGTTCTACACTGACACGACGCGAACGCTCGACCAGCGCGTAGAGGCACAGGTCGTCTCGACCGCCGAGTTACAGGCTGACGGCCTCGATAACTGGGTTGACGGCTTCCGGCGGCAGGCCCGCACGCTCTCGTCGGTCAAGGAGTTCCAGAACGGGCAACCGGGCGTCATCAGGGACTACCTCTTGCTCGAATCGGACGACCTCACGTCCGAGTTCG